>Ga0316209_1000017_pt1 | contig 451987 bp, 419 predicted proteins | sample 6monopyrite_MG_FD_204945 | JGI IMG/M metagenome (GOLD analysis project Ga0316209, IMG submission 204945) | Microbial mat bacterial communities from mineral coupon in-situ incubated in ocean water Damariscotta River, Maine, United States -... | ecosystem: Environmental > Aquatic > Marine >... | reverse complement strand
TATTGCAGCTAAATTTGTTTGAGAAGCGCGATATGATGGCTCTGCTTCGAGGCGATCCACCGCGAGCAGTTGATATCAATATTAATCAAATGGCTTTGCTGTGAAAGTTAACGGGACACTAGTGATACATTTATTATAAATAGACGATTTATAGCCGAATAGCTATAAAAAACACATATCAGTTTTTAGTAACTAGCTGTAAACATTCACGTTTAAAAAACAAATGCACTTGCACTGCTTGCACCAGCCTTAATATTTTATCAAAATCGTGTTTCATCCAACATTGATATATTGCTGAGCCGTGCCAATCCAACGATCAATTAATGGCTTAATATCTTCTGGAGTATGCTGTAATAATTTTTTCGCCGCCAATTTAACATCGTCTAGCAAATACTCATCACGTACAATATCGGCTATTTTTAGCTGCACTAAACCAGTTTGTCGAGTGCCTAACACCTCACCTGGGCCGCGCAGTTGTAAATCTTTTTGAGCAATTTCAAAGCCATTATTGGTTTTTCGCATTATTGCTAATCGTTGTTTTGCATGATCACTTAACGGGCTTTTAAACATTAACACGCAATGACTCGCTTCTTCGCCTCGCCCCACTCTGCCCCGCAATTGGTGCAACTGAGACAAACCTAAACGCTCTGCATTTTCTATTATCATTAGGCTGGCATTAGCCACATCAACCCCCACTTCTATTACCGTGGTGGCAACTAGCAACTGAATTTTTCCGGCTTTAAAATCAGCCATTAAACTTTCTTTTTCATCTGATTTTAAACGCCCATGAATTAAACCCACACTAATTTCAGATAATACATTTTGCAGCATTTCGGCGGTATCCTGCGCCGCCTGACACTGCAATGTTTCAGACTCTTCAACTAACGTGCAAACCCAATAAGCCTGTTTGCCTTCATGGCACGCTTGATGTATACGCTGCAAAATCTCTTGTCGCCGCTCCTGCTGAATAACAACCGTGGTAATTGGCTTTCTTCCCGGCGGTAATTCATCAATGACTGAATAATCTAAATCCGCATAAGCGGTCATCGCTAAACTTCTTGGAATGGGTGTTGCGGTCATAATAAGTTGATGGGCTAATTTTGTTTTATTTTGTTTAGCCGATTGTTGATGATTGGCTTTTTCAGCTAATGCCATGCGCTGCTGCACACCAAAGCGATGCTGCTCATCGGTTATCGCTAACGCTAAATTTTTATACACCACATCGTTTTGAAATAAGGCATGAGTCCCTACAATTACCTGCGCTTCACCATTTAAAATTTTCTCAAGTACAGCCCGTCTTTTTTTGCCTTTTATTTGCCCCGACAACCAAGCAACCTGAATACCCAATGGCGCAAACCACTGCGTAAAATTTTTAAAATGTTGCTCTGCTAAAATTTCAGTTGGCGCCATTATAGCGGCTTGCATATTTGACTCTACCGCCTTCAAACACGCTAATGCTGCCACCACCGTTTTACCCGAACCCACATCTCCCTGCACCAATCGCATTGTGGGTACACCAGATTCGAGATCCTGTAAAATCACTTGATTTACTTTTTGCTGTGCGCGGGTTAATTCAAACGGTAACGATTTAATAAATTGGTACAATAAATGATTATTACTTTCTAATTGCGCGGCGGCATGTTTTTTATTTTTTTTGCGGCGAACTTGCAAGCTTAAATGTTGTGCCAATAATTCTTCAAAAATTAACCGCAGTTGAGATGGGTGGCGACCCTCAAATAGTTCAGTTACATTTGCATTTGTCGGTGGCCGATGAACAAACTTAATGGCATCGGCTAACGAGTAAAAATTTTCTTGCTTATATATTTTTTTATTCAAATACTCAGGTAGCACTTCACTTGCATTTAACAAATCTAAACATTGCTGTGAAAGTCGCCGCAATAAAAACTGACTCACACCATCCGTAGTGTGATATACCGGCGTTAATGCATCTTCCATTGCAACCGGCTCATTATTATTTATTGCCGTATATTCTGGATGCACTATTTCCAGTGAAGATACACCATAACGCACATCACCAAAAAATCGATGCTTGCTGCCCACAACTAATGCATCTTGCTGCTGTTTATTAAAATAAAAAAACCGTAACAATAAACTTCCACTGCCATCACTTACTTGCACCAATAACATTCGTCGGCTTTTACCTTTACGGGTAAAGGCAACAGTTGCGCGATCTATCGATGCTTCAATTAATGCAGATTGGCCATGACGTAATGAGGCAATTGAAAATACTTGCGTTCTGTTTTCATATCGAAAAGGCAGGTGGAATAAGATATCTTGAATCGTCTGCAAACCGAGTTTACTTAAACGCTCTAATACTTTTGGGCCAACGCCTTTAAGCTGCAGCAAGCCATTGGGATTTGTGAGCGATTTTATTGGTGTTTTTTTTGAGGATTGTGACAAAGTGTCTGTGCACCTGATCGTGGCTATATTGGTATTTATAATTCTAATATTTATAACTCTAAAATCGCATCCATTTCTACTGGCACGCCTTTTGGTAATTCACTTACCCCTATGGCAGCACGTGCCGGATATGGCTCGGAAAAATACTGTGCCATTACCTGGTTAACCGTTGCGAAATTGCTTAGGTCTGTTAAGAATATATTGAGTTTTACCACATTGTCAAAAGTGCCACCAGCAGCCGTAATAATCGCTTGTAAATTTTTAAACACTAAATGGATTTGCTCTTCTACTGAACCATCAAGTACTTCCATGGTTTCTGGAATTAATGGGATTTGCCCAGAGATATACACCGTGTTATTAACTTTTACTGCCTGCGAATAAGTACCAATCGCTTGTGGTGCTTTATTTGTAGAAATGATTTCTTTTTCCATATTCGTTTGTTTCTCAAATTAAAATTATTGCACACGCATAATACGCATAACAGAGTTGACACGTCGCAAACGTCGCATGATTTTTGCCAAATGATCGCGACCACTTACCGATATTAAAAATGTAATATTCGTTGAAATTCCATCTTTATCTTCAACTTCAACATGCTCTATATTTGCCGATTCATCAGATACAATTGTAGCCAACCGCGCCAGTACGCCGCGCTCATTTTGCACGTGTAAATTTAACTGGCAAGGATAGTCGCCGCTTGAATCTTGCGCCCACTTTACATCAATCATATTTTCACTTTGCAGGCGTTCATTAACAATGTTTTTACAGCCCATTTGGTGAATAACCAAACCACGACCTTTACTTAATTTACCCACAATTTGATCACCTGGAATTGGGTAGCAGCATTTACCATAGGCAACCACCATTCCTTCTGTGCCCTGTATTGCTAGCGCGGGGCGACCCGATGATTTTTCCTGATCGACTGATTCATCATCTATTTCTTCAGGAAACAACCGCCTTGCAACCAAACCTGCAGGTCGGTTTCCCATACCAATATCTTCAAGCAATTGGTTTAAAGATGTAAAGCCGTACTCTTCCAATAAAACAGCAAAAATGTCTTCTGGCATTTCTTCAAGTGTAATGTTTTTTTCTAATAACATACGCGATAGCATGCGCCGCCCTTGAGCAACTGCATCTTCTGAGCGCATACTTTTTAAATAGGTTCGAATGTTACTGCGGGCTTTTGCGGTAACCACAAAATCTAACCAGCCCGGATTAGGATGCGCCCCTTCAGAGGTAATGACTTCAACGGTTTGGCCACTGTAAAGCGGCGTATCTAATGGCGCAAAACGATGATCGACTTTGCTGGCTACACACGTTTGCCCCACATCGGTATGCACAGAATAAGCGAAGTCAATAGGCGTAGAATTTTTAGGTAACTTCACTATGTCGCCGGAAGGCGTATAAACATAAAGCTCATCAGGAAATAAATCAACTTTAACATTTTCTAAAAACTCAACCGAGTCTCCCGCCGCCTGTTGCATTTCTAAAATGCCAGTTAACCATTCGCGCGTTCTACCGCCCACATCAATTTCATTGTCCGAATTTTCTTTATACAGCCAATGTGCAGCAATGCCGGTTTCTGCAAAGTTATCCATTTCACTAGTGCGAATTTGTACTTCAATGGGAATGCCGTGCGGGCCAAATAAAATAGTATGTAAAGATTGATAACCATTTTCTTTTGGGATAGCAATGTAGTCTTTAAACTTTCCCGGAATCGGTTTAAATAAATTATGCACTGCACCTAAAACGCGATAACAATCGTCAACTGAATCAACCATTACCCGTATGCCATACACATCGAAAATATTTTTGTATGACAGATTTTTTTTGCGCATTTTTTTATAAATACTATACGGATGTTTTCTACGTGAATTAACTTGAGCTTCAATACTTAATTCATTTAACCGAGATGTTAACCCCGTATCGATTTTTTTAATAACTTCTTTACGGTGCCCTGCTTCTTCTAACATCGCATGCTCTAAAATACGATATCGCATGGGGTACATGGCTCTAAAACCTAAATCTTCCAGTTCTAATCTGAGTGTATTAATACCTAAACGTCTTGCCAGCGGCACATAAATATCGAGTGTTTCTTTGGCAATGCGTCGCCGCTTTTCGGGGCGCATTACACCCAGCGTGCGCATATTATGCAAACGGTCTGCAAGCTTAATTAATATAACCCGAATATCACGCGCCATTGCCATTAATACTTTTTGAATATTAATGGCTTGCTGTTCTTTTTTATTTTTAAATTTTAATTCGGTGAGCTTACTTACGCCGTCAACTAACTCAGCAACATCATCGCCAAATTTTTCGGCAACTTCTTCTTTGGTGGCGGGAGTATCTTCAATAACATCGTGTAAAATTGCTGCACAAATGCTTTTTGAATCCATGTGCATTTCAGCGAGAATTCGCGCCACTGAAATGGGGTGATAAATATAGGGTTCGCCGGTTTGGCGAAATTGACCTTCGTGAAATTGCGCACCAAACAGATAAGCTTGATACACATCTTTCACCTGGTCTGCGTTCATATAGTCTTCGACGATACGACACAAATCGGAAATTAAAAAACGTGACGGATCACCGTATAAATCCTTTACATCTATTTCTGATTTGTCAGGACTTATTGCCATTTTTTAAGAACCTTAAAAACACTAATCCCAGACAGGGATTACATTTCCTTGCTAATTTCTTCTGCTGAAATAGCGGCCGGCATCATATTTAACTCTTCGTTTTTATCATCCAGAATATCCGGTGAAACTAAGCCTTCTGCAATTTCACGCAGAGCCAAAACCGTTGGCTTATCATTTTCTAACTCAACCAGTGCATCCGCACCCATTGCAATTTGACGTGCGCGCTTTGCAGCAACTAACACTAAATGAAAACGGTTATCGACATTCGGCAAACAATCTTCTACGGTTAAACGTGCCATCTTTTAAATCCTCTAATATATAAAATTAATTCAATAATTCGGTTAATAAACTTTTCAGTTTTGCTTCCTGTGGAAGCTGGCGTAACTGATTCGCTTTAAAAATACTGTGTAGCCCTGCTAAGGCGATGTCAAAATTATCATTAACAACAATGTAATCAAACTCCGCATAGTGAGAAGTTTCACTCACTGCATCCCGCATGCGTCGATTTATTATTTCATCATCATCCTGCCCACGCGTTTGCAGGCGCTCTTTTAATGCGGCTAATGACGGCGGTAAAATAAAAATCGACAGTGCATCGGCTAATTCTTTGCGCACCTGCTGCGCACCTTGCCAGTCAATTTCCAGAATCACATCCTGGCCCTGTTGCAATTGCTGCTCGACATGCGATTGTGAAGTGCCGTAATAATTATCAAACACTTTTGCGTGCTCTAAAAAAGCTGCATCACTCACCATGCTCTGAAACGTTTGCTGATCGACAAAATGATAATCAACGCCATCAGTTTCACCCTCACGCATTTTACGCGTAGTGTGTGAGACTGAAACTTTGATGTCCTGCGCTGCACTGGTCAGCGCTTTTACCAAACTGGTTTTACCCGCGCCAGATGGAGCTGAGATAATATATAAAGTGCCTTTATTCAACGCTCTACTCTTTGTGCCTGTGTCTGCTTTCATATTTTTCATAGCCCATCGCGAGCTAAAGCTGGGCACCTACAAAATTCATCCTCTGTAGGCGCCCAGCTTTAGCTCACGATCAGGGTATCAAACGGGTTTATATAAGAATAACCTATTTAAGCCGATTTATCACTAATGAATAGCGGCAATCGCCGTGCGCCCCAGCTTCCCGGCTGCGCTTCAAACACCCCAGGAAGCTGACTCGCACAGACCTTACATCGGGCATTCTCATCCAGCCCCCAGTGCCCCAGCTCATACCAGTCGCGTTCAATTAACAATTCACCGCAGTGATAACAATAGCTACTGCCACCCGCCGCATCATGCACATTACCCGTATACACATAGCGCAGGCCGGCTTGCATTGCGATATTTCTCGCTCGACTCAATGTTGCGGATGGCGTCTGGGGTGTATCACGCATCTTCCAGTCGGGATGGAACGCGCTGAAATGCAGAGGAATATCCGGCCCCAGGTTATCCATAATCCACTCACACATTGCACGTAGCTCCGCATCCGAATCATTTTGCTGTGGAATTAATAAGGTTGTGATTTCAAACCACACCGAAGTTTCATGCTTTAAATATTGCAGGGTTTCCAGCACCGGCTGTAAATGCGCGCCGGTTAATTTGTAATAAAAGTCGTCACTGAATGCCTTTAAGTCGATGTTCGCCGCATCCATCGCATTAAAAAATTCAACGCGCGGCTGTTCACAGATATATCCGGCAGTGACCGCCACCGATTTAATGCCCAACTCATGACAGGCCGCTGCCACATCAAGAGCATACTCATGAAAAATCACTGGGTCATTATAGGTAAACGCCACACTTCTACAGTGATATTTTTGTGCCTGCTCAGCAATCGTTTGCGGGCTAGCCTCTGCTGCTAGGGTTTGCATCTCGCGGGATTTGCTCATATCCCAATTCTGGCAAAACTTGCAGGTTAAATTACAACCTGCCGTACCAAAAGATAAGACCGGCGTACCTGGTAGAAAATGATTTAAAGGTTTCTTTTCAATCGGGTCAATACAAAAGCCACTGGAGCGGCCATAGGTCGTAAGCACAATTTGATTATTCTGATTGGCGCGCACAAAGCACAGGCCACGTTGATCCTCTTTTAACCGACAGAAACGCGGGCATAAATCACACTGTACACGACCATCATCCAGCCTGTGCCAGTAATCTGTCCGCACTGTATTGTTCTGTACTTTGCGCATCACAATTCACCCTGCTTATGTTAAAATTGTAACATTAATTACAACTGGTTATGACCTCGATATGGTCGAAATACGATGCTGATAATACCTGACTCTCATATTCGTCCAGCCGCGGTTGCCGGCCAGTTTTATGCAGCTGACCCGCAACAGTTATTAACCGATGTGTTGCAATATCTTGCAGCTGCCAACGCAGAATTAAGCGTGCAGCCAAAAGCCCTTATCGTCCCCCATGCGGGTTACATTTACTCCGGCGCAGTCGCCGCCAGTGCTTATAAATTGCTCGAAGCTGTCAGCACCAGAATCAGGCAGGTTATTTTACTCGGGCCGTCACATCGTGTGGCTTTAAATGGCGTTGCTACTAGCGATGCCAATTTCTATGAAACACCTTTGGGCAAAATAAAAATCAACCGAGATTTTTGTATAAGCACTGAACAGTTGAGCTTTGTCCATCAAAATAATTTAGCCCATAAAGATGAACACTCACTGGAAGTACAGCTGCCTTTTTTACAAACCGTATTAGACGATTTTGAGCTTACCCCCTTCGTGGTTGGTGATTGTAATCGCAATGATATTGCCAGCCTGTTAAATTTATTTTTCGACGCCGATGACACATTATTTGTTATCAGCACCGACCTCAGCCATTTTCATGATTACGCCACCGCCAGCCATAAAGACCAGTTAACCTCCGCCGCAATTGAAGCCTTACAACCTGAAAATATTTCCTTTGATGACGCCTGTGGTCGCAACCCTTTAAATGGTTTTTTAAGCCTAGCCAGACAGAAAAAATTAAACATAAAACAGCTCGATTTAAGAAACTCGGGAGACACCGCCGGCGATAAAAATCGAGTGGTGGGATACGGCGCATATGTTGCCTATTAACATTAACAATGAAGATAAAAAAATTTTACGGGAAACCGCAAAACAGTCGATTGCCTACGGCCTGAAAAACCAGCAGGCATTATCGGTTAATTTACAGGATTTTAACGACACATTACAAACCCATGCCGCGAGCTTTGTTACGCTTAATTTACATCATCAACTACGTGGTTGCATCGGCACATTAGAAGCCTGCCAGCCTTTAATTAACGATGTTGCCGAGCATGCGTTTGCCGCCGCATTTCAGGATCCGCGCTTTCCAGCAGTCACCGAAAACGAGCTCGATCAACTGCAGATTCATATCTCCGTTTTAACCCCCACAAGCCCGATGCAATTTTCATCTGAAAAAGATTTACTAAACCAACTTCAACCCGCAAAAGACGGTTTAATTTTGCAGTCGGGTTTCAACAAGGGCACGTTTCTTCCTTCAGTGTGGAAGCAGCTACATACACCTGAAGAATTTTTAAATCATTTAAAAATTAAAGCTGGTTTAAAGGCTAATGACTGGCCGGATGACATTAAGGTTTTTCGTTATGAGACGACTGTTTTTTGAAATTTTAGTTACAGGTGCTCAGGCTCCCCCTCTTTGTTCAAAGGGAAAAGTAAAGCAGGATTAAAAAGACCGGTCCACCGAATACCGCGCCAGATCTTCCAGCGCCTGCTTATATTCAGACTCCGGCAAATGCGCCAGTTGCTGAATTGCTAACTCCGCCTCATTCTTTGCGGTTTTTTCGGTGTACTCAATCGCACCGGTTTCTTTAATCGCCTGCATCACCGGCTCTAAATATTCTAGCCCGCCTTCTTCAATGGCTTTGCGCACCACCGCCGATTGTTCTTTAGTGGCGTTTCTCATGGCAAAGATTAATGGTAGCGTGGGTTTGCCTTCGGCTAAATCATCGCCGACATTCTTGCCCATTTCTTCGCTGGACGAACTGTAATCCAGCACATCATCTATTAACTGAAACGCGGTGCCTAAATGCATGCCGTAAGAAGCCATGGCTTTTTCTTCGGCTTCGGGACGATCGCATAAAACCGCACCTAAACGGGTTGCCGCTTCAAATAGCTTGGCAGTTTTGGCGTGGATCACGTCGAGATAGCGCTGCTCGGTGGTGTCTGCATCGTGGCAGTTCATTAGCTGCATCACTTCGCCTTCTGCAATCACATTAGTGGTTTCCGCCAAAATTTGCATTACCTTCATACTTTGCAAATCAACCATCATTTCAAATGCGCGGGAATATAAAAAATCGCCCACCAGCACGCTAGCCGCATTACCAAACAGGGCATTGGCGGTTTTTTTCCCGCGGCGCAATTCAGATTCATCCACCACATCATCATGTAATAAAGTAGCGGTATGAATAAACTCAATAATCGCCGCCAGCGTGTGGTGATGTGTGCCTTCGTAACCATAGGCGCGAGATGCCATCAAACTCAGCATCGGCCGCAAACGCTTGCCGCCAGAGTTCACTATATAATGACTCAACTGATTCACCAGCACCACATCCGAAGAAAGGCGCTCCTGAATCACATCATCCACCGCTTGCATATCATTGGCGACAAGGGCTTTTAAATTGTTTACTTGCATGTTTATTCGAATATTTACTATATAATGAAAGCGCGAATTATGGTGTATCGCCCTTCAAGTCTCAAGCTTCAACTGCATCTGCGCTCAATAAAGCCGGTTATTTTCAATAAAAACCCCCTTTCGAGCGCATTTAAGCTTGTTAATTGGGCTGCAAATCGCTACAATTCGCACCCTTTCTGAAATCAGAAAACTTAACACGCCCACTTTGGCACAAATTTTAGGAGTTATCCGGTATGTACGCTGTAGTTAAAACCGGTGGTAAACAATACAAAGTTACTGAAGGTGAATATCTGAAGGTTGAAAAACTGGAAGGCGCTGAGGGTGACTCAATTGAAATAGATCAGGTGCTTATGATCGCTGATGGCGACAAGCTGAAGATCGGTACACCGATGTTAGATGGTGGCAAGGTAACTTGCGAAATCTTATCTCACGGTCGTCACAAGAAAGTTCATATTATGAAGTTTCAGCGTCGTAAACATCATCAAAAATGCACAGGGCATCGTCAGTACTTTACTGAGATCAAAGTGACCAGCATCGCTGGTTAATTCCCTGCAATAACGAGGATTTAGAAATGGCACATAAGAAAGCCGCCGGTAGTACTAAGAACGGTCGCGAGTCGCAAAGTAAACGCCTTGGCGTTAAAATGTATGGTGGCCAAGCAGTATTGGCTGGCAACATTCTGGTTCGTCAACGTGGTACCCAATTCCACCCCGGCAATAACGTTGGCATTGGCCGCGACCACACCCTTTTTGCTAAAGCAGAAGGTAAAGTGGAATTTTCGGTTAAAGGCCCGAAAAACCGTCGCACAGTGAGCGTGGTTGCTGCGTAAGACTCAGGTCTTTGCAAAACTCTAAAAACCCTGCTCTTGATTATTCATGGCAGGGTTTTTTTATGCCCTATGCTCTCTCGTATCACTGGGCTATAATTTTCGTACCCCATCGCGAACTGAAGTTCGCTCCTACAGCAACATTATTACCTGTAGGCGTTAGCGTTAGCTTTAGCTGACGACAGATATATCCAACACCCAACCGGACACATTAAATGCGCTTTGTAGATGAAACTAAAATTCTGGTAATTGCCGGCGATGGCGGCAATGGTACGGTGAGCTTTCGGCGCGAGAAATACATTCCCCGCGGTGGCCCCGATGGCGGCGACGGTGGTGATGGCGGCAGCGTGTTTTTAATCGGCAGCCATGATTTAAATACCCTATCCGATTTTCGTACCATTCGCACTTATACTGCCCGCCCAGGCACTAAAGGTGCTGGCCGTGGCATGACTGGCCGAAAGGGTGATGACCTTTATGTACAAGTCCCAAATGGCACGCTGGTTTATGATGTAAACACCGAAGAGTTGATTGGTGATATCACCGAGCACGAGCAGGTATTATTAGTCGCACAGGGCGGCTTTCACGGGCTGGGCAATATCCGCTTTAAAAGTTCGGTTAATCGCACCCCTCGTCAAAACACTGAAGGCAGTGAAGGCGAGCGCCGTGAATTACGCCTTGAGTTAAAAGTGCTGGCGGATGTTGGCCTACTGGGTTTACCCAATGCGGGTAAATCTACATTAATTCGTGCGGTATCTCATGCGCAGCCCAAAGTGGCCAATTACCCTTTCACAACACTGCACCCCAACTTAGGTGTGGTGAATGTTGGGCCATCACAAAGTTTTGTCATTGCCGATATTCCGGGATTAATTGAAGGCGCTGCTGAAGGCGCGGGCTTGGGCGTGCAATTTTTAAAGCATTTAAGCCGTACGCGTATTTTATTGCATGTTGTCGATATCGCACCTTTTGATCAGGTTGATCCGGTAGAAAGTGCTGAAATTATTTTAAATGAACTTAAAAAATATAATCCACAAATGCTGGATGAGCCGCGCTGGTTAGTGCTCAACAAAACTGATTTATTACCCGATGAAGAAGCCAACGCCATTTGCGATGACATTATTAAACGCATGAATTGGACGGGGCCGAGTTACCGAGTTTCTGCGGTCGGAAAAAAAGGTACGCAGGAATTAGTCTTTGATATTATGACGTATATTGAAGACGAAAAAGATAGAATAAAAACCGCTGAAGCGCATGAAGATATTGATGCTGAAGCAGACGATTAATAATTAAAGATAATTAAAGATAATTAACAAGTGTCGCCATACCTGCAAAGGCAGGCATAACAGAATCTTTTTTTTATAATATTTAAATATGAAATCACGCCAACAACTCGCCAACTCCAAACGCTGGGTCATTAAAATCGGCAGCTCATTAGTCACCGACGATGGTCGCGGATTAGATGCGGTTGCGATAAAAAGCTGGGGCGAGCAAATTGCCAAGCTGCGCAAACAGGGCAAAGAAATTTTACTAGTCTCCTCCGGCGCAGTTGCTGAAGGCATGGTGCGCTTAAACTGGAAGACTAGGCCTGATGCCTTGCACGATTTACAGGCCGCCGCCGCCGTGGGCCAGATGGGCTTAGTGCAAACTTACGAAAGTTGTTTTAAAAATCACGATATTTTAAGTGCACAAATTCTGCTCACTCACGACGACCTGTCCGATCGTAAGCGCTATTTAAATGCCCGCAGCACCTTACGCTCTTTGCTGGGTTTTGGCGTAATACCTATCATTAATGAAAACGACACTGTCGCCACCGATGAAATTCGCTTTGGTGATAACGACACCCTCGCCGCACTGGTGGCCAATTTAGTTGAGGCCGATGCATTAATTATTCTTACCGATCAACAGGGACTGTTTAGCGAAGACCCGCGTAAAAATCCTGATGCAGAATTTATTTCCGTTGGGCAGGCCAGCGATACCAAATTACATAAAATGGCCAGCAGTAGTGGTGGCGCTTTGGGCCAAGGCGGAATGAGCACTAAACTCAGTGCAGCACAACGTGCAGCACGTTCCGGCACCGCCACATTAATTACCAGTGGCCGTAATGAAAACGCACTATTAAAAATCATTGAAAGTGAAGAACTGGGTACACTATTATTACCCGATGACGAACCTATTGCTGCCCGTAAACAATGGCTAGCGGGGCATCTGAAAGTTTGTGGCAAATTAGTTTTGGACAAAGGCGCATGTGAGGTTTTACTCGGCTCTGGAAAAAGCTTATTAGCCGTTGGTGTCACATCCGTAAGCGGAAATTTTGTACGCGGCGAAATGGTGGCCTGCATTAATCACGAAGGCAAAGAAATTGCCCACGGGCTGGTGAATTACAATGTCATTGAGGTGTCTAAAATTTGCGGCAAAAGCTCCAGCGAAATTGAATCTATACTGGGTTATATTGATGATGCAGAGTTAATTCATCGGGATAATCTGGTGCTGATTTAAAACGTTTCGATTTTTCATTATCCCTTAATCTCCTTCTAGTCGCTTGTGTCGATAAGCACACCCTAGAGCCTGCGGACAGGATCCGGGGGGCGATGCGGAAGATTATTGCGTTTCAAATAGCGCACCGGCGTCCCAGTCAGTTACACCTAGAGCACTGCCATTGCTGCCACGGCTGGTGTGCTAGGTGAAAAACTATTCGGTACGGCCACACTGCCTGCCAGTGCCTAGCTGCCCACTGCTCCCAGACTGAGGGTAAGCAAACAAGGTTGGGTAAAATACGAATTGGTTTAAACATTTTTATTTCCCTTTAAAATTCTTATTGTCTAACTTCAGATTTAACTCCAGTCATCCTGATCCCAGACCATCTGATCCCAGTCGGTATTAGTATTGTTGGCGAGTGAAACATTATTCCCACCACCGCCGCAACTCGCCAGCACTGACAATACAAACATTCCAAAAATTAAACTCAAGATACGATTTTTCATGGCACCTCCTTTAATTGGAATACATATAAGACATTCATTACTTCCAATTGCCTCGCAGCACTTTTCGCCTATGGGGCATCGGGGCAAAGCTAACTACCATCACCCGCATTGGTTACCAAAACGGGCGCAAGTGCTAAAAGCGCGTAACCCGTCGTATCAGTGGTACCTTCAGAATTAATACTCATAACAATGTTGTACGTCTGATTACCATCGAGCTTTCCATCATCCGCCGGAATAACGATTACAGTTTGTGCAACAGCCCAATTGGTAATGCCGAAGGTCAATGAAGCTATCGATACCGTACTTTCAGTGATATCCATGCTACTTATATCAATCACCACATCACCATCCGGCACTGTGTTTAGTGCTACCGTATAAGCATCAGAGATACCACTTTCGGTGGTATCCAGATTACTTCCCGTCACAGTAAAACCCACCGTATCAATAATCTGAAACGGTTATGCCAATAGTTGTTTGTGGCAGCACAATAAGGATGTTCTGGTTTCCATCAATAACACTATCCTGAATGTCGGATACCGTCACTGTTTGAGATATATTCTAGGAAGTCTCACCTGCACTGTTAGTTAAAGGGGGCAGACATTTTTTCCTATACGTTATTTTGTATTCATCTGCCAAGTTCGCGCTTATTCAGGTTGCTATGTATATTTTGAACATGCTCTGTTATCTGAAATACATATACTGCATTCATTACTTCCAGTTGCCTGCAACTCTTTAAACTGGCTGTCCTTTTTATTTTTTTTATTTTGCACATGGAATCTAGGCTATAAAAACGACCAATTCATATTAATGCAAGTAGTTTATTTGTTACCAAATCAGATAAACTATTTGATATTTTTTCAGCTCGCGTTTTTGCCTCTACCGATAATTTATGATATTGCAGCTTATTTAAATCGACCACATCCTTCATCAGATTTTTAAACTCTAAATTAGATATTTTATTTAATGCTCTTAATTCGATAAATTCTTCTGTCAACTCTCCCATATGTTTAATAAACAAACGATTATCCGATTTTGCATCTCTTATTACTGCTTTTAATTCACCTCTTGCAAAATCTTTACCTTCATCAAGCAATGCATCTAAAAACTCACTAATAGTTGCCATTTTATTATCTCCTGGATTTATTTATCTCTTATTTTTAAATTTTCTGTAGCAATTGCTATATCAAATTTTTCGGAAAAGGCTTTCCACTTTGCCTTACAATATATTTGTTTCAGACATCCGCTTTCTACAATCAAAGAATTATCTTCTCTTTCCTTGCACTCAGTACCAACCATTGCATTAGACTTATATATGTCAATGGTTCCAGAAACAGTTTCATCAATTATTTTCAATTGCGCGACAGTATCATCATTAAGTTTCTTGCCCTTTTCATACTCATAGGCTTGAGCACTCTTTTTCTTAAAATCATTCAGCTTATACAATGCAGCTTTACCTGAAGCACCATCGTTCTGGCAGTTTTCGAAAAACACTTTCATTTCTCCTTTTAAATCAGTCAACTGCTTATATGACATAGAGTCATAATGAGAAACGAGTGAGCACCCAGCTAATAAAATAGTCCCCGTTATTATTGTGTAATAAATTACACAGTACTTTTTAATACTTATTTTCATAAAATTCTTCCTTTCTTGAACGAATTATATTGTTACTGGAATCCTTAAAAAGGATGTTCGATTAATTCCCTCTACAAAAATTCCAACACCGTTTTTTATGCAATTTATAGCTTGCAGTATCAACATCCGAAACTGTTGCATCAATAGTCGTTTGTGACAGTAATTGTTAACCAATCTAAGGCTAATCTAATGAGGTTAATATTCCTTTTCTTACTTTTCTATTTCTTTAGTTTCAGCTTCATATACGGCACGGACAGAAGCGGCTTTTTCGGGATCGACGTTTTTGTAAAACTCGGGAGCCCATTTCCCGTAATCAAGATCGCCGCTACCCTCCATCATGATACATTCATACATATCGTCAGCGGTTAACCCAGACGGACACGATGCAAACGAAGTGGTGCTTGTACTTAGTAATACTGCAAATAAAGTTATTGATAATAGTTTCATGGTCATCTTCCTTATGTTTTCAAGTTGTTGCGGTGAAGCAATGCAATTGTCATTTTTGATAATAATCCCACTGCAAGCAGCGGGGAATTAAACCCGTAAAGGGTTAAAAATAATGGATGTTATTTAAAGTCGTTTACAACCATCAGATACTAAGACACGGGCGGGCTGGAAAAAGACTAATCCGTTTTTAAGAAATTTTTTATAAATATCCTGAGGTGTAATTTCTTAGCGCTTACGGTGGAGAGATGCATTTATGAGACAAGTCGGTGACCTACTCTGCGCCATCACCAACTGAACATTCCGTCTAAAAGCAATTCGGCCCCTTGCATAGCTTATTCAAAGCGGTTAGCCCAAATATTCCAGCGACCATCTCCTTTTCTTATTCTCTTATTCTTCAATGCCGGTTTTCAGGGTGTAAATTCATATAGATTCTGGCTTATGCCATTGAAGCCATTTGGTGCCCCTCCCAAACTTGGCGAACCGACCGTGATGGTATTGGCATCAAATGTAATCGTGCTGTCATTGCTATAAGCGATGCCGACAGAGAACCCACCTGCGCCACCACCTCCCTGACCACCATTACCACCGCGTCCGCCATCGCCGCCATTACCACCACGCCCGACTTCATCAGTACATGCGCTGGCACCCTTACCGCCTTTGCCTCCAGCACCGCCAAAACTACCTCTACCACCTGCGCCACCATTGCCCCCACGACCAGCAGTAATGGTGTTATTTGCCACGGTTGAACTGGTTACATTGTATAAATACAGGGCAAAGGATGAATACCCTGTTGTGCCCGGTTGTCCTCCGGTTCCTCCCAGACCACCACCACCGCCACCACCGCCGCCATTACCTCCGCCACTATTGACAAAAATACCACCGGTCTGACCACCGCCGCCACCGCCGCCGCCACCCCCACTACCATGTATACCGCTAACACCTGCGGTGCCAGTGTGATGTCCATAGCCATTCGCAAGAAATACTCCAATTAGTGCAGCTGGCGTACCATTAGCACCGTTGGCACCGGCATCGCCAGCGGTACCATTACTCCCTGCCTTACCAGGATTGCCAGAACGTCCACCGCTCCCTCCGAGGCCAGGACTAAAACCGCTTCCATCTTTACCATAAGATCCTGACAAACCCTCATAGCCTCGTCCACCACGGCCGCCACGATAGCTGTAGTTATCCCAGCCACCACCGTATCCGCCACCCAAACCTCCTCTACCTCCCCCTTTATTACAGGTGCCAATACTGCCATTTGTCCCATCGCCACCTACCTCTCCGTTTATACCTGCAGTTCCATTGGAGCCATTTCCAGTAAAACCAACATCGAAGATATTATTTGTTATCTGGATATTGTCAATATTAGAAAGGTGCAAACCATAAGTAGTGATTGCTGCTGAAGAGCTGGGGCGCTTAACCGTAAAACCGTCAAAAGCTAGGTTCTTTATACTATCGCCTCTAACAGGGTATGACCCTGTAGATAAATAGCTCACATTATTAACAATATCTCTTTCCCAATTTTGATCGTAACCCCCATACAGTGAAATACCATCCTTTAGCATTAGCGCATAAGCAATGTAAATACCCTCTGTCACATAAATATCAGCACCATTACCCTGTGTTTCTGCCAGATTTATCGCCGTTTGAACTCCCTGTAGTGGCAATAACCGTGAACCATCATTGCTATCGTTTCCGTTTGCAAGGCTTACAAAAATACGCTGCGGGGCTTCGGCTACAAATACTGAGACACGATCTGCAAAACTGTCACCCAGGCCATCGTTAACCCGCAAATCAAATAACAGGGTACAAACTTCATTAGGGGCAGTAAATCTCGGCTGTACACCGGTTAATATACCGGTGCCTCCAGTTATATCAGGGCAGGTATTGCTAACCTGTGTCCAAGTATATGTTAGTCCCTGCCCATCAGGATCTAAACTTGCACGACCATCGAGTTGTACGCTGGTGGCTTTAGTCACTTCCATAAATTCACCGGCATTGGCAACAGGGTTTGTATTACTTGCAACATCAATATCAATAGTGACGTTATGGCTCAACAGGCCATCATTAACTGTTAGCTGTAGTCGATACATTCCAGTAATATCTGGGGTAAATCCGGTGCTCACACTATTATTATTGGCTAATACCGCTGCGCTGCCTGCTGGTATTTCAACGAATTCCCAAAGAAAGCTAAGAGGATCTAATTCCGCATCACTGCTGGCGCTGCCATCGATATTAACAAAGCCTGTACCGAGTATTATTTTCTGATTTTCACCGGCATTAGCAATTGGAGCGGTATTGCTATTGCCACTGTCCGTGTCTGCGGGTGTGCTGCCACCCCCGCCGCTACAAGCGGCTAGCAAAATGGAAAGCAGGCTTATAAAAATTAAGTGGCTTATTTGTTTTAACATTTTGATATCCCCAAAATAATATGTCTGTTAATAACAGGACACCGGGGCTGATTAAAAAGACTAATTATTTTTTTATAGATTTCTGATTAATCTCTTTAAATATCATTGCTAAATATCATTGCTCTGTGCTGGCAATAAAACTTCATCGTAGGTGCTACCCCGTCCGCACATATTCGCCATCGTTTACGGCACTGAGCTACATTTACACCTCGTTTCTACGCTCCTGCGTGGGAACCAGAATAGGTGTTAAATGTGTAAATTTAACCCCTGCTCGCTATCAGGGATTCGTGCAGTTCACGCCATTGGTGGCGACATCCGTTGTTTCAGTATTATTATCAGTATCAACTGGCGGTGAGCCTAGCGCATTTATAAGGGTGGTCAATTCACTACAGGACATGCCTGTGTTGTCGTTTAAATAAATTCGAGTTGCATTTATTAAGCTTGTAAGAGTATCTACATTGCCCACGTTCTGACCACCGATGTTGTTGTCGTTAAGACCCAAGTGAATCAGGCTGGTTAGTCCGGCCAGTGGCGTTATATCACTGATGTTATTGCTGCGAAGAAGCAAGCGAGTCAGGCTGGTTAATCCGGCCAGTGGTGTTATATCACCGATGTTGTTGTCGTAAAGATGCAATTGAGTCAGGCCTGTCATTCCGGCCAGTGGTGTTATATCACTGATGTTGTTGCTGTAAAGATACAAGCTAGTCAGGCTGGTCATTTCGGCCAGTGGCGTTATATCACTGATGCTGTTACCCCAAAGACTTAGGATAGTCAGGCGAGTCATTCCGGCCAGTGGTGTTATATCTCTGATGCTGTTACGGCCAAGATGCAATTCAGTCAGGCCGGTCAGTCCCGCCAGTAGTCGTATACCGCCGTAGTTAAAGCTAAGATTCAAGAAAGTCAGGCTAGTCAAATTTTCAATCCCCATAAGAGACGTGATACCTTTCCCATAACAATCAAGGCTTACCAGCTCACGCACATACGTTGCACTGCTCGCATTGACACAATTTCTCAGTGCGGTATCCGGGAAACTCAGGCTGGATAGTAAAATATCAACCGGTGTGGCCGTGACTTCGGCCGAGGCGGTGCTTTCCCCCCCAACATTCACCGCTGTCACCACATAGTAATAGTTCGTGCCATTGGTGACACCGTCATGATAAAAAGGCGGGTTAACTTCAGTAATAGCCGTGCCGCCGGTGCCGCTGCCGGGTGTGTTGCTCCAGTAAACGGTATAGGAATCTGCGAAGGGCACCGCATCCCAGTTGAGGGTGATGCGCTGATCGCCTGCTGTGGCCTGAAGGCCGCTGGCCGGTGCTGCCGGCACACTTGTCGACACAGTGACGGTGGCGATATTGGAATCCAGTAATCCGTCATTGGCCCAGAAGGTGAAACTGTCTGTGCTGCTTACGCCTGCATGTGTGTAGGTATAGGCGCCGGTGGTTGTATCATCGATATTTACACTGCCATTGCCGGGGGCAGTGACAATGGCGTATGTCAGGCTGTCGCCATCGGCATCACTCACATTTAACGTGCCGGATAGTGCATTACCGGGCAATACACTCACCTCGGTATCTGTTGCTACGGGGGCATTATTGGGTGTGTCTTCATCCGTATTATTGCCACCCCCACCGCCGCCTCCACAGGCGGCTAGCAGAGTGGAAAGCAGGGTGATAAAAATTAATTGACTAACTGGTTTTAACATTTTGATATCCCCAAAATAATATGTCTGTTAATAACAGGACACCGGGGTTGATAAAAAAGACTAATATTTTTTATGAAATCCTGATTAATCTCTTTTAGGTGCCATTAGCTCTCTTGCTTGCAGTAAACCCTCATCATATGTGCTACCTAAGCTGCACATGTTCGCCTGAAGGTGAATATTACCCCGCGTCTGATTCCCATGCTCCTGCGTGGGAACCCATACCTAATTCGATTAGTGAGTTTCGATATGCATTCCCCCGCAGGAGCGTGGGAACAAGGGTGTAAAATAGAAGTTTCTGAATAATTCCATTTTCTTTTAGTCTTTTTCCCCGCCGCCCGTGTCTTATGAGTAATAGAAAAAAAACGGGAGTCAGTAAAATGTTAAAACCAGTTAGTCAGTTAATTTTTATCACCCTTCTTTCCGCTGCATTATTCGCCTGTGGCGGGGGCGGTGGCGGTGGCGGTAATACTCCCGCATCATACTCAGTGAGTGGAAGTGTAAATGGCCTGACAAATACGGGCCTGGTACTGCAGAACAACAACAGTGATGATCTGGCAATTAGTGCGGACGGGAATTTTACTTTTTTAACAACAGTAGGGGATCTAAGTGGATACAGTGTCACGGTTAGTAGCCAACCATTGAGGCAAACCTGCATCGTTACTAATGGCAGTGGTACGGTTGCGGGTAGCAATATTAACGATATTGTTATTTCCTGTGGACCATTAACAGCGATACCGACGGTGTTGCCCATGTCAAAGACCGTGACGTTAACCTGGGCTGATGTGGGGGCAACCAGTTATAACCTTTATTATTCATCGGACAAAAATTTTAACCCTGATAATTACAGCATGCAGACCGACGGTACGTTGATTACTAATGTCTCTTCCCCTGTTACCGTAACGGGTTTAAATAATGGGACGGCATATTATTTCATCCTCGAAACGGTGAACTCAAACTCGCAACCGCGTTCCCCCGAAGTGGCGGCCCGACCCAATACGCTTGCATTTAATGGCTCGGTATTCACTCAGGGGCGTGGCAGCGATGGAACACTCTATCTCGGTGGGGTATTTACACATGTTGGTACTGTGACCGGAAGTGGTGTGGCGTTGAATAAGCAGACTGGCCGGGTTGCAAACGGCGATTTTTCCATAATTGAGGGAAGGGTAAATGTCGTAATCTCCGATGGGGCTGGGGGCTGGTATATAGGGGGTAGATTTACTCGCCTTGGTAATCGCGCGGTACAAACGGCGGTTGCTCATGTCCTCGCGGATGGTTCAGTGGATGAAACCTGGCAGCCGGGGATTAGCGGTGATGTTAACGATATGAAACTTGCCAATAATATTATCTATGTTGGTGGGAGTTTATTTGTTAATAACCAGTTTCGAAGTCTGGTGGCCGTAGGCACGGATGGGGTGCTAACGAGCTGGAGTCCGATGAGTTCAGGCTCAGTCCAGACTCTGCTTGTGGCCGGTGATGTGATCTATGTCGGGGGTAGTTTTACCAGCATAGATGGCCTTGCGCGTAATCGTTTAGCGGCCATTGGCACGGATGGCGCACTATTGGACTGGGATCCAAACGTTGAATGTAATGTCAGTTTTTGTCGGGTTTACTCTTTGGCCTTTGATGGTGCCTCGGTTTATATCGGGGGTAGTTTTGCCAGTGTGTCGGGTGTGGTACGAAACAATCTGGCCTCAGTTGGTGTCGATGGAATTCTGAGTAACTGGAATCCTGATGTGACCTGTACGAGGGCACCTTGTTATGTTTATTCGCTGGCATTGAATGGGAGTACGCTTTACGCAGGGGGTTCTTACAATCGTGTTGGTGGGGTAACGCGCAGCGGACTCTCGGCCATCGGTATTGACGGGGTGCTAACAGACTGGGATCCGGGATTGGGCGCAAAATCCTTGAAAACCATAACCAGTCTGGTTATTGAGAATGATACCGCTTTTGTAGCGGGATACTTTGAATATATAGGGGGTGCAGCTCGCAGTAATCTGGCAGCACTAAGTCTTACTTCGGCTAATGCTCTGGACTGGAACCCTGGTTCGAGTGGGTGGACAGCTTCGCTTGCCCTAGGAGTGAATAATATTTTTGTGGGGGGGGCGTTTAACTCCGTTGGCGGTGTGCAACGTAATCGACTCGCGGCCATCGCGTCAGACGGCAGCCTGTCAAGCTGGAACCCTGATGCGAATGGCTCAGTAGCGGCACTTGATGTCGCGGACGACACGATTTATGTAGGGGGGCGCTTTAGTCGGATTAATGGAATGAGCCGTGGCACATTGGCTGCAATCGGAACGGATGGCGTGGTAACCAGCTGGAATCCAAACCAGGGATTCGTTGTTACTACTGGTGTTAATCAAATTAAGGTGTTTCTTAACAACGTTTATATCGGTGGTGATTTCAGCTTGGTTGGGGGATTGACTCGCAACTATCTGGCCTCGATAGGCACTGATGGTGTTGTGACAAGCTGGGATCCAAATCCTGATGGTCAGATCTATGAGCTCGATGTCATGTCTAATGTGGTTTATGTGAGTGGCGCGTTTACCACGATAGGAGGTGTAGCACGAAATAATCTTGCCGCAGTTTTGGTTGGCGGGGCAATGACCGGTTGGGACCCGAATCCGAATGGTCCTATTTACGATATTGAAGCGACACCGTCGATCATATATCTTGGCGGGGCGTTTACCACGATGGGTGGCATAGCACGTAACCGATTAGCCGCTGTTACAACCGCATCGACGAACGGGGTGCTACTTGACTGGAGTCCCTCGGTAAATGGTGGTTCCGTATCGACTATTACGTCAGCCGGAAGTACTATCTATGTCGGTGGTCAATTCTCGACAGTTGATGGCACTAGACGAAATGGTTTAGCCTCAATTGAGACTAATGGGGTTTTGAATGCATGGGATCCCACGGGTAATGGCGGCGGTCAAGGGGGGGGGGTTTATGCTGACATTAGCACAACCGGTAGTATTGTTTATGTCGTAGGAAATTTTAGTCAAATTGGTGGGCGACCTACGAGTAATTTTGCTCGCTTTGATGTCTCAGGTACTCTCTTACCCTGATCTAAATAGGGTTAGATCTAACCCTGAGGTATTCCCACATATATCTGAAAAATTGTGACGGATACGCCTTCTCCCTAGGGGAGAAGGAATAACGACGGGCCGAGTGATCGTTTCGGTAGTTCCGTCAGCCTGAGCGGGGATGGTAACACCCTGGCGGTGGGGGCTAATGGTGAGGACAGCAACGCCACCGGCATTGATGGCGATCAAACCGATAACTCAATGTCTAATGCCGGTGCGGTGTACCTGTATTAATGGCGGAGTCGGGGAGTAGAAACAGATACAAAGGATGGAGGAATTAAATAATAGGCAGTACAATCATTGCTTAAAGTTTAATCCCTCCGAGCTTTCCCCAATAAAACGAACGTAAATTCCGGCATTTTTTTATTCATATTCTACTGTTAGCCTCCTTGAAAATTTATGCATAACATCCTATTATCGTATGCATAACTTAGGAGGCATATATGAGAACTACTCTTGATTTACCCGAGAATTTACTAGATGAAGCAATGAAAATAACCCATACAAGCACAAAAACAGGCGTTATTGTTAAAGCCCTTGAAGAACTGGTAAGAAAATCAAAGATTTCTGATATTAAAAAATATAAGGGGAAATTTGATTTAGATATTGATCTTGATGAATTAAGAGACCGTCGTTAATGTCTGTCCTGGTGGATACATCAATATGGATAGATTATTTTCGAAGTGGTGAGAACTCCGCAGATATGGAGGTTCTGATAGATGAAAATCTGATCACTACAAATGACATAATATTGGCTGAACTAGTGCCTTATTTAAAGATAAAGAAGCAAACGAAAGTCATTGACCTACTTTATGAAGTAACTCAAATAGCATTAGATATTCACTGGGAGGAAATAATTAAATTCCAGGTAAAATGTTTAAAATCAGGGGCAAATGGGGTGGGGATTCCTGATTTAATCATTGCGCAAAATGCTAAACAGAACAATTGCACAATCTATTCGCTCGATAAACACTTTCGTCTTTTAAATAAAATATTGAAAGTAAATCTGCATCAATAAAAAATTGGGCTGACAAACTCATCCAGCGAACTGCCAGAAGTGTGCGCCTTTTGCAAAAAAGACTAATCATTTTTTAAAATATTATGCGGCTACCATTTGCTCGACCGTTTTGACACCCGAATAGTAATTGGCTTTTGCTGTGCTTAACGAACATTGCATAGCGGCGGCGATATGGGCAAAGGTCAGTTGCCGAGTGATGGAACAGGGTCGTGCGTGGTTTTCTCGCTAGCGCATCAATGACAATGCGACCGACAATTCGCTACAGAAGAAACCGGGGCAAAACGCAGCACTAACTAATATTAGCGAAATATGTGTTCGCCCCCAGTTTGTGAAATCAACTACTCTAGATTAATGGTATAACCAGTTGTTACTTGATATGTCGCATAGTCATAATATGAAACTCCGAGATAATACTTACCATCAGGCAAAAGAGAATGAGAAATGCTTTCAATACCTGATTCGGTGTTGCTACTTGCAACAACCGTTATACTTGTACCGACTATTCTGAATAAATATAAATCTAGGTTCGCTGATGTGTCCTGGCTCGTTAATGTTATTGATATATTTTTCGTCAACTTAAGATTAATTTCGTATAGATCCTCTATTATATCTGCTATCTTTATATTGATATTGTTTTTTTCAATCGTTACAGAAATAACCCCATCATTTCCTCTGGAAGCAGGATCATCTCTATATCCAACCTGACCCTTTAGAGTTAATGTTTCATATGTTACAGGCTGAGCATTAGAATAAAAAATATTCGGACTGGTGGATGCCTCAGTGACATTAATAGGTGCACCCTTCCAGATTAGCTCGCCGTCATAACCATTACGTGCTTTAGTTTGAGTTCCACTATCGTTTCCAAAACCACCACTACCGCCATCTATCTCCAGAATTCCTGCAGAGGTTAACGTAAGTTGACCTGTCGCATTTAGATTAATGTTACCTCCATCCCCACCAATCTTACCTGTTCTAATAACCTGCCCCCCAACAACAAGTGATGAAGTAGAACTATTACCACCTGTTGTAGCAATACGAGCATCAATATCAATTTTACTAGCGTTAATCGTTAAATCACCACCGTTAGTTCCCTTTGCCCGAAGACAGGCAGCACTCGATAGAGAGGCCGCGCCATCCTTTCCTTTTAATAGTATCCTGCTTCTAATAATAACATTACCCGTAGCATTCACTGTAAGGTTCGGGGCATTGCGATATCGGCAATTGGTATGTACCACGAGAACTCCTGACTTTCCTACGCCTGCATCAAAGGTTAAATCATTAACCGTTAAGGCAACATTTGTTTCAGATGCTGGTATCTCCAATATTCCCGAAATCATTAAATTATTAAATGTCAGGGTTGAATTTACAGCTCTTAAATCATCAATCGTTCCGCCTGTAAAGGTGTAATCCATAGCACCGGAACTCGCATAAGTCGTCGCATAAACAATGCTGGATGCAGCTGAAGTACCGTACGTGTTCGCGGCCTTAACTCGATAATAATATCGTGTGTTGGGAACTAAATCTGTGCTCGAATAGCTTGTTGTATTTGCAACAAGGTTACTTGCTATCACACTAAATCCAGAGGTTTCTGCTGTGCTTCTTTCAACAATAAATTTTGTTTCATCTGCACTGTTATCTGACCAGGACAAACTAATCTCTGTGCTGGAACTTGTTATAGCATTTAAAGCACTTGGTGAATTCGGCGCAGTGCCATCTGATGGACCTGCCGATTGAGTCATTACAATCACTTCATTTGACGAAGCTGAATCACCTGCTTTGTTGGTTGCATAAATACGATAATAATACGTTGTAGAAGGCTTTAAACCTGTGTCGGTATAGCTGGTACTGTCTTTAGAAATTTGTATATTTTTATAGCCAGAACCAGAAATCTCACTGCGTTGTATAACAAAATTCGCTTCATTCGCCACATCTTGCCAGGACAGGGTAACTGATGAGCTGGATATTTTACTTACATTAAAACCTGCTGGTTTTTCTGGAGAAGATAAAGCAGGCGGTAAGCCACACCCAGTGGGATCTTCCCGTGATGCACTAATTTTTGTAGTGCCACTGCATGATGTTACACCATCACTCCAGCTCCAACTAGCTGAACCCGCTAAAGAATTGCAACTCGACGTAATTGTTAAATTGACTAATGCCTGAACAATGCCTCCATCATTTGGATAACTGCCTTTCCAACTCAGAATATTACCGTTCAATGCCCCTGTATAAGTTCCTTTATTATCACTGACCGTTACACTGTTATCTACGCTGGATGCAACAGATAAAGAATAATTATCATATTCAAGATTAGCTGAATTTGTGCAACTTCTATTATCAATTTCTTCCGAAACAGACCAGATTCCTTTTAAATCACCGATTGGTTCAATCCCCCCTCCAGCACCATTGCCACTCCCACCACCCCCACAGGCGGCTAGAATAATAGAAAGCAGGGTTATAAAGATTAAGTGATAGATTTGTTTTAACATTTTAATATTCCCCAAAAATAATATGTCTGTTAATTACAGGACACCGGCACAGCCAAAAAAGACTAATGATTTTTCAAATTATTATGCAGCAATCATCCGCTCCACCGTTTTGACACCAAAATAATGATTGGCTTTTGCCGTGCTCAGCGAGCACTGCATTACAGCAGCAATGATGGCAAAGGGGAGTTGCTGGTTAATACGCAAATACAGCGTTGCGCGTTGTTTGCTCGGCAGGGCATTAATGGCAATGCACAGCATTTTTGATTCTTGCTGTTGCATAAACGTATTTTCTGGGAATTGTTCTGCCGCGATATTGAGATCATAAACATCTTCAAATTGATTTATACGCGTTTGGTATTGATGGCTACGCAAATAGTTTTTCCAGCTATTGCGCGTAATAACAAATAGCCAACTTTTAAAACTGGCCTCAGCGCGATATTGATGTATGGATTTAAATACTTTTAAAAAAGTATCCTGAATGATATCTTCAACCGCATCCGGGTCGTTGATAAGGCTTAATAAATATCGCCTGACCATCAAACGATAACGCTCAAGCAGAACATCTAGCGCCATAATTTCCCCCTGCTGACTCTGGCGAGTTAATGTTTCATCGTTTAACTGCTGATAATTTTTTCTATCCTTATTTTTCATTTTCTCTCTCCTTGATTTTTTTGTTTGCAAGGAGATGAGAAATAGGATGCGCTCATACCTGCCTGCTTATGAGTTTTATTCTATGTAAGTGAGGGTTACAGCAGGGTTACAGGGAGGGATAAATGAGGGATAAATCTGGATTTTTTATTTAAGGGCATCGATTATTTAAAATAATAGGCAAACCCTCAACCGTATCCCATTTATTTTAATAACTCTGTTGTTGCCGAGGAGGGTGAGCTGTCGCTGGTGGCTGAAAAAATTGAAACACATTTTTCATAGCTCGCCCGAGCTTCAGCCTGCCTGCCCTGCGATTGATAACAGCGAATCAATCCCTGATATGCTTCTTCAATTAAGGTATCTGTTTCTAGCAAACACTGGTAACACTGAATTGCAGTTTGACTGTCATCGTTTTCAATGAATTGGGCAAGGGCGAGGGTATGGCGAGTAAACCGTAAGCGCAGAACTTCGTGTTGATGTATTGCCCAACTGGTGTGTTCGCTGGATAAAAAATGGCCTCGATAGTATTGCATGAGTTTGCCGGCTAACTCAGTACTTTGCACGGAGTCTTTTATTTTAATGCTTTGTTGTGCCGGTTCAAACAGGCGACCCATGGCCCAAGTATCAACCCAAGCGTATTGATCATTTAAACTCAGTTGATGATTTTTTAATACCAGTACATCCATATTTCCCAGCGCCTTGCGCAAACGATGCAAGCTGGTTTTAAAACTCGCCTGCGCCTGATCTCCTTCGGCGTCCGGCCAGAGCGCATCCATGATTTTTTCTTCGTGCACATCGCGCCCGCCAAAAGCCAGCAGCACTTTTAATATGTCAAAAGGTCGGGTTTCGGTATCCAGTATTTTATCGTTTAACAAAACACTAAAACGCCCTAAGCTATAAATTTTTAACGACCAGGGCCAATGCTCTCCCACATACAGGGAATCCTGTGGTGTGTAATTATAAATACGAATAATACTGCGTGCATAGTCCGGTTCTATGTTGTGCTCTAACGCAAGGCCACATAAGGTACTGACCATTACCGGTGGCCACACAGCTGAGGCCTTGATATCTTTTTCATGGCCCAGACGAAAGCAGGTTTGTAAGTGAGTTAACATGTCCTGTTGATTATTTAATTTAAAATCCAGATAGCTGCAGATCATTTGATATGCCCAGATACTTCCCGGGGTTTTGATTTCATCAATAACATCTTGCGCATTTTTAATCTGTTTTTGAGCCAATTCAAACTGCTTCGTTTCTATGTAGGCGAAGGCGAGCAGGCAGTAACTCACCCATTGGGGAAGCGGTGCGTTAGCTTGGTCAACCAGACCAATCACGACTTTGCCGTATTGAATCGCACGCGCATAATTACCGCATAATATTTCATAGTAACAACAGTGAAATTGATAGTGCCCCTGATCCAGTATGCTTTCACTGGAGACGATATCGCCATACATATCCAGCAGCATTTTGAACCTTGGCAAGTTGTGTTTGCAGGCTGCATGATAAAGCGCATGGGCCAACATCAGGCCGGAAAATATCTTTATACCTTCGTTTTTCAGGGTTTCCTGAGAACGATCAATAAACTCATAACTTAATTCAAAATCAGCCGTCATCCAGTCATTTGCATAACTGGTTAGTAGCAATAATGATTTAAGCAGCGGGCTATGACTAACCGATGGAATAAGCTTTTCTATTCTTTTACTGATATTGCGTACTTTTGATATTTCACCAACCTGCGAATAGTAAACACTGAGCTGTACGCTCGACATAATTACCAGGAATTTATTAGGAACGAAGCGGTATATTTTTTCCATCTGCCCCATCCATTTGGGCAGTAAAGGGTGATTGGGCTGAATCCAGAATATTAACTGACTTGCTGAAAATATTAATCGACCTCGCGCCTCCATACTGGGTGGGTCAGGGTATGTTTGTTGTAACCACGCTAGCTCTTTTACCCAGCGATCGGCACCGGCAAAAGAATCGAAAACAAACACATAAGAATCTGCAATACCGCACCAGCTTAGATATAAGCCTAGCGCATTTTTTTCAATCTTAAACTTAGTATAAGCTCTCTCAAAAACATCACGGGCTGCGTTATTTTCATATTGCAAACGTGACATGCCATGCCAGTAAATAAGCCAAGGCTGTTGCTCTATTACATCATCAGGTAAGGCTTGAATCCAGTGGGAAACTTGCCGGTTTCGACCCAGCTCTATTTGCTCCTTAGCGTATTTTAAAATTAACTCTGTCATGGCTGGCCAGTTTTCACCCTGCTCTAACAGGATCATCGCATTATCAATATCCCCCTTACCGGCGAGCAATATCCCGGCTGTACTTTGCAGGCTTTTATATTCATCTTGATCAAATATTTCCTGCGCCTGATTGAGTAAAAATTCTCGAAACAAAGGATGATATTCATAACTTGATTTTAATAAGCCATGGCGCACAGTAAAGTATTGTTTGCGCACCAGCTCGGTTAGTATTTTTTTTGCTGCACTATTATCGGTTAACTGTTTGCATATCGAAGCCGTCATCTTTGGCAACATCGCAGTCTTCATTAAAAATTGCTGAGTTTGTGTATCAATTTTATAAAAAATTTCTGTGGCAAAATAATCGAATAAATATTCTGGGCTCAACTCTTTATTTTCAAATTCAATCTCATCAAGTTCTACCTCTTGTTCCAGTAGCAGTATTAATCCACTGATCCAGCCTCGAATGTGCGTATTGAGTTTTTGCAGTTGTTGCTTTGTGATGTTGCGATTGGGGTAACGCTGCTGAGTGACAGCGAGTTCTTCTTCGATAGTAAATTGTAAATCTGCCCAAACTATCTGGCTGAGTTGTTGATTGGCACGCAGGCGGGCAAAAGGTGCAGGTGGCTCAGTGCGACTGATAATAACAACGTTAATACCTTTGGGGATTTCGGCAAAAGCGCCGGCTAACATTTTATAGAGCTCAGCGCCCTCACCGGCATCCTGAAAATTATCCAGTACCAATAATGCGGGTGCATTGAGACGGCTGAATACTTCACGAAAGTAATTACGGCTAAACTCCGCCACGCCCAACTGGTATTCTGGGCTCAGAGTCGGCATCTTTTTTCGATTGCGGCAGGCACTCTTTACCGCCTGCCCCATGTAATGAAAAAAGGTAGCCATATCCGCATCACCTTTGTCTATCTGGTACCACAGATTTCTTTCATTTTTAGATTCGATATACGACGATATCAGGGTTGTTTTACCGGCACCCGCCGGCGCATTGACCCAGATAAGAGGACGGTTTCGCGCGGTAACCAGCTGGCTAAACAACCGCCCACGCAATAGCGCCTCTCCGGCATCAGGGCGGGTTAATTTTGCCAGGGTTAATGCCATGATCTAATTGCTTTGTGATGATTATTCAAGTGCATAAATAAAAACCCTTTTAAGTTAATATTATTTTTATCGTTCTAACCCTTAAAGGCTTAACTCTTTTTGCTTATGCAAAATGTGATTATGTCTGTGCTAGCAACGCAGACCCTTTGATAGTAATATTCGAAACCCTGTTAACTCTAATTGCCAATGCTTATTAAATTCGTGCTTATATGAAAGATAAAAAATAGCTGGACGGGTTTTAATAATGTCGTAACCGCATACTGGGGAAGAGTATTCAATACTCTGGTAGAAGTTTACAGATGTAATCAGAGCATTTCTTATATTTAATAACATATTCATTTTCAGTATTCAATAATATAAATCACATAAAAGTGTATTGCTGTCAGATATGATAACGGCTACACACTGTAGTGCTAACTCAGTGCAAATGAGCCTTAAGTAAGATGCAGCTTCAACTAAAATTTCGCAAGAAGCACTCTGATATTACGTTGTAGGTAATTGTGGATGATTTTGCTGAATTATCTGATTTAGAAAATCGGGAAGTTCTTCAAGCCGTGTAACATACTGCTTCATATCCTGACTCGCAGCTTCGACTACACATATATATTCATCCGATTCTGTTTCTTTATTTTCATGGCGGTACAGTCTGATAACATAAGTATCGATCAACATTTTTTATACCCTTGAGTTATACGGCAATAAAATTTATAGGGATGCAATGCGTGTCATTTAGTAAAGCTTAAAATTGGCTGATCTACTTCTGCTCCACCAGCATCACTGCTTTACATATTGATAGTGGCATCATTCATCGGCTCGATGTTTAGCTCTGCAGTAAACGTGTTGCTGCCGTTTTCCGCCAGAGTAATACTCAAAGGACTCACCGTAATACCCGCGTAATAAATACCTGCGAAGTAGGATCACCTTCGCCTCCATAGGCGAATTGCAAAGTCGAAAAGAAACTTACAAAAAATTAAGTGGTTTATTTTTTAGCATCGTAATGACTCCCAATAACACCTGTTAATTACAGGACACTGGGGGTGATAAAAAAGACTAATTTTTTTAAGAAGATAATGATGATTAATATTCTGCGGGGCAATTCTCTGGCTCTTGCAACTACCCCATAGATACTCCCAAATTGCGGTGCAGAGCATCCATATTGCCGAGCATGCGATCAGAACTAGAGAGCTTTCCCATTAAATTAAAACTTTTTTATTTGCGAAAAATATGTCTTTTATCTTTTTGCCCAGGCATAAAAAAAGGGAGGCAATCGCCTCCCTTTTCGAACTACAAATAAATTCAAACTTACTTATAATAATCAATCATAGTTTCTAATGAAGCCACTTTGATTTTATCAGCCTGGCCCGCAGAACCAAACGCTTCAAAACGTGCCTGACAAATACCCTTCATTGCCGCAGTAGATTCTTTTAAGAATTTACGCGGGTCAAAGTTAGATGGGTTTTCCTGTAAGTGACGACGAACAGAACCGGTTGAAGCCATACGTAAATCTGTGTCGATATTTACTTTACGCACACCAGACTTAATGCCTTTAACGATTTCTTCTACTGGCACACCATAAGTTTGCTTCATGTCGCCGCCGTGATCGTTAATAATTTTTAACCATTCTTGTGGCACTGAAGATGAACCATGCATAACTAAATGCGTGTTAGGTAGTTTTGCGTGAATTTCTTGAATACGGTCAATACGTAACACTTCACCTGTTGGCTCTTGTGTAAATTTGTAAGCACCGTGTGAAGTACCAATCGCGATAGCTAGTGCATCAACATTTGTTTGTTCGACAAAATCAGCCGCTTCATCAACAGACGTTAACAGCATATCAAGGTCTAATTTACCTTCTGCGCCATGGCCATCTTCTTCGCCCATTTCGCCGGTTTCTAATGAACCTAAGCAACCTAATTCGCCTTCAACTGAAACACCGCCAGCGTGAGCCATTTTTACAACTTCTTTCGTAGTCGCAACATTGTACTCAAAGCTTGAAGGTGTTTTCATGTCGGCTTCTAATGAACCATCCATCATTACAGATGAGAAACCAGACTGGATAGAGCGTAAGCATACTGCTGGCTCTGAGCCGTGATCTTGATGCATAACAACGGGAATGTGTGGATACATTTCAATTGCCGCAGAAATTAGGTGACGCAGGAATGGTTCGCCTGCATAGGAGCGTGCGCCTGCAGAGCCCTGCATGATAACTGGGCTGTTTGCTTCGTCAGCCGCTTGCATAATGGCGTGAACCTGCTCCATATTGTTTACATTGAATGCAGGCATGCCATAAGCATTTTCTGCCGCGTGATCTAGTAGTTGGCGTAATGAGATTAGTGCCATGTTATATACTCCTTAGTATTTAGTATTAAGGTTGTTAATTTAAAATTGTTAATCTTTAATGTGAATGCGAAAAATAGTTTAAACACTTTTTCGCATCGACATTAGCTTTCTGTTTCACAAACATCGCCGATGGTAACGACTTTCATCGCATTGGTTCCACCACCGGAATCCCCCAGCAAATCGCCACGGGTAATAATAATTCTGTTGCCATCATTCACTATGCCTTTTTCTTTTAATAAGCAGGCAACCGTTGAGCTAATTTTGTAATCACCCACCTGATCAAAATCGATACTGGTTGGGTACACGCCGCGATAAAGCGTTAACTTGCGGCGGGTATGGCGATGACGGGTCATCGCATAAATTGGAATGCCCGAACTAATTCGTGACATCCACAATACAGTAGAGCCAGATTCAGTTAATGCCGCAATCGCATCCACATTTAAGTGGTTGGCAGTATACATGGTTGCCATCGCAAGTGCTTCGTCAACTCGCCCAAAAGTGAGCTCCATGCGGTGATCTGAAACTTTAGCGCGTGGATGCTGCTCGGCAGATTCGCAAATACGCCCCATCGCTTCTACCGTTTCTATCGGGTATTTACCAGCGGCGGTTTCACCCGATAACATTACCGCATCGGTGCCATCATGTACCGCATTGGCCACATCAAATACTTCTGCACGAGTCGGGATTGAATTTTCAATCATCGATTCCATCATTTGTGTTGCGGTAATCACCACGCGATCCATACTGCGAGCTTTGGCAATTAAATCTTTTTGTACTGCGGGTAATTCCGCATCACCAATTTCAACGCCTAAATCACCACGCGCGACCATAATAACATCGGACGCCTCGATAATTTCATCAATACATTCAAGGGCTTCTGCGCGCTCTATTTTTGAGACGATTGCGCCATGGCCACCCGCATCACGCAACAACTTTCGTGCTTGATGAATATCATCTGCCGATTTGGGAAAAGACACTGCAATAAAATCAGCATCGATTTTTGCTGCCGACTTTATATCTTCTTTATCTTTTTCCGTTAACGCCGGTGCAGATAAACCACCACCCTGTAAGTTAATGCCTTTTTTATCTGACAAATAACCACTGTGGGCTACCGTACAATTAATTCTTAAACCGCTAACGCTATCAACATCTAATAACATACGGCCATCATCTAACACTAAACGGTCGCCGGTTTTTACATCACCGGGCAAACTTTTGTAGGTTATGCCAACGCCATCAACGTTGCCTGCTGTTGGATCTAATTCTGCATCCAGGAAAAACTTATCACCTTCGGTTAAATAAACTTTCTTATCAACAAAACGTTCTGTTCTAATTTTGGGGCCTTGCAAATCTGCAAGCACACCCACCACTCGATTAAATTTATCCGCCGCTTTGCGAACCATTGCAACACGACCTTCCTGCTCTTCGTGACTGCCATGAGAATAATTTAAGCGCACAACGTCTACGCCCGCTTTAACCAATCTGTCGATGGTTTGCTGGTCGTCTGTGGCTGGGCCTAATGTTGCTACTATTTTGGTTCTTCGCATGCTAGTTCTACCTGAGGTAGAAACTCCTCTGTTTTTTTTACTGCTCAATTATATTCAACTTCTATTAATATTTATGTCGTAATTCATCGCGAGCTTAAGCTTGCTCCTACACAAAATAGTTACCTAACTGTAGGAGTTAGCTTTAGCTGATGATCTTTTTATGCGGCCAGCATAAAAAACAGGACTAATGCCCTACTTAATATTAACCTTTTGCCCTTTCTTCTAAAATTGCAACCGCAGGTAATTCTTTGCCTTCTAAGAATTCTAAGAACGCACCTCCACCAGTTGAAATATAAGAAACTTTGTCAGAGATATTATATTTATCAACCGCTGCCAAAGTATCACCGCCACCGGCAATTGAAAACGCAGGTGATTCTGCAATTGCCATTGAAATCGCTTTAGTGCCTTCACCAAACTGGTCGAATTCAAATACACCAACGGGGCCATTCCAAACAATGGTGCCGGCTTTTTTAATAATTTCTGCAAGCTCAGCTGCGGAGTCAGGGCCAATATCAAAAATCATATCGTCGTCTGCACACTGGTCAGCTGCTTTTAATGTGGCTTCTGCCGTTTCTGCAAATTCTTTTGCACAAACGATATCAGAAGGCACAGGAATTGAACCACCACGCGCTTCTGCATCGGCGGTTAATTTTTTCGCTGTTTCAACTAAATCTTCTTCGTAAAGTGATTTCCCAACATTGTGACCGGCTGCTGCAATAAATGTATTTGCAATACCGCCGCCAACAATTAATTGATCAACCACTTTAGAAAGTGATTCTAAAACAGTTAACTTAGTCGACACTTTAGAGCCACCCACAATCGCAACCATTGGACGCGCAGGATTATCTAATGCTTTACCTAGTGCTTCTAATTCACCAGAAAGCAATGGGCCTGCACATGCAGTCGGTGCAAATTTTGCGACGCCATGTGTTGATGCTTGCGCACGGTGAGCAGTACCGAATGCATCCATAACATAGATATCACATAAGGACGCATACGCTTTAGATAATGTTTCGTCGTTTTTCTTTTCGCCTTTGTTAAAGCGACAGTTTTCTAAAATAACCACTTCACCGTCTGCAATCTCTGGCGCTGAATCTAAATAACCAGAAATTAATTTAACGTCTTTACCTAATTCTTTTGTTAAGTAATCTGCAACAGGTTGTAATGAAAATTTTGCCGCTGGCTCGCCTTCAGTTGGGCGACCCAAATGAGACATTAGCATTACTTTTGCACCGGCTTCGATGCAATGTTTGATTGTTGGCATTGATGCTTCAATACGTTTTGCACTAGTTACCTTGCCGTCTTTTACAGGTACGTTTAAGTCCTGACGAATTAACATACGTTTACCGGCTAAATCTAAATCAGTCATCTTTATTACTGACATGGAATACTCCTAAAATATATTTAAAATTTTTAAAAACAGTTTGCTAAATTTTTTACTTAACAAACTATTTTTTTGTAGGTGCGAATAAATTCGCACCTACAACATCATACGATTTTTATTTTGCATTCATGAGGGCAATCGTCGTATCAATCATACGATTAGAAAAACCCCACTCGTTGTCATACCACGAACACACTTTTACTAAATTACCTGCGGTGACTCGCGTTAGCGTTGCATCAAAATTTGATGTGGTACTGGTGTGATTAAAATCCACCGACACTAAAGGCGCGTCACTATAATCGAGCACTTTTCCATCTGCTGCCGCTTTCATTACTGCGTTAATTTCTTCAACCGTTGTGTCTCTACTCGCGGTAAATGTTAAGTCAACTAGCGATACATTTATTGTTGGAACACGAATTGCAAAGCCATCTAACTTTCCGTTTAACTCTGGCAACACCAAACCAATTGCTGCCGCCGCTCCAGTTTTTGTCGGAATCATTGAGCTTGTTGCTGAACGCGCCCGACGTAAATCTGAGTGGTAAACATCCGTTAACACTTGATCATTTGTGTACGAATGAATGGTTGTCATTAAACCATTATCAATGCCAATTTTATCGTTAAGCGGTTTCACCATTGGCGCTAAACAATTGGTTGTACACGATGCGTTTGAAATCACTGTGTCCGTTGTTTTTAATGTATTGTGATTTACACCAAACACAATTGTCGCATCAACCCCGTGTCCACCGGGCGCTGAAATAATTACTTTCTTTGCACCGCCTTCAATATGCAAAGCGGCTTTATCTTTACTGGCAAAAATCCCGGTACATTCCAGCACAACATCTATGCCCATTTCACCCCAAGGCAGCTGCGCCGGATCACGCTCACCTAACACACGAATTTTATCGCCGTTAACGACCATGTATTCACCGTCAACATGCACGTCACCGGGAAACCGACCATGCGCCGTATCGTATTGGGTTAAGTGTGCGTTGGTATGCGAATCACCTAAGTCATTCACTGCAACTACTTGCACTTCATCCGTGCGACCCGATTCGTAAATGGCGCGTAATATATTTCGCCCAATGCGTCCGTAGCCGTTAATAGCAACCTTGATTGCCATGCTGTTTACCTTTTTAGTTACCGTTTTTTATAACGGTAAGCTGAATGGGTTAGACCTGATTATCGAATGCGATAATTTTTGGTTTTTTTCGTTTAAACTTTTTTGCTAAATATATTTATTGATAATTTTTAGTTGCTTCGATGTAATTTGCATTACACAGTTGAAGTGAGTTGCTTTGTTCAAAGTCGCTGGATTCCCGATACAAGCATTCGGGAATGACGACGTTGGAATTTACTATCACTATGTAATTCGAAGTCACTGGATACCTACCTTCACAGGTATGACGAAGAAGATTAATTATCTTTTTCGTAAAATTTATCTGAAATAATTATCTGATAAATTCATCTAAAAATTTACTTAGCAAAAAAGTTTAAAGGGCAGAAAAATCACCACCCTTAAAACTATTAATGACCCCGCCATTTCCACAACGAAGTCATTACTAAGTGAAGATTTTGTTCGCTAGTAAGGCGGAGCGAAATTTTGAGATATTGAACGCACGCTAGTGCGTGATCATTCAAAATTTCGCGACAACGCCGCTAGCGGACAAAAGCTTCGCTTAGTTTGCTGCTACGTGTTCTACGAAGCGAAGCATGTTGCATGTGTAGCCATATTCATTGTCATACCATGAAACCAACTTCACGAAAGTACCGTCTAATGCAATACCTGCTTCTGAATCGAAGATTGAAGAGTAAGAGCAGCCACGAAAGTCTGTAGATACCACTTTCTCATCCGTGTAACCTAAAGTACGGCTCATGTCACCAGACTCAGATTTAGCTTTAAGCTCTGCACAAATTTCTTCATAAGATGCTTCTTTTTCTAGCTCAACTGTTAAGTCAACTACAGAAACGTCTGAAGTAGGTACGCGGAAAGCCATACCCGTTAATTTGCCATTAAGCTCTGGAAGAACAACGCCAACAGCTTTAGCCGCACCAGTAGAAGATGGGATTATGTTTTCTAAAATACCACGACCACCGCGCCAGTCTTTCTGTGAAGGGCCATCAACTGTTTTCTGCGTAGCAGTTGCAGCATGAACAGTCGTCATAAGGCCACGCTTGATGCCCCATTTGTCATTGATAACTTTTGCGATTGGCGCAAGGCAGTTAGTAGTACAAGAAGCAGCAGAAACAATTGCCTGACCTGCATATTCGTTGTGGTTAACGCCGTATACGAACATTGGCGTTGCATCTTTAGAAGGAGCTGATTGAACCACTTTCTTAGCGCCTGCTGTAATGTGTGCCTGGCAGCTTTCTTCCGTTAAGAAGAAACCCGTGCAATCGATAACTAGCTCTGCGCCAACATCGCCCCACTTAAGGTTAGCTGGATCACGTTCTGCTGTTAAACGGATTTTCTTGCCGTCAACAATCATTGAATCGTTATCAGATGAAACATCACCTGGGAAGTTGCCGTGAACTGAATCGTACTTAAGCATGTATGCTAAGTAGTCAGGGTCTAATAAATCGTTAATACCTACGATTTCGATTTCTGGGAAGTCGTTCGTTACTGCACGAAATACCATACGGCCGATACGACCAAAACCGTTAATACCTACTTTAATAGCCATTGTTATTTTCCTCGGTTATTTATATTTAAATTAATTTTTTAAAACTAAAATTCTTAAATCTTTCTAAAATACTTCGTCGCACCCGAATGCTCGTGTCGGGTGCCTAGTGACTTTAAGTGCTTAAGGTCACTGGATCCCCGACACAAGTATTCGGGGATGACAGAATTTTTTTGTTATCTCAACGTAAGCAGAGATAACAAACTTATTTACGCACAAACCTTATCAATAGCCTTACCAACATTTTCAGTGGTAATACCAAAGTGTTTAAACAACTCAGGTGCAGGTGCAGACTCACCAAAGGTAGTCATACCAATAACTTCACCGTTAGTGCCAACATATTTCCACCATGCATCCATAATCGCCGCTTCAACTGCAACACGTGCAGTAACCGCTTTAGGGAGTACAGACTCTTTATATGCATCATCTTGCTGCTCGAACACTTCAACACATGGCATAGAAACAACACGTACTTTCTTAGAAGAGGCCGCTGCCGCTTCAACTGCAAGTGAAACTTCAGAACCGGTAGCAATAACAATTGCATCAGGCGTGCCGTCTGTATCAACTAGTACGTAACCACCTTTTTCGATGCTCTTAATCGTTGCTGCATCACGCTGTTGAAATGGAAGACCTTGACGAGAGAAAATTAATACTGAAGGACGAGAAGTATTAACAATCGCATCTTTCCAAGAAACTGCCGTTTCAACTGTGTCACATGGGCGCCAAACTGCCATGCCAGGAATCATACGTAATGTAGGAATCTGTTCAACTGCTTGATGAGTTGGGCCATCTTCGCCTAAACCAATAGAATCGTGGGTGTAAACGAAGATAGATTGAATCTTCATTAATGCCGCCATACGCAAAGCGTTACGCGCGTATTCAGAGAACATTAAGAATGTAGCGCCGTAAGGGATGAAGCCGCCGTGTAAAACTGCACCGTTCATAATTGCACTCATACCAAATTCACGTACACCGTAAGAAACATAGTTGCCTGCGAAATTCATCTCAGTCGAACCATTGTTATCATTGATACGTACACTTGCTGCGTTAAATGTATTATTAGATGGCGTTAAATCTGCTGAACCGCCTAAGAACTCAGGCAACATTGGCGCAAAGCCATCTAATGCGCCTTTAGATGCAACACGTGTTGCCGGTGATTCTGCTTTATCGTTAACTGTTGCAATGAACTTATCTGCTTCAGCTGCAAAGTTAGCTGGAAGTTCGTGATTCATACGACGCGTAAATTCAGCCGCTTCTGCTGGGTAAGCTTTTGCATAGGCTGCAAATTTCTCGTCCCATGCTGCTTCTGCCGCTTTACCTGCTTCTTTGGCATCCCAACCTGCATAAACATCTTCAGGAATTACAAATGGCTCGTGACCCCAGCCTAAGTTTTCACGTGTTGCTGCAATTTCATCATGGCCCAATGCTTCACCATGAATATTGTGACCACCACCCTTGTTAGGTGCGCCTTTACCAATAACCGTATTACAGCAAATTAATGTTGGCTTTGATGTTTCAGCGATAGCGTCTTTAGTCGCTTTTAAAATAGCATCAGAATCGTGGCCATCAATGCTGATAACCTGCCAGTTGTAGGCTTCAAAACGCTTAGGTGTATCATCAGAGAACCAGCCATCAACGTTACCGTCGATAGAGATGTTATTGTCATCGTAGAAACAAATTAACTTGCCAAGACCGAAAGAGCCCGCAAGCGAACATGCTTCGTGAGAGATGCCTTCCATTAAACAACCATCACCTAAAAACACATAAGTATTGTGGTCAACGATTTCATGGCCGTCTTTATTAAACTGAGCGCCCATTACTTTTTCGGCTAACGCCATACCCACTGCGTTAGTGATGCCTTGGCCTAATGGGCCAGTTGTAGTTTCAATGCCAGCTGTGTAACCGTATTCAGGATGACCTGGCGTTTTAGAATGTAACTTACGGAAAGATTTCAGGTCATCAATAGACAGGTCGTAACCGGTTAAATGCAATACCGAGTAAGGCATCATTGACGCGTGGCCATTAGACATTACAAAGCGGTCACGATCAGCCCATTTAGGGTTAGTCGGGTTGTGCTTCATGAAATCGTTCCATAGCACTTCTGCTATATCGGCCATACCCATTGGTGCACCCGGGTGACCCGAATTAGGGATTTGTACTGCGTCCATAGTCAGGGCGCGGATGGCATTCGCAAGCGTGATGCGTGATGACATAGGAGATTCTCCAATCAAGTTTTAAAATTTGCGCTGTTGAGACAATGCTCAGCAACAGGAATTCGGTTTATTATTTCTCGCCCGCTTTATATTAAAACTAAGCGCAGGGTTTTCACCCACATTAACAAAGGGGCGCTATTTTCCCTTACTTCGAGGCATTCGGCAACTGTATCGTGGAATTACATGAGGATTTATTGGTTTGACAAGTCAATCTTTACCATTTTAAAACTTTCTTTTTTTAATTAAATTCGATGTATTTCAAACAGATAGAGCGAGATATCACTCCACAATATGATAGCCATTTTTTATTTACTCATAAGAATAATGTAACGGGAGGGCATATTGTTATCTCACTTTTCATCATATAGTCGTCACAGCATCTGTAGGAGCGAGCTTTAGCTCGCAACCAAACACAGCGCAAACATCAATCATCCTTCCATTTAATAGAGCAGCCCATACTCGCAATTTGTTGCGCAGGCCCTTTGCCCGTTAGCGCAACCTCTTTCATGCCCTCAAACAAATCCCGCTTCACATCTGCCGCCGCCGCTGCCTTACGGCTTTCATCCAGCCTGCCACGATATTGCAGCTTCAAATTCGCGTTATATCCAAAGAAATCCGGCGTACAAACTGCACCATAAGCCTTTGCCACCTGCTGGGTTTCGTCAAGCAAATACGGAAAATCAAAGCCAAATTCATCAGACACTTTACGCATATTGTCAAAAGAATCTTCCTCATATTCCGTCGGATCATTCGACATAATCGCCACCGTGTTCACCCCTAGCCCCTTTAGCTCGCGTGTATCACGCACAATGCGATCACGAATTGATTGCACATAGGGGCAGTGATTACAAATAAACATCACCAGCAAACCCTTCTCACCCGCACAATCTGCCAAGCTCCAACTCTTACCATCCACACCCAGCAAACTAAAATCAATTGCCGGTAAATCAAACTCACACACAGGGGGCTGTAAACTCACCATTTTTTTCTCCCGATACTTTATAGGTTTTTATATTGTCGACAACCTTGCCATTAATCACCTGCACAGGTAAACCTACATTCACAAGGCATTAAACCAAAATCATTGATGCTTACAATTTAATCGCTCTCGATATAGTCAAGACATTATATACATGCTAAAATTCGGAGTTCAGTTTTAAAACCTTGCAATACTTTAGCGGAAGAACATGAGCCAGCAAAAAAAGCAGCCTAAAGCCAAATCGACAAAAACAAAAGCGCCGGCAAAAAAAGCCAGCAAAGTTGGAATTGAAAAGATAGGGAGCAGTACCGGAGAAAAAGCAGGCCAGGAAAAAGCCGCTCCCAATGATGTAACCAATGCGCCCCAAGACAAACAATCACTACTGAAACAGTTAATTGCCAAAGGCAAAGAGCAGGGCTACCTGACTTATGCCGAGGTAAACGACCACCTGCCAGAAGAAATTGTTGACCCCGAGCAAGTCGAAGACATTATTAATATGATCAACGACATGGGCATTACTGTGCATGAAGTCGCGCCCGATACCGAATCTTTAGTGCTTACCGATGCCAGCGCAACCGATGATACGGCTGCCGAAGAAGCCGCTGCTGCATTAGCTTCTATCGAAAATGAATTTGGCCGCACCACCGATCCCGTGCGTATGTATATGCGCGAAATGGGCACCGTTGAGCTGCTGACCCGCGAAGGCGAAATTTCCATTGCTAAACGCATTGAAGAAGGCATTAAGCAAGTTATGCGCGCACTGGCAACCAACCCGCGCTCAGTTCATCAAGTTTTAAAAACCTACGAATTAGTGGCTAATGAAGACGCTCGCCTTACAGATTTAATTAATGGCTTTCGCAGTGACGACAGCGATGAAATCGCTCAGCCCGCATCTGGCCCCGCCGATGAAAGAGACGATGACGAAGAAGTTGTTGTCGATACTGGGCCCGACCCCGAACGTGCAAAAGAACAATTTGCACTACTTGAAAAAGCCTACAAAAAAACACTCAAAGCACTCGAAAAGAAAACCAAAACAACGGTAAAGTGTCGAGAAGAAATGTCAGAAGCATTTATGGAGCTAAAATTCCTACCTGTCATTATCATAGCCATGACCAAGGAACTGCGCAGCACCATTGATCGCGTGCGCACCCATGAGCGCCACATTCTTAACCTGTGCGTTAATAAATGCCACATGCCACGCAAAGCATTTATTCAGTCATTTCCTGAAAATGAAACCAATCAAAAATGGATTGACCAGTACTTAAAAGGCCACGAATATTCTGACGCATTAAGTGAGTACACCGCAGAAATTAAGCAAACTCAGCTTAAACTTGCTTTGCTAGAAAAAACCTATGGTTTAGAAATTACCGACATCAAAGAAATCAATCGCAAGATGTCTATTGGCGAAGCGAAAGCCCGCCGTGCGAAAAAAGAAATGGTAGAAGCTAACTTACGTTTAGTTATTTCGATTGCGAAAAAATATACTAATCGTGGCTTACAATTCCTAGATTTAATTCAGGAAGGTAATATCGGCTTAATGAAAGCCGTTGATAAATTTGAATACCGCAGAGGCTATAAATTTTCAACCTATGCAACCTGGTGGATTCGTCAGGCGATTACAAGATCGATTGCAGATCAGGCAAGAACCATTCGTATTCCGGTTCACATGATTGAAACTATTAATAAGTTAAACCGTATTTTTCGCCAGATGCTACAGGAAAAAGGTCGCGAACCAACACCTGAAGAACTCGCAGAAAAAATGGAAATGCCTGAAGACAAAGTTCGCAAGGTATTAAAAATTGCCAAAGAACCTATCTCAATGGAAACCCCAATTGGTGATGACGAAGATTCAAACTTAGGTGATTTTATTGAAGATATAAATATTATGTCGCCCGTCGATTCAGCCACCGGTGAATCACTGCGCGAATCAACCAAAGATATTTTATCTACGCTAACACCACGCGAAGCAAAAGTACTGCGTATGCGTTTTGGCATCAACATGAATACCGACCATACATTAGAAGAAGTCGGTAAACAGTTTGATGTAACGCGTGAGCGTATTCGTCAGATAGAAGCCAAGGCACTTCGCAAATTGCGCCACCCTTCTCGTGCAGAAAATTTACGCAGCTTTATTGGTGAAGACAACGACAATCATTAATAAATAAAATTAAACTTGTTGTTACGCACATTATATTTATAATGTGCGTTTTAATTTACATATAAAAAATAAGGGCCCGTAGCTCAGTTGGTTAGAGCGTCCGACTCATAATCGGCAGGTCGAGTGTTCGAGTCACTCCGGGCCCACCATTTTAATCTTTCTTTACGCACTTGAAACACACTTATCATTTCTCTATTAACAACCTTAACACCTTAAGCACATAAAAAAGTTAATTTTGTTCTAACATTTTTTCAGATTTCATCACCGGAACAGGTCGACTGAAATAATAGCTGAGGTTATCATCATATCGTCTTTATCATGGCACCACTTCTATCATTCCCGTAGTATTTTCATAGAGACAACCATAAGCACCTACATTCCAATTAAGACCGAAAAATACAAATGGAGCGGCATGATTTTCAAAATAACAATTCATTCAATAATGTTTTAATTTTTTTTATATTAAATGTTTTTTCTAGAGCCCCATCGAAACCAAATTTTTTATAATCTGTCATTTCAGAACAAGCTGTATCTCCACTACATACAATTAGCTTGATATTGTCATTTAACTGTCGAACTTTTAATGCAACCTCACTTCCAGCTAAACCACCCGGTATATTTAAATCCAATATCATTGCATCAATTTTTTTATTTTCATTTAATGATTTCTTATAATACTCAATAGCCTCTTCACTATTACTTGCCGTTAAGGTTTCATAACCTAGTCCTTCTAAGCTGATTACAAATAAATTCTTCACATCATCTTCATCATCCATTATCAATATGTTTCCCAAACTGGATGTTGATGGCCTTGCTGTATAATTTGTTTTTCCTTTTTTCGATTTTACATGTATATTTTTAACTAAATTATCATCCAAAATACTCCTTACGCTCTTTAATAACTCTGCCGGAACATAGGGCTTATGTAAAATGTTTTTTCCTAAAATCTCATCTGCAATAATATTATCTTCGCGAACACCCGAAAAACCACTCACTAACTGCATCTTAATATTAGGGTGTTGTTTTTTAACTTTCTCTGCTAACTGGTATCCATTCATGCCCGACATAATCACATCAGATAATATTAAATTTACATCTTCGGCATCTAACATATTTAATGCATGCTCTGCACTGTCTGCTGTCAACACGCTATATCCCTGCGCCGTTAAAATAGCTTTTGCTAATGCAACCAGAGATGGCTCATCATCAACAATCAATATTGTCTCATTGCCTCCTAACTCTTCATTTTTTATAGAGAGTGATGCGTATGAATCTGATACCGGTAGATTGCTTTTTGGGAAATACATAACAAACTGTGTGCCTTGCCCTAACGTCGAATATACCTTTATATCTCCGCCACTACGTTTCACAAAACCATAAACTTGACTTAAACCTAGCCCATTACCTGCTTCGCCTTTTGTGGAAAAAAATGGGTCGAATATTTTTTCTCTAGTTAAATCATCCATACCTGTGCCAGTATCAGAAATGCTTAATAAAATATAATTACCGGCTTTTATATGCAGTAACTTTGCATTTTCTTCATTAAGAATTTCATTTCTTGTTTGAAATGTTATTTCACCATTGCCATTAATTGCATGACTAGCATTTATACACATATTAATTATCGCATCTTCAAGGTCGCCACCATCAATCCACACTGGCCATAAGTTTTCTTCTAATTTCAGCTTTAGCACTATGCGTGCTGTTAATGTTTTTTCCAACATCATCTGGCCGTCTAATATCAATTCATTGATATTTAATAATATTTCATCGGCATTTTTTTGACGTGTAAACGCGAGCAATTTTTTCGTTAATTTAGCGCCTCGCTGAGCCGCATGTTCAATATCATTTACATATTTTAGCAATTCATTATTATTTATTTTTTCATTAAGCAGTTCTGAATAACCGATAATAACACCCAATAAATTATTATAATCATGGGCTATCCCTCCCGTCAGCTTACCTAATGCATCCATTTTTTGACTGCGCCTTAATTGCTCTTCCTGTACCCGCCTCTCTGTAATATCAGTAGAAATACTACACATTGCATATATTTTATTTTTCTCATCAAACAATGGAAATTTTATTGATGAGAATATGTGATCGCCATCTTCTTGTAACACTATTTCTTCAGCTTCTACTGATTTCCCTGAAATTAGTACATCTTGATTAAATCTCTGCATTTTTTCAGCTGTTTCTTGCGGAAAAATATCATGCATTGTTTTATTAATAATCTTTCCATATTTTATTTGAAATACATTGGCGAATTGTTGATTAACAAAAATAAATTTTCCTTGTCGATCTTCCACATATATTGAAGCTGGGGAATTATCCATAATTGCCTGTAAATTTCGTTTACTTTTTGCCGCTGCTTCACGCAAATTATATTTCTCAGTTACATCACTAAAAACCAGTATCATACCCAGCATTTCATTTCTTTTATTTCGGATAGGTGCGGCTGAATATTCAATATGAATTTTTTTACTTTTCTTAGTAATTAATATTATATGGCTACTTAGATAAACGGTTTCACCTGTACTTACAACCTTTTTCACAGGGTTTTCTATTGGCTGCTGTGTGGTTGCATTAATAATGGGTAAAACATTTTCAATCGGCTTATCGCTTGCTTCTTCGAATGCCCAGCCAGTTAGCTTTTCGGCAACAGGGTTCATGCGTGTTATACGTCCATTAATATCGGTAACAATAACCGCGTCACCGATACTGTTTAATGTTACAGCTAAATCTTGCTCACGCTCACTTAATTCTTTTTCGGCTTTGTCTCTTTCTGTTTTACGTTTATCTATTTTTTCTAACATGTTATTAAATGCTAAATTTAATGAACCAATTTCATCACGACTTTTCATTGGCAAGCGCGCTGTATAATCTTCAGTAATTGAAATATCATGCGCAAATTTGGTTAATTCTAATATGGGTTTTGATATTATTTCTTGTTGTCTATTCGCTAAGAAATAGGCCATAACACCAACCACACATGTCATTAAAAATACAAAAATAATGAATGTTAATACATGTTCATTAAGTTTATCTAGTGTGGCTAAAATATATACTGTGCCTATAATTTCTCCTTCAAGCTTTATCACCTGATACAGCTCAAACTTTTCTCCAATAAATCGATACGTTATTTCTTCTGGTCGACTCGGGCATTCTGATTTTTTTAAATCACCATGCACTGAAAAAATTGTTTTCGTTGCATCATAAATACAGCCCAATATTACTGACGATTCATTATCTAATGCTGAGAGCACCTCTTGCGCAACTTGCTTGTCATTAAAACTTAATGCGGCTGTGCTTCTGTCTGCAATAATACGGCTAATTGTTGTTAATTTATCTACCATGGATTGTTTTGCTAAATATCGTTCGCTGACAATTAGCACTGAACCTGCTAGCAACAAGCTAACAACTACCGTCGACATAATGATAATAATGAGTTTATGTTTTATTTTTATATTTTTAATAAATTGCTTCATGGGATTTTCACCTGAGGCTTTTTATTTATTAAGGTTGCAACTTCTAATAGTTTTGAGCTGAGTGTTATTTTGGCAGATTGCGATGAATTAACATTAATTTCTATACCTACTTTTCTTTTTTTAGTCATTAATCCAATTATTCCTCCGTGTTTTGCAAAACCATTAATGTCGCTCACACTTAACACCGGCTGGTGTGATATTTGTTGCAATATTTTTTTCAGCTCTTTTTGTTCTGACTTACTAATAAACACAACATGGCAGCCACCCAATTTTGTTATTGATGTTAAATACTCTACTTGTAAATTTCGTTTTTGTGAGGTTCGACTGGAAAAACTTTCAAGCGCTTTTTCAAATGGATTTTTTCCTAAAACACAAATTCGAATTGACGAACTTGCATCCTCAAATGCGTTTTTAGGCCAGTGGGTGAATTTTGTAAATTGATAGATATAGGCTGCTTTAAGTTTATAATTGGCAGCGCCTGCTGAAGCTTTGCTGAACACCATCACCAACACAAACACAATGACTGACATCAGCTGCACACTATGCCTATATGTCGCTGACGCCTTATTTGATATTGGCCCGATATTCCGTGACAAGTCAATGTGTCCTTTTATTTTATATTCATCGCTTGTTAAATCGAATATTATTCAGCAATGTTTAAGGCAGGCAAATTAAACCGTCGCCAAAAAACTAAGGTATTTAGAGATGTGAACAGATATTCAGATTTTGACTTACGCGATGCGGTAATTTTTTACCTAGCTGATTCGTCAATAAGTTAAAACTATCATTATTATAAAATAAGATTCTGAATAGATATGTTTGGCTAGCTGCTATTGCACCAACTATATTGACTAAATATATGCCTAAACACTTTTTTATTCATTGGTACTCTGTATAAAAATACTATACAGAGTGTAGTAGAGCCATTAGGTATTTTGTTATATTTTCAGTGTTTTTGCTTGGCTTGTGGCCTTTTATGAAGCGCACACGCTCTTTCATATAAGCCAATTTTTACGCTTTAATTCGGACACATTAGCATCATCCAAGCTCAAATTAACCCTGACCCTATTCAATATTAAGGGCAAGCGCTTAGGCTATTAATTCAGTCCGCGACAACCTGCGTCCTAAATTTACCAACACACTGCCTAGAGGCGGCATTTTCTTGATTTTTTTAACATGAAGGTGAGCTATATTTATTAACCCACGGATATTTAAAATTTTCGAAACAACCCGTGATGCTAATAATTAATTACTATACGGCTCAAGCAACACGCTTTGACCCAACATTTCTGGTGGCTGTTGCAGCCCCATTAATTCTAAAATGGTTGGGGCAACGCTGCTTAAACCCATGCCGGTATTTAAGCGCCAGTTTTCAGAATCGATAATCATGCAGGGCACTGGGTAAACGGTGTGCTGTGTATGTGGCTCGCCGGTTACTGGGTCGACCATTTCATCGCAGTTACCGTGATCGGCGGTTAAAAATACGGAATATTCTTCTTCAACCGCAACATCAAGTAGCCGACCAACTTGTGTATCCATTGCCTCAACGGCGGCAATCACTGCATCGCGTTTGGCGGTGTGCCCCACCATGTCACCATTCGCAAAGTTAACCACTAAGAATCCGTGTTCGTGTGATTTAAGCGCTTTAATCATGGCGTCCGCCACTTCTTTTGCACTCATTTCTGGACACTCGTCATAGGTTGCAACCTTCGGCGAGGGAATCATAACACGCTCTTCGCCTGCCCAAGCTTCTTCGCGGCCACCATTAAAGAAAAAAGTTACGTGTGCATATTTTTCTGTTTCTGAGCAATGAAATTGTTTAAAACCTGCTCGGCTAACCACGGATGCTAATGTAGTTGTTGGGCGCTGCGGTGCAAATGCAATGGGTAATAAAAAGTGTGGGTCGTATTCGGTTAAGCAGGTTACGGTTACCGGCTCATAATCACCGCGCTCAAACCCTTCAAAATCATTTTGACTAAGTGCGGCACTTAATTGGCGCGGGCGGTCGTTTCTAAAATTAAAGAAAATAACATTATCATCGGCACCAATTTTTTCGGCCTCGGGAAAAATACAGGGCAGAATAAATTCGTCGGTAATGTCATTGTTATACGAAGATTCAATTGCGTAGCGGGCCGCTTCGTGTTGCTCGCCCTTCAAATTCGCCATTGCATTAAATGTAATTTCAGTTCTATCCCAACGATTGTCACGGTCCATTGCATAGTAACGGCCGCATAATGTTGCGATTGCGCCGCCCGCATCTTCTAATGCATCTTCCAACCCCTGTAAATATCCCATTGCCGCCATCGGTGCGGTATCTCGACCGTCGGTAATCATGTGAACCAATGGTTTTACTTTATAGTCACCGCACATTTTAATTAACGCGCAAAGGTGCTTGGTGTGGCTGTGCACACCACCATCGGACACTAAGCCCACCAAGTGCATGGGGCGCTCATTTTTAAGCGAATCTTCCATTGCTGCAACCAGTGCGGCATTTTCAAAAAACTCACCACTTTCGATTGAGTCATCAATGCGCACCAGATCTTGCCTCATGACACTGCCGCAGCCCAGCGTTAAATGCCCTACTTCTGAGTTGCCCATTTGGCCAGATGGCAAACCAACCGAGAGCCCAGAGGCATCTAATGTAATATGCGTGTTTTTTGAAAAATATTCGTCTAGTCGGGGGGTATTGGCTTCAACCACCGCATTATTAATGCGGCTCGGATTTACACCGACACCATCTAAAATAACCAGAACCGTGGGACGGCGGGGGACACTACGCTTGCGCTTTTCAGGCATTGTGTTTGTATTCTCTCTCGGTGGGATTTATCACTTATTTTGGGCGCGTATTATACCCGATAATATGGGGTTTGTGGAGATGAATATTTATCATAAAACAGGATACTTAAAACAAGTAAACTGATTTAAAACCCATGCCGCGGATGACCAGAAATTGCGCGAACGCTGCATCATAACAACTACAACTTCGGCTCATTACCGTCTTCGGCCTCTGCTCTATCTAACTCCGCCTCCATATCGTCTTCTGTTAACGGCTGATAGCTATCATCTTCTTTCTTTTTAATGGCACGTGAAAACAACAAGCCAACTTCAAATAAAAGCCACATGGGAATCGCTAACATAACCTGCGATGCAGGATCTGGCGGGGTGAGCAACATACCAAAAATAAAGGCACCAACAATAATATAAGGCCTTTTTTGCGATAAACTTTGCGGCGTTGTTACACCACCCAGCACTAGCAAAATAGTTGCAATGGGTACTTCAAATGCAATGCCAAATGCAAAAAACATTTTTAATGTGAAGTCGAGATAATAGGTAATATCCGGCGCGTGGGTAACCCCATCAATTGCCATCGACATCATAAAGGTAAAGACATTTGGCAACACAATAAAATAGGCGAATAGAATGCCGGTATAAAATAAGATGGCACTGGAAACAATTAATGGTACGGCTAATTTTTTTTCATGGGTATATAAACCGGGCGCAATAAACGCCCAAGCTTGAAAAATAAGGTAGGGGAAGGCGGCAAAAATCGACATAATAAATGCCAATTTTATAGGTGTTAAGAAAGGTGAAATAACGCCGGTGGCAATCATCGAACCGCCTTCCGGCAAGTTATTTACCAACGGCAATGCCAAAATATGATAAATATCATTGGCAAACGGAAAGGCGCCTAAAAAAATTACAATCACCACAATTACACTGCGTAGCAAGCGATCGCGCAATTCAATTAAATGACCAACGAAGCCCAATTCTTGGGTTTCGTTTTTACCTAAATTTTCCTGTGGATTACCGCCCTCGGATGACTCACTCATTGGGCTTTGGTGCTCGTGATATTGGTTTCAGATAACGTGACATCTGGCTCAGCGGTTTTTACTGCTGGCTCTTTAACGTCATCATTCCAATGCGAACCTTCTTCAAGAATATCGTATTGCGGCGTTACTGGCTTTGCTTTTTCTTTAGTTTGCAGCGCAGCCTCTTCGTGAGATGTGCCTGGATCATCGTCATCAAATTCATTATTTATTTGACTGTTAATATCACTATTAATGTCACTATTTAGGGCATCACCCGACTCGCTGATTTTGTTTTGCAGCTCTTTAATTTGCACTTCCTGATTATGCAGTAACCGCTTAACTTCAGACGTATCAAACTCAGCTTCTACCTGTGATTTCATGCCTTCCACATAACGTCGTGCTTTACCAAACCAATAGCCAACTTTTTGCGCCGCTTTTGGCAGGCGCTCGGGACCGAGCACTAGCAAACCGAGCACCATAATTACAACCAATTCTAAAAAGCCGACATCAAACATGAATAAAAACGGTCAGCTTATGCTTTGTCTTTATCTTTGCTAGTCACTTCAGCATCAATAACATTGTCGTCTTTACTTTCCAGCTTTCCATCAAGGCCTTTGTCTGCATCTTTCTCGCCATCTTTCATGGCCTTTTTAAAGCTGTTAATGGCAGACCCCATGTCACCACCGATGTTGCGTAATTTTTTTGTGCCGAATAATAAAATAACGATACCTAAAACTATGGCCAATTGCCAAATACTAAAACCCATCTCTCTATCCTCTCTTACTAAATTTATTTAACTTACTATTTAATTTGGAACCTTTGCACGAAACATTTTTCATCATCTCCGAATGCTTGTATCGGAGATGACGACGCTTTTTAATGTTTAGTACAAAACTCTCGCTTACTTATTCTGGTCTAGAGGCTTTTTCTTCCAGCCCCGACAATCCAAAACGTCGATCTAATTCATTTAACACATCATCAGGGCCTAAGCCTTGCTGTGCGAGTAATACCATGCAGTGAAACCATAAGTCTGCGGTTTCATAAATAATTTGTTCTGTATTACCATCTTTTGCCGCCATCACCGTTTCGGTGGCTTCTTCACCGATTTTTTTTAAAATCGAATCGAGGCCTTTGCTATATAGTTTTGCTACATAGGATGAATCGGGGTCGGCCTGCTTACGTGCCTCAAGCACTTCGGCTAGCTGTGTTAATACGTCACTCATTATCTTTAATACCAGCTCTTAATATATGTCTTTAGGGTCTTTAATGACTTGATCAATGGTAACCCATTCGCCATTTTGAAACTCTCGGTAAAAGCAACTTTCTCTGCCCGTATGGCAAGCAATGCCGCCGGTTTGTTCTATTTGCAAGGTAATCACATCACCATCGCAATCTAATTGCAGGGATTTTATTTTCTGGGTGTGACCAGACTCTTCGCCTTTATGCCAAAGTTTTTGACGTGAGCGCGAGTAATATACCGCCTCGCCTTTTTCGACGGTTAAGCCTAAAGATTCACGGTTCATCCATGCAAACATCAGCACACGGCCGGTTTGTGCATCTTGCGCGATGGCGGGCACAAGGCCATCATCGGTCCATTTTATTTGGTTTAACCAATTATCGTTCATTAGGGTATTTTAACATAGCTGATGGAATTATGTTTTAGTTAGCGCGCTGCCAGCTTAGCGTAACTAATGATGATTCCTGCCGAATAAAATTAAATTGAACCAGCCGACAATAACTTACAGCCGAACCTCAATACCTTTTGATGCCATATACTGCTTAGCTTCTTGCACCGAATATTCTGCAAAATGAAAAATACTTGCTGCCAGCACCGCATCGGCTTTGCCTTTGGTTACGCCATCTGCCAGGTGATCTAAATTACCCACACCGCCGGAGGCAATAACCGGCACATTAACTGCCTCACTTATGGCAGCGGTAAGCTCTAAATCAAAACCAATTTTTGTGCCATCGCGATCCATACTAGTAAGCAAAATTTCACCAGCACCAAACTCGGCCATTTTTATTGACCACTCAACGGCATCAATGCCGGTGGGTTTGCGCCCGCCGTGGGTAAAAATTTCCCAGCGATTTGGCTCGCCTGCGCCGCTCACTTTTTTTGCATCTATCGCCACTACAATACATTGCGAACCCACTCGATCACTGGCCGCTTTTACAAATTCTGGATTAAACACGGCGGCGGTATTAATAGCAACTTTATCGGCACCCGCAATTAACATGCGGCGCACATCTTTTACTTCACGAATGCCACCGCCAACTGTCAATGGAATAAAGACTTCTTCGGCAACTTTTTCTACCACGTGCACAATGGTTTCTCTGTCATCAGAGCTGGCGGTAATATCTAAAAAAGTAATTTCATCGGCGCCTTCTCGATCATAACGTCGCGCCACTTCTACCGGGTCACCCGCATCGCGAATGTCGACAAACTGCACGCCTTTTACAACACGGCCATTTTTTACATCTAAACAGGGGATGATTCTTTTTGCTAATGACATATTTTAATTCTGCTCGTCGCACCATTTTTGCGCGGCAGCAAAATCGAGTGTACCTTCGTAAATTGCACGGCCGGTAATGGCACCCATTATGCCTTCATCTTCAACTTTTGATAATGCAATCACATCATCCATATTGGTAATGCCGCCAGAGGCCACTACTGGAATATTAACGGCCTGCGCTAATTTTACGGTGGCTTCAACATTCACACCCTGCATCATTCCGTCGCGTGAAATATCGGTATAAATAATAGATTCAACACCGTCTTCTTCAAAACGTTGTGCCATATCAATTACATCGTGACGGGTAACTTTTGACCAACCTTCGGTAGCAACTTTGCCATCTTTTGCATCTAAGCCAACAATAATATGGCCGGGAAAACCTGCGCAAATTTCGCTAATAAAATGCGGGTCGGTTACCGCTTTTGTGCCGATAATCACATACCGTACACCCGCATCCAAATAGGTTTCTATGATTTTTTCATCGCGAATACCACCACCAATTTGCACCGGCACATCGGGGTAAGCTTCTACAATTTCGTGCACAACCTCTGCATTGATAGGCTTTCCTTCAAACGCGCCGTTTAAATCAACCAAATGCAAACGCCGACAACCCGCCTCTACCCATTGGCCTGCCATCGCGACCGGGTCTTCTGAAAAAACCGTATTGTCTTCCATTATTCCCTGACGCAAACGCACACAGTGTCCGTCTTTTAAATCAATGGCGGGTATTAGTAACATTATTTTTTTTCACCTTAACTAGTTTATAAATTTGACGCAGTGCAATTTAAATTACTCTGCATCCGTTTTTTAACTTCCATTCCAACGCGTAAAATTCTTTAATAGTTGCAAACCATCTTGCGCACTTTTTTCGGGATGAAATTGCACGGCAAACACATTATTTTTTGCAATAGCGGTAACAAATTTTATTTCATAATCGGTAGTGGCCGCGATAATATTTTTATCTTGCGGATCCATAAAATAACTGTGCACAAAATAAAATCGTGACTGATCTTTTATATTTTCCCACAATGGATGTTGCATTTTTTGGGCAACTTGATTCCAACCCATGTGGGGAATTTTTAATTTTTCACCTTCGGCATTTTTTAAATCGTTTCCAAAAAAACGCACATTGCCTTTGTATAAACCTAAGCATTCAATGCCATTATTTTCTTCGCTGTAATTTAATAAAACCTGCATGCCCATGCAAATTCCCAGAAAGGGTTTTTCTTTTGCGGCACTTAAAACCACTTGCGTTAAATTACGATCTTCTAACTCGCGCATGCAATCGCGTGCCGCACCCTGCCCCGGAAAAACTACCCGCTCCGCATTGCCAATTTCGCTGGCATCGGACGAAATAATTACGCTTTGATTGGGGGCCACATGCTCGATGGCTTTGGCCACCGAGCGCAGGTTGCCCATGCCGTAATCTATCACTACAATTTGCGACACTACAGGCTACCTTTAGTAGAGGGCATCACCCCTTGCATGCGTGGATCTTCCTCTAATGCCATGCGCAGTGCGCGACCAAATGCTTTGAAAATAGTTTCGGCAACGTGATGTGCATTGCGCCCACGAATGGCGTCAATGTGCAAAGTGACTTTTGCGTGATTGGAAAAACCCTGAAAAAACTCAAAGAATAAATCCACATCAAAGCCGCCGATGCTGGCACGCGCAAATTCCACCGCCATTTCTAAACCTGGGCGACCGGAAAAATCAATCACTACGCGAGATAGCGCTTCATCTAATGGCACATAAGCATGCCCGTATCGGCGAAGGCCTTTTTTATCACCCACCGCTTTATCAAAAGCCTGCCCCAGCGTGATACCGATATCTTCTACCGTGTGATGTGCGTCGATGTGTAAATCGCCCTTCGCCTGAATAGTTAAATCAATTAAACCATGGCGCGCCACTTGGTCGAGCATGTGTTCGAGGAAGGGTACACCGGTATTAAATTCAGATTTGCCACTGCCATCTAAATTAATTTCAGCGGTAATTTGGGTTTCTAGGGTGTCGCGAGCGATTTTCGCAGTGCGATCAGACATTTACTTACATCTCCACAGAGTTAATTCTTAAGGCGTATAGGATACACTGTAATAAAGGCGGGGAAAATAACTTATTAAGCGCACAAATAAATAAGGCCGAACCCTTGCGGGGCCGGCCTTATTTTGATTAATTTATGAAATTTTATTTTACGGTGTTTTCCATATTATATTTCAACCGTGAAAAGTAACAATTTAAGAATGTTGAGGCCGAGAAAGCAACCCACATAAACAGAAAACTAAAGGCATAAGCTTGAATGCGAAAAACCCCTTCGTCTACCTCTAGCATCATGGCCACCGCAATATCCGCAGGATCGATAAAGGCAAACACCATAAACACAATCACACCAACCACTAGGGCATTGGTCCACAAAAACGAAATTACACATTTACAACTTGGCGCATCACTCATATTTAAACTCCCCTCGATATTTTGTTAGATATTAATTATCGAGTTTTTCATCATTTATTTTTAAGAACAGCCTAACCTTTTAACAACACAGACCATTCTGTATAACAGGCACAACACTTGAGTTGATTAAACTTCAAACACCATTCATCTGTCAAGCATGGTTTTGTAATTAATTCAATTGATAAACGCAATTCAGATGATTCACATCAAATAAGTATTTTTTATAGGCCAGTCAATGTCATATAATTGGCTTATAGGTCGCCACGAGCACTCTTGGGCATATAACGTGCCATATTAAAAAAACTTATAAATAAACATTAAGTTACAAATTTATCGAGATTTTAATTAAGTAATCATAAAAATACAGAAGGGAATACATTTATCTATTGCTATTCATTTTTTTACTTTGAAATGAAAAAAAAACCAATATATGGATAGAATAATTTCATACCTGAAACCAGAAAGTGACCGGCCCATTATTCAATAAACTAATCTGCATATCCGCACCAAACTCACCTAATTGCACATCTCCGAGCTGGGTTTTGCATTTATTTGCCGCATAATCAAACCAGAATTTACCTTCTTGTGGCGGCGCAGCATTTGAAAATCCTGGCCGCATGCCATTTTTTGTATCTGCCGCCAGCGTAAACTGTGGTACCAATAATATTTCACCGCCCATATCCTGCACACTTAAATTCATTTTACCTTCGGCGTCTTCAAACACTCTGTAGTTGAGCATGCGGTGAATTAATTTATTCGCCTTTGCTTCGTCATCTTGCCGCTCTACACCCAGCAATACTAATAAGCCTTCTCCAATTCGCGCAATTTCTTTACCACTCACCACTACATTCGCGTGGCTCACCCTTTGAATTAATGCAATCATTTAAGCCGCTCAGCCATTTCTTGGGTAATTCGCAATAAAGCTTGGGTAATTCCCGGCTCCACAATCGCATGCCCTGCATTATCAATAATAGAGAGTTGCGCCTCCGGCCAAGCGTTTGCCAACTCCCAAGCTTGCTCAACTGGGCAGATGACATCGTACCGGCCCTGTACAATGTAGCAGGGAATATGCTTGATTTTTTCAATCTGATTAATCAGCTGATTGTGCCCCAACCAGCATTGATTCATAAAATAATGACATTCGATACGGGCCACACTGAGTGCGGTATACGGATTTGAAAAGCTATCCACCACATCTTTATCGGTTTGCAATGTTGCGGTCATGCCTTCCCAAGTTGACCAAGCTTTTGCCGCGCGCAATTGCTGTATTTCATTGTCACCGGTTAACTGACGCGAATAAGCCGCCAACATATCTTGGCGCTCTGATTTTGGAATAGGCTCGATAAATTTTTGCCAGTAGTCTGGAAATAATTTACTGGTACCTTCTTGATAAAACCACTGCACATCCTTGTCTCGCGCTAAAAAGATACCTCGCAAAATTAAGCCGCTTACACGATCTGCATGGCTTTGAGCATATAAAAGCCCAAGCGTTGAACCCCACGAGCCACCAAACACCAGCCATTTTTCAATATTCAAATGCGCTCGAATTAGTTCAATATCCGCTACAAGGTGCCAACTTGTATTATTCTCCAAACACGCATGGGGGGTAGATTTTCCACAGCCTCGCTGATCAAATAAAATAATTCGATAAATATTGGGATCGAAATACCGACGATGATACGGCGCACAACCCGCACCCGGTCCACCGTGCAAAAACACAACTGGCACACCGGTCGGGTTACCGCATTCCTCTATATATAGCGTATGCAAATCATCCACCTGCAGATGATGGCTGACATAGGGCTTAATCGAATCAAACAGTTGTTTCATAATTTTTTCCATGTAGGGATTTTCCTACAATAGCTGTGTAAGAAAACTGACATTAAGCACCCGATTCAACTGATAGCGCTACTTTAAACTATTGTCCATAATACTTCGCATGGACACAAGGACATGGCATTAACAAGGACACAGGGATACGTTAGGACGTAGCGAACAAGGATACATGGATACGGAATCCACGGAAGATAAGTAGGTTATACAGGAGTATAAGAAAAAACGGAGTAAGCTACAACGCCATAATCAATCATCAGGGCAACGGAAGTCCAAAACCCAGCACGGATAGCTGGGTTTTTTATTGCCTATTATAATGTTTCGAGTAACAACTACATCTGCGATTGCATATAATTTTGCAAGCCAACTTTATCAATTAACCCCAGCTGCTGCTCTAACCACCAAGTATGGTCCACTTCTGTATCTTCTAATAATTTTTCCAGAATTTCCCGGCTCTCATAATCTTTTTCCATTTCGCATAAAGCGATGCCTTCTTTCAACATTGCGCCTACCATGTATTCGGATTGCAAGTCATTTTGCAGCATTTCTGGCACGGTTTTTCCAATGCTCAACGCATCACGTAAGGCTACATCGGGAGTACCTTCTAAAAACAAAATGCGCTGAATTAAATCGCTGGCATGTTCGAGCTCTTCTTCGGTTTCGTGTTTTAAGCGCTCGAATAATTTGATTAAACCCCAGTCTTCATACATTCTGGAATGCACAAAATACTGATCTGCCGCCGATAGCTCTGCAGTTAATTGTTTATTTAAATAGGCGATAACCTTTGCACTACCTTTCATTTTTATGCCCCTTATGATTCCATCATCGATTGTAGATAATTCTGTTCACCAATATTTTTTGCTAACGTCAGTTGGGTTTCCTGCCAATCAATCAACGCTTCTTCGGTTTCAAGAATGTCATCCAGTACTTCGCGACTCACATAATCTGCCGCGTTTTCACAAAGAGCAATACTCGCAACCAGTTCATCTCTGGCAGCCATTTGCATTTGCAAATCGCCCTTTAAAGCCTCTAGTGCATTTTCGCCCAATAATAATTTGCCTAAATCTTGTAAATTGGGCAGACCTTCTAAAAATAAAATGCGCTCAATAATTGCATCAGCCTGTTTCATTGCCGCAATTGATGCCTTGTACTCGTGCTCATTTAATTCATCAAAACCCCAGTTTTTGCACATACGCGCATGCAGGAAATATTGATTGATTGCGGTAAGCTCGTTTTTCAGCACCCTATTAAGTGCCTTAATGATTTTTTTATCGCCTTTCATTTTGTTCTCTTTTTAGCAAATGAGGGTTATCAGTATAACCAAATCACTTTTTTTTTCATTTTTTATTCTTATTATTTCAAGCTAAGTTGTTGATTTAAATTAATTTTGAAAATCATCATTAAACTAGCCTTTAAATATTACAATAATGCTATTGATAATCCTTCTCATTTGCGTTTATAATATATTCCACTGTTCACTTTTATAGGTAAAAATCATGTATGTATGCGTTTGCAACGGCGTAACCGATAGCCAGATCATTGATGCTGCCAGCAAAGGCATCAATACCATGCAGCAACTCAGCGATGAGCTTGATGTGGGTACCTGCTGTGGGCGTTGCACCAAATGCGCAAAAGGCCTACTGCGTCAGAGCTGCCAAATGCGGCAGCATAAAGAATCGATTGTGCAATTTGCGAAAACTAATTAAGCCGTATAATTTACCAGTACAAATTGTAATACAGTGGCACCAACAATTAACATGTAAATTAATTTTACACATTCTCAACTATTATCCCTAATATAAAAATTTCTATAAAACTTCATTCAATATTTTTCAATAATAAATCCCGTGCTTTATTTATCTGCTGCGCCAAATAATCTGAGCCACCTCTGTCTGGATGTAACTTTTGCATGAGTCGTTTATGCGCTGTTACAATTTCTTTTTTACTGGCTTTTGCAGCCACACCTAAAATATCTCTGGCCTGTTGTAACTCCATTGAAAAGTTAGCCTCTTCCTGTTTAAAATCAGCTCCTGTATTTTCTGCCCAACCCGCATGTGCCCTATCTAAATACGCGCCGAGTAAAGCGGCAGACTCGGGGTCATCCCGTCGGTAGCTTTCTAGCAACTGCAGCAATTCATCAATACTTAAACTTTGCAAGCTCCTGCCCGCAAACACACCTGTTAGCACTTCACCCTTTAAACCACCACTCAACATGTCAATTTGCAAACTGACAAAACGACTTTGCATATTAGGTTGTCGATTTTGTTGATAGCGTTGAAAATAAGGTAGTAGCGCTGGCCAGAAACGCATCAACAGCCTAGCCATGCGCGGAATTAAGGGTAGCAATGCACCAAATGCAGCAATTATCCAGCTAAGTTTTCCTGCTAGTGCCAATATTACAAATACACCAACACTCACACTCAACACAAGTAAACGTAGTGACTGTTTTTTACGATCGGCACTTAAACGCTTATAACGGTGAACAAAATACAGCAGTAAGCCGATAACAATTAGTAATATAATAATACGTTGCAAAATTTATCCTAATTAAAAATTAATGCTTAACTTCGCTGCCGTTTAAGTTAACGGGACAGTGATTTTTAATATTAGAGACCTTTGCACGATAGAGGCGCAAAGGTCTCTATTAGTTATTTTCGTGAAATAAGTTTAATTTTTATAATTAATTATAATGGTAACCCGATCACCTGGATAGATTAAATCTGGGTTTTTTATGCGGCTTAATTTTGCCAACTCAGGATAACGCCACGGATTATTTACATATCGTTTAGCAATATGCCATAACGTATCGCCCTTTATCACCACATGCACATATTCACGACTTTGCAGTTTATTTGTTTTTTCTATTTTATTATTTAGTGGCTCGGCAGTTTTTTTGGTTATTGCTATTTTTTTATTTTCTGACGATTCAGTAGTTGCCGACATATCAATTTGATCTGTTTCTTTTAGGGGCACTACAAGGCCTATTTTCGCACTTTCTATTTCATCAATTTCAACAACATTTTTACTCACTTTATTTTCATCTATACTAATAACCGTCGCTTCCTCTCTAGCATCAATTTTATTCGCTATGGTTTTTTGACTTGTTGCATTTTCTAGCGAACTATCATTTAAAATAAAATTTTTATTAGCCGATTCAGTCGAGTTCAATACCAGAGCATCCTGCGAATCATTTTCATTATTAACGCCAGCCTCATGCTTTTCTACAAAGCCACTATCTTTTATATGTACGCCTTCATTAGTTGTGGTGCTTTTTTCTTCATACTCATTAATTACAATTAACATCCCGCCTTCTACTTTTGAAATATTCACCGTTGCTTCTTCTATTACGATATTTTCCTGGCTTGTTTCTATATTTTCATTTGTGCTTATTACACTATTATCTGTACTAACAATTATTTCTGGTTCATAGAATATTTCATTTTTTTTCTCACTAATTTCTACAACCTTAAATCGCTCTTTGCTGGCTATATTTTTTTTAGGTGCATCGTCAAATATTGATAGGCTCAAGATAAAATAAATAACGGCTACACCTGCCGCGCCTACAACATAAAGCCATTTCAATCCGCCACGGCTTTTAGGCGCTTCTTCACTCTGTTTTTTTTGTTGAGTGATTTTTCTTTCTGTCATAGCAACCGCCGTCAAATTATCTTCTGTATTATTTGAGGCTTTTCTTTTTTTCACATATCTTTTGTCTTCCGCCAAAACTGAATTAGAATTATGCTCATTTTTTTCTTTGCTAATATTGTTTTCAGACTTTAATCGTCCCACATGTTGAGCTATTTTTTGAGTTTCTTTTTTTTCCAATCTAGAAGAAACACTTTCTTTAATTGCCAGAGAGGTTTTATGATTTATTTTTGGTTTTAACTTTTTTTCAACCGATGCACCTAGTTTATTGAATTGACATTTATCCATTTTTTCTAACACACTATCTTTTATATTATCTTCGAAAATAACTTTCGATGATTTTATTTCTGACTTTTGCTTTGTTGCTATCTTTTTAATCTGCTTATCTTTTAACGTTTTATCTGGCGCCGTAGCAACATTCTGCGTTTTAATCATTTCTATATGCTTGCGTAAATACCCCGTGGATTTAAATTTATCTAACTTTTCAAAGTCTGTATATAAGCGAATTTTTTGATCTTGAATCCATGTGCGACTAAATACATTTTTCGGAATATAGGCCGGCACCTGCGCCCAACCTTTTGTAGGAAACCCCGTAACATCTTCTATTTCATCAACCCAAAATCCCGCGTACCCTCCCTCAACTTCTACAATAATAATTTTACCCGGTTGCGTGTAATCTTCTTCATCCACACCAAACCGAACCCGCAAATCCACCAACCTTACCATTCCATGGATCGATTTAAACACACCCGGCTCTGCCACATTTGCACCGGGTGGCACGGTAATTTTAGGTGGCATAATTACCGCCTCTACGGGCATAGTTGATGAGCAAACCAATATCGGCCCTACTCGGTAAAGCAACAATCCATTTGAGTCATTAATAGTGGGTAGCGACAAAATTTATTCCATATACTTTTTCTGCCAGTTTTTATATAACTGCCAGGTATATTCTGTGAATTCTTCTTTCGATTTAAACTGCGCGGGATCAATTGCATCAAATAAATAATAATTTGCGGTGCTATTTTCTGTATTTAAAAAATGATAAATTTTATCTAATAATGTATGCGGATTACGCCACTCAAAATCATCCTGCGCTTCATAATGTAAAAACACCGGCAAAATTGGCACGCCGGTTTTCATCGACACATCAAATGCGCCATATCGAAATGATTCAAAAATACGCTTACCTTTACAGCCACCTTCAGGGTACAGCGCGATATTTTTACCACTTTCTACTGCACTGCAAATTTCTTCTGCTGCCAAATTTCTTGATTTTTTAGATTCTCGCTTCACATATAAATTACCCGCCGCCGACGATATTTTTCCAACGACCCACCAATTTCTAACCTCGATTTTTGCCAATGAGTGTACTTCAAATAATGCGGGAATACCGATATCTTCAAAGGCCGAAGGATGATTGGCGATTAAGATATAATGACTGGGAACTTCATTAAGATTTTTTTGATGTAGCTTTAAATCGACATCCAGCGCCCGCACAAAGGCCTTGCACCACACTCGAAACAAACGGAAATACCAATGGCCTAAAAATATTTTTGGCAACCAAGATAATCCATATAAAATAATGGTGAGAGCCAGAAAATCAATCCACATTGCGGTTAGCTTGATAATTCTAACAAGATAATAAAACACATTTATGCCTTTAATTTAGCAGCCACAGTACGGCTACACTTCATTATAGTTCATTAAATTTATAAGCTTTTAATTGACCTCACTCAACACTGTTGGTAACTTGCTGGCAAAGTCACTCTATGTATGAAAAATGAAACACATTAACTTAAAACACCTTTGCTTATTCGCCTCGCTCATCATCAGCGGCTGCGCCACTGTGGGCGACACCGCTGACCCACGAGACCCGTTAGAAAGCTACAATCGTGCAGTCTATAATTTTAATGATGGCTTCGATAAATATTTACTCAAACCCGTTGCCGAAGGTTACGACGCCATTACCCCTGATCCAATTCAAACCGGCTTTAACAATTTTTTCAGCAATCTCGATGATATTATCGTTATTGTTAATGACCTGCTGCAACTCAAACCCCTACAATTTTTATCCGATACCGGCCGCTTTATCGTCAATAGCACTCTTGGCCTCGGCGGATTTATCGACTGGGCCAGCGACATGAATATGCCTAAACACGAAGAAGACTTCGGCCAAACGCTTGGTTATTGGGGCGTACCGTCTGGGCCTTATTTTATTATTCCTTTTTTGGGCCCCAGCTCTATTCGTGACGGCACTGGCTTGCTGGTTGACGGCCAAGTCAGCCCTATTTGGCAAGAGCTTGAGAGCGGCTTTCCAATTAAATCGAGGGATACCACAACAGCATTGTCACTGCGCGCGGTTAAAGGCGTAGACAGCCGCGCCACTTTATTAAAAGCCGAAAGCATACTAAATGAAGCCGCGTTAGATCGTTACACTTTTATTCGCGAAGCCTATTTACAGCGCCGTGAAAATTTAGTTTATGATGGAAACCCGCCGGAAGAACCCGTTGAGTTTAATGAAGATGAGTTATTTGATTTTGATGATTCAACAGCGCCAACTGAAAACTCGGCAACACCTGCTACATCAAAACAATAAACATGTCTGAATTTATTAAACCACCCAAAACATTATTGCGCCAAACCGGCCGCGCCCTAATGGATTTTAATATGATTCAGGAAGGCGATCGAGTTTTGCTGGGGTTATCTGGCGGCAAAGATTCTTTAGCCTTGCTGCATATTCTCAACCATTTTCAACGCCACTCGCCCGTTAAATTTGAATTTGCAGCCATGACGGTTGACCCCATGGCCGGCGACTTTGATCCGTCGCCCATGATCCCCTATTTAGAAAAACTCGGAGTTGAGTACCACTACCGCCGCGAGCCCATTATGGACATCGCAAAAAAACACATGGGCAAGCCTTCGTATTGCGCGTTTTGCTCGCGCATTAAACGCGGCATTATGTACAACACGGCCAGAGAACATGGCTTTAATATTGTTGCGCTGGCTCAACACTTAGATGATTTAGCCGAAAGCTTTATGATGTCGGCTTTTCACGGTGGCCAACTGCGCACCATGAAAGCTCACTATGTTAATGACGAAGGCGACCTGCGCGTTATTCGCCCACTGGTTTATGCGCGGGAAAGACAAACACGAGAATTTTCGAGTAGTGCTGAGTTGCCGGTTATTGCAGATTCCTGCCCCGCGTGTTTTTCTATGCCGACACAACGCCAACATTTTAAAGAATTACTCGCCGCCGAAGAGCGGCAAAATAAAACTCTCTTTAAAAGTTTGTTAACTACATTGAAACCGTTAATGAGTAATGGCTGCCCAGATGGCTCAGGCTTTAAATAATTAAGAGACTTTTACAGGCATATTACAGAGACGTAAATAAAGAATTGTTAAGACATGTATATTTTTTTATTTGCGTGCATTTGCGGAAAATCTTTGACTTTGTTTTTTCAAATAAACTTCACTCTAAATTTAAATATAATTTTTCCGAGCCATCCGGCCGTGTTTTAAACAATTTCATCGTCCAAAAATATTGCGACGGGCACAAACGAATAACCTCTTCTAACACTTTGTTCATCGCCAGCGTATCTTCATAATCATCGCCGCTAGGAAAATTTTGTAGCGCGGGTAATATGTGAATAATATAACGATGCGTTTTTACATCGTAGCAAGCCATGCAGGGCAATACATCCGCTTTACACGATTTTGCTAACCGGCCCAATACTGGCACGCTGGCTTTTTCAACATTAAAAAAAGGAGCAAAGATAGATCGGTCTGCGCCTAAATCTTCATCGGGCAAATAGAACATAGTGCAGCCACCGCGCACATCTTTTATAATGGGCCGCAAGCCCGCATCTCGTTTATATAAAATCCCTCCGTGTCGCGAGCGGCCTTTAACAACCAACCAATCGACTAATTTATTTTTCATTGGGTTAAATGGCCCAGACGATGGGTATGCCATTGTCGCTGCAGAAACCGCAGCCTCTAAACCTAAACTGTGCGCCGCCATAAAAATAACTGAGCGATTATTTTTCAGCGAATTTTCAATGTGTTCTTGCCCCTTAAAAACAATTCTTTTTTTAAGTATAAACTTTGGCGCCCACCAAATTAAGCCATAGTACAAAACGCTTCTTGCTTGATGACGAAAATTATTTCTAATAAGTTGCTTTTTTTCTTCATTACTTAATTCTGGAAAACATAAGTCAATATTAATGCGTGCAATTCTGCGGCGTTTTTTATTTACATTTCTAAAAATATCACCAAGTAAGTTCGCCAGCCCATCCACAACAAAAGCAGGAAAAAATGCCAGCGCCCATAAAAACAACATGGCTAACCACACGCCAAAATATGACGGCTTTAAATAACTTAATTTGAAACTTTTATCGTAAACCAGAGAACTATTCGGTTTAATTTTTTGTTTGGAACGCTTCTGTTCAGTGCTCATTTTTTTGCCACAAAATAAGTTACGCCTAGCTTGGCATTTTCAGTATTTACAAAAACATCATCTTCGCGATAAAATAATATTTGCATATCGGAAAATACATCGATTAATTCATTGCGCTTTAATCGATAGGCTTCTCGCGCTGGGCCTTGCTTATTGTATTGCTGGTTACTGAATGTTTGATAAAATAATAAGCCATCTTTTTTTAATAAGTCGTATAGCTTTCTCAAGCTTTCTCGATGCAAAAAATAACTAACCACTATTACATCAAATTTATTTTTTATGTTAACTGAATTGTTTTCTAAATCATATACTGTTGCGGATAGGTTTAATTGATTTTCATTTGCGTAGTTATTTATTTTATCAATCGCAATTTCAGATAAATCCCATGCCTTAACCTGAAAGCCTTTTTTCGCCAAGAACAACCCATTAGCTGCTAGCCCGCAAGCATAATCTAATGCTTCACCTGCTTCGGGTAATAAATGCACATTATTAATCAATACATCTGAAGGCGTTGCTGCCGCGACTTTTTTTTCAGTATATACGTTATCCCAATTAGGCAATTATTTTCTCCAGAATGCGGGAGTCAACAATACTAGCAGCGTGAAAATTTCTAACCGCCCCAATAGCATACCAAAACTTAATACCCATTTTGAAAAATCATTAATGCCTGCATAATTTTCTGCAACATCGCCTAAACCTGGGCCTAAATTATTAAGTGTAGCGGCTACTGCTGAAAATGATGTAATTTGATCAAGGCCACTTGCCATTAGCAGCAACATCATAATAACAAACACCGCCACGTAAATGGCAAAGAAGCCCCATACCGCATCAATTACCGAATCGGGCACGGGCTTTTTACCGATCTTAACTAAGATAACTGCCTTAGGATGAATTAAGCGATTTAATTCTCGCATGCCTTGCTTTAATATTAATGTCACTCGGATAACTTTCATGCCGCCACCGGTTGAGCCTGCACAGCCACCGATAAAACTGGTAAATATTAATAGTACCGGTAAAAAACTTGGCCATAAATGAAATTCTGTCGTAGTAAAACCGGTAGTCGTACCAATCGACACCACATGAAATATGCCGGATATAAGTGAATCTGAAAAGCCAGCCGTTGATTCGGTAAATTGTAAAAACACAACCGTAATAATCGACACTATTAATAGCACCTGAAAATAAACTTTAAATTCACTATCTTGAAGATAGGCTTTTGCATTCCAATTTCTAAATGCCACAAAATGCAGTGCAAAGTTAACGCCACCTAAAAACATAAATACTATCGCAACAATGTTTATTGCTTCGCTATTAAAATAACCTAGGCTTGCATCGTGAGTTGAAAAACCGCCTATTGCCACGGTAGAAAAGCTATGCGAAATCGCATCAAACAAATTCATACCTGCCAACCAATATGCAGCAGCACACAATACCGTTAAAGTTAAATAAATATACCAAAGCGCCTTGGCGGTTTCGGTTATGCGCGGTGTTAATTTATTATCTTTTATTGGGCCAGGTGTTTCTGCTTTATATAACTGCATACCACCAATACCCAGCATCGGTAAAACTGCAACTGCTAAAACGACAATACCCATGCCGCCTAACCATTGTAATTCTTGTCGATAAAACAAAATAGAATGGGGCATGCTATCAAGATTAGTTAACACGGTTGCACCGGTTGTTGTTAAGCCGGAAACCGATTCAAAAAAAGCATCGGTTATCGATATATCAAGTTGATCATAAAGTATTAAAGGCAAAGTTCCTGAAATACTTAAAATAAACCAGAACAAAACAACCACGATAAATCCATCTCTTAAACGTAAATCTGTTTTAGAATTTTTTACGGGTAGCCACAGTATAAAACCAACAATTAATAAACCTAAATAAGATCTAAAAAAAGCCTCCGAGGCATTTTCCTGATAAATAAAATCAATAATAATGGGCGGGATTAGCGTAAAGCTAAACAGCATTAATAAAATGCCGGAAATGCGTTGGATGACAGTAAAATGCAAAGCAGATTATCTCGCGATTAAATAAACGTAATGCCCACCTGAAACAGGTGCTCAACATCGTGGATTTTTTTCTTATCGACTAAAAACATAATGACATGATCTTCAGCTTCTATCACCGTATCGTGATGCGCAATAATAACTTCATCACCACGCACAATTGCACCGATGGTTGTACCCTCGGGTAATTCGATTTGCTCTACTAGCCGCCCAACTACCTTTGAATTACCTTTGTCACCATGTGCAATCACTTCAATCGCTTCGGCAGCACCACGCCGTAATGAATGCACTGCCACAATATCACCACGACGCACATGCGTAAGCAGTGCGCCAATGGTGACCTGCTCGGGCGAAATTGCAACATCAATGGCTTCTTGATTTTCCATTAAATCAACATACGCGGGACGATTAATTAACGACATAGTTTTGCGCGTGCCCAGCTTTTTCGCCAGCATCGCCGATAAAATATTAGCTTCGTCATCATTGGTTACCGAAATAAATACGTCCATGCTATCGATGTTTTCTTCTAACAGTAGTTCTTCATCTGCCGAGTCACCTAACAATACTACCGATTTATTAAGTGACTGGGATAAATGAAATGCACGGTCGGCACTGCGCTCAACTATTTTTACTTGATGACGTTTTTCCAAACGCTCGGCCAATCGTTTACCGATGTTTCCACCACCTGCAATAATAATACGCTTATTGCGTTTATCTAATTTTCGCAGCTCACGAATAACCACTCGAATATCACCACGTGCTGCAATAAAAAACACTTCGTCACCGGCTTCAATCACCGTATGCCCACGGGGAATAATCGCCCGCCCACGTCGATAAATTGCGGCAACTCGGGTGTCAGTACCGGGGGTATGTTTTGGTAATTCACTTAACTGATGACCCACTAACGATCCATCATAATAGGCGCGCAAGCCAACTAAAACGACTTTGCCATCGGCAAAATCCAGCACCTGCAATGCACCAGGATATTCGATAATATTAAAAATATAATTAGTGACAATTTCTTCGGGGCTGATAATAACGTCGATGGGCACCGCATTGCCGCGAAACAAATCATTATGTTTTAAATATTGAGCCGAGCGAATGCGGGCGATTTTAGTGGGGGTGTGATGCAACGTCCAAGCTACTTGACAGGCAATCATATTGACTTCATCGGTGTTGGTTACCGCAATGAGCATGTCCACATCTTCAATGCCCGCTTGCTCTAAAATATTGGGGTGCGCTGCATTGCCCATAACGGTTTGAATATCAAGGCGGTCGCGCAGCTCATTGAGCACTTCAACGCGGCTATCAATAATAGTAATGTCATTGGACTCGGAAGCGAGATTTGCCGCCACCGATGACCCGACCTGACCAGCACCTAAAATCAGAATTTTCATATTAGAATTTCATTCGGTATTTCAGCATAAGTGTAATCGCGAAGTGTACGCTTTTGTGGATGTTTTTCCAGTTAAACGTGCGGCTTGGGAAGATTTAATTTTAAAGAAAAAGACAACGCGAAAAACGCAAATATCCGCAAATATAATTTTAAGTTGAACATACATTGTTTCTAAGACGAAAATAAAGGACACTATTCAATAATAAAATTGACCCTTTAAGTATTAATAAAAGATTACGTTGTCTTTTTCTTTTAACTTTAGCCCGTCGTTTTCTCAAGCAGCGCATAATAAAACCCATCCGTCACACCACTCACTGGAAATAATTGCACGCCATTTTTTAAATCAACTCGACTTTCCAATTGGCTAACGCAATCTGGCAACGCCACTACTTTGGCATCATTTACCTGCTGTAAAAACCAGTCAATTTGTTCTTCGTTTTCGGCGTTAAATAATGAGCAAGTTGCGTATAAAAGTTTTCCACCCGATTTTAATAACGGCCAATTTTTCAGCAAGATTTCACGCTGCAACTTAACTAAAGATTCAATATCTTCTTGTCGCCGCAGATGCTTAATATCGGGATGCCGACGAATTACCCCCACCGCCGAGCAGGGCACATCGAGTAAAATTTTATCAAAGGCTTCACCTTGCCACCAATCATCAACGGCCGTTGCATCCGCTGCGATCAGTGTGGGATCAAAACCTAAGCGCTGACAATTTTCGGCGACCCGCGCTAAACGGGTTTCCGAAATATCCAATGCGGTGACTTTTATATTTGGCTGCTGCTCAAATAAATGCGCGGTTTTTCCACCGGGTGCGGCACAGGCATCTAATATATTGTCGCCTGCAACGGGCTGCAAAATTAGAGCTGCTAATTGTGCCCCCGCATCTTGCACGGACAATTGACCCGCATCAAAACCGGGCAGTTGTTTAACGTCTCGCGCCTGTTGCAAAATTAATGCGCTATTTATACCCGCGACTTTTTCGGCGCTTAATTCGAAATTATTTTCTAGTTCGGTTTGATATTTTTGCACGCAAGTTTGCTGTTGATTAATGCGTAAAGTCATGGGGGCTTGCTGATTATTGGCGTGCAGTATTTCCTGCCAACTTATATTTTTACTTTCTGGCCAATCATTTTTTAGCCGCTCAATAATCCATTGTGGATGCGAGTAAATAGCTTCTTGGGTTTTTAACTTTGCAATAATATCTTGCGGCTCTTTACTTTCGATGTCGCGCAAAAAATTCCTCAGTACGCCATTCACCATATTGGCCGCCCATTTTTTTTTCGATTTGCGCACCTGCTTTACCGCACTATCCACCAATGCAAATTCGGGCACGCGTGTATGCAATATTTGATACAGCGCCATTAACATCACCAACTGCACATCTATATCTTTGGCTTTAAGTGGTTTTTTAATAAACGGTTTTAAGAGCGTGTTGAGCTGCTGATAAAATCGCAGCACGCCAAAACTTAACATGCGCGCAAAAGCCGCATCACGGGATTCAAGATTATCGGTTAAGTGCGTAAGTGACGACAGCGATTTCCCATCATCCCGCAGCACCGATAATAAAATATTCAGTGCGGCTTTACGCGATGCGATAGACGCATCGCCAGCTTGATTTTTATTTGTCATATTTTTACTTAGATCGTCGGATAAAACTTAGCCCAACACCACGCCACTAATATCATTAGCATTAACGAATGCGGTTACATCCATTGGCTTTTTACCGGGCATTTGTATTTTTAATAAACGCAATATGCCATCACCGGTGGCGACATCTATGCCCTGCTTTTCACATTTTAATACGCTGCCAACCGGCGCTGATGTTGCCCCTTCAATTGCCTGTGCTCGCCAAACGCGCAACATTTGCATTTTACCTTTTACCTCAATTGGCGTTTGCGCCACCGGCCAAGCATTAAATGCATTCACTAAAAGTTGTAATGCTTTAGCGGGCTGATTCCAATCAATAAGGGCTTCAGATTTTTGCAATTTATGCGCATAGTTAGCCAGCTCATCATTTTGTTTTTCGGCTGCAATGGTTTGATCGGCAATGCTGGGTAATGCAGCCATTAATGCCTGTGCGCCCATTACTGCCAGTTTATCGTGCAAGCTTGAGCCGGTGTCATCAACGTCTATTTCACAATGGGTTTTAAGCAACATATCACCCGTATCTAACCCAATATCCATTTGCATAATGGTGATGCCCGATTCGGTGTCACCCGCTAAAATTGCACGCTGAATTGGCGCAGCACCACGCCAACGAGGCAATAATGATGCGTGAATATTTATGCAGCCAAGGCGCGGCGCGCTCAACACTTGCTGCGGTAAAATAATGCCATAAGCCACCACCACCATTAAGTCGGCTTTTAAGTCGATTAAGGTTTGCTGGTCTTCTGCACTGTTTAATTTTTCTGGTTGATACACCGCAATGCCATGCTCAAGTGCGCAAGCCTTCACTGGGCTGGGGGTTAATTTTCGGCCCCGCCCAGCCGGTCGATCTGGCTGAGTATAAACAGCAATCACGTCATGCTGCGATTCAATTAAAGCCTTTAAGGGTGCTACTGAAAAATCCGGTGTGCCGGCAAATATAATTTTCAAACTACTATCGTTCACTACTCTTGCTCACTACATATCCGCCGTTTTTTGATGTTTTTCTAATTTCTTTTTAATTCGATTACGCTTTAATGCCGACAGGTAATCGACAAACAATTTACCTTCAAGATGATCTAACTCGTGCTGCACACATACCGCCAACAAACCGTCTGTCGACATTTTATATTCTTCACCTTCACGATTGAGCGCGCTAAATGTAATGTGCTCGGCACGTTCCACTTTTTCATAAATACCCGGCACCGATAAGCAACCTTCTTCATGCTGCTCGATACCATCTTTTGCGATAATCTGCGGATTAATCAAACATAAGGGTTCATCTTTATTTTCCGATACATCAATCACCACAATGCGCTGATGCACATTTACCTGCGTTGCCGCAAGGCCAATACCGGGGGCCGCATACATGGTTTCAAACATATCATCGACACATTGTTTAATCGCTTCGGTTACCGCCTCTACAGGCTTTGCTTTGGTGCGTAACCGATCATCAGGAAATTTTAAAATCTCCAACAAAGACATAATTTTTACCTTTAATTTAACTTATTATTTGTCACTACTAAAAAGCCGCTAAGTAAACTATTGTTAATTACTGAACAAACTTACTTCATTAATTCAAGTTTATCAGCTAAACTCTTGAAAACCACGGATAAATATGGGGATTCATACCTTGGATATTAAAGCACTCATGGCCAAATATGGACGCTTTGCATTCTTACTTGCATCATCAGCACTCATTTCGGCCTGCTCAAGCACACCTACTGAGCCGGCTAATAACGAACCTGCACCGTTTGAAGCTCAAACGGGAGCCATTGAACCTACGGCCGTCCCCGCAGATATACATGCGAGCGAAGACCATGCAGTTGAAACTCAAAACATTCAGCTAGCAGAGAATCATCCCCGAGAGTATATCGTGAAAAAGGGTGACACGCTCTGGGATATTGCCAGCCTGTTTTTACGCGACCCTTGGTACTGGCCTGAAATTTGGCAACGTAACCCACAGGTCGAAAACCCCCACCTAATTTACCCCGGCGACCTACTAACCTTAACTTATATTAATGGCGTGCCTCAAATTAATGTTGCCCGCGCAGAAGACGGTATTGTTCGCCGCGAAAGCAGTGATAGTAGTGGCCGAAAACTGGTTAAACTTAGCCCCACAATTCACCGCCAAACACTTAACGAAGCTATTCCCAGCATTCCAGCCGATGCCATTAGTCAGTTCTTAACTCGCCCCCGCGTAGTGGATGAAAATGTTTGGGCCAATGCCCCTTATATAGTGGGCAGTGATGATGCCCATTTAGTGCTAGCCGCTAACAATAAAGTATATATTCGAGGCGAGCTAGATAAAGAGCGTAACCGCTATAGTATCTTTCGTGAAGGCAACCGTTTAATAGACCCCGATACCGATAAGTTACTGGGTTTTGAAGTCGTTTACGCCGGTGAAGTTAAAATTGAAAAATATTCATCACCGTCATCTGGATTACTTCTTAAAACATCCCGTGAAGTATTAATTGGTGATCGCCTACTCCCAACCGATAAGGGCGCAATTGATCAACAATATTTCCCGCGCTTACCCGATAACTATATTGATGGCAAAGTGATTTCTCTATTTGATGCCATGTCATCTATTGCACAATATCAAATTGCCGTCATTAACCGAGGCAGCGCACATAATTTGCAAGTTGGCCACTTATTAGCCACCTATCAAGCTGGCGGCATTGCCCGCGACCGCTTCCTCGACCGCACCAGCCGCAAACGTGGCGATGAAGAAAAACTAGAAATTTTACTGCCCGATGAGCGCAGCGGTATTATGATGTTATTTAAGGTGTTTGAGAATGTAAGCTATGGCCTTGTTCTTAAATCCACCCGTAGTATTAGCAAGTACGACAAGGCTGAAAAACCAAGATAAAATAAACTGCGATAAAAACAAAAAAGGTTACTCTATAAGTAATTATGGGGCAAAACAATTAAACTGGCCACCTAGTCTCACTAGAGGCCAGTTTTTATTTGTACTCATTTTATTACCTCGTTCATCATACATTTCTCACTACCGCTATTCACAAAACCGATTGTTATTTGCCTTTTGGATTTCTTTAGCTTTACACTAGCGCCCTAAATTTTCTACACAGGTAATTCAATGGCAGCTATTTCAGAGGATGATCTGCGTAATCGGTTAAAGCTGATTCGCTGCAATCTGCCACCACAAACACTGCACTTACTCAGCCAGCAATTTTCCTGTGCTGGTGCTATTTTTGATGCATCGGCAAGTCAATTACACGCGGCGAAGCTAAATGATGCACAAATTAAACGCATTCACTCACTTGAGGCCAGCCAAATTGACCGCGACTTAGCTTGGCTTGAGCACACCGACCACGGCATATTATTTTACGACGACACCGCATTTCCAGCGCAGCTTAGCGAAATTAGCGACTCACCCTATGCATTGTTTTATATTGGTGATATCGATTACTTACAACAAAATCAGCTAGCAATGGTGGGCAGCCGCACCCCTACTGCTGCTGGCAAGCAAAATGCAGAAAACTTTGCCCACCACCTTTCCGATGCGGGCCTCACTATTACCAGTGGGCTTGCCCATGGCATTGATGCGGCCAGCCATTATGGCGCATTAAAAGGCATCGCAGGAAGTGTGGCGGTAGTAGCCAACGGCTTACATACCATTTACCCAAAAGCCAATACCCAATTAGCCGAAGCCATCTCTAAAAATGGCTGCATTATTAGTGAGTCTGCGGTTGGCATTGAGCCTCATAAGGGGTTGTTTCCACGCCGCAATCGCATTATTAGCGGCTTGAGCATTGGTACACTGGTAACCGAGGCCGCCATCAATAGTGGCTCACTTATTACCACTCGCCATGCAATGGAACAGGGCCGAGAAATCTTTGCTATTCCTGGCTCCATTCATAATCCACTTGCAAAGGGCTGCCATAATCTGATTAAATCCGGTGCCAAGCTGGTGGAATGTGCAGCCGATATACTCGAAGAATTGTTGCCACTGGTAAATTCTGCTCCAATTCGCCATACTAGTCAGCCTATTGAGCAACATACCAGCACGCCAGAAAATGCTGAAAATGAACTTGATAGCAGCTATCTGGCACTATTAAAGCATGTAGAATTTGAACCCGTGGGCATTGACGAATTGGTAGAGCGCAGTACACTGAACGCATCTGAAATTGCATCCATGTTGTTAATACTAGAGTTGCAAGGGCAGGTGGTTTCACAAAATGGCTTATATTCGCGCCTAAACACTATAAAGTAAGTGCGGCAAATAAGCGTGATGAAAAAGATATAACAATTACACATTATAATATGTATTTTACGGCGATAAACCTGCCGTTGGGATTAAGAGAGACAGAATGAAACAAAATGTTGTTGATGTTTTAATGTATTTATTTGAAAACATCATTACCGATGAAAGCATAATTTTTTCAGAAAATGAACACATGTTTGATCGATTAGAAGACTTGGGCTTTCCACAGCACGAAATTCTTTTAGCCTTTGATTGGTTAGAAGATTTGGCAGAAATTCATACTGAATTACTATCCACTGAAAGCAGGCCCAGCATTAATACTAAATCGGTACGCATTTACAGCGAGCTAGAAAAATGCTTGTTAGATCAGGACTGTATTAGCTTTTTACTCCAGCTTGAACACAACCAAGTTATCTCACCACTCAGTCGCGAAGTTATTCTCGACCGCGTAATTGCGCTGGATGTTGAGCTAGAACTAGAACAACTAAAATGGATATGCATGATTGTTTTATACAGCCAGCCGGGTGAAGAAAACGCCTACGTTTGGATGGAAAATCTAATATTTGAAACCAATCAGAGCACATACATAAATTAAATAAGTTTTAAATTAATAAAAAATTTCCCGCAATGTTAGTCAATATTGTCTAGCATAAAATAACATTTAAACATCATGAGTATTGCATGAGTAACAGTCTGCTAATTGTAGAGTCACCGGCTAAAGCCAAAACCATCAAAAAATATTTAGGCAAAGGATTTCACGTACTCGCCTCTTATGGCCATGTACGCGATCTAATTCCCAAAACCGGCGCTATCGACACCGACAATGATTTCGGCATGAAATATCAGCTCATTGAAAAAAATGAGAAACATGTTCATGCCATAAAAAAAGCCCTTAAAAAAGCCGACACCCTCTATCTCGCGACCGACCTCGACCGCGAGGGAGAAGCTATTTCATGGCATCTTTATGAAATTTTAAAAGAAGACGGCGACTTAAAAGATAAAACCGTTCACCGCATTGCGTTTAATGAAATCACCAAACGTGCATTAAAAGAAGCCGTGAATTCACCGCGCGAATTATCAATGCCGATGGTAAATGCACAACAGGCGCGCCGTGCATTAGATTATTTAGTGGGCTTTAATTTATCACCACTGTTATGGAAAAAAGTCCAACGCGGTTTATCTGCAGGTAGAGTTCAAAGCCCTGCCCTGCGTATGATTGTGAGTCGCGAAGAGGAAATTGAAGCCTTCGACTCTAAAGAATACTGGACGATTCTTGCGGACACCGAAAAAGATAACAAAATTATTTCCAGCAAATTGCGTATTTATAATAACGATAAAGTTTCACAGTTTACAATTAATAATACCGAGCTTGCCGAAGCCGCACAAAAAACATTAGTTAAAGATGCTGATGGTAAACTCACCGTTACCAAAATAACCAAAAAGCAAACTAAGAAAAATCCTGCTGCACCTTTTACAACCTCAACACTGCAACAGGAAGCTTCACGTAAATTAGGTTTTTCAGCGCAGCGCACCATGCGTACCGCCCAGCAATTGTACGAAGGTATCGACATTGGCGGTGGCGAAACGGTTGGCTTAATTAGTTATATGCGTACCGATTCATTACTGTTATCGCAAGATGCATTAGCTGAAATTCGCGATTTAATTTCTAATCGTTACGGTAAAGACAATTTACCTGAAGAACCCCGCGTATTTAAAAATAAATCTAAAAATGCACAAGAAGCTCACGAAGCAATTCGCCCAACTTCGGCCAATTATATTCCCGATCAAATTAAAGCAGCTTTAAAACCTGATCAATTTAAGCTTTATGAATTAATCTGGAAGCGCACTATTGCCTGCCAAATGGTACAGGCCACATTAGATACGGTTGCGGTAGATTTAAGCTGTGGCAATGCACACCAGTTTCGCGCCAATGGCTCAACCATAAAACACCCCGGCTTTATGGCGGTGTATATGGAAGATCAGGATGTAGACGAAAACGATGCTGATGAAAAGAAAAAAGATGATGACGAAAAGTTTTTACCTAATCTAGAAGAAGGTGAAGAATTAAAACTGCTCGACATTATCACTAACCAACATTTTACTAAGCCACCGCCAAGATACACCGAAGCGAGTTTAGTAAAAGCACTGGAAGAATACGGCATCGGTCGACCATCGACTTATGCAAGTATTATTTCAACGTTGCAAAATCGTGAATATGTAGAAAACGAAAATCGCCGTTTCACACCAACGGACATGGGCAGAATTGTTAACTCTTTCTTAACCCAATATTTTGAAACCTATGTTGATTACGATTTCACCGCAAAGCTAGAAGATCAATTAGACGCCATTTCTCGCGACGAACAAGAATGGCTGCCGCTAATGCAAAATTTCTGGACGCCGTTTATTAAAAAAGTTGAAGACATCGATGAAAATGTTTCGCGCGCAGACGTTGCGCAAAGCCGCGATGTGGGTGTCGACAAAGAAAGTGGAAAACCGATTACGGTTCGTATGGGCCCTTACGGTGCCTTCGCCCAAATTGGCGATAAAGACGATGAAGACAAGCCACGCTTTGCCAGCTTAAAACCCGGCCAAAAAATGAATGACATTAATATGAATAATGTCTACGACTTATTTGTTTTACCCCGCGTGCTGGGCGAAACCGATGAGGGCGAGGAAGTGTCCAGTAATGTTGGACGCTTTGGGCCTTATGTAAAATTTGGCAAGTTCTTTGTTTCAATTCGCAAAGAATTTCAAGAAAAAGGCATCGACCCTTACAATATCGATTTTGAAACCGCGATGATTTTAGTGCGCGAGAAAAAGGAATTTGAAGCTAATAAATATATTAAAACATTTGATGACTCTGAGATTCAAGTTTTAAACGGTCGTTACGGCCCTTACATTACCGACGGCAATAAAAATGCTAAAATCCCTAAAGATAAAGAACCAGCAAGCTTAACGCTGAAAGAGTGTGAAGAATTAATTGCCGCCGCACCAGAACGTAAAGGCAAAAAGAAAAAAGTGGCTAAAAAGAAAGTCGCAAAGAAAAAGGTTACCAAGAAAAAAACCGTGAAGAAAAAATCGGCTAAAAAGAAAACAGTAAAGAAAAAAGCCGTTAAAAAGAAAACACCTTAACCGTTGTTATTAAACACTTACATATTTCTATTTGAGTGTTTATTTAAAAAAGAAAACGCGAATGAAAAATACGCACCAAATATCATTAAGCCTAGATAATACCCTATGTTTAATGGTGCTTTTCTTATTGAATACTCATTGAATACTCGTTTATAAACATCCCCCATGCACGCCATAAAACAAGCCGCAAAAATTATTCTTAATGACGGAATTATTTCTTATCCTACCGAATCTGTTTTTGGACTTGGCTGTAACCCCATGTCAGAACCGGCGGTTCATCGAATTTTAAAACTTAAGCAACGCCCCGTTGAAAAAGGCTTAATTATTGTTGCTGCAAATCTTCAACAATTAAAGCCTTATATTGACATTAGCACTGAAGAAGAAACAACCATTCTTAATGAAAAAAAACCAATCACATGGCTGGTAAAAAAAACCACCCAAACACCCTTGTGGGTGTGCGGCTCACATAAAAAAATTGCAGTGCGTATTTCACAACACCCACCAGTTATTCAATTATGCAATTTAATCAATCAGGCGATTATTTCAACCAGTGCTAATCCAGCAGGTGAAGCGCCAGCATTAAACAGCCAACAAAGCCGAATTTACTTTTCCGAAAAGGTAGATTTTTATTTAGATAGTGATAGCCCAATAAGCGGCCAACCCACAACCATTAAAGATATTGAGAGCGGGCAATTAATTCGATAAGCAATATGTTTTTTGTAGATGCGAATTTATTCGCACTCTATTATCTTTCATAGTCCCGTGCGAATGAATTCCGTTTTTTAAGGGCATTTTTTTTAACTGGTTTGTTAGTCTCTATTCCAGCGCGCCGAATCACTAATTACTTCAAGTTCCTGCCGAATCCAACCTTCAACTTTTTCTTTTACAACATCTGGCTTCATGCCCATGGCATTAAATGCTTCGCCGATTGAAACCGTAATTGTTCCTGGATATTTTATAAAGCTATGCTTCGGCCAAAACTCTCCCGCATTATGCGCAATAGGTAAAACCGGATGGGCAATACGACTCGCAAAAATAAACCCGCCCATTTTATATTTACTTTTTTTAGCGGGAGATATTCGCGTTCCTTCTGGAAAAATTATTACCCAGCGTCCATCGGTTAATTTTTTCTCACCCTGCTCAACAATTTGATCAATGGCCTTTCTGCCCGCGCTGCGATCAATTGCAATTGGGCTCATTAATGCCAAGCCCCAACCAAAAATAGGAATACGGAATAATTCTTTTTTCATTACCCATAATTGGTTTGGCAAAAAATCTTGGAAGGCTATAGTTTCCCAAGTTGACTGATGATTAGAAATAACTAGGCTGGCTTCTTTGGGGATATTTTCCTGACCTTTTATTTCGTAATTTAAATTACAAAACCAGCGCAAAAAATGCATATTCATTTTTGCCCAGCTTGAACCAATGGCATAGCGTTGATTAACCGGCAGCCAAAAAAACACTAACACTACACTAACAACGACAACCATGGTGGTGAAGTGAATCAGCCAGAATAAACTTGAACGAATGTATAGCTCGGCTTGTGAGTATTGCCTAGTTTTTTTCACTAAATATACCTAAATTTTAACTATCTTAAATTTATTATTTGTCATCCCTGTGCAAACAGGTGCATAGTTATTTTGTCTAGCGAAATACGCTAAATTCCTGCCTTTGCAGGAATGATTATTTTTTATTTTTTAATCACACTGAAACTACAAATAATTTTATGACTGTAGTCTCGACAAATCCGCTGCTTTCATAAATAAATTATGCGACTTATTTAACATTGCCAAACGATTATTTTTTAAGGCCTCATCATCTACCATTACCATCACTGCTTCAAAAAATGCATCTATTGGATCACGCAATGCGGCTAACTGTTGCAACGCATCCGAATAATTTCCCGCTTCAAATAATGGCAGTACTTTTTCAGACATGCTTTGCAGTTTTTCATTAAGATTTTTTTCTTCTGTTTCTTGCAATAAACTCACATCAATTGAAGCCGGCAATTCGCCTTTTACTTTTTTCAGAATATTGCCAATGCGTTTATTGGCTGCCGCTAAACTTTCCGCTTCATCGAGCTGTCTAAATTCATTAACCGCATGAATACGCTTATCAAAATCCATAGGTCGCGTTGGTTTTAATGTCATCACCGCATCATAAACATCTACACTTATTTGTTTACCGTTAACCACCTGACTGGTGTAATAAACTTTTAAACGATCCAGCATAAAACCAACCACTTCATCGATGGCTTTTTTGCCATCAACTTGTTCGCCATAAGCTTGCGCCGCATAGTTTAATAAATCGTTTAAATCCAAATCGATTTTGCATTCAATTAAAATACGCAATACACCCAACGCCGAACGTCGCAATGCAAATGGATCTTTTTCGCCGGTGGGTTTTTGGCCAATGGCAAAAATACCGAGCAACGTATCTAACTTATCGGCTAAGGAAACAATTTGTCCGGTTTTACCTTTGGGTAAATTATCCCCAGCAAAACGTGGCATGTATTGTTCATCTAATGCATCCGCAACCTCGGCTGGCTCGCCATCATTAATGGCATAGTAGCGCCCCATTATTCCCTGCAAATCTGAAAACTCACATACCATTTCAGTCATTAAATCGCACTTACTTAACAAGCCTGCACGTTTTGCATATTCAGTATTTTTATTTAACTGTTTTGCAATGGCTTCGGCAATGCTGGCCACTCTGCGAGATTTATCACCCACTGAACCGAGTTTATTTTGAAACACCACTTTATTTAATGATTCAAGATGGTCTTCCAGTTTCTTTTTATTATCTTGCTCCCAGAAAAATTTTGCGTCGCCTAATCGTGGGCGAATGACACGCTCATTACCTTCTTTTACTTTTGCGGGATTTTTACTTTCGATATTACTAATCGTAATAAAGTGCGGCATTAATTTTCCGGCTTCATCTACCACCGGAAAATATTTTTGATGATCTTGCATTGAAGAAATTAAACTCTCTGCGGGTACGCTCAAAAATTCTTTATCAAAATCACCACTTACTGCAACCGGCCATTCAACTAAAGCGCTAACTTCTTGCAACAAGCCTGCATCAATTAATGCTTTACCACCTAATTTTTCGGCGGCTGTTTCTGCTTGTTGTTTAACTAGCGCTACTCGCTCATCACGATCAACCATTACATAACCGGGTGATTTCATGCGCGACACATAATCACTTGGCGATTGTAAATTAATAAATTCTGGATGATGAAAACGGTGACCACGAGAATCGCGCCCAGATTTAATTCCCAGAATTTCTGCATCAATTACATCGTGCCCAAACAACATCACTATCCAGTGAACTGGACGTACAAATTCTGCTGTGCTATCACCCCAACGCATGCGTTTTGGAATAGGTAGTTTTGCTAATGATTGGCTGACAATTTCTGGTATTAATTGCGGCGTAGGTTTTCCCACTTCTTCAATTTTAAAAACTAAACGCTCGCCCTTGTCGGTTTGAGTGGTCGCTAAGTCTGCCACTTCAACCCCACAACCGCGCGCAAAACCCTGCGCCGCTTTACTTGGATTACCGTCTTTGTCATAAGCCGCTTTTACATTGGGGCCGAGCTTTTCAATACTGCGATCCGCTTGCGCTTCATCAACGCCATCAATTAAAACTGCTAAGCGTCTTGGTGATGCGTAAGTTTTTACTTTTTCAAAATTTATGCCGGCTTCTTTTAAACCGCTTTCAATACCCGCAGCAAACGCATCGGATAATTTATTTAGGGCTTTCGGTGGCAATTCTTCTGTGCCAATTTCTATTAAACAGTCACGCCTACTCATTATTTTTCTCCCCCATTGTTATTTTTTCCAATGGGAAATCCTAAGGCTTCTCGCGCTTCGTAATAAGCACTGGCTACTGCACGCGACAAAGTGCGCACGCGCAAAATAAATCGCTGACGTTCGGTGACAGAAATTGCGTGGCGTGCATCTAATAAATTAAATGTGTGCGAGGCTTTTAACACTTGCTCATACGCGGGCAATGGTAAACCGGCTTCAATGAGTTTTGCACTTTCTTTTTCGCAAGTATCAAACCACGCAAACAATGCATCGGTGTCTGCGTGTTCAAAATTGTAATGCGATTGTTCCACTTCATTTTGATGAAACACATCGCCATAAGTCACCGTGCCTTGCGGGCCTTTTGTCCACACTAAATCAAAAATACTTTTGGCGTTTTGAATGTACATGGCAAGACGTTCTAGCCCGTAGGTAATTTCGCCGGTGACGGGTCGGCACTCTAAACCACCGACTTGTTGAAAATAAGTAAACTGAGTAACTTCCATGCCATTTAACCAAACTTCCCAACCTAAACCCCAAGCACCTAACGTGGGAGATTCCCAGTTGTCTTCCACAAATCTAATGTCATGTTCGAGGGAATCAAAGCCGAGCATTTTTAGAGAGTCTAAATACAGTTCTTGAATATTGTCTGGGTTGGGTTTTAGCGCAACTTGAAACTGGTAGTAATGCTGCAAGCGATTGGGGTTTTCACCAAAGCGCCCATCAGTGGGTCGACGACACGGCTGAACATAACAGGCGCGCCATGGCTCTGGGCCAATCGAGCGCAAAAAAGTGGCGGGGTGAAAGGTGCCCGCTCCCACTTCCATATCTAGCGGTTGAATAATGGCGCAGTCCTGCTGTGCCCAAAAATCTTGCAGGGCGCTAATCATGCCCTGAAATGTTGTTACGTCGTGTGCCATTTAAGTTTTTCTATTGTATTTTAAAGCCCGCTAGTATACCGAATGTAGGCCAAAATGACCTGCCTGTTTTTGGCTTTATTAGCACCTCTTTTTCTAAAGCCAAACACTGCTAATGGCCGCATCAAATCACAACTACTATTTCTATGCGCTTTAACGGATAATACGCCTCCCTTTATATTCGCTGATTTACCATGCCCGAAAATAACATCTCGCTACCTGAGCTTGCCAACTGGTTAGCCGACAACGCCCGCCCCGCTAATACATTAAATCTCGATCAACTACTGGGCTTCTTATTTGCCATTAATTGCACCCCTAACATTCTTAAAGATAGCGACTGGATGCCCGCCGTGTTTGGCGATCAACTTAAAAGTGTTATTAATGCAAATGCATATTTCGATGCCATTAGCCAAGTAAAAAACCACATCACTCAAGATATTAATGATTTTATGGTGGCCCTGCCAAAACCCTGTCAACTCACTGAGCCATTTGAAGCCAATTTTGAAACCAATGCCCTGCACCACTGGAGCAAAGGCTTTGAGCTAGGCTTAACCCTCACCGAACATTTTTGGGATGATTGTAAAGCCGAAGCTCAGCCGCAATCTTTTTGGATGATGCTGAGCTTTTTTTCTAATTTACATAATGCCCAGCAGCTCACCGCCAAATTTCAAAATGGCGCCTTACCCATCGAAACTGTCACTCGGCATATTTTCAGTGAATTTAATAAAATGCTGCAGGGCTATGCAGATTTAGCTAAAAAGTATCGACAAGACAGCAAACCCGCAAAGATTAATATCACATCGAATGTGATTAAAAATTCTGCTGGCATTCCCATTATGAGCGCATCTCAATCAGGAGCGGATGCCAACCAATTAATTCAACAAGCATGGGCGGCGGACAACCCCGTGGAAAAAGTGCAATTGGCCCATCAAGCATTAAAGCAAGACCCAAACAATATTAATGCGTTGATGTTGCTAGCCCAATGGGAAGCCGCCAATTCGGCAGAGCGATGCGACTTACTAAAGCGTGCAGTTGATGGCTGTGAGCAGGTATTAGGCATGGAGTTTTTTGAAAAGAACAGCGGACGTTTTTGGCTGATTCGCGAAACCCGCACCTTTATGGAAGCTCTCACCAATTTGGCTAGCACTTATGCGCATCTAAAAGATTTTAAAAATGCGATTGCCTGTTATGAAAGAGGCATTTTGCTAAACCCTGCGGATAATCAGTTTAACCGTTATCCTCTCAGCAATTGCTATATTCAAACCAAACAATTCGATAAAGCCCAACAATTGGCGCAGCAGTTTCAACATGATAGCGGTGCTTTCTTTCTATTCGATCTGGCACTAATCAGCTTTATTGAAGCGGGTAATAGCAAACAAAGCAACGCCCTTAAAAAACAGGCATTGGCGCAAAACAAATATGTGCCCAAATTATTATCTGGGAAAATTAAAATGCCTAAACGGATGCCAGAGCGTTTAAGTTCGGGGGATAAAAATGAAGCGGTTTTGTATGCTGCACAAAATATAGAGCTTTGGCGATCAGTCGCGGGATCTATTCCTTGGTTGATGAAAAAATAATAAAAGCTGGTAACGCACAATTCATGCTGACAGAGGCTGAACCGATTGACTAATCTAAGGCTGCCAATTGCCATATAACTACTGCCCTTTTCAAACAAGCCCTTTTAATCATAAATGCACGACCTTGCCATCTTACGCATACAGCCCAATATTTTTCATCTGAAAGTACATATAAATTTCTGTTTACTGGTAAAATACGCACCTCAATTTAATCAAGTAGTTTTATCACCATGCCCCAACAACGCAAAGCCGTCGCCCTAATTTCTGGCGGACTCGACTCATTACTCGCCGCCAAAGCCATGCTCGAACAGGGCATTCATGTGGAAGGCATTAATTTTTTCACCGGCTTTTGTGTAGAAGGCCATACTCATGCAATTCGTAAAAAAGACAAATCTAAACCCAAACGTAATAACGCCCTTTGGTCAGCCGAACAGCTCGGCATAAAGTTACACATTATCGACATAGTCGAAGAGTACAAAGACGTGCTGCTCAACCCGAAACACGGTTACGGCAAAAACATGAACCCGTGTTTAGATTGCAAAATTTTCATGGTGAACAAAGCCAAGCAATGGGCGGAGGAAAACGATTTTGATTTTATTATTACCGGCGAAGTAATTGGGCAACGGCCGATGTCGCAGCGCAAAGACACCATGCCGGTTATTTCAAAAGAGTCTGGTGCAGATGAGCGCTTACTGCGCCCACTGTGCGCACAAAATTTACCCGCCACTTTGCCCGAAAAAGAAGGTTGGATTAAGCGTGAAGAATTATTTGGCTTCTCCGGCCGCAACCGTAAACCACAAATGGAACTGGCCGCAAAATACGGCTTTGAAGACTACGCCAAACCCGCCGGCGGCTGTTGTTTTTTAACCGACGAAAACTACTCCGCAAAACTGGTCGATTTATGGGATGCGAGAGGTGCCCGTGAATATGAAATGGATGATGTAATGCTACTAAAAGTAGGCAGGCACATTCGCCCCGTTCCACATTATAAATTAATTGTTGGGCGAGAAGACGGTGAAAATAAATTTTTACAAGGTTATAAAAATAACTTTATTACCTTTAAAACGATGGACTGCCCAGGGCCATTAACTTTACTCGACGGGGTAGCCACCGATGCCGACCTTGAATTTGCCGCACGAATTTGTGCGCGTTATTCACAGGGGCGCAATGCAGAAAGTGTAACCATCGAAGCTCGCCGCACCAATGGCGACACAACAACACTTGTCGTAAAACCTATGCCGTCGGCAGACATTAATCCGAAGTGGTACATATAATGGCCCATTACGAATTAGACGCACGTCGCATGTTTTGCCCCATGCCGGTGATTCGCACGCAGGACAAAATTAAAGAACTGCAAGTTGGCGATACCTTAGAAGTGGTTTCTACCGACCCCGGCGCATTAAATGATATTCCCGCGTGGAGCCGCATTAATGGCCATAAGGTTTTAGAAACCCGTGAAACCGATAATGAAGTATTTGTTACGGTTGAAGTGTGTGATAACTAGTTTGGGTTTATCGACGTTATCATTTAATATCTTTACTACTGTTACTCACAAAAATGACGCGGCCCAAAAATAATAAATATAACTTAAAAATGCAAAAAAGCACCTAGCATTAAGCCACTAAATTCAAGGTCGCTAGACACACCACTCACATTATCTAACACTAAGGTGCTGGTTTTTAAGCCCGCTTCAAAACCAATAATGCCCATTTCATAAACGGCCCGTAATCGAATATCGCGATATTCACTGCCGTCATAATTAACGATATTCATATCGCCCCCCACAGAAAAACCACTAAAGGGTAAATCAAATTGAGCTGATGCGTATAACATTGGAATGGTTTCAGATATGGAAACGGTTTCGGTTGCGATAATAAAATCACCCTCAACCTTGCGCACATTGATACCCAAATCAAAATTAACCCAGTTATCTAATAACCGATAATACAAAATTGCATCTGTGGTATTTAACTCAATGGATGCGGGGCCACTAATATTATTACCACCACCAAAATCAACGCCGCTGGCTACACCATCTGAGCCCATGGTTGCCACTTCTATTCTAATATTGGGGATAATTGGCACAAAATGCTCTAAAGCAGCCCATGCATAAACATCTTGCTGGCCACTAAAATTCAAATCGGTTTCTACATCTATCGCCTGATCGCCTAGCATGCCAAAGTTACCCGAGGTGTCATAATCCCATGCACCGCCGCCCACAAAAAAGCCCAATGCATCGGCATTAACCGTGCTAGAAATAGAACCCGATAAAACCGAAACCGCTAATGCTGTTGATAGTGTTAATTTACGCATCGTTAAAAACTCCACATTATTACAATGTATTTAGTTTAGTTTAATTGCTGACGCTAAACTATGAAACAGGTTAATGTATTGCATTAATTAAACCCCGCATTAAAAATAAATACGCATTCCAAGCTTGCATGCACTGCCCCAAGACAGGACAATAGCTACCCCTTAATTTTGATACTCGCACCGGTGGAACTAGACAATAATCAACGCAAAAAAACCATGGACAAAGCGACTTGGTGGGGGCTAATCGTTAATTTGCTGCTGTCGATCGGCAAACTGGTAGTGGGCTTTATTGGCCATTCACATGCGCTGATTGCCGATGGACTGCACTCTTTATCCGATTTGGTTTCCGATGGCATGGTGCTACTCGCCACCCACCATGCCAATATTGATGCGGACGAAGACCATCCCTATGGCCATGCGCGCTATGAAACCTTTGCCACCATTGCTTTAGCGGTGCTACTCACCGTGGTGGGCGTAGGTATTGGCATCGACGCCATTAACCGCTTGATGGATTTTCAAAACATTATCACCCCAACTTCAATGACACTGGTAATTGCGAGCATTTCGATTTTGAGCAAAGAAGCGCTGTATCAATACACCATGGTGGTGGCGCGCAAAGTAAAATCGAAACTACTGGAAGCCAATGCTTGGCACCATCGCAGTGATGCAATTTCGTCCATCGTGGTCTTTATCGGCATTGCGGGTGCTATATTTGGCTACCCTTGGCTCGACTCTGCGGCCGCTATTGTAGTGGCACTGATGATTTGTAAAATCGCTTGGGATTTAGGCCACCAAAGTTTTCAGGAACTGGTGGACACGGGACTAGAGCCAGACACCCTGCAGGCTATGGAAAAAACCATATTGAGCATTGATGGCGTTGAGCAAATGCACATGCTACGCACCCGCCGCATGGGACATAGCGCACTGGCGGATGTACATATTTTGGTATCGCCCAAACTCAGTGTATCGGAAGGCCATCAAATTTCAGAAGCGGTGGGAACAACGTTAAGCAAACAGTTTAACGAAATTAACGACATTACCGTGCATATCGATCCAGAAGACGACGAGTTAGCCGAAAATAGCTGCAAGCATCTACCGTTAAGAGTTGATGTATTAGAGCAGCTCAAAATCCACTGGCAGAATATTCCTGAAACCCATAATGTGTTGCACACTACGTTGCACTATTTAGACGGCGCAATAAATATTGAGCTGATATTACCTCTGAGTATTTTGGATTCTGCAAACCGTGCCGAACAAATAAAACAGCAAATCACTGAGGCCAGTAAAAAACTCAAATGCATTGGACAGGTAGATATTTTATACAAATAGCACCAAATTAGTGCGACTATTTTGTATATGTGACCGAATGGTGCGAAAACACATAAAACGATTGCAGACAAGGCTATAAAACGGTTTTACAAGTGGCACATTTTGTGCAAAATAGTCTGCTGTACTTTCGTGGACACACGAGACCTGTCGCATTTGGGTGATTTAGCTGAAATAGCTCAAGCAAAGCACTTAAATCCGACAAGTTTCAGATTCACAATTATTTTTAATTCAGGCCTGTTTTTATAACCTTATTCTTAAGACCAAACATTTGGAGACAACACAATGTCAGATATGTCAGTAAGTGACGTACTAAAAATGATGAAAGACAATGAAGTTAAGTTCGTTGATTTTCGTTTCACAGATCCACGCGGTAAAGAGCAGCACGTTTCTGTACCATCACACACCGTAGACGAAGGCACTTTTGAAGAAGGCAAAATGTTTGACGGCTCTTCAATCGAAGGCTGGAAAGGCATTAACGAATCAGACATGATTATGATGCCTGTACCAGAAACGGCAACGATGGATCCTTTCTGCGAAGAAGCGACCATGAATATCACTTGTGACATTATCGAGCCTGCAACGATGCAGGGCTACGAGCGCGACCCACGCTCAATCGCCAAGCGTGCTGAAGAATACTTAAAATCTACCGGTATTGCAGATACGGCCTACTTTGGCCCTGAAAATGAATTCTTCGTATTCGATTCTGTAACCTGGGAGAACTCAATGGGTTCTGTTAGCTACAAGATCGGTTCTGAAGAAGCTGAGTGGAGCAAGCACATCCAGACTGAAGCCGGCAACTTGGGTCACCGCCCTGGTATTAAAGGCGGTTATTTCCCCGTTCCTCCAGTCGATTCACTACAAGACTTACGTTCTGCCATGTGTTTAGTGATGGAAGACATGGGTGTTGAAACTGAAGTCCACCACCACGAAGTGGCAACAGCGGGCCAGTGTGAAATTGGCACGGTATTTAACACCTTAGTTAAAAAATCTGATGAAGTTCAGAAAACCAAGTACGCTATTCACAATGTGGCGCACGCTTACGGCAAAACAGCTACCTTTATGCCCAAGCCATTAGTTGGCGACAATGGTAACGGCATGCACGTTCACCAGTCTCTGGCGAAAGACGGCATTAATATCTTCACCGGTGATTTATACGGCGGCTTATCTGAAACGGCTTTATTCTACATCGGTGGCATTATCAAGCACGCCCAAGCGTTAAATGCATTTGCGAATGCTTCAACTAACTCTTACAAGCGTTTAGTGCCTGGTTTTGAAGCACCAGTTATGTTGGCATACTCTGCGCGTAACCGGTCTGCATCGATTCGTATTCCTTTCGTATCTAACCCTAAAGGTCGTCGTATCGAAGTTCGTTTCGGTGACAACACCGCTAACCCATACCTTTGCTTCGCATCGATGCTAATGGCTGGCCTTGACGGCATCGAAAACAAGATTCACCCAGGAGACGCAATGGACAAGAACTTGTATGACCTGCCTCCTGAAGAAGAAGCGTCAATTCCACAAGTGGCTCACTCTTTCGACCAAGCACTTGCAGCACTTGATGCTGACCGTGCATTCTTAACTAAAGGCGGTGTTTTCACTGATGACCAGATTGATGGTTACCTTGAACTTAAGAACGAAGAAGTACAGCGTTTACGCCAAGCAACTCACCCAGTTGAATTTGATATGTACTACTCTCTATAAACTATTTGGCTTACCCAAAAAAGTTATAGATTGTAAAAAAGCCCCGATTTTCGGGGCTTTTTTATTACAACAAATTAAATAATTTTTGGTAACTATATATTTGTTTACACTAAGAGCTAAAAATAATACCGCTGTAATGGCGGTATTATTTTTTAATCTTTTGGGTTGTAAGCTAAAGCAGTCTCTAACTTCTTATCAAAGTTCGTAATTTCTTTTTTCAGCTTCTCACACTTAGCTTTTGGTAATTTTCCAGTAGCTTTTATTTGCTCTACAGCCTTATCAAAATCAGAGCGATACTCAATATCCTGAATAGGTCGAAATTTCTTATATTCACTTATTGCAAAATTATCGGCTGTTTTCTTTTTAATTTTCCCGTAGTTTTGCAAAATTTGGTACTCATTAAATTCTAAAAATACGTCTAACTTTCCTTGCCAATCACTCATAGCTAGAGCTTTCCCTTTGCTTGCAAGGTTTTCGGCATAATCTAAAAACATATTCACCAATCTATTAAGATTTCTTGTCTCATCTTCTGCTAAATAGTTCTTAGCCACAGTGACATCTTTTTGAGTAATCTTTCCGCCTTTCTTTTGATTGCCCCAGCTTGTGATGCCCATATAAGGAAGGTTATGATCTGCTCTAGCCTTTAAAATCTCAGCCGCTACCATACCAGTTACAGCATATTCAAGCTTGTTCTGGGCGTGGGAGAAAAACAGCGTAGCTGACTCCGAGTTCTTGTCATAATCGTAGCTACATTCGATAAATATATCAGTGACTTTCTGATAAAAACGCCTCTCGGACGCTCTAATCTCCCTTATGCGTTCGATCAGCTCATCAAAGTAATCTTTACCAAATAAAGTCTTACCTTGTTTTAACCTGTCATCATCTAAGGCAAATCCTTTTATGAGGTATTCTTTAAGCACATCAGTTGCCCAAATTCTAAATTGTGTTGCTTGATATGAATTAACTCTATATCCAACTGAAATAATAGCGTCAAGGTTATAATATTCTAAGTTTCTAGTTACTTCTCTATCGCCCTCAATTTGAACTGTTCGGGAATTCCGAACAGTTGCAGACTTTGAAAGCTCGCGAGAGTCAAAAATATTAGATAAATGCTCGCTAACCGTTGATTTAGCTACTCCAAATATATCTGCCATGCTTTTTTGCGTTATCCACACAGTATCGTCTTTTACCGCAACATGAATGTTAGCCGTGCCATTCTCAGAACGGTAAAAAATAAATGGGCTAGTAGGCTCCAAATTAGGCATTGATTAGCTCCTTATAGGTTAATCTGTATTCAGTATTTGATAATAAAGTGTTAAATCTATCAACTTCACTGTAGATAGGTCGTTGCCATTATCAAAAACCAAAGCAGTTACGGATACGTTGCAACATGAACCATGCTGTTTTCTGCGTAACACCTATATCTTTTGATAACTGAATACTTGAGATACCTTTCTTATGCGAAGTTACTAACCAGATAGCTAAAAACCACTTTTGCAGTTTAACCTTCGTGTTATCAAACAGCGTAGCAGTCTTAACATTGAAATACTTACCTGTCTCTTTACAGCGGTAGCGGTTGTTAGCGCATTTATATACTTTAGAGTCAGCATCGAAAGGTGAGATAACTTGACCGCTCCAACGTAACTCTTCAAGATGGTTAATGCATGATTGATCGTCTGGAAAGGCGTTTAGAAGGTCAATAATCGTGTTAAAGTCAGTATTTATCATAGGTGTATTATACTACACGATTAGTAGTTGTATACACCTTTTCCTTAATCTTGTGTAAAGTAATATATAGTTACCTAATTTTTTTAATGCCCCGTCTCTTTACTAATAACAAACTAATAGCAAAACTTTGCACAGACATAAAAATACCACTAATATCTAAAGTATGAAAATAATTCAGCTTTTAGCGCTTTACCTCTGTGTTGTATTTAGCTCGTCCACTGTATTTGCCCAAATGTATACCCAAATGTATAAATGGGTCGATAAAGACGGCAACATTAGTTATTCAGACCAGCCACCCCACAAGGGCGCTGCACAGCTCGATGCACCTGCTCTCACAACCATGCAGCCCACACCTCCAAAAAAATCCAAAGCGCCAGACGCCTCAGATAAGGAGGATGAAGCCCCCACTGTTTATTCCTACTTAAAAATCACCTCACCTCAAGATGATATGACTATCAGGGATAATTCTGGTAATTTTTCTATCTCTATTGGCATTAAGCCTGCCCTCAATACCGATCAGGGACATTCTCTTAGCCTTAGCCTAGATGGAAAAGTGATAAAAAGTAAGCTCACATCAACCTCTATTAGCTTAACGAACATTGACCGTGGCACACATAAATTCAGTGTTTCAATTAAAGATAAGGCCGGTAAAACGCTGCACAAGTCAAAATCAACCACCATCCACATGTACCGCCAAATTGTTAAGCAAAAACAAGCTAAATAAAACTTAATCATTCCGCACCAACATAGTGCGCTCGTCTTTGTTTTATAGTATTCTCTAGCTTATCTCTACTCCCCATTAGCTAAAATCGCCTATTTATTATTAACTAGCACTTAGCTAAACCACTGATTATAAATTGATTATTTGGCCAAAAAGATGCCCCTAAAGACAATTCAGCACAACTGGTTCACTTCTTGCACTGCGTCTTATTATGGTCGATAAAAAAAACAATAAGCCAAACCATCAACATCATATTCTTGATAATTTAAGTACTGCGGTTGTTCTGCTAAATTCAAACTTAGATATTGAGTACATTAATCCCGCAAGTGAAAACCTCTTTCAGATATCAAGCCGCCAAGCCATTGGCTCAAAGCTCAACAAGGTTATGCGGGTTGAAGATAATTTCATCGCTCGCTTAAAAGATGCTATTGCAGAGCTTCACCCCATTACCGAACACGAAGCACGTATTTATCTTTCTGATGGTCGCGAAATCATTATTGATTACCACCTAACGCCGCTGCAACAATCCGATCAAAATATACAATTAGTTTTAGAAATATCGCACATGGATCGGCATATTCGTATTGCGCGGGAAGAAAAATTACTGAGCGAGCAAAGTGCCACGCGCAATTTGGTTCGTGGCATGGCACACGAAATTAAAAATCCTCTGGGGGGGTTACGCGGCGCGGCCCAACTGCTTGAGCGCGAATTACCGAGCAGTGAATTACAGGAATATACCCAAATTATTATTGGTGAAGCCGACCGTTTACAATCACTGGTTGATCGCATGCTAGGCCCCAATAATGTGCCCCAAAAACGCAATGTCAATATTCATCAAATTTTAGAGCATGTACGTCAGCTCATTCAAATTGAGCTACCCGATGATGCTTGCGTACATTTTAAACTCGACTACGACCCCAGCCTGCCAGATATTATGGCCGACTCTGACATGATGATTCAAACCATATTAAACATTACTCAAAATGCGGTACAAGCACTGGAGGGCAATGGTGAAATTACTTATAAAACCCGCCCGCTGCGCCATTTTACCATTGGCCACACTCATCATCGCCTCGTATTGCAAACCGATATTATTGATAATGGCCCCGGCATTCCTGATGATATTCAAGAACAAATTTTTTACCCCATGGTCACTGGCCGCGCAGAAGGCACGGGGTTAGGCTTATCCATTGCACAATCACTAATTAACCAACACGGCGGCTTGATTAAAATGCGCAGCCAGCCGGGACAAACCATATTTACACTCTATCTTCCCCTGTCTAGTACGCCGCTGATAGAAACGGGAAAGCAGCAAGGTGAAGCAGCATGAAGGAATCTCGCACATGAGCGAACACAATGTATGGGTAATAGATGATGACCCCTCTATTCGCTGGGTGCTTGAAAAAGCCCTTAAGTCGGCAAGCTTTATTGTTAGCAGTTTTGAAACTGCAAACTCTGCCCTTGAGCAGTTAGACAATACCCAGCCTGATGTCATCATTACCGACATTCGCATGCCGGGTATGGATGGCTTTGAATTTTTGAGTGTATTAAACCAAAAACACCCCGATATTCCGGTTATTATTATGACCGCACATTCAGACCTCGATAGTGCAGTATCTGCCTATCAAGGCGGTGCATTTGAATATCTTCCTAAACCTTTTGATATTGATGATGCGGTTGACCTGACTCAGCGCGCCTGCAAGAAAAGCGATGAAAACGCCCACAAGCATAGCAACCTAGATTTAAAGATGCCGGATATTATTGGCGAAGCACCATCCATGCAGGAAGTTTTTAGGGCCATTGGGCGGTTATCAAAATCTAATATTACAGTGCTGATTAATGGTGAATCGGGCACCGGCAAAGAGCTGGTTGCCAGCGCCTTACACAAGCACAGCCCCCGTGCAGACCAGCCTTTTATTGCCATCAATACCGCTGCCATTCCCAAAGACTTATTAGAATCTGAGCTTTTTGGGCACGAGCGTGGCGCATTTACGGGTGCCACCGCTCAACGCCGTGGCCGTTTTGAGCAAGCCGATGGCGGCACCTTATTTTTGGATGAAATAGGCGACATGCCCGCCGATTTACAAACGCGCTTGCTACGGGTATTAGCCGACGGGCAGTTTTATCGGGTTGGCGGGCATACGCCGGTTAAATCAAATGTGCGTATTATTACCGCCACCCATCAAGACTTACAGCAACGGGTGCAGCAAGGTTTATTTAGAGAAGATCTTTATCACCGCTTAAATGTTATTCGTATTCAAATTCCACCGCTGCGCGAGCGCAAAGAAGATATCCCCATATTGCTGCAGCTATTTTTACAAGATGCAGCAAAAGAAATTCAAGTTGAAACCAAAATATTAAATCAAGATGTAGAAGCTTACTTATCCAATCTCGATTGGCCCGGCAATGTTCGACAACTAGAAAATAGCTGTCGCTGGATTACCGTAATGGCATCTAGCCGTGAAATTCACATGTCAGATTTACCCCCCGAACTGTCCCCCGAAAATATTAACCCAATGGATAAGCCCGCACAAAACTGGGAAGATGGTTTGCAAAGTTGGGTTGAAACTCAACTCAATATTGGCAAGGAAAATATTTTGGATGATGTCCAACCTAAATTTGAACAAATTTTAATTAATGCTGCACTTACTAAAACTCAGGGCAAGCGCCAGGAAGCAGCAAAACTGTTAGGCTGGGGCCGCAACACTCTCACTCGAAAAATTAAAGAGCTTGGTATTCATTAAAACTGGCAATAAAAAAGACCGACAGATGCCGGTCTTTTTTATTGCCCAATTGAATATTTACAGCTTTTTACACACCGTTAAATTAGTCGCATTTTGATCATAGGTAATGGAATTTGCCACTTGCCTAAACTCACCTGCATTACCGTTACCATCATCAATTTGCCTATCTAAAATCTCAGCGGTTTTACCTGGCATATTAAGCATACAAATAACAATGCCATTAATTCCCGCACCATCTTGCTGAACCTGAACTGTGCCTCCAAATGCATGGGTTGGATCGGTATTACCGGTGCCCGCGACTAAACCAGACTGGCGTAAATGATCCCAAACATCTGGCTGCTCACCCACATTAACAACGCCATTTCCATTGCCGCCGGCAATTGCGCCACCCCAACGACCATTTGCATTTGGGTCGTCACCGGGAAACGCTGAGTAACGATCTAAATACGAAAAAACAGCGGCGGAAATACCATTAAAATCATTTGATATTCGCTTAATTTTTGCATTCGTCATCATTTCTTGGCCTTTTAATACACCGCCCAATAACAAGCCAATAATAACTAACACAATCGCTATTTCGATGAGGGTAAAACCTGATTGTTTTTTCATTTTTATATCTCCATATAAATGTAATGAAACACTAATAAAGCATGAAACTTTATTATCCATTTGGCATACGCCATGCCAGAAATACCAACATCTGACATTTTGCAACTTAGCAAACAGTTATTTACATTGGCAATGATTTTTATTGATATTTAACCAACGGTATTTTTTAGCCTCAGAAAAACAAACAAAGTGAAGAAGGCAATATAGATTTAAAATTTCATTTTAGAAAGGGGAAAAGTTGAATAAAGCGTAGAAATAATTATGCGAGGATATTAGGAATTAATTCATTTTCAATTTTAATAATAAGCTCTTTAAGCTTTAATTTACGCTTTTTTAAGCGCTGTAATTGCATTTGCTCCATGCCACCCGCCATATGAAAACGATGAATAATATCGTCCAGATCACGGTGCTCAAGCCGTAAATCATCTAGTTTTTTGCGTAACAATTCTAGATCAGACATATTCCATCCGTATGGTAAATATAAATATTATTGCTTTTAGAGACCTTTGAACGATAGAGGCGCAAAAGAAAAATGCGCTAAAATTTTACTGATTGAGGCAGGAAACGCAGTTAATATCTAGATAATATTGACAAGTTTTCTAACGAAAAGCAGTAAAATTTTAGCTATTTTTACTTGTGATTCTATCGTTCAAAGGTCTCTTTCAATTATTATAGCGCCGAAACCAACTCAGACACAATTAAACATAAACGATTAATCTTTATCAAATTTCAAACAAACTGAATTAATACAATAACGCAAGCCTGTCGGTTTAGGCCCATCTTCAAATACATGCCCCAAGTGTGCATCGCACTCGGCACAGCGCACCTCTACTCTTGCCATGCCTAAGGTAACATCACGAATTTCTGTAATGCATTGATTATTCGCCGGTTGCCAAAAACTTGGCCAGCCGCTGCCCGAATCATATTTTTGTTGAGAGGTGAATAAAGCCGCATTACAGCAAATACAGTTATAAATGCCACTATCTTCGTTAAGATAATAGCGCCCGCTAAACGGTGCTTCCGTGCCTTGCTGGCGAGCAACACGGTAGGTTTCTTCGTCTAGTTGTTGCTGCCATTGTTCGTCTGTTTTATTTTTTTTAGTCATTGTAAAATGCGTTAACACTGCTCCCAAGGCAGGCCTCTAAATCGCCAGCCCCCCAATGAGCTGCGATGATAATCTGAATCGCGATCACCTTCAAAGCCTTCCGTTATATGACACACATGATGAAAGCCCGCTGCAAGCAAAACCTGCCCCGCATCAATAGAGCGTTTACCACTGCGGCAAATTAAAATAATCGGCGGCGAGCTTTCGCCTTGGTCACAAATACCGCCGAGCATGAGCTTTCGAATTTCTGTTTCAAAGTTAGGGTTCACACACCAATCCGGTTCATCTATCCACGCTACATGCAATGCACCTTTAGGGTGACCAACAAATAAAAATTCCATATTCGAACGAATATCAATTAACAATGCACTGGGCACTTGTTTTAATAAATCGGCAGCCTCTTGAGGCGAAAGGTGGTTGAGTTTTTCTAAATCTAATGGTTTTATTTCATTCATATTATTTGTTAAAAAATTATATTGCGATCCATTAACTTAAAATTTATTTTATTGATTGTCTATCTTACGCATTTCCTGAAAAACATCTTTAAAAATATTTACCCATTTTTCACTAAATTGTGTGCCCGATTTTTGACCCAACTCTATCGCCGCTCTTAATAATGGACGCTTTAATAAAGTAGCATGAGCACGCTCATGTGTTCGCGCATCAACCGCATCCACAATCGCCAAAATTTTTGCGCCATCACAAATTTCATTATCGGTTAAGCCATGCGGGTAACCACTACCATCAACAGACTCATGGTGCTGCAAAACAATAAACGATGCTTCGCGCCAATTTTTCATATAGCGCATTAATTCATAACCCACCATCGGATGTTTTTGTATTTGTTCGCGCTGCTCTTCGGTTAATTTTTCTTTGCAATTAATAATTTCTAATGGCAACAATGCCATACCGGCATCGTGCATATAAACAGCCGCCGCTAATTGATTTGGGTTAACTGGCCGTCCGGCCTCATCATTTATTTTGAGGGCTAATCGTAACATTCGATGTGAGCGACCACACCAATAATTTGCACGCCCTTCTAACGGTTCTGATAAAGAACGAAAGAAAATAAAGTCATCACTTTCTTCAACACCATAGGCCGATAATTCTTCTTCATCCGGCATCTCTTTTGAAAATAAATTAATTAACGTATCATTGCGAGAAATACTGGTTTCAATAATTTCCATACTTGGGTCAAGCAATAGCAAGGCATCTTTAATTACACCATCTCGATACCTTTCTTGCGCTGTACCAATAGCATCAATACTTTCGCAAATTCTGGGTAAGCGCTGCAATAAAACACAGCGATCTTCGCCATCAATAATTTTTTCCATTACAACTTTAACATCATTAATGGCAAGTAAAATTAAATCACTTATCACCGTTTCAAACGCTAAGTTATTCAATTTAATTTGCTCTAATAATGAATATAAACTCAACATAAGTGGCTGAATTTTTTCTAGGCCAACATCTTGTAATGACAATTGAATATTTTTAATGCCCTGCTGCAATTCATCTATTAACAATGCATCATCTGGAGATATCTCCAGCATTAATATGGATTGCTCTATTTGCTGCTGAGACGCACTAAAGCTAACAAAGAAACCAGCTAAAGCACTGGCACCAATAGAATCTAATGGCGAGATGGAGTTTTGTTTAGACATTTATTGTACCTACTAAAAAACGGCGTTCTCTGAAATTTCAGAAATGTACAATTATTATAGGGAATTAGATTTTTAGCTCGCGACTATTCTGACTAACGGGCTGTTTTCTACGCTAAAAGCCGCAGGCCCAATCAAGCATATTAATGAGCCAAAGAATCCGCCAGCTTTTCCAGCGATTCACTCTTTAGCAGCCACTGCTCTTCCACTTCTTGTAATTGGTTTGCAAGCTCTCCTCGGCGCCGAGAAACATCTTCCATCTGAGCACGATTTTCAGCCTCATACATCTCTGGTTTAGCTAATTCGGCTTCTATTGTTTCAATTTCAAGCTCTATATCAGCCATCTTATTTTCTAATTTGGTGACTTCTTTTTTTAATGGATTCAGTTGTTTACGCTGCTCAGCCTGCTGTTGTCGCTGATTCTTTTTATTTGATATTTTTTTATCCGCATTGCTCGACATACCAGATGCAGAATCAATAAGCTCAGTTTTGGGGCGCAACAACCAATCGCGATAAGCATCCAAATCATCATTAAAGGGTGTAACTTTGCCTTCATCAACCAACAAAAACTGATCGGTAACCGAGCGCAATAAATGCCGATCGTGAGACACTAAAATCATTGCCCCTTCATATTCCTGCAACGCCATCGACAAAGCGTGGCGCATTTCTAAATCTAAGTGATTGGTGGGTTCATCCAATAATAATAAATTCGGTTTTTGATAAATTAATAATGCCAATACCAAACGCGCCTTTTCACCCCCTGAAAAAGGTGCCACCGCTTCCAGTACTCGGTCGCCATGAAAATTAAAGCCGCCCAAATAGCTGCGTATTTGTTGCTCGGTTAATTTTGCATCGAGGCGTTGCAAATGTAATAAGGCACTGGCTTCCATATCCAGTTGTTCAATTTGATGTTGCGCAAAATAGCCAATTTTTAATTCTGACGACTGTTCAAAATCACCCACCTGTGGTGCTAACTCACCTGCCAATAATTTTATTAATGTTGATTTACCCGCACCGTTATGCCCCAACAATGCAATTCTATCGCCGGGCAAAATACTAATGCTGGCATTGTTTAAAATTTGCACTTCACCATAACCCACACTAATTCCATCTAAACTCATTAATGGGTGCGGTAACTTATCTGGTTTAAAAAATGAAAAGTTAAATGGTGAATCGATATGCGCAGCAGAAATCATTTCCATTCGCTCAAGCGCTTTTACTCGACCTTGCGCCTGTTTTGCTTTACTGGCTTTGGCTTTAAAACGTCGAATAAAGCTTTCTATATGTGCCACTTCACGCTGTTGTTTTTCATATTGCGATTGTTGCAGTGCTAATTTTTCGGCGCGCAATTTTTCAAAGGCGCTGTAATTTCCACTGTAAAGATTTGCTCTTTGTTGCTCGATGTGAACAATGTGGTTGCTAACTTTATCAAGAAAATCTCGATCGTGCGAAATTAATAACATGGTGCCCGCATAACTGAGCAACCATTGTTCAAGCCAGATAACCGCATCTAAATCGAGATGATTGGTTGGTTCATCTAGCAGCAATAAATCTGAACGACACATTAAAGCCTGCGCTAAATTTAAACGCATACGCCAACCACCGGAGAAACTGCTGACGGGATTATTTATTTGCTCGGCTTTAAAACTTAAACCCAGTAATAATTTTCCCGCACGAGACTCTGCAGTGTACGCATCAATTTCATCCAGTCGACTGTGGCACTCGGCTTGCACTGTGCCGTCATTATTTTTTTCTGCCTTTGCCAATTGCTGTTGTATTTTTCTAAGTTCAATATCACCATCTAATACATAATCAATTGCACTTTTTTCAGTTGCTTTTGCTTCCTGTGCAACATGCGCAATAATCGTTTTTATGGGCAGGGTTAAATCACCCGCATCACTTTGGATTTGATTTAAAATTAAGGCGAATAAACTTGATTTTCCACAGCCATTTGCGCCCGTCACACCCACGCGATTGCCGCGATGAACTTTAAAGCTCGCCTGCTCAAATAAAACTTTTGTGCCACGACGAATAGCGAGATTAGATAGCGTTAGCATGTTTATGCACTTTTTTATTAATCGTTATATTTAATATTAAACTGAAAACAACTTTAAAAGAAAACGCCAATAAACGTAACAATCAAATTCATAATTTTCAGAGCCGTTCTGTTTTAATTTTTTATAATAACAGCACGTAATAATTTAAAGCGTATAGATTTTTATTTGCGAACATTTGCGTTTATTCACGTTCTTTTTCTTTTTCTTTAATTATTTCACTGCGGCTATTTCACTGCGGCTATTTCACTGCGGTTATTTCACTACGGTTATTGCTTAAACGCATTAGCTAATGCATCCGCCATAGCCGAGTTACCCACATCACCTGTTGATTGTTTTTGCGGGCGTGATTTTTGCGCACGTTTTTTATCACGGGGCATATCCTTAACCTGATCGCGACTATCATCATCCAAACGCATACTCAGGGCAATGCGTTTACGCTGCACATCTACTTCCATTACTTTTACCTTTACAACATCACCGGCCTTTACCACTTCGCGCGGGTCTTTTACAAAGGTGTTCGATAATGCAGAAATATGCACCAGCCCATCTTGATGCACGCCAATATCAACAAATGCACCGAAGTTTGTTACATTTGTAACCACACCTTCTAAAATCATATCGGCTGTTAAATCTTTTAATTCTTCAACCCCATCTTTAAATTCTGCGGTTTTAAATTCTGGGCGCGGGTCACGGCCCGGTTTTTCCATCTCACTAATAATATCTTTTACGGTTGGCAAACCAAATTGTTCATCCACAAAATCATTAGCACTTAATTTTTTTAGAAAACTTGCATCACCCATAATGGTATTAATGGATTTACCTGATTGCTCAATTATTTTTTCAACCAAAGGATAGGCTTCAGGGTGAACAGCCGATCCGTCTAATAAATTTTCACCTTTGCTAATGCGCAAAAAACCTGCCGATTGTTCAAATGCTTTGGGGCCTAAGCGCGGCACTTTTAATAATTGTTTTCGGTTTTTATAAGCACCATTTTCATCTCGAAATTGCACAATATTTTCGGCCATACTGACACTTAAACCCGACACTTGAGTGAGCAATGGAACCGATGCCATATTAATATCAACCCCCACCGCATTTACACAATCTTCTATTACCGCATTTAATTGGCGTGCCAATTTCACTTGGCTCACATCATGTTGATATTGGCCAACGCCTATGGCTTTCGGCTCTATTTTTACTAATTCGGCCAATGGATCTTGCAAACGCCGGGCAATAGAAACAGCACCCCGAATCGAAACATCTAAATCGGGGAATTCTTTTGATGCTAATTCTGACGCAGAATAAACCGATGCACCGGCTTCGGAAACGACGATCGATGTCATTTTTAATTCGGGATATTTTTTAATTAATTCTTTCGCTAACTTATCCGTTTCACGCGAGGCGGTGCCATTGCCAATGCTAATTAATGTTACATTATGTTTTTTACATAACGCGGCTAACACGGCGATAGATTGATCCCATTGATTTTTAGGAACATGCGGATAAATTGTTGCGTAGTCCATCATTTTGCCGGTTTCATTTACCACTGCCACTTTAACGCCGGTGCGCAAACCTGGGTCTAAACCCAATGTGGCTTTTGGCCCTGCCGGTGCAGCCAATAATAAATCGTTTAAATTAGACGCAAAAACTTTTATCGCTTCTTCTTCTGCAGCCTCTTTTAATTTCATTTTTAATTCAACATCGAGATGGCTAAATATTTTTATTTTCCACGCCCAACGCACCGTATCCTGCAACCACTTATCGGCTGGGCGATTTTTATTTTTTATATTAAAATAATTCGCGATTGTTGCTTCGCATGGGTGAGTGTCTAACGCATCTTCATCGGGCACTTTTAAATTCATCTGCAATATAGATTCATTGCGGCCACGAAATAAAGCCAATGCACGATGCGATGGAATTTTATTAACCGCTTCTTCATATTCAAAATAATCGGCAAACTTTTCACCTGCATTTTCTTTACCCACAACGACTCTCGACTCAATCACGCCCTGTGCCCATAAATATTCACGCAATGTTTGTAATAAATCGGCTTCTTCTGCGAATTGTTCCATTAAAATTTGACGCGCACCATCGAGTGCAGCTTTACTATCTGCAACACCTTTTTCCGCATCGATATATTTTTCAGCTTCAGTTTCTGGCGTTAGCATTGCATCTGTAAATAAACTTTTTGCCAACGGCTCAAGCCCGGCTTCTTTTGCCATTTGAGCTTTGGTTCGGCGTTTTTGTTTATACGGCAAATATAAATCTTCAAGACGATTTTTTGTGTCGGCCTGCATAATCGAAGCTTTTAATGGCGGGGTCAGTTTTTCCTGCTCTTCAATACTTTTTAGTATGGCAATTCTACGCTCATCCAGTTCGCGCAAATAACGCAAACGCTCTTCGAGATTACGCAGTTGCGTATCATCTAATCCGCCGGTAACTTCTTTGCGATAACGTGAAATGAAAGGCACAGTAGCCCCTTCATCTAATAGCTCTACAGCAGCAATAACCTGCTTTTCATTAACAGATAATTCTTCGGCGATACGTTGAGAGATAGACAGCATGAAACTTTAAAACCCTAAAATGAAACAGGCCCGTATTGTATCAAATACGGGCCTGTTTCATTGACTTAATACTCAATTTTTTATCACACTTTAGATTATTTTATATCCACCTTGAGTTAACTGCCTAGACGTTTATTTAAGTGCAACATTACTTTACTCAAACCTAATTTTAGTCGACTATCTGCAACCCCCATTAAAGGTAATATTTTTTGCATTGCCGACACTAGCTGCTCATTTGAAACACGGTTACTATCTTTGCCTATTTGTGAAACTATCTCTTCAACATTCACCTCTATTGGGTGCTGACTTTGTGGTTGTGCAAACTGTGATTTTATTTCGCCAACCTGATATCTAATTATTTTTCCGCCGCTCAGGTTAATCGCTTCTAAGAGTGCGCCTTCTGCTTGTTTAAGTAAATTTTTAAATGTTTCATCTGAACCATCTAACGCAGGTGAGGTGATGCCACTATTAAATAAAATATTAAAAACATTTTTACCCATTTTTAATTTTAATTTCGCAACTCGCTGGCAAATTCGGCTCACCACAACTTCCGCTCCTTGCGGATCTGAGCTTGGCAACATTAATGCAAAACGCGCCACTCCTAGCCGAGCCGCAATATCTTCGGTACGTTTACCTTCATTAATTATTGACGCCACTTTTGTTAAAATTTGTTCCGCAACATCTTTGCCGTGTTTAACAAAAATTTCTGCGAAGTGCTCTATATCAAATCGCACTACACTCATTTCTGTGCAATGACGTTTTGCATAAGCCAGCGCCTGCTCGCCCTGCAAATTAAATGATTTTTCTGTTGATAAACCGGTGAGCTTGTCTAAGGCTGCGTCGGCTTCTAAGCTGCGCACTTCATTACGATAATGTATATGTGCAGAGGCGCGGGATTTTAAGGACATGGAATCGAAGGGTTTGCTAATAAAATCTGTTGCGCCCAAAGCTATGACTTTTTCTTTGGTGCCATCGGTTTCTTCTGCGCCGGTAATAATAATTACTGGAATTTTTGCAACCACTGGATCGGCTGCATTGCGAATTTTTTTGAGCAACTCAAAGCCATCCATATTTGGCATGCCTAAATCACTGAACACCACCGAAATTTTTGGATTGTTTTCTAATTCTTTCCAAGCGTCTTCACCGTCTTCAGCTTCGGCAACGTTAAATTCTTTTTCTAAAATTTTTACGGCGGCGCGCCGAATAACGCGGGAGTCATCGACTACCAGTACTTGATTGTTATTATTTTTTTCTGTCACGAATACTAAAACCCATTTTAAATTATCTTTAATGAGTTTAGCTGTATTGCTGGGTGTTTGCTTTAAGAACTCTTGCGAGCGCGGGGATTGGTTAGACTTCGCGAGCTGAAGCTCGCGCCTACAGACGGTTATCTAGGTACCATCTATGGAACGAGCCCTTCTCTACCAGCTATTAGGCTTTGGGGCCGCGTGAGCTTTGCTTGCGTGAGTTTTCTGTTAGCAATTTCTTACGCGTACGAATATGATTTGGGGTAACTTCTACCAACTCGTCATCATCGATAAACTCTAGCGCCTGCTCTAATGACAATTGAATTGGCTTAACCAGTGTTAAGGCCTCATCTGTACCCGATGCACGAACGTTGGTTAGCTGCTTGCCTTTAAGTGGGTTAACCACCAAGTCGTTATCACGTGCGTGAATACCTACCAGCATGCCTTCATAAACTTCATCACCATGCTCAAGAAACATTTTGCCACGTTCCTGCAGGTTGTAAATTGAAAATGAAAGCGCTTTACCCGTACCGTTTGAAATCAATACGCCTTTGCTGCGCTGGCCGATAATTACATCTAACTTAGGGCCGTAACTATCAAACACGTTGTACATTAAGCCATTGCCCTGCGTTGCGGTTAAGAATTCCGTACGGAAACCAATTAAGCCACGGGTGGGGATTTTATAATCTAAACGCACGCGGCCTCGACCGTCTGGCACCATATCTTGTAGCTCGCCTTTGCGAATACCTAGGGCTTCCATAATCGTTCCCTGAGAATCTTCAGGTACATCAACGGTTAGCGCCTCATAAGGCTCACACATTTTGCCGTCGATTTCTTTAATAACCACTTCTGGGCGACCAACACAAAGCTCGAAACCTTCGCGACGCATTGATTCAATAAGTACAGATAGGTGTAATTCACCACGACCCGATACTTTAAACTTATCGCCAGATTCACCTGGCTCTACTTTTAGCGCCACGTTGTGGATTAGCTCTTGATCTAAGCGGTCTGAAATATTACGCGAAGTAACAAACTTACCATCCTGACCTGCAAATGGGCCATTGTTAACCTGAAAGGTCATGCTTAGTGTTGGTTCATCTACCGATAATGGCGTCATTGCCACTACATTTTCAGGATCACATATTGTGTCTGAAATGCCGAGTTTATCGATGCCGTTAAAGCAGATAATGTCACCCGCCTGCGCCACATCAACCTCTACACGCTCTAAACCGTGAAAGCCTAAAATTTGCTGCATGCGAATGCCGGTGCGAATTTTACCTTCGCGGTCAATCAGGCTTAATGCTTGGTTACGTCTAATTTTGCCTTGCTTGATACGCCCTATACCGATTACACCCACGTAAGAGTTGTAATCTAACGCACTTACCTGCATTTGAAATGGTGCATCAATATCTACGTCTGGCGCAGGTACGTGCTCAATAATCGCTTCCAGTAATGGCGTCATGTCGCCTTCGGTTACGTTATCTTCTAAGCTGGCGAAGCCGCCTAAACCTGATGCATATAAAACAGGGAAATCTAATTGTTCGTCCGTTGCACCTAGTGAATCAAATAATTCGAATGTTTGATCTAATGCCCAATCCACTCGTGCTGCTGGTTTATCAACCTTGTTGATAACCACAATCGGCTTAAAGCCCATGTTAAAAGCTTTTTGCGTAACGAAACGCGTTTGCGGCATGGGGCCTTCCTGTGCGTCAACCAGTAGTAATACTGAATCAACCATCGAAAGTACACGCTCAACTTCACCACCGAAGTCGGCGTGACCCGGTGTGTCTACAATGTTGATGCGGAAATCATTCCAAGTGATGGCGGTGTTTTTCGCAAGGATGGTAATTCCACGCTCTTTTTCCTGATCGTTAGAATCCATCACACAGGTGTCCATGTCTCCACGGCTGTTATCGATGGTGCCAGACTGTTTTAACAGCTCGTCAACTAGGGTTGTTTTACCGTGGTCAACGTGGGCAATAATTGCGACATTACGTAATTTCATGTTTGCTTCAAGCTCCTGGCCAAAATCTATAGTGCTAAACGGGCCAAGTGTTCCGGCCAATCAAAAAGGGTGGCATATCATACAGCATATTAGGGATTGATGATTGTTTAGAAGGCATTTATTTAATTTTATTTCTCAATTTAATAACTAAACAGATTTAGACATTAAAATATACGGCCTAAACCCTACTGCTTAAATTCAGAAAATTGAATTTACCAACAACCTATATTCATACTCTGATGGCTTTTTCAATATGTGTAACAAGCACATATATTTCCACGCTCTACAACTTATTGTCGATGGTTATGTAAGAATTTTCTGATGTTGCTGTCAGCCCCACCTAGTAATGGTTAAACCGCATAGTAGTATTGCTTTGATTGTGATACAAATCACGCAAATAGATTGAGTCAGACCTATAAATAATATGTCAGAACTATATGATAAACGAAACTAAATGATCCAAAGGATTATAATGAAAAACAAAACCTACATAATTGGTCGTCGTGGTAGCATTCAGCTTTTTGATAAAACCACTAGCTCACGCCATGCAGAACTGGTGGTGTTAAACAATCAAATGTATTTAACCGACCTTGATTCAACCAATGGCACGTTCGTATTGAATCAAGGCAAGCGCCAGCGCTTTACCGAAGGCTATATCAACTTAGAGCAAACCCTGTCATTCGGCGAGCACATTTGCACCGTTAGAGAGCTCATTGCTCGCGCGGCTATCGCTCACTAATCAAAATACCAAATCGCAAAATTTATTAAAAATAACGTTAGTTTGCTAGAAATTTCAACATAACTAAGCCATTATCTTATACATAGAGACCTTTGCGCCTCTATCGTGCAAAGGTCTCACATATTAAGAATACCCAATACGCCCACACTAGTGGGTGATTTTTTGTCACTGAACAAATAGGGATAATAATGGCTCGCAAACCCGAAGACCTAGTAAAAGGCGTCGTCAAACTCATTTCACTGCCTGAAATATATATTCGCGTTTCACAAATACTAGAAGACCCCAATCACAACGCCAGACAACTTGGCGATATTATCAGCCACGACCCAGCACTCACTGCAAGAATTCTGCGCATTGTTAACAGCGCCTATTACTCATTAGCGGCGCAAATAGAACTGGTTAGTCGAGCCGTATCGGTTATTGGCGAAGACGATTTACGTAACTTAGTGCTCGCCACATCGGCTGTTGATACCTTTAAGCGCATCCCTAATCAGCTAATTGATATCGATCTTTTTTGGCGCCATAGCGTACATACCGGCATTGTTTCTCGATTACTCTCCAAGCACTGCAATATTTTACATGGCGAACGCTTATTTGTAGCCGGTATGCTACATGACATTGGTAAACTAATTTTATACTTTAAAGAGCCCGAGCTTTCTCAACAAGTTCTCATTGCCGCCGCCGACTCGGATGGCCAGCTATTTCGATCTGAAAAAGAAATTCTTGGCTTTACCCACGGTGATGTTGGCGCTGCATTAATCAGTGCTTGGAAACTTTCCGACACCCTTAAAGAGGTTGTGGCATTTCATCACACTCCCCAAAAAGCTAAAAACTTTCCGATGGAAACCTCAATCGTGCATATTGCTAACTGCGTTGTTAACGCCCTCGAACCCGATATTCAAGTCGATGAAACATTGCTGGATGATTACCCAGGATTTGATCGAAGCTCATTGGAAATTACCGGCCTTGATTTGAAAATATTGCCTGAGGTTATGGAACAAGCATGGGAACAAGCCGGCGAGATCCTAGATATTATCTGCCCTCGGGTATAACCACTCATCGTATAAACAACAAAGAGTGTCTGTTTGCACTATTAATAGAGTCATTATTAGCTATATTAATTTTAATCACTAGTATTTAGATGCAGGCGGCAAACTTTATACCGATGCCTCAATTTGTGATTAAACTCAAAACATAGCCAAACGAAAACCACTAAATTGATGATAAGTGAGTGAACTTTAATACACAGCTCACATCAAATGTTAAAAGCATCCGAAGGAATATCCTTCAATAGAAGATGCGCACTAACGCAAAAGTCTAATAACTGTATTTTTTTTCAAAATTAAAATACTTACTCTTAGCAACTACTTAATAGTGCCACTCTATCTTATGAGTAATTAATTTCCATATTTGGATAGAAATACATGAGCGCTATTATACACCAATTTAAAAACTCAACCGGCTCGCCGTTAGGAACAGGTGACAACCTGAAAGTGTTAATCAGCCAAATTGCAAGTTGCCTTAATGAAGAACTTTCAGAATTAATTGGATGCATGTTTGATGGTGCCGATGATATGCTTTTCCAATTAGCAGAAAACGCCAACTCCAATGAAGACCAAAATCAATATTTTGACACCATGCGCATGTTACGTATTGAACGTAAAAATATCGGCCAAAACTTTGCTGTAAATTTAAAAACCTATCTACAATGCAACAAAAAACAAAATAAAAAAAATAACAATATTTTAGACGATGAACTCAGCCTAGTTGACCAAGATGAAATGGAAGAGATGGTCGCCGTTTCTGCCATGCACTCAAAAGCCATAAACTTATATGGCGAAGCGGTTAACCACCTTGAAGCTCGCATCGAATTTTTATCACTGAAAACTAACAGCATTTTTGACAAAGATGCTTTAGCACCAAAAAATATTTGCGAATCATTTAAGAACGCTTTAGCTAATATAGAGCTTTCAACTAATAACAAACTCGTACTTTACAAATTATTTGATCAAGAAGTTATTCTGCATTTAGAACCTTTATATTTAAAACTAAATCAGTTATTTATCGATCAAGGAATTCTTCCACAAATAACATTAGGCAGTGCCGCGCAGCCGCCAAGAAAAAATACACCTCCACCCATTGAAGATGAAGCGAATGTAGAAACCGATGCACTTTATACTGAAAATCCAACTTATAATCCCAGCCAAGTTAATACATTCAGCAATCGCAGCCAGCAACCCAATACCGCTTTTAATAACAATTTTTCAGCACCTAACTCTGGCGGCCCTCAGCAAAACAATTATGCAGGTGAATCGCAAAACCCACCACCTACCAATGCGAACAGTGAAGTGCATCGTGCAGTCAATCAGTTTATCAATGGCGAATTAACTGCGTCAGGGCCAGGCATTCCAGCTTCGTTTACCACTGCAAACAATGCGCCTTCAACGGCAGGCATGCAGTATTATGATCGCCGCGATGTTATGCACGCGCTATCTAATTTACAACACAATGTTGCGCAATCTGATGCACCGTTAGAGCAAATTGATGCCGCTGACTTTAAGCGAGCATTATTAGCCGACATGGGCAGCCGCAGTGGTGGTGCAATTACCAAACAAGTTAATCAAGTAGATGAAAAAACCATCGACTTTATTGAAATGCTATTCGATGCCATTATTGAAGATATTAGTATTTCTGAACCCGTGACTAATTTATTACTACGATTGCAAATACCGGTTATAAAAGTTGCAATGTTAGATTCAAATTTCTTTTCCGATGGCGAACACCCCTGTAGAACATCTTTAAATTTAATCGCCCATTTAGGCCGCGGCCTTTCTTCACCTGAAGACTCATTATTTCATTCCCTTGCCTGCGTTGTAGAAACATTACTCAATAATTTTGATATAGACAACAACAGTTTTGAAAACGCTATTGATCAGCTCGAAAAAATTGAAATTGATGAGATTATTAAAACAGCCGAGAAAGAAAAATCTACTCAAAAAATTGTTTTGCAAATGCATGCACGGGAAGTTGTATTAGCAGAAATTCAGTATCACGTTAAAGATAAAACACTGCCTAAGGTAGCGCAAAACTTAATTCTTAAAAACTGGTCTACCCTCATGTTTCATCGCTATATAAAATTTGGCAAAAATAGTGATGCTTGGAAAGATGCTGTAGAAACCGTTAATAAATTAATTCAATTATTACAACCCATTGAATCGACTCATGCTTACAACAAACTAAGTACAGAAAAAGATGATGTACTGGGTACAACTCATACTAGCTTGTTAGAAACCAAACAAAACCCTGTAGAAATTGAAACCGAAATTAATAATGTTTATGTTAATTTTGAGAACGTACTCGAAAACAATCCATATAACCCTACCAACATTTCTAACGATGGCACCTATTTTGTTACTGTTGATGATGAATTAGACAACAATATCGAAGGCACTGATACCAACACAATGCCTGAACCAGAGCTTGAAATAGAAGAAGAAATTATTGACCCATTACTGGAGCAATCAAATCTAGCTCGAGAAAAAATCGCTCAACTACCATCTGAAGTTAGGCCTGGCGTTTGGTTCAAAGTTTATAACGGTGAAGGCTCCGCTTCCCGTCGAGTCAAACTATCTGTCATTATTATGGAAGAAGCCAAACTTATTTTTGTTGATAGAATTGGTGTTAAGGTGGTTGAAAAAGATGCGGAAGAATTCTCAGCCGAACTAGCCGATAATACATCTCTAATAATTGCTGATCACTCCGCTTTCGATCATGCTCTTGGCATGGTTATTAACTCACTTTCTAACTAGCTTTACCTTAAATGTAAAAATCACACGCTGATTAATTTCAGCAAAAAGTGTTGGCCTTGTTTATATATTTATAAAAAATATAATAAATAAAAATCGAGCCAATAACATTTATTTATTTTGTGAAACCCATTTATATTTATAATTTACGGTTAATAGCTATGAGTGACAACCCTGCTGAATATATTGCACGCTTATTTAACACAATTAGTAGTGACCCTTATCTACAGGCTGAATTAAAAATATCGTTATTACAACTTCAATTACCTATTCATAAGCTAAGCCAAAATGACCCCAGCTTTATTTCAAACTCAAAACACCCTGCACGAAGAACACTCTTTATTACTAAAAAATTATCTAAAAATATAAAAAACAATCATGGCGCAATAAAAATTGATCGGATTTTATCTAAGCTATATAACTCGCAGCCCAATGCTAATGATTTTTTATCGGTTAACCAGCAACTCGAAAGATTTATGGCTTCTCTACAAAATAATTCACCTAAGCTCCCCAATAAAAAACATCAAATAAAATCTATTGTTAATAGCAATATAAAACAATGCATTAATGGGCTTCATATTCCAGCCAGATGCCAAGATTTGGTGCTTAAATTATGGCCCACTGCTTTATTTTTTATATTAAAAAATCACGGCGGCCAGAGCCCGCAATGGCACAATGCAATTAATACATATAGTGAACTATTAAACTCTATTCAAGCCATCGAAAACGCCACTCAATATTGTAACCTTAAAGATTGTTATATGGACATTGTTCGCAGAAATAATCATATTTTAAAACTTTATAATCCTGAAGACATTATTGAAGCTGCGATGAAATTATTATTAACACACTTCAATCAAGCACTAAGTAATTCAAATTTCATTACTAACAATAAAAATATCAACACATCAAGTACACAATATAAAATATCGTCTTTACCCACATTCGTTAAGCCTGGTACTTGGTGTGAAATTTTTATTGACGAAAATACGCCGACACGACGATTGCGCTTATCACTAATAAACTCTCACACAGGCATGTTAATTTTTGTTAATCGAAAGGGTATAAAAATGTTGGAGAAAGATGCAGCCGTATTTGCCGAAGAGCTAACCAACGGTTTATCTAAAGTTTATAAACACGATACTTTATTTACAAAGCCGACAACCAAGCCTCAATTTAGAAAAATAGGCTAGGTTATTTCATTACCTATTTACAGTATTTTTTAATATTGCTTTTTAACCTTGATGTTGTTTTAGCTCTTTCTTCACTAGACATTATAATACGTTTTCCATCTTTATCTAAATCATATAGATATCTGGCTCGCTCATAACCTTTTAATGTGTCTTTTGAATATGAACAGCGGCGCTGTAAATCTTTTTTCTTTTTCTTAGCTTTTTCTTTTTCTTTTGATTCGCGCTCGTTATCTGATTTATAAGCGTCTAACAATCTTTGTCGACTCGCCTCTCTAGACTCACTCACTTTAACATTGCTTTTTTTAGATGCATTAATTTGCATTTCGGTTGAGCTATTGGTTTGCTTATCGCCATAATGAACTCTTCCTTGTGCATCTACCCATTTATATATTTCTGCGCATACACTGCTGGTATATAAATATAAAAGACTGATGATAATTATTTTTTTCTGCATTTATTTCTATCTATTTTATTTTTCACTTCTATTGTAACAAAAAAAAGCCGGTGCTATTGCACCGGCTTCGACCATAAACCAGCAGGAGTCAACTCCACTGGCATTTACCAACCACGCTATTTGGTTGTAAATTCAGGGTAAGCTTCCATACCACAATCAACTAAATCCATGCCTTCGTATTCGTCTTCTTCGCTTACGCGCAGACCCATAATGGTTTTCAGTGCAAACCATACGATGAAGCTTGCGCCAAATACCCAAATGAAGATAGTTGCTGCCCCGATCAACTGACCAGAGAACGAAGAACCATCGTTAGTTAACGGCACTAATAATAATCCTAATAGGCCACAGGTACCGTGTACAGAAATGGCACCAACGGGATCATCAATCTTCAGCTTATCTAATAGCGTAATACTAAATACAACCAATACACCACCAATTGCACCAAACAAAGTTGCTTGTAGTGCTGTTGGCGTTGAAGGCTCGGCTGTAATGGCAACTAGGCCTGCAAGCGCACCATTTAACAACATGGTTAAATCGGCTTTACCGAAGCGTAAACGTGCCACGATTAATGCCGCCATTGCGCCACCTGCCGCAGCTGCATTGGTATTTAAAAACACCATTGCAACTTGGTTAGCACTTGCAATATCGCCCAGTTTTAAAACCGAACCGCCGTTAAAACCAAACCAGCCCATCCATAAAATGAATGTACCTAATGTTGCCATTGGCAAGTTTGCACCGGGGATTGGATTGATTTGGCCATTTGCGCCATATTTACCCTTACGAGCACCCAGTAAAATTACACCTGCTAATGCAGCAGATGCACCGGCCATGTGAACAATGCCTGAGCCTGCAAAGTCTGAGAAACCAAGCTCGCCCAAATTATACATGCCAAATACATCGTCGCCATTCCAAGTCCATGCACCTTCCATTGGATAGATGAAGCCTGTCATTACAACCGCAAATGCTAAAAATGCCCAAAGCTTCATACGCTCTGCAACCGCGCCCGATACAATCGACATGGCTGTTGCGACGAAGACAACTTGGAAGAAAAAGTCTGATGCATCTGCATAAACAGAATCACCACCAAAGCCATTTTCTTTAGATGCCGCTAATGCATCTGCAACTAAAGTATCACCACCAGCAATACCTGCTAAGAAGTAACCGCCGCCATACATAATTGCATAACCGCAAACTAAATACATAATGCAAGAAATCGCAAATAGCGCGACGTTCTTGGTTAATATTTCAGTTGTGTTTTTTGAACGGACTAAGCCGGCTTCTAACATTGAGAAGCCTGCTGCCATCCACATAACTAATGCGCCGCACACCAAAAAGTAAAAGGTGTCCATTGCATATTGAAGTTCGAAAATTTGATTTTCCACTTTGTATAACCCTCAATAAAAATTAAAGTGCTTCAGGCCCGCTTTCGCCGGTACGAATACGGATAACCTGCTCAACCGGATAAACAAAAATTTTGCCATCGCCAATTTTGCCGGTGTTCGCTGCATTGCGAATTGATTCAATTACCTGCTCAACAATGCCATCGTCAACCGCGACATCGAGTTTTACTTTGGGTAAAAAATCAACTACATATTCAGCACCGCGATATAACTCGGTGTGACCTTTTTGGCGACCAAAGCCTTTTACTTCAGTTACCGTAATACCTTGCACGCCGATTTCTGATAGTGCTTCACGCACATCATCCAGCTTGAAGGGTTTAATAATTGCAGAAATTAATTTCATTAATCATCTCCAGAAAAAGCCTGCTTAACAGGCAAAACAAAACAGCAGGCGATTGCTCGCTTGCTTACAAATACTTATAGATCGAATGTGGTGCCGATTGAGAATATTAGTGCTGTGCCATTAGTTGCTGCATTTTTAGCATTCGCTGCTGGGTCGCCATTGATATAAGAAATACCAAAATCAAGCTTATCGATAGATTTTGAATACCCAACTTCAAGGTAAGCGCCATCTTTATCACTACCCCATGCGCCATAAGTTACAGCAATATCTTTGTATTCATAGGTTACAGCTGTAAATGTATAGTCACCATTAGGAGCACCATCACGTTTATCGTGCGTACCAGTAGAGAATTCAAGACTAATCGGGCCATAACCACCATTTAAATTAACTTCAGAATACTGCGTGTCAAAATCACCTGTGTAGGTATAAAGCGTATAACCTAGGCCATAAGAAAAATCACTTATCTCGCCGCCATAACCAAAATAATAATCTGTTTCAACGCCATCTGGACCAGGACCACCACCATTAACATCACTATGACCACCTACATCAGACCCCCAAATACCCACATAAGCACCACTTGCATGTTCATAATCCACGCCGCCCTGAGCCGCCGCACCTATTGTTTGCTGAACACCACGGTAAAAATACTGGGTAACGGCGCCAATATTCGCAGATAAACCTTCAATTTCTGCCACTGCGGCTGAGCTGCCAAACGTACCCGCAACTGCTGCACTAAGTGCTAATAAATTTAATTTTTTCATACTAACAAGCCTCTTCTAATTTAATTATTAAAATAAAATATCAGCAAACATACTGCAGCAGCCATGCCAACAAGAAATTATTTAATAAAAACATGATGTTACAGTATATTCTAATGTAGATATCGGCCCATCACTTAACTTCAATGCACTATAAAAAAACACGACTAACTATTTTGCCTTATTTTGGTGCCTCGTTTTGCACAAATGAGGTGCGCTAAATTTCGTGCTAGTATTTACCCTTAATTTACGGGGAGCCACAACATGCTAAACAATCAAAACTTAAACGACTTAGTCGATCGTATTTCAGGTGCATTACCCGATGGCCTTAAAACCCTGCAAGCGGATGCTAAAAATAATATTCGTTCAGTTTTAGAGTCTAGCCTGCGCCAAATGAACTTAGTGGGCAGGGAGGAGTTTGATGTACAAAGCGCATTACTTGCGCGTACACTGGAAAGGCTTAAAGAACTAGAAAGTAAGCTTGAAGAGCTGAATAAACCCTAGGCCAAAACAAACTGAGTGAAATTTATTATTCACACAATATAATGTTACAAACTGTTTTTTAAAGCCCGTTCACACACAAGGAAAGGAATCCATGTCATACGCGTCTATCAACACCCAAGCCCTCAATGGTATTAGCGCTTTGCCCGTTAGCGTTGAGGTGCATATTTCCAGTGGCTTGCCGGCTCTGTCGATTGTTGGGCTGCCGGAAGCGGCGGTGCGCGAAAGCAAAGATAGGGTGCGCGCCGCGATTATTAATTCGGGCTTCGATTTTCCCATGCAGCGCATCACCGTTAATCTGGCACCGGCAGATTTACCCAAAGACGGCGGCCGCTACGACCTACCCATCGCCATCGGTATTCTCGTCGCATCCAAGCAAATTCCTGATAACAACCTGCAAGATTATGAGTTTCACGGTGAGCTGGCCTTAAGTGGTGAGTTGCGCCCCGTGAGTGGCGCATTGCCGGTGGCCATGGGCGCAAAAAAATTAAATCGCACATTAATTCTCCCCACCGACTCAGCCTCTCTCGCGGCACTCATAAAACAGGCCGATATTTTTCAAGCCAGTTATTTACTGGATATTTGTCGCTACTTACATCAACAACAAGATTTAGCACGGCCACTAACCGCACCGATAATAAAGCGCATTTACAATCTCGATATGAGCGATGTAAAAGGCCAGCACCGCGCAAAACGTGCGCTGGAAATCGCCGCCGCGGGGCGTCACAATATGTTAATGGTTGGCCCCCCTGGCACGGGCAAAACCATGCTGGCTTCACGCTTATCTGGCTTACTGCCCGCACTCACTGAACAACAGGCTATTGATACCGCTTCCATTCGTTCAATCAGCCACCAAGGTTTTAATATAAAAGAGTGGGGGCAACGCCCATTTCGCGCGCCCCATCACACTGCATCCGGCGTGGCATTAGTGGGCGGCGGCTCTAACCCAAAACCTGGCGAAATTTCATTGGCACACAACGGCGTGCTATTTTTAGATGAGTTAACCGAATTCGATCGCCACACGTTAGACGTTTTACGCGAGCCATTAGAAACCGGCAGCATCACTATTTCTCGTGCCGCACGCCAAGCCGAGTTTCCCGCCAACTTTCAATTAATTGCCGCCATGAATCCTTGCCCGCAGGGTTATAACTGTGACGGCAAATCTTTATGCCAATGCACCCACGAGCAGCAACGCAAACATCGCTCAAGAATTTCTGCACCCCTGCTCGACCGAATAGATATTCACATTGAAGTACCAGCAATCGATCGAAAAGCATTAATTGAAAACAATGAAACAATAGAATCTAGCGAAGCGATTAAACAACGCATTGATGCTGCCAACCAAAAACAACAACAGCGCTGCGGCAAAACCAATGCAGAACTTAGTAGCCGCGAAACTGAAAATTTTTGCGCATTAAAAAATGCAGAAGTTAAATTACTCGATCAAGCAATGGAAAAATTAAAATTATCGGCGCGGGCTTATCATAGAATTTTACGCATGAGTCGCACCATTGCAGACTTGGATGATGCAGATGATATTGAAGCCAAACATCTGAGCGAAGCAATTTCTTATCGTTCGCTGGACCGGTTTATATCTTAGTTTTTTACCACGCAAAGGCATTTCTCCATCGGGGACAGATCTTGTCTTTTAAAATCTGTCCCCTGTTGTGATGCCATCAAGAGCAGATAGTGTAGCGAGTCGACTTCGTAAAACTCTTGATGGTATCAATAAGGGGACAGAGCGCCAAAAAGCGGCGGTCTATCCCCGAGGACGATGTGCCTTGGCAGGGTAACTTCACCAGCACACTAAAATTAAATACTATCAATCACCAAATTCAAGCTTGCACTCGGGCGCATTACATTCGACATTTTTATTTTATCTGAAAGAAAGTACCCGCCGACATCCGCCGGTTTACCCTGCACGGCATTTAATTCTTCAACAATTTTATTTTCATTTTCTGTTAATTGTTTTGCAATCGGTATAAATTTTTCTTGCAGGATTTTATCATCGGTTTGTTGCGCCAACATCTGTGCCCAATACATGCTTAAATAAAAATGACTGCCGCGAGTATCTAATTCACCCACCTTACGTGACGGTGATTTATTGTTTTTTAAAAATAAACTATTGGCTTTATTTAAAGCATCAGCTAAAACTTTTATCGAATTGTTTTTTGTTTTTTCGGCTAAGTCTTCCAATGAAACAGCTATTGCCAAAAACTCGCCCAATGAATCCCAGCGTAAATGATTTTCATCTAACACTTGCTGCACATGCTTAGGTGCCGAGCCACCCGCACCGGTTTCAAATAAACCACCACCCGCCAACAATGGAACAATGGATAGCATTTTTGCACTGGTGCCTAATTCTAAAATGGGAAATAAATCGGTTAAATAATCACGCAATACATTACCCGTAACCGAAATAGTATCTTCACCTGCTTTCACTCTATCTAGCGTAAAACGAATCGCATCTACCGGTGACATAATTTTTATTTCCAATCCAGAGATATCGTGATTTTTTAAATAAGTTTCTGCTTTGGCAATAATATTGGCATCGTGTGCGCGGTTTTTATCTAGCCAAAAAATCGCCGGTTGCCCTGTCGCTTTTGCACGATTTACCGCCAGCTTCACCCAATCTTTAATGGGTAAGTCTTTGGTTTGACACATGCGCCAAATATCACCGCTTTCAACTTTGTGCTCTAATAAAACATTACCCGCCGCATCGCTTACTTTTACAGTGCCGTTATTTTCAATTTGAAAAGTTTTATCGTGCGAGCCATATTCCTCAGCTTTTTGCGCCATTAAACCCACGTTACTTACGTTGCCCATAGTGGTAACATCAAACGCACCGTGCTGTTTACAAAACGTAAATACTTCTTGATAAATACCCGCATAACAACGATCAGGAATCATCGCTTTAGTGTCGTGTAGTTTATTATCTTTACCCCACATTTTTCCAGATGAACGTAAAGCCGCTGGCATTGATGCATCAATAATTACGTCACTCGGCACATGTAAATTAGTAATACCTTTATCGGAGTTAACCATTGCCAACTCAGGGCGATTTTTATAAACCGCCTGAATATCATTTTCAATTTCAGTGCGCTTATCATCCGCCAAGCAAATTATTTTTGCATAAACATCACCCAAACCATTGCGCGTATCAACACCAATTTTTGAAAATGTTTGTGCATGTTTTTCAAATACATCTTTAAAATAAACATTCACTGCATGTCCAAAAATAATCGGGTCGGACACTTTCATCATGGTAGCTTTCATGTGTAGTGAAAGTAATACACCTTGATTTTTTGCATCGTCAATTTGTTCTTCAAAAAAATCGCACAATGCTTTACAACTCATTACCGATGCATCAATCACTTCACCCTTTAGCACGGGTGTTTTTTCTTTTAAAATTTGAGTTGAACCATCCTCTGTAAACAATTCAATTTTTACATCACCTGCATTTTCAATTACCGCCGATTGTTCGCTGCCATAAAAATCACCGGCTGACATTGACGCTACATGTGATTTTGAATCACGACTCCACTCACCCATTGAGTGCGGGTTATTTTGCGCATATTCTTTCACCGGCCCCGCCACCCGACGATCTGAATTACCTTCACGCAACACTGGGTTAACCGCACTGCCCAAGACTTTTGCATAGCGATCTTTAATCGCCTGCTCCGCATCATTTTTAGGATTTTCAGGAAAGCTTGGCACATCATAACCCAGCGATTGCAGCTCTTTAATGGCCGCATTTAATTGCGGAATAGAGGCGCTGATATTGGGCAGCTTAATAATATTTGCATCTGGGGTTTTCGCCAGCTCACCTAACTCGGCCAATGCATCACTTTGCTTTTGCTCGTCTTTTAAATTATCGGGGAAATTCGCAATAATGCGCCCTGCCAATGAAATATCCCGCGTCTCTACACTTACCCCCGCTGCCCCCGTAAACGCCTGCACTATTGGCAACAAAGAATAGGTTGCTAACGCGGGTGCTTCGTCGGTTTCGGTATAAATAATTTTTGAGCTTGGCATGGGCTAGGTCTCTGATGTTTAAATTTTTAAAGGTCGCACATTATATTTCAGATTAATCATTCATGCACGGGATATGGCTTGAGCCTGAATAAGCTTAGTTGAACACAAAATATATTGTTATTATGGCTGCACAAATTAAACCGAAAATACAACTAATAAGCTGAATTTTATAGAGAAATTATATTCATTTTTTATTTTAAACCGATGCAAAATTATTATTCTGATATACTCCACCGCCTGCGCGCCCTTAGCTCAGCTGGATAGAGTGCCACCCTCCGGAGGTGGAAGTATTAAAACTTCGGAGAGAAAAAGGGCAAAAACATTTATAATTATTTTGAAATTCATGGTCATTTCAATTTTCAAAAATCACCTAAGACCTTGACTTATAAGCGCCCATAGCTCAGCTGGATAGAGTGCTACCCTCCGGAGGTAGAAGTCAGAGGTTCGAATCCTCTTGGGCGCGCCATACATCATTTGCCTTTTTGGGACAATTTTCGGACAACTAGTTTTGAGCTGGGATACTAAAGACCCAAGGAGGCTTCATGGCTAGCATCAACAAACGTGGCGAAGGACAGTGGCAAGCTAAAGTCCGCAAAAAAGGCTACAAAACCATATCCAAAACTTTACCCACCAAAGCCAAAGCTGAGCAGTGGTCTCACATGGTTGAGTCTGAAATGGATCGTGGAATATTCATGTCCACAACTGAAGCAGAAACCATGCTCCTCTCTGAACTCCTTGATCAATATGAAAAAGAAGTAGCCCCCACTAAAAAATCTGAAAATGAAATTAAGTACAAATTAAAACTACTTAAACAATCATTAGGCCACCTGACACTTGCGGCCATAACACTAGGCGTCATTAAAGAGTTTCGTGATTACCGATTAGAAACCGTTAAAAATGATACCTCTCGTAAGGAATTACTATTACTAAGTAGTGTGCTAAAAATTGCCCAAAAAGAATGGGATATCTATCTACCCCGAGGCAACCCGGTTGATTCAATTGCTATGCCCACGAAAGGCAAAGCCCGTGACAGACGACTAGAACCAGGCGAAGAAGAAAAACTCCTTAAATATGCTGAAGAGTACGACGGGCATATTAAAGTAATCATTCAGCTTGCTATAGAAACGGGCGCTCGTCGAAGTGAGATTGGTGAATTGCGCTGGGAAAACATTAAACTCAGCAACCGAACTGCCACCTTTCTCGACACTAAAAACGGTGATGATAGAATCATTCCCCTGTCAACCAAAGCCATAGAAATTCTTAAGTCATTTCCTCGCCAGATTACAGATGATGTTTTTTCTATAAGATCTGATTCAATCACCCAGGCATTTGGTCGTGTTTGTAAGCTGGCTGAAATTGAAGGGTTAAGATTTCATGATTTACGGCATGAGGCTACTAGCCATTTTTTTGAAATGGGATTAAGCATTATGGAAGTTTCTAGCATTACTGGCCATAAAGATTTAACCATGCTTAAACGATACACCCATTTAAAGGCAGAAGACTTAGCCCGGAAGCTAAAATAACATAGCCTTAAGCTCTTAAAAACTCTAATTAATTGATTACAATGAATAAATGAATTAAAGTTTCACTATTATTTTATCTATTGAATTGAAGGGAATCACATGACGGCACTAAATATGCGGCCATTAATAAGCAAATATTTACCGATGGAAATTTAATCGTTTCACCACAAGAATTAGTTATGCTTAACAACAAGCCACCTGAATTGTTTAAAGCATCTTATAATTCCTCTGTTACAAATACTGGATATTCTGTATACCTCTCTGGGTATGCTCAACATATTCTACGATCCGAAAGCACATTTGCACTCACTATTGCCCCCTTACAAAGGGCACTTGATCAGCTTAGATCTATGCCTCGGCCCATTAAAGGCGGCTTTGAAAAAATAGGATCAACTGATACAAGAATGGTAACAACACCATCGCATAAGATCATGTATAAAGTTGCCAGCGGCCAAGTTCACGTCTTTAATATTATTACAAATAATGCTTTGGCCGAAGCTCGGGCAAGGCTTGAAAAACCCGGCCTATACAAAATATCTAAAGATAAAAATGGGAACTGGAAAAATAAAGGAAAAGTGTCAAATATAGGTACTACCTATGCTGCTGTAAATGGCCAATCAAACACTCTCAGCAAGCATGAAGCTACTAGTCGTTTTTTTAAATGGGATTGAGTATTATGTAAGTTTCGAGTATTACTGGTCATAAGAATTTAGCCATGCTTAAACGATACACTCACTTGAAAGCAGAAGACCTCGCTAAAAAACTTAAATAGAAATTGAATTTATTAATACACCCAACTCTCATGCTTCAAGGGCGCTCTATTTAATTCATCTCTAAGACTGCGCCAGTTTGGTAAATATTTATCCATTAATTTCTTAAAATTTTCATTATGGTTTCGTTCTAACAAATGAACCATTTCATGAACCAATATATATTCCAAACATTCTGGTGGTTTTTTAGCTAATTCTAAATTTAGCCAAACATGCCGTTTTCCTATATTACAACTACCCCACTTTGTTTTCATTTTTCTGACACCCCAACCGGCAATTTTTTCACCCATAATAGGCTGCCATTTTTCAACAAGCTCAGGCACTCGTGATTTTAGCTCAGCACGGCTCCACTCATTAAGCAGTTTTTCTTTGTTAGGAACAGATGTACCTGGTCTAACAAACATTTGTAACTTGCCAGATTTTTTTAGCCCAATTTCATGCTTACCAATTCGTTCGATCAATTCTAAACGGCAACGCTTGCCAAAGTAATAATGACATTCACCTGAAATATACTGTCTCACAGATTGGCGTGGCTGGTCTTTAAAGTCTTGCTGTTGCTTTTTAATCCAGCTCAATTTAGAAACTACAGCCAAACGCACATTATCATCAGTCACATGCTTAGGTACGGCCACACGAACATGGCCGTCGGGTGGATAAACAGCGAGATGCAAATTTTTAATATCCTTTCGTACGATCTGCACATCAATTCCATTTACTGTTAGCATTTTTTTTACCGAGTTCACGTTAATCATACTCGGTCTGGTTTTTGATTAACTCAATGACATCATCAAGTTTCGTCTTATATTCACCCAGCTCTTCTTCTACAGCATATTCAACATCACGCATTTTAAAACGATTGTGCTTCCAGTCTGCCTTCTTGGTGTATCTAACGGCCGTGTCAATTCGAGTTACAAGCTCTTCGTCATTATCAAGATTGTCATAGAGCGACTGCTTACCTCTTGTATCCATCGAATCAGGATAAGTGTTTGTACCTTCTGGTCTGGTGATATTCTCAGCCAGTTTTTTAACTTCTTTCAGATACGCTTCATAATCAATCGCGTCTTCACGGCGTTGCTCAATCAGTGCACCTAATAACTCAGACATTTTTTCGTAATATTTCGGGTTTATCGGCTGCTCATCGATAATCACCTTACGCATATTATTTTCGATAGTTTCTGCCATCGCCTCTGGCACTTTCCTGCTAGAAGCTTCAACCGGATTTTGTTTTGCTTTTTCTACAATCAGCTCAATCAAACCCAGCTCTTCAAAATCGACAACAAGTTCACTAGCATCAGCACGAATGTAGGTATCCAACAAACGGCGCATGGCTGGTTCATATTGTTTCATATCCACTTCGTCTTTAGAGGCGAGTTTTATCTCCTGTCGCATTTTACTGAAATGCTCTACTTCAGCCTTAACCTCTTGCGCCTGTTTAGCGCTATAGCCTGCTGCCTGTATTTCATTGGCCATATTAGAATAGGCTCGCACAAATGCGGCAACGTTCTTATATAGTGATACTCGCTTAGCCTCGTTGAGCTTAAGATCTTCACTGTTAGCCACATCACCACAGAAGTAACGAATGTAATCTATCAGCTCTTTCGGCTGTAATACCGGCTCACAGAGAGCTTTGGTCGTCTCTCTGGCCTCTTCCAGTTTTTCTTTACCTTTCACTAGGCGGTCGGTTAGCAAGCCATGAACATCTTCCTTATCATAAGCATCAAAGGCACCGCTGGTGTAATCACCAACAGACACTTCCAGACTATTGAACAGGTCTTTGTAATCTACGATATAACCGTACTCTTTATCATCACCGTCCAGTCGGTTTACGCGGCATATCGCCTGAAACAGACTATGATCCTGCATCTTCTTATCGATATACAAATAGGTTGCCGAAGGTGCATCAAAACCGGTTAACAGTTTATCCACCACTATCAGTAAACGCATCTGCCCAGGCTCTTCCTTAAACTGCTTTTTAACTTTGCTTTCAAAATCTTCGGCTTTTTTAATGGCCTCTTTTTTTGAAACCTCAAAGTAATCAGCCAGCATTTCCTGATAGATTTCATATTGGTGAAGTTTTTCTGTTAAACCCTCACCCGTTTCCTCGCCCTTAATATCGGCTGGTGATGGCAAATAACTGGTGACAATCGCACACTTACCTTTTAACTCGGTTCGGCTGAACAACTCATAAACCTTACAAGCCTGATAAATACTGGAACACACCAGCATGGCGTTACCACGACCATCCATGAGGCGAGGCCTGGTATCCATATCCAGCAAAATATCATTAACTATTTGTTCAAGGCGGGACTGACTCGAGAGCACATTTTGCATAGTGCCCCACTTTTGCTTGAGCTGAACTTTGGCCATATCAGACAGGCCACGGGTTTTTGCATCAAACCATGTGTCAACTTTATCCTGCGAGGTGACGTACTGATCAATATCACGGGCTTCGTATTGCAAATCCAGCACTACGCCATCGGCTACCGCTTCATCAAACTTATAAGTATGTATATATGAGCCAAATATCTCGATGCTTTTCTGCTTGTCTTTTTTGAGTAGTGGCGTACCGGTAAAGCCGACAAATACCGCATCAGGTAAGATAGCCTTCATTGCATCGTGCAATTTTCCGGATTGGGTTCGATGACATTCATCGACAAAAACAAATACATTACCTTTGGCTTTAAAGTCACTCGGTAACTTGTTTTTTAATTCCTTTATATAATCATCATTCGCCTGGTCATCGTTATCATCACCCTGCCTGCCAAATTTATGTACCAGCGAACACAATAACCAGGGTTCAGCTTCATTTAGAGTACCGACTAAATCTGCACCATTTTTAGAGCGATAAATTTCTTCATCAACACCACCGAACACACCTTCTATTTGCTCATCTAATTCTGTTCGGTCAGTCACCACTAACACGCGGGCATTATTTATATTTTCACGAATCCATTTCGCCAGCCAGACCATGGTTAAACTTTTACCCGACCCCTGAGTGTGCCAGATAATGCCGCCTTCGTTATTCGTGACACGCACTTGTGACGCTTTAACACCAAAATATTGATTCTGTCGGCAGGTTTTCTTATAGCCAACATCGAAAACAATAAAGTTATGAATAATTTCTAAAAAACGTTCTTTGTTACACAGGTTGATAATATCGAAATCGAGAATATCATTAGCATAATCGACATCATCTACTGACAAGTGTTTCTTACTGCGCTCATCTACATCGGGGTTATAAGCAGGGTTTTCTTCTTTCCAGCCGTAATAATGTTTTTCGGGTGTTTCAATCGTGCCGTAACGCAAACCTTCAGTGTCATTGCCCGCCATCACCAATTGCATAGTGGTAAAGAAATCACGGATAAAGGTTTTTTTCTGGTTGTCTAGATTCTGACGGACACCTTCAGTCACCGATACTGATGAACGTTTTAATTCAATCACACCTAAAGCGATACCGTTCACATACAAAACAACATCTGGGCGCTTAGCATTCTCCCCTTTTACCGAGACTTCTTCGGCAATGGCGAAGTCATTATTTAATGGGCTCTTCCAGTCAATCAAGAAAACCGTTTTGTCTTGCTGCCCTTGTCCTTGTGGTACTTTTACGCCATAACGTAAATCACTATAGACAGATTTATTAGCATAATAGAGTTTTTTGCCATCGCCCATGGTGGCAGCTTGTTTGAATTTGCGGATGGCGTTATTGGCCATTACCTCATCAACACCTTGTCTGCCTAGCCAGGCACGCAAGTGTTTTTCTTCAATATTAGAGTTATCAGCACGGTCTTGCCAATCGCCGTAATAATCATAGTCCAGTTGGTTCTGGAATAGTTTTACTATTCGGTTTTGTGTTGCGCGCTCCTTTTGACCTATGGTGCTCATATCAGAAGTTCTTCTCCATCATCTGCCTACATATTCAACTCTCACCCTGCTCATTTTCAAGTTTCTTAATAACTTCATCAAAGTCACTTTCAAACATCTTATACGACACAAGACGATATTTACCCGCATATTAAACTATCCGGTCATTCCAGATAGTTGCCTCGCAGAGTATGTAAATAAGGGATACTCTATCAAATAAAACCCAAACCTTTACCCTAATTAAACACGATATAATTCAATAACTTACATACTTTAAGAAACCAATAAGCATAATGCAGTGCCCGTTCTATCAAATAACCATCAAATAAGATTTTAAGTACTAATTAAGCCCAGATGGGTATATATTTTCGGTGTTTTCTCGACATACCATCTTCAACCGGCTTTACCAGTCCCTCCTCCACAGTTTCCTTAATAATTCGAGAAGCAATAGCGCTATTTTTAGCGTCTATCCCAAAACGTTCTCGCAAGGTTGAATTTGTCATTTGCTGCCGATTCACATATTTCAGACAGGCGTGCAAGTAACAGGCACGTAAACGATCCGATTTATCCATCGCATTAAGTGTTTTATAAGCAAAGAGTACAGCACAGGTATGTTCTTGTGTAACTTCAAACAATGGCGCAGGTAATTGATAATACTCTGTCTGAAATACAACCTTATCCACTCCGCTGCCACGCTCTTCACATACACCTATGCGACGCATGAATGATGCCAGTGCTTCGTTTCTTGATTTAGGCGGACTATCAAGAAAGCGGGCAGTTTCAACGAGGGGAATGCCAGGGTTTGTTATTTCCATTCGATCGGAAAATATTTCTACTTTAGGGCCTGCCCCTTTTATAAAGAAGTCCTGATGAATCAGCATATTGGCAACCAACTCACGTACCGCTAGCTCAGGATACATCGGCACGTCTTTGCGTAAAGCCTCACCAACAACTTCATTACGAGGTAACAAATTATTAATGTAACCAATCAACCCCTCAAAACCGCAGGCATATCCTTTAGTCCCTATTTGTTCTCGAACCGTTTCAACACGGCTATTATCTCTATATACAATAACGCGCATTGCCTTACGACTTAACTGTTTAAAGTCATCCAGCCTTTTAGCGAACAAAATCGCACCAAGATTAGTGATATTCCAGCCACCCGCTTCACAGCGAACAATCAACTCATCGGCCGTTAATTTATCGAGGATTCCTCGACGGTTATCAGGTAAGGGCAAATCAAGTAGTTCAAAATAAGCGGGGTAATCCAGTAGCTTTAAAACATCCTCGTCCGTCACACGTTCAAGCGCCACTAATCGCTCAAAAGGGACTTCATCAAATAATCGTCATAAGGCACGTTCTTTTTCTGGATATTCTTTTAACTTCTTTTTATACGAACCCACGCGTATAAATTCCACCCCCTGAAATTGCACAGGTTTATTGGTAGCACGATTAATTTCCAGGATAACAACCGTTTTTTCATTAACCTCAAGCGTGTAAAAGCAAAAGTGGATACGCGGCGCAAGCAATCGCAACAACCAGCTTTCCAGCTCTTCATTGCCTTTTTTTGTTTCAGCCGGCGAAAAAGTCGTTCCAGGAATATTATGCGTCTTATCATCAACACCCCAAACCAGATAAGCACTATTTTTACCACATAACACCGCTGAATTACTCAATGCAGAGATATATTCGCCTATTTCCTCAGGGTCAGCCTTATTGTGTTTAAACTCAACCCATTCCGTCTCAAAGGGTAAAGCACAAAGCTCACGTAACAATGCCTGTAAATAGGCTTTTGAACGATCAGCGGTCATATCAGTCGTGTTCTCCCTGTGAGTAATTCCTGCATCATGCCTTGTTTTAGTTGTTTGGTTTTGGTTAGGCGTTTTTCTAACGCATCAATTTCTTTATCCATATCTGATAATGCCCCAGAAATTTCGGCTTGCTCTTCTGATATTGGAACAGGCAATAGAATTGTTTTTAACTGTGAACCAGTTATTAGCGGCTGCCCAGATCCAAAAACTAACGTGTTGAGATTCTTTTTTATGAGTTGATACTTATAAAAATCAATATCGCTACCGCCGCCTAGCTTAACAATGATTGTATTATCAGAAACACCATAATTACCGGTGACATAATTTAAACGCCCTGCATTTGCTCCCACTCTTGCCACAAGAATTGATTCACCATCGTACTCCGGTGCCTTACATGTTCCAATTTTTCCTGTTGACCCATACAAAGGGAACTCTCCAAAACCTTTTGTATTTGTTTTACCTGAGCCAATAAAAATTGTAACTGAACCAAGTTCCTTCACCTCCCAATCCTCCGGAATTTCACCCAGTTCGGTTTGTTTGTAGCCGGTGTGGGTTTTGTCGAATGGTGGCAGGCGTTTTTTACCGGTGAGGAGTTGCTGCATGGCGGCGGTTTTGATGGCGCGTTTTTTGGTGATGAGTTTTTCTAGTGAGGTGATCAACGTATCGACATCGGATAGTGCGTTGGCGATGGCGGTTTGTTCTGAAAAACCAGGTTTCAGAAACTTGAAGTTTTTAACTAGCTCGGTATCGAGTACACCCGCACTATTTCCAGCAGAGCTAACTAACTTCAGTAACTCACTTTCCATACCTTTAATAAAAAAGGTTAGGAATTTCGGAAGAACTGACCCGATTGGCATCAAGGATTTCACGTCTTGATTAAATGAAACAGGAGAAATTACAAGGCCGACCCTAATGTACTTGTGTAACGCACTGCCTCTTACTAACAAAAGAGTAGTATCAACAGGAGCCATTTTACTACCCGCAGCTACACCCTCTTCAGTAAGAAACTGATCCGATGTGGATACTTCAAGTGTCTTCAGCGTAGAGCCACTTATCCAAGGAATTGATCCTTCCCAATAATCATCCCGTTTTCGATTGGGGGTTCCGCCACTACTCCAACGGGTATTCTCACCAATAGTAGATGTAGCCCATTCCTCAGGAATCATCCCTACATCAGTTTTCTTATAACCTTCCGGTACTTGTTGCTGAGCCACATCACTCACCATTTCAGCCCCATCTTCTTCAAATGCTCATCCACATTAACACTCAGCATTTCCACTTCTTTTGTTAACTCTTGCAGTGGCGCCTCATAACGCTCTTCCAATGTTTTAACACGGTTAGCAAGTTGCTGAGTCACACGTTCAATTTCTGCAACGATATTGGCCTGTAATGTTGCCAGCCATTTGTCTTCAACAACCAGTGTTTTGTTTTCGGCTTCGGTAAGATCGGGATATTTCTGGAAGACCTGTTTACCTAAATCTTCCAGTGCGATTTTTACGGCTTTTTTATTGGTGGCTTCATTTTCGATTAATTGCTTGACGTGTTTCAGTGCTGCAATTTCATCAGCATCGATTGCCAATTTTTGCCTTGCTGCAACACTGGCTTTTGTCACTTTGCCACTATCGGTTAAGGCTTCTTCTAATAAGCCACCTTCCACGGCATGTTCTTCCACATAGGCTTCCAGTGCCTGGGTGCTGGTATCGGTTGTGGTTTGCAGAGCATCGATTTTGTTTTGTTCATCTTCAAAGAAACGTTGCACGATTAATGCAGGCGGTATGAGTTCGGCTTTGTATTTTGCTTTTTTGATAATTAAGTCTGGTGTCTCCCGTGTTTTAGCATTCATGGGCTTCTCGCCTTTTTTCACCACCAGCTCACGGATGCTATTGGCGGCTGCCCAGCCATCTTGCGTTATAAAGTAGATATCGTCCTGCATGACTTCTGCCCAGTAATCCATGATGATCTGGTACATGTCGTAGCGGTCTAACAGGGGCGCATCGGTATAGGCATTGAGCAAGTCTTCTGAAATACGATGTATGACTTCTTTCGGTAAATCGCTTTGATTAAGCGCAGTTAGGTTTGCCTGTTCTTTCCATTTGTGGAATAAGGTAATACTTAATTCGGCGAAGTCTTTAAATTCCTGATGTTCGAGTATGGTGTTTTTTACCTCGGCAGCTTTCACCAGGGCTTTGCTATAACCTTCGCGGTCTTCGGTAAACAATGTTTTGCGTAAGCTGGGAAACACTTTCCAGTATTCATCCAGGGTTTCAATATCTGTGTTGGGAATACCACCGGATAAATGCGCGCTGAGGTCGTGCATGTCTTCTGCGGCAGAGCTATCGATATAGCGAGGAATATTCAGGTTGTAGTCGTTAGCCTTTATTTCACTGAAGCGAACCATTCGACTGTATCGTGCTTGGGTGAATTGATTATTAAAGACATCGACAATTTTATGCAAATCCTGATCACGCAGACGGTTTTTAGGGCCATCTTTTTTAAAGCCTTTGCTGGCATCGACCATAAAGATACCGCTGTCTTTATTATTTAAACGCTCTTTTGCGCCTGCCTTATCGATAACAATAATACAGGCCGGTATGCCGGTGCCGTAGAACAGGTTGGCGGGTAAGCCGATAATACCTTTGATGTAACCCTGCTTTATCAAGTTGCGGCGAATATCCGCTTCCGCATTGCCTCGGAACAATACACCGTGAGGCAAAATAACAGCACCTTTACCGGTGCTTTTAAGCGACTTTAGAATGTGTAATAAGAAAGCGTAGTCGCCGTTTTTTTCCGGCGGGATGCCGTATTCAAAACGAGCGAATTCATCTTCTTCTGGCAAGAAACCGGTATTCCAGGCTTTAAATGAAAACGGTGGATTAGCTACGGCGAAGTCGAAGGTTTTTAGTGCACTGTTATCTTTTTTGAATTCAGGTTCTGCCAGTGTGCTATGGCCACCGGGGGCGATTTCCGCATCGGCATTGTTGTGCAGTATCATGTTCATGCGGCACAGTGCCGTCGTGGCGACGTCTTTTTCCTGCCCGTAGATACTTAAACCATTACTGGCTTCATCCGCCGCTTTTAATAACAGTGAGCCTGATCCACAAGTAGGGTCGTAAACGGTTTTGTCCTGTGTGGTGTCTTTAGTAATGCCCACCACTTTGGCCAATATGCGTGAGACTTCTGCTGGGGTATAAAACTGACCTTTGCTTTTGCCGGATTCGGTGGCGAAGTTACGCATGAGGTATTCGTAGGCATCCCCTAGCAGGTCATCACCCTGAGCGCTGTTGCCGCCAAAATCCAGTCCTTCAAATATGCCAATCAGCTTTGAAAGCCTGTCAACCATCTCTTTACCTTTACCCAGACGTTCTTCATCGTTGAAGTCGTTGTCTTTATTCGCTAGCCAGGGCAGCACGTTTTCTTTTGCGATGCCATCCAGCACGATATTTAGCTTTTCGCCAACTTCTTTATCACCCTTGAGCTTAACCATATCGGGGAAAGTGCACCCTTCAGGCACCACGATCATGGCTTTAGTGTCATTGAGGTATTTATCAGAAACGTACTTCAGGAACAAAAAAGTAAGCACGTAGTCTTTGTATTGCGAGGCATCCATACCGCCGCGTAATTCGTCACAGCTTGCCCACAAGGATGAGTAGAGTTCGGTTTTTTTGATAGCCATGTGACGTTAATCCAAGTTAATTTTAATTATTATTTTCTATAAATAACTTACACAAAGGCTTATTAATATAGTAATTGCTTTTGCCTACTTTTTCTTTTATCACAAAATTATTTTCTGCTAATAAATCCAGATATTTTGTTGCTGTTATTCGACTGACTCTTAAGTCATTCATCATAAATTCAATTTTTGTATAGGGGTGCTTAAATAAATTATTAATAAGGTTCTGACTATAAATTTTGGGTAAACTTTTACGAATATCGTGTTTATAAGCCATCATTAACTCTTTAATACTTCGAATTAAGCCAATTGTTTTTATAGATGTTTGCTCGATTCCATCTAGCATATACAGCAGCCATTGCTCCCACTCATTGCTATCTCTTACCTCTTGTAAGTTTTTATAGTAGGCGCCTTTATCCCTTACAATATATCGACTTAGGTACAGGACAGGTAAATCTAATAGATTATTCATAACTAAGTACAGAATATTAATAATACGCCCTGTACGGCCATTACCATCATAGAATGGATGAATACTTTCAAATTGATGGTGAACAATAACCATTTTGATTAAAACATCTAAATCTGACACCGAATCGTCATTTATATAAGTAACTAAGTTACCCATTAATCCACTAATTTCACCCGCATCCTGAGGCGGCACATAAACCACTTCACCTGTTTGTTGATTTTTTAGTTCTGTACCTGGTAATTTTCGCAATCCGGCTTTATTTTTTTCTAACAGTGATTGAATCTTTACAATATCATTTAATCGAATAAGTCTATTTTTTTTAACTTCCATAAAACTCATTTTTAAAGCGGTGGCGTAATCTTGTACTTCTTTTGCTGCGGGGTTCTTTGTGTGGTTGGAAAACAGCTCCGCCTTAAATAGCTCATCATGCGTTGTTATAATATTCTCTACTGCTGAACTATCCTTAGCCTCTTGTAATGTCAGCATATTGATAAGTATGATTTCGTTAGGGATCGTCGCCGCTACTCCTTTTAATTCAGCCAGGTATCGATGAGCTGAAGCGGTTTTTTTCAAAACAGCCCTAGTCTCTAGATCGCTTTCATTTCCAAAAGGTAAGAACGGCACCTGGTAAGACATAAGGCACTCTCCACTTGAGCATCTAAGTTATATATATAATTCCGTATAGATTATGCACTATCTAGAGAACATGTATAGATTATTTGATTTTTTATACATGTAAATATCGTTATATATAGCATATAGCTATTTGTTATATCAATTTTGATCACAATTACTCGTTTGCAGAATACCTGGCCCCAGCCAGGTAAGGCATGATCAAGCCCCAGCGCGGAGCATGGCGTTTCTGTCCTGAGAGACGACAGGAACTCAGGATTGTGCCTCGTCCAGAGGTGCAACCAGCGGGTCTAATTACGCTCTAGCGTAATCAAGGTACAAAATTCGCCCCAGCGATTTTGTGCCGTGGCCAACGGCCATCGTAGTGGGTCAGCCCTTTAATTCTTTTGGGCTCCATCCACCATATTGGCTTTCTTTTCTTCCAAGAGCTGACGTTCATCTAAACGACGCAGAAATAATAAAAACGTAAATTGCTCAATGACGGTTAAAGGGTTTGATGTGCCCCCTGTTGCAAATGCTTCCCAAATTTTATCGACCTAGCTTTTTAATTCGCCTGTTATCATATCTACCTTTATTTTCTTTTATATTTAATCAATGCACGTATGTATATAAAAAATTGCCTTCGTCATACCTGACACAAGCATTCAGGAATTACAAAACTTACGTATTACGCTTTACTCGTTATCCTGTCTTTTAAAGATCATGAAGTATTCCTGAAATAAGTACAGCCTGTTTCGTTGCTGACCAGTCAACTCTACCAAAACGCCATATTTAACAAAATCATTCACTAATGTTGCTGCTGTATTCGGCTTTAAACCAAGTAGACTTGATACTCTTTTAATATCCACCACCGGTGATTTATATAAATATTGCATTAATGTTTGTGCGTTTTCTTGTCTGCGCGTACTGAAATGTGGCAATACTTCACGCTCAAGACGCTGTTTTAATTTTAAGATGTCTTTAAATACCTGTATTGAGTTCAGCGCTGTTTCATGAATGCCGTGTAAAAAAAATATTAACCACTGTTTTATTTGGTTTGATTGCCTTACTGCCATTAAACGATCTATATATTCTGTTTTGTTACGCTCAAAATAATCTGACAAATATAGAGCAGGCTTATCCAATAAACCGAAATTAGCAAAGTACAACGCAATCATTAAACGACCTAAACGGCCATTGCCATCAAGAAACGGATGAATGGTTTCAAACTGATAATGCGCGATGGCTATTTTAATTAAATGAGGCAAGTTTAATTCATCATTATGCATAAACTTTTCTAAGTCGCTCATTAACTCCGCCAGCTCTTCATGATGAGGCGGCACAAACACGGCATTTTTAAGACTTACACCAATCCAATTTTGGCTACTGCGAAATTCACTCGGTAATTTTCCTTCACCTCGCACACCCTGCATTAGTGTTTCATGGGTCTCTTTTAATAAGCGATTTGATAATGGCAAGCTATCTAAGCTTGTTATGGCTGAATTAATCGCTTCAATGTAATTTTGAACCTCAGCCCAATCATCTCTTTTTTCCGGATCGATATCCTGCTCGTCCAATAAGGCTTCTTGCATATTGGTTTGTGTTCCTTCAATACGGCTGGATTGAGTTGCTTCTTTAGTAATGTGCAGTCGAATAAAGAACTCAACATTGGGTATGAGTTGAGAAAAGGCATTGAGTTGCCCAAGCGCTCGATCAGCCTCGCTTAACAGGCTTTGAATTTCACCATCTGAGATTAACCATTCATGATTTATCAATTCTGGGGAAAAACTTTTATACTCATACTGCTGTTTAACCTTTCCCGCTATGTAATCATGCAAATCCATATCATTTCCTGTTTCTTTGGTCTTTTCTTATGCCCAATTCTTATAGGGTTTTCGATATAGTGTAATTCTTATGCCGGAAACTTAACTGTTTTACACTCTTATGTCAAATTTATGAGAAGTTTCCGACATAAGGATTTTCTTATGTCGGAAACTTTCATAGTTTTAGACGGTTATATCTAAAAGTTCATCTTATTTCTTATTAACTTATATTATCGATGGAAATGTTATGTATAGTTTTTTCAGTTTTCTAACCATTACATTGTTGTTATATATAGAAAACAACACTTTTTAAACATAAGCCAATGTGATTTTGGCAGAATACCTGACCCCAGTCAGGTAAGGCATGATCAAGCCCCAACTAGCTATCGACTCCCGATGCGTGATTGAGCGTTCAGCGTATGTAATAGGTTAAGCCGTAGGTATTTGGAATAGCTAAAATGAACTTAGCGATTATTTGAAATAATTAAAGCACTTTGTTTTGCTTAACCTCATATCAAGGGATGAAAGCTAAGTGTTCTGGCTAAATATTATAAATGGCTCATGTGAAATTTAATAAAACCGGCTTCTAGGCACGTTATAAAATTGAATTTTGCCCTTACTACCTTTTATTTTAATGCCTCGCAGCACCGGCGCATTGCCATTACAAAACGCTTCCATGGCTTTGTTATCTAGAAGTAGCTCATCATTTCTAAAGATTGATACCATCACGGATAGCCGATTACCGCATTTGGCATTGAAGTTGACATTGAATATTTTGGGCCGAATAAGAAAACGGTAATTAGAGCTGCCTAATTGACAGTTAAGGCTGAACTGAGATTTTTCAGATAATAAACGCTGATTGGCTTGATCTTCGAAGGCGATTAAATTCCATGGGTTATAAGTGCCCTGCTCTGCATTAAATGGAAAATTTTTCCCCGCGTCTCCCCATTTAACTTCGTTTTTTAGCTTTACTTCATTTTTAGTTTTATCACAGGTAAACGTAATAATAGGCCACGGCTGCTGTACATTTGCATACACAGAATATGGCACCGATAATATTAACAAACAAAATATAACTGAGATTTTTATCAATTTTTATACACCCTTAACGTCACGCTCTCCCTCTTCCCTGGTTATTATGCAAAAATAGACGGTAAAATGACACCTCTTCCCGTGATATTTATTATAATGCATAGCTCGCGCCAAAATTCATAATTACTCGAAAAATTACGCAAATAAAAACAAACACTTCGTTAATTATATAGTCCATAATTGGCGCATAAGCCCAACAACCATAACCTTTCAACTATCGATCATTACGTTTGTGTATTAATTTTCTTTTTTATGAATTCAAACTCTACCCACCAACAAATTAAACAACTAAAAAAATCTATTTCACAAATGATGTTGAAAGATCAATTTTCAGCTCAACGCAAAATTCAGTCTATACAAGCACGGCTTAAAGCCAGTAAGCCCGTCGACGAACAACTTGTCAAACTACAGCAGCAGGTCGAGCACTCCTGCCAACAGGTTGACGTTCGTCTGCAACAAAAACCCCAAACTCATTACCCCGATGCCTTGCCGGTTAGCCAAAAGCGCGATGACATTATTGATGCAATTAAACAAAATCAGGTCATCGTCATTTGCGGTGAAACCGGCTCTGGCAAAACCACTCAACTACCCAAAATGTGCCTCGATGCCGGCCTAGGTATTCGTGGCATGATTGGCCACACCCAGCCTCGGCGTTTAGCTGCACGCTCGGTTGCCAACCGCATTGCAGACGAGTTGAAAACCGAGCTTGGAAAAACCGTTGGTTACAAAGTTCGCTTTAGTGACACCTTGGGCACCAGCAGTTTAATTAAGCTGATGACCGATGGCATTTTATTATCTGAAATTCATCACGACCCCTTTCTTAACCAATATGACTGCATCATTATAGACGAAGCCCATGAGCGCAGTTTAAATATTGATTTTTTATTGGGCTACTTAAATCAGCTTATAAAAAAACGCCGCGATTTAAAAATTATTATTACTTCTGCAACCATCGATCCACAGCGCTTTGCAAAACATTTTAATAATGCACCGGTTATTGAAGTGTCTGGCCGAACGTTTCCCGTTGAAGTTGAGTATCGCAACATAGAAAATGCTGATGGTGAAAGCCGCGATTTACAAGTGGCCATTGCCGATTGCGTTAATGAAATTACACGCCACGGCTATGGTGACATACTGGTATTTTTAAGCGGCGAACGTGACATTCGTGAAACGGCGGATTACCTATCAAAACAAAATTTACATAGCACCGAAATTTTACCGTTACTGGCGCGATTATCTGCAACCGAACAAAATAAAATTTTTAAACCCAGTGGTGGTAAACGGCGCATTATTTTATCCACCAATGTGGCGGAAACATCATTAACCGTTCCCGGCATTAAATATGTGATTGATAGTGGGCTGGCTCGCATTTCTCGCTACTCATGGCGCAGCAAAATTCAGCGCTTGCCGATAGAAAGAATATCACAAGCATCGGCCAACCAACGTAAAGGTCGTTGCGGGCGTGTTAGTGCTGGCATTTGTTACCGTTTATATTCTGAAGACGATTTTAATTTACGTGCAGAATTTACCGAGCCAGAAATTCAACGCACCAACTTGGCTGCGGTTATTTTGCAAATGCAGCAAATGCAACTTGGGCATGTTGAAGACTTCCCTTTTGTCGAACCACCCGATAGTCGATTAATTAATGATGGTTATAAATTATTAAATGAGCTGGGTGCAATTAACAATCAACATAAAATAACACCCCTAGGAAAACAACTTGCACGCTTACCCATCGATCCAAAACTGGGCAGGGTTTTAATTGAGGCCACCCAAGAAAGTTGTTTAACCGAAGCCTTAATTATTGTTTCTGCACTTGCAGTACAAGACCCTCGCGAGCGCCCACTCAATAAGCAACAAGCCGCTGATGAAGCGCATAAAAAGTTTTCTGACAAACAATCCGATTTTATTAGCTGGCTTAATATTTGGCAAAAATATCATTTAGCTAAAAATGAATTGTCGGCAAATAAGTTACGCAAATGGTGTAAAGATAATTTTATTTCATGGCTGCGCATGCGTGAATGGATTGATACACATAAACAAATAAAAAAAATGTTAATTGAATTAAAATTGAAATTTAATTCTAACGAAGCCAACTACGACCAAATTCATCGCGCATTAATTACCGGCTTTTTAAGCCAAATTGGTTTTAAAGATGAAGGCCATGAATATCAGGGATGTCGGCAACGTAAATTTCATATTTTCCCCGGCTCCGGTTTATTTAATCGCGGCCCTAAATGGGTGGTGGCATCTGACATTGTTGAAACCCAAAAAGTATATGCGCGCCACCTCGCTAAAATAGATCCGCAATGGATTGTGGATAAAGCCAGCCATTTAATTAAACATCATTATACCGAAGCGCATTGGGAGAAAAAATCTGAGCAGGTTGCCGCAACACGAAAATCGACATTGTTAGGATTACTCATTAATCCGGGAAATAAAATTAATTACGGGCCAATCAAACCCAAAGAATCTCGTGAAATATTTATTCGCTCTGCACTGGTGCAGGGAGACTTTAATTGCAAGCATGGATTTTATATAAAAAATCGTCAGCTAATTAAAGAAGTTGAAGCCTTAGAAGCAAAATCGCGCCGCCAAGATATTTTAATTGACGATGAAGATCTGTATGATTTTTATGATAAAAAATTAGCCAATGATATTTATAGTGGCCCACAATTAAACAAATGGCTTAAAAATAATATCGCTGGTGATTTAATTTTAAACATTGACGACATTATGAAAAAAGATGCAAATCATGTTTCTGAATCTTTATTTCCCAATTCAATTTTAATTCAGGATATTCGCTTTCCACTGGAATATCATTTTGACCCTAGCCATCATTGTGATGGGGTTACGTTAATAACACCCATTGCAGGTCTTGCAGCTTTAAATACAAACACCTGTGACTGGCTAGTGCCGGGATTATTGCTAGAAAAAATGACTGAATTAATTCGCTCATTACCCAAACAGCTTAGAAAAAACTTTGTCCCTGCTCCTAATTTTGCCGAACTTTGCTTTGACGAATTAAACCCTGGAGAATCAAGCCTAACAAACTCCATGTCTACTCACTTAAAGAAAATTACCGGCACTGAAATACCTTATGATGCATGGCAACATAAAAAAATAGCGGACTATTTGTTTTTTAATTATCGTGTTATTTCTGCCGATGGAAAAACCTTAAAGCAAGGTCGCGACTTAAATTTTTTACAACAAAACTTTAGTAATTTTAAAGATAACAGCCAACCCAAAACACGCCACAATCACATAGAAAAACACAATATTGATTGCAATGCTCTCGACACTCTCTCCACTGATATTGAAATAAATAATAATGGCATTGTCACTAAAGCTTACCCCGTGCTAACGGCAAAAGGCAAACAGGTTGACATTTGCATTGCTCATTCAAAACACGCCGCGCAGAAACAACATTTTTATGGGCTGCGTCAATTATTTATTAACGCCCTACCTCAGCCCATTAAACATTTAAAAACCTCAATATCAAAGCAACAAAATTTATGTGTGAAATTTATGTCTATTGGGAATTGCGAGCATTTAAAATCACAGATACTATTTCGTATTGTTGATGAACTTTTTACCCAACATCTCCCAAAAACTAAACATGAGTTTGAAACTATTTTAGATAATCGTCAGCATATAGATACAACACTTAATAAATTCACACACCAACTATCTCAAATATTAAATGCTTATCAGCTATTAAATAAACGCTTAAAAAATCCACCACTGACTTGGTTAGATGCGATGAGTGATATTCAAAATCAATTAAATAATTTATTACACAAAGATTTTATTTTAGATACACACACAGATAATTTAAATAATTTTACCCGCTACCTTGCCGCCATTGATAAGCGTTTAGATAAAATTCAAGACAATCCAGAGCGCGACCGCAAGGCTCGCTTAGAAATTTCTACCTTATGGAATGACTATAAAAAACGTGCCAATGCCTTAACAAAAAATCGCCAATATTCAGCACAGCTTGAAACCTATCGCTGGCTATTAGAAGAATATCGAATTTCTTTATTTGCACAGGAAATAAAAACGTTAAGCCCCATATCCGCAAAACGGCTTAAAAAATTATGGAATGATATTTCTGATGCCTAAAGGTGAGTTATTTATTATTACTGAGCTGAAAATAAAGAATACTTAGTCAAATTTATTCACACTCTTTTCGTCATTACATAAAACAATGCGAATGAATTCTCGCCTACAGTTTTATTAAGATTATTCTTTTCATTTAAACCGTTAGTCACTATGCTAATTAACATTTAGCCCCATTTGATTTAATTCAATAAAAACTTATATAAGCATGCTATTATATTTATGATGAAAATGTATGTATTCCACTTTTTAAAAATATGCCGCTTTAATTTATGGCTGCTTTTAGTCGTCTTCGGTACTTTGCAAACTTCACATGCCAGCAGCCAAGGCGAAGCACTTTACTTAGAAAACTGTGCCATCTGCCATGGTAATGATGGGCAAGGCGGTATGGGTATTCCTCTTTCTAATAAAGATTTTCTTAAGTCTGCCTCCAGTCAATACCTTAAAAAAACCATTCGTGTTGGCCGGCCCAATAGAATTATGCCGTCATTTTATTGGATGCCTGAATCTGATATTAATGAAATTATTCTCTATATTGATGGCTGGCGAAAAAAACCAGCACCCACTTGGAGCAAGCAAACCATTGTGGCCAATAAAGCCGCCGGAAAAAAACTTTACCAACAAAAATGCAGCAGCTGTCACGGTGAAAATGCACAGGGTGGCAAGGGCTCTGGCTTACACTTTTCTCGACCCAGTGGCATTGCCATCACACCACCGGCTTTAAATAATCAGGGCCTACTCAATTCTGCGCCGGATCAAATGCTGCACTACATTATTACCCATGGCCGCAAAAACACCCCTATGCCGTCCGCCAAACAACTAGGCCTAAGCGATAATGATATTAATAATTTAGTCAGTTACATTCGCAGCTTTCAACAATCAAAACTTTCCCATAAGCTAATTTATAACGATGAGCCCGCCAGTTTAATTGTCGACTCGCCCTATGGCTTTGATGAAACCATTGAAAATGTTAAACGCGCGATTAGCGGCTCCAATTTTGTGCATATTCGCGATCAGGCACTAACCTATGGGTTTAATGTTAGCGCCGCAAAGCCAACCGATAGCTCTCGACAAACAATTGTTTATTTTTGCAGTTTTAGTTTTTTATATGAAGCTTTAAAAATTGATCCTCGGGTCGGCATGTTTTTACCTTGTCGCATTACCGTCACCGAACAAAACGGCAAAGTGCAAATGATGAGCATTAATCCCAAGCACCTTAGCCAGCTATTTAATAATGATGAGTTAGATGAATCCTGCGATAAAATGCATGAACTTTATAGCGGCATTTTAGAGGATGCAAGCTTATGAGTTTTACTCGCAGATTAATATTTATTTGTTTTTTTAGTTTTTTTTATGCTGGTAGCAGTCATGCGGTTGTAACCGGTGAAATGATTATGGTTCGTTCTTCTGAAGCTTTTCCTGAAACCATGGCGATGTTGCAAGATGCTATTCGTAAACAGGGCTATGAGCTAAGCCGAATACAGCGAGTTGATGTTGGGTTAAGTAAAAAGGGCTATAAAACGGATAAATACCGTGTGGTATTTTTTGGCAAAGGCAAGCAAATACAAAAACTGTCTGCTCAATATCCGCAGCTAGTGCCTTATTTACCCTTAAAAATTGCTATTTTTGCAGAGCAAGATAACACCATTTTAATTAGCATAAACCCAAATATTTATAACGACTTATTTCACCTGCCTGAACTTAAACCCACCTTCGATCAATGGTTAAAAGATATTCGCCAAATATTTAATTCTGTGCAAATTCAAAATTGACAGCTATTATTAGTTATTACTTTAATAAATAATAAAAAATATTATGTCAGCAGAAAATAGAAAACACTTACGCATTGGGCTTATCGTCGATATTGAACTCACCTTGCCAGGCAAAGAAATGCTAAATGTGCGCACTCGAAATATTAGTGATGGCGGGCTTTATCTTATATTAGATGATATCGAGCTTCCTAAAATTGACACCGAGGTGAAGGTGCGCCTGAAAAATCAGCTCGGCGACGGCGAAGAGCCGCCCATTAATCGAGCCAAAGTTGTGCGCCATGAACCTAATGGCGTTGGCTTGGTTTTTTTAGAATAACATGCCCAATACTAAAAGATGTTAATCAGACTTAAGATTTTATTTTCATAAACTTCAATACCGGTTCATTCAACTCGATATCATCACTGAACCCCGACACCAATAACACTCTGTTTCCTGTTCTGGCTAAATCACACGTTTTTGCAACGCTATTGCATAACCCCTGCCATTCCTTAGTTACTTTTTCTTCGGTATGAATAGGCACTACACCCCAACTCAATGCTAATCTTCTACAAATTTTTTGCCTACAACTTACCCCTATTAAGGGCGCGCTAGGTCTATCTGCAGATAAGACGCGAGCCGTTGAGCCACTGCGTGTAGGCACAATAATGCCCTGCAAATTAAGCTCTGATGCAAGTGACTTTACGGTGTTAGCAATCGCTTTTCTATCTGGCTCAATTTTTTCTGCACACGGCTCAAAATCGGCTTCGCCAAATTTCCCGTGCTGCCATTGATAAGCTTCCATCTCACGCAAAATACCATCCATCATTTGCACTGCCAGCACCGGAAATTCACCACTTGCGGTTTCAGCAGATAGCATTACCGCATCTGTGCCGGACAAGGCTGCGGTTGCTACATCGCCCACTTCTGCACGGGTCGGTTTAGAGCTAGTAATCATCGACTCCAGCATTTGAGTTGCAACAATCACTGGCTTTGCATACAAGCGTGCTTTATTAATTAATTCTTTTTGAATAAGCGGCACTTGCTGCGCCAGCATTTCAATGCCTAAATCACCGCGTGCCACCATAATGCCATCTGCTTCCACTAAGATTTTATCGATGTATTCAACTGCTTCGGGTTTTTCTATTTTGGCAATAACGGGGATATCACCTGCAGATTTTTTAATAAATCGCTTGAGTGTTTTTATGCATTTTTCATCTCGTACAAAACTCAAGGCCAAAAAATCTGCCTCTAACTCTACTGCTAATTGAGTATCTTTTTTATCCTTTGCGGTAAAGCTATTAGTTGATATTTTTGAATCGGGTAAATTTAAGCCTTTTTTATTTTTTAATATGCCGCCATAAATCACTTTACATGTTACATTTTTGTCTTTTATTGATTTAACTTTTAACTCTAATTTTCCATCGTCAAGTAATATGCGTTCACCTTTTTTTACATCTTTATATAAACTTTTATATTGTGATGCAATTAAGCCTTTACTGCCGGTTGAAATAGAACAACTAACAATAACATCGTGGCCACTAATTAATTCTATTTCACCATTTTCAAAATCACCAACGCGAATTTTGGGGCCGCACAAATCCATTAAAATGCCCGTATGAATTTTTTTTCGGTTTGATATTTTTCTGATACGAGACGCTAATAATCGATGCTCATCATGGGTGCCATGCGACATATTTAAACGAAAAACATTTACACCCGCATCAATTAATTCGGTAATTTTTTTTTCGGTGTTGCTGGCTGGCCCAAGGGTCGCAATTATTTTTGTTCGACGCCATTGAAGGGCGTTATTTTTTAATTTTTTTGATACTGACATATTGCTCTCGACTTTTTAATATAAACCCGCATTAAACATACACACTGAAACTATAGTGTAGTTCAGCTACGGTAAAATATTGAAAAATCGAAAACAAATAAACAACTAAAACGATTGCACACACTCTGGACACAACTGTGCTTTTGACTGAGAAAGCCATAGACTATTTATTGCTAATAATGCCGCAACAACAATGACAACTAACACGCTATATTTCGCACTCATCCTGAATCCTTAAACTATGAAAGATTGACAATTTATTTCTGTCGATAGTTTAATGAGTAGCGATAACAATACTTAAAACTGGTTCACATTTTAATGGGCCATAAGCGATTAAATAAAATTTACTTACGGCTCATCAAAATTCACCTCTGAGGGCTGGGCTATTATTTTTTACAGGTTGATAAAAACTTAGCTGATGGACTATTACACGGGTTAGCTGAAAAAGATTCTTCCTTTTTTTCAGGCTTCGGTTGCTGTACTTTTTCAACACGAATATTTTGCTGTTTGCGTACACTAGGTTGTACGTTTTGCTGCGCCTGTGCACGAGCTGCTTGTTGTTGTCTTAAGCGTTGTTCTTCTGCCGCCATTGCAGCTCGACGACGTCTCTCTTCTTTAAGTAATTCTATACGTTGTCGCTCTATTTCAGCTTCCCTACGCTCTGCTGCCAATCTTATTTCACGCTCTCTTTCTCGCGCTTCTAACTCCGCTTTTTCTGCTTCTTTGGTGCGTGCTCTTGCTTGACGCAGCCTTTTTTCGGCCGCGCGTTCTTGGGCAGCTAAAATTTCAGATGCCCGTAACTCTGCCGCACGTATTTCTTCCTGCGCCTTTGCTGTTTGCAGTGCCGCATCGCGTTCTCTTTCTAGTGTGCGGGTAACCGCTAATGCTGCATCACGCTCTTTTTTTAATGCCTGTAATTCTCTATTTTCAGTATCTATTTGCGATTGCTGACTCATGTTTTGCTGAGTATTTTGCTGCTGATTACCCGAACCTCCAAACAACATCCACGCCACTACCATCATGCCAATAGAGGCAATAAACATCCCCCCTACCAATGCAAATAAAATTACGCTTAAACCTTTTTTAGGGTTTTCTTCAATATGAACAATAGGGTACACATCTTCCGGCGAGCTATTGGCACCCACTGCATTCCCATTCTGTCGCGCAGCAACGTCATCAGCCGGTTTTTCTATTTTAATATCGTCGATATTACTTTTTATCGTATCCACCAATGCGTCATCCGTTACATCTTGTTTTACGGAATCTGCTTCGGCTTTAACTGTATTTTGAGCGCTTGCTGTTTTAATATTTTTTTCAGGCTTACTTTTTTTGGATTCGCTATTACTAACATGCTCATTGCTTGTTTCAGACTGGCTGACTTTTATGGGCGTAACATTTGAATCATCCTTAACTGCCTGTGCCTTTTCACTCTGACCATGCGTTGAAGCAAGTTCTTCAGGTTGTTCACTTTGTTGTGGCAAAGCACCTGTCGCTCGAGCTATTGCCGTATGGTCGACTTCTGTCACATTACTGTGCTGAGCTGCAGATTGAGTAACGGCCTGTGAAGCCACCTGAGAATTGGCTTGAGAAGTAGCCTGAGAAGTAGATTGGGCTATACCGACTTGAGCCTCACCCGTTTTTTTCTCTACAACAGGTTTCTCAATGGCTATTTCTGGAGCAGGGCTTGGGCTCTCTACTGCCTGATTGGTATTAAATGTCGGGATAATACTATTGCTGTGCTGCTCACGCACCACATCATGCACCAACTGCTCATTTATTACTTCACTTTGTTCTGCATAGCTATATACCAATGCGGTATCACATAACAAGTTAATTAAGCGGGGCGTGCCACCACTGTATTTATAAATAGCCGCACAGGCTTGTTCGGTAAATATTTCTTTTTGTGAACCCGCAACGCTGAGGCGATGATGGATATAAGCGGCGGTTTCTTCTTGGCTTAATGACTCAAGATAATAATCCACCGCAATGCGCTGGGCAAATTGCATTAATTCTGGCTGGCGCAGAGTTTCCCGCAGTGCCGGTTGGCCCGCTAAAATAACCTGCAATACTTGATCTTTATCGGCATTGATATTGGATAACATGCGCAGCTCTTCCAGCGTGTCTGCATTCATGTTTTGCGCCTCATCAACGATGAGTACGGTGTGCTTATTATCCGCATACTGTTCAATAAGAAACTCAACGAACATTAAGTGCATTTGCGACTTGCTTTTGCCTTCACCATCTAAGCCAAAGGCCATTAGCACCCAGTTAAGCAGCTCGCCAAATGATTGGTGAGTATTGGTAATTAAACCGACTCTTGTATCATCACCCAATTCAGATAATAAACGTCGAATTAACGTTGTTTTACCTGCGCCTGTATCCCCGCATATTACACTGAAACCCGCCTGATTCATCATGCCATATTCTAAAAGTGTTAAGGCACGCTGGTGCTTCGGGCTCAAATATAAGTAGTCCGGATCAGGTAATAATGTAAATGGCTTTTCCTTAAGGCCGTAAAAAGATTCATACATAGTTATCACAAGCTCCTAACTTGTATTTATTTTATTGGGTAACAGCCGAATAATGTCTGTGATTGAACGAAAAGACAAACAGCAAATTCTAATATACCGATTTTTCACGTTTCATTATATACTCTGCCACGTTTGCCAGTCGGCTTTATTCTCGGCAATATGAAATAGTGCCGCCACTACATGGCGGTCATATTGGGTTTCAGATTGCTCTAATAATATATCAATAACCTCATTCACCTTGCGACCTTGGCGATAAGCTCGGGCACTTGCCATGGCCACAAATGCATTGGCAACTGCCAATATTCTAGATTCGAGCATAATCTCATCACCGCTCAATCCATTTGGATAACCACTGCCATCTAAGCGTTCACTTTTTTGCGAAATAATATCAATCACAGGGCCATTAAAAGACAGTTCCGATAAAATATCCACCGCATATTCAATGTGCCTTTTCAGCTCAACAGATTCCTCATCCGATAGCGCCTGCATTTTTGTCAATATTTCTTTTGAAACAAATAATTTACCAATATTTGCCAATAGCGATGCCATTTCTAATGATTCTAATTTGTGCTCATCTAATTGCATTTCGTATGCAATCGACATCGCGACATCACGGGTGCGCGCCGAATGATTGGCACAATGCGGATCATGCAAATCAACCGCTTTTACTAGGGTACCAATAATTCCCTTGCCCAATTGCTCACGTTTTTCCTGCTCGGCTTTTAACTCGCTAATATCATGTAAAACAAAAAGCGTATCGTTTTGATGTTCACCGGAAATTAATTTGCTGAATGTCACGTGATAAATACGTTCAACATCACCAAGGCTTAATAAAACCACGCTTGTATTTTGTTGTTGCGCCACAGATGCCATTAAACGTTCGGCGGTTTCTCTACCCAATACACTATTTATTTGTTTTGTTTGTACTTCTTCCGCGCCAACTGACAAGGCTTGTGCAAAAGTGTAATTAATAAATTCAACTCGATTATCTTTATCGACTAAAATAATATTTTCTTGAATATTATTGGTTACCGCATCAAGTAATGCTGTACGCTTTTCAAGAGTATGACTTAGCACTTGTAAACGTAAACTTGTGCTATGCCGCCAAATAGCAATAAAAGCAGCCGCAATCATTAATACAAATAAAATAAATGTTGTAAACAAAAAAGTTTGATGCTCATTAGATTCAGACAAAGCTTCACTTGCCGATATTTTTTGCACTAAATACCACGGGCTATTTTTTATTTTACGCCCAGTTGCTAATACCAATTCACCTCGGTAGTCACGTGTTTGTGCAAAACCACCGGGGTTATTAATGGCATAAGATGACGCCAATAAATTATTGTTTTCTGGCAGCTGATGAAACAGCTTAAATTCATCTTTAATCGGGCTAAGATAAACTAGGCTAGACCCTTCTCTCTTTACCAACAAGCTCTCATCTGTTTTGGTAACACTTTGTTTATTTTGTAAAGCTGAGTATAAATATTTTTGAGGATTAAGAAGCAACACAACTGCACCTACTGGTGTTTTTTCTTTAGAGTCTTGAATTTTAAAAACCGGCATAACATAGCCATAAACTGGCTGCTGATTTTCATCGGCATATAAACTAATAATCTGCTCTTGCCCAGTAGAAAAAACTTTTTTTATAACACTTTTATTGATATTTTTTGAAAAGCCTTTGGTTGACATCAATAATTGTTGCTGTGAATCTAAAACGGCAATTCCATACGCATTATTATTATTTAAATTTAAATGATTATTCTTATAATTGTTTTCTGCAAAACCAAATCGCTCTGCGCTGGCGCGTAGCAAATTTCTCACATGCGCTTGTTGAACATTTAAAATATTACGATTAGCTTCGGTTTTATTTTCATACTCAGATAAAAACAGCTTTAAGGTTGTATTGTTTGCTAATTTTTCCAGCTGTTTTTTTCGATTTGAAATTATATCTTCAATAGCAGCTACTCTAATTTCAGCGAGCAGCGCTAATCTTGATTGCCAACTTAATAAATCTCGATTACGTTCATTTTCAGCATATTTATAAATCAAGCCTAAACAGACTAAAATAAAAACAAGCAAAAGCCCGCTGGCTACTGATGCTGAAAACCGACTCGTTTTAAATTTATTTTTTTGCTGGAAATTTATTGTCATATTTATATTCTTTTATACGTAACTTTCATCTATTCATATCAAATTACAAAATTATTGCGGCAAAAACATCCACCATTTTTTTTCAGTTAGCGCATAAACAGGCACATAATGCACAATGTGCTTGTGCGAAATAACATCATCCACCTGATTATCCAGAATTAATATATCATTTTTTGTATTAACTGCTAATACGGCATGCGCAATTCTAAGGTTGGTGTCTTGCAAAATCACCAATCGAATGCCTTTCATATTAAAACCCAATATTTTTAATGATAACATTTTAGTGATTGCATAATCTTCGCAATCTCCGTTGTTATGTAAAAATTCTAAAGGTGTTGCCCAATAATCTTCAAGCCCATAATTATCAATATCTAAAATATAATCATGCTGATTAGCATATTGGTTAACGTTAATTACCTGCTGCATTTTGCTTAAGTGGCGAATGCTCTGTAAATAATTTAACCAGTTTTTAATATGGCAAGCCTGCTGATTTTGCTCGTTACAAACATCACCTGCCGCTCGTTGCTGTACATTTCGCTCAAGCACGGACAACCATTGCGGAAACATTTTAAGGCCCTTGCGCTCATTTTCTTGATACCCAAACAAACTCGCCATACAAACATTTGATGATACAAGCAATAAAAACAAACTCATAAATAGGGTGAGAAATAAATTTTTATTCAAAACAACTAACTCAAAGTTCAAATATACTTAAATCAATACAACTTATAAATCATTGCATTTTTTAAAGAAGGATGGAGTCATTCTAGCTCAATCTGTGCGTAACGCTTAAATTTTATCTCACCTAAAGCCACCCAAACGAAGCACCCACAATGGGGTGCAGCGATAGTTTTTTCTTGTAAATCACTATTAAAAACGTCAATATTGCGCGAATAAATTTTACTATTTTTTTTTAAGGACATTCAAATGATTAGCAAAATATTGACTTCGGCCTGCTTGTGCTCAGCATTGTTGATTCAACCCGCCTTTGCAGAAGATGCAATTGACCCCGAGACATTATTTAATGAGGCACTAAAATATCGCCAAAGTGGTGATTTATTTAGCTCTATTGAAATATTTGAAACTATTCTTAGTAACCAACCTAGCTTAAATCGCGCACGCCTTGAGCTAGCAATTTCATATCATTTAACTCGCCGTTACCATGATGCTAAAGAGCAACTTACCAAAGTATTAAACGACCCCGAAACACCCGATGAAGTAAAACTGACCATTACGGCTTATTTGGCACAGCTTTCCGGCGATATCAAAAATTATGAAGAACGCTCCACATCTTCTATTTATATTTCAGCCGGTGCATTTACAGATTCCAATATTAACTTGGGGCCAGCGAAAGAATTTGATAATACCCCTATCAACACGGAAAACAGCGGTAGTGGTAGCCAGCTAATGGCAACCTATTCACATCGCTCACGCAGCGGGCAGGCGATACATATTTATCAAAATATTGCCGATTTTGAATGGCAAACTCAAGCAACCGCTTATAGCAAAGCACACGCATCCGGTAAAAGCGATTTTAATGTTGGTGTTCTCTCATTATCAACCGGGCCTGCTTTAATCGTAGAAAACTCATGGCGTGCAGCCTTCAATATTAAATTAGATAAAGTTTATTTTGGTAACAAATCCTATGCTAACTATACCGGTGTTAACCCACTGTTTACGTATAATGTAATGAAAGACTTGGAAGTCACATTTGAAAATATCACACTAGCGCGCGAATATAGCCAAGCCAGCGATCAGGGATTAACCGGCACCTTAACCATGTGGGGCTTTGATGTCGCAAAATTTTATGCCAAACAAGCTATCGGCCTACAAGCCGGTATGAAATACCATGATAATGGCGCAAAAGCTGAGCAGCTACATTCCACTGGTGGCGAGTTTTATATTGGCGGCCAAATACCTGCGTGGAAAAATGCCCGTGCTTACTTAACGGTTAGCGTTCGTGATTATCGATATAAAGCGGCTGACACAGACAACAACTACACTGAAAAACGGGATGAGACTGAAGCCCTAGCCGTGTTAGGTGTTAGCCACGATTTTCGTAGCGGCGCACTAAAGTCATGGACGCTTAATACGCAGTACACCTACACTGATAATGACTCAAATTTAGGTGACTTTACTTATGACCGTAATGTGCTTGAAGTAAATATGCGTCGCTATTTCTTCTAACAGCACCAACTTGTAAATATATCCGACACTAATGCCTTTTTTACTGTCGGCTATATTTACAAAAGTTTAATGCCTAATTTTCAATAATTTAAATCAATCGACTGTTCATCAATTACTTTTTAATATTTAATTTTATTAAAATTAGATTAATCAATAGGTTAACGAACTAACTTAAGTTATACACTCAAATGGGTTATAGACATTAGACCTTCCCTCCTTATAATTTAGCGAAGGTAGACGTCTTACTCTAAATAAAGTGGATAAATAACACCATTTTATTCAACAAGCTAACTATATGTTTATACTTTTGTTTTGTAATTTTTGGCACCCATATTGCTAGCTTATCAATACAAATGTTATAGGTAAATACAATGAAAAATGCATACATACTGACACTCGCACTGCTATTACCCATTCAATCAATGGCAGCAGAAAAAGATTCGGTTTACACATGGGGCCAATGGGCCAATGGCGTTAAACCTGCTGCTGGGCCAGTTGCTAAAGTAACCCCCCCACCCGCACAAACACCTGATGTTAATTTCCGCGCAAATGAAAGCACGGCCTTTTTACGAGAAGCGGTTGCGGTTATTCGCGTGCCTGCACCGCCGGTTCTTAGCAATGCGCCTCAAGTTCCTGGCGTTACAATAACACCGATTAGCACGCCAACTACACCAGCAACTGGCTTAGGCCCACTCAGCCCACTTTAAGCTTCGCGCTATAAATTAAGATACACATGGAAATTGGTAGAAAAATATGAAAAAACTAGCCTTATTAACTATTCTTTCGCTGGCTACACTTAATTCTGCAAATGCAGCATTAATCAGCGTCGGCTCTTATGCCTTTGATGATTCCGCAGCAATAAGCTCAATTTCATCATCTACAAATTTATCAAGCTCTTACAACGGCACTAGCGCCATTACTGATTTAGATGTATCAACTTATATAGTAGGCAATGGCAGCGCAGCGGGTAGTGCACAATTTGATTTCAGCCGTAATATATACAATGGCTCAAATGATGATTTGGTTTTGTATTTTCTACGTGCCGCTGAAGAGCCACTCTCAGCTAGTTTTAATGTCGCAATTGGCTCAACGACAAATACCTATGACGCAACACTCAATACATTTGTAGATGCCGAAGGTGTAACACAAAAGTATCAGGTTGCTGTAAATGGCGGCTTTCTCGATCTGCTAACGGCCACTATCAATCTTGATGATTTTGGTATTGCTGCAGATGGATCCATTACTAATTACCTTCTATCTGGCTTAGACGGCACTGATCGATTTGCGTTAGGTGCTGGTTTCTACACATCAGTACCGGTTAGCCCCGTACCTGTACCTACAGCATTAGTATTATTTCTATCGGGCATAGCTGGCTTAGGCTTATTTTCTCGTAGAAAAAAATAGCGCTAAAATAAACCCATAAAAAAGCCTGCGTGACGCAGGCTTTTTTATGGGTAATACAAACTCAATTCACTAATCCTTATCTAACCACGCCGCTATTTCTTTCCAATGCATTTTATCTACATAGGTATTTTTACCTTTTAACTCATGAACACCCAAGCCCTCTTCTGTTGCATGTAAATAATTTTGCGTATCTCTTAGCTTAGCCACTACGGGGATATTTAATGAACTTAAAAAACGCTCTAATGACTGAAACGCAATGGTATTTTTTTTCACCCGATTAGCCACTATACCTACACTGGTTTCATTTAGTTTCACTTTTACATCCAATAACAAATCGCGAATAAAGTCGGCGGTTGCAAAGATATCTAATGGCGAAGGCAACACCGGAATTAATATTTTATCTACACCTTTTAATTGCTCTTTTAAATCGGGCCCTTTTAACCCCGGTGGAGTATCGATAATTAAGCGCTGAGTCTCGGGCGGCAACCTGAGTTGCCAGCTCATGGTTACCGCCTTGGCAGAATTTTTATGCGCAACCACACCATAAATATCCGGCCTGTCACTGTCACGTAGCTTTAACCAACGCATACTCGAACCCTGCGGATCATAATCAAACAGCGCCGTATGCACGCCTTTTGCTGCATAGTAACTGGCTAGGCTAGTTGAGACGGTGGTTTTTCCACAGCCACCTTTGGTATTAATAACAATAATGCGCTTCATTCTGGCTTTTCTTTTTTGCCTATTTCAACAGCTTTGTTTATTATTCTGCTAATCAATGCGTTTTACTTCGCACGCCATATTCGTGGCGACCGACTTGCAGTCGTTTATATTTTCTCATCATTATTATAGTTCGTTCTATTGCCGCTTTATTAATTTGCTTTATATTAAGTGCAATTTTTAGCCAATAAATTTCCTTTTCAATTTTTATATCAATAAATTGCTTGGGATCTTTATCAATAACGTGGCGCTGCGCATAGTCGTCTATCGTACAAATACAAGCATTCCATACAACAGCACTGCCATTTAATTTACCTTCAAACTGCAAATAAACTTTATTCGATGATAACTCACCAACAATTAAATAATTTTTATTTTTCGCTTCTAAAATATTTCTTAATTCATCTATACTAAAATGATTTTTTAAAACATCTCGAATACACATGATAAACCTATAAAACTTAATGAGTAAATATGAGAATAGCACATGAATATATTAGCCGACCAATCACTACAAGCTTGCAATAAAACAAACCGCGCATTATCTAATGACAATATTCAGCAATATTTGCAGCAATTAAATAACTGGCAATTACATTGCGAAAATCACATTCAACACATTAATAAAAAATTTATGTTTAAAAATTATACACAGGCAATGGGGTTTGCAAATCAAATTGCAAATTTATCCGAACAGGAAAACCATCACCCAAAAATTTGCATTGAATGGGGAAAGGCCAGCATTAGCTGGTGGACACATACGTTGAATGGGTTATTTGTAAATGATTTTATTATGGCCGCAAAGTGCGATAATATTTTTTCTGAATTGAATTTTTCATCAAAGAAAAAATAATGCATCCATGCATTAATTTTCGTGTTTTCCAAATATGATATTAACGAGCTTGAGAGCCACTTAATTCCCAAGCATAAGAGCAATCTAACTCTGCCAATACACTATCCACGCCGGTATTGCCCTCTTCTACCAATATTTGTAATGGCGGACGATTTTGAAAGCGGCGATGGGGCTTTTTCATCCAGCGCGCACCCATGCTTTCATTTTTAGGATAAGTGGTACGTAGCGCATCGATAATGCCTAAAATACGAATAGCTCTAAATTCGACATTATCATCTTCTGGCAATGGCGTATCTTCGTGAAACGCGCGTAACTTACGAGTCCGCGTGCCGTCTGGTAAATTAAGCACCGTTACCTGATCTGCCGCACACAAGCCCCACTCATCAAGACTTGACATAATTTTTTGGGTTAGCAGGATTTGGCGCTCTTTAGTTAAATGAAACATGTTTAAAACCTCAATAATACCTGCTGGCCATTGCAGCTAACTTTTCCGGGGGGAAGGCTGATTTTTCGATTAACTCAACAAGCAATCGCATACCAAGCAGTAAAAAATAATATTCATCATAAATAGAGCCGGTATATTTCGCATAATGCCGAACAAACGGCTCTATGCTGAATTATATCATGCACTGCTTGAGTTTGTGGGGAAGTAAAGTGTCTTGCCGTATTGAGGAATACCTAAAAATAGCCTCTAGGTATTTATAGTTGGGGCTTAATCTCGAAAAAGTAGCGAGTATTGCATGAAATAAACAAAAAAAGGGCAGAGATAAATGACAACCTCCGCCCAACTTTGCTGGCTTGCAGAAATTATGACAGCTGCTGTTATCTTTAAGTTCCTTAATCTGTTAAATATTATTCCAATTATTTAAGCTATCTATGCATTACCTTACTTAATTCCGCATTTTTCACTCTTTGCAACCTTGCCCATGGGCGAACATGTTATTATTTCAGGTTATTTTTAAACAAACTGATGAATACAAATTGAATTTAATTTCAAAATTGCTACCCACTAATCGCGGTACAAGCGACTCCATCATCCGTGTACCCATCGCTATAAAACTCGCCCTTGCGATTACGCTACTTATTGTTAGTGGCATGTCAGCGCTTGGCTTTATTATCTTAGAAAATCAAAAAAAGGCATTAACCCAACAAATAAATAACATGGGATCAGCAATTGTTAAACAAGTTGCCAATAGCGCTTCCGAAATGGTGCTATCCGACGATAGCTTAAGCTTACAAACGCTGGCCAATAATTTAGTGGATCACTACAGCATTAAAGGTGCGATTATTATTTCCGATCAAAATAAAATACTCGCCAAAAATGGCAATACGCCCTCAATCGATTTTATAAAACATCAGCTCAACAATAAAAACTCTGCACATATTTTTGAATGTAGCGAAGCCGCTCATTCAGAAGATAAATTAATTTGTTTTGATAGCCCCATTAAATTTAAGCAATTAGTTGCAGGCCATATCATTATTACGTTTAGTAAACAGCAAATGATACAGTCCTTAGCCAACTCTCGCTTAGTTATTATTTTTACCACCCTAATTATGATCTTAATTGCTATTTTATTGGCCTTTATAATGAGCCGACATTTATCTCGCCCCATTCATAATTTAGTTGATGCTAGCAAAGCCATTGGTGCTGGAGATTATCAATATAGATTGAATGAGCAACGCAACGATGAAATAGGCGAACTCGCCTGTGCCTTTAATATAATGGCACAGGGGCTATTACAAAAAAGCCAAGTTGAAGATGTATTCTCACGTTATGTTTCTAGCAATGTTGCTAAAAAAGTATTACAAAATTTAGACGATGTTGAGTTAGGCGGCAAGCATATATCCGCCTCTGTTTTATTTGCTGATATTGTCGGCTTTACCAGTATTTCAGAAAAGCTACCGCCACAGGAAATTACGCATATTTTAAATGAATATTTTTCTTTCATTTCTAGCATTGCCCAATTACATAACGGCCATATTGATAAATTTATGGGTGATTGTGCTATGATTGTTTTCGGAGCGCCTGAACACTCCGAAGATCACAGTATTGATGCCATTAATTGCGCCATTATGATCCAACAACTGGTCGAGTTATTAAATGTGCAGCGCTTAAAACAACATAAAATGCCTATTCATTTTACCATTGGCGTAAATAGCGGCACAATGATAGCGGGCAACCTTGGCTCAAATGATCGCATGGAATATACGGTAATTGGCGACCCCGTTAATATCGCATCACGTTTGGCCAGCATTGCTAAAAGTGACCAAATTCTTATTTTGGAAGAGTTATATAATAAGGGGGATATTTCTAAACAAATACTCGCCAGTAAGCATAAAATAATACAAGTACGTGGCAAAAAAGATACGGTATCTACTTGGCTAGTACAAAACACATCTGCAGATAAACAAAAAATTATGCAACAACAAATTATTGATATTTTAAAAAACTATAACCGCATACACTCTTGAATATTTTATTTAAACTCACCCGCTATTTTTTTATTGGGCTACTTAGCCTAAGTGTTTTTGCTTGCTCATTTATACCTCCTACGCCTGATAATTTAAACCAAAACATTACATTTTGGCTTAGCCAAAATGAATTTGATAAAATCGATAAAACACTGCATAGAATAGACAATAAAGAGGCTAAGTACGAAAAAACTCTTAGTCAAAAAGCAAACATTAATAAACAAAAACAAAACTTTATTAATAGCACATCAAAGCAGGCTCAGCAGTTAAAACAAAACAACAATTGGCAACAAGCACTTGAAACTTATGACAATGCACTTCAAAAAATAAAAAATCAACCAAGGCTAACTAAAGAACGAGCTGATTTAATATTTGAAAGAGATGAGCAGATTGATGTGCTTAAAAAAAGCATGATGATGCAGCGTGCAAACGCACTCATTTCATATAAAAAAGTTTATGATAAACTTTTCAAACTTATCCCCGAAGATGACGGTGCTCAACAACACATACAGCGTTATAACAATAATAGAATTGAAGTGGCTAATCAGCTTAATTTATGTGGCGAACAAGCTAGAAAAAATAAGCAATATTTACTCGCTAATGATTGCTACGCATTATCTAATAAACTGGTTCCCAGCAAGCAAAAAAAATCATGGATTAGCGCTATAAATAAACAGCTAATAAATGAATCCCATAAAAAAAGTAGCGATGAATTATTGGCCGCATATCATGCGGCTTATAAAAAACAGCAATATCAACTAGCTAAAAAACAACTCAATACATTACTTGCTATTAATCCATCACATGAAAAAACAAAAACGCTATTGAACTCATTAAATAAAAAAATAAATGAAATGACATTAGAAAAAATCAAACTTGGAAAAGCACTCTATAATTCAAAGAAAATAAACGCCGCACTCGAAACATGGCAGCAGGCACTTTTACTCGACCCGGAAAACACAGAAATTATTCAATTAATTAATCGTGCCAAAAAAGTGAGTAAAAAAATTCAGCACCTAGAGGAAAACCAATAACTTTTATGACATTTTTATTCTCACCACATTCATAACCTCTATTTCCATACCGGCAATATTTTCGGTGCTGGGATAATAGGTTAAATTGACCCTTTGGCCTTTTAAATTTTTATAGCCTTTTTTGCGTTTATATTTAAAAGCCACACTACAACCTTCAAGCATTAAGGTATTAATAATCCATTCGCCCGATTCGCGTTGCACATGTGATTCGACTTTCATCATGTCACTTTGGTTTAGCTTTTGATGTGTTTTTAATAGTTTGTCTAGTGGTGATTTCATGGGATGTATTTTTACATATAAAACAAAACGGCTCTGCAGTTTTCACTGCTACTTTTTTAATTATGCATAACATTTATGTCAACTTAACGCAGAATTATTCGGCCTATCCTGCCCTCACCGCTGCGCGGCCGTGGTGTTAAAAAGCAGCGCCACGTTAAAAAACACTCCCAGCGTTTTTTCGAAATTGCTTCTCATCAAGGCCATTCAGTCCGCCATATAAAACAAAAAGGCCCCGCAGCTTTCACTGCGGGGCCTTTTTGTTTTATATGGCGGACCGGACGGGATTTGAACCCGCGACCTCCGGCGTGACAGGCCGGCATTCTAACCAGCTGAACTACCGGTCCGTTGTTTGGTGGGTGGTGAGGGAGTCGAACCCCCGACATTCGCCTTGTAAGGGCGACGCTCTACCAGCTGAGCTAACCACCCAGAAATCTATTTTAGCACTCTGTTTTAGAAGCTGTTTTTGTAAAGAGCGCGAATTCTATATTAAGCCGGTCTTATTTGCTATATAAAACTGCCATTAATTGTTAATTATTTCACTTCTTGTTTTCATCCAGATAATTACGCTCAAACACCTCACTGCCCATGCTTTTTATTTGATAATCAATCATTTCATCAAATAACCTTAATAATGGCTGATATGCCCGCGGCTTGCTCTCTAACAGCCTCAAACCTTCAGCAACCGCCTCTACTGTCGAAAAATAACCCTGCTCAGGTACTTTACGAATACGATAGTTTGAGGCTTTATCCATCTGCAATTTAGCACAGCGTAAGCCGTGTAATTGCGGGTTACACGCCCAAACACGCTTTGCCTTACGCCAAGTAGCATCAATTATTAGCAGGGTTCTAATTTCACTACCATCCAGCAGCGCTAAATTCTCTGCCTGCTCTGATGGATACAATATCAATATCTCCGTCGCTGCCGTTTTAATGAGATTATTTAAATCCGCATGCTGGGTGAAATCCTCCCCCACCCAGCACTCAACTTGCTGCAAACCCAGCTTTGCGATTATCGCGCTACCTTTTGGGTTGCTCACTTCATCTGGGTGCTGCAATATAATGACCTTTACGCGATTCGCCTGCTTTTCAATGCGCCCGCACAAGCAGGCCACCTTTGCGCGACGGCAGGTGTAACAAACTTCACGGGACATAATGGCGCTCAAAAATAACCATGACACAACTCGAATTTAAACAGGCCGACCATTATAGCCTGCCGCTGATTAAACAGTTTTATAAAAAAAATGGCATGCGCGCGCAAGCACCGAAAGGTGACTTAATTTTTATTTGCCTGTTAAATAATAAAATTGTCGCAGCGGTGCGCCTGCACCCAATACAAGATCATTATTTATTACGCAGCATGTGCGTAATAGCCGAGCAACGACATACCGGCATTGGCACAAAGCTGCTGCAATATCTTCAGCCCACATTTCAAAAAATAGAATGCTACAGCTTTCCATTTGAGCATTTATTCGAATTTTATCAGCGTGCAAATTTTATTCTCTGCGATAGCCATTCTGCGCCTGACGCCATTGCCGATAAATTTAAGCGCTATATTGATAATGGCAAAAAAATCTGTTTAATGAAATTTCAGAAATAACCTATCGCTGCTGAGCATGCTAAAATAAGCCATCTATTAATTTAAGTACGAGAATTTTATGTTTGATGTAAATGAATATTTTGAAGGCAAAGTTAAATCATTAGCATTTCAAGCTGGCAATGATAAAGCGACGGTTGGCGTAATGGCTGCGGGTGATTATGAATTTGGCACCAATACCATTGAGCAGATGACATTAATTAGCGGTGAAATGTCGGTGAAACTTCCCAATGAAAATAACTGGCGCAACATCGCAATTAATGAAACCTTTATTGTGGCAGCAGACGTTTCATTCTTAGTTAAAATTGGCTGCGATACTGCTTACCTTTGCCTATATAAATAAACACTGTATAAATAAAATAATCTAACCAAAGCTTCAATATGAAATATAAAGATCTGCGTGATTTCATTTTACAACTCGAAAAAAAAGGCGAGCTTAAACGCATTAGCGTAGAAGTCGACCCCTATCTTGAAATGACCGAAATTTGCGATCGCACATTACGCGCCGCTGGCCCTGCTTTATTATTTGAAAATATTAAAAATTCATCGGTGCCAGTGCTGGCCAATTTATTTGGCACACCACAACGGGTTGCCATGGGCATGGGTGAAGAGTCGGTTGATGCACTGCGCGATGTTGGTGAACTACTGGCTTTTTTAAAAGAGCCCGAGCCACCCAAAGGCATGAAAGACGCATGGCAAAAATTACCCATTTTTAAACAAGTATTAAACATGGCGCCAAAAGTGGTGAGCAAAGCCAGTTGCCAAAAAATTATTATTGAAAAAGATAAAATTGATTTAGCCAACATCCCCATTCAAACCTGTTGGCCAGAAGATGCCGCGCCATTAATTACTTGGGGCTTAGTGGTTACCAAAGGCCCCAATAAAGATCGCCAAAATTTAGGCATTTATCGCCAGCAAGTCATCGCAAAAAATCGTGTGATTATGCGTTGGTTATCACACCGCGGTGGTGCATTAGATTTTAAAGAATGGCAGGTACAACATCCGGGCAAACCTTTTCCCATTGCTGTTGCATTAGGTGCAGACCCAGCCACTATTTTAGGCGCGGTTACGCCCGTGCCGGATAGTTTATCTGAATATGCCTTTGCAGGATTATTGCGCGGCAGTAAAACTGAAGTAGCCGAATGTAAATTATCTGATTTACAAGTACCCGCTTCTGCCGAATACGTTTTAGAAGGTTTTATTTATCCAGATGATATGGCAGCAGAAGGGCCTTATGGCGATCACACCGGTTACTATAATGAAGTAGAAAAATTTCCAGTATTTACTATCGAAAAAATTACTCATCGCAAAGATCCCATTTACCACACCACTTACACCGGCCGACCACCGGATGAACCTGCCATTTTAGGCTTGGCACTTAATGAAGTTTTTGTACCCATTTTAAAAAAACAATTTCCTGAAATTGTAGATTTTTATTTACCCCCCGAAGGTTGCTCATACCGCATGGCGGTGGTCAGCATGAAAAAACAATATCCCGGACATGCCAAACGGGTGATGATGGGTGTGTGGTCTTTTTTGCGCCAGTTTATGTACACCAAATTTGTAATTGTGGTTGATGATGATATAAATACCCGCGACTGGAATGATGTAATCTGGGCAATGACCACCCGCATGGATCCAGCCCGCGACACCACTATTATTGAAAACACTCCCATCGATTATCTCGACTTCGCTTCACCGGTATCCGGCCTCGGCTCTAAAATGGGTTTTGATGCAACCAATAAATTGCCCGGCGAAACCGATCGCGAATGGGGCAAACCAATTGTGATGCGAGACGATATTAAACAGCGCGTTGATGAAAAATGGGATCAATTAAATATTTTTAATAAAGATTAAATATAATGACAAAGAAAACTCAAAAAAAACTTTATACCGTTAAACAAAGCGCCATTCACGGCAAAGGTTTATTTGCCCATTGCGATATAAAAAAAGACACCATACTTGGCAACTTAAAATGTAAGCCCGCAAAAAAAGATGGGCCTTATGTTTTATGGGTTAATGAAAACTTAAGCGTGCAAGTGCAATGCGATTTAAAATTTATTAATCACAATTCAAAACCGAATGCCGCTTATTATGAAGACCTGCAAGTGGTGGCTATAAAAAACATTAAACAAGGCGATGAAATCACCCATGATTATGGAGATGAGTGGTTATAGATATAACTATATGATTGTAGAAGAAATCTTTAGCTCGCGAACTTTTTAATAAAGCATCACAAGCTAAAGCTCGCTCCTACACAGAATATTTATATAAATTTTTATGCCAGTTTTTATCTGCTGCCGTTTGTAATAATTTTATATGCTGCCCAACTTCATTTTCATACCAGCCCTGATGATTTTCTAAAGGCTCAACCGAATATCCCCACCAACAACCATCTGCATCTTGCGCAATAAATCGCACCCAGTTCGGTACATTAATTCCCGATAAATCAGGCTTCAACTAATTCGTCCAACTCATCATCCATGTGCAACATGGTTAACTCTGAAAATCCGCCAATCCATTTTCCATCTATTGAAATTTGCGGAACCGTGCGCGCACCCTGCGTGAGCTCAGACATTTCTCTCAATGCGCTGTGATCTATATCCACCATTGCCACATCAAAGGGTATTTTCCACTTTTCTAATAGGGTTTTAGTTTTATCACAAATTGGGCATCGTGCTGTGCTATATATTTTTACGCGCGCCATTAATTACTGCTCCTAAAATTTATTCTGCTGATTATTTTGGTAAATTATATCAAATAATATAGCGCGAGAATAATTCACTTCACTTTATGGGCTTTTTCTTTTTGGGTTTATGTTGCAAAATGTGCTACTTATTTTTTCAAATATATTTTTAAGGATTTGCAATGGCGCATAAAGTTACCGTGCACCCTTCCAAGCATCAATTTGACGTTGATGATGACGAAACGATTTTAGATGCCGCCATGCGACAAAACATTGATTTACCTTATGGCTGTCGAGGCGGTGCCTGTGGTAGCTGTGCCGGTTACATTGTAAGCGGTGAAGTTTATTACGATGATGTACCCATTGCACTTGATGACGACATGCTTGCCAACAACCAAGCATTATTTTGCATTGCAAAAACCCGCGCTAATCTTGAAATTAGTGTTGAAGAAATATCAGACACCCAAGCATTAGACATTAAACAATTTGGCTGTCATGTAAGTTCTAAAGATCATTTATGCCATGATGTTATTGCACTTAAAATTACCCTTGATAATAATGAAAGGCTGCAATATCACGCAGGGCAATATCTTGAATTTATTCTTGAAGATGGTAAACGCCGAGCATTTTCAATTGCCAATGCGCCTCATAACGATGACTTAATTGAATTACATATTCGCCATGTTGATGGCGGCCTCTTTACCGACTTTTTATTCGTGTCTATGCCAGAAAATTCCAGCTTACAAATGCAAGCACCACTGGGTCATTTTTATTTACGAGAAGATCGTCAACGACCCATTATTATGATGGGTGGCGGCACTGGCTTTGGGCCGTTAAAAGCCATGATTGAACACATTGAACATATTTCGTTTAACCAGCCCATACATTTATTTATGGGCGTGCGTGCTCTACGTGATTTATATATGAATGATATGGCCAAACAATGGATGCAGAAAAATAAAAATTTAAGCTTTACGCCGGTGCTGTCCGATCCAATGAGCACAGATAACTGGCAAGGTGAAAGTGGTTTTGTACATCAAGTTGTTGCTAAACAATTTGCTGATTTATCACCCTTTGATATTTATATGAGCGGACCACCACCAATGATAAATGCCGCGGTTGAATTATTTACTAAACAAGGCGCATCTAAAGATAATATGTTTTCCGATGCATTTGAATATTCTGCGGATGCGACTCAATCCATCGCGTCAAAAAAAGATACTTCGCAGTAAATTGGTAAGTACGAATTTATTCGCACAAATTTATGAAATAACGACATGCATCAATCAGTTGCGCGGCATAGAAATTTTTCGTTATTGTATGACCTTTAATAATGGGCGAGCCATTTTATTATTATCTTTAGGCAAACCTAATTGTAAAATTTCATCTTGATCATTCACTGCACTCATTAAGCCTAATTGATACATTTTTTGAGCCTCTTCGTGCTCATCCATTTTAGTCTCTAATAATTCAGCTAATTTTAAATACGCTTCTGCAGAAGCTTGAATACCAACACTCGACTCAAAATAATTTCGCGCCTTGCCCCACAGCTGGCAATTCAAGCACAATTTTCCTAGCACCCGTAAAAGCACCGCGTTTCTTGCCTGCCCATGCAGCCATGTTTCTGCCGTTTCTAACTGCTTAGTGCCGTCATCTATTTTAATATTAGAATATAAAATAGCTAAGTCATCACTCCAGCTATTACTGAGTTGATTTCTAATTAAACTTTCTGCTTCTTGTTGACGCTTTACTTTTAATAAATAGCTACAATAAATTTGAATAAGTTGAGAATTAGTTTTTAACCGTTTTGGAATTTTCTTCCACATCTCATCAGTTTTATCACCATCAGCTTGTTTAATACTGGTTTTTAATACACCATAAAATGCATCAATTTCATTTGCTTCTAATTGCTTTTCATCTAATGCTTTCATTTTACGAGCATCTTCTAAAATTGGCACTAAATTATCCCAATCTTCTAGCTGTTGGTATGCACTGGCTTGTAATTTTTTCACATAGCCATGTTTAGGTGACACACTAGAAAGATGATTTAAAGTGGCCAATGCTTGCTCTAGTTGCTTATGACTTAATTGTAATTCGGCCTGCGTTAAACCAATGGCAATATCAGCAGAGGGTGTTGCCTCATGGGCCAATCTTAAATATTCATCGCGACGGTCATAGGCGCCCAACTGTTGTGCCGACCTTGCGGCCATTAAATAATTTAGCAGCGAAGTATCACTTGCTCCGGCTTGTTTGATTAATATTTTTTCTGCTTGCTCAAAGCGCCCTTCTGACATTTCAATTAAACCTTTTATCAAAGCATTTTTAGCTCGCTCAGATTGACGCTCACTATGTCGGCGATTCATATAATTTGGAAAATATAATAATTTTGACAAAGTACGAATTGAATAATAAAAAACAAAAAAACTCAGCGCCAAAAAACCCAGCATAAATATAAATGAGGTTTCCATCGTGTATTCAGCAAAGCTAAATACCACATATCCCGCACCATTATAAAATGCCATAACACCGATGCTTACTGCAATTATTGTTGCTAGTAAAATTGCTAAAATAAATCGTTTCATTTTTTAGCCTCCTGCTTTTGTTTTTTTACAACCGCCGACTTAACTGTTTTATTACTGGGGGTTTTTATTTTTGTTTGCAACAAAGTCCACGCCAGCGTTAGCTCAGGTAAATCAGGGCTTAACTGCAAAACAGAATAGTCCGATAATATTTTTTTCAATTGCTCAATACGATTGTCTTTTTCATCATAATATAATCTCAAAATTTCTTGTGCCTGAGCAATCTCATGCAAAAATTGTATTTGATCAAAACGTAATGCGGCTAATCTTGCACCTAATAAATAAGTTCGCAATAATTGCTCTATTTGATTTTGCTGCTCGCCACTGCTGGCCGCTTTAATGCTGCGCTGATGAACTTTTATATCACCAATTTGTTTTACTGTATCTAATAATGAATCAACAAATGTTTTATCTTCTATAGCCGGTTCTTGTACCGCATCATTTTCTGTAAATTGAATTTTTACTTCATCTTCTATTGCTTTAAATGGAAGCTCAGGCAAATAGGCAATTGCCTGATCTAATGCCAATGAAATACCATTTACATCTGCTTGGTGAATGGCATTTAAGTTACCAATATCTTTAGCCAGTTGTTTGCGTATATTAAATAAACTTAAATCACCTAGTTGCTTTAAGCGTGCATCGGCACCTTTTAATGCGGCAATGGCTCCATCAATATCTTTGGCAACTGCAATGCGCTGATGAGCGATGCGTAATAGATAATCAACTTCTGCCAATGCCCAATCACGTTGGTTTCGATTAACAATAATTATGGCCTGTTGAGAAATGCTTTGTGTTTGTTCGATTTGTTTTTTTAATTCTATACTATTCGCTGCGCCATCAATCAGTGCTTTGGTATTGTTACTGATAGTTTCGGTAGCGGTTAGTAATTGATTTTTTAATTGCTGAATAGAATATTGTTGTGATGAAATTGCATTAGCTTGTTGCTGTTGTTGTTGCCAAAAATAATAAGCCGCCGCTGTACTCACAGCCGTTAGCAATAGTATCAATATAATTAATAACCAAAACCCCGATGATTTTTTAGTTTTTTGTGGGTTATTATTTTCAATATCATTATCAATCACATCATGCGTTTTTTCTTCATCAGAAATGACATTTGACAGATTATTTTCTTGTGTAGGCATAATTAATTTTCTTTTAAAGTACTTTGGTTATTAAATGCACTGTTAAGCGCTTCAAGTATATGCTGGTTAATAGCCGACTGTGCACAATAAATTTGTTTAAATCCCAATGATTTTGCTAACTTTACACTGCGCTCGGATGCCACAATAATTAACGTATTCATTATTAAACATTTATCCGCTAGCGTGTTGTTTGCCAATTCAAGCATATCATAAAGATTTTGTAGCGATTCATTACTGGTAACGGTTATGGCATTAATGCCAAAGTCTGGCCAATTTTTGCGTAAGACCTGTCGGCTAACATCACCATCGAACTGTGGAATGCATCGCTGATAAACTTCCGCGTAATTAACCTGCGCGCCACGTTGCTGTAATGTATTAGCCAAATGTTCTAAGCCACCAACGCCTCGAATAATGAGACAACGTGTTGCATTAATTTGCTCTGTTTGCAATTCATTTAAAGCCAATAGCGACTCACTATTAAAACCCTGTTGCGGGCTAATATCCACCTTAAATCCAGCCGCTATTGCCGCATTGCGGGTGGCTTTTCCAATGGTGGCAATGCTGGCACTTATATCTGCTAATTTTATATTTTGCTGCTGCAATAATTTTAGCGCGTGCTGCACCGCATTGGCACTGATAAAAATAATTAAATCATAGTCATTGATTGAGCATAATGTTTGTTTAAGTTGGGGGGTTAAATTCACCGCACAAATTTCTATACTCGAAAAGGCCAGCGCGGCATAATTATTATCCGATAATAACTGGCTGATTTCTGCAAGCTGATGTTGCGGCCGCGTCACCAATATTTTTTTTTGTATCTTACTCATTTGAGCATTGCTCAATCAATCATTCCCATTTCACGCAAAATCACATCGGCGCCGTCATTTAATAATTGTTCTGCTAATTGCTGCCCCAGCACTTCTGCTTGGTCTTGTGGGCCACGAATTTCACCTCGAATCACTTCGCTGCCGTCCGGCCTTCCCACTAGCCCGCGCAAAAATATTTCATTGTTTTCGAGTATCGCATAACCCGCAATGGGCACCTGACATCCGCCATTTAGGCGATTATTCATGGCACGCTCTGCACTTAAACGTAAATGCGTATGTGGATGGTTTAGGGGTGCAATTAAAGCTTCAATTTTTTCATCACCCACGCGGCATTCAATGCCGACGGCGCCTTGCCCAACAGACGGCAAACTTTGCTCCGGTGTCAATCGGGTTTTAATGCGTGCCTCAAACGCCAACCGAATTAATCCGGCGCTGGCTAAAATAATCGCATCGTAATCGCCATTGTCCAATTTTTGCAGGCGACTATTTACATTGCCACGCAAATTCAACATTTGCGCGCTGGGCATTACTTCTTTTATTTGTAACTGGCGGCGCAGGCTGGATGAACCAATGCGCGCATTGGCGGGCAAATCTTGAAGGCTGTTATAAGTATTAGAAACAAACGCATCGGTGGGATCTTCACGCTCCATTATAATAGGCAGGTGCAAGCCCTCGGGAAACTGCATGGGCACATCTTTCATGGAATGCACCGCAATATCGGACTCACCATCTAACATCGATTGTTCTAATTCTTTTACAAACAGGCCCTTGCCCCCCACTTTTGCTAACGGCGCATCGAGAATTTTGTCGCCCTTAGACACAATTTTAATTAATTCGATATTAATGTCGGGATATAAAAGTCGAAGTTGGCGCGAGACTTCCTCTGCCTGCCAAAGGGCTAGTGGGCTTTTACGTGTCGCAATGCGAATGGTTTGTGGCATGAATAATCCAAGCTATAAAAAATGCTATTTTAGCGCAGATTAATCGCCTTGCGTAGGGGCAGAGGTGATCTTAAAAATAGATAGATAAAGATGTGATTTATTTTTACAAAACCGGTGTTATTTGAAGGTGGCCATATTTTTTATTTTTTTGCGCACATGGGGTAAATGACGGCGCGAAATCTCCAAACGCTCTTCTAGCCCTTCAATGGTAATAACACAATGGCCATCGGTGTTTTTTTCCAGCCCTGTCATATATTGGTCGGCAATTAGCGCATTGCGGTGAATACGCGTAAACAAGTGGCTAAATTCACCTTCCAATGATTTCAGCGATTCTTCAATTAAGCACTCGTGATCGTCGGTGCGCAGGGTGACATATTTATGATCGGCTAAAAAATAGCGAATAGTTTCAATTGGCACCAGCTCTAAGTTGCCACGGGTTTTTACACAAATATGGGTGCGGACTTTGGGTTGTTCATCAATATATTTTAATTGCTCAAGTTGCGGTTTAGTTAATCTTGCGGCCGCTTCCAATGCCTCGTGCAGACGATCTTGCTTGATGGGTTTAAGCAAATAATCTACCGCGTGGGTTTCAAATGCGCTTAGGGCATGTTCACTAAAAGCGGTGGTAAACACAATGGCAGGGGGTTTGCTCAAGCGATTCATGTGATGGGCGGTTTCTATGCCATCCATACCGGGCATACGAATATCCAGCAATACCACATCGGGCCTTAGCTCCTGCGCTAAACGCAGGGCATCTTTGCCATTTGATGCGTTTGCACAGGCCTCGTGGCCATTTAGTCCTTGCACTAGACCAACCAGTCTTTGGCGGGCTAATGGCTCATCATCAACAATCAATATATTCATCGTTTTAAAGGTATTCCTATTGAAACCGTATACATATCTGGCTCAGCAGCTATCGTAAAGTCGGCTTCATCTGCATACATGAGTTGCAAACGGGTTTTAATATTCGTCTGCGCCATGTGATTTCCTTTATGCCGGCTCATTTCACTGTGCGCGGCCACCGGATTACTTACACTTAAGCATAGTCGATTGTTATCAAGTTGCGCTGAAATTTTTATTTTTCCGCCTTCGGCTAATGGTTCAACTCCATGATAAATGGCATTTTCTGCCAGCGGCTGCAGGCACAAAGATGGGACTTCGGTTTCTGCGGCCAGTTCCATTACCGCATCATCCAGCTGCCACTCAACCGCGAGACGCTCATCGAGGCGCAAATGTTCAATGTCCAAATAGCTTGCCACCAAATCCAGCTCAGCTTGTAAGGTATGATTAGTTTCTTCCTGCAAGCTAGCACGAAATAAGTCTGATAAATCTTCCACGGCTTTTTCAGCTTTGTTGGCATCAATATGCACCAAGCAGGCAATGGTATTCATGCTGTTGAATAGAAAATGTGGCCGAATACGGGCCTTTAAGGCCTGCAATTGCGCATGACTTTGCGCCTGTAAATTTGAACGCCATTGGTGTTGAACATAAAAATAGCGCAATACCACCACATAAACAATACTGCTGATGGCTAAATTTCGAGCAAAGAAATAATGAATGGCTGATTCATTTTCTACAATAGACAAGCCAAACTCAACACTCATATAAACAGCCAAATAGCTAAAAAAGCCGCTGGCGAACATCATTAATGAAAAGCTAGCAAGGGTACAAATTAGAACGCTTTGTTTATTTAGCCAGTTTTTTAACAAGCATAATAGGCTGGCATTCACCAACCCCAACCATTGTGAGAAAAATGAAATAAGCGCTAAGCGCTCCCAAAAGCCCACTTGCGCCATCGGTGCCAAGGCCAATAATAGCGACAATAACTCCACCATGAGTATGACCAAAAATACCGCGGAGACATCACACAGATTAGGGATAAAGCCCCTTTTTGAATTTAATTCCATCCATTCAGTCTATACGATATGAGACCTTTGCACGATAGAGGCGCAAAAGAAAAATGCGCTAAAATTTTACTGATTGAGGCAGGAAACGCAGTTAATATCTAGATATTGATAAGTTTTCTAACGAAAAGCAGTGAAATTTTAGCCATTTTTACTTGTGATTCTATCGTGCAAAGGTCTCGATATATTCGTTTTTTGTGAAAATTAAAAACCATACCCCTTTGTGCGTCCTATTGCTGCTTATCATTGGCACGGCTTGTCATTGGTTAGCGTCAGCGCTTTTGTTATACTCCGCGCTACTTCAAATTCAGTTCAGGATTAACCCACACCATGAGCAAGCCATCCGCGCCTAAAGCACCGTCAAATAAACAGCCCGAAAAACTTTGGGGTGGCCGCTTTACCGAGCCCACCGATGCCTTTGTAGAGGCCTTTACTGCCTCGGTGCAGTTTGACCAACGCATGTATCGCGAAGATATTGAAGGCTCTCGTGCACATGCTCGCATGCTTACCAAAATTGGGGTGCTAACCGATGCTGACTTAAAATCTTTGCTCGAAGGCCTCGACCAAATTGAGCAAGAAATTGCCGACGGTCAATTCGAGTGGTCCATCGCCCGCGAAGATGTACACATGAATATTGAAGCACGCTTAACTGAGCTGGTGGGTGATGCGGGCAAACGCCTGCACACGGGCCGCTCGCGTAACGATCAAGTCGCTACTGATATTCGCCTGTATTTACGCGAACAAATTGGTTTTGCCATTTCTGAAATTCGTCGCCTGCAAAACGGCTTGCTGAATTTAGCCGAGCGCGAAGCCAGCACCATTATGCCGGGCTTCACTCATTTGCAGGTTGCCCAGCCGGTTACCTTCGGGCATCACCTGATGGCATGGTTTGAAAATATGCATCGCGATGCCTCACGCCTTGATGATTGTGCTCGTCGCTTAAATGTTTTGCCATTAGGTGCTGCGGCACTCGCTGGCACAACCTACCCCATTGACCGACATTTCACTGCAAAACAGCTCAATTTCGACGACGTTTGCCGCAACTCATTAGATGCCGTAAGTGACCGAGATTTCGCGATTGAGTTCTGTGCCGATGCCGCTATTTTAATGACCCACCTGTCACGCTTCTCAGAAGAGCTGGTTTTATGGTCATCGGCGCAATTTAATTTTATTAATCTACCCGATCGTTTTTGCACCGGCTCATCAATTATGCCGCAAAAGAAAAATCCCGATGTACCGGAGCTGGTGCGTGGAAAAACCGGTAGAGTAAATGGCCATTTAATTTCGCTGCTGACTTTAATGAAGTCGCAGCCACTGGCATATAACAAAGACAATCAAGAAGACAAAGAACCTTTATTCGATACAATCGACACCATATTAGGCTCTTTACGCGCATTTGCCGACATGATGCCCGCAGTTGAATCAAACAAAGAAAATATGTATAACGCCGCCAAACAGGGATTTTCGACTGCTACTGATCTTGCAGACTATCTTGTAGTTAAAGGCATGCCATTTAGAGATGCTCACGAAGTGGTGGGTAAAGCCGTGGCTTATGGCGTTGAAAATGAAAAAGACTTAAGTGAAATGTCACTAGAAGAACTTCAAGTATTCTCAGATATTATTCAGCGGGACGTATTTGATGTGCTGACCTTAGAAGGTTCCGTAGCGGCTCGTAACCATATTGGTGGCACTGCACCTGAGCAGGTGTTAAAGGCGGTGAAAGATGGCCGCGAAAGAATTAAATAGAACGAAGTTTTGATAGAGGGGTATTTAATTAACACGACAACTCGTTATAAATGCCCCTTCAACTCTTCTGCCAACTCACTATAAGCCGCCTCAAGCTCCGCAAAAACACGACTTAAATCGTCTGATTGATCGGCCCGCGCATCTTCTTCCAACTGTTTTGCCAATCGAAATATCTGCATGGCACCAATACTACCACTACCGCCTTTTAATTGATGCGCACTATGCACCACATCATCCAGATTGCCTGCGGGTATTGCTTGGCTCATCATCGCCAATAATTTAGTCGAGTTATCCAGATAGGTTTCAATAAACGAGCCCATCGCATCGCCCATTAATTCAGCTATTTCATCAAAAACCAATTTATCTATTACAGACTCACTCATAAAAAATACTCTACACTTATTAGCTGGGTTTAATCGTTATAATAACTATCGAGACACATCGCCCACCAGCATGGCCTCGGGCACATACTGTCGAATAGCGCTAGTTAGCTCTTTACATAAACCCGGCTTAGGCTTGTGAGACACCCATAAGCAATTGATTTTTAAATCCATATTGGCAAACACCACATCTGAGCTGTAGCGGCTGAGCACCATTTGAATATCTTTTAAGGTGCGATCAATATAATTTTGAGGTTTTTTCTTTAGCTTGGGAATAATCAACATAAAATCGACAAACGATTTACCATTTTCATCGCGTGTGGGCGCTATTTTATACAGCTTCTCACCGGGAAGAATCCCCTTAAACATATCTATTTTTTGATCAGACATACGCCACTACTCCACTCAAGCCAATACTTACAATAAGCTTAGCCGAACTCAACGCTAAACGCGAAAATATTCACATTATCATCAACTCAGACAACAGCCTAACAAACACACAAAACTATTTGCCTCGCGCGCCGATTTCGTGGATAATACCTGACTAAATTAGTCAAGATTATTTATTTTTTACGAGGTGATGTAATGGAAGCGATTGTTAACGGTAAAACAATTGAATTAAGTGAAGCAGGTTGGTTAATGAACCTGGACGAGTGGAGCGAAGAACTGGCTGCTCAAATTGCAATTAATGAAAATGTACCTGAGCTAACTGAAGAGCATTGGAACATCATTAAAATGGCGCGTGAACATTTCCATGATAATGGCATGGTGTGCGAGCCACGTGCATTTTCTAAGAAGATGAAAAAAGAATACGGCAAAGATAAAAGTGACCAGAAATATATTTATTCTTTATTCCCAACGGGTTTAATTAAGTGTGCAAATAAAATTGCTGGCTTACCTCGCCCTAAAGGTTGTAGTTAATTTTTTATTCGTTAACTGCAAAATAAAAAAGGCGGCTTATATAAGCCGCCTTTTTTATTTCTACAAATTAATATTAACGATTGTTATAACGACTCAAATCAAAAATTCCGTGCCCAATAGGATCTTGTTTTGCATATTGTTGATTAAACCAATCTGCCTGTTTCCAAAAATTGGATGACGTTCTGCGAATACCATAAACCGCGACAAAACGTTCATAATCATCGCGGTTTTTTATCGCCACTAACTGATCGGTAAAAGTACCTAGCTCACTTTCATCAACAACAAAAAAGAAGTTTGGATACGAACCGAGCAAACCGCTATAAACACTCATAGTATCTGATGAACGATCTCGCTTATCTACGGAATCAAGAACAAAACTAATGTTTTTATAGGCTTTATTTCTAATCAGAGTATAAGCCTTATTTTGCTTGTCACTTTCGATTTTTAAAAAAGTAATATCAGAAAATACTCTTAGTTGCTCACCCTTAACTTCATCAATACGTCGTATATGAAAATCAATGGTTGATAAATTTTTATTTACACATTTTTGTGTGCTGCAACGATTTAGATAATCTACCTGATCATGCGAGCCAATTAGTTTTTCTTCTAATTTTAAATATAGTTCTGTTTGAGGATTATCGGTTTTAAAATCTTCCACCATTTTGTGATTCAGCCAATTAGTTGGCTGATCAAAATATTTTTTAATATCGCCACGAATACCCACATACCACGATTGCTGTAATTCTTTTCGAAACTTAACTGGCATAAACGCCAAAAAATTATTCTCTGATTCCATTCTTAAAAAATCCATATAAATTCGCGTATTAACTTGATGCCCAACATTGCCATACACATCATAACCTGCAACCAATAAATAATGAATACGCTCCAAAATGGGATAATCTAAAATCCAAGCGGTTTCTGGATACTCCCCTAACATACCCTGCTTAACCGTGGCACTATCAAAATGTCGATAAATAGTTAGACTACGATTTTTTTCATCCATGCTTTTACTGCCATCCCATATAAAAGTCATGGCTTTATTTAAGTTCATCGCCGGCATGTTTTCAAAATTTTTCTGCCGAGCCAGCATATATGTTTTTTGCTTATCCCAATATTTAGTCCAAATACTAAAAGGGTTTAGTGTGTTGCCATCTTCAGCGGGTAAATGAAGTGCATTCGACATCGTCGACATATACTTATCATCATTATTAACACGAAGTTTATCTGGTGACATAAAAAACACCCAAAAATTATCTTCAATAACATTGAGTGCCACCTGCCCTCGGCATACAGGGCCCTTAATAAAGCCTTCAATAAAAAATTTAGCATCATCTAATAAAAATTTATATCTAGAATTTAAAGGCAGATCTTCAAACGCTTTGGTTGGGTTAGTTGCAACGTCAGGCGAATAAGCAGGTAACTTAGTTATTTTATAATTTGTACTAAAAAATAATTCATTATAGCGTTGCATACGTTTATCTGAAAACTCATATACAACATGGGTTTTATCTACAATTGAAGATGTGAAATATTTTAATCGATAATAAAATTTATCAACTTTCGGGTCATCAAATGGGCGTGATGTTGCGATGATTTTAATTTCTGTTCCCGGCGGTGTATAGGAACGCACTAATTGAAAAAACTCGCGGGAGTCGGCCCCTTTAAAATAAATATGCCCAAGAATTAAATGCTCATATAAATATCGGCTGAACAATTTATGTTTTAAATTATTTTTATTTAAATAATCTTCCCACTTTTTAATTTGTTGTTGCGTTGATTTAGGTAACACCGTATTACTATCATCGGGCAAGCCCTGAGAAATCCACTTAACTAATATATGATATTCATCATCTGACAAATTTGGCATGGCAAATGGCATACCATGCGATGCAAACTTATTTTCAAATTCATTAAAATTTTGATTCGTTGGGCAGGCATTTTTTCGATTAATGCTGAAATCATAGCGTTCATCTAACATGCCCACTTTTGGCTGCGGGTTTAACTGCTTTAAGCGTAGCATTTTATAAAGAACAGAATGGCGTAAATTACTTTCTGCTGATTTTTTATTATTATCGACATTCAATACACTATGAAAACCTTTTTCTCGCCATTGTTTTTCTGAGTGAGCATCGACAAAAAGCCTAGTAGGTTCTGCGGCTAACAGCCGTTTACTATCGTAAATACTTAACGGGTTTGCACCGCGTTTAATGCCTTCAATAGACGTTAACTTCAATTGGCACGGCGCATCATAACAACCATGACAAACAATGCAGCGTTTTTCTAAAATCGGCTTGGCTTGATTAATATATGAAATTGGCTTACTGCCGCCTTTTAATAAAATAGCGTAATCTATATCAGCCTGCTCTTTGGTAACGCTTGGTGTTTTTTCACCCCCACATGAAGATAATAAAATTATCAACATTAAGCTAATAAAAATTTTCATTTTATTATGCTTCCAGTTTGTCCCATTTTTCATAGGCTATTTTTAATTCCTGTTCAATCTCTTCATGTCGTTGAGTCGCTCTGGTTATAATGTCTTTATCTTGTTGATAAAAATCTGCTGCTGACATTTTTTCGGTTAATGCTTGTTGCTCTGTGTCTAATGTTTCAATAAGTGCAGGTAACGCATCCAATTCACGTTGCTCTTTAAAGCTAAGTTTTTTAGCTGAAGTTTCAATTGTATTTTTGGGTTTTTGTTTGGCCATTTTTTTAATCGGCTCAACATTTATTTTTGATTGTTTATATTGATACTGCTCTAGCCAATCTTCATAGCCACCAACATATTCAAACACCTGAGCATCACCTTCAAATACTAAAGTACTGGTAACTACATTATCGACAAACGCTCTGTCGTGACTCACTAAAATTAATGTGCCTTCGTAATTCATCAGCAGCTCTTCTAATAACTCCAATGTATCCACATCTAAATCATTAGTTGGCTCATCCATTACTAATAAATTAAACGGTTTTGCAAATAACTTTGCCAACATTAAACGATTGCGCTCCCCTCCCGACAATGCACTCACTGGTGTATTGGCCTGCGCCGGTGCAAATAGAAAATCACCGAGATAGCTCATCACATGTTTTTCTCTGCCTGCCACTTCAATTTTATCGGTGCCCGGCGCTAAATTATCGCGCACACTTTTTTTCAAATCTAACTCAGAACGGAATTGATCAAAATAGGCAATTTCTAATTTTGTGCCCATTTCAACTTTACCTTCATCTGGTGCTAACTCACCTAATAATAAATTTATTAAGGTGGTTTTGCCGACACCATTGGGGCCTAAAATGGCAATGCGATCACCGCGCGTAATTAAGGTGCTAAGGTTTTTAACAATGGGCACACCTTCATAACTAAAGCTAATATTTTCAACTTCAACCACGCGCTTGCCCGAGCGATCTTGTGCAGACACTTGCATGTTCACCTGGCCTTTTTGATCGCGGCGTTGCGAGCGTTCTTTGCGTAACGCTTTTAGCGCACGCACTCGGCCTTCATTACGGGTGCGGCGCGCTTTTATGCCTTGTCGAATCCACACTTCTTCTTGTGCCAATCGTTTATCAAATAAAGCATTTTCTTTTTCTTCGTTTTCTAAAGCCTGCTGCTTTAACACTAAATAGTTTTCGTAGTTGCCGGGCCATGAAGTTAACTGCCCGCGGTCCAGTTCAATAATTCGGGTGGCCAGTTTTCTGAGGAAGGATCGATCGTGGGTTACAAATAACACACTGCCATTCCAGTTGAGTAAAAATTCTTCTATCCATTGAATCGCCGCCACATCCAAATGGTTGGTTGGCTCATCCAGCAATAATAAATCCGGCTCAGTTACGATGGCTCGCCCCAATAATACACGACGCTTTAATCCGCCAGATTGCGCACTAAATTCATCATCGGCGGGCAGCTCTAATAATGAAAGCGTGGTTTCAACCTGCTGCGATAAACTCCAGCCATCCACTGCCTCTAATTCGTGCTGAATGCGCGACAACTCTTCCATTTTTTCTTCAGAATAATCCTCCGCCAGCTCAAGGCTGCAATGATGATATTTTTTGAGTATGTCCCCCACGCCTTCCAAACCCGAAGCCACCACATCATAAACACTGCCTTCAATATCGTTGGGTACATCTTGAGTTAAATAAGCAATTTTCAAATTTTGCTGCTGCTCAATGCTGCCCTCATCTACTTTCACCATGCCGCCAATCACTTTCATCAGTGTGGATTTGCCCTCGCCATTGCGTCCAAGCAAACATAAGCGCTCGCGTGGCTCGATTTGCAAATTTAGCGAATCGAATAAGTTGGGGCCGCCGAAGCCTAAATTGATATTTCGTAAAGTGAGAAGTGCCATAAAATGTCTTTTATTAATTCATAATTTAATTGCGTGTATTTTATCAGAGCCTGATAGTATTATTGGGTTTTTCACACTTTTGATAAGTATGCCGCTAACTATACTTTCTGTTATTGAATCCCCTACGCACCCTAAGCTTTCTGCGCTTTATCAAAAAATGGGCGTGCGTGAAATAAAAGTCAACTCCAGCCGCAATGCCATTAAGGCACTTAAAACCCATAAACCTGATTTTATTGTGGCGGAGTTTTTTTATGGATATGGTAATAATTATGCGGGGGTGAATGTGAGTAATCTGGATGTGTTGCTTTCATCTTTGCCTAAATATTCTCCCAGCACTAAAACCATTGTGTTTGTTATGAAAGATGAGGTGCAATATATTGAAAAGCTTAATGCACTTTACCCTGTTATCGGGGCTTTTTTGCATGACACACCAGAACATATACTTAAAGATTTATTCACTTAAAATACTCTCCCATATCTTTAAGCTAGTAAATAAACAACTAAGCCATAAATTTCTACCTTTTTCTGCTTTACTCAATAAGCGAACAGCCTTAATACCCGTATTGTTTTATTAAATTAGGGGCGCTCTTAATGGCTATATACCAAAAACCTATACTTAACGGCAACTTCAAAGGAATTTTCTAATGACTTTACATAAATATTTAAAGCCCTATTTTTTAATAGGCTCTATTTCTCTGCTATCTATCACCATTTTAGCTGGCTGCGGTAGCAGCTCAAGCACTCCTGTTAGCTCCATAGAAAGCTACAATGGCCCCGGCTCAAAATGGGTTGTGGATTTAAATAGTAACGGTAACTTTAACATTGAGCATTTTGCCAACGGTCATGATGATTCTGATTATGCGGTGCAGGGTGATCATCAGCTTGAATCCACCGGATTTACCACCTTAACCGCAACCGCTGTAACCGGCACAGGCGGCCCAACTGTCGGTGACACCGCATGGGCGATAGAAGTGCCGAGTTTTATGCCCTGTTGTTAAAACCGTCTAATGAAGATCGCATCATTGCGATGCTTAAAGAAGGCGAGTGCCCAACCAGTAATCTTATCGGTAACTTTGTTGTAACAAAAAAAGATTTAGTCATCGATACTGGGGCGCCTGATGTGGGCACTTCAGGCGCCAGCCAAGCTGGGCGTGACTTCTTCGGTAGTTTTGTATTTAATGTTACCGATGGTGTTACCACATTAACCAACTTAAACTCATTAACCGCTGGTTTTCCCAGCACCATAGGCGGCACACCTCTTGCGCTCCCTGCTGGCACTTGCACAAATGGTATAGTGACATTAGACGATTCCCTTGTTTATCTTACTGCCAGTGGTGGTGGTATTGTACATTTGGGCTTGAATACAGCTAGCAATGCCGCTGATGACTCTTTCCTCTTTGGCTTACCTCAAAAAGCCATAACCGATATTAGTAGTATCGAGGGAAATTATGCTGGAATTATTTTCGATGATTTTTCTGACACCAAGGTTCAAGCGGTTTCACTCACTTGTGATAGTGGAGGAGATTGTACCGGTAATATAGTCACCGATGTTGTAGCCGGTACAACTGCTGGTAGCACAGCAGTCTTGGCGCTATCGGGAACCATTGATAGCCCAAGCGATGGCAATATTACTGGCACCGTAACTATTGGCGCAAGTACTGGCAACCTTGCCTGTGCTGCAGACATTACTGCCGCAGGCACCAGCACTAAAGTGATTAGCTGTGTGGGCCAGTCTCCAGAAGATAATAACTATATGTATAATGTTATCTTTGTTTCCATTTAAACCCCTTTATCTCTAAACCCAAAACAAACGAGTGCCCATATTTTAAACAATATGGGCACTCGTTTATTTCAATTAAGCTTTATAGCTTTCGGCATTATTAATAAAATGCTGCGCCACACACCAGGCAGAAGACCAGGCCCATTGAAAATTATATCCGCCCAATTGGCCAGTTACATCAAGCACTTCACCGATAAAGTATAAATTATCTACTAATTTTGATTGCATTGTTTTTGATGAAATCTGATTCGTATCTACACCACCGTCAGTCACTTCAGCTGTTTTATATCCTTCCGTGCCTGCAGGTGTTAATTTCCAGTGGTGAATTTTCTTTTTTAATTTTTCTAATACAGGCTTATCTAATTGTTTTAATTTAAGCATTGCCATAGATTCATTACTAATAAATTCAGTTACTTTTTTAGGCATAATTTTCGATAAACTATTTGTCATTAATTGGTCTGGATGCTTAGCCCTTTGTTCAGATAGATACTCAATAACATCAATTTGTGGTAATAAATCTATTTCAATTTCCACACCAAACTTCCAGTATGCCGACAATTTCAAAATTGCAGGCCCGCTTAATCCGCGATGAGTAAACAGCATGTCATCAACAATCGGCACTGTTGTTTTTTGTTGTTTACAACTTACCGAAACGGGTAATGCCACTCCTGCTAACGCCTTTATTTTTTCCAGTAATTTTTTGCCTACTGTAAAAGGCACCAATGATGCATTGGTCTTAATAATTTCATGCCCAAATTGCTGTGCTATTTCATAACCATATCCACTGGCTCCGAGCGTGGGAATTGACAGGCCGCCAGTTGCAATAACCAGTGAATCACTGCTGTAGTTTTCTAAGGATGTTTTTATTTCAAAAACATTGCGTTTTTCGATGCTGTTAATGGTACATTTTTTATAAATTTTTACCCCCACACTAGAGCATTCATCAAGCAACATTTTTAAAATATCTTTTGAGCTATTTTTACAAAACAATTGCCCAGCCGTTTTTTCTACATGTTCAATGCCATGCTTTTCCACCAATGATAAAAACTCATACGCTGAGTATTGATTAAGTGCCGACTTACAAAAGTGTGGATTTTGAGATGTGAAATCTTCGTGGGTGGTATTTAGGTTAGTGAAATTACAACGCCCACCGCCTGACATTAAAATTTTCTTGCCTACTTTGTTGGCATGATCTAATACCAGTACTCGTTTATTTTTTTGAGCCGTATTAAATGCACAAAATAATCCGGCCGCGCCTGCACCAATTATAATTACATCATAATGATTGTTTTCTAACATAGTTTTATTTACGATTTTTCACTTAAGCGATTAACCAATCTGGCAATTTGCGCCCAATCATGTGACACAATATCCTGCGAGTGGGCCAAATGATTTCTTAACGATTCTAATTCTTTTATTACTTTTTTAGCCTGCTTACCGGTCTCAAATCCCATTTGTTTTAACATGTCTTTATCGGATATTAATATGCCTGCTTTATCTGAGAGCTGTAAACAATCAATTAATTTACAATGCAAGTTGCGCCTTTTTCTTTCTCTCCAAATATCTTCTGTTTTTTGAAGGCGGCCTGCGGATAACACATCACGCCAGGATTCTTCAGGAAACACGCGCTCAATTAATTTAGTTAACGCTGTTTCAATCATCGTGACTATTCCGAACAGCCACATTCGCACCTGCGGTTTATTGATATCTTCGCGGGTAATAACGGCAGTGACTTCACCAAAAATATCAACAAAACAATAATCATGTCGGGTTAGCACATGAATAACATCACTTAAACTTGCGGTGCCACGAATCACTTGATCAACTGTATAATGGCGCATACTATCGCCACACACTTCACCCTTTAAACCTTGCTGTTTAACGAAACCTTGCACTCGACCATTTATACGAATGCTAGCAACATCCTGTTTATGATAATTAAATGCTTTGTCGGCTTTTTTAATGCAGGTATCATTATCAAATGACAATAAACTTTCTGCTATATCTCTTGCCGTAAATAATTGCAGGTATTTATTTTTAAAATTTTCATCTTCTAAACCGGGTATATGTAAAATCGAATTTTTTGTGTTTTCTATGTGCCGTTGTAACGATGCATCTATACCTAATTTTTCGCTGCTTTTTAAGAGTAGTTTTTGAGCGCGTCTTAATAAGCTAATGTCACCATTCACTAACACATCTAACAAGGCCTGCATTTCTGATATAAAGGTAACCGCAAACTTTTCATCATGTTTAACTATATCGGCGCAATTGTGAATTAAATCTGCAAGTTTTATAGTTTTTGCTCGCCGTGATGCGGTGGCTAAATGTTGTCGATCTATTTCTTTACGCGCGGCTCGGTTGCCATCTGAAGGTTTGCTAACGTCCGTTAATTCTTCAACCAGTTCTGCAACTTGCAAACCAAATGTTTCTTCAATATCACCTAGTGTCGCGGGGGTGTCTTCAACTGTATCGTGTAACCAAGCGGCGGCAATCATTTGTTCATCATCGGTTACTGTTGACACTAGTTCTGCAACCGCTTGCAAATGCGTTTGATAGGGTTTATCGGAATATTTTCGTACGTGATTAATTCGCTGATGTTCGGTGGTTGCGAAATCCTGAGCTTTTTTTATTAGGTTGGACATTTAGTTTCCAAGATTTAAATTATTTTTTCTTTTTAGGCCTTTCCCAACCAGAAATAGTTTTTTGTGGAGAGCGACTAATTACTAACATATCTTCGTCAACATCTTTGGTTACCGTTGCACCCGCACCAATCGTTACGCCATCAGAAATATTAACGGGCGCCACTAATTGCGTATCCGAACCCACAAACACGTTATCACCAATAATTGTTTTATGTTTATTTGCACCGTCATAATTACAGGTAATAGTGCCAGCACCCACATTTACGTTTTTACCCATGTCAGTATCGCCGACATAAGATAAATGATTTACTTTACTGCCTTCACCAATATTGGCTTTTTTAATTTCTACAAAGTTACCAATTTTTGCATTTTTACTTAGGTGAGTTTCTGGCCTTAATCTAGCATACGGGCCGATTTCACAATTATTTTCTACGATGGCATTTTCAATTACACAGTTGGCTTTTATATTTACATTTTCACCAATGGTTGAATTGATGATGACACAGTTTGGCCCGATATTGGTTCCCGTTCCAATTTTTACATCGCCTTCGAGTACCGCATTGATATCAATGTAAACATCATTACTAATAGTTGCCTTGCCGCGAATATCAATTCTTGATGGGTCGGCTAATGTCACTCCATTTGTCATTAATTCATCGGCTATATTTCTTTGAAAAATTCGTTCAAGTGTTCCTAATTGTAATCGATTATTTACACCTTCAACTTCATAGCTTGCTTTAGGCTGTGCAGTTTTTATTTTAATATTATCTTTTTCGGCTAATTCAAAAATGTCGGTTAAATAATATTCACCCTGACTATTTTTATTATCGATATTATTTAATAAGCGTTTTAATGTTTCACCATTACAGGCAAGAATACCGGTATTCACTTCCTGTATTTTTTGCTGCTCTTGCGATGCATCTTTTTGTTCAACAATTCCAGTGACTTGATTCTTTTCATTTCTTAAAATTCGGCCATATCCAAATGGGTTATCTAAATTAACCGATAACAATGCCACTTTGCCTTCTGAGTCGTTTAATAAATCATCAAGCGTTTCTTTTTTGGTTAGGGGAACGTCACCGTACAAAACTAAAACATTATTATTTAAATTAACCGAATCAAATGCCTGCATCACCGCATGACCTGTGCCGAGCTGTTCTTTTTGCTCGACCCACTTTGCATCGAAATGTTTGCAGGTTTGTTTTACCTGTTCGCCACCGTGGCCGTAAATTACAATAACTTCTTCTGCGCCGAGCTCTTTTGCAGTGTCGTACACATGTTCTACTAAAGGTTTATTGGCCAATTTGTGCAGCACTTTTGGTGTGCTGGATTTCATGCGGGTGCCTTTACCGGCGGCGAGAATGACTACACTTAGTGGCATTTTTGTTCCTTGTGTTACTTTTATGTAGCTGCGAATTTATTCGCAGCTTTACATGACCTTCGAATGAATTCGAACCTATCGTTTTATAATACTACATTCGCATTTATTTGCGTGCTTTTGCATTTTCTTTTGCTTTTAATCTTTTTGATTGAAGCATAAAAAAAGCCGGAACAAAGCCCGGCTTTTTCAAAACATTATCAACAACAGAATTATCTGCGGCTTTTAAGTTTCTTTATTGTCTCAACCATTGCAGCTGCTTCCACTAACTGAGCCTTGGCTTGTGCAAAATCCATATCGGACTTTTTATCTTGCATAGCTTGTTCAGCGCGTTGCTTAGCTTCAATTGCTGCGGCTTCGTCCAGATCATCTGCGCGAACTGCGGTATCAGACAATATCGTTACTACGTGTGGCTGAATTTCCAGCATGCCGCCGGAGATGAAATAAGATTCATCTTCGCCGTTTTGACCACGTACACGTACTTCACCGGCTTTAAGCTTGGTGAGTAAGGGTGTGTGACGTGGCGCAATGCCTAATTCGCCCATGATACCTGGGGCAAAAACCATAGTGGCTTCACCGGACCAGACTTCATCTTCTGCACTAACGATATCTACATGTGTTGTCATTGCCATAAGCTTTTCCTCATCCGAAAAATCGAATTAGATGGTTTTCGCTTTTTCTTTAACTTCGTCGATGCCGCCTACCATGTAGAACGCCTGCTCTGGAATATCATCCAGCTCACCATCTAAGATTGCTTTAAAGCTAGATAAAGTTTCTTTTAAGCCTACATATTTACCTGGCGCACCAGTGAATACTTCGGCTACAAAGAATGGCTGTGATAAAAAGTTTTGAATTTTACGCGCGCGTGATACGGCTAATTTATCTTCATCAGATAATTCATCCATACCTAAAATCGCGATAATATCTTTTAACTCTTTATAACGCTGCAATGTACCCTGTACACCACGCGCAATGTCGTAGTGCTCTTGGCCAACAACCTGTGGGTCAAGTTGGCGTGACGTTGAGTCCAATGGATCAACCGCTGGGTAGATACCTAATTCGGCAATTTGACGAGACAATACTAATGTCGCATCTAAGTGAGCAAATGTGGTTGCAGGAGAGGGATCAGTTAAATCATCCGCTGGTACATAAACCGCTTGGAACGAGGTGATCGACCCCGTCTTAGTGGACGTGATACGCTCCTGAAGAACACCCATTTCTTCTGCAAGTGTAGGCTGGTAACCAACCGCTGAAGGCATACGGCCTAACAGTGCTGATACTTCTGTTCCCGCAAGTGTGTAACGGTAGATGTTATCGATAAACATCAATACGTCACGACCTTCGTCACGGAAGTTTTCTGCGATGGTTAAACCGGTTAGGGCAACACGCAATCTGTTTCCCGGGGGCTCATTCATCTGACCGTAAACTAGCGCTACTTTATCCAGTACGCCACCTTCTTCCATCTCGTAGTAAAAATCGTTACCTTCACGAGTACGCTCACCTACACCCGCAAATACGGAGTAGCCGCTGTGCTCTACTGCGATGTTACGAATCAGCTCCATCAATGTAACAGTTTTACCAACACCCGCACCACCGAATAAACCAATTTTACCCCCCTTAGCGATCGGCATAACTAGGTCAATAACCTTAACGCCGGTTTCTAAGATTTCGATTGCAGAAGATAACTCTTCATACTTAGGCGCTGCACGGTGAATGGGTAAACGTGTATCTTCACCAATTGGGCCAGCTTCATCGATTGGCTCACCCAGTACATTCATTACACGACCGAGTGTTTTGGTACCGACAGGAACCGTAATTGGTGAACCTGAATTTGTTACTTCTAAGCCACGCTTTAAGCCTTCAGTTGAACCCATGGCGATTGTACGAACAACCCCATCACCCAACTGAGCCTGAACTTCTAATGTCAAACTTGCGCTTTCGATTACTAACGCGTCGTATACCTTAGGAATTGAATCCCTTGGGAACTCAACGTCGATTACCGCACCGATAATCTCGACAATTTTTCCAGCACTCATAGACTGATCCTCATAATTTTAAATTCTTTTGTGTCGTGAAGGTTTGATTTAAATTCTACAAAACGTTAAAACCAACTTCGCCATTCCCGAATGCTTCTATCGGGAATCCAGTGCCCTTAAACACTTAAAGTCGCTGGGTCCCCGATAGAAACATTCGGGGACGACGATGTTTGTTTAGTTATTTTCGTAAATTTAAAACTTTTAAAACCTTCATTTATCCGACAATTAAACCGCTGATGCACCTGCAACAATTTCCGAGATTTCCTGGGTAATTGCCGCTTGACGCGCTTTGTTATATTTCGTTTCAAGTGCATCGATAATGTCGTTTGCATTGTCGGTTGCGTTTTTCATTGCAATCATTCGTGCTGACATTTCACAGGCGATGTTTTCAACTACGCCCTGATAAACCTGAGACTCTACAAAGCGCATGAGCAGGCCATCAAGAATCTCTTTAGAGTCCGGCTCATAAATGTAATCCCAGTGATGCTTTAATTTCTCATCAGTGGAACCGCTTATCGGTAACATTTGTAAAACAGTTGGCGTTTGCGTCATGGTATTAACAAACTCGTTGCTCACTAAATAAAGCGCATCAATTTTACCCATCGTAAATGCATCAAGCATTACTTTGATAGAACCAACTAAGTCATTAATGCGGGGCGCATCGCCTAACTGGCTAGCTTCGGCAACAACATTGCCTGGATTGCGCTTGAAAAACTCAACCGCTTTCTTACCCACAGGAACCACATCAACTTCAGCACCTTTATCTGCGTGAGCTTTCATATCGTTAATTGTTTTCTTAAACAAGTTAACGTTTAGGCCACCACATAAACCACGGTCTGAAGTTACAACAACGTAACCCACTCGCTTTATTTCACGCTCAACCATATACGGATGTTTTATTTCCGCATGTGCCTGAGATAAATGCGCAATCACATTACGCATTTTCTCTGCATAAGGACGGCTAGCTCGCATTCTATCTTGCGCTTTACGCATTTTAGAAGCGGCTACCATTTCCATTGCTTTGGTAATTTTCTGAGTATTTTTAATACTCTTTATTTTACCGCGTATTTCTTTTGCACCGGACATACTCTGTCTCCGCTACCAAACGCCGTTTGCTTTAAAGGCTTCAACGGCAGTTTTCATTTCTGCTGCGATGTCTTCACTGTAATCACCGGTTTCTTCAATCTTAGCAACCAGATCAGCGTTATTAGATTTAACATAAGCCCACATGGCAGCTTCGAAATCAAGAACCTGCTTAACATCAATGTCGTTCATGTAACCTTCGTTCATTGCAAACAGACTAAAGCCCATTGCCGCAACACTTAATGGCGCGTATTGAGCCTGCTTCATCAATTCAACCGCACGTTCACCTAAGGCTAGCTGGGCGCGAGTTGCGTCATCAAGGTCAGATGCAAACTGTGCGAATGCCGCCAATTCACGATACTGAGCCAAGGCTAACCGAACACCGCCGCCTAACTTCTTGATGATTTTAGTTTGCGCTGCACCACCCACACGCGATACCGATAAACCGGCATTGATCGCTGGACGAACACCGGCATTGAATAAGTCAGATTCTAAGAAGATCTGGCCATCGGTAATCGAGATAACGTTGGTGGGTACGAAAGCAGAAACGTCACCGTCTTGCGTTTCGATAATGGGGAAAGCCGTTAATGAACCGGTTTTACCTTTCACTGCACCATTGGTGGCTTTTTCTACGTATTCAGCATTAACTTTTGCCGAGCGCTCTAATAACCGCGAGTGTAAGTAGAAAACATCACCCGGATAGGCTTCACGACCAGGGGGGCGACGTAACAATAGAGATACCTGACGGTAAGCCCATGCTTGTTTTGTTAAATCATCATATACGATTAAGGCATCTTCGCCTTTATCACGGTAGTACTCACCCATTGAACAACCCGCATAAGGCGCGATGTACTGCATTGCTGCTGAGTCAGAAGCGGCCGCCGCAACAATAATGGTGTGAGCCATTGCATCGTGCTCTTCTAATTTGCGTACCAAGTTAGCAATGGTTGATGCTTTCTGACCAATCGCAACATATACACACTTAACGCCGGTGTCTTTTTGATTGATGATGGCATCAAGCGCAACCGCTGTTTTACCTGTCTGGCGGTCACCGATGATTAACTCACGCTGGCCACGACCAACAGGCACCATCGCATCGATGGCTTTCAAACCGGTTTGTACAGGCTCGTTAACCGACTTACGTTCGATAACGCCGGGTGCAATCTTTTCGATAGGTGCGAAAGTTGTAGTTTCGATTGGGCCTTTACCGTCGATCGGTTCGCCTAATGAATCTACAACGCGACCTAACAGTGCATCGCCTGTTGGTACTTCTAAAATTTTACCCGTACATTTCGCGATATCACCTTCTTTCAGGTGCTTGTCAGAACCTAAAACAACCGCGCCTACTGAGTCGCGTTCAAGGTTAAGTGCTAATGCGTAAGTATCGCCAGGCAGTTCGATCATCTCGCCCTGCATGGCTTCGGTTAAACCGTGGATACGCACGATACCGTCAGCCATGCTAACAATCGTGCCTTCGGTACGCGCTTCGGCTACGGCCTCAAAGCTCTCTATTCTCTTTTTAATCAGTTCACTGATTTCTGATGGATTCAGTTGCATTCTAATTCCTCTTTAATGGTTCAGTTCTGCGCCCCAGTAGATAAACTAGTGGGACACGGCCTGGGTTAATGACCCAATTTTGGCTTGAGTTGAACCATCTATAACTAAGTCGCCAGCCCGAATAACTACGCCGCCAATTAACGATTGATCAATTTCAGTCGTTAATGTCACTTCGCAGCCTAATTTCTTTTTCAGGGCGGTGGTCATTGATTGAACCTGTGCATCGCTTAATGCATAAGCAGACGTTGCTGTTGCTTCTACTGTGTTATCTGCTTCGGCGCGTAGCGCTTCAAACAAAACGACAATTTCTGGCATTAACATCAGGCGGTTATTTTCTGACATAGTTTTGATAAAGTTTTTCTGTTTTTCAGAAAGTTTATCGCCACATATATCAATTAAAATCTCGCCTTTCGCTTCAGCACCCATTGCTGGGTTATCAATCACGGCTGCAAAATCATCGTTGCTGACAACAGCGTCGATAAGATGCAGTGCGTCTGACCATTCCGCCTGTTTCGATTCGGCCCCTTTTGATTCTTTCTGGGCTACCTCGAAAGCTGCTTTTGCGTATGGTCTTGCTTGCGTTGTGTATTCAGACATGGTGTTTACCTACCCCGATTATATCTGGGCAATCATGTCATCAACGATGGCGCTGTGCGCTTTTTCGTCAACTTCACGATTAAGGACTTTTGCAGCACCCGCCATAGCGATACCTGCAACCTGTTGTCTCAGCGCTTCTTTTGCACGATTAACTTCCTGTTCAATCTCTGCTTCCGCAGCCAGCTTAACCCGGCCCGCTTCTTCTTTTGCAGTGTCTTTCGCTTCTTCAACAATCTCAGATGCACGCTTTTGCGCTTGAGTCACAATGTCAGAGGCCTGATCTTTGGCTTCTTTAATGTGTCCAGCCGCCGCTTTTTCAGCTAGCGCCTGCTCATTCTGGCCGCGTTCTGCCGCAGCAAGCCCATCGGCAATCGTCTTTTTACGTTCGTCCAGCGCTGCAATAAGCGGTGGCCAAACAAACTTCATTACGAACCATACAAACACGAAAAACGCGATTGATTGTCCGATAAGAGTTGCATTGATGTTCATGTTTATTCCTCGTAACTATATAGTTGTTAACAATTCAGACTGACCCATGAAGCTTGTTCACGGGATCGATCTGAAATTAACCGCCAGCTACTGCGAATAATACATAAAGAGCGATACCAACAGCGATCATAGGAACCGCGTCAACAAGACCCATTACGATGAAGAATTGTGTACGTAACATTGGAATCAATTCTGGCTGGCGCGCCGCGCCTTCTAAGAAACGACCACCTAAGATGCCGATACCAACTGCTGCGCCTAGTGCACCTAAACCCATCATTAATGCGCCTGCGATATATAAAAAAGCTTGTGCTTCAGTCATTGTTTATCTCCTGTTGAGAAAGTTTTAAATTAAAAATTAAAATTGTTACATTAAGCATTCAGATGAATGCTTAGTGATCTTGGTGTGCCATATCGAGATATACAATGGTCAGGGTCATAAAGATGAACGCCTGCAGTGTAATAATCAGGATGTGGAATATAGCCCAACCTAGTTGCAATACGCCGCCGAACAGACCAGTGGCCAGCCCCGCTGAGTACATAATTGCAATTAAGATGAAAATGGTTTCGCCGGCATACATGTTGCCGAAAAGTCGTAATGCTAATGAGATAGGCTTGGAAATAAGTGATACCACTTCTAGCACTAAATTAACCGGCATACCTAACTTGCCAAATGGCTGAAACGCCAACTCGGCAAAAAAACCACCAAAGCCTTTGTTTTTAACGCTGTAATACAGCATTAACCAAAACACGCCGAGTGCAATGCCAAAGGTAACATTAGGGTCTGTGCTAGGCACAACTTTGAAAAATACGTGATGCGGATCAACACCGAAGAAGGCTGAACCAATCCAACCCGCCAACATCGGCAACCAGTCAACCGGCACTAAATCCATTAAGTTCATTAAGAATACCCAGGCAAATACGGTGAGTGCCAGCGGGGCAACGATGTCGTTTTTACCACTGAATGAGCCACGCACGCTGTCGTTAACAAACTCAATGATCATTTCTACAAAATTTTGAAATCCGGTGGGAACCGCGGTAGTGGCTTTTTTCGCAACACCACGAAACATAAAGAAAAATACAATTGCTAAACCAAAAGACCAGCCCAGTGAATCCACATGGAAAGCCCAAAAGCCCATTTCTTTTGCTTGTTCAGCGGTTTGTGCAAACATCCAGCCACCTTCGGGATGGTTACCGTAGGTCATGTTCTGTAAATGGTGCTTTATATACTCGCTTGAAGTTATGCCTTCACTCGACATTCTCATCTCTCCAATTCGTGTTGGCGTCGTCTTCATCCGTATTAATGAAAAACGACACCAGCATGGGAATCATTGTAATAAATAGGTAAGCGCACATCAGTGCAATTACATTTAATTGCTTGATGGCGTTAAACGCGGTAACAAACAACATAACGGTTAAAATAATTTTACCGACCTCAGCACCATAATAGGTGGTGAGGATTTGTGCAGGTTGTGCGTCATTTGCGGCGGATTTGGCTTTATAAAAAACCTTCCAAGCAAAATAACTATTCGCAATGCTGGCAATTATTGCACCGGTAAATACCGATACGGCCATCGATTGACTAAAAAACAAGCCCAGCAAACCTGCAAGACCACTCATCACAAATTGAAGGATTATTATTTTCTTAATTTGTGCGGTACTTGTTTTTAGCATTCTTTTTACGAAAAGCAATTAGCTATCTATCGCCTAGGAAAACGCGCGCAAAGTATATGAGTTTGCTTGGCTTTTATCAACCTTAATGTCCGAATAAGTGCAGTTTATTTAGTAGTTGCTAATTTATTAATAAATTAGGTTTGATGGGGTTTTAGAGAGGTAATTAGTCTATAATTTTTTACGAATAATGCAATTGGATTTTACGATGCATATTTATTGCTACATGTCTTTGATATTAAACAAGTATTTTATTTAAGCTCGTATATTTAGTGCTAATACCTACCATTAAAAATAAGAGTATCTCGCTTTAATGGCTAACCGTCTTCGAGAATATATTAATAACAATCACGCCAGAAATAATTAAACCCATACCAATAATTGCCGGTAGATCTGGCGTTTGCTTATATAAGAAGAAGCCAACCGCGCTAACGAGAACAATACCCAGCCCAGACCAAATTGCATAAGTAATACCGATGGGTATAACTCTTAGTACCAGCGTCATAAAATAAAAGGCAATGCCATAACCCGCAATAACAATTATGCTTGGAATTAGCCGAGTGAATTCCTCAGATGCCTTTAAGGCGCTGGTTGCTGCAACCTCTGCAATAATCGCTATGGCTAAATATAGATATGTCATTTTTACCTTAACTTACTGAATCTTAGCCAAAATCCCATCCAGCTCATCCAAACTAGAATAGTTAATTACCAGCTTACCCTTGCCATTGGTTTTATGCTCAACTTGCACTGGTGCCCCTAATCGTTCGCTCACCTGCTCCTGCAAGCGTTTGATATCTGGGTCAATATTGCTAGAAGCCGTGGACACTTTAGCGGGCGGATTCAGCACCTGCTTCACCTTTTTTTCGGTTTCACGCACCGACCAGCCTAAGTCTGCGACTTTATTCGCCAGCGCACTCTGCTCGCCACCGGTTAGCGCCAACAGCGCACGGGCATGGCCCATGTCGATTTTGCGCTCATCCACTAAATGTTTTACGTCTTCATTTAAATCTTTTAGGCGCAATAAATTCGTGACCGTGGCACGCGAGCGGCTCACTACCTCGGCCACCTGCTGATGAGTCATTTCAAACTCATCTATCAACCGCTGTAGCGCACGAGACTCTTCCAGTGGATTTAAATCTTCGCGCTGGATATTTTCAATCAGCGAAATGGCGGCGGCAGATTGGTCGTTTAATTCTTTTACAACGGCGGGAATCTCATCTAAGCCTGCAAGCTGAGATGCACGCCAACGGCGCTCTCCGGCGATAATTTCGAATTTTCCGGCAGAAATTGGGCGCACGACAATCGGCTGAATCACGCCTTGGGCTTTGATAGAATCCGCTAATTCTTGCAAAGACTCCGGCTCAAAATGCACGCGAGGCTGATAGGTACCGCGTTGAATTAGCTCAATTGCGATGTGGCGCAGGCCATTATTGTTGACCGATGTTGATTCTGCTACCGGCGCAGTGGGGATAGGTTTTGGGTCGGTGAGCTCTTTTACTTCTGCTGCATTGCCTAGCAATGCGTTTAAGCCGCGGCCCAAGCCTCTTTTCTTTTTTGCCATTGATTACTCTGATTTTTATATTTTCTGAAATAAATATCGTCTGATGTCAATCGCGAGCTGAAGCTCGCGCCTACATTAAAATTGCATTTAATATCACGTAGGAGTTAGCTTTAGCTGACGATGAATAGCCGACTCTACGCCACAGCAGGCTGTGCCGCTGTTACCTGCTTGCGAATCACTTCACCGGCGAGCGAAAAATACGCCAACGCACCACGTGAAGTTTTATCGTAATTTAATACCGGCAACCCGTGAGACGGCGCTTCCGCCAATCGCACATTACGCGGCACAACCGTTCTATAAACCTGATCGCCAAAATGTTCAATTAACTGTGCCGATACATCCGTCGCCAGTTTATTGCGCGGGTCGTACATCGTGCGCAATAAGCCTTCAATTTCTAAACCTGGGTTTACGCTGCTCTTTACCTGCTCGATGGTTTCCATTAATGAAGATAACCCTTCCAGTGCATAGTATTCACATTGCATCGGGATCAGTACGCTATTCGCCGACACCAGTGCATTTAAGGTAAGCATATTTAATGACGGCGGGCAGTCAATAATAATAAAATCATAATTCGCTTCAACCTGCTGTAATGCATCTCTCAAGCGAGTTTCGCGGCCATCTACATCAATGAGTTCAACTTCAGCAGCGGTTAAATCACTGTTTGATGGCAGTACATCAAAGCCAATTTCTTCGACTTTGTGAATGCAGTCTTTAATATCTTCCTCTGCCAGTAGCACATCTAAAATGCTAATGTCCAATTCGTGTTTATCAACACTGCTGCCCATGGTGGCATTGCCCTGCGGGTCTAAATCCACCAGTAAAACGCGCTTTTTAGTCAGCGCCAAAGATGCTGCCAGATTCACCGATGTAGTGGTTTTACCCACACCGCCCTTTTGATTGGTTACTGCTATTGTTTTTGCCATAATTTCAATTCTTTATATAGTGCCTAATTCACTTAAGAAAGCCGACGAATTTCAATTAACTGTCGATCTTCATTCAGCCAGGGCACTTGTAATTGATGTTGCGCTAGCTGCTCATATCCCGCAATAAGCTCTGGCAACTCATCTTTTCCCTTCATTGCCAGTATCCGAGCGCTTGATGTTAACAGATGTTGGGTGCGATCCAATATAGTATTTAATGCCGCGAAGGCTCGGCAAGTAATAATCTCGAAACCCTGCGGTGCTTGATAGTCTTCTACACGACTATGAATAATGTCAATGTTTTCAAGCTTTAAGTCGATTTTACACTGGGTTAAAAAACGTGTTTTTTTGCCGTTACTGTCGAGCAAAACAAACTGATAATCGGGCAAACAAAGCGCCAATGGGATGCCGGGTAAGCCGGGGCCTGTGCCCACATCGAGAATCGGGCCATTTTTAATGAATGGCAAAATACTTAAACTATCTAGCAGGTGGCGAATTACCATTGAATCCAGCTCGCGAATCGCGGTAAGGTTATAGGCCTTATTCCACTTCAGCATGAGTTGTAAATAGTCAATGAGTTTTTGCTGGGTTGCGGGGTCAATATTCAGCCCCAACTGTTCGATGCCCTTTTTTAATCGTTGTTGAGCCTGTGTTACATCCACTTATTTATATCCGAGCGCATTATTGGTTAATGTTTTTAGCAAGGCATTCTTTCAGAAATTAACGCGGTGTTTTGAATATTATGACGTCGAGTTAATTCTTCTGAATTCATATATGCCAGCCAAGTTTGATTATTTTCATCCTGCCAAGCCATGACTTTTAGCGGCAAGTCTAAAGCTACTAATGGATTTTCATTAATCAACGGCGAACCCGCTTTAGGGTTTCCAAAAATAATGAGTTGCGTTGGGCGCATTGAAATGCCAGCTTTCTTTGCTCCCATCGAATGGTAAATTCGGCTATAAACGATAATGCCTTTTTGCTTAATTAAATTCTCTAACCGGTCAATGGTTTCACCGACGCTGTAGCGACTTTGTTTTACGATGTATTGTTGTGCGGCGGAAACACTACCAATATTAAAAATCAATAGGAATAATACAAAAAATTTAATAACCATTTTCACTATGAAATTTTACCTTCGAGTTAATTTTTAACTTTTATTTAAACACAATCGCTATTTTGAATTGCTCGGTCAACCACTTGTAACCTTTACTTGAGTAAATTTAAAAAATTACAACAATCGATCTCAAGCATGTTACAGACCGCTGGAATTTTATAATTTGATTTAAGTTTGGGTAATACACTTTGCCGGCCTTCTTCACTAACAAGGGTTACTCCTGCTTCTTTTGCTAGAGCAATAATAAATAGATCATTTTCGCCAACACCTTTCGTATATTTCTCTTCAAGAATACCAAGCGATTCTTTTATATTCTTAGCTATTAACAAACTTGTAGGCGTTAAATTATTAATTTCAATGCTATTGTTTTGGAGCCATGCTCCACACTCAGGTATTTTATGGGCAACTTCTTCAAAAGCTTTTTTTGATATTACAAATTCTTTAGTTTGTACATTACTTGAAAACCAATCCCAGAGAGATTCGAAATGTATATTCTCTGGCGGATAATTATCCCATGCATGTATCACCGATGAAGCATCAAAACTATACATATTGTTCCAATTGCCTTACATCGCTAATTTTTAAATTATCAAGATAAGTACTTGCCTTAGCTAAAGTAATTTTTTTATTATGCAAAGAATCAAAAACCGCACATACAAAAGGTTTGCCAAAAATATTTACAGGCTCTCTATGCCTATATTTTCTAGGTATACTGCGTTCAGAATTAAGTTGATTAGCTTCTCTCTTTAGTTGTTCTTCTTTATAATCAACATAATTTTGATAATGATATTCAGAAATTTTTTCATTGATTAAAAGCCGTACTAATATAGCTCTATTACTTACACTCCAAAGCTTTCTATATTCAGCCAAAAAAGAGTTATACTCTTGAACTTCTAATTTTAAAAATTGTTCTATATTAATTTGATTTAGAAAGCCGTCAGGAATCAACAAATTTCCAGCAAACTCATTGGCTTCTTTTTCTTTTCCTTGATAGGCATAAAAATCCTCATCATTATCAATAGCACTCTCTCGATGTAATAATAAGTGAGCCAGTTCGTGGATTAGAGTAAAAGTTTGAGCCCCTAAACTTACCTGCTTTTTGATAACTATGACCGGCAACTCTTCATAGTACAGAGAAAATCCACGCACAGGATTTTTTTTGTCCATTTGCCATTTACCATTATATCCATTGGATACAATAACCATGATATCTTTTAACTCAATTGCTTTACGAATAGCATTAAAATCATCAGCTATAGTTAATCCTAACCATTTTCGTATATTTTCACTTATACTTTTTATATCCTCATTTAAATTTAAATCAGCGGGATACCAATCACTATTTACTTGCTCACCCAGATCTTCTAATAAACCAAGGAAAACTTGTCTTTGATTTTCAACTTGTTCTACAAAACCTCGTAGCTTTGGAGAGTGAATTGGTTTTTGGTTATTAATTGTACGGAATTGGAGGGAGTAAATATTTTCTTCTTGGGGAGGGGAAGATTCAAGAAAAAACAATAAGTTACGTCTAAAATAGTTAGCTATTTTTTCTAACTGATTAATGCTCAGTACTTCTTCACTTTTCATGGCTTGCTCAAGCGTTTTTGAAGCGATCTTTAACTCTGTAGATAGGTATCCTAAATCTATCTGCACAGAATTTAAGCACCACTCTAAACGACTCGGATTAATAGCTATTTTTTCCATGATATTAGTATAACTTACCTAATTCACCTTATGTACGATTTATTTTTTAAAGGCTAACATGAAACCGAAATAATCATCGTGTATTACCCACCTTTTTAATATGCACCAACAACAAAGAAATCGCCGCCGGTGTCACGCCAGAAATTCGTCCAGCTTGCCCTAGCGTTACAGGCCGATGATCCATTAATTTTTGGCGCACTTCATTTGATAAACCTTTTACCTGATCGTATTGCAAAGTCTCAGGGATTTTTTTTGCTTCGTAACGTTGCGCTTTATTTATTTCTTCCTGCTGACGATTTAAATAACCTGCATATTTAACCTGTATTTCTACTTGCTCGGCTACCCGCATATCTTTTACTGGCGAACCAATTTCTTCAATTGATGTTAATTTTTTATACGTCATTTCTGGACGCTTTAATAAATCTAATGCACGAGATTCTTTGCTTAACGGTTTCGCTAAAACACTTTCTAATGATTTTCCCAGCGATGATTTTGGTTGCACCCATATATCATTTAAACGTTGTTGTTCGCGTTCAATGGCTTCGTGTTTTTCATTAAATATTTTCCATTGATGCTCACTGAGTAAGCCCATATTATTTGCCGCTTCGCACAAACGTAAATCTGCATTATCTTCACGCAGTAACAAACGGTATTCGGCACGCGAGGTAAACATGCGATAAGGCTCCTGCGTACCATTAGTAATTAAATCATCGGCGAGCACGCCAATGTAAGCTTGATCTCGGCGCGGCGACCACGCGTCTTTTTCCTGCACTTGCAAGCTTGCATTTATCGCCGCTAACATTCCCTGCGCCGCAGCTTCTTCATAGCCGGTGGTACCGTTAATTTGTCCGGCAAAAAATAACCCGTTTATGAATTTAGTTTCTAAGCTGGGCTTTAAGTCTCGCGGGTCAAAAAAGTCATATTCAATCGCATAACCGGGGCGCGTGATAAGCGCATTTTCAAAACCTTTTATGGAGCGCACTAAATCAAATTGCACATCAAACGGTAAACTCGTTGAGATGCCATTGGGATAAATTTCAAAACTGTTTAAACCTTCTGGCTCAATAAAAATTTGGTGCGAATCTTTATCTGCAAAGCGCACAATTTTATCTTCGATGGAGGGGCAGTAACGTGGGCCAACACCTTCAATTACACCGGAATACATTGGCGAGCGATCTAAACCTCCATGAATTATTTCGTGGGTTTTCGCATTGGTGTAAGTGATGTGGCAAGAAATTTGTTGCGGATGATCTTCGACCGAACCGGTAAGTGAAAACACCGGCGTTGGGGTATCGCCCGGTTGTTCCTGTAATTCTGAATAATCAATTGAGCGAGTATCAATGCGCGGTGGTGTACCGGTTTTTAGGCGATCGACTCGAAATGGTAAATCTCGCAAGCGTTTTGATAATGCAATGGACGGTGGGTCACCTGCGCGACCACCCGAGTGATTACTCTCGCCAATATGAATTAATCCACCGAGAAAAGTACCCACCGTTAACACTGCTGTTTTACACTTAAACTTCAGGCCCATCTGGGTAATGACGCCCACCACCTGTTCGTTTTCAATAATCAAATCTTCCACCGCTTGCTGAAAGATAGATAAATTGGGCTGATTTTCCAGCGCAATTCGAACTGCCTGCCGATAAAGCTGGCGATCGGCTTGTGCGCGGGTCGCCCGTACTGCGGGGCCTTTGCTAGCATTTAAGGTGCGAAACTGAATGCCGCCTTTATCTGCAGCCTTCGCCATAATACCGCCCATGGCATCAATTTCTTTTACCAAATGGCCTTTGCCAATACCGCCAATAGCGGGGTTGCAACTCATAATGCCAAGGGTTTCAATATTGTGGGTGAGCAGTAAAGTTTTTGAGCCCATGCGAGCAGCAGCAAGCGCGGCTTCGGTACCGGCGTGGCCGCCGCCGATAACAATGATGTCGTAGGTTTCGGTATAAAACATGGGCTTTAAATTTGTTGCTTATTAATTAAACGATTTTAGCAAATATTACAGTGAGCGACCTATTTAAATTAAACCAACCATTTGGGTAACCTGTAGGCGTTAGCGTTAGCTAACCATGAATTATGCGATGTGTAGCAAACCATGTATTTTTTATTCAATGATAGTCTGAAAATTCACTGCACTATTATCAATATCTCGCACCCCATAAATCAAACTGCTTTTTTTATACAGGGTTGAAATATAAGTTCTAATGCCATTGGTTGTAATTATTTTATTTCCCTATATTACTGTGACTGAAATAAAGAATACTCAAGGCATATATATTTTTTGTCGGTGCGAACTTATTTGCACCGACCGTTTTTTAAGGATCTTCTTTTTAACTGGCTTGTTAATATATAGCGTTATTTTAATGCCCTAAATACTCATCTATATAATTAGCTAATTTATCTTGAAAGGTTTCTTCAAATTTATTTAAGTTTTCATTAAATACATTAAGATATTTTTCAGCTTTATCATGGGTTAATTTTTTATTATTAATTGTGTATTCTAATTCCGGTAAACTTTTATCATGCCTTGGCATAATTTTCCAAATAACAAATTCTTTATTCATATTTAAGAAACTTTTTTGTGCTGAAATACAAAAATCTTCTATATAGTTCTCTCCTTGAGGCCCTAAGCAACCCGCTTCTATACGAAACGTAATGCATATTTTTTTTTCATTATCTAACGCTGCTTTTATATTCATAATATTATATTTACTTCGCGTTTATAGCTCATCATCAATACCATATTGGTTTAATCCCCATGCAAACAGATGACTGCTGCGATCATTAGATTGACGTAAATTACTTGCCAGCCGTTGTAACCAATGTTTAAAAAGATGATAGGCTTCTTCTGGATGACTATCCATAAAATCTAGCAATACTTTTCGATTAATTCGAATTATATTGACATCATCACAAGCCATCACCGATGCGCTACGTGGCGAGCCATCAAATAAATTAAGCTCGCCAAAAGTGTCGCCGGGGCCAAGCTCACAAAATCCAGATTGTATATGCCGGCCATCATGTAATACGACTCTTTTATTAATTCGCACATGACCGGCTTCTATATAATACACATCTAAACTTTCTTCACCTTCCATTAATATTCTGTCACCACCTTGGTAACTAACTTGTTGGCAAACATTTTCCTGTTGAAATACATCTGCCTGTAAAAACTTTTTTAAAATACTCGACATCGGTTTTATTATTTCCTTGAGACCTTTGCACGATAGAGGCGCAAAAGAAAAATGCGTTAAAATTTTACTGATTGAGACAGGAAACGCAGTTAATATCTAGATATTGACCAGTTTTCTAACGAAAAGCAGTGAAATTTTAGCCATTTTTACTTGTGATTCTATCGTGCAAAGGTCTCTCCTTATATTGTATTTTGAGTCGGCGCGACTGATGGCTTTGTTAATATAAACCAAGCACCATAAAACATTAAGGCTGCAATACTAATTTTAAGATAAAGATTCACGGGTGAATAAAGCCCCATATATATTAAACTTATGCTCATAAAACTAATCGACAATATTTTAGCGGGTAAAGGTATCACTCGGTGCTGCTGCCACATTTGTAATGCTGGCCCAAATAATCGGTGATGATATAGCCATAAATAAAATCGCTCTGAGCTGCGCGAAAATGCCCATAACGCTAACAACATAAATGGGGTGGTTGGTAAAACTGGCAACACTACACCAATTGCACCTATGGCAAAAAATAGCCAACCTAATATGAAGTAAATAATTCTCATGGTTTTTAAATTACAATAACTGATATTATCAATAATTATTATAAGCCCTTAATTATTAATTTTCTGTGATTTAATAATACTCTATTGATATAGGGTATATTAGATATTTAAAACCTGCCCCACTGGCTGCAACAAACGCGTATACTATGCGGCATTAATAACCCGTAACCATTATAAGTTATATTATGGATCTCCCTCAAATTGAAGACTTTCGGTCTTTATTCTTAAATCAAACACCTCTACTCGATGTTCGTGCCCCGATAGAATTTAGCCAAGGCGCATTCCCCTTTGCCAAAAATCACCCGCTCATTAATGATGATGAAAGGCAAGTTATAGGGTTAAAGTATAAAACCCTCGGGCAAGATGAAGCAGTAGAGCTTGGCCACGAATTGGTGCAAGGCGACGTTAGATCTGAGCGGGTTAATCACTGGGAAACATTTTTTAAAAATAACCCCAATGGTGTGCTGTATTGTTTTCGCGGTGGCATGCGCTCTAAAATATCTCAGCAATGGATTTATGAAAAAACCGGTTTAATTTTCCCCCGCGTTAAGGGTGGCTATAAAGCCATGCGTCGATATTTAATTGATGAATTGGAAAATTCATCTGCACAAATTTCACCTGTTATTTTAGGTGGCCGTACTGGCATTGGTAAAACTGTGCTCTTACAAAAATTAAAACATAAAATTGATTTGGAAGGCATATTGCATCATCGCGGCTCGGTATTTGGTAATCATGTTACCCCTCAACCCAGTCAAATTGACATTGAAAATATTTTATCTATTGAGCTTTTAAAATTTATTCAGCAGCAACAGCTAAAAATTGTATTTGAAGATGAAGCACCCAATATTGGCTCAAGGCGTATTCCTGAAATATTATTTAATAAAATGAAAAAATCACCTTTAGTTTTACTAGAGGCCAGTGTTGACGAACGAATTAATATTACCTTTCAAGAATATATTATTGAGGCACTGGCTGAGCATCAATCTTATAACGGTGAAGCGCTGGGTTTTATTAGCTGGCAAAAACAACTCCATCAGGCCGTTGATAAAATTCAACGTCGTTTAGGTGGCGTTCGACATATAGAAATAAAAAAGATTTTAACCCAAGCGATTCAGCAGCAACAATCTAATAATGATACTAGTATGCATTATGTGTGGATTAAAAATTTGCTGGTTGATTATTATGACCCAATGTACGATTATCAAATTTCTAAAAAACAACAGCGCATTGTATTTAGTGGCAATCACACTGCAGTATTAGAATATTTACAAACCCAACATAATATTAATTAGCGGCCTTAATATCTTTTTTTATTTGTTTATAAAAAGCAGAACCTTTGCTGATATTTAATTTATTTAATGCATATTTCCAGCCATTTTTTTTATTTCTAAAATAAACACCGGCAATATTTTTTAATGGCTCGCCACTAATATCGGCAATAGCAACGCTCATTAAAACATCTGGTGCATTAAATTCATAATGATTAAATAATTCTTCTACTTTTTGTGGTGGCACTTGAAAATCACTTGCAACCTGATTAATAAACCGACTTAATTTATTTTTGTTTTTTTTATTTATATTTTTATGAATAAGCAATAATGCATCATCCAATTCTGGGTCGCCACTGTTTGGTTGATATGCTTGTGCCGCGATGGCTTGAAAATTAATTATTAACATTAAGAAAATGCAGCTGATTATAGTTTTCATTTTATGCACCTTTATTTTCCAATACAAAAACTTGAAAATATTTTCCCTAATAAATCATCCGATGTAAATTCACCGGTTATTTCATTTAACTGCTCTTGCGCTAAGCGCAACTCTTCTGCTAATAATTCACCCGCTTGCACTTCAATTAAATTATAGCGCGCTAATTGTAAGTGTTGGTCGGCATTTTCTAAGGCTTCAATATGTCGTCGCCGCGCCATAAATTTTCCTTCATTAGTTTGCTCATAACCCATGCATAGTTTTAAATGGTTTTTTAAAATATCCATTCCATTGCCGGTTTTTGCGCTCAGTGCAATATCCGTTTCGGTCTCAGTTTCTATTAATTCAGCGACTCTTCCCGAGCTATCAATTTTATTAAAAATACGGGTTACGCCAATGTGTTTGGGTAGTTTATCTTCAATTTCTAAGTGCTCATCATTGCGATGGGTATCATCGACGAGCAATAAAATTCGATCTGCCTGTTCAATTTCTTGCCATGCTCGGCGCACGCCTTCGCGTTCTACTACGTCTTCACTTTCCCGTAAACCTGCAGTATCAATAACATGTAATGGCAAGCCATCTATTTGAATATGTTCACGCAAAACATCGCGAGTGGTGCCGGGAATATCGGTGACAATTGCCGATTCACGCCCCGCCAGTTGATTTAATAAACTCGATTTTCCTGCATTTGGCCGGCCTGCAATTACCAATGTCATGCCTTCCCTTAATAAACTTCCTTGCCGCGCCGATTTAAATACCTGTGCTAATGCTGCTTCAATTAAACTTAATTTATGTTCAACTTTTCCATCGTTCAGAAAATCAATTTCTTCTTCTGGAAAATCGAGTGACGCTTCTACATATAAACGTAACTCAATTAAACTTTTTACCAATGCATTTATATTATTAGAAAATTCACCTTGTAATGATCGCACTGCCGCTTTTGCCGCTTCGGTTGATTCGGCTTCAATTAAATCGGCAACGGCTTCGGCTTGTGCTAAATCCATTTTATCATTAAGAAAAGCTTGCTCAGTAAATTCACCTGCGCGCGCAGGCCGAGCACCTAATTTTAAAATTTGCTGTAACAGCATGTCTAGCACAACCGGCCCGCCATGAGCCTGTAGTTCTAAAATATCTTCGCCGGTAAATGAATTGGGTTTTTGAAAATAAATTGCGATGCCGGTATCAATAACATCACCGTTTTCATCATTAAATGGGCCGTATTCTGCGCGACGTAATGCTGGCTTTTTAGACAATATTTTTTCTGCGATTTTTACACAGGCTGGGCCTGAAATTCTAACAATACCCACACCACCTTTGCCAGGGGCGGTGGCAATGGCGGCGATGGTATCTGTGATTGAATTTGTCATTGGGAGAGTTTACGTTGGCAAGCGATAAAAACCAAAGTAATTTACATGATCGTGGCAAAATTGTTTTCTTAAGTTTTAAGAAAATATGATTCTGCCACTTTGATATTTTTTAAAGTGTGTTTATTTTTCTGCTTCAATGCGTTTAGTAATAATCCACTGCTGAATAATCGACAGGGTATTATTTACAACCCAGTACAACACTAAACCCGCGGGGAAAAACAAAAAGAAAATAGTAAATACAAACGGCATAAACTGAAATACTTTTTGCTGCACTGGATCAATGGGTGCGGGATTTAATTTCTGCTGAATAAACATGGTTACGCCCATTAAAATCGGCAGAATAAAATACGGATCCTGTTCGGATAAATTTTGAATCCACAATGCAAATGGTGCATTACGCATTTCTACCGATTCTAATAATACCCAGTAAAGTGCAATGAAAACCGGAATTTGTATCAAAATAGGAAAACAACCACCGAGTGGATTAATTTTCTCTTCTTTGTACATTTTCATCATTTCTTGTGACATACGCTGGCGGTCATCACCAAAGCGTTCTTTTAACGTTGCCATGCGTGGAGCCACTTTTCGCATGCGCGCCATCGAGCGATAACCTTTTGCCGATAGCCAATAAAAACCGGCTTTAACCGTAATGGTTAAGAAAATAATCGCCCACCCCCAGTTATCAAACATGGTGTGGTAAAATTTTAATAACCAAAATAAAGGCTTGGCTAAAATTGTTAAAATACCGTAATCAACGGTTAGCTCTAATCCCGGTGCAATCGTTTCTAAACGATCTTGTAATTTTGGCCCAACCACTAATCGACTGCTAAATTTTGCAGGTACATCTGTGCTAGCAATCTCTGCTGGTGAGCGCATACCTAAAATATAACGATTACTGGTTGGGTTAGAGGTGTAAGTGTAATTATTTTGAGTTTGATCCGGCACCCATGCAGATAAGAAATAGTGCTCAATCATGGCAATCCAGCCACCTTGCATATCCGATTTAAAACTCTTATCGGCAATATCGTCAAAATCTAATTTTTCATATTTAATGTCATCATTAAATACCACGCCACCAACATAAGTTGGAATCATCATGGATTGGCTTTCTTGATAAGAGCGCGCTAGCTGTCGATATTCTGAGCCATTCCAATTATCAGCAGAGACAATATGCTCAACGTTAATGACATAGCTATCACGGCTGAAGGTAAATATTTTGTTAACTTTTACACCTTCTTTTTCCCAATGCAAAACGACTTGTAATTCATTTGTACCTTCTTCTAATCGGTACTCAAATTTTTCGGCTTGATAAATATCTTTATGGTTAGGTGCAACATTAGACGATGAAACTAAACCCGACTGAGCGGTGTAATAAGCACTTTCTTTTGTTGAAAACAAACGGAAAGGTTCATCCATTTTCTCTGAGCTTAATTGATATTGACGTAAATCTAATTGATAGATTGTGCCGCCTTGAGTATCAATTAATAAATCCAATACATCGGTAACCACGCGAACGGATTGGCGTGCAATGTTTTCTTCTGATGCGGTGGGTGTAGATTGATTACTTGTCGGGCTATCAACCGGAATATCGGCGGTGGGCAAAGCGGAAATTTCAGCGTCTGAAACACTGGATGCACCATTAATACCGGATACTTGTTCGGTTTGAGTCTCAATAGGCTCAGGCCCATAAGCTTTTTGCCATTCTTGATAAAGTAAAAATAGAGTAAAAAAGAAGGCGAGGTACAAAATGGTGCGTTGGTTTTCCATTGATATCCTGATAACTTTTTATATTAAATTAATGCTTACATTCAGTTTTATGCGGGTGCTCGGGAACAGGGTCATACCCTCCTTTCTTCCAGGGGTGGCATCGGCCAATTCGACGTAGTGCCATCCAAGTGCCGCGCATCGGCCCAAAACGCGTTATTGCTTCAATCGCATAAGTTGAGCATGTGGGAGTATATCTGCAATGGGGAGGTAAGTACGGACTAATTGCGTATTGGTAAAAGCGAATTAATCCAATAAAAATCTTACGCATCACTTTTTTTAAAACTCGGCTTAGCGGTTTGAAGTTGCTGCTTTAGCTTTTTCCAATGCTGATCTAATGATTCAAACACCTTACGGTTTTCAGTATATTTTGTTACCGGCTTTGCCATTACAACCAAATCTATTGCTGGGAGTTGATGCCGACTTAATCGAAAGCTTTCCCGTATTAGGCGTTTTATTCGATTACGATCTACTGCTCGCTTGGCATTTTTTTTAGAGATTGCCAAGCCTAACCTTGCATTTGAATAATGTCTTGTTGGGTTAGATGCTACCTGCTCACGAAAAATAGCTAAAATAGTGAAGTAACGGTCACTCGAACGTAGCGGGTTTTTAAAGACACGACTAAATTCATCTGCTGTTAACAAACGAACCTGCTTTGAAAAACAGGTTCGTTTATCTATCATTATTTTGATCTTCGCCAATCAACATTTTAAATTCACACTTAATCATCAAAAGCTAAATGTATTCAAATTTGTTAACTTTATGCAGCTAGACGTGCTCGACCTTTTGAACGGCGTGCTTTTAATACTTTACGGCCGCCAACAGTGCGGCTGCGCGCGCGAAAACCATGGGTACGTGCACGTTTAATACGGCTAGGTTGAAATGTTCTTTTCATTGCTCTGAACCTAAATTATCTTGAAAAATTGGGGCGTGTATTCTAATCGCTGTGCTGTAGTGAGTCAAAGCTTATTAGTAAAGATCTTAATTATATTTCAAATATATTCCTTCTATATTTATTAATAAGCTGTGGATAAGTTTTGTATATTTATATGAATAAAACTACATACTTGAGTTATCCACAATCTGTCTACAGATTACCATAAGCGTATCCCCTTATTACTCAGGATAATTTACATACTTAAACTATTGAATAAAATATGTTTATTTAACTTATCCCCATAAATAAGGGGGCTTAACTATAATAACTAAGTTAATAATATAAACTAATAATAAAGCCTCCCCCATATCTCTTATTTTCACCCACTTATTTTAAATTGCTTTTGATTTAATAGTTTAGGTTTACCCCATTGCAGGTTAAAATGCCTCGTTTTATTAATAATTAAATTTACCCGTATAACCATTTACGGAATCATTTTTCTTTTTGGGGTATTAATTTCGTGTCCAGTCCTTTGTGGAATCAATGTCTACAACAACTAGAACAAGAATTATCTGATCAGCAATTAAATACTTGGATTCGCCCATTACAAACAGAAGAATTAAATGATCAATTATCTTTGTTTGCACCAAATAGCTTTGTTATGGATTGGGTAAAACAACACTTTTTGCAACAAATAACCCATATATGTCAACAATTAGATACAAATAGAGACATTTCTGTTGTACTAGATATTGGTAGCAAAAACCCTAAACCTCAATTTAAAGCGTCTTTTAATTCAGCCGCGCCTATTGCGGTACCATCTGCTATTAAAGCACCGCTGGAAGCAAAGCCTAATAATGAAAAACTTGAACACCATTTAAATATTGGTTTTACCTTTGATAATTTTATTGAAGGTAAAAGTAACCAATTAGCAAAAGCAGCTTCTTTGCAAGTTGTTGAAAACCCCGCAGGTTCTTATAACCCCCTTTTTCTTTATGGTGGAGTGGGTTTAGGTAAAACGCATTTAATGCATGCGGTGGGTAATAAAATTTTATTAAATAACCCACAGGCACGCATTGTTTATTTGCACTCTGAGCGCTTTGTTACCCAGATGATCAAAGCCTTACAACACAATACAATGGACGAATTTAAAAATTTTTACCGTTCTCTCGATGTATTGTTAATTGATGATATTCAATTTTTTGCGGGCAAAGAAAGGTCTCAAGAAGAATTTTTTCATACGTTTAATGCATTACTTGAAGGTGGTCGACAAATAATATTAACCTGTGATCGCTACCCAAAAGAAATAGATGGTTTAGAAGAACGCCTAAAATCTCGCTTTGGTTGGGGATTACCCGTTTGTATTGAACCACCCGAGCTAGAAACACGAGTTGCCATTTTACAAAAAAAAGCTGAAGAGTTTGCAATTGAACTACCCAGTGAAGTGGCCTTTTTTATTGCAAAACGTATTCGCTCTAATATTCGAGAACTCGAAGGTTCGTTACGCAGAGTAATGGCAACGGCTAATTTCACTGGCAAACCGATAACCCTAGAATTTGCTAAAGATACCCTGCGAGATTTAATTGCCCTGCACGACCGTTTAATTACTATTGAAAATATTCAGAAGACCGTTGCTGAATATTATAAAATTCGTATCTCAGATTTGCATTCAAATAGTCGTAGCCGTTCAATTACACGTCCACGTCAACTTGCTATGGCACTATCTAAAGAGCTTACTAATCATAGCTTACCCGAAATTGGTAATGCTTTTGGGGGGCGCGATCATACAACCGTTTTACATGGCTGTAGAAAAATTGCTGAGCTAAGAGAATCCGATACGAAAATTGATGAAGATTATACAAACTTATTACGAATTTTGAGTAATTAAAGGCATTCACTTTTCAATTTATATCCTGTGGATAAATATTGTATAGTGCAGTGAATAAAATTGAATTTAAGTGTTATCCACAATCTGTCTACCATTTACAGGCAGGATACTCAGATGTTACTCAGTTAGAAAACTGAATATAAGTAATTGAAACTATTGATTAAAATTAAGTTATCCACAGATATCAGGGGGCTTAATTATAATAACTAAGTATATATAATAATTAGGAACACCCATGAAGATAAAAATCCAGCGAGATGACTTATTAATTCCTCTTCAACAGGTAATAGGTGCAGTTGAGAAAAGACAAACACTTCCCGCGCTAGCGAATGTGTTAATTAAATCTAATAACAATACATTTACATTAACCACAACCGATTTAGAAATAGAATTAGTTTCGACAGTTAATCAAATGATGGATGAAGCCGGTGAAATAACATTGCCCGCAAAAAAATTATTAGATATCTGTAAAGCCCTACCCAGTGATGCAGAAATGAGTATTGATGTTAACGGTGATAAAGCATTAATAAAATCGGGCCGTAGTCGGTTTAGTTTAGCCACCCTCCCCGCATCAGATTTCCCTGCCTTAGATGATATCAGCAGTGTTTACGAATTTAGTGTTCCGCAATCATTGCTTAAAACATTGATTGATAAAACTGCATTTGCTATGGCTCAGCAAGATGTTCGATATTATTTAAATGGTTTAATGATGGAAGTGGCTTCTGGAATAATTCGAACTGTTGCTACTGACGGACATAGGTTATCATTTTGTGAAAAAAATATTGATGCTGATTTAACTGATAATAAGCAAGTTATTATTCCTCGAAAAGGGGTAAGTGAGTTACAACGCTTATTATCAGACACAGACGAAGACGTTAAAATTATATTGGGTAATAATCATATTCAATGTAATTTAGCTAATCAGCGCTTCACCTCAAAATTAATTGATGGGCGATTCCCAGATTATAAGCGAGTGATGCCTGAATCATCTGGAAATAACATGATCCTTAATCGAGATGGTCTTAAGCAAGCGTTAATACGCGCCTCTATTTTATCCAATGAAAAATATCGCGGTATTCGCATGATTATTGAAAATAATCTATTAAAGCTTCAGGCACAGAACCCTGATCAGGAAGAAGCGGATGTTGAACTGGAAATTAATTACGATGGAAACACCATTGAAATGGGAATTAACGTTAATTATATGATTGATGTTTTAAATACTTCTTCACAGGAAACGGTACAAGGTTTTATTAAAGATGCAAATAGCAGTTGTTTACTTATGTTTCCTGATGAAGGTGAAGCTAAATACGTTATTATGCCAATGCGTCTTTAATTTAAGTTTCATTATTTAAAATGGGCTTGTCTAGCCTCGATATCGTTGATTTTCGAAACTTGCATTCAGTAAAAATAAAACCTGATGCGGGTTTAAATCTTATTGTTGGAGAAAATGCAGCGGGTAAAACCAGCTTACTTGAAGCTATTTTTTATCTTAGTTATGGGCGCTCGTTTCGTAGCTCACAAACCAAACACCTTATTTATTATAATGAAAATCTTTTTAGGCTCATTTGTAAGCTTGATGATAATACTCATATTGGGCTTGAACGTAATTTAAAAGATCAAACTATACGGGTGAATCGGCAAGCTATTTCACGAATATCAGAGTTATCCACCCTGCTCCCTGTTTCGGTGTTACATCCCGATAGCCATCAACTTATTTCAGCAGGCCCTGAAAATCGAAGGCAATTTATGGATTGGGGGGTGTTTCACGTGGAACACCAATTTATCTATTCATGGAAAAAATATAAAAAAGCGCTCAGCCAACGTAATGCGGCGCTTAGACAACAACAACCGGATAAGCTTTGTATTTTATGGAATACTGAATTAATTGAGCATGCTTTAATAATTGAAAAATATAGAATGAGTTATCTTCAAAAAATTAACGAGCTGGTTAAGGTATTATCCCATGAGCTTTTTCCTAGCCATGATATATCGTTAACTTATAAACGAGGTTGGCCTGATGATATTAGTTATGAAGCCTATTTAATTAATAATATCCATAAAGATAAAGAAAAAGGCTTTACACAATCTGGCCCTCATAGAGCAGATATAAAAATTATGATAGATGGATTATCTGCCCAAACCTCTATTTCTCGGGGGCAGCAAAAAAAACTAGTATGCTTGTTAAAAATTGCTCAACTCACGTTGTTTTCACAACTATCCGATCGACGTTGTATTTTATTATTTGATGATTTACCTGCTGAACTTGATGAAAGTAATCAAAATAAAATTATGGCAATACTATCTCGTTTGAATATTCAATTATTTATAACAGCAATTAAAGCAGATCAAATAGATTGTCAGTTTTGGAATAAATACAAAGTGTTTCACGTGGAACATGGTTCCATTATGGAAAAGTAATGGTTATTTTTAAGTTGTTTATTAATCGTTAAATAAATCAAAATAAACAGCTTAAAAGCCCCTGCGAAAGCTTAATTCAGTTATAATCGAAACACTATTTTTTAGGGGGCTTTCATGAGCGAAACCGCTGCGTACGATTCATCGAGTATTAAAGTTTTAAAAGGCCTTGAGGCGGTTAGAAAGCGCCCGGGTATGTATATTGGCGATACGGATGATGGCACTGGATTACACCACATGGTGTTTGAAGTGGTTGATAACTCAATCGATGAAGCTTTGGCGGGGCACTGCTCTGAAATTAATGTAAAAATACACAGTGATGGCTCTGTATCCGTGAGCGATAATGGCCGCGGCATCCCTGTAGATGTTCACGAAGAAGGTGTTTCTGCTGCTGAAGTTATTATGACTGTATTACATGCGGGCGGTAAGTTTGATGATAATTCCTATAAAGTTTCTGGTGGTTTGCATGGGGTGGGGGTTTCAGTTGTAAACGCCCTTTCTGAAAAATTATTGCTAACAATTCATCGCAATGGTGAAATTCATCAGCAAGAATATTCTATGGGTGATCCGGTTGCTCCAATTAAAGCAATTGGTGAAACTAAAACCACCGGTACCGAGCTGCGTTTTTGGGCATCGGATAAAACGTTTACCAATATAGAATACCACTACGATATTTTAGCTAAACGATTACGCGAGCTTTCATTTCTTAATTCGGGTGTGCGCATTGTATTAACAGATAAGCGTGTCGATGAGAAACAGGATGCTTTTGAATATGAAGGTGGTATTAGCTCTTTTGTAGAACATCTTAATCGAAACAAAACCCCGTTACATGAGCAGGTGCTGCATTTTAACTGGGAAAATGATGAAGGTTTGGGCGTAGAAGTGGCGATGCAATGGAATGATTCTTATCAGGAGAATATTTTTTGCTTCACTAATAATATTCCGCAGCGAGATGGTGGTACTCACATGGCGGGCTTCAGGGCTTCTCTTACTCGTAGTCTTAACCAGTATATGGAAAAAGAAGGCGTTGCCAAAAAGAATAAAGTCAATACAACCGGTGATGATGCGCGAGAAGGCTTAACCGCAGTGCTTTCAGTGAAAGTACCAGACCCAAAATTCTCATCGCAAACCAAAGATAAGTTGGTTTCATCAGAAGTGAAATCGGCGGTAGAAGCCGCGATGAATGAAAAGTTTCAGGAATTTCTGGTTGAAAGACCTAGTGATGCCCGTGCTATTACCCAGAAAATAGTCGAAGCTGCACGTGCTCGTGAAGCTGCTCGTAAAGCAAGAGAAATGACTCGCCGTAAAGGCGCGCTAGATATTGCCGGTTTACCCGGTAAATTGGCAGACTGCCAAGAAAAAGATCCAGCATTATCTGAACTGTATTTAGTGGAAGGGGACTCAGCGGGAGGCTCTGCTAAACAAGGTCGTGACCGTAAAACCCAGGCGATTTTACCACTTAAAGGTAAAATTCTTAATGTCGAAAAAGCCCGCTTTGATAAAATGCTGCAATCGGCGGAAGTCGGCACGCTGATTACCGCCTTAGGTTGTGGTATCGGTAAGGATGAATATAATCCTGATAAAATGCGCTATCACCGCGTTATTATTATGACCGATGCGGATGTCGATGGCTCACATATTCGTACCCTATTGTTAACCTTCTTTTATCGTCAAGTTCCCGAGTTAATTGAGCGTGGTTATATTTATATTGCCCAGCCTCCCCTGTATAAAGTTAAAAAGGGTAAGCAAGAACGTTACGTTAAAGATGATCAAGAATTAAACAGCTATTTATTAACTCTGGCACTGTCTAATGCGCATTTACATGTGCAAAAAAATACACCGGCTATTTCTGATACTGCTTTAGAAGAGTTGATCAAATCATTTATGTCAGTGCAAAATGTGATTACGCGGCTGTCTCGTCGCTATGAAGAAAGCATATTAAAAGAATTACCCAATTTACCAACATTGCAGAAATTAGATTTAAATGATTCAACTAAAACCACTGAATATTTAAATAACCTTTTGATTTTATTAAATAAATCAAAGCCTTCAGGGGTGGAGTATTTAGTTGCTAGTAAGCGGTTAGAGGATGAAGATTATCCGCAGTTAGAAATTACTAAAATTGTACATGGCCTTGATCACCTCAATGCTTTTAACGCAGAATTTTTTGATAGCCCAGAATATGACTTAATGAATGAGTTATATTTAAAATTAGAAGGTTTATTCTCAGACGGCTCCTATATTCAACGGGGTGAAAAAACCCAGTTAGTAGCGAATATAGAAGAGGTAAAAAACTGGCTATTTGAAGAAGCGCGTCGCGGTTTAAATATTCAGCGCTATAAAGGTTTGGGTGAAATGAATCCTGATCAGCTATGGGAAACCACCATGAACCCAGAAACCCGCAGAATGTTACAGGTTCGCATAGAAGATGCGGTATCAGCAGATGAAGTGTTCACCACATTAATGGGGGATCAAGTTGAACCCCGCCGTGATTTTATTGAATCAAATGCTTTGTCTGCAATGAATATAGATACTTAGAGACCTTTGCACCTCTATCGTGCAAAGGTCTCACTTAATAAAATTAACTTTCAGGAGCCTTCCAGGCAACCTTAGCAAACGCATCATCCAATGGTGTTTTTGCAAGATGATTAGTGAAATTACTTAAGGTTTTTTGAGTAATACCCACCAAAATATCAAGAATATGCTGAGCTTCATAACCCGCATCTAAAAAGGACTGGCTATCAACTTCATTTACCCAGCCTCTATTTTCAACGAGTAAGCGAGTAAATTGGCGCAAGGCTTCAAGTTTGGCATTGGGTATTGGCCGATTATTTCGAATAGCGTCCACAATATCAGACTCAACATGTTGCATATTTGCAATAGCAGTATGTGCAGCCATGCAATAGCTACATTGATGAAAATGGCTAACCGTAAGTAGCACAATTTGTTGTTCAGTATCACTAAAATTTGATTTTGCAAAAATACCAGCAACGCTTAAATAAGCCTCCGTGAGTGCAGGTGATGCTGCCATTACACCAATTATATTTGGTACAAATCCAAAATTATCAGCGGTTTTTTGAAGTAGCGTTAGTGATGCAGGTGGCGCGCTATCAAGGCTTAAGACAGGAAACTGAGTCATTATATTCTCCATTATTGAATGATTGTTCAATTATAATAATCATTATTGAGTGATTGTTCAACTATTGTTAAAATAACGGAGAGTTTAAAATGAGAGAGAGTTATGGCAAGGCCGCAGGCATTTAATGAAGAACAGGTACTAGAAAGTGCAATGCAGCTTTTTTGGCGGCAGGGTTTTGCTAATACATCGCTAAAAGATTTAACTAAAGCGACTCAACTTCAACCCGGTAGCATCTATGCGGCATTTAAAAATAAGCGAAATCTATTTTTATTATCATTAGATTATTATTTTGAAAATCTTTATTCTGCATTGAGTTGCATACTTCAGTCAGAAGACATGCCATTAATGCGCATCCGAAAATTTTTTGACTATATTTTAAGTCAAAAAAATACCGATAAAGAATTAAAAAGTTGTCTATTGGTTAACACCCTACTTGAAATACCGCCAGATGACAGTGAAATAAATCAACGTGTTAAAGCAATGTTTACTAAAATAGAAGCAGAATTTAGTGAAGTATTAAAATTAGCCCAACAGGAAGGTTCACTTGTAAGCGGAGGCAAGCCCGAAGCTATGGCGAAAATGTTAATGAGTGGTGTTTTTGGGTTACAGGTATATAACCGAATGAATCCAGACCAAGAAGGATTGGCACAGATAGTTAATAATCTTTTATCGAATCTCGAAAAATTTAAAGCATAATAATTCAGCTCATCTCAATGAGCTTAACAAAATTAAAAAGAAATATAATGAAGAATGTATTAACCGATATAAAACAGCTACCGCAATTTACAAAAATTAAAATACAAGATATAGAACCAACCATTACTAAAATTATTCAGGATAATTCTGAAAACTTAAAACAACTATTAACATCAAAAAAATCAGAAGATTGGCATCAGCTAATAACAGCATTAGAAACCATGGATAATTATTTATCGAGGGCTTGGTCACCCATAAGTCATTTAAACTCGGTAATGAATTCAGAAGAATTAAGAGTGGCACATGATAATTGTCTGCCAAAATTAACGGCTTATTCAACAGAACAATCACAGAATAGTGATTTATATCGTGCTTATGAAAATATTAAACAAAGTCCGGTATTTAATGAATTAGATAATGCAAATCAAAAAATTATTAATAATGCACTTCTTAAATTTCAATTAAATGGTGTTGGTTTATCAAGTGAAAAAAAACAACAGTTTAAAGAATTAAAAACAAAACTATCTAGTTTAAAATCAAAATTCGAACAAAATGTTATGGATGCAACTCAGGCATTTAAAATTCACATTGAAGATAAAGATCAATTATTTGGCTTGCCCAATTATGTAAAAGAGATGGCTAAACAAACAGCACAGGATGAAAAGTTAAAAGGCTGGTTATTTACACTAGATGCACCCTCTTATATTTCTGTAATGACGTATTCAAATATAAGAAAATTTCGTGAAGAAATGTATACAGCGTTTACAACTAGAGCATCGAATGAAGGACCAAATGCAGGTGAGTTTGATAATACACAAGTTATGCTAGATATATTATCCACCAGAAAAGAGCTTGCAAACTTGCTCGGCTTTAATAATTATGCAGAAATATCTATTGCAGATAAAATGGCAAATACAACAGACGATGCTCTTAATTTTTTAAATGATTTAGCAAAAAAATCAAAATCACAAGCCGAAAAAGAATTTAAAACACTAAAAAAATTCGCTAGAAAAGAATGTAATATAAATAACATTGCCGCTTGGGATATTATGTTTGTATCAGAAAAACTCAAACAAAAAGAATACGGAATAAGTCAGGAAGAATTAAAACCTTATTTTCCCGCAGAAAAAGTTATTGAAGGTTTATTTGAGATAGTGCATCGTTTATATGGCATAACAATTAATGAAATTAGCAATATTGATGTGTGGCATAAAGATGTAAAATTTTATGAAATAAAAGATGAAACAGGAAATGTTAGAGGGCAATTTTATTTAGATTTATATGCTAGAAATAATAAGCGTGGTGGTGCATGGATGGATGAATGTATTTGCAGAATGAAACAGGGTGATAATATTCAAATTCCCGTAGCCTATTTAACGTGTAGTTTAACACCGCCGGTTGGTGACAAACCAGCATTACTTAACCATGATGAAGTGACGACATTGTTCCATGAATTTGGACATGGTTTACAACACATGCTAACAAAAGTAGACTCATTATTTGTATCAGGTATCAGTGGTGTAGAATGGGATGCGGTAGAATTACCCAGCCAGTTTATGGAAAACTGGTGCTGGCAAAAAGAAGGTTTACAATTAATATCATCGCATGTTGAAAATGCTGAGGCGCTTCCAGAAAAACTTTATCAAAAACTAATGAAAGCCAAAAATTTTCAATCAGCTATGATAATGGTACGCCAGTTAGAATTTGCGCTATTTGATTTTAGACTGCATATAGAATTTGATACAGAAAAATTTGAAAGCGTTCAATCATTATTAAATAATGTGCGAAATCAAGTAGCCGTTATTATCCCTCCTACGATTAATCAATTTCAACATGGCTTTACACATATTTTTTCAGGTGGCTATGCTGCTGGGTATTACAGTTACAAATGGGCGGAAGTTTTATCGGCAGATGCATTTTCTAAATTTGAAGAAAAAGGTATATTTGATGAAACAACCGGTAGAGAATTTTTAGAAAATATTTTAGAAACAGGTGGCTCAAAAAAAGCGATAAATTTATTTAAACAATTTCGTGGGCGTGAACCAAAAATAGATGCACTATTAAAACATAGTGGCTTAATGTAATCATTTAACATAAATATGACTTTTCATAATATCTTAATTAAGATTTAACATTAATATTGTAGTGATAATAGCTAATGCTAAAAAGAATACAGTGAAATGATAAATAAAAAACTAGGAAAATATATAGGGCTTGCACTAATCATTACAATAATTAATGGTTGTTCATTATATATTGATTCATTTACAAATGATTTAAATCAGGCAATTATTACCAGCAATGATCCGCAAACCGTTATGCAGGCATTGCCAGCATATATTGTATTTATTGATAGTTTAATAAAAGATGATCCTGAAGATAAAAAAACTTTAATAGCATCGGTAAATTTAATGAATGCCTATGCATCATTACTAGGTTCGCAGCTAGATTTAGTTAAAGATTTGCCAGACTATGAAATTATTAGAATAAAAAACCAACAAAAAATACTCAATAAAAAATCATTAAAACGAGCTGAAAAAGCGATTTGTATACAAAATAAATTATTATGCAATTTAACAAAAATTAAATTCAGTGAATTGAATAATAAAATAGAAAATTTAAATGCAGATGATATGGCTTTATTATATAAAGTTTCTGTTGCATGGGTTTCATGGGTACAGGTTAATACCGATGATTGGAATGCAATGGCGCAAATAGCACAGATAAAATTTATAATGGAAAAAGTGATTGTTTATAATGAGTTGATAGATAACGGTAATGCACATGTATATTTAGGTGTATTAAATAGCTTAATTCCGACCGCACTCGGGGGCAAGCCGGAAAAAGGTAAACAACATTTTGAATCTGCTATTCGTATTTCAAAAGGTAGAAATATAATGGCTAAGGCATTATATGCGGAATACTATGCGAGGTTAGTTTTTGATGAGAAGTTACATAAAAAATTAATTTCTGAAATATTAACAGATGAAAATATAAATAAGCATAATGGTTTAATAAATACGTTGGCGATAAAAAAAGCTAAAGCGCTACAACGCAGTGCTCCCGATTACTTTTAATTAATGAAATAAAAAATGAAAATATTAATATTACTTTTAATAAGTTTTTTATATACAACACCTTTACAAGCGAAAACATTTAAAATTTCAACAGATGTTCCTGATGGAACATTTTGGATGAAACAAATGCGATTTGCAGCAAAGGAAATAAAAAAACAAACGGAGGGCCGCGTAAAATTTAAATTCTATCCAGGTGGTGTAATGGGTTCGGAAAGAATAGCAATGAAGAAAATCCGTATAAATCAATTGCAGGGAGCCATAGTAGCCAATGGCATATTGGCTAATATTTATCCTGATAGTCAGGTTTATGCATTACCTAAATTATTTAATAATATTGAGGAAGTTAACTATATTAGAGATAAGTTTGATTCAATTATTAAAAAAGGCATAGAAGATAATGGTGATATCGTTAGCTTTGGCATTATTGAAACAGGTTTTGCTTATATATTATCAACTAGAAAAATAAATGAAAAAGGAGATTTGAGCTCTTATAAAGTATGGTCACCAGTAGGTAATAAACAAATTGAATTAACGTTAAACGCAATTGGTATAACACCTATTCCTCTTAATGTTGGTGATGTACTAACCGGCTTACAAACAAATTTAATTGATACCGTAATTATTCCACCTGTAGTCGCAATAACGCTTCAATGGCATACACAAGTTAATTATTATTCAGATGTTCCATTAATGTATATTTACGGCACTTTTATTATAAGTAAAAAAGAGTTTAATAAAATTAGTAAAGTAGATCAAAAAATAGTAAAAGATATAGTCAGTTCGGTACTAAATCGTATAGATGAAAAAAATAGAAAAGAAAATATTTCAGCATTTAAAGCGCTAAAGCAGCAAGGAATAAAAGATTCATCACCAAAAAATAATATGCTTGAACATTGGGAACAAAAAGGCGTAGATGCAATGATACTTATCAAGAAGAAAAATATTATGTCAGATAATATGATTAATGAAGTAATAGAAGAATTAAATAAATATAGAAGTAGCAAAGGAATGTAAATGTACAAAAATAAAAATATTGAACGAGTAATAAATATAATTAATAAGCTAGAAAACAGTCTCGTTATATTTTTTTTATTCAGTATTTTATTATTAGCGATTACTCAAATAGTGTTAAGAAATGTATTTGATAGTGGTTTAATTTGGGGTGACACTTTATTAAGTATATTGGTTTTATGGTTAGGGTTAGTTGGTTCTATTGTTGCTTGTCGTGAAAATAAACAAATAAATATAGATGTACTATCCCAGTACATTCCAGAAAAATATAAAATTTATGTTAAAAATATAGGCTTGTTATTTTCGGCCTTAATATGTATTTGCATAAGTTATTTCAGTTTTATATTTATTAAAGGCGAGTATTTACTGGGTGAATATGCCTTTGCTCAAGTTCCCGTTTGGCTCACCGAATCTATTATTCCAATTGCTTTTCTTATTATGGGAATTAGATACCTTTTACAATCCATGATATTTACATCAAAAACGATCGATTAATGATGACTATTATTATTGTATTGCTGCTCATCATTTTAGCGCTTTTTGGTGTACCCCTATTTTCAATTATAGCGGCAGGTGCATTATATGGATTTTATATTGCAGATATTGATCTGCAAGTTATCGGAATAGAATTATATAGAATTGCAGAAACCCCATTATTAATGGCATTGCCCATGTTTACTTTTGCGGGATATATTTTAAGCGCAAGCAATACTTCACAAAGAATGCTTAATTTAATTCAGGCAATGGTGGGTTGGTTTCCTGGTGGGTTGGTAATATTTGCATTTATAGCCAGTGCCATTTTTACGGCTTTTACTGGCGCATCGGGAGTAACTATTGTTGCTTTGGGCGCCCTACTTTATCCAGCATTAAAAAATGCAGGTTATACAGACAAATTTAGTTTAGGCATGGTCACCGCATCGGGAAGTTTGGGTTTATTATTAGCACCATCATTGCCATTAATTCTTTACGGTATTATTGCGCAACAAATGGAGCTAGAAATAAAGTTTGAAATTAATGATTTATTTATTGCTGGATTAATGCCTGCAGCATTAATGGTAATTTTTTTATCGATTTACTCAATAATAAAAAACAGACAATTTAATATTCAAACACAGGAATTTGATAAAAATAAGTTAACTTCTGCAATATGGGCAATGCGCTGGGAGTTACCAATGCCCTTTTTTTTAGTGTTTGGAATATACTCCGGATTTTTTGCTATTTCTGAAGCAGCTGCTTTAGTGGCTATTTATTTTTTATTTGTAGAAATGTTTATTTATAAAGAAATTTCTCTTAGTCGATTGCATAAAGTTGTACTTGAATCGATGATGATGGTGGGTAGTATTTTGTTAATTTTAGCAGTGTCCTTGGCATTAACAAATGTATTTGTTGATGCGGAGGTGCCAGATCAATTATTTGAATTTGTAAAAAATAATGTAGATTCAAAATTACAATTTTTAATTTTACTTAATATTTTCTTACTTTTTGTTGGCGCGATATTAGATATATTTGCAGCACTAGTAATAATTGTGCCATTAATATTACCCGTAGCTATTAATTTTGGTATACACCCAGTTCATTTAGGCATAATTTTTTTAGCCAATATGCAGATAGGTTATTTAACACCACCGGTTGGCATTAATTTATTTATATCGAGTTTCCGATTTAAAAAACCCATAGCAGAAGTTTATTCTGCAAGCCTACCATTTATGATTGTATTGCTAGTGGTTTTACTGATAATTACTTATGTGCCCCAATTGAGCTTATTTTTTCTTTAAAGAAAAATTTAATTAAAAGCTTGAATTACACTAGGTTTTTGATTTTTATAAGCGGGCATCGTCATACCCGCATCGGCATTAATATAAGTTGGATCGGTAATAACAAATCGCTTGCCTTTAAAGTTGATGCCATCACCACCCACTTTTTCATTGAAGTTAACGGCCGCAGCAATGTGCCCAGGAAAATCTAAACCGATAACTTGCAAGCCTAATAAATGATGAACGATCCAAGCAAAAAATACTGCTCGATCTTCACAGTCAGAATAGGGGTAGTGAAGTGTTTCTTCGGGGAAGAAATAATTCTCAACACCAAATTGTTGTTGATCCGTTTTATATTTAAAAGCGGTTTGAACAAATCGCAATATTAAATTAATGGCCTCTTCTTCTGATTTGCCTTCAACTAGTGGCTTTAACTGTCTTAATAATGGATTGGCCGTTGCCTGATTTAAGTTGGAATTAAAATACAAACCAATATCCATTTGAGGATAAGTTTTAAGGTAACGAATAGTTTCTTTATCATAACCTACATTAATACGATGAGTTTTGCCTTTAAAGGTAAAACTTAAATAGCGATCTTTTTGTTGGCGGCCTGTATTAAACGCATGGCTTAAGCTCATATTTAATTGTTTTTTAGCACCAGGATAATGACCGTTATAAGTAAAAATTCTGCCGGGTTTTTGCTTAATGCCATCAAAGCTCAATGCGTAATAACGAGTTTTATCAAAGGTAAAATAAGGCGAACCAAATAGCTGCTGTTGAGTGGGCATAAGTAAGTAAACATAGTTTCGATCATAAGCAATACGCGCTTGATAACCGGCTTTTGTCATAAAATACCAAGTAAAAATGGATTGATTATTTTTACTGCGCGGGTGTACTTTTTGTGCAATGGCATTCGTGAGTAGTGCAAAACCCCAGTCATTTAAAACTAGAGGTTCGCGTTGAGCGTTAATTTGATTGAGCAAGCCGTCATAGTCTGCTTTGCTCATGTTTGACCAAACTTGGCTCATTGATTTTTCATTAAATGGTTTTTGTATATTAACCTTAAGTTTTGGGTCGTAATAAAAAATAAGGTTTTGGCCATAAAATGCGAGTTTAATTTTTTGTCCTTTAGGCGGCTTAACATGCGTACGAGGCTTTACGACTAAAGGGGCGGGTATTGGTTTAATAGTGGGGATTTTTACAATAACCGGATCAGGCGTAATTTTTGTTAGCGGTGTGGTTTGATTATCCGGTTGAGGTATAGGGCGTTTTTGTATGGGTGGTTTTGTCGGTGCTTTTGGTAGACGAGTAGGTTTGGGGGTTTTATCTCTAACTAGGCCTTGAAAGGTTTGCATTTCCTTCCATTGATTTTTTAAAAATCCGCTAAATTCCTTGTCACGTTTATCTTTATATTCCTGAAAATGGCTGGTTTCCTGATTCATCCATTGCTCAAATTCGGCCCGACTATCGGCGGTACCACTGAAAGATAAGCTGCAGAGTGAAAATAAGGTAACTAGCAAAATTGAAGATTTTTGCATTTATAATCCCTTAAATATTAGAGAATGGGTAGAAATTGTCGTTTCACATCCATGTGAGACAGTTTCACCCGTAGACAAATTATTGCATCCATTCAGGTATTTATTTCAGTGTTAAATTAATTGCCTTCCATCTTGGAAATTTCAGCAGCTAATTCATCTTGAGTTTTTTGTGCTTTAAATTGTTGCCATAAAGCGCGTTCATTCTTCATGCTGGTTTTAAGCACTTTTTTAGTTGCCTGTTCTACACTAGCCGAGTCCATACCAACTAGTACATATAAGTTGCCATTTGGGCTGGTGCGCGTTTTGTAAATTTTTGTGCCAACCAACGTCTCGTTGGTAATTTGTTTGGTAACCGATGTCATAACTTTATCAACAGTTTCCGTATCTGCAGCACCGGTGGTTTCAACATATTGCTTAATCATGTTGCGAACCTGAACTTTCATTTGTTGCGCTAGCTGAACTCGAGCAGCAGTTGAAGCCATTGTTTTCATAAAATCATGCCCAGCCCCTGATTTAGTAGCAGAACCAACCGCTGAAACATCTAAATTGGAAACCGGCTCATCACATACCCATCCAGGTGCGGCGCTACCCGGTGCGTCTGGAAATACACAGTCTGCAACTTCTTCTTTTTTCTTTTCGCTACAGCCCGTCATTAATGCCGTTAGTGTGACCCCTGCAACTAGGTAAGCAAGCTTATTCATATTTTTATCTCCGTTTGTTTTTATCAATAACTCAGTGTTTTTAGAATGCTGTAAACATAGCCGAGATAGCCTGAATTAGCAATATCATTTAATCTTAGATTTGTAAGAATATTAGGTAAAATTTGAATTTATAGGGTTGTTTTTAAAAAATTTTTTAAAATGTGGGTTAGTTGCTATTTTAATCAGACAAACAGGCCGCAATAACGCATTGATTACGGCCATTTTCTTTCGCTTTATAAAGTGCATTATCAGCACGCTCAAAGACATCACTTAGGGAATCATCTTGGCCAAAACTACTGACCCCACAGGAAATAGTTATTTTGACGGATTTACCGTGGTAGTGAAAACCGCAATTTTCAATTTCTTGGCGTAATTTATTGACTAGGCGTAAGGTTTCTTCTTGCTTAGTTCCGGGTAATAACATAACAAACTCTTCGCCACCATAACGTGCCAAAAAGTCGGTTTCGCGAATACTTTTAACTAATAGTTGTGCGACGGTTTTTAATACCTTATCGCCTGCTTTATGGCCGTAGGTATCATTTACTTTTTTAAACAAATCGATATCCCAAACGGCTAGGCTTAATGGATTATCAAACCGTTTCCAACGCGCAATTTCTTCGGCAGATTTTTTTTCATAAGATAAACGATTAGGAATACCGGTAAGCGAATCAAACATCGCAAGTCGATTTTTTTCGATAACTAATTTTTTAAGTTTTTCAGCTTCAGATTCCATAGTTTGCATTTTAGTTTGCATCACATCAATTTCACTTTGAGACTCTTGAAAACGTGTATTTTCAGACTCACGATAAAGTTGAATATGCCCAGCAATGGTATCGAGTTTAGAATTAACGCTAGCTTTTAAATTGTTTAACTCGGTTGCTTGATTAATATCTTGGCGTATTTCATCTACATTTAAACCCACCTGTTTATCAAACTCTTTACCCTGATTTTCTGCGAGTAATAAATTTGATGATTCATGTTGTAAAAATTGATCCAGATTTTTTAATCGGTCAGTGACCTGCTGCAAAAAATTTTCAAACTCGTGTTTTTCTTGCTGTAATCGGCTGCGTATAGAGTTTATTAATTGGGCAACTTCTTTTAAAAGTAATTTCCATAATTTAGGGTTTGATTCATTATCACTCACATGTTCAAGACGATGCTTCATTTTATTGGCAGCATCTTGTAAGTCGTCAGGAATAATAAGTTGTTCAAGTAAACGAATTAATGTTTCTTGAATAGGCGGTGGTGTATCGGTTGATACTTGTGTATTTTCATTTTTACTCAGTGTGCTTTTTTCAGAAGTGACAGCTAACGTTTTTAGCTGCAGTAATTGTGACAGTTGATCTGAAAGACTATCAAGTTCTGTTTTTTGCTGAGCATTATGGGCATTAATTTTTAGTGCACTTATTTTTCCATTGGGTGAATTTGGATTATCAAATTTAGTGAGTAAATCAATTAAGCAATTTTTATATATTAATAATGGTTTATCATCATTATTGGCGTTAGTTAAATCTGTTGTATCAGCATTATTATTTTGTGAGTTTTTATTAGAATTAAATAAGCGATCCATTAAACCCGTTTTTTCGGGTTGTTCAGCATCACTGGTAATAATAGCCAGTAAAAATTTCAAACTGTCTTTTAGTAAGTCATCACGATGGCTGTCATCTGATTGAGCAAATTTCTTTAATAACTTTGTATGTGATTTTATGGCATGTTTGGGGGGTGATAATTTTTTAATCAGTAATTCTAAAGAATAAATAGATTGGCGATTTGTTTGGCTTAGCTTGTCTTCCAACTCTACCAATGTACGTGAAATATCAGTAACAATCGATTCTAACCGTTGGCGATTAATATTATTTTTAATCGCAATGCGTAGCTCATCAATATGTCGATCTAATGTTGAATGCTGGCCTTCAGCGGCCAAGCTGAGACGCCCAATGGTTTTTTTTAATGTCGTTTCAAGATTTTCCCAGTCGTTCTCCTTTTTTTCTAGGCGATCTAACTGGTCATAATATTTTTGTTTCCACTGTTCTAGTTCCATAACCTAAGTGACTCTAAGTTGAATATGTATGGGTTTTATTTGAGGCCAAAAAAAGGGAGCAAAAGCTCCCTTTAAATATAGTATTAAACGCTCACTAAACAAGTTTATTAATGTATTTTAAGCAAATTATTTAGATTCGAGTTTAATTAAATAATCAGCAATATTAACCATGGCGGTAAAACTACCAGCCTGCGAGCCAGAAATAGTGTATTTACCATTAATGGCTAACATAGGCACGCCATTAACTTTATATTGTTGGCCTAATTGCATTGCCTGTCTGGCGCGCATTTCAACCGCAAAAGAATCAAAGGTAGACAAAAAGGTTTTCTTATCTACACCCTTTGAGGCAAGAAAATCTGCAAGAGCGGCTTTAGAATGTAACTTCATTTTTTTAGCATGCATCGCTTCAAAAATAGCATCGTGGTAGTTTTCACCTTCACCCATTATTTCTAATGCGTAAAAGGTTTTTGTGTGAACCATCCAGCGCGGGTTAATGGGTGCAGGCATGCGAATAAATTTCACATTGTTAGGCAGGCTTTTTTTCCATTTTTTTATGGTGGGCTCAAAGCTATAGCAGTGCGGGCAGCCATACCAAAAAAACTCTAATACCTCAATTTTATCAGCGCTTTGTGTGCTGATAGGTTTAGGTAATTTAGAGTAAGATTTACCCTCATCAAAATTTTGTGCCTGCGATAATACGGGCAATAACAACATAAGGCCTAATAGGCTGATTTTTTTAAGATAACTCATTTTTCCCCCGGAAACATTTACGAATATATTTATAGAGACCTTTGTACGATAGAATCACAAGTAAAAAGGGCTAAAATTTCACTGCTTTTCGTTAGAAAACTTGTCAATATCTAGATATTAACTGCGTTTCCTGCCTCAATCAGTAAAATTTTAACGCATTTTTCTTTTGCGCCTCTATCGTACAAAGGTCTCTTATAAAATAATTATTTATGACAGGCTGATAACCTGATAATTCATCTGTCCTTGATTATGCCACAACCATTTTAATGATTTGCTGATTAATCTCCAAAAATAGTCATAAATATAAGAGACATAAAAAAAGGCAGCCAAAGCCGCCTTTTTAAGAATTAAGTTTTTATGCTTATTTCATTTGTGCAATATAATTTGCTACCGCTTCAATTTCAGCAACAGTCATTTTATTCGCAACATGGCGCATCATTTTATTGCTGTCATTATCACGCTTGCCATTACGAAAAGCGGTTAATTGTGCAATGGTGTAAGTTGCGTGCTGACCCTTTAGTGAAGGGAATTTTGCCGCAGGGTTACCTGAGCCATTAGGGCTGTGACAACCCATGCAAGCAGGTAGCTTTGATGAGGTATTGCCGCCACGGTAAATGGCTTTACCTAAAGCGACTTTAGCCGTATCAGCGGTTGCAGGTGTGGCGGCCTTGCTAGCAAAGAAAGCGGCAACATTGGCTACGTCTTCATCTGTTGCAAGGGTTGCTGCCATGCCGGCCATGGTGTCATCTTTACGTGCACCGCTTTTGTAATCATTCAATTGTTTAACTGTATATGAAGCATGTTGGCCGGCTAGTTTTGGAAACATATCAACAACACTGTTTCCATCAGGCATGTGGCAACCCGCACAAATAGCACCAGCGGTTGCTTCACCGGCAGCCAAATCGGCAGCCAAATCAGCAGCTTGAGTGGTGGCATTTAGGCTAATTGTTAGGCCTAAGATTGCAAGCAGAGATTTAAAATTCATTGTGTGTATTCTCCAAACGAGTGTTGCGTCTTTTGTGACGCTAGAAGTAATGATGAGCTGCCAATAAGTGGACATAAATAAAATAAGGCCACGGCAAAAATGTGGCGATATAGTACACTAGATCAGGTATTTCAGCAATTTTGCCGGAATAAGAATCGATTGAATAAAAAAGATATAAAGAATTAAGTCACTGAAAATTCGCTGAATTGACTTAAGGTTGGTAAAATCTGCCAAAATTTATGATTTAAAGAGTGCGTATGCATAACCATTATCGTCAAGCTTCCTTTTTAACCAGCGCCAGTCAGTTTAGCCAGTTTCCCGAGCATGAAATGCTGGAAGTGGGTTTTGCGGGCCGATCTAATGCGGGTAAATCTAGTGCAATCAATACCTTATGTGACCAAAAAGCCCTAGCTCGAATTAGTAAAACACCTGGTCGTACCCAGTTAATCAATTTTTTCCCGTTTAGTAAAAATCACTGTTTAGTTGATTTGCCTGGCTATGGGTATGCAAAAGTACCGGAAAAAATGCGCCGAGAATGGCAAAAACTAATGGAATCTTATTTGGGTGAGCGCCAGCAATTACGGGGTTTAGTGATTATTATGGATATTCGTCACCCGCTAAAAGATTACGATGTGCAAATGCTAGAATGGTGTGAAGATATGAATACGCCCGTGCATGTTGTGCTAACCAAAGCCGATAAGCTTAAAAAAGGTGCCGCCAGCAAACAATTGTTAGGGGTAAAAAAAGCCCTGAAAGATGCAAGCTTTGGGGCCTCGGTGCAAATGTTTTCGTCATTGAAGAAAACCGGGGTTGATGAGTTGCAGCAGGTTTTGGATGGTTGGTTTGAGTTGGAGGCCTAAAAGCTATTTACCGCAAATAAACGCAAAACAGGCAAATGTTCATGTAGCAGTTTAAATAAGCCTGTGGTTTCTTATAAAAACGTAAAGATTTTTTTGAACTGAAGTTTTTATTTTTATGGTGCAAAATAAAACAGGTCAATTAAGTAAACGGGTGAGATAACTTAGATTATAAAAATAAATTTGCGTTTATTTGCGGAAAATAGCTTTGGTTTTTTAAACCCCCATAAACAAAAAAACCCCGACCACCAAGGAAGTGGTTAGGGGTAACATAGAGACAGGTTTGGGGAAACTTGCCTCAAATTGCTCGCTCAAGGGAGGTAAGCGAGCTTGCGCTGGGCTTTAGCGCAATTCGAAAAACTGCAATAGCTTTCTGTTATTAAGTAAAGTTCATATCGGTCTATTGTCAAAGCTAAGACGACGAGTGGTGGGGATTATTAAGTGAAAAAAGGCCTCAAGATTGGGGCCTTTTTTTGGTCGTGTTTAAGTTAAATCTAAACAGATATCGCTAATATGCTGAAATAATTGACTCTTTTTGGTGCAGCATTAATGTGCTTCATCCCAGTTTATGCCGATACCGATATCCACCAACAAAGGCACATTCAGATCAGCGGCGCTTTCCATTTCTTCATGCAATAACTTGCTCAACGCATCTACCTGATTTTCGGCCACTTCAAATACCAGTTCATCGTGTACCTGCATAATCATTAGCGCTGAAATGTCAGAATCTTGCAGGCGATTGTGTACCTTTATCATGGCGCGCTTAATAATATCGGCGGCGGTTCCCTGCATGGGGGCGTTGATGGCGGTGCGCTCTGCATATTTTTGGCGCATGCTATTTTTAGAATTAATTTCTGGTAAATACAGGCGGCGGCCGAATAAGGTTTTCACATAACCGGTTTCGTGTGCCTGTTCGCGGGTGTTGTCCATGTATTTTTTTACGCCGGGGTAGCGTTCGAAATACACATCAATATAATCTTGCGCTTCATAGCGGGTGACGTTTAATTGTTTGGCTAAGCCAAAAGCTGACATGCCATAAATTAAGCCGAAGTTAATGGCCTTGGCGGCGCGCCGTTGTTCGGTTTCTACTTGTTCTAATTTCATACCGAAAACGTCGGCGGCGGTGGCGCGGTGAATATCTCGGCCCTCTTTAAAGGCGGTTAACAAACTTTCATCAGCCGAAAGGTGCGCCATAATGCGTAATTCAATTTGAGAATAATCCGCCGCCAAAATGCAGTTGCCCGCATCGGCAATAAAGGCTTGTCGAATGCGGCGTCCTTCTGCGGAGCGAATTGGAATATTTTGTAAATTGGGATCGGTGGAAGACATGCGCCCCGTAGCCGCGCCGGTTTGGTTATAACTGGTGTGTACGCGGCCGGTTTTGCTATCAATCTGTTTGGGCAACTTATCGGTGTAGGTTGATTTAAGTTTACTCAGGCCGCGATTTTCTAAAATCAGCCGAGGTAGTTCGTGCTCTTCGGCTAATTCTTGCAACACATCTTCTGCTGTGGAAGGTTGTCCTTTAGGAGTTTTACGAATAACAGGCAACTTAAGCTTCTCAAAAAAGATATGTTGAATTTGTTTGGGGGAGCCTAAATTAAATTCTTCACCCGCCACTTCATAAGCCTGCTTTTCAATTTCTTGCATGCGTTCAGATAATTGATAGCTTTGATCGGCCAACATCTGTGCATCTATTTTTACCCCATTGCGCTCAATTTGCTGAATAATCGGCATCAAAGGTAATTCGATATCGTTATAAACGCTGAGCAATTCGGGAATGGCTTCGAGCTGCGCATGAATGCACTGGTGCAAACGCAACGTAATATCCGCATCTTCGGCCGCATAAGGGCCAGCCTCTTCCAGATTAATTTGATTAAAGGTCAGCTGCTTTTTGCCCTTGCCAGCAATGTCTTCAAAATGAATGGTGCTGTGATTAAGAAAGCGCGTGGCCATGCTGTCCATGTCGTGGCGTTTGGTAGAATCTAAAATGTAAGATTGAAGTAGCGTATCGTCACTGATTCCCCGCATTTTAATGCCGTGATTTTCCAGCAGATGAACATCATATTTTAAATTTTGGCCAAGCTTTTTAACCGCCGGATTTTCTAATAATTCTTTAAGCCCACCCAGCACAATTTTTTCGGATAGCTGTTGCGGTGCATCTTCATAATCATGCCCAAAAGGCACGTAAGCGGCCTTGCCCACATCTATTGAAAACGACACGCCCACGATTCTGGCTTGCATATAATTAAGGCTGGTGGTTTCCGTATCAAAAGCAAATTCATTGGCTTGCTTAAGTTGCGTTAGCCAATTATCAAAATCTTCGCGAGTTAATAGGGTTTGATAGTCGGTTTTTATGTTTGCGGCTTGTGCACCACTAGTCGACTCCCCATCTAATTCCGTTAGCCAAGTTTTTAATTCAAATTCAGCATAAAGGCTTTTAAGGTTTTCGGTATTCGCCGGTTTTAATTGTAAATCTTTTGGTGCGTCATTTAATTCAACATCACAAACAATGGTGGCCAGCTGATAAGACAGGGGCAATTGCTGTAGCCCTGCGCGTAAATATTCACCCACCTTGCCTTTAAATTCATCGGCGTGGGCAATAATATTATCAACAGATTCATATTGAGCTAACCATTTAACCGCGGTTTTGGGGCCGACTTTATTAATCCCAGGAATATTATCTGCGCTGTCGCCAATGAGAGCCAAATAATCAATAATGCGCTCGGCGGGTACACCAAATTTTTCAATGACAGATTGTGGCGTGCTAACAAAATTATTCATGGTATTAATTAAGGTGATTTTATCGGTCACTAATTGGGCTAAATCTTTATCGCCGGTAGAAATTAAAACCTCATAACCATCCGCCTCAGCCTGTCGAGCAAGGGTGCCGATCACATCATCCGCTTCCACTTTGGGTACAACAATTCGCGGGTAGCCCAAAGCATCGACAATTTGATGAATGGGTTCAATTTGGCTGCGCAAATCATCTGGCATGGGTGGGCGGTTGGCTTTGTACTCTTTATATAAGTCGCTGCGAAAGGTTTTGCCTTTGGCATCAAATACCACGGCCATGTACTCAGGCTGGTATTCGTCCACCAGTTTTCTGAGCATATTAATAACGCCGTAAATTGCACCAGTGGCCTGCCCTTTGGAATTTTCTAAAGGCGGCAATGCATGAAAGGCACGAAATAAATAAGAAGAACCATCCACTAAAATAAGAGGGGCTTTATGGGTAGATTTTTTAGGCATAATAGGTTGTTGCGTATATAAAAAAATTGAGCGTATTATGACACTAAGAGACCTTTGCACGATAGAATCACAAGTAAAAAGGGCTAAAATTTCACTGCTTTTCGTTAGAAAACTGGTCAATATCTAGATATTAACTGCGTTTCCTGCCTCAATCAGTAAAATTTTAGCGCATTTTTCTTTTGCGCCTCTATCGTGCAAAGGTCTCACTAAATATAAATAGATGGGAAATGCATCACTTTAATATGTATTAATTTTCAGGTGTTATCCAGCGTAAATAATTTACTTCTTTGGCCGCTATCAATGAATCAAATGTTTTTGTAGCCTTTACTAAAATGGGGTTAGCATTCATTATATACTTTCATTTTGATTAAATTGAATTTTTTACCCGTATAAAAATGAAAACTATGACAAGCATTATATTTAGTATGGCACTTATCTATTTTTTAATTTGCGCCGCATTATATTTTTTTCAGGAAAAATTTATTTTCTTTCCACCACAAGCGCAAGAGAATGCGTATCATTTAGTTAAAAAAAATGAAATAGTATTTACCAGTATTGATGAAAAAACAGCGGGTTGGAACATAAATAATAATGCAGGCGCTAATAAAACCGTTATATATTTTGGCGGCAATGCAGAAGATGTAATATATTTTAATGAAGAAGCAAAACAATATAAGGTAAAACAAAGCATAGCATTTAATCACCCAGGGTACGGAAAAAGCACAGGTACACCCTCTCAAAAAAGTTTATATAAAAATGCATTAGATAGTTATGATTGGGCATTGAAAGAATATAATTTACAGCCGCAAAATATTATTGTTGTGGGTAGAAGCTTGGGCTCTTCGGTAGCGACTTATTTAGCGGTAAATAGAAAAATAGCGGGGCTAATTTTAATTACACCTTTTGATAGCATTAAAAATATTGCAAAAAAACATTATAAATATTTCCCCGTGTCTATTTTAATAAAACATCCTTTTCCAACTGCGTATTATATTAGTCAGGTATCTGTGCCCGTATTAATGTTAGCGGCTGAAAAAGATGAAATTATATCGGAGGATAATTTAAAAAATTTAATGAAGCATGTAAAAAATAATGCAAATTTAATTGTCTATAAAAATGTGAGTCACAATACTATTCAAAACCACATAAATTATTATGTGGAAATTAATCTATTTATAAATTCATTAAACGAATTAAATTAGTATTAGCCTATTGGCTTTGCCGGAGGTTTTTGATGCACCCAAATATCATAGCCTTCAAGGCCACAAAAATAAGCGACATATTCTTCAGCTTCAACAACGGAAGCTTCAGATAAAGGTACGGATACTAAACACTTTTCGCAACTAATAAGTTGCTCATCTTCGGGTAAAGGTGAGGTTTTGCAAGCGGTGACAGGCATGGCCGCTACCCTATAAACAATGAGTTTTATAAATAGTGTAACGCCTCACATTAGGAAAGTCTTATAGAGTATAATAGTCTGAATAAGTGCAATAAAAAAATATATAAGCAAATTATTAATAATGTATTTAATTTAATGCGCTACCAAATAGGTATGATTTGTGCGATTATTCAGTGACATTTTAATCTTTTATATGCAGTTGGATAAAAATAATAAATAGGGAGAATAAAAAATGAATATAACAATTTCTTTACCCATTACCTTTTTAGTCGCTTTACTTTCTACTCCGGCTTTAGCCGATAGAGAAAGCGATATGTGGCAACAATTTAAAGCACAAAAAGGCATAAGTGAACTCGATGCAGAATTTGCCGAGCCAGCGCCCGCCCCCGCGCCAAAACCTGAAGTTAAAATAGTTGAGCGTATTGTTGAGGTGGAAAAAATTTTTGAAGTTGAAGTGCCGGTGCCAGCAACGCCAGTCGCTCAACCATTAGCTGATGTTGTGCCAACGCCAGCACCTGTTTCAGATTCATCAATGGTAACCGCTGAGTCAGATGGCTATGTTGTGAAGTTTGGTGATTGCAAGCTTGCCTACCGCAATATTAAATGCAAATTAAACATTGTTAATATGCAAACGGATGGTTCTTTGAGTATATATGGGCATTACAATAAACCTCGTTCAAGTAAATTATATGATCGCAATGGAAATGAGTATTGGCCTACATCTGTGAGCATGGGTAATAAAAATAATAAAGGTTATATTACTAATAAATATATTCAAGGCGTAACGGCTAAGGGTGCGGTTGATTTTTCAAATGTGCATGCGGATACTAAATCGATTGCATTATTTGAGTTAAGCATACATAACTCAGAAACCAGAAAATACAATCGTTTGCAATTTCGGAATGTAAATTTAAATATACAATAATTTTGTTTTATTATTTTCGACCTCTCCTTAAGTAAAGGAGGGGTAAAAATATGTTTAAAAAGAAAATAATCCACACCAGCCTGAATTTTCAAGCCCACAAACTTTCTTAAATAGCGCTTTGTTAATTTGAATATTATTCAAACATTGTTGGCTATATGTTTTCTGTAAATCTAAATATTTTTCGTGTTGCTGAAGATGTTGTTTGTCTGCGGCATTATAAATTTTAATTATATTTTTTCTTTCTTCGCGTAACTCTTCAAACTGATCAATCAATTGATTGTAACTGTCATTATTAATTTGGCTAGGTTGTTGATCTAGCCCTTCAATTAAATCTCGGCGTTTTTGTATCTGGCCTATCAGATAATCAATTTTACTCTTTAAATTGGCTTTATTAGCTTCACTGGCAAGTATGTTTTGCTGAGTTACATTGATGGTTTTATTGGTTTTAATACACTGTAATGCGGATGATTCAGAGATGAAATTATCAGCCAGCAAAGTTGAAACCGGCAGTAAGCAGGTGAGTGTAATAGCAAAGAAAAAAAGGTTAGATGTTTTCATAAGAGCGACATAACGGCTAGAAAGTATAAAAAGTGTACTGTTAATGATGTTTGGTTGCAATTCAATGACTTGCCGACAAACTGTAAACTCTACGGGATAACAGTGTAAAATGCGCCGATGAATTTTACCGTCGCACATTTTTTATACACAATATCGAGCAAACTCGATCAAATAATTAACGTTATTGGCCGAGCCATCTCTTGGCTGGTGTTAGCCATGGTGTTAATTACCTTTAGCGTGGTGCTGTTGCGCTATGCATTTGATTTGGGCTGGATTGCGTTGCAAGAGTCTATTTCTTATTTGCACTCTACGGTTTTTCTACTCGGTGCGGCCTATACACTCCAGCAAAACGGCCATGTGCGAGTGGATATTTTTTACAATAAATTAAATCAAAAGGCCAAGGCTTGGGTGGATTTGCTTGGGCATTTATTCATATTAATGCCGGTGATGATATTTATTATTTGGGTGAGCTGGCCCTATGTTAGTGAATCTTGGCGGGTGTACGAAGGCTCCCGAGAAGCCGGTGGGCTTGCCGGTGTGTATCTGCTGAAAAGCCTTATTTTAATGATGGCGGGGCTATTAATTTTGCAGGCCATGGCGATGATTTTTCAAGCTGTGCTTAACATTAGTGGCTCCAACCAATCAACAAATCAGGAGCCGTCATAATGGAAATCATGGCGATTGCTCTATTTGTTTGTGTGTTTATTTTATTGCTCACGGGTTACCCCGTCGCCTTCACCTTGGCGGGCACCGCATTATGCTTTGCGGGCATTGGCAGCTATTTAGAATTATTTGATAGCGCTTTTTTAGAGGCGCTACCCAATCGTTTATTTGGCATTATGATGAATCAGGTGCTACTGGCGGTGCCGTTATTTGTTTTTATGGGCGTGATGTTAGAGCGCGCAAAAATTGCCGAAAATCTGCTAGAAACCATGGCGCAATTATTTGGATCGGTGCGTGGCGGCATTGGTATTTCGGTGACACTGGTGGGCATGTTACTGGCGGCAAGCACCGGCATAGTCGGTGCCACCGTGGTCACCATGGGATTGTTATCTTTACCCACCATGTTAAAGCGTGGATATGATCCCTCGATTGCCTGCGGAACCATTTGTGCCTCGGGCACCTTAGGGCAAATAATCCCGCCTTCAATCGTGCTGGTTTTATTAGGCGATGTGCTGTCGTCGGCGTATCAACAAGCGCAATTAGATATGGGGATTTTCAGCCCAGAAACCTTATCAGTTGGTGATTTATTTATTGGCGCACTCATCCCAGGTTTATTGCTTGTCATTCTTTATATTAGTTACTTAATCTTTATCGCCAAAATAAATCCTACCGCAATGCCTGCGATTCCCGCAGAAGAATTACAAGATAAAAGTGAGCTTAAAAAACAGGTAATGGTTGAGTTAGTGCCGCCGCTGTTTTTAATATTAGCAGTGCTCGGTTCAATTATTGGCGGCTTAGCCACACCAACAGAAGCCGCTTCGGTGGGTGCAGTGGGGGCGATTTTATTAGCTTGGAAACGTAAGCAGCTAAATATAAAAGTGTTGCGAGATGTCAGCCAAGAAACCACCCGCATTAGCAGCATGGTGTTTATGATTTTAATTGGTGCATCTATTTTTTCATTAGTATTTCGAGGCTTCGAAGGCGATGAAATGGTGCAAGATTTTTTAACTGATTTACCCGGCGGTATGTACGGCGCACTTTTTTTAGTGATGCTAGTCATGTTTTTACTGGGCTTCGTACTCGATTTTATTGAAATTACATTTGTGGTAATTCCCATCGTTGGGCCTATTTTATTAGCGATGGGAATAGACCCAATTTGGTTAGGCATACTGATTGCCATTAATTTACAAACGTCATTTTTAACTCCGCCGTTTGGCTTTGCCTTATTTTATTTGCGCGGTGTTGCACCCAAAGAAATATCCACCATGGCAATTTATAAAGGCGTTGTACCATTTATATTAATTCAATTATTTGCCATGGGTTTAATTGTTATGTGGCCAGCGTTGGCAACTTGGTTGCCAGCAAAGTTGCAATAGTTTGAGAAAGTATCAAATGATTTTTTTTTAAAAAGACTAGATAAATAAATTTAGCGGCTTGTTAAATAAGCCAATTCAGAAATATCGCTCCACTTCTTAACTTGCTGACGATAATTTTTAAATGAGTTAAATACTTTCATCGCCATTTTATCAGATGTGGCAATGTCAGCAATTACGTCATCAGATAAATTTTGCAATGTTGTTAAAACATCATCCGGTAATTTTAAAACTTTAACCTTATGTTTATTTACTAAGGTATCTAATGCTTGTTGGTTGCGCGTCATATATTCACTTAACATGTCTTGGTTAACAATTTTGCAGGCATTTAACACAATGCTTTGTAAATCGGTGGGTAGTTTTTCAAATGCATCTTTGTTAATCAATGCCTCTAAAGTGGTGCCCGGTTCATGCCAACCTGGGTAGTAATAAAATTTTGCTGCTTTATATAAACCAAATGCTAAATCATTATAAGGCCCCACCCATTCTGTCGCATCAATAGCACCGGTTTTTAATGAGGTAAAAATTTCACCGCCAGGCAAATTAATCGGCGTACCACCGGCGCGCTTTAATACTTCACCGCCCAAACCGGGAATGCGCATTTTCAAACCTTTTAAATCAGCCATGGACTTTATTTCTTTATTAAACCAGCCAGCCATTTGCACACCGGTATTGCCGGCGGCGGCGGGAATAATGCCAAAATCTTTATAGGTTTCATGCCACAGTTGCATGCCGCCACCGTGATATAACCAACCATTCATTTCCTGTGCGGTTAAGCCAAACGGTACCGCAGCAAAAAATTGTGATGCCTGCGCTTTACCTTTCCAGTAATAAGCGGCGCCGTGCCCCATTTGTGCAGTGCCACGAGATACGGCATCAAATACTTCAAAGGCGGGCACTAATTCTTTTGCGCCGTAAACTTTAACGCTTAAACGCTTGCCGGACATCTCGGTAATTAATTCGGCCAACTTATTGGCACCAGTGCCAAGCCCGGGGAAATTTTTCGGCCAAGTGGTGACCATTTTCCATTTAATTGTTTTGGTTGAGCTGGCATGGGCACCAGTACCCGCTAATGCAGTGGATGCCGCAAGCCCAGTGGTTGCGGCGGCTTTTATAAAGTGTCTTCTTTTCATAATTAGAAATTCAACTCTTAAGTCAATTAACGTTAGTTTGTTTATTTATATAATGGGTTACTTCTTTGGCTAACAGTGGCTTGCTGAAAAAATAACCTTGCATGTGATTAATATTAAATTTTAAAATATAATCTTTATCTTCTTGGGTTTCTATGCCTTCAGCAATAATCTGAATATTTTGTGCCTGACATAAAGAAACAATGCCGTGCAATAAGTTTTTTGCTGATGTCGACTCATGGGTTTTTGAAATAAGTATAGGGTCAATTTTAATTTCAGAAAATGCACAGTACAGTAATGCATTTAAAGATGCATTAGATGAACCAAAATCATCAATGCCAATATGAAATTGCTTTTCTTGAATTTGCTGTAAAATAGTACGTTGAACATCAGTAATATTAAGAAAATTTTCTTCCGAAAATTCCAAGCTGATATTGGCATAAGGAATTTTATATTTGTCACATTTTTCAGTTAGAATATCAGATAAATCCGCATCAATTTGTGAAAGGCAAAGGTTTAAGGTTAATCGAGGAAATTCAGAATGTTGATTAAGCCAAAAACGATATTGTTTGAATGCCATATCAATTATGTTTGTAGCAATGGCTCCAATAAATCCAGATTTCTCAGCACCGGGTAAAAATTGTACGGGCAGTAACCAGCCATGTTGCGGGTGGTTCCAGCGCACCAACACTTCTAACGACTCCACACAATTTGTTTGCGTATTAACATGTGGTAAATAAGCTAAAAAGAATTCATTTTTACGTAAAGCTTCGTGTAATTCGGCTTCTTTTTGTAGCCAAATTTTGGCTTTATGATTCATGCTATCACTGGTTAATTCAAAATTATTACCTTCAATAGCTTGGGCATTACTTAAGGCACTTTGCGCTTTTTCAATTAATTCATTGGCAACACTACTATCGTCTGGGTAAATACTAATACCCATAGATACATCTATTTGAATGGTATGCTCAGTGGTTTGGTAATCTTCAGATAGTGTTGAAATTAATTTTTGAGCAACAATACCAATTTGTTGAATGTCATTTAAGTTTTCAATTAATACCGCAAAGTCATCCGATGAAAAATGCCCAATAGTATCGCTATCGCGAGTATTGTATTTAAGGCGTTTGGCAATTGCCTTTAACATTTTATCGCCGAGGTCATAGCCATAAATAGCATTAATATTTGAAAAGTTTTGAAAATCAATAAGCATAATGCCTAAACGATTTTTATTGCGCTGGGCACGATCAATGGCATTTTGTAGTCGATCAATAAATAGCGATTTATTGGGCAGCTCAGTTAATTCAATAAAATGAATACTGTTGTGTTGATCTACTATTTGTGAATGTCGAGGTGCCAGCATCACGACATAACTAGAAACATTGGTGTTAGTGTTACGTATGCTGTTAATGCTGCAACTTAAGGGCCGACTTTCACCATTTTTTAAGCGATGCCAAATTTCACCTTTCCATTGGCCGGTTTTTTTAATAGACAGTAATGCTTCTTCATTTAGTAAAAGTTTATTGGATGAAGCAAGAATAATTTCAGGCGATAAATTTTGAATTTCTGATTGTTGATATCCGGTAATTTGAGTGAAAGCATAGTTAACTGATTCTACTTGGTTTTTATCATTAATTAACATCACCGCATCGGTAGAGTAGTCAAACATTTTGGATGCAACTAATACTTGGTTTTCGGCTTCTTTGCTGGCGGTAACATCATAAATAATAGAGTAAAAAAGTTTTCGGCCTTCAATTTCCATTGGCCCATCGCGCACTTCAACAAAGCGAATTTCACCATTGGATAAACGATGCGGGCAGCTATAAAAACCTAAATTTTGTTCGCGAGTTTGTAAAATAAGTTTGTTTAATTTTCCTCGAGAAAGAATATTAATTTGTCCAAGATCCATGCCTTTTAATTCGTTAATGGTATAACCATAAAATTGTGCAGCGGCTGGGTTGGCATCTTCGATGCGAAAATTATTTGGGTCGATAACTAATTTTATTGCCATGTTTGATTCAAACATTTGGCGGTAGCGGCTTTCTGAAGATTTTAATGCAGCTTCAGTTTTTTTACGTTTGCTAATATTTCGAATAACAAACTGGTAAACGTTTTCATTTCCATAATTTAGCTTGTGAGCATTTATTTCAACGGTTTGCTTTTCGCCCTTACGGGTTTTTATAATTTGTTCGTAGAGGGCATGATTATAAATTTCAAGATCGGCAATTTTATCTTGTGTGAAGCCATGATTTACTGATGAGTCTAAATCAAAAATAGTCATTAATAATAAATCATCTCGAATATAGCCTAAAAAACTAATGGCGATATCATTGGCATCAATAATATTAAGTGATTTAGTTGAAACAACGATAATGGCATCATTGGCATGTTCAAACAGTGAGCGATATTTAAGCTCGGAGCTGATTAAAATATCGGTAGATTTTTTGGTTTCGGTATTGTCGTATAAAATCATATGCAGATAAACTTTATCGTCAATAATGATTTCTTGTGCATAGCCGGTGACATTAATTATATCGCGATTTTTGGTAACTAATTGTGTTTCAAATTCACCCCCATGCGAAGCACTTAATTTCTTAATGGATTTACGAAACTCATCTAGCTTATTAATATCGATATGCAGGCTTAAGCGCATGCGAGAGAATTCTTCTTTTTCATAGCCCAATAATAAATTCATAGCGCTATTAAAAGTAAAAGGTAATAAATTGCTTGTATCAAGTACGAGCACCGGATAAGGCAGTTTGTTAAATAAATTTTGGTAACGATCTTCCATTTGGAAGTTTGCATTTTGTGATATTTTTAAGCTAGTGATGTTTTTACAAATACCAATGATACCGATGATTTTGTTTTTGTTATTACGGCAGGGAAATTTTTTGCATAAATAAGAGTCCACACCGTGGTCGGTTTGTATGCTTGTTTCCCAGTGTATGGTTTCACCAAAATCAAGTATGCGTTTATCTTCGTGGAGGATTTTATTTGTAGTAGCTGGTGAATGTAAATCTTTGTCGCTAAAGTCAATAACGGGTTTGTTTTCAAGCTTTAGTACTTGTTGAGCAATGCCATTTATTTTTTTATAAACACCTCGCTTATTTTTTAAAAATACCCCCTCATGTTCTTTTGCTAATAAGTTTTCGTAAAGTTGTGCATTTAAGTTGTCTTGAGAAGCTTTGAAGTCAGTGAAATATAAAACGGTATGAATAAATCCAAAGAGCCCAACAATGGCAAGTGAAAATACCACGCCGCTAAAAAAATAATAAAAAATATCTTGGTTGGCGAGGGGTAAAAAATTGATAAGTTGATCGCCAAAAAACATCCATATTAAGCCGGTTGAGGTGGCAGCGGCAGAGATAAATAAATTAATGAGCTGCTGGTCTTTTTCTGGATTCATTTTTTTGCTTTTAATTTAAACATTATTTTTTGGCTGATTTTATATAACTACGGTGTTTAGTATTTTAAACGGTTTGTAAATTGGCATAGCTTAACACCAACCACTTACTGCCTGCGTGATCAAAGTTGACTTCTACGCGGGCGCTTTTGCCAGCACCTTCATAATTTAACACAAAGCCCTCGCCAAATTTTTGATGCATAACGCGTTGCCCAATACTTAGGCCAGATTCATTATCTTGCTCGGCAAAGCTAGAACGGGATGTTTGACTGTATGAATCGGTTGGCGAGGTGTAATTTGTTTTGGGTCGAATTTCTTCAATAAATTGCGCCGGAATTTCGCTAATAAAACTCGATGGCATGGGGTACATTTCTTTGCCGTACAAGCGGCGCTGCTCGGCGTAACTTAATACCAACTGCTCGCGGGCACGGGTAATGCCCACATAACAAAGGCGGCGCTCTTCTTGTAAGCGGCCTTCTTCTTCGGCGCTGCGGGCGTGCGGGAATAAACCTTCTTCCATGCCTACCATAAATACCAGTGGAAATTCTAGGCCTTTGGCGCTGTGCAATGTCATTAATTGCACGCAATCTTCCCAAGCTTCGGCTTGTCCTTCGCCTGCTTCAAGGGCGGCGTGGGTTAAAAATGCGGTGAGTTTGTCGAGTGGCATTTCTTCGTCTTCAACATATTCGAAGCCTTTGGCGGCACTCACCAGCTCTTCTAGATTTTCTACGCGGGCTTCGGCTTTTTCGCCTTTTTCTTTGCCGTAGTGATCGATTAATCCAGAGGCATGAATAATGTGTTCAAACTGTTCGTACAGCTCAATGGTCTGCGTGTCTTCATCTAATTTTGTAACGAGTTGAATAAATCCGTTAAGGGCATTTTGGGCGCGCGCGGTAAGGCTGCCGTTGGCAATGAGTTTTAGCGAGGCTTGCCACATAGAAACATCCGCGAGTCGAGCGGCTTCGCGAATGGTGTCGACGGTTTTATTGCCGATGCCACGGGTGGGTTGATTAACTACCCGCTCAAATGCGGGGTCGTCAGTGCGATTATTGACGAGTCGTAAATAACTTAGCGCATCGCGAATTTCAGCGCGCTCGAAAAAACGCAGCCCGCCGTAAACCCGATACGGAATACTTTGCATCATAAGCTGTTCTTCAAATACCCGCGACTGCGCATTTGAGCGATAAAGTATGGCGATATCGGCACGCGCATTGCCATTGGACACATGCTCGGTAACCCGATCAATCACATAGCGTGCTTCTTCGCGCTCATTAAAGGCGGCATAAAGTTGAATCGGGTTGCCATCGTCGTCATCGGTCCACAGGCTTTTGCCCATGCGTTCGTCATTGTGGGCGATAAGGCCATTGGCAGCATTCAGAATATTAGCCGTCGAGCGGTAGTTTTGCTCAAGTTTAATAATAAGTGTGTTGGGGTTGGTATGTTGAAAGCTAAGAATGTTTTCAACCTTCGCACCGCGCCAGCCGTAAATGGCTTGGTCGTCATCGCCCACTACAAATAATTGTGCGCCGCGCGCATTTTTATCGGCGGACAAAAGCTTAATCCATGCATATTGAATTTCATTGGTGTCTTGAAACTCATCCACCAGAATATGCTGAAAGCGGTTACGATAATGTTTGTGTAATTCTGCGTTGTCGCGAATCAGTTCGAGGCTGCGCAGCAGTAGCTCGGCAAAATCAATCACCCCTGCTCTTTTGCAAGCGGCTTCATAAGCACTATACACCGCAACTAATTGCTGGCGAATCGGGTCGGCGCCCGCATCCACATGCTGGGGTCGCAGGCCTTCATCTTTACGGCCATTAATAAAGCCTTGTATTTGGCGCGGTACCCAGCGGGCTTCATCTAGCTCTAACGATTTAAGCACGCGTTTAATCATGCGAAACTGATCATCAGAATCTAAAATTTGAAATTGCTGTGGCAGCCCCGCCTCTTTCCAGTGGGCACGTAATAAGCGGTGAGCGATGCCATGAAAAGTGCCCACCCAGATGCCGTTCGGTGACACACCTTGCAGCTGCTCAACCCGAGCGCGCATTTCAGCGGCGGCTTTATTGGTGAAGGTAACCGCCATTACACTATAAGGCGAGACCTTTTCAACTTGAATAAGCCATGCCATGCGATGGACGAGAACACGGGTTTTGCCGCTTCCCGCCCCCGCTAAAATTAACATGGGGCCGGGGGGCGCGGTTACTGCTTCGCGTTGGGCATCATTTAAGCCGTCGAGTATATGAGAGACATCCATGAACGCATTGTAACCCAGTGCATCACGTTGATGAACATGCAGAGCAAAAGTAGAGGTAAATTATGCATAAAAATTTAATCAGAAAAATGTTAAATTAGAGGCCGGTTGAACATGCTATAGTGCGGGCTAATAAATGGATATTCAGGCAAATGATGAAGCGATTATTTAAACGGCTAATAATATTATTATTTCTATTGGGTGTTGGATTAGGCGTGCTGGCTGGCTTCGCGATTGATAATGCTCCTAAAATAAAACCATCAGCAGAATTAAATCAGCGTGAATTAACGCGCATTGAACGCTTTATTCGGCAAAATAACCCGCGAAATATTAGAGATGGAAAACAGGTTAAAACCGAAATTAGCCAAGCAGATATTAAACTACTGATTGGTTATGTGTTGCAAAGAATGGAGGTGAATATTCCAACATTTGCAAAAAGACAAGTCGCCAGTTTAGTTAGCCTACATGAAAACACAGCAAAAATTGATTTGAGTATTGGCTTACCAGAATGGGGCAATGAAAAATTTCTTAATTTAAGTGCCGAGTTTGTGGTAAAAAATGAAGATGATTTTTATAGCTCGGAGTTGGCCGCGCTCAGTATTGGTGAAATAACGGTTCCACCTGTTATCGCTAAATTTTTAGGCAATAAAGCCCACACAGATTTAAAGGAGCTAATTGAAGAATATGATCTTATCAGTTCATCAATAAAAAATATTGTCATTGAAAATAAAAAGTTAACGCTTAATTATATTTATAATAAAAAAGTGGTCGCACAAATTCAGCAAGAATTAACTTACCGCGTTATACCTGAAAATTTAAGGCAAGCACTTATTGCGCAATCACAACAACTTGCATTTTCAAGCCAGCAATTAGAAATGCAACCCAGCATCAATAAATTATTTAGACCTATGTTTGAATTAGCACAAACTCGCAGCCAAGCAAGTGACCCAGTAATAGAAAATAAAGCTGTGTTTATTGTGTTAGGTGCTTACGCATTAAATAAAAATATCACACCGTATTTTGATGCGAGTAATCAATACGCAATTAAAATGCATAAACTTTATTTATATAAACGCCATGATTTAAGCAAACATTTTTTGGTGTCGGCAGCGATTAGCAGCGTAGCAGATCCCGAGTTGGCTAAAGCGGTTGGGTTGCAAAAAGAAGTTAGTGATTCGGGTGGTGGCAGTGGCTTTAGTTTTGTCGATTTAGCAGCCGACTATGCTGGCATTCGACTGGCAACCTATGCCACCGAAAATGAGGCGCAGGCCAAACAGGTGCAATATTATTTGGCGGCGGTAAAGCATGAAAATGAATATATGCCTGCAATAGAAAAATTAGCAGAAGGTATTTATCGAACCGATTTGAATACCGGCTTTAAAAGCAGTGAGCAATATAAAGAAATGGAAGCTTTAATTATTGAAAGAATTAAGCATTTACAAGTTTATCAATAATATTGATTTATAACTTTGCAAAGAATATAAGCTGAAGAAAAATAGCATGAAAAATTTAATAAAAAAAATAATACTAGGCAGTGTTTTAATTTTGTTAATGTCTGCTTGTAGCGAAGAACAGCAAAATAAATTTTCACGTTTGGGCGTAACTTGGTTAGAAGGCAATTATAAAGTCACCTTTGCCACCGGCCAGCATGAAAAAACGTGGTTTATATATAATAGCAAAGTCACTGCCGAGCCAGCTAAAGGCTATTATTATTTTTGGGCGACTATTGATGGTAAAAAAAGATACGTACAAACACCAATTGAACGAAGTTATATAGAACAAATTGGCGATTAAACCGTGCATATATTGTTGCTGCTCCTTTTTTCTTTAATAAGCTTTAGCAGTAATGCAACGGGCCAAGTCATTGATTTGCGTATTGCAACAGCAGCAAACTTCTATCCTACACTAAAAAAAATAAAACATAATTACGAGGCCATAACCAATAATAAAATCACTATTATTCGTGGCTCAACAGGTAAGTTGTATGCGCAAATAATGCAAGGCGCACCCTATGATATTTTCTTTTCAGCTGATAGTGCGCGAGCTGATCTGTTAGTAAGAAAATCAAAAACTATTGAAATTAACAAAAATCAAAAAACATTTGTTTATGCAGTTGGGCGCTTAGTATTATGGCGACCCGATGCGGATAGCTCTCAACAATTAAGAGAGCAGTTAATGAATAATAAATTTAAAAAATTGGCCATTGCCAATCCCCGAACAGCGCCTTATGGAAAGGCTAGCATTGAAGCCTTAAAGGCTATGGAAATATATGAAAGTGTAAAACATAAATTAGTTTATGGTGAAAATATTTCTCAAACCATGCAGTTTACACAATCTGGGGCTGCTGATATTGGTTTGGTTGCAATGTCTTATGCAAAACATGATTTGTATTGGGAGATAGACAGTTATTTACATAAACCAATTAATCAAAAAGTTGTTTTATTGAAACAAGCCAAGCACCCGCAAGTGGCAAAAGAATTTTTACAATATATACAAAGCCCCGCCATTCAAAAACTTATTGCAGCGGATGGGTATGGTAATTGATTGATATCGCACCTATTTTAGTGACTTTAAAATTAGCCACAATCACTACGTTAATTTTATTAATTATTGGCACCCCAATGGCTTGGTGGTTATCCAATACACGCAGTCGCTTTAAAGTTGTAATTGAATCGGTGGTTGCGCTACCACTGGTATTGCCACCTACGGTATTAGGTTTTTATTTATTATTGGCACTTAGCCCCAATGGCATGGTTGGTAGTTTTTGGTCGATGATAAGTAGCACCCCATTAAGTTTTAGTTTTACTGGTTTGGTGATTGGCTCGGTTATTTATTCAATGCCATTTGTGGTGCAGCCCTTGCAGGCTAGTTTTGAAATGGTGGGGAAACCGATTCAGCAAGCAGCCTATACCTTAGGTGCAACACCATTTGATACATTTAAAAATATTGTTTTACCCTTATCGCGACGAGGTTTTTTAGTTGCCATCACTTTAGGTTTTGCACATACAGTTGGTGAGTTTGGGGTGGTGCTAATGATTGGGGGCAATATTCCTGAAGTAACCCAAGTGCTTTCAATTGTAATTTATGATCATGTAGAAGTATTAGAATATACGCAGGCGCACTATTATTCTATCGGCCTGCTGCTGTTTTCATTTTTTGTTTTATTGGTTACTTATACCTATAACCGAAAATTAATGGTGCGATTTTCGTGATAGATATTCAATACACCCAATGCTTAAATAACTTTTTATTAGATGTAAAATTTAGTATGCCGAACACCGGCATTACGGTTTTGTTTGGGCCGTCGGGTTCGGGTAAAACCAGCATACTTAATTTAATGGCTGGCGTAGCTAATAATGAATTATTACAGCATGCAAGTTTTAAGCTCAATAATAAAACGCTTGACGATTCAATTAATAAAATACATTTAAAGCCTTGGCTACGAAAGCTAGCCTATGTGTTTCAAGATCACCGCTTATTTTTGCATTTAAGTGTGAAAGAAAATATTTTATTTGGGTATAAACGTAACCTAAGTAATTTAAACCCAGGTGATTTAATTAAAATATTTAATATAGATGATTTATTAGATCGTTCTCCATCACAAATATCCGGCGGACAAAAACAACGCGTGGCAATGGTGAGGGCGTTATTGTCTGAGCCAGAATTATTAATTCTCGATGAACCTTTGGCGGCTTTAGATTATCAATCAAAGCAGCAGTTGTTACCTTATATAGAACAGTTGAAACAGCAACTTAAAATTCCCATAATTTATGTTAGCCATGATATAAAAGAAGTATTGAGATTAGCCGATTATGTTGTAGTCATCGATAAAGGAAAAGTCATCGATGAAGGCGACATTGCTGATTTGTGTTTAAGCCAGCCATTATTGACTCAACAGGAAGGTGCAAGTTTTATTTTAAAGGGAGAGGTAAATAAAATAATTGAAGAAGACAAGTTAGTGGAAATTAACTGCGGGAAAAATATTTTAATTACGGCCGAAAATATGCAGTTAAAACAGCACGTGAAAGTGTTAATTCATGCTCGTGATGTGAGCTTATGTTTAACGCCACCAAAAGATAGCAGCATATTAAATTGTATTGCGGTTTCTATTGAAACATTACAACGGGATAATAATGATAAGCTACGGGTGTTTGCTAAATTGGGAGAGCAGACAATCGTCGTGCTTATTAGTCATCGTTCAGCAAAGTTGCTGAAGGTAGAAAAAGGTAAAAAAATGTATGCCCAGTTTAAAGCCACAGCCATTATTAAATAGGATCTTGCTTGAAAATCACAATAAACATATTAATTCTTTTTGGTGTGCTATTTAGTGCTAATTTATTTGCAAATGAATTAAGTGTTAGTTGGCAGTTAGTTACCGATAAAAATGGTATACGGGTTTATACTTTGGAGTCAACGCATTCTAAAATTGTAAAAGCCAAAGCACAAATTAATATTAACGCACCATTAATAAAAATAAAATCCATATTAGATGATGTTACTCATCGCCATCAATGGATTCCTTTTTTAAATATTTCTAAAACACTCACTCAATATAATAATGATAAGCGTATTGAGTACAGTCATTTTCACGCACCGTGGCCAGCAAGCGATAGAGATTTCGTATATGAAATTGAATTGGTGAAAAAAACAGACACGATGATTGTTTATAAAATGCAGTCGATAGCATCTAGTTTAATGCCGCTTAATGACGATAAAGTTAGAGCCGATTTATTTGAAACTATTTATACCCTAACCGTTAAGTCGGATGGCTCAACCGATGTAGAATTAATTTATCATGCTGACCCAAAAGGCTGGATACCCAATTGGATAATAAATATTATACAGCGTGTATTGCCCTATAAAATAATGAATAACTTACGAGAAAAAGCAGAAAAATAAGTACTTTACCTTTCATTTAAATACTTAAACGCAATTAAAAATAAGCTCATTAATATAATTAAAAATGCGCATACAATCAGTGGCAGATTACTGGTTAAGCTGGCATGAATTAACCAAGCCGAATTACCTAAAACCGCAAGCACCATCATTAGCATGGAAATGTCGTTAGTTAAGCGGGTTTTGAGGGCTTTAATGATTTGCGGAATAAAAATAAGGGTGGTGAGTACGGATGCAATCCATCCGAAAGTTTCTTCAATAGGCATAACTTTTCTTCATTCTCAATTTAAGGTAGCACTTCTACCTCGATTAATTTAGCAATAAGCTCGTTAACGGTAATCCAGATAACAATATCATTAAATGGAATGTTAGCGTTAATATCTCCATAGCCAGTTTTTACAAAATCAGCATCGTTATCGGTATTTTCATTTTGTGCCACACCATTAATGCCGGTGTTTTTGCCGGTGGAAAGAATAATCGCCGCCACCCCAATCGCCGCGGGTTGTTGTGCACCGGCAGCAGTATAACTAAAAACATTAATCGTGCCTTCATTGAGTGCAGAGCAGATGGCGATAGATACACCGGCGGGTGCGGTTGCGCAGGTGTTAATGTTGTTATTGTCGGCTAACTCGGGGCTAACTTGATATAAAAATCGCTCACCCCAAGGGTCTTGGATATGGGGCGAGCCTAAGGTGACATAGGGAATATTGCCATTAATATCGCTGCAATTTACCCCTAGCATATCTTCGAGGCCATCTTGGTCAATATCTGGACAGGGTAAGCGGTAATGAATTAATACAAAATTAAGCACAGATTCTTTTAAGTTATTAATTTGTATTTTGGTTTTATTAATGGATCTTTCTTCTAACTTGGAACTCAGTGGAAATAATAAACTGCTTAATGTAAAAGCCATAATTAATAATACAAGTGACATTTCAATTAGGGTAAAGCCATAATAATTTTTCATAGAATTTTTCATATAATTTTATTGGTAAATTAATTGATCTTGAAAAATGCTTTGGTTATTGGTGGGTGAAATAAATGTTTGATTATCTAATTGGTTTATTTCATCTTCTAAATAAGTTACTCGATTTGAAGGCTCAAGCATGGCATTAAAGCCCGTTGAAAAAAGAATAAAATCAATATTTGTTTGCTCGTTAAGTGTTAAACCTAAGGTTTGATTATTGCAGCCACTTTGATTGTTTTGATTGCAATCCTGCCTTGGCTCATAAATAACATAGGGCAACCACGTGCTTAAATACGAAGGCAAAGATAATAATGGCTGGTTACAGGGGGCTGCCGCTAAGTCGGTTGTTGCAATCAATCCCCCACCGGCATTTTGCAGTGATATATCGCAATCCGTTGTGCCAAGGCGTGCAGGCAAAGGGTAAAACCCCTGAGCTAATTGATAAACGTTAAGTTGAGTTTTGATTTCAGATAATACACGGCGTTCTAATTTTGGCAGAAGCTCATCAATGGTCATAAAAATAAGTTGGTCATTGAAGGTGTTAGATATTGGTGCTTTAATAAAAATTAAATCATTATCATAATTATTAATTGAGCCTATTTCTGGAGCATTAAATGTATCTAGAAAATTTTGGGGGTGAGCATTGAGTCGTTGCTGGCCTGCAAGTGGTGCACCCACAGAAAAAACAATAAAGGCTACACGATTAGAAATTAATGTTCCGTTTGCATGATAAACACTTAGCCAATTTTCACGCGCTGGGCTGTCATTAAGAAAGGTGGGGCTAAATCCAATATTGTTGATATTGTCGACCATATTGGGTGAAACCGCATACCAAAGCCGGTTTCCATATGCATCGCGTAAATCTTTATTAATACGAATTTCTGGAAAACAATTTTGTGTGCCTAGCCACGGAAATCTACCTAAAAATAAATCCATATTATTGAGGGCGCTTGAGTAATTTAAGCAATCTGCTAATCCATCGTATGCGCCATCAAAACGATTATCAGGAAAAGGTAATCTGCCAATTTCATTTCGCCCAAGTGATGTGTCGGGTATAAAATTTAATGCTAGCTGTTCTAAGCTTGCTTTAGCTTCACTGAGCGCTCGGTATGTTTTTTCAGAGGATTTAATATCGGCATTAAATGTATTATTTGTAGAGTATAAAAATACAGTGGAAGAAATAGTTAAAATTAAAATGGCAAAAAAAAGTAATGCCATGCCGCGTTGACTAGCTTTCATAGGATCAGCGAGTTTCATTTTTTGAATTAATAGTAGGGTTGCTAGTTTTAATTGAGCCCACGTTGTTGGCCCGTAATTTCTTTTCTTTAATATGATAACTGTCTTTAATTATTTTGTCAGATTCACGCCATTGCTGCCCCGGTTTAAGTTTGATTATTTGTTGATTAACAGAAATTGGAACAATATAATTATTATTGGTGCTGGCACGTGGCTTAACGACAATACCACTGTTAATATAATTAGATTTTAAATTATTACTATTATTAATAAATATAATAGGTGAATGGTTTTTTCTAATAACCACGCCTTGCATGTTTACAGTAATAGGTTTACGAACAGTTAATTTTGTAAGGGTTTTATCATCAAATTTTCCCTGCTTACGTAATTTATTTAATTGATTTCGTTCGCTAGACGATGTAAATAAAGCACGCAAATTTTTCTGCATGTTATTGCTATTTGAAAAAGATGCTGAGGAGAAAAATAATAGTAAAATAAAAGATAGAAGCCTCATTATGTATCTCCTGTTTTATTTATTGGGGCAGATTTTTTTTGTATGCTATACCAGTTTAAAATACAGTTTGCGGTAAAATTATTGTCGGTTTGAGAATTTATAATTGACTTATTTGAAGTAGGGTTACGGTTTATGGTGCAGCTGTAAATATCAAATAACCCCCGCGCCATTTTGTTTAATGAATTTAAAACAGTATTTAAGTCACCTTCATGGAGTAATTGTAATTGGAGTGACATGTTAGATTTATAAAGCTCGATTGCAGGATAGGTTTGTAAAATTTCGTTAGACAAAAACTTTTGGCGCTTATTAATATTGTATTTAAGGTAAGGTATTTTATATTGCTGGGATATTTTGTCTAAATTCTCTATCCAATTTAAACGGTCTTCAGCACCAATAATGGCGCTATTTTTAAGTAAATTATAGTCAGGTTCAAATTCATCTAATAATAATTTCTGATTAAGCGAGGTATAATGTTTTTCTCTAGCCTGTTTTAAATTTAATTTAGATATTTGAGTTTTTTGATAAGCGCTTTCTCTTGCATTATATGAAAAAACAATAAGTACTATAGAAAGAGAAATGCAGGTTAATAATATGACTATTTCTTTTTTTAGATTTATAAATATATTAAAAATCATATATCGTAGCTCTTTAATATAAATTCAATTTCAAACTCACCTTTTTTATTGTTGCCTATAATGTTCGTGTTTGATTGAATATTAATTGGCGCACGGTTTATTTTTACATGTTCAATGAATGGATAGTTTTTAAATGTATCGACAATAGCGTTAAACCTAACAACGGATGCCTTAAGGTTTCCATCTGAAATTGGAATAAGGCCGCCAATAGTTACATGTTGATTAATTATTGTAGAATTAACATAATTGATAGAATCTGAATTCATTGATGATGGAGGCATGTTGTTTTGTTGCTGTCGCCAAATAATATGAGTTATTTTTGTATCATGCATATCGATTGTGCTTAAAATATGGCTAATATCAATCATAAAATTTTGTGGAGAAACGTGTTTATATTTTTGAATTTTTTTAGCGAGTAAAACGGATGATTGTATAAACTGTGTTTTCGATAGTTTTTCTTGAATATCAAAAAAATCTTTTTTATTTTTACGAAGTATTGTTTTTTCTTGGCTTGTTATTAGTCTGCTTTCATTTTCAAATATTAAAGATTCAGATATGAAATGAAATGTTAGAGCTATGGATATTAATATTAAAATAATTGAAGCGGTATTGAATGCTTTCGATAAAGTCTGCTGGTAAAAATGGGTAAATAAATTATACTGCTTGTAATGTCCGATAGGCGTTAGTTTTTCCGAGCAAATATAGGAAAAAATCCCGTCATTATAATCACTACTAAAATTGTTGAATCTTAATATATTGTTAGCTGTATGGTAGTGAAAACGACATAAGGCTGAATTTTTCAAACAAGATTGAAGTCTTACAATATCTTTTTCTCGGCATAGAATATGAATTTCTATTTTATTGTCAATGTTAATTTTTTTCTGATTAGATAAAAACTTAAGGGTTTGATTGATTTCTGTTGAAATGCATTTTTCTATACTGGTGTCAGTAAGATTAAGTATGGATGTACGGCTACTTTGTAATTTAGCTTTTATAATAAAGCTTTGACGAAGTGAGTTGGGGTTTTGTTGAGAAACTAATAAAATATTATCGACGTTAGGCTTTAGTTTATTAAATAAACTTTCGCTTAATAAAGGCAGTGACCAAATTCCACATATTGAGGTATTGCTATTGGCCATGATGCTACCCCATGGCTCTAAAGTTTGTGAATTATTCAAAATGCTATAGCGTAAAATATCATATTTACGCTTAGTTTTTTCACGGCCTATGACTTTATAGTGTATGTAGCTTTTATTGCTATTATGTTGCCGATCATGTTGTGGCTCATGTTGTCGCTTTAGCAAACGAGATATAATTGATTTTCTGTCGATAGCATTTACATGTGGAATGGATTTTTGTTTGAAATCTTCTTCAATTAAATCAAGTAATATGCGTACAGGTGCATTATTGGTTTCTAGCAAATACGTTTTAAATTTTTCTAACCCCTGCTGGCTTGAATTAAATGTATAGCGGGCAATGCATTTCTTACGCTGCCAATGAAAAATGGTCAGTTGAAAATTAGAAAAATAAAAAATACGTTTCATAATGATTATAACATTATAGTTGTATAGTGGTTAATGAATCGTAAATGGGGCCTAGCACCGCAGACATTATCCACATCATAATAGCGCCCATAATAATGGTTAATATAGGTGTCATGGCAACCTCCATTTTATCGACACTCTCTTTGACTTCTCGATTATAAAAATAGCTAATATTGAGCAGCGCATCATCTAGGTTGCCGGTACTTTCGCCGACCTTTAGCATGCGAATAACCAGTGGTGGATAATTTTTTGAAGTAGAAAAGCTGTCAGATATTTGCCCACCATCGGCAATTTTTTCTCGAATATGAATAATGGATTCGTTTAAGGCAGCATTGCCCATTAAGTGTTCAGAAATTTTTAAACTATCAAGTACACTTAAACCAGATGCATACATCATTGCAAAGTAATTTGAAAACCTGGCTAAATTTATTTTAAGAATAAGAGGCCCAAAAATATATAATTTTAATTTTATTGTATCGACAAATAGACGCATGGCGGGGTTTCGATTTGCCGTAATATGAATGAAAAAAAATAGAATTATTGGCAAGCCAAAAACCACATACCAGTAGTGCCCTAAAAACCATGATGTCGCAATTAAGGCGCGAGTATGCAGCGGTATAACGCCGCCCAGTTCTTCAATAAATGGAATTAGCTCAGGCACTAAAAAAATCATTAAGTAGGCAATTACCGCTGTAATAACAAGGGTAACGACAGCCGGATAAATCATAATTTTTTTGGTGTGAGCAATTAATTCATCGTGCCATTTAAGGGTTTCGGCCATGTCATGTAATACCTCTGCAAAGCGGCCGGTTTCTTCGCCGACTTTTATTAGTGCGATATAAACCGTATCAAAAATTTCAGGGAATTGCGCAAGCGCTCCCGAAACAGTGTTGCCACTTTTTATGTCATCAATAACGCTAGATAAAACCTCACGCATGCGGCCATTGGCAAGAGAGTCTCGTAAATCGCTTAAGCCATCTAATATGCTGACGCCGGATTTTGTTAACTGTTGCATTTGAAAAGTGAAATTTATTAACTCGCGACGTGGAATGTTTTTACTTTTAAAGCTAAACAGCGGGTGATTTTTTTCTTTGTAATTAATTAAATCCATGCCCATTGCGCTTAAGCGTTGTTCGAGATCAAGTGGGTTATCTGCTTGCAGGCTGTCGTGCCGAATTTTCCCACTTTTATCAATGGCTTTGTATTTAAATAGCATGGCCATGATTACAACCGGTCGGTGAGATCGATGACGCGGCTCACTTCATTAAGTGTGGTGGTGCCTTCAATTACACGTCGCGTTGCATCATCGGCGAGGCTTTGAAAGCCGCTGTTGTTTAACTGTTTTTTAAGTTTGCCGAGGGTTAATTTTTCGGCGATCATTTCATCTAGCTCGGCATTCATTTTTAACACTTCTAAAATAGCGAGCCTGCCTCTATAGCCCGTATCTTCACATTTGTCGCAGCCATTGGCTTGATAAATTTTTAATTTGCTGGATGGTTTTAACCCCAATAATATTTTTTCAAGCGGCTCAGCGTGATGAGCGATTTTGCAATGAGGACAAAGTTTACGCACCAGTCGCTGGCCAATAATGCCGATGATATTGCCCGCCATAATTTCAGCTTTGATACCGATATCCATTAAGCGCGGAATGGCGCCAATGGCGGAGTTAGTGTGTAGCGTTGAATAAACTTGATGGCCAGTCATGGCGGCACGTAAAGCCATTTCAGCGGTATCGGTATCGCGTATTTCACCCACCAAAATAATGTCTGGATCTTGGCGCATTAGGGAGCGAATGCCGCTGGCAAAGTCCATGCGCAGCACTTCATTGATAGAGGTTTGGCGAATCATGTCCATGGGGTATTCCACCGGATCTTCAAGGGTCATAATGTTAACTTCAATCGAGCGAACATAGCCCAGCATGGAATAGAGGGTGGTGGTTTTGCCGCTGCCGGTGGGGCCGGTTACTAAAATGATGCCCTCGGGGCGAGCCATCATCATTTTAAGTTGTGACAGTGCATGCTCATGCAAGCCCAGTTCATCAATGGGCACAATGCCCTTGCTACGATCGAGTACTCGCAGCACCATATTTTCACCATGAGTGGTGGGTTGGGATGACACTCGAAAATCGATTTGGTGGCCGCGAATATTTAAATTTAGGCGGCCATCTTGCGGCGCACGAGTTTCCGCAATATTCATATTTGAGATAACTTTTAAGCGCACCACAATGGCCGACCAATAATCTTTATGCAGGCTGCGCACCTGTTGTAACACGCCATCAATACGATAGCGCAAACGTAAAAAGCCCGCCTCAGGTTCAAAGTGAATATCGGAGGCTTTGCGCTTAACCGCATCGGCTAAAATGGCATCAACCAGCCGAATTAAGGGTTGGTTATAGGTGTCGCCCTCTACGCTCAAACTGGCATAATCGATTTCGCCGGTTTCTATTTCATGGAGTATGCCGTCAACCGAGAGTTCATAGCCATAGAACTGATCGATGGCGCTGGCGATCTCACTTTCACCGGACAACAGCGGAATAATTTTAATGTGATGGCCAACAATGGCGCGCAGATGATCGAGTATTAAAAGATTATAAATATCGGTCATGGCAACCGATAAAATATTATTACTGAAATTGATTGGAATAATATTTAAACGACTGGATATGTTTTTTGGAATGAGTGCTAATGCTGTGGCATCGGGCACAATGTTTTTCAGGTCAATGCTATCTTTACCTAACATTTTATTGAGGGCATCGCGCAATACGGTTTCATTTATAAAGCCCAATAAAACTAATGTTTCACCCAATGGTTTATGGGTTTTTATTTGTTCTTTTAAGGCAATGCTGAGTTGATCTTGAGTAATTAGCCCCCGTTGAATTAATTCTTCACCTAAACGATTTTTCTGTGAGAGCAATGTGCCACTCATGTTATTTGTATTTAAGTTCATTGAATGCTTGCCTGCAAGCCGATGATGCGTTGCTCGATTTCTATTGAAGAAAAATTATTATTAGAGACGGACTGTAATGTTAAGCTGAGTTTATAAAAATGTAGCGCTTGTTTTTTCTTATTTAAATGATCGAGACTCACCGCAAGGTTATAACAATAATCTGCATTTTTATTATCAATAGACCAAGCGCTAAAATAAGCAGACTGAGCTTCGGGCCATTTTAATTGTGCAGAATATTGTGTTCCCAGCGCAAAATATAAATGCGCAGAATCAGGATGCTGCTTTAACATAAATTTAAGTTGTGATTCACTGAGTTTAAAATCTAGATGTTTTTCAATGCTGCTTAATCCTGCAATAGCAAAATTGTCTGCTGGGTTAAGACGCAGTAAGTGTTGATATTGTTGGCGCGAAAATTCGTAGCGCTTTTCTTTTATGCCAATGGCGGCAAGGCCAAGCAAAGCATCTCTGTTTTTAGGTTCTAGATTAAGCGCTTGTGTATAAAGTTTTTCTGACAGGGAATATTGTTTAACATGAAATGCCCGATAAGCTTCGTTGATTAAAAGATAAATGGAGTCGACTTTTTTAGTGCGCAATAGGTTAACGGAATTTGATTTAGGGGCTTTGCCAATTTTCGGCATTAATGATTTTTTAGTGGTCACTGATTTAGCTGGTTTAATTATATTTTTGACTGGCGTCGAATTATTTAATAGTAATTTTTCGGCCGATATTTTTGTGATGCCTGTATTGTTATGAGAGTTTATGGCGGCGCTGATGGGTGAGTTATATAAATCAATATTATTTTCAGGAAGATAAGTTTTTTGAATAGAAATTTGTGTTTGTATATAAAAATATAGGCCGATAATTATTAATATAAATGAAATAAGAATAATTATACTGATATTTATATTGAGTTTTTCTCGTTTACGGTGCAGATTTATTTTATAAATAAAATCTGAGAATGATTGCTTGTTTTCAATATTGTTTGTGGTATTGTCATTAAAATTATCTAAATCATAATTTTTAATATGGGCTTTATGATTAATGTCATTAGGCTCAGCTTTATATTCTATTTCTTCTAAACTCAAATCCATGCTGCTGTTGTCGATATTTTCAATAACAGAATTACTTGCGTGAGCATCTACAGGTTGTTTTAATGTGTCGAGTAATAAGCTCATGGTGCTTTCTCGATTTCATTATTTTCGGATAATTCTAAAGCCCTGTTTTTATGGGCATCTTTTTTAGGCGCTTTTAATGGCTTAGGTAAAAATTTTTGATAATCAGATAAGTCACCGGTTAAGCTGGCATGACGAATAACCACGGGCCGAATAAAAATAATCAGCTCAGATTTTTCGCGAAGATCATCATCATATCTAAACAGGCTTCCAATAAAAGGAATAGAAGATAACAGGGGGATGCCTTGGCTTTTATCATTTACCGTATCTTGCATTAATCCACCTATTACTGCAGTGTCACCGCTATTTATGGTGAGTATGGATTCAATTTCTCTAATTTGAATAACCGGCACTTCAGAAATCACATTGGCATCTTTAAACGCAGGGTTTGGATCTTGCACTGAATCTATCACCCGCGAAATAGTGGGTCGAATATTAAGGGTGACGGCTTCGTGTTCATTTATGTAAGGTGTAACCGACATAACAAAACCCACCGGCACCGTTTTAATTTGAGTTTCAAATGTAGTGAGTGATGTCACTTGCGAGAGTGATGTGTTCACATCCATTTCAAAATACACAATGTTATCTACCACTTTTAAAATAGCGGGCTGATTATTTATGGCCATAATTTTGGGGCTGGATAAAACTTGCACATCGCCAAATTGTTCTAAGGCTTTTAACGTCATGGTAACTTGGCTGCTGCCAATGCTGTCATTTAATGTTAGTGAAGAAAAAGGTGAGCTAGCTAAATTACTGCCGGTGAAATTGGTGAGAATATTAACCCCAGAATTTGGATCTTTAGCAACAACATTCCAATCAATACCGGCTTGAAACCGATCGCTAAGTTTTATTTCTGCAATGGTGGCTTCAATTAATACTTGGCGTTTTGAAATATTAAGCACCGTATCAATAAAGGTTTGTATTTGTTGGTGCTGTCGATAAGTTGCGCGAACCATAATTAAGCCTGCTTCGCGATTTACAATAACATTGTTATCACCTGTAGCAATCGAGATGTTAGTTGATGCATTTTCACTATTAGTAACAATGCTAACGTCGTTAAGCATTTTAGTAATGTTATGGGTAAGCGTTTCCCAAAATTTATTATTCGAGGTTAATAGTACTTCGGTTAATGAGCTATTGTCTTCACTTTCATCGCCACCGCCCGTAGCACTTTCATTATCACCAATACTGCCCTGTCCGGTTGATCCAATATTAGTGGCCACTCGAATAATGCCTTTTGACTCCCGTGAAATATTCACATAGTCAACTACATAGGTTTCTAAATAAGGTTTATCTGCACGTATTCGTAAAGTGTTATTGTCTAATTTATAACGAATATTAACTTGCTGAGAAATACGCTCTAAAATTTGTGGCAGGGTTTGGTCAATGGCATTTAGCGTCACTGTACCTTGAATATTGTCGTGAATATCAAGGTTAATTTTTGCATCGCGCGCCATCGAAAATAATAAATCTTTAGCGGCTACACCACTCACAACAACGGTATAAGTTTCCAGTTGAGGGCGAGGTTTAGGTGGGGGTAACAACGTGGTTTGAGTAACGGGCGCAGGAATATTCTGTTGAGATTCTTTAACAGAATCTAAGTGAGCTTCAGATGGTGTGGGTGGGCGAGTTGGCCCGCAAGAAATAATAGAAAGACTTAACGTAATATAAAATAATAAGATATTTATTATTTTATATTTAGGCGGTTTTGTAATAAACAATAATCGCATAATGTTATTTTAAATTCCTTTTAAATAACGAGTTAATGCTGCTGTGTATTTTTATTATCGGCTTTAATGTCCGTAGCCGTTTTACAATAAGGCGCAAAGTGTATGCGTTTTCAAATTGTGGATTTTATTATGGCGGGTAGATTTGTTAATTGTCTATTAATTTTTTAAATTAATTAAACTTTTTTGTGGTGCAAAATTAATGGATATTATTATTGTTATATCCAAAATGAAATATCACATCATTAAATACCATGATTAGAGTAGTTATAATATACTATGCAAAATTATGAATCAGTGGCCTCGGAATGAATAATATTGCAAATCAACTTGACTTTTCCACTATTTCTCCACTTCCTCCATTTCAAGGTATTGAAAATAATGCTTTCAAATTCATAGACTTATTTGCAGGGATAGGTGGTTTTAGGCTTGCAATGCAAGAACTAGGTGGGCGCTGTGTATTCTCTAGTGAATGGGATAAACATGCACAAAAAACTTATCATGCTAATTTTGGTGAATATCCAGAAGGTGACATTACGCATATTGATGAAAAAGACATTCCAGATCATGATGTTCTTTGCGCGGGTTTCCCATGTCAACCATTTAGTCTTGCTGGAGTTTCTGCTAGGCGTTCTCGAGATACGGCACATGGTTTTGCTTGTAAAACACAGGGCACTCTATTTTTTGATGTTGCAAGAATAATCCAAGAAAAAAAGCCTAAAGTTGTATTTCTTGAAAATGTTAAAAACTTAATAAGTCACGATAAAGGCAATACGTTTAAAATTATTGAAAATACAATAAGAGAGTTGGGTTATTCCTTTTCATATAAAATTATTAATGCTGAGTCTTATGTGCCACAAAAGCGAGTAAGGTGTTATATGGTTTGTTTACGGAATACCGACGAAGAATTTTCTTTTCCTGAAAAGAATGGTGAGCCATTACCATTAAAATCAATTTTAGAAAAAAATGTGGATGAACAATTTACAATATCAGATAAACTTTGGGCGGGTCACCAAAGACGAACAGCAAACAATCTTGCAAGAGGTACAGGCTTTACCGCATTTTGTGCCGATATAAATAAACCATCAAATACGATTGTTGCTAGATATGGTAAAGATGGAAAAGAATGCCTAATACCTCAGAAATCAAAAAACCCTAGAATGCTTACGCCTAGAGAATGTGCAAGACTTCAAGGGTTTCCAGAAGAATACATTATTCCAGTTGCAAAAACGGCTGCTTATCGACAATTTGGTAATTCTGTTGCCCTTCCTGTTATTAAAGAGATAGCCTCAAAAATCATCACATATTTATAATAGAGCTTTTTAAATGCGATTTGGTAAAAGTCAAAACATAAAATTTAACTCTGAAAATGGGGCATATTCTGTAGTTACATCTAGAGAAAATTATGATTCTCAAATAACTGCAACGGATGAAGAAGCAAACTTATTACTTTCATTTTTTGGTAAAGATAATATCCAAATAGGTAATGTAAAATCTAATCCAGAAAAAGCAAAACAGACATTTTATTTATACCCTAATGGTAATGTGATAAATCTTAATTTAGTTTTTCCAAAACCAGAGAAAACTGAATTGAGACTGTATTTATCTGCTAGAGCAGGATTTAAGCCAGATGGTGATGATATTTGGTTTGTCTTTGAGTGTGATAATAAATTATGGATAGGCGCAATGAATGAAGCTCTTTGGAGAAGTCAAAATCGAATATTGGTTTATGATGAAAGTGAGGGGAATTATCAAGATTCTTTGCAAGAGCTTGATGAAGTAAAACTTAGCAAACTTAAATCTCGTGATGTATATGCTCGAGATAGGAAAAAAGCGACAAGAAGAATGGAGCTAGAAAATTTCAAATGTGAGCATGATAATAGCCATAATTTATTTATATCACGTTCCACAAAAAAACCATATCTTGAAGCGCATCATCTTATACCGATGTCACTACAAAAAAATACAGAAACGTCACTTGATACATTAGATAATATTTTTTGTCTTTGCCCTCATTGTCACAGAGCTATTCATCATGCAGAAAAAAATGTAACAAAAAATATAATCGATAGTTTAATTAATAAAAGACCAATCGTATTAAATATTCTAAAGAATAATATTGGTGATATTTATAATTATTATTCAGTTGAAGATATTATATAAACAGCATAGTAAATGGCCCTGTTGAGTAATTTATAGTGGCCTTGATTTAAAAAGTCGTAAATCCCTTTTTTTGTAGTGTTTAGTGAGTAACGTATAGTTCTATGGATTTCTAAGATTTGGCATCAGAAATATAAAAATTTTGCTTAAACACCACCCACAAAACCAAGCTGACGCCACGCCTCATAACTCACAATGGCAACGGCATTAGATAAGTTGAGGCTACGACTATTTGGTTGCATGGGAATTCTAAGGCGTTGCTCTGCGCTAAACTGGGCCATTACATCATCGGGTAAGCCGGCGGTTTCAGAGCCAAATAACAGTACATCATCTTGCTGATAGTCTAATTGGTTATGGGGACGGCTGCCCTTGGTGGTGCAGGCAAATATGCGCTTGTTTTTCATCGCAGATAAAAACGCCTCATAGTTTGGATAGCGGGTGACATTGTTGAGATCGGCATAATCCAACCCTGCTCTGCGCAATTTCTTTTCTTCTAAATCAAAGCCCAATGGTTCGATGAGATGAAGTTGGCAACCGTTATTGGCGATAAGGCGAATAATGTTGCCGGTGTTGGGCGCGATGCGGGGTTCAAATAGGGCAATATGAAACATAAGTTATGAGTGTCTTAATAGTAAGAATAGAAAGAGCATATTTTATCATTAGATAAAGATGGCGCGGCGTTTAATCTATATGAGACCTTTGCACGATAGAGGCGCAAAAGAAAAATGCGTTAAAATTTTACTGATTGAGGCAGGAAACGCAGTTAATATCTAGATATTGACCAGTTTTCTAACGAAAAGCAGTGAAATTTTAGCCCTTTTTACTTGTGATTCTATCGTGCAAAGGTCTCTATATTTAATAATCATCAAAAATATGCGATTACAAAAATAATGATAAAACATGAATCTGTGTGATTTAGTTGTTGGCTTGGGTGAGTTATCACGGGAAATTCTAAATGCCATTCCACTAAAGGCCATTCCAAAAGTAAAAATCAGCCGAGATAGTTTTTCTATTTCATCAATTGGGTTATGCCTATTATCGCTGCATTAGTGGGTGGTGTATGGTGTTTGAAAGCGCGGTAAAAGAGTTTTTTTGTTAAAGGTGATAAAAAATGATTGGAGTAATCGTTTGCCTTAAGCATTAAAACAGAGGGTAAAACTTATCGTGATATGGCGGCATCAATGAGTGTGTTAGTGGCAAGTTTATCGATCAAAATATCAGAGTCGATTAAGGCGCAGGTCGAAGTGGCTGGTAAATAAAATTATTCGGCGCGGGCTTCGCGGCCCAGTAAATCTTGTACCGCATCTTTGGGTGATTTATTTTCATAAAGCACCTTATAGGCTTGCTCAATAATTGGCATTTCCACTTGGTATTGTTGCGCCAGTAGCCATGCTTCTTTGGCGGTTTTAACACCTTCAACAGCCTGCCCTATACGTTCTCGAGCCTCTTCTATGCTTAGGCCTTCAGCTAGTGCTAGCCCCATGCGGCGGTTGCGTGATTGGTTGTCGGTGCAGGTGAGCACCAGATCGCCCATGCCCGCTAAGCCCATAAACGTTTCGGCCTGTGCGCCCATTGCCAGCCCAAGGCGCATCATTTCATTTAGTCCGCGGGTAATGAGTGCGGCACGAGTATTGGAGCCAAAGCCCAGCCCGTCGGCAATGCCCGCCGCAATAGCCAGCACATTTTTAAGCGAGCCGCCAATTTCTACGCCAATCATATCTTCAGAGGTGTAAACCCGAAAATTACCATAGTGTAAAAAACCCGCAACGTCATCTGCCATTTTGTGGCTACTGGCAGCAATGGTTACGGCGGTCGGTAAATTTTTTGCGACTTCGCCTGCGAATGTTGGGCCGGAAACGACAGCATTTGAAAGACAACCAGGTAATTCTTCTGCCACCACTTGATGCACGGGCTTTCCCGTGCCTTCTTCGAGGCCTTTTGTTGCCCAGACTATATAATGGTTGGGGCGTATCCATTGCTTGGTTTTTTGCAGAAAGCCACGTACTGCATGGCTGGGAATAGCAATGAGCAAGGTGTCAGAATCACAAATCGTTTGCTCTAGCTGGCTGCTAAACTGTAATGATTTGGGAAGCGGGATGTTGGGAAGGTATTTTTGATTGAGGTGGGTTTGTTGCATGCTGCGGATATGTTCAGCATTCATATCCCACAACACAACGTTATGCTGGGCACGGGCAACCTGTGTTGCCAGCGCCGTTCCCCAAGAACCGCCGCCAAGGACGGCGATTTTTTGGTGGGTAGCAGTGGCTTCAGGCATTTATCTTAATGTGCCGTTTCAGGTGTTTCGGATTGTTGAGCCTGTTGCTGTTGTTGGTGCTGCATGTAAAGAGCATTAAAGTTTACCGGTGAAAGTAGCATTTGCGGGAAACCGCCTTTAGTGACTAAATCTGAAATAGCTTCACGGGCATAAGGAAATAAGGTTTCTGGGCAATAAGCGCCAAGCATGCCGCCCATTTGCTCTTGCTCAAAGCCAACCATTTGAAAAATACCGGTTTGTTTTATTTCCACTAAAAATGCAGTTTTTTCAAGCTGCTTAGCGGTTACCGTCACCGTTAATGTCACTTCGTGTAGCGCTTCATTTAAGGCTTTAGCTTCGGTGTTAATTTGTACATTAACTTCGGGTTTCCATTCGCCGTCTGAGAATACCGCGGGTGCATTGGGTGATTCAAAAGAAACATCTTTAATGTAGATTTTTTGAATAGAAAATTGTTGCTGTGCTTGTTCTTCGCTCATTTTAATAACCTAAAATTGTATATGTAAAAACATTAACTGCAATAATGAAAATGGCAGAATGCTCGATTAAATTGGTGCTGGGAGAATAACATTAAAGCGGGCTGGCTGCGAATATTGTGCTTCGCTCTAGTGCGTATTAACTTGCGGCAATTAATGAATCTAGCTGGCCCTTGTCATCTAACTCCGCCATATCGTCGTAACCACCCACGTGAGTGTCACCAATAAAAATTTGGGGAACGCTGGTGCGCCCTGCCCGCTGCTCCATTTCCTGACGTATTTCTTCGTTGTCATTTACATTAACTAAGGTAAATTCGACTTTTTTGCTTTCTAGTAATTGTTTAGCCCACCCGCAATAGGGGCAAAAAGGTGCATAGTAAACGGTGATATCGGCTTGTGACATGGTAAATTCTTTAAAAGGTGAGAGATTAATCGTTGAGTTATTTTTTGGTGATGGGCAGGTTGGCGCTGGTCCAGCTCATTATGCCACCCGCTAAGTTGCTAACGCTTTCGAAGCCTTGCTTGCTGAGTGTATTGCAAGCGCCATTAGAGCGACTGCCCGAGCGACAGTAAGCGAGAATGGGCTTGTTTTTGTATTTTTCCAATTCATTGAGGCGCTTAACCAAAGACGATATGGGAATATGAATGGCATCACGAATATGCCCTGAGCTATATTCACTGCCTTCACGCACATCGAGTATAACAACATTGTCATCGTTCATTAAGCGCACGGCTTCATTTACATTTAATTGTTTGATATTGCTCAGCTTTAAGCCAATTTCGGTTTTGATAATGAGAGCGGCAATTACCGCCAGTGCTGCAACCAATAAAAGGTTATTAGTGGCAAACTCGATGAGTTGGGCCATTTTCTACTCCAGTTAAAATATGAAGCCTCTGAGCACATTAAGTGAATCAGAGGCTAAAGGGCCTGCTGGTTAAGCAGGCCGTTAATACGTTATTTACTATTGCGGGGCTGGCAAGCTACCCGAGATAGTTACTTGGCGCCTATAAATCGTCACTAGAACGCTGTGAACAAAACACTTCCTGCATCATGCCAATTAGGCGAAGTGTTCTGGCATCGCCGACACGATAGAAAACGCGATTTGCGTCTTTGCGAGAGGCCAAAATTCCCTTGTCGCGTAATATAGCTAAATGCTGTGAAATATTGCTTTGCGATGTTCCTACATTGTCGACAATATCCTGCACGCTGACTTCTTGATCCTGTAAAGTACACAGAATTTTTAAACGAAGTGGGTGTGACATAGCTTTTAATGAACGCGAAGCGCGATCAATATCCTCTTCTCGCGTCATTAATTGGGGCTGTTCTTCAATATTTGCAACCATTTGATACCTTCCTGCTAAAAATGCGTTCACTTATATTAGTAATCTACCATAAAATAATACATACTTTTTAACTAAATTAATTAATGATATCCAGTATTATTTTATTAAAATGCGATTTAAACGATGAACAGTGACTTGGCAGGCAGGTAAATACACTTGTTATTGAATATATGCACAAACCTTATAACTTGAAAAAATGCTTAATATTTGGCTTATTAGTCAGTCTGTCTAGTGCAGCTACAGCAGACTCTGCAACCGCATATCAGCAGCGGCTTGATACGATACGCGATAAAATCACATCGGTGCTATCGGCCCTAGGTCAAAACAAAGACCAACGTGATACGGTGCGCTCTGAGTTAAGAAAGCTAGAAGTCAAAATTGCAGTGAGTGCAAAAAAGTTACGTAAAACTCAGCGTAAGCATAAAAAATCACTAAAAAATCTCAAAAAATCACAATCTGAATTAAAAAAATTAAAACGCTATTTGGCAAAGCAGCGCAAGGTGTTGGCTGATCAGCTTCGCTCGGCTTATGCTATGGGGCAGCAGCCCCAGTTAAAAATGCTGTTAAATCAACAAGATCCAACAGAAATGGGTAGGGCAATGGTGTATTACGGCTATCTTAATCAGGCCCGTGAAGCAGAAATTAATACCTTTTTAGCCAGCATTGAAAAACAAAGAAAGCTAGAGCAGACCATTGAGAAGAGTGCGCAAGATCTGGCGGCACTGGTTAAAGCAAAGAAACATGAGAAAAAGCAACTAAGCTTAAATAGAAATAAACGCAAACAATTGTTGGGGCAATTAAATAAAGATATTGATAGCCAACAACTCACCCTAGAAGATTTACACTCTAGCCGTAGCCGCATCGAAGACTTATTAATGTCGCTGGGCGAATTATTGGCGGATATTCCGGCAGAAGCGCTTAACCAAAAGCCCTTTGGTAAGTTACGCGGCAAACTGCCTTGGCCAGTTAAAGGCAGTTTTAGAGCCAGCTTTGGCACCACTCGTAATCAAGGTGATTTGAAGTGGAACGGGGTGGTAATTAATGCGGATTACGACACCCGAGTAAGAGCCGTTACCCACGGGCGGGTGGCCTTTGCCGATTGGCTACAGGGTTATGGCTTTATCACAATTATCGATCATAACGATGGATATATGAGTTTATACGGTTACACCCAAGAGCTGTATAAACAAGTGGGCGATTGGGTTGAAGCCAGCGAAGTGATTGCAACAGTTGGTGATAGTGGCGGGCAACTTAAATCGGGATTGTATTTTGAAATTCGTAAGCAGGGTAAACCCGTTAACCCTAAAAAATGGTGTTCCAGTCGCGTACAACATCTGGCGCTACAAGATAACTAAATAACTTTTTCTTCAAGGAGTAAAAAATGGGTCATATAGGATTTATTATCAAAACCAAATTTAAAGCCCGAGTGCTAACAAGTTTTTTTTCAATGTGCTTGTTAGGGAGCAGCTTTTTTAATGTTAGCTTGGCAGAGTCGGCGGATAGTGCTCAGGATGCCAAGCAAAAGAAAACAGAAGAGTACAGTTTGCCGCTGGAACAATTGCGTAATTTTTCAGATATATTTGCGCGTATTAAAAGCGATTATGTTGAGCAAGTCAGCGATAAAGAATTACTTGAAAATGCTATTAGAGGAATGTTATCGGGTTTAGATCCCCACTCAACTTATTTAGACACGGATGAGTATAAAGAATTACGTATTGGTACTACCGGCCAGTTTGGTGGCTTAGGTATACAAGTGGGAATGGAAAGTGGTTATGTAAAAGTAATTTCACCCATTGATGATACGCCCGCATTTAAAGCCGGCATAAAGGCGGGTGATTTAATTATTAGACTAAACAATAAACCAGTAAAAAATTTAGGTTTGGACGATGCAGTTAAATTAATGCGCGGTAAACCCGGTACATCCATTGAGCTAAGCGTAATACGTGACGGCCAAGAAGCCCCCATTGAATTCAAATTAAAGCGCGCGATTATAAAAGTTAAAAGCGTCAAAAGTCATTTATTAGAGCCGGGATTTGGCTATGTTCGCATCAGTACTTTTCAATCAAAAACAGCCCATCATTTAAGTAAAGCGATAAAAAAATTAGTAGAAAAAAACACGGCACCTTTAAATGGGTTAATTGTTGATTTACGCAATAACCCAGGTGGCGTGTTAAATTCAGCGGTAGATGTTAGCGATTTATTTATTGAAAAAGGTAAGCTGGTTTACACGCAAGGTAGAGCCGATGATTCCTATTTTGAATTTAACGCAACGCCCAATGACATTTTAAATAAAGCCCCCATCGTTGTATTAATTAATACCGGCTCAGCATCCGCATCAGAAATTGTGGCTGGAGCATTACAAGATCATAAGCGCGCTATTATTATGGGTGAGAAATCATTTGGAAAAGGTTCGGTGCAAACCATTCAAGAATTGCGCAGCGGTGGTGCGGTTAAGTTTACGACGGCGCGTTATTTTACCCCTAATGGGCGTTCAATTCAGGCAGAAGGTATAGTGCCAGACATTGTGTTAGATAATTTAGAAATAAAAACTAAACTTAAAAAAAGTTTTAAGCAAATAAAAGAAGCAGATCTTGCTGGTCATATCAGCAACCCCAATGAAAAAAATGCAGATAAAAAGACATCATCAGAAGATAAAGTGATAGATGAAATGGTGGAGCGATTACAACAAGATTATAAAATTCACGAAGCCCTTAATTTGCTTAAAGGCATGCATATTTTATCAGCAAATAATAAATCGAAATTAACTCAAGCAAAGACGAAATAAACGGAGCTGCTACAATGACGCGCGTATTAGTGCCGGTGGCACAAGGTTGCGAAGAGCTAGAAGCGGTGACCATTACCGACTTGTTAACACGTGCGGGTATTGACGTTGTTATTGCAGGCTTAGATGAGCAACCCGTTGTTGCATCAAGAGGCTTAAAAATATTACCGCAAATCAGCATTAAAAAATTGCAAGACCAATTATTTGATATGGTGATTTTGCCCGGCGGATTGCCTGGGGCAAATCATTTACGGGATAATTTAAAAATACAAAATATTTTAAAAAATCATGCAAGTAATAATCGGTATGTTGCCGCGATTTGTGCAGCACCTAAAGCCTTAGCACAGGCCGGATTATTAAAAGATAAAACCGTAACTTGTTATCCCGGTGCGCTGGATGAAGTGAATAAAAATAACATTAATTTAACCGGCAGCGCGCTGGAAATTGATGGGAAAATAATTACCTCTAGAGGCCCCGGCACAGCAATGGATTTTGCATTGGCGTTAATTGAGTTGTTAGAAGGGCCTGAAAAAAAGCAGGCGGTTGAAAAAACATTAGTGCGTTAGTTTTTTTAGTTGATTTACAATCATTCCGCCATGCATGATAAAATGTGAGTCATATTTAAGAACTAAGGGTTACAAGATTTGAAACAAAAAAGAGATCGCTATGAGATGCATAAATACTGGGGTAAGAAACCATCCAGTGACTTAAGCGTACTTATCAGAAAGTATAGTGCTGAGGGAGATACTGTTCTAGATCCATTTTCAGGATATGGTGTCTTTTGCTGTGAAGCATTTCTTTTGAATCGTAATGTTATTTCTAATGATTTAAACCCAGTTGCTAACTTTTTAAATGAGCAGCTATTAGAAAAGAATGTTGATTTAGAGTTATTAAAACAACAATGGAATAAAATTCGGGCTGAATTTAAGCCATTTGTAGAAAAATGGTTTGAGTGGAAAGTTAATAATAAAACGGTACAATTATCATCAATATTACGAGATAAAAATGACATTCCACTAAAAGCTAAATATAAAGTCAATGGAAATAGAAAAGCTCTTGAATTCACATTGAATTCCGATGATGTAAATAAATATATTCAATATGAATCTTCACAATTAATTGACGACTGGTATCCAATCACACAATTAATCGTGAATTCTCGCATCTCTGCAAAAAAAGGAATGAGTGTATCTGATGTTTTTACAAAACGTACTCTTTCATGCCATGCAAAATTACTATCTTTAATAGAAAAATATTCTTCTGGCAAAGAAAAAAACCTATTTAAGGTCGCTTTTACAGCCAATCTTGCAAATTGTTCAAGGCTTGTGCCACCCATTAAGAGTAGAGGTGATATGGCTCCTGGAGCATGGATGACAGGTTTTTATACAGGAGAAACTTATTTAGAAAATAACGTGCTTCAGTATTTTGAAAATAGGTTAGCTAAGGTTATAAAAGGAAAATCAGATTATTTAAGCTATTTCGGTAATTTTGGTGAGATTGAATTTAATCCCGTTAATTATAATAATAAGTTCCAAGTTATCAAGCAGGATGCAAAAAAACTAGATATAGAAAGTGAAAGTATTGACTATATCTTTACGGATCCACCATATGGTGATGCTGTGCCATATTTTGAACAGAGCATAATATGGAATTCTTGGTTAAATTTAATCCCAGATTATGAGAATGAAATAGTTATTACGGACAGTAAAGAAAGGAATAAAAATCATTTTGTTTATGAGCAAGATATTGATAAAGCATTTTCTGAAATCAGGAGAGTTTTGAAAACGGGGAAAGTGTTTTCTTTAACTTATCATTCATTATCAGGGCGAGAATGGAAGGCTATAACGAATGCATGTATTAAAAATGGATTTGATCTGGTTGATTTCGAATGGCTTGTTCAAAAATCATTTACGCCTAGGCAGATAAATAGAGCCAAGACTATTAAAGGTGATGTTTTAGTTACATTTAAGAAATCTAGTGCTGTTAAGAAATATAAAAAAGACTCAGATGAAGTGACAATAGCATTATTCACCAGAATGATAGAACAATGGCTGCAAAATGAATATTTAGATACAAATGAAATTTTTCTAAGAATCATGGAAAAAGTTTTTTCTGAACGCATTTTAATTGGTGATGTCGACCTCTTAAATATTCTTGTTCAACGATTTATATTAACAAATGATAATAAATGGATGCTGCATGATAAACTTGAAATTTGCTGAATTAGAAAAAGCTTTCAGAAGCGACGATTTTCCATTAATCGAGAGTGATGAACGGGGGATTAGGTTTTTAAAGTTAAGAAGTATGTCGCGCAAAGCAACAATGGAGGAGTTTTGTGGGATACATGATATTGATTTGAAAGGACTTAAATCAAAAGATTATCTTGGGCATGTTTTCGAAAATCAAGATATTACTGACTCAATAATTAATGAATTTATAAATCAAAAATATCAAGAAGAAAGAGAGGTGCGTAGTAACAATCAAGATTACTTAGTCGATCAGTTAAACAGATTGCAGTATTTTGATTGGGGCGGCTCATTTGGTAATAGTCTAGAAAAAAACATAGTCAATAACTATGTAAAAAAAATCCAATCATATGAAGAAATTAATGAAGAGATTGAAGGGAAATTATTGACTAGCCTACGGGGCTACACATTGAATTCATGGTATAACCATTGGACTTCAATCATTATAGAAGACCTATTCAAGGATCATGATACTGTTTTACCTACAGTTGGCTTAGTCAAAAAGATAGATTTCTTTATTAACAATATACCTTTTGACCTAAAAGTGACTTATTTTCCAGAGCAATTATTAGCAGAAAAGCTCAAAAATAATGGATACGGCAATGAGCTTACAATGCTAAAAGGGATTTGTAGAAACCTCAATATTTTTATCCCAGATGATATGAGCCCTAAAGGATTGAAGTTACATCTGCATGGGAAAATATCTGAAGATCAGAGAGAAGATGCCAAAAAATTTATTTCAAAATTAAAACAAGAAAAAAGAAAAATAATTCAAGAAGCAGAAGATGATTCAGCAGAGTTGAAAAAATGGTTGTATGAAAATCAAGGTGAGGCAAGATTTGATGCGTCAAATCGCTTTTTCTTAGTTTTGACGGATGAATCAGATATGTCAAATAGTTGGAAGTTAAAAAGAAATATTGTATTTTTACATAATCGAATAACATCCCATTTAAATGATTTATCAATGGATATGTCGTCTCTCAAGACCACATTTTATTGGAAGTTGGATAAAAAAACTTATAATTGCAAATCGGATATATTATTCTTAAAGTATGGCGAATGATTTAAAACAAAAACACTGGTAATTTAAAGCAGAACTTTTTTCAAAAGACGAGAAAATGTACTGCTTTAGATTTCTAGTGAGCAAGGGTTATATTTGGCGTCGCCATTCATATAAAAAAATAGCCAATGCATGGCTGATGTTCATCGACCCATTAATGCCAAACATAGGTAAGTGTACGGCGATATCGCAAAGCGCAAGAGTTTTGTTTCTAATGCCGGTCGATTCATGGCCAACTATAATTGCATCACAATTTTTAATTTTTGAATCAAATACATTGCTTGATTGCTGAGTGATTTCTAACGCGATAATTTGCTTAAATTGATTACGTATCGCTTTAAATTCTTGAAAACTTAAATGCTGTATTAAAATATTTTGATTAGCGCTACGAGCAATTTTCGAAATTTTTTTATTGTTTAAATCAACTTCGCTGTCCAATAAAATAATGCCGTTGCTGCCCGCGGCATCTGCCACGCGTAAAATGGCACCAAAATTTTCGGGGGTTTGTAATCCATCACAAATAATCGTTGGGCCATTCAGTTGGGTTTTATTTTGTTGGCGTAAAAATAAATCATTGCCTTTAATTTGGGTGTCATTTTGCATGATTATTAAAGTGCTAAATTTCAGACTCAGATTTTTGCCAGCTTTGCAGCTTTCGCCATAGTGTCGATTTATTAATACCTAATAATGTGGCGGTTTGTTCTTTATTGTCGTTACATTTATCCAGTGTTTTAATAATGTAACGTTTTTCAAGTGCTTCAAGTGTTGGGGAGTCTGCATCTATTTCATTGCCAGATTCGCTACCAATTAAATTTTGGTCAATGCTTAATATTGGCCCATCGGTAAGGGCAATATGACGCTCCACCATATTGCGTAATTCACGAATGTTGCCGGGCCATTTATAAGCTTTGAGTTTTTCCATGGAAGCGGAGTCAAAATGTTTTATGTCGCGTTGATAACGCTCTTTAAATTCATTAATAAAATGTTCAATTAATAACTCAAGATCGGCTTCCCTTTCACGCAGGGGTGGAATAATAATTTTCACAACATTTAAACGATGATATAAATCATGCCTAAATTGGCCGGCGGCAATCATCTCTTCAATATTGCGATTGGTCGCCACTACAAATCGCACATCAATATTAATGGGTGTGATACCGCCTACACGGGTGATGGTTTGTGCTTGCACTGCGCGCATTAATTTCATTTGCATGGTGTCGGAAATATTGCAAATTTCATCGAGAAAAATAGTGCCACCACTGGCAACTTCTAGTAAGCCGTTTTTGGTGTGGGTGGCGCCAGTAAACGCGCCTTTTTCATGGCCAAATAATTCGCTTTCTAATAATGTATCGGTAAGTGATCCGCAGTCAATTACAATAAATGGTTGGTCGGCAAATACCGAATGATTGTGTAGCGCATGGGCAACTAATTCTTTACCAGTGCCCGATTCGCCTTCAATAATAATATTGCAGCGAATATCAGAAATTTTATCAATAATTTCATAAATTTTAGAGAGCGCAGTTGAGCGACCAATCATGCCAAACTGATCTTGTTTATCTTTAATGCCTAGGCGTTGTTGCTTTTCAATTTTACGGGTTTCAGATTTTTCTAAAACCTCATCTACCTGTTTAATTAATTGATCCGAGTCGTAGGGTTTTTTTATAAAATCGGTTGCACCTAAGCGTAACGCTTTTATGGCATTATCTTCGGTGGAAAAACCGGTAATCATAATAACGGGAACTTCAAGGTCGGTTTGGCGAATGGATTCTAAAAGCTCTAAACCCGACATGCTCGGCATGCTTAAGTCGGTAATAATTAAGTTGCTGTTATTGTCGCGAATATCTTGTAACGCTTCTTTAGGGTTTTTAAAAATTAAAATGTCATAGTTTTTATTGCGCGCGAAGCGTCGAAACAAATCGCCTGCGGTTGGGTCGTCGTCAATAAAATGAACGCGTTTATTAAGTGGTTTATTCATGGTTTAAATAACACATAGTTTATTCGTTAGTTTGTTCGAGTTTGTTTTTTAGCGGCAATTGCATAATAGCATCAACTCCGCCCCGCTGGTTGTTTTTTAAGCTTAAGTTTCCATTATGAAATTGCATTATACCTATGCTAATAGATAGGCCAAGCCCACTACCTTCGCCGACAGTTTTAGTGGTAAAAAACGGGTCAAATATTTTATCTTTATTGGCCTTGTCAATGCCAGTACCCTGATCGGAAACGGTAATAAATATATGCTGATTATCGGTGTGGGTGCTAATGAGTATTTCATCGTTTTGATGGCTGGCATAAATAGCATTCATTAATAAATTAACCAATACTTGTTGTAGTTGGTTTCGGTCACCAAATAAAGTCAAGTCGGTATGTTCATTTATTTTAAAACTAATATTAAATTTTTGTGCTTGCGCGTGGGCAAGTAGTAACGTGTCTTTAAGCCACACATGCAAATCGAACACAACGTATTCTGGGGGAACTTGGCGTGCAAAATTTAAAATGCCTTTAACAATTTTTCCGGCGCGCAGTGCTTCGTTGCGCAGGCCTTGAATATCTTCGGTTAATTCTTTGTTATTTTTTGGTAGGTCACGTTCAATTAATGTGGAGTAAGATAAAATATTATTCAGCGGATTATTTAATTCGTGGCCAATGCCGGCGGCCATTTCACCGATGCTGGCAAGCTTGGCGTTTTGTAGCATCATTTGCTCGGCGCTGTCTCTTTCTTTTTCGGTTTTTTCTAAGGTGTCGACCAAGTAATGAAAGGATTGATCGAGTTGTTTTAATTCGTCTGCGCCCTTTGTGGGTTTTTTAGAAAATGATGATTCACCATCTGCATAACGTTTTAATAAATTCGCAAAAAGAGTAATGGGTTCGGCGATATTTTTTGCACCGATATTGGCCAGCACTAAACTTATTAATAATGCGAGAAATGCAAATGCCAATAAACCAAAACGGATGCGTTGAAAGGGTGCGGCGATATCATTGTTGTCTAATTCCAGCACCATTATCCAACTGACCAATTGATTATTGTAGGGATAAAATTCTTGAAAATAATAGCGCTTATTATTTACGTTGTTTACAAACGAGCCAAAGCGTTGCGATTGAAAGGTATCCCAAATAGGTTGGCCGAGCATTTTGCGGAGTTTGTTGTCTGGGTCGAGGGGTTGGCTAAATTTTATTTGTAACTCATCGCTGTAAAGAATCAGGCCGTGGCGCTGTGGGGTGTCGGGATTATATTCGGCCATGGTGATTTGAATATTATTAGTGCGCGGCAGAGATTCGAGAATGTGGTCAAACTGGTCACCTAATGCGCGAGCGGTTAAAAATCCAATAATGGATTTATTATCAAATGAAACCGGCACGATGGCATTCATAATAGACAGTTCTTTGCCGCTAACATAATCGCGCTTACTCAGGGGTAAGTTACCGTAAACCAGTTTATTAGCGTTGAGCTGCCACATCCAGCTTAAAAAATCCGCATCCACCAACTCCTCTTCGGTGAGGGGCAAATCGACAATGCCTTCAAAATGGGCGGGGATGAGTTTGCCAAAGCGCACTTTAATTAATGTATGGCCGTCAATGTCTAGCACGCGCACCGTATCAAGCCCCGGCACCGAATGCTGAAAGCCAGCTAAAAAACGATTAAGATTGGCGACTTCTTCAAAATAGCGAATATGTAAATCACCTTCGGCGGCGGTGCGTAACACCGGTGCAAATTGTTTCATGGCGGGTGAGTTGGCGAGGGAGAGAATAACTTCGCGCTCGTAAGCGAGGCGAAACTCCAGCTCTTTAGCGATATTTTGCATATTAATATAAATGTCACTATCAATATTTTTTAGGTAGGCCTTCTCACTATAGGTGATGACCCCAAGAATGAGAGCCGTTAACGGCAAAATGGTGGCTAAAGAAACCCAAAGAAAAATGCTGCTTTTTAGACGCATATAATAGGATAATAGCCCGTTGAAATTAATCAGAGTATAGCAATGACCGCAAAACGAATCAGCGCTTTATTTTTAATACTATGTTTGGCCGCCGCATTAAGTGCTTGTGGGCGAACCGGCAAGCTATATTTGCCAGAAGATACGGCATCTCAAAATAGCGCTAAAGCTGGCGAACAACAACGTGAAAATAAAATTACCGAGTAAGAAACCGCAATATGGATCACTTCGAATATAAAGATAATCAACTATTTGCCGAGCAGGTTAACTTAACCGAGCTCGCCAAAACCCACGGCACCCCTGCTTATGTTTACTCGCGGGCGACAATTGAGCGCCATTGGAATGCGTTTAATCAAGCCTTCGGCGCACATCCACATTTAGTGTGTTATGCGGTGAAGGCGAATTCAAACTTGGCGGTGCTAAATGTACTGGCAAATTTAGGCTCAGGATTTGATATTGTATCGCTGGGAGAATTAGAGCGGGTATTAAAAGCCGGTGGTGAGCCAGCAAAAATTGTTTTTTCTGGCGTTGGTAAAAAGCCCGCGGAAATTCGTCGCGCATTAGACGTTGGTATTCGCTGCTTTAATGTGGAATCGGCAGGCGAGCTGCAGGTGATTAATGCTATTGCGGGTGAAATGGGCAAGGTTGCGCCAATTTCAATTCGGGTAAATCCGAATGTCGATGCCAAAACCCACCCGTATATTTCCACCGGCTTAAAAGAAAACAAGTTTGGCATTGCTCATGAAAAGGCGCTGGGTGTTTATCAGCAGGCACAGGCGATGGCGAATATTGCCGTGCACGGCATCGATTGCCACATTGGCTCACAGCTCACCGAAGTGGCACCATTTGTGGAAGCCTTAAAGCGCGTGTTAGAGCTGGTCGATCAATTGCAGGAAAATGGAATCGAGCTTAAGCATTTAGATTTAGGCGGCGGGCTGGGCATTTGTTATCAAAATGAAACACCACCGCAACCGGCAGAGCAAATTGCGGCGTTACTGGCGGGCTTGGGTGATCGTAACGTTGAAATATTAATAGAGCCGGGGCGTGCCATTGCGGGCAATGCGGGGGTGCTGCTAACCGAAGTGCTGTATTTAAAGCATTCGCAAGAAAAAAATTTTGCGATTATTGATGCCGCCATGAATGACCTAATGCGCCCCGCGTTATACGGTGCGTGGCAGGAAATTGTGGCACTGCAACCGCGCGCGGGCGAATCGAAAGTTTATGATATTGTTGGCCCCGTGTGCGAAACCGGCGATTTTCTGGGCAAAGAACGTAAGCTAAATTTAGCGATAGGTGATGTGCTGGCGGTTAAATCAGCCGGTGCCTATGGCTTTACCATGAGTTCAAATTACAACACCCGTAGCCGAGCGGTGGAAATTATGGTGGACGCAGGTCAGTCACATGTTATTCGCCAGCGCGAACCCCTAGAGCAGTTGTGGCAGGGTGAATCGATGCTGTCTGAGTTAGGCAAAAAATCGTGATCTAAAGATCTCGCCTACATTTAAACCCTGTGTAGGAGCGACCTTTAGGTCGCGATTAATTAAACTAAACACCTTAACTTATGGCACTGGCATCAGAATAAAAGTTAATCTCATGCATCTAAAAATGTACATCAGTATGTTATCTTTAAAATTATGAATATAAACTTCACCAAAATGCACGGCTTGGGCAATGACTTTGTGGTGATTGATGCCATCAATCAGTCCATCAATTTAACCCCCGAGCAAATTCGCTTTATTGCTAATCGCCGCTTCGGTATTGGCTGTGACCAGCTATTGCTGGTGGAAAAGTCGCAAAGCGCGCAGGCCGAATTTCGGTATCGCATTTTTAATGCCGATGGTGGTGAAGTTGAGCAATGCGGCAACGGCGCACGCTGCTTTGCGCGTTTTGTGGTGGATAAGGGTTTAACCCAAAACACTGAAATTCCGGTTGAAACGAATAGCGGCTTAATTGTGCTGAGCCTTAATGACGATGGCGGCGTGACGGTAAATATGGGGCAGCCCAATTTTGCCCCCGCCAGTTTGCCGTTTACGGCAGAAGCACAGGCGAGTGCATATAATTTACAAACCAGCACTGGCAATATCAGCATTGCAGCGGTGTCGATGGGCAATCCCCATGCGGTGTTGGAAGTCGACAATGTGGATAGTGCGGCGCTTGAAACCCTCGGCCCCGAAATTGAAAAGCACCCGCGTTTCCCCGCAAGAGTGAATGTGGGCTTTATGCAAATTGTCTCTAAAGATGAAATTCGGCTAAGAGTTTATGAGCGCGGCGCAGCCGAAACCTTAGCCTGTGGCAGCGGCGCTTGTGCTGCAGTGGCGGCGGGCATTATGCAGGGCAAGTTGGCAGAATGCGTAAAAGTCAGTTTACCCGGCGGCGAGCTTGTTATACGCTGGGGCGGAGAAAATAAACCATTATTTATGACGGGCCCCGCAACCCGTGTGTTTGAAGGGAGTATATTGCTGTGACAAATCAAATGAATAATTCGATAGAAACAACAAGCGCCGAAAAAACAGATGATATTGACTTGCCAGAAGAGCAGAAAGTTGTTGATTATTTAATGCAAAACCCCGATTTTTTCTTGCAGCATTCCCTCTTGCTCAATGAGCTTGAAATTCCCCACGAAGCGGGCGCAGCAATATCGCTAGTAGAGCGGCAGGTGTCTGTGCTGCGTGAACGCAATAAACACTTCGAAGAAAAATTACGTGAAATGGTAGATGCGGTACATGATAATCAGCGCTTGCATGTAAGCCTGCATCGCTTATCGGTTAACCTGTTTGATGCGGATAGCTTGGATGATATTTTAGGGGTGGTGGACGACGAGCTACGCCATAAGCTAGGCACCGATTTTGTGTATTTTCGATTGCATAGCGATGATATTGTGGCCAGCAATGACGAGCATACTTATGTCGAAAAAGATGATGCGGTACTAAGCACATTTTCGATTTCAATTGAAAAAAACCGCATTCAGTGTGGCCACTTTACCGAAGAGCAGGTGCATCAATTGTTTATGGATGATGCCGATGAAGTTGCCTCCGCCGCCTTAATTCCGGTTTCTAATACCGGCGTGTACGGCTTAATTGCACTGGGTAGCAAAGATGAGCAGCGCTATCACGCTGGTATGGGAACCGATTTTCTCAGCAGTTTGGCCGATCTTATTGGTGCGGCAATGCGCCGTGTAACCGCCTAATTAGGTTATTAGCCGCGCAACCGCGTAGTTGTATCGGGGTAATAAATGCCGCAGCACCTAAGCCCATTTGAAAAAGATTTAACCCGCTTTTATCAGTTTCTAGAATCTGAGAAACAATATTCCCCCCACACCTTAAGCAATTACCGTCGCGACATTAAGCGTTTTTTAGGTTTTTTAGAAAGCCAATCAATCACCGCGTGGAGTCAAATAGAAGAGCCCCATATTCGCCAGTTTGTGAGCCAAATGCATCGCCAAGGCCTAGGGGGCAAAAGTATTCAGCGACTGCTTAGCGCATTGCGCCGCTTGTTTCGCTATTTGCTGGTGAACCAGCAGCTACAAAATAATCCTGCCGCCAATGTGCGCGCGCCAAAATCTCCGCGCAAATTACCCGCAGTGATGCATCAGCAGCAGGTTGAGCATTTATTGCTAAGCCCGACCGATTTAACCGACCCGCTAATCATTCGCGACTACGCAATGCTGGAGCTGTTATATGCCGGTGGCCTGCGTTTGGCCGAGTTAATTGGCTTAAGTATGGCAGATATTAACTGGCCGCAAATGCAGCTAAAAGTGCTGGGCAAGGGCAAAAAAGAACGCCTGTGTCATTTTGGGAAACCTGCACAAATAATGTTAGAAAAATGGCTTAAATGTCGCGAATTGCTAATAAAAGAAGGTGAAGTTGCGGTGTTTGTTAGCAATAGAGGGCAACGAATTAGTGCATCGAGTGTGCGTGTGCGCATTCAGAAACTGTGTCAGCAAAAAGGCATTAGCCAGCGGGTGTATCCGCACTTAATGCGTCATTCGTTTGCATCGCATATATTGGAAGCCTCCCACGATTTGCGCGCGGTGCAGGAGTTGCTGGGGCATGAACATTTAAAAACCACCCAAATTTATACCCATTTAGATTTTCAGCAGCTGGCGAAAACTTATGATGCGGCGCACCCTAGGGCTAGGGTGAAGGGTGATTTGAAAAAAACAAAGTCAAAAAATAAGGCCAAAAAATTTTAACGCAAATGCACGCAAATTTGGTTGTTGGTAAAAATATTTAACTTAAAGCGATAACATTAATAGAGACCTTTGCACGATAGAATTACAAGTAAAAAGGGCTAAAATTTCACTGCTTTTCCTGCCTCAATCAGTAAAATTTTAGCGCATTTTTCTTTTGCGCCTCTATCGTGCAAAGGTCTCTAATATTTAAAAGAATATAAAAACTGTCATCTTCGAATGCTTCTATCGGAGATCCAGCGGCCTTAAACGCGGCAAAGTCACTGGCTTCCCGATAAAAGCATTCGGGAATGATGATGCTTTTTAATTATTCGTATTTTGTGCAAAGCTCTTAACGTAGTTTGTTTTTTATTCGCGGCCATTTGCGCTCATTCGCGTTTTCTTTTTCTTTTCATGTCGGCCACTTGAAAATCCCCCAACCAGCCTCATCTAATCCAACTTGCTGAATATAAATTTACGGGAGCAAATTTTGCAAACCACCCTACACGGCACCACTATTCTCTCGGTGCGCAGAAATAATAAAGTGGTCATCGGTGGTGATGGCCAGGTTAGTTTGGGCAACACGGTGATGAAACCCAATGCCATTAAAGTGCGGCGTTTATATAAAGATAAAGTGCTGGTGGGTTTTGCGGGTGCAACTGCCGATGCGTTTACCTTGTTTGAGCGCTTCGAAGGTCAGCTCGAAAAACACAATGGCCAGCTAGTTCGTTCAGCGGTGGAAATGGCTAAAGACTGGCGCACCGATCGTATGTTACGCAAGCTTGAAGCGATGATGATTGTGGCTAATGAAGAAGCTTCATTAGTAATTTCCGGCACCGGCGATGTTATCGATACTAAAGATGATTTGCTCGCGATTGGCTCCGGTGGCACTTATGCACAGGCGGCGGCGCGAGCTTTATTTGATAACACCGAACTATCTGCCCGTGAAGTGGTGGAGAAAAGTTTGAATATTGCGGGTGATATCTGTATTTACACCAATCACAATTTAACGCTCGAAGAAATCAAATATTAAGACATTAAATATTAATTTTCATCCTACCCCCATCGAACCTAAAGGTCGCTCCTACGGTTAAGCATAATCTGTAGGAGCGAGCTTCAGCTCGCGAAGGGGCTACTCAAAACACATCAGGTTTAAAACATGTCCGAAATGACACCCAGAGAAATTGTACAAGAACTCGACAAACACATCGTTGGCCAAGATGACGCCAAGCGTGCGGTGGCCATTGCCCTGCGTAATCGCTGGCGTCGGCAGCAGGTGCGCGAAGATTTGCGCAATGAAATCACCCCTAAAAATATCTTAATGATTGGTCCCACTGGCGTCGGCAAAACTGAAATTGCACGGCGCTTGGCGAAGCTCGCCGATGCACCCTTTATTAAAGTGGAAGCGACTAAGTTCACCGAAGTAGGCTATGTTGGTCGCGAAGTTGATAGTATTATTCGCGATCTTGTGGATATGTCGGTTAAAATGACCCGCGAGCAGGAAGTCGCAAAAGTTCGTCATCGTGCAGAATCATCCGCCGAAGAGCGTATTTTAGACGCCCTGCTGCCCCCCGCCCGCAATGAGTTTGGCGAGCCGGAAACCACCGAAAATAATACCCGCAACAAGTTTCGTGAGAAATTACGCAAGGGTGATTTAGATGATAAAGAAATTGAAATAGAGGTAAAAGTTGAGCAGGTGGGGGTAGAAATTATGGCTCCTCCCGGCATGGAAGAAATGACCAATCAGTTACAGGGCATGTTTCAAAACATGGGTAATGATAAAACCAAATCGCGCAAGCTTCGCATTGACGATGCGCGTAAAATTCTCATTGATGAAGAAGCCGGTAAAATGGTGAATGAAGATGAGCTGAAATTAAATGCGGTGCAAAATGCCGAGCAAAACGGCATTGTGTTTATTGATGAAATTGACAAGGTGTGTAAAAAAGGCGAAACCTCCGGTGCTGATGTTTCCCGCGAAGGCGTGCAGCGAGATTTGCTGCCATTGGTGGAAGGCTGTACCGTCAGCACTAAATACGGCATGGTGAAAACCGATCACATGTTGTTTATTTCCTCCGGCGCATTTCATTTGGCCAAGCCGTCAGATTTAATTCCCGAATTACAGGGGCGTTTGCCGATTAGAGTTGAGCTAAAAGCCCTCACCACCGCCGATTTTAAGCGTATTTTAATTGAGCCGGATGCCTCGCTAACCGAGCAATATAAAGCCCTGCTCGGTACCGAAGGTTATTTATTAGAGTTTGACGATTCTGGCATTGAGCAAATTGCGCAGGTGGCTCACGATGTAAATGAGCGCACCGAAAATATTGGTGCTCGACGTTTGCATACGGTGATGGAGCGCTTGCTGGAAGATGTTTCGTTTGAAGCGTCAGACAGTGCGGGGGAATCGCTAAAAATTGATGCACAGTTTGTAGACAAGCATTTAGGTGAGCTAGTGCAGGATGAGGATTTAAGTCGATATATCCTATAAAACCTAGGTATATATCCCTAGTAGGCGTTAGCTTTAGCTGACGAAGCATAGCGCAATGCGAAGTAAGCCCTGATATTTTTTACTTTACGTCTATGGCTCATTTCGTATCGCTTGGTTTATCGTCAGCTAAAGCTAACGCTAACGCCTACAAACACAAAGTATAATTCATGTAAAATGCACACCCATAACTTCTTCCTGATCTCTTTATAGAAATAACAGGTGTAACCAATCGGAGACCCAATATGGCAGATCCAAAGCCAACCAATATTAACCTGCATCAAAAATCACGCGTACTAGAAATTGATTTTGACGATGGCAGCCAGTTTAAATACAGCACTGAATTTTTACGCGTACACTCGCCCTCTGCCGAAGTGCGCGGCCATGGCCCCGGTGAAGAAACCTTGCAAGTCGGAAAATCCGATGTGAATATCAACGCGATTGAGCCGGTTGGCGTGTATGCTGTTAAACTGGTATTTGATGATAGCCATGACAGCGGGCTTTATACTTGGTCATATTTATACGAGCTGGGTGCAAATTACGAAGCCAAGTGGCAAAATTATTTACAGCGCTTAAAAGAGGCTGGCCATAAGCACACGGAATTAAATTAATTTAAAAATTAAAAAACCAAATTAAATAATTTTAGAGAACAACATGAGTGAAGAAAAAACCCATTTCGGTTATCAGCAAGTACCCATTGGCGAAAAAGCAAAACGTGTTGCTGATGTTTTTCATTCGGTTGCCGATAATTACGATGTAATGAATGATGTAATGTCATTCGGCGTACACCGTTTATGGAAACGCTTTACGCTTAGCCAAACGGGTTTAAAATCGGGCCAAAAAGTTTTAGATTTAGCCGGCGGTACCGGCGACCTTGCGATGAAAATGGCGAAAATGGTGGGGGCGTCTGGGCAGGTGGTTTTATCCGATATCAATGGTTCAATGTTACGTCGCGGGCGCGAACGTTTAATTGATAACGGCATCGCGGGTAATGTTGAATATGTGCAAGCCAATGCCGAATGTTTACCGTTTCCCGATAACACATTTGATTGCATCACCATCGCATTTGGTTTGCGTAATGTTACCGATAAAGATAAAGCCTTACGTTCGATGTTGCGCATTTTAAAACCCGGAGGGCGGTTATTAGTTTTAGAATTTTCAAAACCCATAGCGCCAGGTCTTGCTCCAGTTTATGATGCTTATTCATTCAAGCTTTTACCATTAATGGGCAAGTACATAGCAAAAGATGAAGACAGTTATCAGTATCTTGCCGAATCAATTCGTATGCACCCTAATCAAGAAACATTAAAAGGCATGATGGAAACCGCAGGCTTTAATCAGGTTAAATTTCATAATCTCAGCGGCGGCATTGTGGCTTTGCACAAAGGCTATAAAGTATAATCAATGGATCCAACAACATTTGGACTAGAGCAGGCCTTAACCGCAAGTATTGAAACGGCACTTAACCGATATTTATCGCTCGACCCAGATGCGCTATCGCGTTTCACTTCCCTTGAAGGTCGCATTATTGCGATTCAAATAAAAGGCTTAAATAAAACCCTCAGTTTATTTCCATCGGCAGATGGGTTTATGGTGCTTAGCGATTTTGATGGCGAAGCCGATGCAACTATTATTGGCACACCCATGGCGTTAGCAAAAATGGGCATAAGCAGCGATCCGAAAGAATTATTATTTAGTGGCGAAATTGAAATTGTGGGTGACACCGCGGTTGCCAATCAGTTTAATCAAATTTTGTCGCAACTAGATATAGACTGGGAAGAATTGCTAGCACAAAATATTGGCGACATCGCGGCCCATAAAATGGGCAATGTATTTCGTGATGTTAACCAGTGGTTTAAACGCAGTATAAATTCAGCGTGTTTAGACAGCGGCGAATATCTGCAAGAAGAAACCCATTTAAGCCCCAGCAATGCAGAGTTAAGAAAATTTACCCAACAGGTTGATGAGTTGCGCGAAGCCACTGATCGATTAGCCGCAAAAATAAAAATAATAAAAAGTAAGTCAAAATAATTATGATAAAACCCAGCCAAATACTACGCCTGTTGCATATTAATTATGTTTTAGCTCGCCACGGTTTGGATGATATTATTTTTGCGATTCATTTATTTCGCCCGTTTCGATTTTTAATTTATTTAATGCCGTGGAATTGGATTGCAAGAAATCGCGCACCGCGGGGGCAAAGAGTTCGAGAAGCATTAGAAGACCTCGGGCCTATCTTTATTAAGTTTGGGCAAATGTTATCTACGCGCAAAGATTTATTGCCCGATGATGTGGCAGAAGAACTGACCGCGCTACAAGATAACGTGCCTCCCTTCAGCGGGGCCAAGGCTCAACAGTTAATTGAAAAAGCTTACGGTGTTGGCGTAGAAGAATATTTTGATGAATTTAATGCCGAGCCATTAGCCTCCGCATCCATCGCACAAGTTCACACGGCAAAATTAAAAGACGGTAAAAAAATTGTTATCAAAGTATTACGCCCTAACATTATGCCGGTGATTAAACGCGACATTGCATTGCTATTTATTATTGCAAAACTTGCCGAGCGTTATTCAAAAGATGCGCGCCGTTTACGCGCCATTGAAATTGTTGAAGAATACGAAAAAACCATTTTAGATGAATTAGATTTAATGCGCGAAGCGGCCAATGCCAGCCAGCTACGACGCAATTTTGAAAATAATCAAACATTATATATTCCAGAAGTTTACTGGGATTACACCCGCCGTAATGTAATGGCAATGGAACGTATTTACGGCGAGCCAATGGCCAATATCGAAAAGATGAAAGCGGCCGGTGTTAATATGAAACGCTTATCTGAGTTAGGCGTAGAAATATTTTTCACACAGGTTTTTAGTCATAATTTTTTCCATGCAGATATGCACCCCGGAAATTTATTTGTCGATATTTCAAACCTCGATCAGCCAGAATATATTGCCGTTGATTTTGGTATTGTGGGAACATTAAGCCCAGAAGATCAACGTTACCTAGCTGAAAACTTTTTAGCTTTTTTTAAACGTGATTATAATCGTGTTGCACAATTGCATGTTGATTCGGGCTGGGTGCCAGCCGGTACACGAGTGGATGAATTTGAATCGGCGATTCGCAGTGTTTGCGAACCGATTTTTGAAAAACCATTAAAAGATATTTCCTTCGGGCAATTACTGTTGCGCTTATTTCAAACCGCCCGACGCTTTAATATGGAAGTGCAACCGCAATTAGTTTTACTGCAAAAAACCTTATTAAACATAGAAGGTTTAGGCCGGCAAATTTACCCCGATTTAGATTTATGGCAAACCGCCAAACCATTTTTAGAAAATTGGATGAATGAGCAGGTAGGCGCAAAAGCATTTTTAAAAGGCGTTAAAAAGAACCTGCCCTATATGGCAGAAAAAATGCCCGAGCTACCCGCGCTGCTTTTTGCCGCAGTGAAAAAAATAGCCGAAGGCGAAGATCATCAACAACAGGCAGAAGCCTTAAATACGCTAAATAAAAAAATTGATAATAATCATAAAAAAATAGTCAATATTTTAATTGGCATTAGTGGCTTTATTATTGCTGCTATTATTTTAGGTCAGCCTGCAGAGTCGCATCAGCAAATTTTTAACACCCCAATCTTTAGTTGGGTTGCCGTCAGCGTGGGCATTGTTTTTGTCGGGCTGGGCCTTAAAAAATAGAAAATGATTAACCGCATAAAGATAGTTATTACTAGTGTTTTTATGTTTTTTTCGTCAGTGGTTCTAGCGGTCGATCCTCGCTTACACTGGAATACAATCGAGAGTGAGCATTTTTATATTCATTATGCGGATGGCTATTTAAGCCATGCACAAAAAACCGCCAATGCTGCTGAGCAGGCGCATAAAAAACTACAACCCATTATAAACTGGCAGCCGCAAGATAAAACACATCTAGTTGTAAGCGACGAAACAGATTTTGCCAATGGCTACGCAACGCCGATTAATTTTAATCGAAGCGTATTATTTGTTGCGCCGCCAAATTCTGCCAACAGTCTTGAAGATTTTGATGATTGGCTGGAAACATTGGTCATACATGAATATGTGCATATATTGCACTTAGATAAAGTGAGTGAAGGTGCAGAAATTGCACGCAATATTTTTGGCCGACAGTTTTTATTTTTTCCAAACGCATATCAACCGGGATGGTTTATAGAGGGCTTGGCAACCTACTATGAAACCGATGTAGAAAAAGGCATTGGTCGCGGCCAAAGTAGCTTGTTTAAAATGATGATGCGCAGTGAAATGGAAAACGGCATAAAGCCCGCTAATCAAGTTAATCTGCCTATGCGCAGTTGGCCAATGGCCACGGCAACTTATTTATATGGGGTGCATTTTTATCAATTCATTGAACAAACATACGGACATCAAGGAATAGATAAACTAATTGAAAATTATAGTGGCAATATTATTCCATTTAAAATTAATTCCAATGCACAGGATGTTTTTGGAAAAGATATAGATGATTTGTGGAAAAATTTTTCTATTTGGTTAGAAAAACGTTATGTGCCTGAAATTGAAAAATATAAAAAAATAGGCTTGCAAGAAGGAAAAAAAATAACGGACTTAGGCTATAACACGCAATCAATTGACTTAAATAAAAATAATGAAATTTATTATGTTGCGAACGGCGCATTTGAACATGCTGCTTTAATGCATCAAGTCGATGGTGTAACAACCATGCTCTCGGAAGTTCATAACGGCGCAAAAATCAATACCCATTCGGCTGCGGGGGTATTGATTATTCAAAATGAAAATTGTGATGAATATAATATAAACAGTGATCTTTATGTTTTTAAAAAAGGTGATGATGAATATCAACGATTAACCGAATGTGGGCGCTATCGATCGGCGAGTTGGTCTGCTGATGGGGAATTTATTTATGCGGTTAAGCTGGTTAAAGGGCAAAGTCATTTAGTTATGCTTAATAAGCAGGGAGGAAAGATTAAAGATTTATGGCAGGGAAACAGCACAGATATTATCACGCAGTTAAAAAGTTCGCCTGCGGGAGAAAAATTAGTTGCCTCTATTTTTAGAGCAGGCAAAGGCTGGAATATTGAAGAGTTTGATTTGTTATCTTTACAGTGGCAAGCATTAACAAATGATAAATTTATTAATATGTATCCAACCTATAGTGATAAAGGAAGCTCAATATTATTTAGCTCAGACCGCAGTGGCCGCTATCAAATATATCGTTACAATAAAAAAACTCAACAGTTTAATCAGTTAACACGGGTATTAAGCGGCGCATTTAATTCAGTGCAATTCGATTCGCAATCAGCATTATTTTATAGTGGTTATCATGCTAATGGGCGAGATATTTATCGATTGGATAAAGTAAAAAGTTTAACGCCGAGCATACCTTTTAATAAAGTAGCTGTGGATAAAAAAATTAAACTTGCACCTAAAGTTGCAATCAGTAAGCCCAGAGATTATTCGGTGCTGTCCAGTTTATATCCCCGCTGGTGGATGCCCTTTTGGTCGCTAAGTAATGACAGAAATGAATATGGCTTTAGCACTTCAGCAAATGATGCCTTGGGTGTTCATAATTATGTGTTAACCATGGCTTATGATACTAGCAATGAATGGTTGGCTGGAAATATAAATTATTCCTACGCTAATCGAATGTCACTGGGCTATCAAAGAAGTACGGATATTTTAAGATACAGTAATGGTGATTTTGCCGTTGCCAGAAATGTTGATGATATTTATTTCTCGCTGGGCTTAACAGACCCCGGTGTTGAAAGTCGTATTCGATATCAATTTGGGATGGCGGCAAGTCGTTCATCAGATGGTCGGCGTGCCGTTGGGGTTTTTGAGCAGCCGGTTACTCAAGATAATTTAGTGGGTGTGGGATTGTTGTTTAATGACACTCAAAATTATATTCGCTCGATTAGTCAAAGCGAGGGGCGTAATGTTCGTTTATTGGCCGAAACCTCAGAAATATTTGAAAGTAGTTTTAGCGGTGAAGTTTATACGTTAGATTGGCGCGAGTTTCTAAGTTTAGGCCATCAGCATGTTATTGCACTACGGGCAGTGCAAGCTTGGGGGACCGAGCAACCTAAACTCTTTAGGCTGGGGGGAGAAAATAATGAGTTTGGTTTGTTGGATTTTATTAATCCAGTTTCCGAGCCATTATTTGATAAACGCGAATATGCACTGCGGGGTTATGCAGAAGGTTTGCCACAACTTGCGGGGCGTAGAATGCAGTTGTTGTCACTTGAATGGCGCTTCCCCAGCAGTTTAATTGAGCGCGGTTTTATGTCGCCGCCGGTGGGTATTATTCAATGGTCGGGTAGTGTGTTTGCGGAAACCGGTGCTGCCTATAATAATGCATCACCCGAACAATATTATTCAAGTGTGGGGGCTGAGTTGCAGGCGGATATTAATTTATTTTACGGCATCACGAGTCGAATGCGCTTAGGTTTAGCGAGTGGTTTAGATGGTGTAATTGGTGAAGAGCGAATTTATTTTATTTTAGGTACGTCTTTTTAAATGCACAATCGTAAAATCGATTGCGCATTTAAATTAATATTAATCTTTTTTCATAAACTCTTCATAACGAAGGCTTTCTGTTGATTGAAAAACCTTTTCATAATTTTTCATATTACTTTCTAACATGCGCTGAAACTCTCCCGTAAAAAAATCGATGCCCTGCTTTTGCTTGCCTTGAAAGTCTTCTAAGTTGCGTGCGCTGGAAGCAGCAACATAAGCGCAAAATCGTGAAGCGGCATACATGAACGAGGTATTAACGATATTCTTGTCTTGAATTTCAGACTGCTCATTGGCGATATTAATAAACTCATCGGCGAGTTTGCGCAGGAGTTGATCTTGATCGGTTTTGGGCATATTGGCATTTCCTAAAAGCAGTTTAATAACGGGCAGACTTTAAAAGAAAACATAAATAAACGCTAATGTTTTTTGGTGTCTAAATCAAATAATTCCATTACATTATTTGATGTTATGTTGGCAATGTTGTTTGAGCTAGTATTGTGCAATGTTGCTATATGTTCAATAACCTCAATAATAAACGCCGGTTCATTTCGATTGCCAGCCGCAGAGGCAACGGGTTGGTCGGGTGAATCAGTTTCGACCAGTAATGATTCGAGTGGTAATTTTGCAACAAGCTTGCGTAAGCGTGTTGATTTTTCGTAAGTAATGGGGCCGCCAAAGCTTAAATAAAAGCCGAGTTTTATTAATTGAATGGCCTGCTCATAGCTGCCGGAAAAACTGTGTATCATGCCGCGCAAGCTGGGGCGGTTTTTAATGGCGCTAATAACCGCTTGCGTAGATTTTCGAGCATGAATGACAATTGGCAAATTAAATTCTACTGCCATGTCGAGTTGCTTTTCGAAATAAAAAGTTTGGCTTTCAATATTTAAATTTTTAAGAAAAAAATCGAGACCGCACTCCCCTATTGCTACGGGTTTATTTTTTGCGATGTAAGTTTGTAAATCGCTTAAATGTTGTGGTTTATGTTGGTTTAAAAAATAGGGGTGCAAACCATAGCAGGGGTAAAGCTCGGGGTGTTGTTTGCAGCAGACATTTATTTTTTCCCATCGACTTTTCATTACGCTGGGCACAATGATTTTATTTATATTTAAATCAAGGGCATGTTGTATAACCTGTTGCCGATCATTGTCAAAAATATCAAAATCGATGTGGCAATGACTATCTATAATCATTTATTTTTTTCATATTAAAACTTAAACAAATAATGTGAGTACGCCGGTAAAGCCGTATAATAAATTTTTATGAATTTCGCCGTTAGCAAAAAAACCGACTAAAGGAAAAGTGCCGAGTACAGAATGAATTAAACGAACTTCTTCAGAATTAGAGCCAAACTGTTCGCGCCCTCTTCCCATGCATGAAATATACACGCCGCCTTTTATGGGCGTGTTTAATCGAGATTTAAGTTGTAATAACATGCGCTGCATATCTTCTAGTGCCGAATTACCATCGCGTTGGCAAAAAATAATTTCCTGATCGTTATCTAAGTCATCAGCAATGGCGATAACTTTATTATCTAAATCTACCCCAATTAATTGTCGAATGGTGTAGTCATCGGTATCTGAATTTTTATTGACCAATCCAGCGAAAATATAATCGGCTGCTTGCTCCCAATCACGGGCTATTATTTCACCGGTATCATCGGTAAGTATATCTAACGCTGGCTTATTATCTAAAGTATAAATAATATTTTTATCGTTATCTGTTACACGATGTCGAGGGCCGATGGGTGTGCAGCCTTGTGAGAGGTTACTGAGAATAGGTATTTGTTGCGAAAATAAAACCCCGTTAATGCCACCGTGTAATGGCGTGTTTGCAATTTGTAATGTTCTGCCGTGGGATGAGCTAATACCGCCCACTAAAAAAGAACCCGCGATGGTTTCACCCAGTTGATGAATTAATGGTTGAATCATTGGGCTTTGTGGGTCTCCATGAATAAGGCCAACGGTAAAATCATTATTGTTGCACCAGTTTAATAATTCGCTATCAATGCTTTGAGTGTTTTCGGTTAGGTTTGGCAGTATATAAAAATCGGCTTCATTGAAGTCTGCCACCATAATGACGATGGCTTTTTGATCATAATATTCTTGTTCGGTGGCGATTAGCCCAATGCCAACACTTCCCACCCAATGATTAAGGCCGGTTTTTTGTTTAAGTTGGTTAATAATAAATTCGGCTTCATCAAGTAATTGGTCACTGATATAAATAAACCCAAAGGTCGCTTCAGGCGGAATATCACCTAACTGCTGAATGCATTCATCGAGCAGAATATTTGCGGGTTTATTAGCGCTGTGGGCAAGTAAAAATTGATTCATTTACCGAGTGTAGTTGCATCTGTGAATAAATGGAATGGCTTTAGACGAAGACGAATATTTACTGTATCGATGGTGTGATGAATTTAAATCAGACAAAAAAACCGGCATAGTGCCGGCTTTTTAAAATAAAGTAGCTGCGATACAAAAAGCATCACGGCGTTTTATTTTGATTTCTTAACCATGTCATGGATGATTGGCGTAAGAATAATTTCCATTGCCAAGCCCATTTTGCCACCGGGTACAACAATCGTGTTGCGACGAGACATGAATGAACCACTAATCATATTTAGCAAGTAGGGAAAGTCGGTGCCAAATTTGCCGGGGTCTTTAAAGCGAATAACAATAAAACTTTCATCCGGTGTTGGAATATCACGCGCAATGAAAGGATTAGAGGTATCAACCGTAGAAACACGTTGGAAGTTAATGTCTGTGTTAGAAAACTGCGGTGTAATGTAGTTAACGTAATCTGGCATGCGGCGTTGAATAGTATCAACAATCACTTCGGCAGAATAACCGCGTTCGGCGTTATCACGGTGAATTTTTTGAATCCACTCAAGGTTAACGATGGGAACAACACCAATGCCCAAATCTACATGCTGAGCAATATTGTTATTTTCGGTTTTAACCAAGCCGTGTAAACCTTCGTAAAACATTAAATCAGAACCGCTTTCAATATCTTCCCATGGGGTAAATTCACCGGGTTTTTTATCGATACCTAAACGCGCATTGTGCTCAACTGCTTCTGGCTCAGAGTGCAGATAATAGCGTTTTTTGCCGGTGCCATTTTTAGAATAAGATTCAAATAACTCAGCTAATTTGCCAAATTCATTGGCATTTTCACCAAAGTGGCTGAAAAAACGATTGCCTTCCGCTTCGTGCTTAGCCATTTCAACTTTCATGGCTGCGCGATCAAATGCGTGAAAACTATCGCCTTCAACAATGACGGGTGAAATATTTTCACGGCGAAAAATATGTTCGAATGCTTTTTTTACAGTAGATGTACCAGCACCAGATGAACCGGTAACCGCAACTACGGGATGCTTTTGGGACATGATGTCTCCTTAACTTATTGATATTTAAAAAACTTTCAGAAAATGCGATGCTCGTATGCATTTGCCTACTAAAATTCGGAAGCCCCTTTAGTGCTTAATTTAGAACTCAACTGGGCAAGCGGTCGGCTATTTTAGCGATTTTTGGTGCTGGGTGCGAGTTTAATTGCGGATGGCTTGTTTTATATTAATTGGCGGAACTGGAAGTCGTGTGCAAACGGCATCCCCTCATAGCAATTATTACTAGGAGGGGCATTGCTAAGTTGAATCAATTTGGAAATGGGGTTTAGTTTGAACGAAATGCAAATCGACCATTGCCGATAAGAATATGGACGATGGATGCCAGCACTAAAAACATTGGATATTCCCAGCCACCGTTTTCGCTGGTATGTAGCCAGCCGTTTGGTATATGTGTCCACGCGGCAACAAGCATAATTGGCATTAATGCCGCTGAGGCATAGCGAGCATAAAATCCAATTAAAATCATTAAGCCGCCCGTTAATTCAAGTATAAAGACAGGCCATGCCATAAAGGCGGGTATACCCTGGCTGGCCAGCCAATCGCCAAAACCGGGAAGGGTAAATACAAACCATTTTAAGAGTGCATGCACAATCCACATTGTTCCTAGCCCTAAACGTAAAAGCATGGCACCGTTAGCGTGGTATATTTCATCTGTAGTATTCATTAGTTTTATCTCAGTTTGTTGATTCAATTGGAAGGTGTGCTTCTAGCCAGTGCTGTTTTCCTTCTACATATTCCAATGCATTGGAATAGCCCATTTGCTGCAGTGTAGCGGTTGCTATTTTTGAATTTTGGCAATCGGTGCTGGCACAGTACACAACGATACAAGCCTCTTTATCGGGTAGCATATCCGAGGCGCGTGCCTGAATTTCATCGTGGGGAATATTCAGTGCGCTTGGTAAGTGTTCATCGTCAAAATACTCTTTGGGGAGGGCTTCGATAATTATCATCGGTGTTTCGATGTCGAGTTTTTCTTTAATCTGCTCACGGGTAATTGTTTTATTCATGTTTAGTCTCCGGCTGAAAATATAGTTGCAAATGCAACCAAATAAAGCATAGGGTTATTTGATTGCATTTGCAACTATATTGATATAATGTTTTAAATTATGAGTAATGAACCAACAGAAAAAACAGTGCAGGCTTGGATACAGCTGCATCGGACGCACCAGCAACTATTGGAAACAGTAGAGAAATCACTTAAAAGCAAAGGCTTACCGCCGCTAGATTGGTATGATGTTTTGCTCGAATTACATCGAGAAAAAAGCACGGGACTGCGCCAGTATGAAATTGGAGAAAAAATTTTACTGAATAAACATAATCTTTCCCGCTTGATAGACCGACTGGAAAAAAAACAATTGCTGGCTCGTCACGCCTGTGCAGAAGATGGCAGGGGGAATCGAATTAAAATTACGGCTAAAGGCGAAAAGCTGCTTAAGCAAGTTTGGCCGGTATATAGCCAATCGATACAAGATGATTTTGGGGCTAAATTGAAATCGGATGAAGTTATTGAATTGTCTCGTATTTTAAATAAAGTGCTGGCTCAGTAAAGTGCAGGCACAAAAAAACCGCTGCTGGCGCCAGCAGCGGTTTTGTTTAAACGGGTTAAGTTTTTTAAAAGGGGTGAATTATTTTAAAATTTATAACCAACGCCTACGCTGACAACCGTTGGGTTAATGTCGATGTCGGTGCTGCCTAGTGCTGAGTTAGTTGCAGTAGTCGAAATACCAATGTAACGAATGTCGCCACTCACAAACCATTTCTCATTGAGGTCATAATCAAAGCCCACTTGTGCGGCTAAGCCAAATGAGTTGTCTAATTCAAGGTCGTTACCCGCGATGGTTAATTTGTCATTAAAGAAAATAGTGTAGTTTAAGCCCGCACCCACATAGGGGCGAAACTTGTCACTGGAGTTAAAATAATATTGCACACTGACGGTTGGTGGTAGTTGCTTGGTTGAGCCAACTTTTCCCAAACCATCTACGGTAATGTCGTGCTTAAAAGGTAGAGCGGCTAATACTTCAAACCCCAGATTATTATTTATCATGTAAACAAATGTAGCGCCTAGGGTTGTGCTATCACCGACTTTAGGAACAGCGCCGCCACTAAAGCCTGGACTACTGTCATTCGGTGCCACCTGCGTTGCCGTAAAGCGCATAAACATATCGCCTTTTTCTAAAGCCTGTGCTGAAAACGATGTTGCTCCCATGGCTAAGCCAAGAGAGGTTAAAATTGCGATTGATAATGTTTTTTGTTGTTTCACGGTGCTCACCTGCAAAGTTCAGTATAATTTAGTGAGCGTGAAAATATCATAATATTCTAATTTGTAATTGATATAGATCATTTGCCAAGATAGGAAGATGTTTTTAGTTGCGTAGTCTGAATAAATATTGATGAAGATCAAAATAGAAAATGAACTAAATGGCTGTGACTTAGGCTAGATAAATACCGGTTTAGCCAAGAATGGAGCGCTGGGTGGTAATTTTTTTTAGCATGCTAATAAAAGAATCAACGGTTTGTGGAGTTAAGTTGGCGAGATTATAGGCTATCCACAGGGTGCGTTTAATATTGAGCTGATTGATTTTTATGTGGTGCAGGCTATTGCGTTCAAGAAAACTATGCACCGCAAACTGGGGTAAAAAACTGACTTGTTTACCACGTTGTAAAATTTCAATAATGGTATCAGAGGAGCCAACTTCCATATCAATATGCCCAAGCTTTAAGCGTTGTTGCTGCAGCGTTTTATCTAGCGTGCCGCGAATGGACGATGATGCTTCGCGCAACACATAATGTAAGGCTTCTATCTCAGATAATTCAATTGCTGGCTTGCCCCACATGGGGTGGCCTTGCCCACACACCAGTAATAATTCATCTTCCATCCAAGGCTCAACTTTAATGTTTGGGTGGCGCGGGGCTTGTTCTAGCAGGGCAATATCCGCAAGGCCAGTGGCTAAGCGGGTGTGAATGCGGCGAGAATATCCGAGGCGACTTTCAATACGCAGATTGGGTTGAGAGTCGGCAAAGTGCATTAAAATATCTGGCAATATATGCTCGCCAATGGCGAAGGTCACTTCCAATCGCAGCCGATTGTGCCCTGCTCTTAGTGAGGCCAAGTCATCTAACAGGCTGGCCTGATGCTGTAACACCAGCCGCGCATAAGCATAAACCTTTTCACCCGCGGTGGTTAATTGAAGCTTGCGGCCTTGTTGTTGCATTAATGGCACACCGTAGCAGGAATCTAATGAGCGCAGGCGTTTGGTTACCGCAGGCTGCCCAATATAGAGTGCATCCGCCGCACGATTAACGCTGCCAAGCTCTACCACAGCCTTTAAGGCCGCCAATGATTTATAATCGGGCAAATTAATATATTCCATACAGGAATATTAATATATTTCTATTCACTTGAATAGTGCTGTTAAAAGGTGCATTATCCCGCCTCTTTTTAGCGTGGCACACTTAGATTGTTAGTTTGAGTGGCTAATTGTTTCCTAATGGGAATATGCCCCCCCCGAAAATTATCGAATAGTTCAATCATGTTTATGCGCGCGTTTTCTGTGTATTTTAAGCCTATAGATTGAAGTGAAATTTAATAAATTTATATTACGCCGCATTAATTTAATGCGGCGTGAGTAAGTAACTGTAAAGAATTGGAGAAATATATGCCTGCAATGGCTGATGAGGAAACTACCGTAGTAATGCCCGCAAGGCTTTCTACAAAACAAATGGTGGCAGCCGTTATCTTTTTTGTTGCCGCACTGGGCTTAGCTCAGGTTGTGCCAAGCATTGAAATTGCTTGGGTAACCGGTATTTTAATGTTAACCGTATATTTGTTTGCATTTGAAATAGTGGGTGTGGATGTGGCCGCAGTATCGATAATGGTGCTCATTGGCCTAACCTCTTTGTTGGCACCTTATATGGGTTTACAGGAAGGCTTGGTGGATACCAACCATCTTTTTGATGGCTTTGCCTCAAATGCGGTTATGTCGATAATTGCGGTAATGATTATTGGCGCAGGCTTAGATAAAACTGGCCTAATGTCAAAAGTGGCGGCGTTTATTTTAAAAATTGGCGGCACATCTGAAACTCGCATTATCCCCATTATTTCTTCAACCGTGGGTGTGATTTCTTCATTTATGCAAAATGTCGGGGCGGCTGCATTATTTTTACCGGTGGTGTCGCGCATCTCGGCTCGCTCTGGCTTACCCATGTCACGCTTATTAATGCCGATGGGTTTCTGTGCAATTTTAGGTGGCACGGTAACCATGGTTGGCTCTAGTCCATTAATTTTATTAAACGATTTAATTTTGGCATCTAACCAAGCACTACCCGCCGACCAGCAAATGGAAACGTGGGGTTTGTTTTCAGTAACGCCCATTGGTTTGGCTTTAGTGTTTACGGGTATTGTTTATTTTGTGGTTGCCGGTCGTTTTGTATTACCCGCCACTCAAAGTGAAAGTTCAACATCGGGCTCAGATCCGATGAAATATATCCAAAAAATTTATGGCGTGGGTTATAAACTTTCAGAGTTAGTGGTAACAGAAGAAAGTGGCATCCTTGGCAAAACATTGGATGAAATAGAAAACGCACACCGTATTCGAATTATTGCCAGCAAGCAGCAGGGTGAAGATTTACGTTTTGGCCCAGGTTCAGTGGCGCGTGATACCGCAATTGTCAGCGGCATGGTTTTAGGTGTGATTGCTGAGCCAACGCATTTAAAAAAGTATGCAGAAGAATACAAATTAAAATTGCGTGATGAGTTGCGTACTTTTTCAGAATCTTTATCTGCATCGAAAGCCGGTGTTGCGGAAGTGGTTATTCCACCGGGTTCAAGTTTAATTGGCAAAACCGCACGTGATATCTGGATGCGTAAAGTTTACGGTTTGGCAATGATTGGCTTACACCGCGATGGTGAAACCAAGCGTGAAGGTGATGATATTCGTAACACGCCTTTTATTGCCGGTGATACGTTAGTTGTGCATACCGCATGGGATTCTTTACAGCGCATAGAAAAAGATCGCGACTTTGTTGTAGTAACAACCGAGTATCCACGCGAAGAAGCGCGCCCACAAAAATTAGCACCGGCATTATTCTTTTTTGGTTTAGCGTTAAGCTTGGTTTTATTTTCTGATTTACGTTTATCGGTTGCATTGTTAACCGGTGCCGTAGGCATGATTATATCTGGTGTATTAAAAGTTGAAGAAGCTTATGAAGCGGTCAGCTGGAAAACGGTTTTCTTATTAGCGTCATTAATTCCGTTAGGCGTTGCAGTTGAAACGTCAGGCACAGCAAAATGGATTGCAGAACAAACCTTATCAGTAATGGGTGAAAGCCCAGAGATTTGGGTGGTGCAATTAGTGATTGCAGTGCTCGCGACTTTCTTTACTTTGGTAATGTCGAATGTGGGCGCTACAGTTTTATTAGTGCCACTGGCGGTTAACATTGCCTTGCAAATTCCCGGTGCAAACCCAGCGGTATTTGCTTTAACGGTTGCCATTGCAACATCAAATTCATTTTTAATTCCCACCCATCAGGTTAACGCATTAATTATGGGGCCAGCGGGTTATCGAGTGGCAGACTTTATGAAAGCTGGCGGTATTATGACAATGCTATTTTTAATCGTCATGATGGTAATGATGACAGCGGTGTTTGGTTAATTCGTGGGCTTGAGAATCGCGAGCTAAAGCTGTGCTCCTACGGGGCAACGTAGCTTTAGCTCGCAATAAGTTCATAGTAACGAAACAAAAAATAAAATTTAAAGAGCACATTAAAATGAATTTTCTAAACAACAAAACCAGCATTATCATTGCGTTGTTCAGTTTGTTTTTCTCAAGTGCATTATTTGCCAGCGCGGGTAGCGATGCAAAAACATGGGACATGACCAATAGTAGCGTTGGTTATTTTGCGTTAAGTGTTTTTGGTTTAGCGTACTTGTTAGTAATGGCCGAAGAGTTTACCCATTTAAGAAAATCCAAGCCGGTAATTATTGCGGCGGGGATTATTTGGGGCAGCATCGCATGGGTTGCGAGCCAGCATGGTATGTCGGTGGAAGCCGAAGCCGCGGTGCGTCATAACTTATTAGAATACGCCGAGCTAATGCTGTTTTTATTGGTGGCGATGACGTATGTAAACTCAATGGAAGAGCGCAAAGTTTTTGATGCACTGCGTGCTTGGTTAGTAAAAAGTGGTTTTGGTTTTAGAGCGCTGTTTTGGATTACCGGTGTGTTAGCCTTCTTTATTTCACCTATTGCAGATAACCTAACCACCGCCTTATTAATGTGCGCAGTAATTATGTCGGTGGGCGGAAACAATAAAAAATTTGTCGGCATCGCCTGCATTAATATTGTAGTGGCCGCCAATGCAGGTGGTGCGTTTTCGCCTTTTGGTGACATCACAACATTAATGGTTTGGCAAAAAGGCATGGTTGATTTTTGGACGTTCTTTGCGCTCTTTATTCCGTCGGCAGTTAACTTTGTTGTGCCCGCAGCGATTATGCATTTTGCGATTCCCAATGTGAAACCAGAAGTCAGTGGCGAAGAAGTGCAAATGCAACGTGGCGCAAAACGTATTATCGGCTTATTCTTTTTAACCATTGGCACCGCTGTTTCATTCCACAGCTTTTTACAGATGCCGCCAGTAATTGGCATGTTAACCGGTTTAGGTTATTTGCAGTTTTTTGGTTTCTTCTTGAAGAAAACCGCCCATCGTGATGTTGTAAGTTCTGGCAATGCCGAACGAGATGACACCTTAGGCACCCCCGCATTTGATGTGTTTAACCCGCTGGCGAAAGCTGAGTGGGATACATTATTATTTTTCTACGGTGTGGTGTTATGCGTGGGCGGCTTAGGTTTCTTAGGTTATTTAAGTTTGGCATCTGAAGTGATGTATACCCAATGGGGCGCAACCACCGCGAATATTGCGGTGGGCTTATTGTCGGCCATTGTCGATAATATTCCGGTGATGTTTGCGGTGTTAACCATGAATCCAGATATGTCGACGGGCCAATGGTTATTAGTAACGCTAACGGCTGGTGTTGGTGGCTCATTACTATCTATTGGTTCTGCGGCGGGTGTTGCATTAATGGGGCAGGCGCGCGGTAAATATACTTTCTTTGGCCACCTAAAATGGACACCGGTGGTTGCATTGGGATATGTGGCGAGTATTTATGTGCATTTGTTAGTGAATAGCCAATATTTTATTTAAGAGATAATGTTACGGCTGTTCGCTGATTTAAACAGTGCGTTGCCGCATCGTTAAAAATAATTAGCAGGGCAGTAGTAAAAGCAAAAGACTTAACGCAAATAACCGCGAATGTACGCAAATTTTTTGTGGTGTATTTTTATAGCGTTTAATATGCGATATTATTTTTAATAATAAAGCCTTTGTTTTTTCTTTAAAATGTTTTTAAATTTTTTGAAAAAGCAAATCCCAAACCCCGTGGCCTAATCGCTGGCCACGTTTTTCAAATTTAGTGGTGGGGCGTTCGGCGGGCTTTGGCACATAGGTTTTGTCTTTAGATAAATTCGTAAAGAACTTACTGGTGTTTAATGTGTTGAGCATCTGTTTTGCATAGTGCTCCCAATCGGTGGCTAAGTGAAAGGTACCGGCGGGTTTTAAAATGCGCGCCACTTCAATAAGAAATTTGTCTTGCACAATGCGGCGTTTATTGTGTTTCTTTTTATGCCATGGATCAGGAAAAAATAACTGCAAGCGGTCGATGCTGTTATCGGCAATTTGATCTTGTAAAACATCAATGGCATCGTAGTTGGAAACGCGTAGGTTTTTACAATCTGAATTTTCAATTAAGCGTAATAAATGTCCAACACCCGGGCGATGCACTTCAATGCCCAAAAAATTTTTCTCGGGGCTGGCCTGCGCCATTTGAAATAATGAGTCGCCGTTACCAAATCCAATTTCTAAAACTGTGTGTGCCTCGCGCTTAAAAACATCCGATAAATTTAATTCGGCAGCAGAATAATCAATACCAAACTTCGCCCATTGGGTATCAATAGCCAGTTGTTGGCCAGTGGTTAAACGGCCTTCGCGTTTAACAAAGCTGTGGATGGTGCGCATGTGTTTTTCAGTCATGGATTTTAAGTGATAGGGTAATTGGTTGTTAAGAGGTGCTAAATAAAATGCGTTTGAGTGCGCGTTTTATTTGGCGATTGATCTGTGCATGGTTTAGAAAAAAGTGCCATCGATGGGCGATGATGCAGAAGCAAAACGCTTGCGCGGCATGCGTCCCGCTAAAAAGGCCTCACGCCCTGCTTCTACGGCTTTTTTCATTGCTGATGCCATGAGCACCGGCTCTTTTGCCGCAGCAATGGCAGTGTTCATTAAAATGCCATCGCAGCCTAATTCCATTGCAATCGCCGCATCTGATGCGGTGCCAACGCCGGCATCCACTAAAATCGGTACATTGGCGTTTTCGATAATGGTTAAAATATTATAGGGGTTACGAATACCCAGCCCCGAGCCAATGGGCGCTGCGAGTGGCATAACGGCGGCGCAGCCAATTTCCTCAAGACGTTTGGCAATAATGGGATCGTCGGTGGTGTACACCATAATATCAAAACCGTCTTTTACCAAAATTTCAGCAGCTTCGAGAGTGGCGGTGGTGTCTGGGTAGAGGGTTTTTTCATCGCCGAGCACTTCCAGTTTTACTAAATTGTGGCCACCCAATAATTCACGCGCCATGCGGCAGGTGCGCACCGCATCTTCAACGGTGTAGCAACCGGCGGTGTTGGGCAGAATAGTGTATTTTTCCGGCGGCACTGCATCCAGCAAATTTTCTTCGTCTGGATTTTGGCCGATGTTGGTGCGGCGAATGGCAACCGTAATAATGTCGGCACCACTAGCTTCTGTGGCCTCACGGGTTTCGATTAAATCTTTGTATTTGCCCGAGCCAACGAGTAAACGAGATTGATAGGTTTTGCCAGCAATGGTGAGAAGCGAGTCGTTCATATTGTATTTTGGTGGTTGTTTTTTGAGGCGGCTATCATAGCATTTTCTTATTCCGTTTAGAATTGTGTTTGCTCAATGGTATAGCGCGTATGTGATGTTTGGGGCGTTGTCTTCGTCAGATTTTTAGAGAAGTATAGCCTTCCCTAGCTATCGGTACCCAGCTCGACATCCCTGTCGAGCGTTCGCAACGCTGCGAATGTACATAGGTTCATTCGATCGCTGAGCGATGGTGTTGTTTTTGGGGGCGTTGTCTTCGTCAGATATTTAGAGAAGTCTAGCCTTCCCTAGCTATCGTTACCCAGCTCGACATCCCTGTCGAGCGTTCGCAACGCTGCGAATGTACATAAGTACATTCGGTCGTTGCTCACCCCCCGCCGATGGCGTGTACTATTTCTATAATGTCACCTTCTTTTAATACCGTATTTTGGTGCTCGGCTTTGGTGATGATTTCTTGATTAACTTCAGCGGCGAGTCGTTTTTCTGCAAGCCCTTGTATTTCAATGAGTTGCTGGAGTGTTAGCTCTGCTTCTATTGTGTGTGGTTTTCCGTTAAGTTGAATTTGCATAGGGTTAGTTGAGTGAATAAAAAAATTGATTTTACACGGAAATAGGTAATTTTTGCGCCTTTTTGTAAAACATGTGCTATATCAATTAATTAAAAAGAAAGGCATAATTATTAGAGACCTTTGACGATAGAGGCGCAAAAGAAAAATGCGTTAAAATTTTACTGATTGAGGCAGGAAACGCAGTTAATATCTAGATATTGACCAGTTTTCTAACGAAAAGCAGTGAAATTTTAGCCATTTTTACTTGTGATGCTATCGTGCAAAGGTCTCTATTAATCAAATAATAAGTCGAATTTCAAACTCTAGCTCTCATGCTTATCGGATATTTTAAAAGTTTGCCATTTTTATTTTATCGTTAAAATATCTTTTAAAACCGTAAATGTTTGAATTAAAACGACAGTTGATGAGGTTCTTTAGCGTGGGTTGTGCAGTGAAAAAAATAATTTTAGCTTGTGTTGGTGGCATTGTTTTGCTTGTTTTGAATGCAGGTAATGCGGGGGCTAATCCATTTAAAAAGTCTAAAAATTATACATTTGGTTCAAATATCGCTTGGTATAAACTTAATGATGCGGCTTTAAAAACCGGCTCGGTAAAAGTCGGTTCAGACACCCATTACTATCACTTAAATATTAATAATGATCGGCTTTTATTGCGTTTAGGTAAGAATGACCCCAGCGGTAAAATAGAAAACACACGCATATTAGGCGATTTATCCATTCTGGCAATAAATGTGGATGGGCGTCGTTTGCCCTTGTTTGACTGGTGTTTAGTCAACCAGCAAAGCCCCAGTAGTAAGCTTAAGCAAAATGCGATTGTTGCAAATGGCGTTTGTATTAATGCGGGTGGTGGAGGGGATTTTGTCATGCGGCTCGATGGTGAAACGCGTAATATTTTGGGTAAGGCAAGCGTGTTGGAATTTATTGTTGAGCCGTATGGACGCAGCGTTAAATTGACATACAGTCTGTTGGGTTATGCGGCAATTATGGAAGACATTAATAAGCCCGTGCCGGTGGTGGTAAAGCCTGTGCCTAAGCCGGTAGTGGTGGTGGCTCCAAAGCCTAAGCCAAAAGCCAAGCCCAAAGTTGAGCCGGTAAAAATATGTTATGCGAAGCCGCCAGCTGAGTTTAAGTCTCAAGTTTCCACGCTAAAATACCCTTGCAGTGATAAAGCTAAAAAAGCCAGTGCAGAATCAAAAGTGTCTGCTCAAGTTAAACAGGCAGAAAAAAAGAAAGTGGCTATAGCTAATGAAGAAAGGGAAATGCGGCAGCGGGCGCGTGAAGATAACAAGCGTGAAGCTGAGTGGGGTTCAAAGCAGTCTGTTTTATGGATTTCACGCTGTAAAAAACATTGGGCTAAAAATAGAAGCCCTTGCTTTTGTGAAAAGTACTTTGAGCAAGCACCGGCGGGTACGACAAATACGTGTAGTAAATAGGCATTCACTGATATTTTTTGTTGGAAGACCCGCATCATTTGATGCGGGTCTTTGTTTGTCGGTAGGTGGTAATTTATAATGCAGCCCTTTTATCTCGGGATATTAAATTTATAGGCGTGCCTTTTTCGTATTGGCATTGTGGAGAAGCATCTTTACTAAGATCGTTAAATATTTATGACAGATTGTATTATTGTTGGTGGTGGGTTACTGGGCATGCTCAGTGCTAGAGAATTAAAAAAATCTGGATTTGATGTCCTATTGCTGGAAAAAGGTGAACTTGGCAAGGAGTCGTCATGGGCAGGCGGCGGTATTCTTTCGCCATTACATCCGTGGCGATACCCTGATGAAGTGATTGAGTTAGCACAAACAGGTCATCGAGTTTATCCGCAAGTCGCACAGGATTTATTACAAGAGAGCGGTATTGACCCTGAGTATATTCGTAGCGGCTTGTTGGTGTTAAGTAGCCAAGAACAAGCCAGTGCATCTGCATGGGCAAAAAAATGGTCAATGAACCTTGAGTTGTTAGATGATGCGGCGGCGGTGCAGTCGGTGACACCGGGGGTGTCGGCTGCTTTTAAGCAGGGAATATGGTTGCCGGATATTGGGCAACTGCGAAATCCTAAATTAGTAAAATCGGTAAGAGGTAGTTTGGATGCGCTAGGTATTAATTATTTAGAGCATACCGCTGTCGATAAATTAATATTAAATAATGAGAAAGTAACCGGCGTGGTGGCAAATGGAAAAACTTATCATGCTAAGCAGGTGCTAATAGCAGGTGGTGCGTGGAGTGCCGAGCTACTGAATCAATGTCAAGATGTGCCGAAAATAAAGCCAGTAAAGGGCCAAATGATATTGTTTAATGGGCCGGTGGGTTTGCTAAAGCAAATTGTACTGCTTGAAAATCGCTATCTTATTCCGCGTAAGGATGGACGAATATTATGCGGCAGCTCAATTGAAAGTAGTGGTTTTGATAAATCTACCAGTCAGGAAGTAAAGCAGGAACTAATGGACAGTGCCATTGAGATATTGCCCGAATTGTCTCGATTACCGGTAGAACATCACTGGGCAGGGCTACGCCCCGGCAGTCCCGATGGGATTCCATATATTGGCCAGCATGCAAAAATAGAAGGTTTATATGTGAATGCAGGGCATTTTAGAAATGGTGTAATACTCGGCATCGGGAGCAGTTATAACGTGGTTGCAGATATGAAAAGAGCCATTAATTAACGCCAAGTCTCCTGAAATAGCAGTATTTTTACCATTCGTCAGCACCGTGAGTCGGCTTATCTTTGAAGGCATGACATTACCACAAACATCATCTTAAATAACATTATGAAAAAATTAACCGGATTTACCATATTAGAATTATTGGCTGTCGTCAGTATTGCCGGCGTATTAATAGCGCTTGCGGTTCCCGGCATAAAAGGCTTTGTTCAAAAAAATAAATTAACCGTATTTGGTAATGAATTAGTGTCTGCCATGCAAGTTGCACGCAGTGGCGCAATAAAAATGGCCTTACCCGCATGTGTCTGTGTTAGCACCAATGCAGAGTCGGCCGCTGCGGCGTGTAATGGAGACGATAATTGGGAGGATGGCTGGATTGCGTTTATTGACACCAATAATGGCGCCCTTAATGAGTGCGTTTTTGAGCCAGCGTCGGGTGATGTGTTATTAAGAGCTTGGGATGGCAGTGCGGTGTCTAATGAGATCACGCTTCGAAGCGCAAGTGCAACTATTAATGTGACAGATTATATTCGCTTCAGTCAACGCGGTATTCCTGTTTCAGGGCAGGGTGCAAATATGCAAGGTTTGTTTAAGTTATGCGATTCCCGTGGTTTGTCACAAAACGGTGATGTCGTTGGTAAAGGTATTGTATTAAGTGCATCGGGTAGTTTGCGAACCACAAAAAATGCCGCCGCGATTGTGGCCTGTTTATAACAGTCTGATATTGAGTATCAATATGAAAAAGTTACACAAAACTCCAAAGCAACAGCCAAAACAACAGCCAAAACAACAGCAAGGATTTTCATTATTAGAATCGTTACTGGCGTTATTTGTTTTATCTTTTGGTTTGTTAGGGGTAGCGGGAATGCATGCACAGTCATTACAAACGGGTTTTATCGCATCGCAGCGTATGGCGGCGGTGAGTAAAGGTGAAGAGTTACTTGAGCGTATTCGCTCAAATCGTTTAGGAAGAGCCGATTATGCGAATGACCCCGCTAGTGGCAGTTGCACAATGGGTGATGGCAGTACAGATTGCGACCCTGTGGCGATGGCGGCAGATGATTTATTTATTTGGAATCAGGAAGTCACAAAAGCGTTTGCCCCTGCCACGGTTGTAACAAGAGTTTTGGTTAATACGATTAATGACCCAATACTTGATCCAGCAGATGCCATCAGAACAGTGACTATTACTATCGATTGGACGGTTAGAGACGTGGATTATAACTACACAACTGTTGCGGAAGTTGGGCCCTAATCATGCAAATACAAGAAGAAACAATAATGTTCAGCAAAAAACAAAATGGCTTTACGCTAATTGAATTGATGGTGAGTATGGTCATCGGTTTGTTTTTATTAGCCGGTGTTTTTACCATTTATTTGAGCAGTGTAAAAACCAAAAGTGTGGTTGAGAATGAAGTAGAAATGATGCGAGATGCGCAGTTTGCACTAGAAACGCTGGCTTATGATTTACGCCATGCGGGTAGTTACGGGCTACGAAGTTATGAAGATAAAATTAAGCTTATGAATGAAGAATCATTAGGCGCGATTACTAATGAATGTGAAGCCAATTGGGTAGTGAATATTAACAGAGCTATTTATGCGGTTGATGAAAATACTGACTATTCCGTCGGTTGTATGGCGAATTGGTCTGTTGGAGATACACTTGAATTTCGTTATGCCACGCCTTTGCCTATTGGAACGCTAGAGGAGGATTTACAGGCCAATACCATTTATCTTAAAGCCATACCCGAATACTCATATATGTTTCAAGGTGATACGCCTCCTCCAACAAGGCCATTTAGTAAAGATGACGGCAGCGACAAAGACAATATTCGATATTTTGTATGGCAAAGCCGAGCTTATTATGTGGCAAATTTTACGGATGAAGCGGGTGATGGCATTCCATCATTGCGCTTGCTGACGCTTGAGCCTGGTCCCGATGTTACAGATAGCATTTTATTAAGAGGCGTTGAAGATATACAAATAAAATTTGGTTTAGATACGCCGCTGGTAGGAGAGTCGCAGGGAGATGCATCAGTAAATATGTATGTGAACCCTAATTCTGTGGGAAACCGCTGGAATCAAGTGATTGCTGCACGCATTTGGGTGGTTATGCGCTCAGAAAAAGAAGTTGACGAAGTGAATGCTGCGGGCACATATGAAGTGGCTGGTGTTGTTAAAGTTAACGGTGATAAATATAGGCGTATTGTTGTGAGCACAACGGTTCGCATAAGAAACTTAAATACAATATAGATATGGAATAGATAGGTTTAGTAATGATGAAGTCCGGACTAAAAAAACAAGATGGTGCAGCGCTGGTTGTTGGGTTGGTTATGCTGTTGGTAATGACATTAATTGGCGTGACCAGTATGAACCAAACGCGTACTGAGTTAAAAATTGCCAACAATATTAAAAATCACAGCGATGCATTTCAAACCGCCGCATTAATGTTTGAGCGAGCGCTAGTTGACCCTGCGATAGATTGGATTGCAGCAAGTAAAGCGGCGTTAAGTGGCGCTTATGCTGGAGGATACCAATCTGCAGATGCAAAAAAAATCGGCACTCTTGGTGTGGTTTTTGTAGGCTGCCGCAATGTTGATGGCTCAAGCCTTACACGAGGGTTTAAGTCACTTATTCATGATGTTGCCGTAACCGGCTCAGAATTAAGTGAGCCGGGTGGTGATGTGATTGGTGTCAGTCGTCAAAGAGCAGGTTATACAACGGTTGCAGCAGGCTGCGAATATTAAATGTTGCCGTTCAATCGTTTTTAAAGAGGATAGAATTATGTTGAAGCAAGTGAGTTTTATATTTTTATTATTGTCAATGATGACGGTACAGGTTGTAGCAGCTCCCTATGTAAAAATTGAGCAGAATAAAGAGACGGTTGAAGTTTCAGCTTTAAAAATAACGCTTAATAATGAATCGAGTGGAAAAATTATTTTACAAGATTGCAGTGATTGTAAAAAAATTATTGTCACTATTACGTCTGACACTAAAGCCTTTAAAAGCAATAAAGAGGTGCCGTTAGTTCAGGCAAAAGATCAAATTGGTAAGTCTGTACTGGTGAGTTACATTATTAAAAGTAAGGCCGTCACTCGTATTGACTGGTAGTGTTAATTTAATTAAGTGCAGTTATTTAACCCACAGTTAATTAAAGATAGTTTTATATGTTTATTTTACACATAGTTATTTCAACAAGGTGTTTATTATGAAAAATACAATTGGCAAATTTAAAATCATAAGCGTGAGTATGCTGATGGGGATGCTCATAACAACACCTGCGTTCTCAGAAGATATTGAAATATATGTGGGCGCGAATGCAACGGCAGAACAAACCGCACCCAATATTTTATTTGCACTAGATACATCAGGCAGCATGAACACAGAAGTTGATGTTTATGAAACCATTGGCAGTGAGTATGACCCATCGTTTTCATATACAGGCAGTTTTAATACCGGTAGAACATATTATTCAAGCTCAAATAACACTAATAGTCCAGATGGGTATATTGCTAATGATAGCTATAACAGATGTAATGCCGCATTATTAGATATTGCGACTTATGGTCTGTTTCAAGGCCGTGTTGCAATGCTTGACCATAATAATAATTGGGGCGTGCTGAATAATCGATATCATAATATCGAATGTGAGCTTGACAGTGGCGTTCATGGTGCATCGAGCAGCAGTAGTGCGCGTTATGCTGTATCGGGCCAATCTTCTGGCTGGACCAGTAACAGCATTTTAGAAATTGATTGGAATGTAACAGGGGGTGTTTATTCGCTCTATTCAGGAAATTATCTGAATTACTTAGAAATTGTTGCTGCAGGTGGCGTGGTGTTAGTGCCCAGCTCACGTTTAGAAATTATGAAGCGTGTAATGCGTGATGTGGTGAATAGCAGCCAAGGTATAAATATTGGCCTAATGCGATTTGATAGAGGCATTAGTTCGGGCGATGCATACGCGGATGGCGGTATGATAATTAAAGCCATGGAGCCGATTGACACCAGCCGCACAGCATTTATTGATGTACTTGATGGTTTGCAAGGCCAAGGCTATACACCCTTGTCTGAGGTGTTATATGAGGCGGGTTTATACTATAGAGGCCTAAGTGTTGACTATGGTAGCCACTCTTATGGATATAACGGTGTAGTACAGAACAGTATCCCAGAGTCTAGAAAAGACGCAGACCAAAGTTCGTATAAATCACCAATTACATCGCCCTGCCAGAAAAATCATATTGTTCTATTAACCGATGGTTACGAAAATGCGATAGGTAACTTTAACAATAGTTCCGCTAGAAAAGCCCTATACAATATGTCAGGCAGTTGCCGAAGGGGGGGGAGTAGTGGTTCTTCTCCACTTTGTTTAGCACAAGTTGCAAGCTATCTAAATGATGAGGATGTGGCGTTAGATATCCCCCAAAACCAAAATGTAATAACCCACACCATTGGTTTTGCTATTGATGATACATTTTTACAAACTGCGGCAACAGCGGGTGGTGGTCTTTATCGCCCCGCAGACGATTACGATAGTTTAACGGCGGCATTTAAAGAAATTATTAATACCGTGAGTAAAACCTCATCCACATTTGCATCACCTGCCGTATCGGTGAATGCCTTTAATAGAACAACCAACCGTGATGATTTGTATTTTACGTTATTTAAGCCTGCTAACGGCCCTCGTTGGGAAGGTAATTTTAAGCGCTTTAAGTTGGCATTTGATAGCCAAGGCGTGCCATCAATTATAGACCGAGATGGTAACCCAGCGATAGATTCTGGTACTGGCTTTTTTGCTGAAACGTCACGCAGCTACTGGTCCGCAACAGCAGATGGTTTTGACACGGCACTGGGCGGTACAGCCAGTAATTTATTTACAGGCAGTACACTAACCGCAAGTCGTAAAATTTATAGTAATTTAACAACATCAGGCAACTTAACCGATGCCGGTAATCGCGTTGAAGAAAATAATGCGAACATAACCAATGCCATGTTAGGTGTGGCTGATGATACAGAACAAACCAACCTTCTAAGGTGGGCGCGAGGTATTGATGTTGATGATAGTTATGGCAGCTTTAATGCAAATGGTGAGGCGCAAGGTGATGGCAGCACAACCGATGCACGAACGGTTATGGGCGAGCCGCTGCACTCTCAACCGGCACTAGTTGAATATGGTGATGGTAATACCACAGAGCCTAGAATTATTGCTTACGTTGCGACTAATAATGGTTTTTTACATGCCTTTGATACACGTAGCAACGCGGGTACAGAAAGATTCGCGTTTATTCCGGAAGAATTGCTGCCTAATTTAAGAACTGTTTATAACAATGATGCAGCAAACAATAAGGCCTATGGCTTGGATGGTAATGTTGTTGCCTATATTAATGATGTTGATAAAGACGGCGAAATTGAAACCGGCGATAGAGTTATTATTTATGTGGGTATGCGTCGAGGTGGGCAAAACTACTATGCCCTAGACGTGACTAACCCTGATGCACCAGTCTATTTATGGACATTATATGGTGGCCAAAATAGTGCTGTAAATGGTGGCCGTGGTGATTTCACTGAATTAGGCCAAACATGGTCAACGCCGCAGGTGAAGAAAATTCGCTTGGGCGGTGCTGATGTACCCGTATTAATTTTTGCCGGTGGTTACGATATCGATCAAGATGCGGCAACAGTAAGAACAGCAGATGATGTGGGTAGAGGTATTTTTATTGTTAATGCTATCTCGGGCGATTTACTTTGGCGCATGGGGCCGGATAATGCGGCAAATTTATCTGACCCAAATATGATATACAGTATCCCTTCTGATATTGCCGCAGCAGATGCTTCCGGTGATGGATATGTCGATCACTTATATGTAGGTGATATGGGTGGGCAGATGTGGCGAGTTGATATTGATAATAATGCGGGCGAAACAGCAACAAGTATTAACAGCATTATAGATGGCGGTAGAATTGCCGATCTTGCAGATAATACAACAGACTCAAATCGTAAGTTTTTCTATGCACCGGATGTCGCTATTCTTAAAGATATTGAAGATGTATCGTATTTATCATTGATAATTACATCGGGAAATAGAGCGCATCCCTTAAGCACCACGGTACAGGATAGGGCATTTATGATTCGTGATTTACCGATTCTTAATAAGCCGACTACTTACGAAACGATTACGGTCAATAATACGGTTGAAGAATTGTTTGATACCACTGACAACGTAATTGGGCAAGGCACCACAACGGCCGCTCGGATTGCCGCATTTACGGCTTTGCAAAATGCCGGTGGTTGGTTCTTTGATTTTGATTTAAGCGCAGGGGAAAAAGGCCTTACTAAGCCACTAATTTTCCAAGGCGATGCCTTTTTTGCGACTTATGAGCCTGAGTCGGCGGCTCCTGGGCAATGTGAACCACCGGGTGGGAGAGGCTTTTTGTACCATATTAGTTTAAGTAATGCTAAACCGATAAAAAATTACGATAACGTTGGTGCAGATGATGAGTTGACGTATCAAGATCGCAAGGTAAACCTAGTGCGAAGCGGCATACCGGCTGATCCAACATTAATTCTTCCTAAAGGTGGGGCTGCTATTTGTGTTGGTACTGAGTGTAGTAAAGCAGCAGGTGTTGGTGGTCATAAGCGTGCATATTGGTTTGAAGAATAATGCTGATGATTTTAATAAAGTTTAAGAGAGAATGGGTATGATTAAGCATAGTGGTTTTACATTGGTAGAGTTAATGATTACTGTGGCGATAGTGGGCATATTAACGGCGGTTGCTTTGCCTAGCTATCAGTCGTATTCGCTCAAAGTTAAGCGCTCTGATGCTAAGTTGGGCTTGAACGATGCGGCGGATAGGCAAGAAAGATATTACCTCGTTAATAATGCTTATGCCGCTAATAGCACAGCGTTATTTGGTGCCGCATTTGAAGCATCGCCAAAAGGAAAATATAGAATAACTGTTCTAAATGGTAATTCAAATAGCTATACCCTTAGAGCAGTTGCACAGGCAGAGCAAACAGCTGACTTAGCTGCTTGTTTGACATTAGAATATAGTAATGCAGGTGTAAAAGGGCCAGCGGCAGCATTAGCCGCGGGATGTTGGGATTAGACATTTTAGATATATCGTATTTTATTCTCTAGTTCCTAAGCTCTTTAGGTAGCTGAAAAACAATGTTTTCTTTGGGGCCACTATCATCAGATAGCTCGGCTCCAAACCATAGTTTAATTTTATCAATCACCTCTTCAACTAATAATTCAGGTGCAGATGCACCCGCACTTAAGCCAACAAAATTAACCTCTTTAAACCATTCTTTTTTAAGCTCATTGGCATTATCAACCAAGTAACTCGGCACATTATTTTTTATCGCTAATTCTTTTAGGCGGTTGGAGTTAGAGCTATTGGGCGAGCCGACAACAATAATAATGTCGGATGTTTTAGTTAGTGTCTTGATTGAATCTTGGCGATTTTGGGTAGCGTAACAAATGTCATCTTTGCGTGGGCCTTGAATGTTGGGATACTTTTGTTTGAGCGCATTGATAATGCCTTGAGTATCATCAACCGATAACGTGGTTTGGGTAACATAAGCTAAATTATTTTCAGAATGTAGATTTAATTTTTCGACATCGGTAATGGTTTCAACCAACTGCATTTCGCCAGTGCTGTTATTAAATTGTCCCATGGTGCCATCCACTTCGGGGTGGCCTGCATGCCCAATTAAAATAACATTGGTGTTTGTTTTTGCGTATCGAGCAACTTCTAAATGTACTTTCGTTACCAATGGGCAGGTGGCATCAAATATTTTAAGTTGCCTTTGTTTAGCTTCGCTTTGAACGGCTTGTGAAACACCGTGCGCACTAAAAATAACAATAGCGTCATCGGGAATCTCATTTAGCTCTTCAACAAATATCGCGCCATTTTGTTTTAAGCAATTCACCACATAGGTGTTATGTACCACTTCGTGGCGCACATAAATAGGTGCGCCAAAAATTTCTAAAGCACGTTCTACTATTTCAATAGCACGATCAACACCGGCACAAAAGCCACGGGGATTAGCGAGTTGTATTTTCATATTAAATTAAAATTTAAGTGAGTAAAAAACATTACAGAATATCAACGATTTCAGCCGTGAAAGTAATAACGCGGCCAGCTAAAGGGTGACTAAAATCAACTTCAACTTCATTATCGGCAATGCCAATAATGGTGCCCATTATTTCAGAATCATCGGGGCCATCAAAGGCAATAACTTGATTTTCTTCGGGTGGCATATCAGCGGGAAAATCTTCAATAGGTATGGGATGAATATTATTTTCATCGGGCATGCCAAAAGCTAATTCGGGAGAAAGATCTACGCAAACTTTATCGCCTTTAGATTTTCCAATTAAGGCATCTTCCATTCCAAAGGTTAAACTGCCGTTACCAATTTCAAATTCCATTGGCGTTTCATTAAAATTAGATTCAACTTCTGTTCCGTCTTCCAGTTGCATTTTAAAAAATAAGAGTAATTTGCTGTTGTTATTAACTGTTTTCATCTGGGTTCTTTATTGTGTCGTAAATTAATAAAATGGCGCCAACGGTAATGGCTGAGTCGGCAATATTAAAAGCCGGCCAATGGTGTTGCTGATAATAAACATCGAGAAAATCAATAACGTGCCCATAAATGGCGCGATCAATTAAATTTCCAATCGCGCCACCAAGAATAAGAGCCAGTGCTGAATACTGAAGTACTTGATGGGGCTTTAATTTTCGAATCCATAAAAAAATAAAAATGCTAACGACACTAGTTAAGGTAAGAAAAAACCAACGCTGCCAACCGCCTGCATTGGCTAAAAAACTAAAGGCAGCCCCTTTGTTATACAGCAGCGTAAAATTAAACATGGGAAAAATTTCGACGGGTTGATGATAATTTAATAATTGATCAGCTAAAATTTTAGTTGCTTGGTCAAGAAAAACAATCAGCAGTGTAATCCACACCCATGACTTATATGGTAATATTTCTTGCTTAGGCATAATGTCTAACCTCACCTTCGCCATCAACATTATCTACGCAACGTCCACATAAATCAGGGTGGTTGTCATGTGTTCCTACATCTTCGCGTAAATGCCAGCAACGTGTACATTTAGTGTGTGAAGATTTTTCAACATTAACGCTAATGGTTTCACCATTATCTAATTCAAAAACTTCACTTGAACTCGGTGCTTCACTTGCAGCGTGAACAGAGGCATAAGACGTAATTAAAACAAAACGCAGCTCATCATCTAATGCGGTTAAATGATTAAACAGTTTTTCACTGCAATATAATTTAACTTTAGCGTCTAATGATGAACCAATTTTTCCATCGGCACGAATTTGCTCAAGCTGCTTGCTTACTTGTGTTCTTGTTTGTTGAATGGCTGCCCAAAAATCAAAGTTCATTGTGTCAGATTTTTTTAAAGCAAATAGTTTGTCATACCAAGTTTCAAGCAAAACAGAGCTGCCATGTTTGCCAGGAATTTGCTGCCAAATTTCATCTGCAGTAAAACTTAAAATCGGTGCCATCCAGCGCGTCATGGTTTCAATAATATGATAAATCGCAGTTTGTGCCGAGCGCCGAGCAACACTATCTTTATGTGTGGTGTATTGGCGATCTTTTATAACGTCTAAATAAAAACTACCCATGTCTTCTGAGCAGAAGTTATGTAGCTTTTGGTAAATAACGTGGAAGTTATAATTTTTATATGCCTCAATAATTTCGTTTTGCACCTGTAGCGTTTGTGCAACCGCCCATTTATCGAGTGCCAGCATTTTAGATTCGGGCAACATATCAGTTGCAGGATTAAAGCCATTTAAGTTTGCCAATAAAAAACGTGATGTATTACGAATGCGACGATAAGAATCGGCGGTGCGTTTTAAAATTTCATCGGAGACGGTTATTTCAGCAGTGTAATCGGTTGACGACACCCACAGGCGTAAAATGTCTGCGCCTAAAGAATTAAATATTTTTTGTGGCTGCACAACATTGCCCACAGATTTAGACATTTTTTTACCATCGGCATCCACCGTAAAGCCATGGGTTAAAACGGTTTTATAAGGCGCTTTATTTCTCACCGCAACCGAGGTTAATAATGAAGATTGAAACCAGCCGCGATGTTGATCGGAGCCTTCAAGATATAAATCAGCCGGCACACCTAATTCTTCGCGCTGTTCTAAAACGCTGGCGTGGGTAACGCCCGAATCAAACCACACATCTAATGTGTCGGTAACTTTATCGTAGTTTTCTGCATCGTCACCTAAAATATCTTCGGCACTTTTCGAGAACCAAGCATCGATGCCTTCTTTTTCAATTTCCAATGCAATCGATTTAATTAATTCTTGTGTATTGGGGTGCAACTCGCCAGTTTCTTTATGCACAAAAAGTGTTATTGGAACACCCCAAGTACGCTGTCGTGAAATGCACCAGTCGGGGCGATTTTTCACCATGCCTTCAATGCGGGCTTTTCCCCAATCGGGCATCCATTGGGTTTCATTTATTGCATCCATTGCTTGGTCGCGCAAACCGTTTTGTTTCATGCTGATAAACCATTGCGGTGTTGCTCGAAAAATAATGGGTGATTTATGACGCCAACAATGTGGATAACTGTGCTTTAATTTTTTAAACTTTAACAGCACATTATTTTCTTTTAGCAAGCCAACAATCGCCGCATTGGCTTTGTTAATATGCTGACCGGCAAAAATTTCTGTGTCGGGTAAAAATACACCATTGCTACCAACGGGGTTGTAAACGTCTAGGCCATATTTTGTGCCGACAATATAATCATCTTGGCCATGGCCGGGCGCAGTGTGTACTGCGCCGGTGCCCGCTTCAGTGGTTACATGGTCACCTAAAATAACCGGCACTTTACGTGTATAAAATGGATGCTGTAATAATTGGTTTTCTAACGCGCTGCCGGTGCAACGTCCAATGATAGTAAATTTTTCTGCCTCGTAACGTTCGAGTGCGCTTGCGTGTAATTCTTCGGCTAGTAATAAATTAATACTGCCGATAGATGTTTTTGCTTTAACTAAAACATAATTAAAATCTGGGTGCAAAGAAACCGCCATATTTGCTGGCAATGTCCACGGTGTGGTTGTCCAAATAACCACGGCAACAGGTAGGCCATTATTTTCGGCATTGCAGGCTTTGAAAAATGCGCCACTGTCGACGGCTTCAAAAACCACATCTATTGCAGACGAGGTTTTATCTTCGTGTTCAACTTCGGCTTCGGCAAGTGCAGAGCCACAATCTAAACACCAGTGAACCGGTTTGCTACCTTTGTGCAGATGACCCTTATCAATAATTTTTCCAAGGGTGCGCACAATGTTAGCTTCAAATTTATAGTCCATGGTGAGATAGGGGTTTTCCCAATCACCTAAAACACCCAAACGAATAAAATCATCGCGTTGACCATTTACTTGGGTTTGTGCATAGGCACGGCACTTATCGCGAAATGTTTTTGCATCAATCTTTTGGCCGGGCTTACCCACTTTCTTTTCAACATTTAATTCTATGGGTAAGCCGTGGCAATCCCAGCCGGGAATATAAGGTGCATCAAAACCATCGAGTGTGCGGCTTTTAATAATGATATCTTTTAAAACTTTATTTACCGCGTGGCCAATGTGAATATTGCCGTTGGCGTAAGGCGGGCCATCGTGCAAAATAAATTTTGGGCGGCCTTTGCTGGCGGCACGAATTTTTTGGTAAAGATTATCTTCCTGCCATTTTTTTAGCATTTGTGGTTCGCGATTGGCTAAGTTTCCGCGCATGGGAAAATCAGTTGCTGGCAGGTTTAAAGTCGTTTTATAATCTTTTGGTTCGCTCACGTTTTTTTCTCAAATAATGTTTAATTTAATGGTTAGCAAAAAAATCTTTTGCGTGCTTGCTGTCTTTTATAATCTGTTGTTTTAAATCATCGAATGAATCAAAACGTTTTTCATCGCGTATTTTATGTTTAAATTTTACGCAAACTTTTTGGCCGTATATTTCCTGATTAAAATTAAATAGGTGTACTTCTAATTGTAAATCTTGCCCATCAACGGTGGGGCGTTTGCCAATATTGGCCACGCCATTTATAGATAAATTATTTTCACTGCTCATCTGCACAGCATAAACACCGTGTACCGCTGTTGCATGACGGTGTAATTTTATATTGGCAGTGGGAAAGCCAATGGTGCGACCACGTTTATCGCCATGTGCAATGTGCCCACAAATTTGGTAGGGGCGGCCGAGCATTTTTTCGGCTTGTTCTAATTGGTTTTGCATGAGTGCTTGGCGGATGCGGGTGCTACTGATGCGTTCATTTTCAAAACAAAAACTATGGCTATTGTGTACTTCAAAGCCATGTTTTTCACCGGCTTGCTGGAGGGTGTTAAAATCACCACAACGTTTACTGCCAAAGCGAAAATCATCGCCCACTAATAAATATTTAATATTGAGCTTTTCTAGCAAAATGTTTTTTATAAAATCATCGGCAGATAAATTGGCGAGTTGATGATTAAATTTAGCGCACAGGAAATAATCAATATTGGCGCGTTGTAATGCGCTCCATTTTTCTCTTATTCGGTGCAAACGAGCCGGCGCGCTTTTACGGTTAAAATATTCCATTGGCAAGGGTTCAAAACTCATCATACAGGTGCGCAGCTTTAGTTCATCCGCGGCTTTTTTAAGGTTTTTCAAAATTTCTAAATGGCCGAGGTGTACGCCATCAAAATTGCCGATAGTCAGGGCGCAGCCGCGATGCTCTTCGCTTAGATTGTGCAGGCCTCTGATTAGTTGCATGGGGAATTTTTGTCCGCATTAAAAAAAGGGGGAATTATACCTGATTATGGTTGGTCTGTGGATGACAGGTTTTGAAATAAAATATGTGACAATTTTAAAAATTAACGCTGTAAATGTTTTGGTCTAAAGCCACAGATAAAAAGTATTTCCATATAAATAATTGCGGCGAGGGCGATAAATCCAAATAAATAAGGAATGCGGGATAACATCGACCAATCTAGCCAAATGTGAATGGGGGGAGTGAAATAGATAAGAAAGCCTGCCATTAATACATTGGCGATTAAGGCTTGTAGCGCGAGTTTGCCCCAACCATATTGATGTTGATAGATGCCTTGCTGTTTAAGCCCGCGATACAGCATAAAGGCATTCATGTAAGCCGAGGCAGATGTTGCCAGTGCTAGCCCCGTATGGGAGCCTTCAAATTCCATCATCACCAGTGGAATAACAAATAATAAATTTAGAAACATATTAGCGATTAGCGCTTTCACTCCAATTCGCATGGGGGTTTTAGTATCTTGGCGGGCATAAAATCCCGGCGCCAGTACTTTTATGTAAATAAAGGCGGGCAGACCCAGCGCATAGGCCATTAAGCTTAAGCTCGACATCTGGGTATCGTGTTGTGAAAATTCACCATAGGCAAATAGGGTAGCCAGTAGTGGGCCAGCCAGTAGTAGCAAGCCTACTGCGGCGGGCAATGCAATGAGGGTGACGAGTTTTAGTGCCCAATCCAGTGTGCGATTGAAAGCGTCGCTGGATTGATTGGCATGTTCTTTGGACAAGCTGGGCAAAATCACCGTGGCCAGCGCAATGCCAAATACGCCGAGCGGGAATTCAACCAGTCGGTCTGAGTAATACAGCCATGAGACACTGCCCGCAATTAAAAAAGAGGCAATAATGGTGTCGAGCAGTAAATTAATTTGAGCGACTGATGAGCCAATAATGGCAGGCAGCATGAGTTTTTGAATTTTCACTACCCCCGCGTGGGCGCGTTTAAATTTGGGGCGAGGCAGTAATTTTAATTGCGCTAAAAAGGGCGTTTGAAATAGCAACTGTAAAAAACCCGCCAGCGCAACACCCCATGCCAGTGCCATAATGGGCTCTGCAAAATAATCGGCGCCCCATATTGCGGCGGATATGAGTGATAAATTAAGCAATACCGGCGTAAAAGCGGGCACTGCAAATTTGTTGTAACTATTTAAAATGCCTCCCGCAAAGGCGGTTAGGGCAATAAAGAAAATATAAGGAAAGGTGATGGCGAGCATGTCGGCGGTAATTTGAAAGCGGTTTTCTCCCGCTGAGCTGGTGTCATTCGCAAAACCCGGTGCAAATAAATACACCAGCAAAGGCGCGGCAAGGGAGCCGATAATACTGAGAATTAATAAAAAGCCGCCGAGTGAGCCGGCTACATGGTCAATTAAATCTTTTAGTTCTTCACGGCCACGGGTTTCTTTGTATTCCGAAAATACGGGTACGAAAGCTTGTGAAAATGCGCCTTCAGCAAATAAGCGGCGCAGAAAGTTGGGGATTTTAAAGGCGACAAAAAAAGCATCAGTGCCGCCACTGGCACCAAAAAAGTTGGCAAAAATGATATCGCGGATGAGCCCTAGAATGCGCGATAGAAACGTCATCGCGGCAACCACGGCAGTGGATTTAAAAAGCATAGCGTTGGTTCGGGTTAATTAAGACGGTTAATTGTCTTCCATGTTTAGCACAATTTGCTCGTACACATAGGCGTTAATAATGAGCTTTTGATCATCATTTAAATCGAGGAATTGTACGCCATATTTATTTAACTTGTCTTCATCACTTTCGGGTAGTGAAATGTTGCGGATGATGGCTTTAATGCGTAAATATTTTTTTATTTGTGCAATTTCTAGCTCAATCGAAATGTTTACTTCGTCATCAAGCCTACCCAGCAAATGACTACTTTGTAGCAAGGTGCCGGTGGCGCTGGTGTTTAGCATGGAAATGGATAGGCTTTTATTAGGGCTTTCAGTGGTGGTAACAGACACAATAATTTCGGTGTTCACCCGCTGAGAGCCCCGCACAGTAATGCACTCTAAATCTTTCGGGCAGCGCAAATGCACATGCGGATAGGGAATGCTGTAGTATTTTAGTACCGACGACTCAAAGCCATACACATTGTTGCCCTGTAACATGCGCACCACAAAAGGCTGATTTTCTTTAAGCAGTGGGAGTTTGCCGTTAACGTTGGGTGCGCTAATAATAATGCTTTTATTGGGACTGTGACCAATAATTTTGGCGGTAAGTCGCTCACGGCCATCTTCTGGAATGAATTGTAATTGTATTGGGTCGCCAAGTTTGGCGTTAAACTCTTTTTTGTCTTCCATATTCTTATTTTTAGCAGCAACCGCTGTATATTACACGGATTAATCATTATTTGGGTTTAATATAGTGAATAACTGCATTCAGGCTTGACAAAAGCCCGCTAAACTGGAAAAATCTGCGCCCCATTAGGATATTCTCTGGAAACATTCCGTGAAATATTTTGTGGAACTCCCAGACAATATTATGATTTATAGGAAAGAATACATTGGCTAATTCACCACAAGCAAAAAAACGTGCCCGTCAGGCAATTAAACGCCGTGCCCGCAATGTTGGCATGGGTTCTATGTACCGTACTTTCATTAAGAAAGTTGTATATGCAATCGAAGCTGGTGACAAAGCCACGGCTGAAACAGCATATAAAGCAGCCGTACCGGTTATCGATAAAATGTGTAACAAAGGTTTGGTGCATGCTAATAAGGCCGCTCGTCATAAGAGCCGCTTAAATTCACGCATTCGTGCGATGGCTTAAGCCTTTACGATTAAGCTTAAAAAACCGGCCACTGTGCCGGTTTTTTTGTGGGTGTAATATTTTTTGAAGTATTGTTTTTAGGTTTATTCATAGGCTATGTTATGTGCAATAATGAAAACTAATCTGCATCGTTATGGTAATCATTATCTCTCTTTAAACAGAAAGGAATAGCAATGAAAAATTTACTACATAAATATAACATAATATTTTTACTTATTATTTTACCCATTAATGTTTTCGCGACTAATTGTGATGAAAAATCACCAAACTTCGTAAAGCAAGGTGATTTATATTTTGATATTAAAGAAGTCGATCCATTAAGTAATAAACAAAAAGCCAAGTTACTAAAACTTTTTTCATCTTTTAAGGGTAAAAATTTAACGGGAACTGAAACCATTATTGAATGTATAGGCTCAACTAAAAAAACACTTCATAATGAAATTGTAACCGCCAATATACTGCAATCATCAGATGCTGGCTTAACCATAAATATTGAATCATATAATAAGAAAAAGAAAGTAACTTACAATGATGTATTAACCTACCTTGGTGCAAATAATGTGTATCATTTAAATGAGCTATCTACTAATAAACTAGTTGTTAGCTACAAGCTTAGACCGAGGGGTGTTTTTAATGAAGAAATATCTGAGATAAGCATTAATAATAGAACATTAACTATAAATGTAACCCGTTATATTGGTGGCTATTTTGGTATTCAACATATCCGTAAGTTACGTTATTAACCTGTTTCACAAAAGGCTAAAAATCACGTTATATAGCAATTATGCACGCTGGCAGTTATTGTAATTTCAAATGCTTTAGCACCCACATATTACTGAGATGGAAATAAAGAATACTTAAGACATGTATGTTAAAAGTTAATGTATTTTTTATTTTTATTTCGTCATACCTGCGAAGCTAGGTGTCAGTGTTTTTTAGTATCAAGTCACTCGATACCAAACTTCGTTAATATGATTTAACATATTTTTAATAGTAAATAGGAGACAACATGTCTGAATTACAAATAGAAGAATTAACCGTAGGCGATGGTGCAGAAGCCGGTGCAAGTGAAGGCGCAGAAGTAGTTGTTGTGCACTATACAGGTTGGTTAACCGACGGCACAAAATTTGATTCAAGCGTCGATCGCAATGATCCATTTAGTTTTACGCTGGGTGTGGGTCAGGTAATAAAAGGATGGGACGAAGGCGTAAAAGGAATGAAAATTGGCGGCAAACGTAAGTTAACGATTCCACCTGAAATGGGTTATGGTGCAAATGGTGCGGGTGGGGTTATTCCACCAAATGCAACGTTGGTGTTTGATGTTGAGTTATTAGAAATTCGTTAAAAAATTTAACAATAAAAAATAAAAAAGGCACATCAAGTTGATGTGCCTTTTTTATTGGCGAAGTATTTATATTTTGTGCAAAGCTCTTATTAATTAATGCCCAGTAAATTTATTAATTCGTGCAGTTTATTTTTTTCATTAAATAAAAAAATAGGTGTTGAGGTGAGTTGTGATAATTCTTGTATATTATCAACTCTGTCAGTACGAGATATTTGGTTTAGCACAATAGCTTTAAGGTTTAAATTGCTTTTTTGTATAGCATGCAAACACAGCAGAACCTGATTAATAGTGCCAACTCTATTATCTGTAACGAGTAACAAAGGCAGGCCAAGTGCTTTAGCAAGGTCTGCGTTTAGTGCGTTTTCACAAATAGGTGAATAAAAACCACCCGCGCCTTCGACCAATAGAAAATCATTTTCATTAACGTGTTTTGTCGATGCTTGGGTAAGTTGTTGGAGTGTGATTTTTTGATTATTAATATTAGCGGCTCTGGCGGGAGAGATGGCTTCTTTAAATCGATAGGGGCAAATGCTTTTTAATGTTTGGGTCGATTGAGAGGCTTGTTGTAATTGCATAGCATCGCTAGGAATGAGTTGATTATTAATTAACTCACAACCTGATTCAATGGGTTTTCTGGGAACTACATTAATATTTTGTTTTTTTAATTGTGCCGCAATTTTACACGCAATAAAAGTCTTGCCTACATCGGTATCGGTACCGGTAATGAAAATGCCATTCATAAGCTAATTATTTCGTTAGTCTATCTAAAGCTTCTTTATATTTTTGTGCGGTTTTATCAATAATTTCCTGCGGTAATTCTGGCCCTGGTGGGGTTTTATTCCAGTCTAGCGTTTCCAAATAATCGCGTACAAATTGTTTATCAAAACTCATTGGGCTGCTGCCAGGTTTATATTGATCGGCTGGCCAAAAGCGTGACGAGTCTGGGGTTAACACTTCATCAATTAATACCAATTGATTATTTTTATCAACGCCAAACTCAAATTTTGTATCGGCAATAATGATACCGCGCTCAAGCGCATATTCGGCGGCTGCTTTGTAAAGCTGTAAGCTGACATCTTTTACTTGCTTAGCTAAATCTGTGCCGAGTAATTTTTCGGTGGCGGCATAATCAATGTTTTCATCGTGGTCGCCAACATCGGCTTTGCTGGATGGGGTGTAAATAGGCTCGGGTAATTTATCCGCCAGCTGCAAACCTGCGGGTAGATTAATGCCGCAAATGGCAGCGGTTTTTTGATAGTCTTTCCAGCCAGAGCCAATAATGTATCCGCGTACAATGGCTTCTATCGGTAGTGCCTTTAATTTTTTAACTACCATGGCGTGCTTGGCAACTGTTTTGCGCTCTTGCTCGTCGGTGATGATTTTTTCGAGCGGGATATTTGCCAGGTGGTTGGGAATAATGTGCTCGAGTTTTTTCAGCCAAAAGCGGGTGACATCATTTAGCACAGTACCTTTTTCGGGAATCGCGGAGGGCATAATTACGTCAAAGGCCGAGATGCGGTCACTGGTGACAATGAGCATGTGTTCGTCATCAATATCGTAAATGTCGCGAACTTTGCCCTTATGGCGTAGTTTTAAATTGCTGATGTGGCTGGTGTGCAGGCTCATGTTAGCTCGTTGCTTTCAGTTGAAAATGAAGTGGGTATTTTACGCGAAACTGGGGCGGCTCGCGAGTGGCAATAATTCAAAAGAATAAAGATAACGCGAAAAATGCAAATGGCTGCGAAGTGCGCAAAATAAGAAAGGCAGTAGGTGCGATTTTATGCGTACAGGCTTTATTGAAGAGGGGGTGTGCGAATAAAGTCGCACCTACATTAACGCTCCGCTCATCAAATCAGCAAAATTATGTAACAAACATTTCCCGCAACTCACGACGCAATATTTTACCCACATTGGTTTTCGGCACTTCATCCACAAACTCAACGCGCTTGGGTAATTTATAACGGGTTAAGCTATCTTCGCAGTGAGCGCGAATATCGTCTAAAGTGAGTTGTGGATTTTTGCTCACAATAACCGCCATTACCGCTTCGCCACATTTATCATCGGGTATGCCAATTACGCCCACTTCGGTTACATCGGGGTGGCTGGCAATAACGCCTTCCACTTCATTGGGGTAAACATTAAAGCCAGATACAATAATCATATCTTTTTTACGATCGACAATTTGAAAGAAACCCTGCTCATCCATAAAGCCAATGTCGCCGCTGTGAAAAAATCCGTCGTCGTCAAAAGCATTGGCGGTTTCTTCAGGGCGATTATAATAACCCTGAGTCACCTGCGGGCCTTTAATGCAAATTTCACCGTGTTCACCCACCGGTAAAACTTTATTGTCTTCATCTTTAATGCATACATCGGTTGATGGTATGGGCAAGCCAATTTTTGCATTATAGGTTTTTAAATTCATTGGGTTAATGCAAACCGCGGGTGAGGTTTCAGTTAAGCCGTAAGCTTCGAGTAAAGTTTGGCCGGTGACTTTTTGCCATTCTTCAGCCACGGATTTTTGCACCGCCATGCCACCACCTAATGTAATTTTAAAGTTTGAAAAATCAATATCCGAAAATCCGGGTGTGTTTAACAAGCCACAAAATAAAGTATTCACCCCCGTGAAGGCGGTAAAGTTTGTGCTGTTTAATTCTTTAACAAAATTTTTCATGTCACGGGGGTTGGTGATTAAATGATTTAAGCCACCAATTTTCATAAAGAACATGCAGTTCGCGGTGAGTGAAAAAATATGATAAAGCGGTAATGCGGTAATCACACATTCCTTACCTTTTTCAATAAAAGGTTCTATCCATTCACAGACTTGCTGAACATTTGCCACCATATTTCCGTGGGTAAGAATTGCGCCTTTTGCTACGCCTGTAGTGCCACCGGTATATTGCAGAAAAGCGATATCTTGTTGGTTAATACTGTGCCGCGTATATTTTGTTTCATCAGCCTGCGCTAAACATTGTTTAAAATTATAACTGCCTGTTAAATTAAAAGCGGGCACCATTTTTTTAACATGTTTAACAACAAGATTAATAATGGCAGATTTTGGAAAGCTGAGCATGTCGCCCATGCGCGTTACAATAACATTTTTTATGGGCGTGTTATCTAGCACTTTTTCTAAAGTTGATGCAAAGTTTTCTAACACAATAATAGTGGTGGCACCCGAATCACTTAATTGGTGTTGTAATTCTTTAGCGGTATAAAGTGGGTTGGTATTAACAACGGTTAAACCGGCGCGTAATGCGGCAAAAATAGCAATAGGATTTTGTAAAAGATTGGGCATCATAATGGCAATTTTATCGCCCTTTTTCATGCCTAATTGATGTTGAAAAAAAGCGGCCAGCTTTTGGCTGTATAAATTAATTTCTGCAAAGCTTAATGTTTTTCCGTAATTACAAAAGCAGGGGTTGCTTGCATACTCTGAACAAGCTTGTTCAAAAATATCTATTAATGAATCATAGGCGTTTACATCGGCTTCATGTGAAATACCTTCGGGGTAGCTGCTGTACCATGCATGAGTCATTTGACTTTCCTTTTATAGTTTTATTATTACGCTGCGTACTCACTAATATACTAGGATAGTAAATCGCTTTCGTATATAGATTCAAGCATTCTTTTTAAGTCGATGATTAAAAAATAACAGGGGGCTGATGTGGTTGCCAGCGAGGATATTTATGCATGCTAGATAAAAATAAATCTGAGTTTAGTCCACTGTTTAACCAGTGACGCAGCTGAGGATAAGGCGCGGCATTAAACCAGTTAATATCCACATGGGCAAACTGCCTAATAAATGGCATTAATGCAATATCGGCTAATGAAAGCGTTTGCGCAATAAGGTATGCATGGGATTGCAGGCGTAACTCGAGAGATTGTAAAAAAACTTCACCTTGCTGACGGTAATGTAGCGGGCTTTGTGCTGGGTAGCGATCAGCATATTTGTAATGATCAAGATGCAGTTTAAATTGTTCATCGTTGATCTTTATTAGAGAGCTGATACTTGAAAGGTGCTCATTGGGCAGCCAGTTTTGTGGGTCGCTGTGCTGTAGCGCCCAGTGCATAATATCGATGCTTTCATCTAAAATTGTGCCATCAGGGCATATTAAAACAGGTACTGTGGCTTTGGGTGATGCCAGTATTAGCTCGGTAGGTTTATTATTGAGAGTCACTTCCCGCAGCTCGACTTGAATTTGGCTATAACGAATCGCCATGCGAGCGCGCATGGCGTAGGGACAGCGTCTAAAACTGTATAAAACGGCAGCCTGTGGGATTATAGCTAGCGGCTTATTTCCGTACAAGGTGTACTGGACTCATCAAAGCGTTGCTCGAGATATTGAATGATTTCGCTCGATTCATACAGCCAGATAATTTCTTTACCATCATCGATGCGCAGGCAGGGCACTTTAATTGCGCCGCCTTCTGCCAATAGCTCAGCACGGTCTAAGCCTTTTTGGGCGTTGCGGGTTTCGATGTTTAAGCCTAAACGTTTGAATGCACGGCGGGTTTTTAGACAAAATGGGCAGGCATAAAATTGATATAAAGATAACTTAGCCGTTGCGCTATCAACGCATTGCTGCTCATCGGCTGAACGGGATTGGGTTTTTATGGGAATAAAAAAACTGATAAAAATAATCAAGCGGCCAAGACCTTCGCGAAGCAGTTTGAGTAGCATGGTGTTAATCCCGATGTTGTAATTTGAATGTTATTTTACCGTATCCACCCATCAAAGTACAAAATGTTGATAGTCGGGTTTTTAGTGAAAAAAGTAGTGGTAGCTGAGCTGAGTGTCTGAGGTTTGATATGTGCTCAAATCGCTTCGTTGCTGCTGAAAGTTAACCGAGAGCTGTAACGCATGGTTGCGTGCTAAAGGAATATTTTGGGTAAATTTAATCCGCTGACGAGTCTCGCTATTTAAAAAAGATTCAGCACTCAGCTCTAGTTGTGCCGTACCAAATGAAAAATGCTGCAGCCATCCGCTGTTTATACCCAGTGCCGGTTCTATTGGACGAGTGAATTGGCTGTTAGATTCAAGACGAGCGCTAGCCAAAAGGTAAAAAAAGCCATGCTTCCATGGTTCATAGGCAACGCCAGCACCACCGGTTACATGACCGGTAAGGCGTTCTTTTCCATTGATATACTGTTGCTCCAAACCAGTATAAACCCGCCACGAAAGCGGCTGAAAAAACTGATTGCGAGGCGAGATAGAAAAAATGTCAATGAAGTCGAGTTGCTGTAGTTGCAGCTCATCTTGATAGGCACGCGCTGAAATACTACCAATATTAATTTGTGCGCCTTCTAAAAAACCGTTGATATTATCTTCGAGGCCATGAAAAGACATGCGGAATTGCAATTGTGCAAAATTACGCCGGTTACTGATATTGGTGTCGCGATTTTCAATCGTGTTACTTCCAGCACTCAATTGTAGGCGCTTACTTAAATGGCCTTTTTCGGGTTGTTGCTGCTCGCTAAAACTCATGCGAGCAGATTCAAATGAATCAAGTTGGTTGATTGCATTAAGTAGCATAAAACTATTTCTAGCATTTTTATCAGAGCGGCCGTCATCGTTTTGCTGGTAGCGCAAGTATCGATAGGCGGCATCGAGCATAATGTTTTGGGTGGTAGGATTAATTTGCTCAAATGCTGTGCTATTAATTAAATTGGCATTGTCAGATAGTTGTAAAACCAAATTCTTTTCGGATACACTCAGTTGGTTGAGTAAATAATTTATGGTACTTGCTTGTGATGGCCGGTAGACAACGTCGGTAATTAAATTGGCATTGTCGATAGTGCGAACCGTGTCCACCGGAATTGCGGTTAAACCAAACTGCTCAGTGAGGCGTAGGTTAGGCCGTGCGACTTCTAATAGTTCTAGTAGGCGATACGAGCAGTTTTCATCAAAGAAATAATAATCAAAATTAATGCCTTTAAGTTCCCACAAATGTTGCACCATTTTTTCGGTTTCTTGCGGGGTGAGATTCAGTGGGTATTCCCAAATATCACGATTTTCTTGACGATTATATTCTTTAATTTTTTTGTAATATGGCGTCACAATAAAAGTGCCAGAATAGCCGCCCGCTAAACCTTTTATTGCAAAAGCCAGTGAGTTATCACTGGCCTGAATATTGGCACCAAAATTAACCGCCATTGAAAGCCACGATGAATGGTTAACATCATCCGCCGGATCAATTCTAAGTAAGGTATGGCCAAACATTGAGGATGGACTATTTAAGTGATAGGCAGGGAAAATCAGGCTAGCTTTATTACCGGGAACCTGCACTCGCCACTTTTCATATTCGGGGCATTGCACATTAGGCAAGCCCACTAAACTTTGCGGAAGTTGTTTTTGTAGCCAATGTAAGCGGGCAACAAAACGGCATTGTGGATGGGCATCTGGCTCGCTGGCATTAGGTTGATAAAAGGCCTGTAGGCTGGCCATGAGTTCATGCTGTGGATTGCTTTTGCCATCGCGGGCATTAAAAAAAAGATCGTCATCCACTTGGCTAATGAGCGCATTCGTTTCACCTTTATAATGCAGTAAATTTAGCCATTCTTGTTTAGTCCAAAGTTGCTTTTGTTGCGCCTCTGCCAACAGTGCTTCGGATGCACTTGAGTGAGTAATATGGGTATCTGCAAAAATTAAAAAAGAGCTTAAGTAGAGAATGCAAATTTTGATAGCGGCATTAAGCCAAGACGATAATTTGATGTTCATAAATTAAAATGGATAGACCATAAAAAGGCCTGAGTATAATGCTCAGGCCTTTGAGGTGCAGAGTAGATTATATTGCGTACTTAGAGAGTTGAGCGTCTGTTTTCATAACCTGTTGTAATGAGTTATATACTTGCTCAGCTGTTACATTTTGGTTGGGGAATATAGTGCTGAAATTATCGTGAGTTAGCTGTGCAAACTTTTCGCGATCTGCAGGTTGCACGCCCATTGCGACAGAAACGGCAGTTAATGCTTCACCGTGACCTTTTGCCGCATCTTCAGAAAACTCATCCATTACAGAAGCTAGCATAGATTGGCCGCTATAACCCAGTTTGCCCGATACATCGCAACCGTTTGTGCCAGTTGTCATGCCGAAGGTGTTATTACCCGATGTGCCATTGGTTGTAACACCTAAGATATGTGGTGCAGGGCCAGATTGGCCTTCAAATAATGCATTGCCCCAACCACAACCGCCGCCGCCGGGGGCAACTGCAAAAGCGCTTGAAGATGCTAGTAGTAATAATGTACCTGTTATTATTTTTTGCATGGAAATTAACTCCGTTATTTTGTCATCATGAATAGGCTTATGGGGCTTAAAATTGTGAGCTATTATTAACTAGGCAAGCTAGTTAAATTAAGCCGAAACGCCCTGTAAGTATCTTGAAATATAGTAGCAGTATAAATTTGTGATGCAAGCACATTAGTTAAAGTAAAATGCGCTAATGAGAACAGGTTTAGATTTTTGAGTAAAAAAGGAATAATTTAAAAGGTGAAAATTACATGAGGAGAGTGAGGCTATTGTTGCAAACATTTTTTATTGCGAATTTATTGCTGTGGTTGACGGGCTGCACCCATTTTTTCTTTCAGCCACTTAAGCAGCATCTTGCGTCTCCCGAACAATATAATATTCAATGTGAAGATATTTATTTTGAAGGTAATGATGGCAAGTTGCATGGCTGGTGGTTTCCTGCGCGTGTCTCGACTCATCAAAAATCTAAAGCAACCATTTTGTTTTTACACGGTAATGGTGAAAATATCAGCACTCATTCGGGTTTGATTTATTGGCTTACACAGTACCAATATGATGTTTTTATTTTTGATTACCGAGGTTATGGAAAGTCTGAGGGCAGTGTGAACGTAACAGGGGCACTAGCAGATATTACGCATGCCAGAAAATATGTGAAGTCGCGTAATAAAACAGGCAATAAACTATTTGTTATTGGGCATAGTTTGGGTGCTAGTTTAGGCATTGTTAATCTGGCGATGCATAACAATTTAGTTGATGGCATTATTCTTGTGTCGCCATTTAGTGATTATAAAAAAATCACTCGTGAAATGATGGCTAAGTCGTGGGTGACTTGGGCTTTTCAGTGGCCAATTTCTTTAACCATTAATGGCGAATATAATCCTATCAATTTTGTTGAAAAATTACCCACAGTTCCAAAATTATTTATTTATAGCGAAACTGATTCGGTCATTAATCCGCAGCATGTTAAAAGTTTATATGCTAAGGCGAGTCAGCCGAAGTTTATTGAACAGGTGGACGGCAAACATAATAGCCTTTTTTCGAAAAAAGCAACCCAACAACTAATTGTGCGCTATTTAAACCAATGGCTGCATTAAATGATTATATTTTCAGTCGCTAAAAGTTGCTTAATATTCTGTAATTTCTTAGCAGAATATGCTTTAGAATCTGTTTGCCCCCAAACCGGTGCCGGCCAGCAAAAATCATCAATATGGCGGCCAATAATATGAATATGAAGTTGCGAAACAATATTGCCAATGGTGGCAATATTAAGTTTGTCGGTTTGAAAATGTTTTTCAACAAAGAGGGCTAGCTGATTAGTGGTTTCTTGTAGTTGCAATTGTTGTGATTGTGGCAGCTTAAATATTTCGGTTTGTTCGGTGTGCGGCACTAAAATAAACCACGGCAGTAATGCGTTTTTATGCAGTAATAAAGTGCAGTTGTTAATTGTGCCCAAGGTCAAGCAATCGGTTTTTAATTGCGGGTGCAATTCAAATGTCATTATGCATCGCCTTGCATGGCATAGTCGAGCTGGATGATTTGCAGGGTTTCATTTTCATTCCAAATTTCAGCATCACAGAGTAAACCCACAGAAACAACAATATGAATGCCATCTATATCGGCGTACTCCATTAAGTTTTTGCGTAGTTCTTCAAATACATTTCGGTTAACTAATATATTTGTACTTAAATGTTTTTTTTCAAATGCCATGCGCCCAATCTCATAAAGTTTGGGTTCAATTAATGTATAGCTTGGAGAGCTGTCTGCTTGAGAAAACACAATGCTAATGGGGGTGTCAGCGTGGTTTAAAAAAGCTGAGTTTATTACTCGGCCAGTAAGTGTTAAAGTGCGGCCAGTTAATTGATCAGCGTGAGAAATAGCTTGTTGTAATGAGTAAAGGTGATCCCAATTATTAATTGAAAATTTGATGGTTTTCATTTTAAGTTAACACGTGAAAAAAGAGTTAAATTATAATAACTTAAAATACCAGCGTAAGGTAATTATATGGCAATAATTTAAGAGCCATTTGAATTGGTGTGGTACACCTCAATAAAGTAGGTGAATTTATTTAGATCAAACGGATGTTGTACATAGGCTTGTAATTTAGGAATATGTTTTAATTCAATTGACCAGCAGTGATAAATATTATTCCATATAGGGTGGCCTAATATTTTCAACAAGGTATTAATGGGAAGTTTGTTAAGAACTTCCTCATCCTGTAGTTTGCGGCTATTAATGCTATACCAATTAAGAATAAGCTCATAGCCATCATTAATTTGTGCTGGATGCAGCTGCTGAGTAAGATTAGACACCTTATTCAGACCACTATTTTTATTCTGATTTTGTTCCATGTGTTAATAGACAGATTGAGTTTGTTTTTATATTTCAGGGATTTTATAGGATATAAAAGATATGCTGGAAGAGTATTGATTATTATCAAGCAACCATAGAAAGAGTCGTGGCATGCATTTATTTTTTAAATAACTCAACTTAAGTGCGACAGGCTTTACTATAAAGACATATTTAAATACGTAAAAATTAGAAATACGTTAAGTATTGAGACAAGCTTCAACCTGTTATAAGCTGACCGTCTTAAAAAATGCTGAAATACTGATAGTCTCGTAACAGGGCGTCATTTGATGCGCATATAAAGTTGGGAAAACAACGTGTTTAAACGTGTAGAGAGCAAAGTAAAAGCACTTTTTGAGCTGAATGAAAATGGCCTATTAAATAGCTGCCAGATTGGTGTCGAAAAAGAGAGCTTGCGAGTATCGGCTAAAGGCGGCATCTCCCAGCTTGAGCACCCCAAGTCTTTAGGCTCAGCACTCACCAACCCTTATATCACCACCGATTATTCGGAAGCACTACTTGAATTTATTACCCCACCATCAAAGCGCATAGAATCGGTTTTAGATTTTTTGCGAGATTCGCAAGCTTATGTGTATCAGCAGTTACCCGTGGATGAAATTTTATGGGCCACCAGTATGCCGTGTGTGGTGGCAGGAGAAAGCAGCATTCCCATTGCAAATTATGGCAGCTCGAATGCGGGGCAAATGAAAAGTGTTTATCGGCGTGGCTTGGGGCACCGCTATGGGCGAGCCATGCAAGTGATTGCGGGCGTGCATTTTAATTATTCATTGCCAGAAAGTTTTTGGCCGCTTTACCAATCATTGCTGGGTGAAACTGAATTAAATGCACAAGACTTTCAATCCGAGCAATATTTTTCTTTAATCCGGAATCTGCAACGCTATGGCTGGTTAATTCCTTATTTATTTGGCGCGTCTCCGGCGGTGTGCAAATCATTTTTAGGTGGCGCCAAAACTAATCTTCAAGCGTTTGATAAAAATACTTATTACGAACCCTATGCTACGTCATTGCGAATGGGTGATATTGGTTATCAAAACAATAAAGAAAGTGAAACCGGTGTAAAAGCCTGTTACCGAAATTTAGATTCTTATGTGCAAACCTTGCAACGAGCCATAGAAACACCGTTTTCAGAATATGAAAAAATTGGCATTAAAGTAAATGGGCAGTACCAGCAATTAAATGCCAATTTACTGCAAATAGAAAATGAATATTACAGCACCGTTCGGCCCAAGCAAATTTTGCAAGGCATTGAAAAACCCATTATTGCACTTAAAAAACGTGGTGTGCGTTATGTTGAATTGCGCTCGTTAGATGTAAATGCGTTTGATCCATTAGGCGTTAACGAAACACAATTGAGATTTATTGAAATTTTTATGCTGTTTTGTTTGTTGGCAGACAGCGAGCAAATTTGCTTTAGTGAAAGAGAAGAAATTGATAAAAATGAATTGCTGGTTGCACATAAAGGTCGTGACCCAACATTAGAGCTAAGCCGTAATGCAAACAAAATTAAACTAAAAGATTGGGCGTTAGAAATATTAAACGGCATGCAGTCTGTAAGTGAATTACTTGATCAGCATACATCGGCAACACATTATCAAAGCGCATTATTGTTGCAGCGTAATAAAGTTCAAGATCCCTGTTTAACGCCATCTGCCATTATGCTAAATGAAATGCGAGAAACTAAAGAAGGCTTTTATCACTTTGCTAAGCGCATGTCTGAAAAGCATAATTTATATTTTAAGAATTTAAATATATCTGATGATAAAAAACAATTTTTTGATAACGCAGCGAAACAATCATTTGAAAAACAAAAACAAATTGAAAAATCAGATTCGAAAAGTTTTGATGCATATTTACAATCTTATTTTAATCAGCGTCTGTAATAAACGTTTGTAATGAACGATTATAGTGTTATTTTTTACAAAATAAATGTGTACGAAAAAATTTAACTATTACTGAAATGTAAATAAATAATATTCAAGATATATGTTTTTTGTAGGTGTGAATTTATTCGTACATTACCTATTTTCATAGACCTGTGCGAATGAATCCGCACTTATAGTTTTTAAGGGTATTGTTTTTAACTGGCTTGTTAGTATGTTATCTTTAATAATGTAAAGCCTTATACGAAGTGCTTTTCGGTTTGTGTCGGAAATGACGATGTTTCTTAACTATGCGTAATTCAATACCGGTTGTCTATTTAAAATGAAATTAAAATATACTTTGCTTAATGCGTTTACCAAAAGCCACTTCAATGGGGCTCAAATAGCTGTATTTAGTCAGGCTGATAATTTAAGTCAGCTACAAAAACTGCAACTCGCAAAAGAACTTAATTTGACTGAAAGTGTTTTTATCTCTCAATCAAATATAGATCAGTGCGATGCTAAGCTGGAGATTTTCACCCCACAAGGTGTGAGTGATTTTGCCGGTCATGCGGTGGTTGCTGCCTGTTACTTAATGTCGGATTCTGGCATGGTGCAGGGTAGCGATGCCCGCTTAGAGCTAAATGGACAAGTGCTTGATATTATACACAGTCACAAAAATAAAAAAGTTCAAATCAATATTCCCATTGCCGAAAAATATGATGAATATGTGCCATCGAATCAAGAGTTGGCGCAAATAATTGGATTAGATGAATCTCAAATTGGTTACCTTAATTACAAGCCAATGATTGTTGGCTGCCCACAACCTTGCTTAATGATACCACTACAAAATGATGATGCGGTACGCACTGCAAAATTTTATGAAAACAAATGGCAGTTATCTTTTGTTGCGTCTTTAGCTAACCATGTTCTATTGTTTAGTGGTGAGCACCCTTACGAAAATATTAATTTCACCGCGCGTTTAATGGCAAAAAATATTTGTATTAATGATGATCCACCTATTGGCAGTATCGCACCCAGTTTCGGTTTATATTTAGCTTACGGCATTAAAGATTATCATCGTTCAAGTTTAATTCAGCGAGGGCATAAAAAAACGCGCATCAGTATTATGGAAGTAAGTATTAATAAACAAAATAACAAAGTTGAAGCGTTGCAGCTAGGTGGTCACGCTATTAAAATGGCTGAAGGTTATTTTGATATACCAGATAAATAAATTAGATATTAAATGAGCACAAAGCTTGAAAAGCATATTGATATTGAAAGCCCACAAGTTATATTAGACAGCTTAAAAAATAATATCGAGCTTAGTAAGCAGCAACTAAAAAAACTGATGCAAAATGGTTCTGTTTGGTTGGAAAATTCTCATGGTATACAGCGTGTGCGGCGAGCTAAAAAAAGTTTACATGCGGGTGATAAATTACACATTTATTATAATGAAGAAATACAAACAGCTCAACCATCTGGTGCGCATTTAATCGCTGATGAAGGTGGCTATTCAATTTGGAATAAACCCTGCGGTATGTATTCGCAGGGAACTAAATGGGGAGATCATTGCACAATATATCGATGGGCTGAAAAAAACTTAATGCCCCAGCGCCCCGCCTTTATTGTGCATCGATTAGATAAAGCCGCTAATGGTTTAATGATTATTGCGCATACTAAAAAATTAGCCGCAAGTTTTTCAAAATTATTCGAACAGCGTAATATTAATAAAACCTATAAAGCAACAGTAGAAGGGATTGTAAAAAATTTAAACCTGCCTTATGAAATTAAAAACCAGCTCGATAACAAACTGGCAATTTCAGAAATAATAGCAATTAAAATAGATAATAATAATTTACAAACAGAATTAGAAATAAAAATTAAAACGGGACGCAAGCATCAAATTCGCAGGCATTTATCTGCAATGGGTCACCCCATTATTGGTGATCGGCTTTATGGGGCAAAAAATATTCAACAAGATTTACAATTAAGTTCAGTTGAGTTGTCATTTGTTTGTCCGCTGACATTACAACAAAAAAAGTATTCTTTAAAAAACTAAATGAATTAAAGGAATAAATGTGTCAATAGAGGCAGAAGATAAAGCACAAGCGTCAGCGCAGAGCATGACATTTAGTAGCGCATTACTCTATTGGTTTAAATTAGGGTTTATTAGTTTTGGTGGTCCAGCGGGTCAAATTAGTATGATGCACCAAGAGCTGGTAGAAAAACGTCGCTGGATTTCCGAGCATCGATTTTTACACGCACTAAATTACACGATGGTTTTACCTGGGCCAGAGGCGCAGCAACTTGCCATTTATATCGGCTGGTTAATGCACGGCGTTTGGGGTGGTATTGCCGCCGGAGTTTTATTTGTTTTGCCTTCGTTATTTATTTTAATGGGCTTAACGTGGGTGTATTTAAGTTACGGTGATGTGTCTGCGGTGGCGGGTATTTTATATGGTATAAAACCGGCAGTAACTGCTATTGTTGTATTTGCCGCCTATCGAATTGGCTCGCGCGCGCTAAAAAATAATGTCTTGCGCGGCATGGCGGTGCTCGCATTTATCGCCATTTTTGCTTTTAATATTGCCTTTCCCTACATAGTTTTAATGGCTGCGATTATTGCTTATGTTGGCTCACGATTTTCTCCACAATATTTTGTTGTCGGTGGTCATGGCAGTGTGGGTAAAGATGGTTTTGGGCCAGCCATTATTGACGATGATACGCCACCACCTACACATGCAAAATTTAAATGGTCGCGCTTTATTATTTTTAGTGCTATGGGTTTGGCAATATGGGCGGCGGTGATGGTATCGCTGACAAATATTTATGAATGGAATGGCACCCTCACCCAAATGGGCTGGTTTTTTACCAAGGCAGCACTGGTTACATTTGGTGGTGCTTATGCGGTGCTGCCCTATGTTTATCAAGGCGGTGTTGATCACTATGGATGGTTAACTGGCGCGCAAATGATAGATGGTTTAGCGCTGGGCGAAACAACGCCGGGGCCATTAATTATGGTGGTGGCTTATGTCGGTTTTGTAGGCGCTTGGACAAAAGAAGTTTTTGGCCCAGATGCACTGTTATTAGCCGGTGCCGCCGGTGCGAGCATTGCAACCTTATTCACCTTTTTGCCCTCATTTTTATTTATTTTATTAGGCGGGCCAATGGTTGAAGCAACGCGCGGCGATATGAAATTTACCGCGCCTTTAACCGGTATTACGGCGGCGGTTGTTGGTGTAATATTAAATTTGGCATTCTTTTTTGCGTACCATGTTTTATGGCCAACGGGTTTTGAAGGTAAGGTTGAATGGTTTTCCGCCATTATTGGTGCATTAGCCTTTATTGCCTTGTTTCGATTTAAAATGGGAATAGTGACAGTGATAGCGGCGAGTGCGGTGTTGGGTTTAGGGTATTCGTTTTTGATTTAAAAATTTACTATAAGCAGATAGTCTTTACTTATTTACAAATTGTAATGACAGGAATATTCTTTACTAACAAGCAAAAAGCAAAGGAAAATTCTATGTCTAAAGTCAGCGCAAAAAGACAAATCACGTTACCTGTCGATCAATGCCGTCAGGCACATATAGAGCTGGGTGATGAATATAATAGTTACGTCGATAATTAATGGCTATATCACTATTATTAAAAGCACCAGCGGCTCAGCAAAAGGCGTATTAAAAAATATAAAAGCTGATAAACGAATGAGTGATAAATCTTCACTACAAAGCGCACTTAATTCATGATTGCTATTGATACGAATGTATTGCTTCGATATTTACTTGATGACGATGTTAGTCAATCTAAAAAAGCGACATCGATTATCACAGGGCAAAGTAATGTTTTAATTACCGACATAGTACTAACGGAAACCATCTGGACGCTAAAGGGCAAAAAATATAATCTTGATAAAGGATTAATAATAAAAGTGATTAATACGTTATTTGCAGAACCTAATATTATTTTTGAAGACGGTCAAACTGTTTGGCGAGCATTAAGCGATTATAAACAAGCAAAATCAATTAAGGTGGGTAATAAGCGCAAAGCAGCTGATTTTCCTGATGCACTTATTGTTAATAAAGCTGTGTTAGTCGCAAATAAACTAAATGATGTTTTAGATGACGTGTATACATTTGATTTGGCCTTGCAAACAATAACTGGAACGAAAAAGCCTTAGTGATATTTCCGTGTTCGTCACAAATTAAAGACCTGACGCTTCTGGTTCATTTTTTTATATACATTAGAAAAAAGTATGCGATCAATTATTTGTTGATATCTATAGCTGAAAATTTATTCGCATTTAATCCATGTAATAAACCGGTGCGAATAAATTCGCGCCTACATGAACATGGTTAACGTTTTTACTTATCCCATTTTTTAAAACGTTTCTTACAATAATTTCTTAATGAATCATAGTCGGGAAAATATAACTCGAAGCCATCTTCAGATGGAGCATCGTATTCACAATAATCATTAGTATGATCTCGACAAATCGTAGGTCGATTTTCATAAATGCCGCAGCCGCCATCTATTTGTAAATGCAGGCACTTCGTTTCTATTAGTAATGTCCAGCCATCTTCGTCTTTATAAAAGCGAATATTATCGTGGGAAATTTGCCATAACATGTGCTCAAATTCTAATTTTGAGCGGGGGGTGTCAATGTGTTGAGTAATGTATGTGCAGCAAATTGAACCCGTACAAAAGCTGCATTTGTTTTCGGGTGTTATTTCAACTGTGGGTTTTACAGGAATGCTAATCGGCATAAACTTTATAAACCTAACTCGCGTAAGTTGCCCTTACGTTTTAATAAATAGCTGCCATCGGTTTGGCGCTTGGCTAACATTGAAACACTTTGACGAATGTTCTGATCGGCATTGTTTTCTGGTGTAATGCGTAAATTTAAATCATAGGCTTTATTGTTCTCTAGCCTAGCATTACCATCTAATAATAGCTGACCCTTTTTATTGGAAATGTCGGCGGTTAATTGATTGTTATCATTTGTTTTTAGATTTAAATCAATAAAGCCGAGGTCGACTGATTCAAGAATGGTTAACGTTGCATTCTGCCATTTTATGTTGGCGGCAATATTAGGTAAACCATTCTGCACGGTTTCGAATGATTCGATATTAATATTAAATACACCACCTAATTCCCCCAGTGGCATTTTAATAAGTTCTTGCATCACCGGTGCTTCAATGCGCGCACGAACATTAGAGGCGCTAAAATTACCCATTGCAGAAACACTAATATCTCCTGTTACATTTTGATTTTTAATACTGGCTTTTACATCGCCGCTAATGCGTGCCAGCAATAACATGGCAGGGTTAATGTTCCATTTAATATTATCTATCGCGGGTTGATTTGGAATGATAACTTTTTCTGCGCTACCATTCCAAATGCTACCTTGTACGCCGTATAATTTAACCGGCAAGCTTGTGTTTTTTTGTGCAAAACTAAGCACATTGGCCGCCGGTACATTTCCTAGTGTAAAAAATAGATATGTGACAATGGCGGTTAAAATGTAATAACGTTTTTTCATATATAGTTATGTTTAATAATTAATTAAGTAGTGAATCAATTTAAGTGCCGTTACGTTGCAGTGTTATTTGAGCATCAACCGCGCCTTTGTTTTGGGTTTTTTCTATTTTAACTTTATTGGCGACAATGCCATATTTGTTTTCAAGGTCGCTTAACCAAGTAACAATGCGATTAAAGTTGGCGTTTTTTAAGCGAATTTTTACGCCCTTTTTGCTTTGGTCTATTTTTTCAATAAAAGGTTTTATGCCGGATGTAGTTGCACTTCTATCTGCTAGGCTAGAAATAGATTGATTGCGGGTGCGGGCAATACTGCTGTTGCCGGAGGCTTTCAAGGTTTGAATTTCAGCGCTGGCATTTTTCATCCAATTATATAATTGACGCTGAGAATCATATTGAAGTTGTTGTTGCTCGTAATGAGATGTAATAGGCTCCCATACAATTAAATAAAATAAAATAATAATGGAGCTGATTGCGCCTCCAATAACGATATGGCGTTCTCTTTTTTCTAGCGTGCTTAGCCATAAATTGATGGGGGCTAATAAATCATCGATGGCTTTCATCCTTTTGCCTCCAAGCGTAAACGACCTTTAACGCTGCCTTTTTCAAGCGTAGTGGAGAGGGTTGTTTTTATGCCAGAGATTACCGCCAATTTATTTTTTACGGCTTCTATGTCTTGCAGTGTTTTAGCGGTCATGTCGACGTCAATATAATTGTTGCGATAAACTGCCGCAATAATTTCAATATCTTTATTTTTAGATAGCACCGGTGAAACTTGCGATAAAATTTTCAAGAAACCACTGTTATTACCACCAGCCCCACCGGATTTTAAATCATGCAAACGTCGTTCAACACGCTTTTGCATATTGCTCATTTTTTTTGCATCGGGGATTGCGCGCTTAAATTCTTTTTCAATTTGACGAGTTAATTGATGGTTTTTCGCTTCGAGTTGAGAGGCTTGCATTGCATCATAACCTAATTGTAAAACCAACCAAACTGCGGCCATTGCCGCCACCGATTTCCACGGCTTTAACCATAAGTTGCCTTCGCGTACCGGTTTGAATTCGCCCTGTAATAAATTAAGTGATTCGGTGGCATTGATATTTTGTACAAAAATTTCAAGGGCATGATTTTTATAACACTGAGTTTCAATTTTAATGCCAATGTCGTTTAGTATGTGTTGTGCGTCGTTATCATTTTCTTTGTAAAAATAGGTGATGTGCTCTGGTGGCTCGAGTTCGGCATCGGACTGCTCGGTTAATAACGCTTGCAAAATAATGGCTAAATTTTCACGGTCACAACTATGAGTTTGAGAGGCACTGGTTTTAATTAAGGCGTTGTCCTCATCCAGTAAAATGCTCCAGCTTTTATCGGTGTAGGGTAGGGCAACACTATCGGCGCTAATAACTTGAATTTGAATATGTTGTTGCTTAAAAAAATCAAGTGTTTGTTGAAGCAGGCTGCGCTTAATAGCAATAACCGGTAAATTGTTTTTTTGTACTTCATTGGCAGAAAATTTATTTGAATGTGTTTTGCCAAGGGCAAAGTGCATGTCTTCAATGTCTTGTGCTAGCAAATCTTCCATTGCATAGGGCACCGCTTGTAATTGCTTGCTGCGGTTTTTGCTAGGAATGTTTACCGATTCAATACTGGTAAAATGTGAATCGATTAAAAGAATAACTTTTTTGCCGCGCGCAATTGGAGTGAGCTCTTCAAGGCTGCCATGGCCAAGCGTAATTGAGGGATGTTGGTCTGCACCTATGGCCCAGTATTGTAAATTAGACGGATTGGTTGGCTGGCTATTTTCAGTATTATTATTTTCGTGGGATTGGTCTGACGAGCTGAAAATTTGCTGCTCGGGTTTATAATGAATAATTAAAAATTCATTCATTACAATGCTCCACTGGTTTGCTGAATGATTTTAGTTTCGCCATTACTATTATCTCGATAAATGATACTGAATAATTTTACATTACCCGTGCCCAATTTTGTTCTTGATTCCATTAAAAAATATTCCGAAAACTCTTGTAAGCCGGTGCTGTCAAAATTAGTCACTTTTAAGGTGCTAGTCACATATTTTTGAAAGTCTGCGATGGTTTCAAATGGGTTGGTTTCTATTTCGCCGCCCTCTGAAATATCGGTATTATTATTTTCAAGGTTACCATCACGGTGCTGAGTAATGGTTTGGCCGTGACCTTTTAGCCCGTCAATGGATTCTAACATTATGCTGCTGGCGGTGTTGATATTGATGGCGGTTTTTATTTTGGGTAGCACGCAGATGTGGTTTTTAAGTTGTTCAAAAATTTCGTTAGTATAACCTTTCACTAAACGTAATTCGCTGGGGCTGGTCATTAAGGCATTGGCATTGCGATAGGGCCTTTCGAGGCCAATATAATAATCAAACTCTGCGCCCTGCGCTTCAGTAATGCTGTCGGCATCAAGCCAATCAATTAAGCTGTCGATAAGCGTGTTATGCACGCTCGGGTCTACTTCGAGCTGGATGAGTAATTTGCTGTATTGGCTGCGATAACGAGGCAGCTCGGCGTTGCTTTTTGATAGGTTGTTAAGGTTAAAGCAGCTCTGCAAATCTTTTAGTTCTAGCGCCACCGGCGGGCCTTCAAGTGCAATGGCAATGGCGTAATCATTGAAGGTTTGAATTTCTTCGAGGGCATCAAATTTATTATATAGCTCCCAGTCGCGGCGAATAAGCACCATGCCAAACTCAACCGAATTTTTATTAAATAGTTGGGCTTGGTCGAGGCGCAAAATATTTTCGGTGCGGCGAATATCAAAATATAAGTGCTTAACCAGTGCAACCGCCAACACCGTGGCAAGCGATACAACCAATAGTGCGGTGATTAATGCGACGCCGTGTTGTTTATGAAATAGCATCATTCGCGAACCACTTTTACAAGGCGCTTAATTTCACCCCAGTCGTGCATTTTTAGGGTGATTTCAATCGCTATTGGCAGGCTGATTTTATTCCCCGTGGTGGCGGCATTGTTATTAATGCTGGGCCAATCTTCTTGCCATTGATTTTTGTCGTCGAGAAAACGCAGCTGCAAGGTTTCGATATTAGTGATGAGAGTGCGCTCGATAAATTGATCGTCATTGGCGCGGTCAACGTGCAGCCAGTGGCGGCGAATTAATTTGTCATCATCCAGCAAATAGGCCACCCGCTGTAAGGTGCTGCGCACTTGCTTGGCGGGGTTACGCCAGCCGCTGCGGGTAAAGGCCACTATCAAATCGCTGTTTTGGGTGGTGAGGCTAAGTTGCTGCCCACCCAATGCGTCTTGAATGGTGCGCGGGGTTAAATGTTGTAAGTCGCCGGTAACCGCAAGCATAGTCAGTTGCAACTCTTGTAAACGGCTGAGTGCGGCTTCGGTGTGGGTTTTGCTGCTAATAACCGAATGCAGCCCCGAGTAAGCCATAATAGACACAATCGCAAAAATAGACATGGCGATGATAACTTCTATGAGGGTGAAGCCAGCATAATGATGAGGTTTTTTTATACGCATAAGCGGTTAATTTTGCGCCGGATTGGTTGCCAGCGTATTCGCGGGGTTGCCAATATACGCCTCTACTTGCGCTAGGTTGCGTTGGCGGTTTTCATCTAAATACACCGTAAATTTTATACTGCGAATATAGTCATTATCTTCATTGAGTTTTGCAATAGTGCGTGTCCAATACCATTCCCGCCCCGCCATTTCAGTGGATTTTTTTATTTCACCCACCGCGGGCCAGCTATTTTTTATTTGGATATCGGCAATTTCATTCATGGCCACATAGTGGGCGAGGGTTTTGGTTTTAAGGTAGCCAGCAGAAGAGGTGTGGCTGCCGGAGGCTTTAATGAGTGAGGCCAGTGCAATGGCAATAATGGCTAAGGCCACCATTACTTCAATGAGGGTGAAGCCGTTTATTTTAGCGTGCCTATTCATCAACATTAATCCGTTTATATTCGCCCTGCGGCAAGCCTTCAAGAGTGGCTTCTGCATTGTTGCCGGGAATGCGTAAACGCACTTCAAAAGGCGGGGTTAACTCTGAGCTAGAGAGTAAAAATATATTAGGCAGTAGCGGGTTAACTTGGGGCTGGTTGGCCTCTTTTATATTGGATGCGGCACTGGCCAGGGTTTCATTTTTGGCCTGCGGGTCATCTTTGGGGGATGCAAGCAAGGTGACCGGCGTTTGCTCGATGTATAAATCGAGCTCAATTTGCTCGGGTAAGCGTCGGCTGCGTAATAGCTTGTCATTACTAATATCTACCCAGCTATCGTTTAATTCGTCAAACAACATAAACCGGTAGCCGGTTTCATAAAAACGCACGCCATATTCTTCGGCGCGAATCACCGATTGTTGATGAGCGAAGCGCAGTATTTGTTGTAGCCGAGTTATTTCTTCTTCAAGTATACCTTCTTCGGTGTTGCTTGAAATATTGACCACCACATAGCCAATAGAAATACTAATGATGACCACCACCACCAGTAATTCAATTAGAGTAAATCCGCTAGATGGCCTGCGAAAATTAGCGAATAGAGGTGAGCGCATAGTAAAACATGGGGTTTTTATTGCCAGTTGCCGATATCCGCATTGGCACCTTCGCCGCCCTCTACGCCATCGGCACCCAGTGAGTAAATATCAATTTCACCGTGCTCGCCGGGGTTAAGGTATAAGTAATCTCGCTGCCAAGGGTCTTTGCGGAGTTTTTTAACATAGCCGCCCTGCTGCCAGTTAGCCGGTACTGGGTCGCCTGCAGGTAAAGTCACCAGTGCTTCTAAACCTTGGTCGGTGGTGGGGTAGGCATAGTTATCTAGCTTGTAAATATCTAGAGCGCTTTCTAGTGCTTGAAGGTCGCTTTTGGCTTTTACAATGCGCGCATCGTCGGTTTTGCCTAAAAATTTAGGGGCGACAAAAGTAGCCAAAATGCCAATAATCACGACTACAACAATAATTTCAATTAAGGTAAATCCCTGTTGCTTTTTGTAAGTTGCTTTCACAAATGGCTCCGTAGTTAATAAAGTATATGTTTTCAGGTAACATCATACCAGATGACAGATTAAGCGGATATGACACAATAAAATCGTGATGAAAATTTTATATAAATTAAGAGAATATAAGCTCTGGATAGTTCTGTTTTTACTGTGTTTTTTAATTCAGTTTTTTCAGCAAGCGCCCTTGTTTCGATTTGATCGGCATTTAATTGAGCAGTGGCAGTTATGGCGCTTAATTAGTGCGCATATTACGCATTTAAATTGGAGTCACTTTGCGCTGAATATGGCGGGGCTAATAATGGTGGCCTTGTTTTTCTCGCACTATAAATCCGATATTTACTGGTTACAGGCATTATTGTTTATTGCGATTTTTTGCAGCATGGGCTTGTTGTTAGATCAACAGTTAAATCGTTATGTTGGATTGTCTGCGGTTTTACATGGCCTGTTTATTATTGGTGGGCGTTGGGAAATGCAGCGATATAAATTAAGTGGCATCATGTTGTTGGTGATAATTATTGGCAAACTGATTTACGAGCAAATGCATGGTGCCTTACCGGGGTCGGAATCAATGACCGGTGGGCGCATTGCAATTAATTCACATTTGTATGGAGCAGTGGCTGGAGGGGTGTTTTTATTAATGGGGAAATTTAAAATGATTCGGGGTGGTTAGTTATTATTGAGATGGAAATAAAGAATACTCAAAGTATGTGTTTTTTTGTAGGTGCGAATGAATTCGCACCTACCGTTTTTTAAGGGTATTCTTTTTACCTACCTACCTACCTACCTACCTGCGTGAGTATGACGAAGTAAATTTTTTATTTTATAAATAAAAAAACTACTGCATCAAATCATTCATATTAATAATCGGCAATAAAATAGATAACACAATTATCAGTACAATGCCGCCCATGGCAACAATTAACAGTGGCTCGAATAATCCCATAAACGTTGCGATTAATAATTCCAATTCACGTTCTTGTTGTTCGGCGGCTTTGTCTAGCATGCCTTCTAAATTGCCAGATTTTTCACCGCTGGAAATTAAATGCAATGTCATTGGCGGAAATAATTTACTGCGATCCAGTGCTGCATAAATACTCGAACCTTCACGCACTTTTTCTGCGGCATCGATAACCGCATCTTGCATGGGCAAATTTTCTACGACCGGTGCCGCTAGTTTTAGGGCATCCAATACGGGCACACCACTGGAAGAAAGAATGCTAAGGGTGCGAGAAAAACGTGCGGTGTTTAAGCCTCTTACTAATTTTCCTAACACCGGTGTTTTTAATAAAACTAAATGATAACGACGTTTGTTATGGGGAATAGATAAAAATTTTTGAATGCCAAAATAAATGCCAATGGCTATTACAATTAATAAGCCCCACCAGTTTTGCAAAAATTCACTCACCCAAATCATGGCTTGGGTAATGCCGGGAAGTTCTTGGCCAGAGGTGTCAAACACGTCTACAATTTGTGGCACCACAAACATCAGCAAACCGGTGACCACTAAAAAAGCCATGATGGTGAGAATGGTGGGATAGATTGTGGCCTGTGCAACTTTCGATGCCATTTGCTGGCGACTTTCGGTGTAATCTGCAAGGCGATCGAGCACCACATCTAAATGCCCAGATGATTCACCGGCGGCAACCGTGGCGCGAAATAATTGCGGGAAAATTTTTGGAAAATCCGATAAGCCGGCAGCGAGTGTATGGCCTTCTAAAATTTTAGCGCGCAGCGCAAATACCATTCCTTGAATACGCGGTTTTTCAGTTTGTTTGCCAACGGCGGAGAGCGATTCATCTAATGGAATGGCCGCGCGCACTAGCGTTGCTAACTGGCGAGTAAATAAAGCTAAGTCGGTGGCGCTGATGCTGCGCCGTGAAACTTGCGTGGGTTTATTGTTTGTTGGTTTTTTTTCTTGATTAGCGGCGCTATCAATTTGCAACGGCATCATGCCTTTTTCGCGCAGCATTTGGCGAACTTGGCGTTGGGTGTCGCCTTCGATAATGCCTTTTTTTTCACGACCTTTTTCGTCGAGTGCGGTGTATTCGAATGCGGCCATTATTTAAAACTTAAATTGATTTTAATATTAATTAAAAATATTTTTTTACGATTAATCTTCACGCGAAACTCGCAACACTTCTTCTAATGATGTGGTGCCCTGTAATACCAAACGTTTACCATCGGTGCGTAAACTGGTGGTAAAACTGCGCGCATATTTTTCCATGCTTTGCTCGGCTTCGCCATCGTGAATCATTTGCTGCAAGGTGTCATCAATGGGAATTAATTCGTATACACCGGTGCGCCCAGAAAAACCTAAGTGATTACATTCTTCGCAACCTTTGGGGGTATAAATTTGTGGGGCGTCGGCAATGTCGACACCTAGCCAATCACATTCACTTTGGGTGGCGCTGTGAGCTTCACGACAATTCGGGCACAGTTGGCGTACTAAGCGCTGTGCTAAAACGCCAATTAAACTGGAGGCTAATAAAAACGGTTCAACACCCATGTCGCGCAAACGGGTAACGGCGCCAATGGCGGTGTTGGTGTGCAATGTAGATAAAACCAAGTGGCCAGTTAAACTGGCTTGCACTGCAATGGAGGCGGTTTCTAAATCGCGTATTTCACCAATCATTACCACGTCGGGATCTTGTCGTAAAATGGCGCGCAAGCCTTTTGCAAATGTCATTTCAACTTTGTTATTAACTTGAGTTTGGCCAATGCCATCTAAATAATATTCTATTGGATCTTCGACGGTTAAAATATTGCGGCTTTTATCGTTGAGCCGAGTAAGCCCTGCGTATAAGGTTGTGGTTTTACCCGAGCCGGTGGGGCCGGTGACTAAAATAATACCGTGGGGGTGGTGCAGTAAATCATTTAAGCGGTCGCTGTCGTTATCCGACATGCCGAGGTGTTGTAAATCTAAGCGCCCAGCTTGTTTATCTAATAATCGCAATACAATGCGCTCGCCGTGACCGGACGGTAAAGTGGATACGCGCACATCGACCGAACGCCCTGCTACTTTTAATGAGATGCGGCCATCTTGTGGGATGCGTTTTTCGGCGATGTCGAGTTTTGACATTACTTTAATTCGAGAAATAACTAACGGCGCAATATTTTTTGGTGGCTGTAAAATTTCACGCAAGACCCCATCCACACGAAAACGAATTCGCATGCGATTTTCAAAGGCTTCAATGTGGATATCCGAGGCATTTATTTTTATGGCTTCGGTTAAAACGGCATTAATTAATTTTATAATTGGTGCGTCATCTTCGGCTTCTAATAAATCTTCTGGCTCGATAGTTTCGGCGAGTTGATCTAAATCTAATTCATCGCTCACCCCTTCCATTACCGCCATTGCTTGGTCGGAGTTTTGTTCGTAGGTGAGGGTGAGCTTTAAATCAAATTCTTCGGCAGAGATGGCGGTGAGCTCAATGCGACGTCCAACAATGCGTCTCACTTCTGAAATCGCCTGTGGATTAATTTTGCCGTAGTAAAGTAATTGCGCTTTATCTTTATTAATGTCGCCCAGCATTACGCCGTGACGTTTTGCAAAAGCGTAAGAAACGCTTTGTGCATTGGCCGGCGTATTTAACTCGGTGTTTTGAGTTAAATTATCGAGTGAGGTATTGGTAGATAATTTACTCAAAGTCTTCGCCATTAAGCCCCGAGTCTTCTTGTTCCTCTTTCACCGATTCTTCTTTACTCAGCGGTGATTCGAGTTTGTCTGCGGAGGCATCTTCGGGTACCACTAAGTTTTGTAGCGGCGGCAGTAGTGGGTTGCTTTCTTCTTTTAATAAACCAAAACCATTTACGCCCGCATCAATTTGCTGGGCGCGTAAATAATTATATTTTCGATTGGTGTGATAAGCCGAGGCTCCTGCATTGCGTAAAATACTGGGGCGTATAAATACCATTAAGTTTTGCTTTTCTTTAGAGGTGCTATGTGAGCGAAATAACCAACCCAATAATGGAATGTCGCCTAAAATGGGTACCTTGGAAACATTGTCGCGTAACTGGTCATCAATTAAGCCGCCGAGCACTAAAATTTCACCGTCTTCAACCAGCACCGAGGTGGTGAATTGGCGCTTGTTGGTAACCAGTCCACCATTGGCGACCGCCGCTGAAGACACATTGGACACTTCTTGGTCGATTTCCAGTTTAATGGTGTCGCCATCATTAATTTGTGGGGTGACTTTTAAGGTAATACCCACATCTTGGCGCTCAATGGTTTGAAAAGGGTTGGCGGCACCACTAGCAGGCGTGGTAAATGAGCCAGTAAGAAAGGGAACGTTTTGTGCAACGACAATGGTGGCTTCTTCGTTGTCGAGGGTCACAATGCTGGGTGTTGATAAAATATTAGTGGCGGCATCCGATGACAGCGCTTTTAATAAAAACGCGAATTGAGATTTGCTGTTACTACCACCAATACCAAATGTCATGCCGTTACCGATGGCATTACCAATGGTTGATGGGTCGCCACTTAATAAACCCACAATACCGCCGGCACCGCCAAAGTTACTTACACCAATGGGTGTGGTGGTTGAGCCGCCAGGTGGGCTGGCGGAATCGGGGCCAATGGCAAATTGTGAAGAGAACTCTTTGCCGGTGTTATTAGAAATTTCGGCAATGATAGATTCAACCAGCACCTGTGCGCGGCGAATATCTAATTGGCGAATAATAGATTTCATTCTGCGCACCACATCAGGGCCAGCGGTAATAATTAATGCATTGGTTGATTCATCTGCCTGAATATCGGCACTATTCTTTTTAGATTGTGAGCTTACTTTGCCGACTTTTTTATTAGTGGTCGCGCGTTTTTTTTCTACGCCGCTTAATATTGAAGCCAAATCTTTGGCTTTAGCATATTTTAAATAAATAATATGGGTGTTACCGGTTGCGTTTTCCAGTGGAGTATCTAAATGGGCAATGGTCGCCCGAATTTTTAAACGGCTAGAGCGCTCACCGCTCATTAAAATACTATTGGTGCGATCATCCGAAGCCAGCGTTATTTTTTTGGAAGCGGCTTTTGCACCTGCTCCACCACCCCCCGCTTGTAGTGAGTTGAGTATGCGAACCAGCTCAGAGGCTGAAGCATGTTTTAATGGAATAATTTCTAGCTCGTCGCTTTCGGGGCGGTCAATGTGACGAATGATTTGAACCAAGCGTTTTATATTAGCTGCATGGTCGGTCACAATTAAAGTGTTAGTGGGATTGTAGGCGGCGAGATGGCCTTGTTGTGGAACGAGCGGGCGTAAAATTGGCACCAACTGCGCGGCGGGAACATGGTCTAAAGTAATCACTTTGGTAATGAATTCGTCACCAATATTATTAGAGCCGCGAACCACTGGTAATGGCCCTTGTTTTGCGTTCACTTCGGGCACAATTTTAATTATTTTTCCAACGGGCACCGCCGCATAGCCATGTACTTGTAGTACCGATAAAAATACCTCATAAACTTCAGTTTCCGTCATGGTATTAGACGAAACCACCGTTACCTTAGCTTTTACGCGAGGATCGACGACAAAATTTTTGCCCGTAAATTTAGACACGGTGCCGATAAGAGCGCGAATATCAGCTTGCTTCATATTAAGGGTAATTTGATTTTCGGCTGCATAAGTCGTTGAGGTAAAAAATAGGCTTGTAATCAGTAAGCACGAGATAAAATGAATGGTTAAAAAAGCGCGTGATAAAAGAGTGGCGCTGTTTTGAATATTTATGTTTTTCAAGCCCTGAAATTTCAAAATAATGGTCTCTGTTAGGGGATGTTAAAATGCAATGGCATTTCTGAGCCATTGCGTAATATGGTTAAGTTGATAGATTTTGCTTGCTGTAGCGAACGCAATGCCTTAAGTCCATTGGCTGGGTTACTTAGCTTTACTCCATTTACAGCGGTAATCACGTCGCTGGGTTCTAGGCCAACTGCATTAAATAAAGCGCGATCACCCTGTGGTTGTAAGCGGTAGCCTTGCACAACACCGTTCTTTTTAACCGGCACCGGAATCGCAAATTTTCCAAATGACGTGGGGTTTTTAAGTATTTGTTTGCGAATGTCTGATAATACCGCACCTGGGCCAGACGCAGCGGCTGGTTTTGAGTTGCTGGAGGAAGATGATTCTACTAGGCCGCTATCATTCTCTTTGAGCATGCGCAGGGTTTCGAGTTTGCCGCTGCGTTCTAAAATCACCCTATCTGCATAAATTTCTTTAAGCGTTGCGCTAGATACTTTTTCGCCGATGGCATAAGTTTTTTCAGCGCCATTTTTACCTAAAGCAATAATCGCGCTACCGTATTCCATCGGGTTAGTTGCGAGCACACCTTTTAGCACTAAATTTAAGCGAGTTTCAGGTGCATCTGTTTTAACGGCCTGAGTTGTGGTTTGTTGAAAAATGCCAAATAAGTGGGCATCCGCAATTTGGCGATAATTATTATTGGTGGTGGTTTTGCGTGAATTAACAGGCTTGATATTGGGTGCCGATGCTTGAGTGGTATCGGGAATGAATGACCACGTTATTTTCGACAGAGTATAGCTACAGGCAATAATTAATATTAGGGTAAAAATAGGCGGCAGTATCTGATTAAGCTTTGTCAGATTAGCGGCGCTTAAGTTGAGCGATTTGGGTAAATTTTCTGCCAGTGAGTTCATATATGCTGCATTATAAAGAATCGCGTTTATGCTTCCAAATAGCGCATGCTTAAATAGCGTGCGTTTAGTGTATTTAGAGTCATTATGTCTATTATGTCTCTAAATATAAGAGTGAGTAGGGTTTTTAATTATCATTTTTTTATCACTTCACGGAGCTAACGCTAAAGCAAAACGGGGCTATGCGGCGGTTTAGTGCCACATAGCCCCGTTTTCGCAAGCTAAAAGAGGTGTTTAAACCATATCTTTTAAGCCTTTTAGTGGTAACACTTTAACCACTTTACGTGCAGGCTTAGCTTTAAACATCATTTCTTCGCCAGTGAAAGGGTTGGTTCCCTTGCGTGCTTTGGTTGCTGGTTTTTTAACAACTTTAATTTTTAATAAGCCAGGCAAGTTAAAAAAGCCGGGGCCGCGTGGTTTGATATTTTTCTCAATCAAACCAGACAAGCTATCCAGTACCGCCGTAACTTCTTTACGGCTGAGTTCTGTTTCAGCAGAAATGTGATTCAGAATTTCACTTTTGGTTGGTGGCTTTTTAACAGCAGATGCCGCTACTTTTTTCTTGGCTACTTTTTTCTTTGCAGCTTTCTTTTTAACCGCCATACTAGGACGCTCCTAAAGTTATTGGTTTTATCAATTAGATGAATAAGGTTATGAATTATTCAATAACTGGATTGTTAGTGCTTTTGCACTGTAATACAAGGGTTTTATTAAAAAAGTTTAACAAAAATGCATGAATTTACTTATATAACAGCATTTACCATCGGATTAATGGGGGGCGTGCATTGTGTTGGCATGTGCGGCGGCATTGTTGGGGCATTAAGTTTCGCTAATCAAAACGCTACAGATAAAGCAAAATCATCATTACTGAGTTTGTTGTTAGCGTATAACATGGGTCGATTATTGAGCTATAGCATTGCCGGTGGACTAATGGGCGCGCTGGGTTGGTTAGTAAGTGTTTGGACAGACATTCAATTGCTACAAGTTTTATTACAATTTATCGCCGGTTTATTTATGTTAATGATGGGTCTATATCTTTCGGGTTGGTGGATGGGCTTAGCAAAGATAGAAAAAGTTGGTGCGCTTGTTTGGAAAAAAATTCAACCCACTGCGCAAAAGTTATTGCCAGTTAACACTCCCGTACAAGCCATTTCTTTGGGCTTGTTATGGGGCTGGTTACCCTGCGGATTGGTTTACAGTGTTTTAGTGTGGTCGGTGGCGGCGGGCAGTTTTCAGCAGGGTGCGTTATTGATGCTGTGTTTTGGTTTAGGCACCTTGCCTAATTTATTGGCGATGGGTTTGTTTGCCAATCAGTTAACACAATTTGTGCAAAAACAGGCGGTGAGAAATTTAGCCGGAGGCTTAGTTATTTTGTTTGCGTTGTGGAGTTTGTTTTTGTCGATTGGGATGCTGCTTAAATTATAGCCGAGTTCAAAAAGCAAAGGCTTTTTGGTTTGCGTTAAAACAATAAAAATTTCATGTTTAGCGTTTAGGAAACATTCGGTCGATATTCTGGCGAGCAATTAATATAGCAACATCAGGTGGTAATTGTGTTAACCAGTGCTGAGCAAAATCTGCATGCTCATCTAATTTTGCCCAGCGCGGTGGACGATAGGTATCCATGCCTAAAATAAATCGTTTAGCGTGAAGCTCTAATAAATGTTCCCATTGCGGCAACAGGTTTTCATCTTCGTCAAACATATTATATCGAAACGATAATTCACAATATAAATTAGGGTATTGATTTAACATGCGGCGTACATCTTCAACTGGGTGATCCATTCCGCAATGCGCCCAAATAATATTAATTTGTGGTTGCATACTTATGAGTGCTTCAATAGTTTCTGCATCAGAGTGTGCGCTGAGAGTTAAATTATGATCGGCAATTATCTGCATAATTTTTTGCACAACAGGTGAGTTTTTATGTTCTTTAAAAAGATGAAATTCACCAAAGCCTTTATATGTGCTATTAGTTAATTTCTGCTTTATATAAGCCGGCATGCTTGGGTCTGAGTGCCAAGTAAAGCGATCACGAAAAATACGATAGGGGCGTAAAAAAGCAATAATGCGTTGTGGGGAAAGTTGAGATAATTTTTCAGTGCCCACATTGGGGGTGCTTGAAACAATGGCGCGGTTTATATTGTTTTCAGCTAAAAAATCGAGTGCTTGTTGCGCGCTTAGTTCATCCCATACATCATGGTTATAATGAATGTGGCCATCATTTAATTTATAGGCAAAAGTCGCTGATGTTTCGATAAAAAATAAAAAAACAAATAACGCCATGATTTTTTTCATCATTAATTTTCACTTTTTTTATTAAAAATAACCAGCGGTTTCTTTTTCTTTAAATATTAATTCCAAAGACTGATGCAAAAATATAACGCACAGAATATTGCACAAACATGAGTGTAATAATGGCAAAAATAGGTGAAATATCCATGCCACTAACGGGTGGCATTAGTTTTTTAAAAGGGTTTAAAATTGGTTGCGTTAAGCTGTTAAGTAAACTGACGGCGGGGTTGTATGGGTCTGGGTTTACCCAACTTAAAATGGCTTGAATAATAATGGAGTATAAAAAAACACTGATAACAAGAATAATCGTTTGGCCAAGCGCAAGCGCGCCAATGGCGAGTGGGTCAACCGTTTGATACACCAGTATAACTTTAATGGCTATTATCAATATTGCCAATATTAATGTGGCCGCATCAATGCCACCAAATCCGGGAATTATTTTTCGCAACGGCAGCACCAGAGGGTCGGTTATTTTCACAATAAACTGTGAGATCGGATTATAAAAATCGGCGCGTACCCATTGTAAAATAACGCGAATGAGTAATGCGGTGGCATAAAGTTGAAATAAAATATCGATTAAAAAAATAAAAGGGTTCATGTTTAATTGCTTCCTAATTCGTCGGCTAATTCAATGGCGCGATCATGGGCGGCGGTGAGAGCTTGCTCAATAATGTCACTAAATTGGTTGTTTTCAAAAGAGGCAATGGCGGCGGCAGTAGTGCCACCTTTGGAAGTAACATTTGTACGTAAAGTTACGAGATCATCGTTACCTTCAAGTGCCATGCGTGCGGCGCCGAGTGCGGTTTGTTTGGCGAGCATACCGGCGGTGTTTTCATCCAGCCCGAGTTGTTTACCGGCGGCCTGCATGGCTTCTAAAAATAAAAAGAAATAGGCGGGGCCAGAGCCAGATACCGCAGTAACCGCATCCAGTTGTGCTTCGGTGTTTACCCATAATGTGATGCCCGCCGCGCTTAAAATTTCATCGGTTACATTTTTTTGTTCGGTACTTGTAGCGTCATTAGCAAATAAGCCCGTTGCCCCCGCCTGAATTAATGCCGGTGTGTTTGGCATGCAGCGTACAATGGCTAAATTGCCCCCTAGCCAGCGATTAATATCGGTAGAGCGTAGCCCCGCAGCAATGGAGATAATTAACGGATTATTTTTTTGCGCAAGCGGTTTAATATCTTCACAAACATTTTTTAAAACCTGCGGCTTTATTGCCAGCACTAAAATATCTGCGTTTTGAATAGCGGCGTTATTATCAACCTGCGTGTTAACCGAATATCGCTGTTTTAATTGTTCGAGCTTTTGAGTGTCTGGGTCGGTAACGGTAATTTTATTGGCGGGATATTGATGGTTAATTAAACCACTAATTAAACTGCCAGCCATGTTGCCGCCGCCGATAAAACAAATGTGTTTAGTCATATTCATTCTGTTATTTTAGGCATTAGATTGTTATTGTATATCAAATAAGGGGTTAATTTTTTAAAAACTATGCAGGATAGTAGCGAGATTAAATGGGTTTTCTCGCGCCAAAAATCGCCGTACCAATTCGCACAATAGTACTACCTTCAGCAATCGCCGCCTCCATGTCGTCACTCATACCCATTGATAGCGTATCTAATTGTGGTTGTGTCAGTTGTAAATTGTCTAATAGGTTTTGCATCTTTGCAAATGCTTCGCGTTGTTTTGCAAAGCTATTGGCTTTTGCAGGAATCGCCATGAGCCCGCGCAAATTAATATTAGGCAGGCTGCTAATTTCATTTACCGCCGCAGCAACCTCGTTTACTTTAAAGCCAGATTTAGAGTTTTCATTACTAATATTAACTTGCAGACAAATATTTAATGGCGGCAACTGTGGCGAGCGCTGCTGACTTAAGCGTTGTGCAATTTTTAAGCGATCAACACTGTGTACCCAGCTAAAGTTCTCAGCTAATTCACGGGTTTTATTGGATTGAATGGCGCCAATAAAATGCCATTCAATCTTTAAGTCGTGCAAGGTGTTAATTTTTTGAAGTGCTTCTTGCAGATAATTTTCGCCAAAACAACGTTGCCCTGCGTTAAATGCCACGCGTATATTGTCGGCAGATTGGGTTTTGCTTACCGCTAGTAATTGCAGCGTTTTGGGATCGCGATGATATTTTTCACAACATTCTGAAATATTGTGCTGGATTTGCGCTAGATTATTTGCAATATTGCCAGAGGTTAAAGACGGCATTGATTGAAGCCTGCTAAATTATTGACTATAAATAGAATACTGCCGTAGTTTGCCTGAGTTGGGCTAAGCGAGCAAGAGAGTATAAACAACAAGGCTCTGCAAAAAATCAATAGCAGTTAAAGCGTTTTGAAAGCACGACCGAATTATAATTATGAGTCTAGAATTTCGTGGTAATCCCTGCGAAATTTTAAGGGGAGAATAAATGGATATTGCACAACTATTGGCGTTTGGCGTGAAGAGCGGCGCATCAGATTTACACCTGTCAGCGGGCTTACCCCCCATGATTCGAGTGGATGGCGACGTTCGACGCATTAATATAGATGCCATGCCCCACGAAGAAATTCACGCCATGGTGTATGACATCATGAATGATAAGCAGCGCAAAACCTTTGAGGAATTTTGGGAAGTGGATTTCTCATTTGAAATACCGGGCTTGGCGCGTTTTCGTGTAAATGCGTTCAACCATAATCGGGGTGCCGGCGCGGTTTTTAGAACCATCCCCTCAAAAATTCTCACCCTTGAAGAGTTGGGCGCACCCAAAATATTTGAGAAAATTGCCAATACTCCACGAGGCATTGTGCTGGTAACGGGGCCAACAGGGTCGGGTAAATCGACAACGCTGGCAGCAATGGTAAATCATGTTAATGAAAATGATTATGGTCATATCTTAACCATTGAAGACCCGATTGAATTTGTACACGAAAGTAAAAAATGCCTAATGAATCAACGAGAAGTGCATCGTGACACCATGGGCTTTAGTGAGGCGTTGCGCTCAGCACTGCGTGAAGACCCAGATGTTATTTTGGTGGGCGAAATGCGAGACCTTGAAACCATTCGGTTGGCATTATCCGCAGCAGAAACTGGCCACTTAGTGTTTGGCACCCTGCACACCAGTTCGGCGGCTAAAACCGTTGATAGGATTGTGGATGTGTTTCCGGCAGCAGAAAAAGATATGGTGCGTGCGATGTTATCTGAATCATTACGGGCGGTTATCGCGCAAACATTATTAAAGAAAATTGGCGGTGGCCGAGTGGCTGCCCATGAAATTATGATTGGCACACCCGCGATTCGTAATTTGATTCGTGAAAATAAAATCGCGCAAATGTATTCGGCTATTCAAACCGGTCAGGCGATGGGGATGCAAACGCTGGATCAGAACCTAAAAGAGCTAGTGGAACGTGGTACTATCACTAAGGAAGATGCACGAACCAAAGCCGTTAATCAAGAAGCAATGTAAAAAATTGCACACACTAAAATTATAATAATAGTAACTGGAGTTTGGGAATGGATAGAGATAAGGCCATCCGATACATGCACGATTTATTACGCATGTTGGTGCAAAAAGATGGGTCAGATTTGTTTATTACGGTTGGTGCGGCACCCTCTATGAAAGTAGATGGCAAGATGACGCCGTTATCAAATAAGGCATTGTCGCCAGCTCATACACAAACTCTGGTACGTTCAATTATGAACGACAAACAACTGGGCTCTTTTGAAGCAGAACAAGAAGTTAACTTTGCAATTAGTTTGCCCGGAGTATCGCGCTTTCGTGTAAATGCATTTACGCAACGTGGCTCAATGGGAATGGTGCTGCGGGTTATTAAAGCCGACATTCCCAACTTTGAAGATTTAAGTTTGCCCGCAGTATTGCAAGATATTGCCATGACCAAACGTGGGCTGGTTATTTTTGTTGGCTCAACTGGTTCAGGTAAGTCGAGTTCGTTAGCGGCAATGATAGGCTATCGAAATGAAAATTCTTTTGGCCATATTATTACCATTGAAGATCCCATTGAATTTGTACACCAGCACCGAAATTGCATTGTGACGCAACGTGAAGTCGGCGTTGATACAGAAAACTATGATGTCGCATTAAAAAACACATTACGCCAAGCACCGGATGTTATTTTAATTGGTGAAGTGCGCGACCGTGAAACCATGGAATATGCTATTGCCTTTGCCGAAACCGGTCACCTGTGTTTAACCACCCTGCATGCCAATAGCACCAATCAAGCCTTAGACCGAATCATTAACTTTTTTCCCGAAGAGCGTCGCCCACAATTATTAATGGATTTATCATTAAATTTAAAATCATTAATTTCACAGCGATTGGTTCCGCTAAAAGGTGGCGAAGGTCGAGTGCCGGCAGTAGAAATTATGTTAAACACGCCGTTAATGTCAGACTTAATATTTAAAGGCAATGTGCATGAAATGAAAGAGTTAATGGCTAAGTCAAATGAATATGGCATGGTTACTTTCGATCAGGCATTGTTTGAATTATATGAAGAAGGTTATGTAACGTATGAAGATGCTTTGCGTAATGCAGACTCTATAAATGATTTACGCTTACGCATTAAACTAAAAGGTAAAGATGCAAAAAATACCGATTTAATGCAGGAAGTGTCTGGACTTAAAATGGAAGAAAGCGACGAAGATGACAAACATTTGCTTCGCTAAGAATATTTTTATTAATTAATAACAAAGTTGAATTAAATTGAATTTGCAGCCCTATTTAAAATTAATGGCCGAACGTGGTGGCTCAGATATTTTCTTTACTACCGGCGCGCCGGTGAGTATGAATATTGAAGGAAAAATGCATCCCATTGGTAAAACCGCATTAGAGCCTGGCATGACTAAAGAAATTGCTTATAGTGTCATGGATGAAAACCAAAAGATGGGTTTTGAAGCGACGCTGGAAATGAACATGGGAATGTCGATAAAAGATATTGGGCGTTTTCGAGTTAATATTTATACCCAGCGCGGCGAAGTATCGATGGTTATTCGATATATTAAATCGGATGTGCCATCATTAGATGCATTAAATCTACCGCCAAAATTAAAAGATTTAGTTTGTTTGCGTAAAGGTTTGGTGTTGGTAGTGGGGGCAACGGGTTCGGGAAAATCTACCAGCCTTGCATCGATGATTAATTATCGTAGCTTAAATATGCCCGGCCATATTTTAACCATTGAAGATCCTATTGAATACATGTTCGAACACCAAAAATCCATTGTGGGTCAGCGTGAAGTTGGGCTGGATACTTTATCGTATGAAAATGCATTGCGTGAAGCCATGCGTGAAGCGCCCGATGTAATTATGATTGGTGAGGTGCGTGACCGTGAAACTATGGAAGCGGCCATTCAATATGCAGACACGGGACATTTATGTTTAACCACGCTGCACTCGGTTAATGCAAACCAAACACTAGATCGTATTTTGAGTTTTTTCCCACCCGATTCCCGCAATCAAATTTTAATGGATATGTCGCTTAACTTGCAGGCCATAGTTTCTCAAAGATTGGTGATTGGGCTTGATGGGAAACGCATCGCGGCAATAGAAATTTTAATTAACTCACCCTATATTTCAGAATTAATTCGGCGCGGTGATTTCCATGAAATAAAAGAAATCATGGAAAAAGGCGAAGCCGATGGCATGCAAACATTCGATCAATCTTTATACCAATTATTTACCGATGGAAAAATCGATATTAAAACCGCATTGTCTTACGCCGATTCGCGCAGCAATTTAGAATGGAAAATTAATTTTGGCGGTGGCGTAAAAGAAATGAATCAAGCCAGAGAAAATGATACATCACAATTTTCGACAGACCCCGATGAGTTGCCGGAAGTGAAATAAAATATTTTAAAAATAAATGCTAAAACAAATAAACACGGCGCTAGTTATCAATTAGCGCCGTGTTACGTTTTACGCAATATTATTTAGGTAAAGAACCTAACATAATTTTAACTGCGTAAGCTAAACGTTATTTTGCCGTGTTGCCAGTGCTGCCCTGAATATCTGCATGAGCACTGCTGGCCCAGATAGCAATACCAGCTTGTGCATCTACCATTAAAATAACCAACGCGCCTTTGGGTGCGGCTTCTAATGTTTTAAATGGCTTGTCTGGGTTTTCTTGGTATTTAAAATTTTACACGAACCCCATCATAAAATTACTAACAGAAAACGATTAGGCAAGTGTTGTAGAGGCGATATTTAATACAACAATACCGGCCACAACCATTGAGATACCAATGGTTTTCCATGCATTTATTTTTTCGTGTAAAGCCACTATTCCCAACAACGCCACACCCGCCGTACCACCGCCTGCCCAGATTGGATAAACCATGCTTACTGGCAATGAAACAAGCGCAAGACTAATTGCATAAAATGCTAATGCAAATGCACCTAAAGCTAATAGGGTGGGAGCAGGCTTGCTGAAACCATGGCTGAAACGAAGTGCCAGTGCAGCAATTATTTCGGCGATGATTGCAAAACCAACAAAGAACCATTCAACTATCATATAACTAACAGCCTGAGTTTTTTTCAGAAACACGATTAATCATAATAACGCCAATAATGATTAATAATATTCCGAGTAGTTTTAATAAATTAACGTCTTCACCTAGCATAAAAAAACCGAGCACAGCCACACCCGCTGTACCACCACCCGCCCATATCGGGTAGGCAATACTCACCGGCAGGCTTTTCATTACATGGCTAACTAAATATAACGCTAAGCTAAACGCGACAAGTGCAAACATTGTTGGTATTAGCAAACTAAAGCCTTCACTAAAACGTAAACCAATTGCACCGCCAATTTCAAAAATAATAGCCAGTGCTAGCATCACCCATGCGAAAGTCGGTGGCGGTTTTTGTTCGTCGTTATTAATAACAGATGATGGTTTATTCATCATTAAGCCTCTAAGTATCTAGCCACTGAGTAATGGGCAATAATAGATAAGCTGCAAAAAAACCTATGCACCAAAATGCAATAGAAATCCATAACAATCGAGTGTTCCATTTGTGCGCCGATGTACAGGCTTTTGCCAGTGCTCCATCAATGGGGCATGCTCGGCTGGGTCGATAGAGTGCCCATGTGGCTAGCATTAAAATTAAAGCCGTAATCATAAATGTCCAGTCTTTATGTAATCCAATAAAACTTAGAAATGGCAGGTTGCCATATAGAGCAGCGACCACGGCTCCCATCCCTAAACTAACGAGAATAATAGGAACGACGCAGCACACCAATGTTGCCGATGAGGTAAAGAGAATTAACCATCCCCACTGCCTTGGCTTGTAATTATTTTCTGCCATAGAATATGTCTATTTTTTTAGAATTAGATAATGCCATTATTGAATAAAAATATTTATTATTTGAGGTTAACACTGCTTGCCTTAATTTTTATTTCATTACCATGAGTCACTACTGTGCCACTAACATCTAGTGGTGTGCCGATAGTCAGTTTTTGTGGCATGCCTTTTTTAGGTAAAATAACTTCAAGTACATCGGACTTATACACAAAATAGAAATCTTCACCATCATCGCACATGCCATTATAAATACCCGTTACCGTTACATTTTGACCGGGTTTTAAACTACTATTTTTTGACGGTTTTTTAGATAATATTTTGGCTTGTTTATCACAAGAGTTTTTTATTTCTAGGCCTTTAAAAGTGTAACCAGATTCAACGAATATTTTTGTCAGTTGTTCTTTTTCAAAACTCACATTACTGTCGGTACAAACAGACACAATACCCGCACTAAAATCTATACCAAAACTTTTTATGCCGTCAAATTTTTTAAATCTTTTTTCAAGGCCATAAGCGCAGGAGGCGCAAACGGCACCATGAACTTTCATTAGGTGCAGTTTTTCACCCGCATTAACCGCGCCACTAAATAAAGTTAAGGCGGCCATTATTAATATTTTTTGCATCTGTTGTTCCTCTTATTAAAAATTAATATCCAAAGCCAATTTAAAACGATAATCAGATTTTTTCTGAGTACCCTTTGCATTATGATAAATCGGAAGTTGTACGCCGCTTTTTAAAGCGATATTTCGATATGCCCAAATAACACCCGGCGATATAAATAGTTCTGTTGCGCGAGTATTTGGCAATGAAATATTATTGTTCTGGGAGGCCTGTGTGTATTCAGTATTCAGCTCTACCATCCACAGCGTGTCAGATTCATAGTATTGAGGTGGTTCAGAGCGCCAGCCTATGGATGCATCAGCAAATAGTTGATTAGCGCGCTTAATATCAGCATTACTTTTGCCGTTATAACGGTATCGAAAGCTTGCCCAGTGTTGCCAAATAATACTTTCTTGGCCGTATGCCAAGCCGGTGATAAAGTCATTTGTGCCATTACTCAGTGATGGATTGGATGTTTTTTTAGCGGTGTCTAAAACAGCGGTTATGAAACCAGTGACAGAGTTTTGTTTGCCAAATGAATCATATTTCCAAAATCTATATTTTGTTTCTAGTTGCGCATTACCAATACCCTTATTTTTTAAACCGCTTTCATTAACCTTGAGATAAGGTAGCGCAATGGAAATTTCCCAATCTTGATTAATGCCATAGCCTAAGCCCATTGCTAATTCATATTCTGATTCTGTCGATTTTTTTGAATTAAAATAATCGGTTTGAAATTCTATGCCGTCTTTATACAACGTCTCGGGGCCAGGTGAAAAAATAGGGCCGTGAGCAGCAGCCGGTGTAACATATAAAATTATTGTGGATGTAATTGCGAAAGTAATAATAAGCAAAAATAATTTTTTATAGAAAGCATAAGCAATATACTTCATTATGTTATTTTCGATAATAACGAAATAACTGGGTGTAAAAAAACTCATCCCAGTTTGGCCTGCAACATCTTTAAATCGCCTTTTAGGGCTTTCAATAAATCTTCGCTATGTAATCGGTAGTACACCATCTTGCCGTCATTACGCATTTTTAACCAACCTTTATCACGCAACAATTTTAACTGGTGCGATGTTGCCGCCGTGCTCAATTCTAATACATGGGCGATATCGCAAACACAGAGTTCGCAATCAGCCAGTGCTAATAATATTTTTAAACGGGTGCTATTGCCCAATAATTTATAAAATTCAGCAAGTTCGAACAAGCGGCTCTGTTGCTTTTCAAAACGGTTACGAAGCGTATCGACTTTGTTTTGATTAAAGCAGGGTACATTGCAAATATCATGTTGTTTTTTTGGGTGTGTCGCCATTTCCAAAAGCTCTTGTTTCGTTATTTTCGAAAATGATAATATGTTGAGGTGGTGTTGTCAATCTGCTCAAGCATCGGTTATTTGTTAGGCATTTTTATGTTTGATAATAAAGTACATATATTCTTGCTCTGCGCCGCTTGGCATAATGTGGGTGCTTATTGTTGATTCAAGCAATTCAAGCGTTTTTGGTAATTCACGTTTTATTCTGTTTTCATCGTATTGCACCACATCAAGACCACTACATTTGAGCGGGCCGTTGAGTGAAAACGTACCAATAATGGCATAGCCAGACGGGGACAAATTTTGGTTTAAATTCTCCATATAGTTTTTTCGATCTTTAGCATTGGTTAGAAAGTGAAATACTGCTCGGTCATGCCAGATATCAAAAGAATGATTAAATGTAATTTTTTTTGTAATGTCGTCGCTTAAATAATGCGGGATTTCACCTTCATCTGCTAGGCGAGATTTTATGCTGGATAATGCTTCTTCAGATAAATCAAGCAAGCTAATGTTTCTGTATTTTTGCTGAATTAATTTATCCACCAATACCGATGCGCCACAACCCACATCGATAATTGACTGTGTCGGTTTTGCATTAATTTTCGACAATAACATAAGAGAAGCGGTGGGTGATGCTTGATACCATCCGACTTCTTTATGGTTTTTAGTTTTATATATATTTTCCCAGTGTTTCTTCAGTTGGCTCATTTTGATACCTTTTTTGCGTTAAATATTACGTCTATTGTGGATGCTGATATTTTATAATGGTTAGTGTTTAATAATTTAACTTCATTAAAACTGTTTCTTGATGATTGTAATTAACTCGCTATTCTGAGAATAAATCAAATGCTTTTATTTTAAAATAAGCTGTTTGAAAAGCTTATTTTGCTTTAGGAAAAATACCAAACCGTCACCAGTATCGCCGCCACAAATCCTGCAAAGTCGGCCATTAAACCTGCCTGCACAGCATAGGCAGTATTTTTAATTTTAACTGCACCAAAATAAATCGCCAATACATAAAGGGTGGTTTCGGTTGAGCCAAACATTACGGCGGCAATTTTCACAATTATTGAATCTTCTCCGTGGGTGTTAATAAGTTCTGCCAGCACCCCAACTGAGCCGCTGCCGGTGAGCGGGCGAATAATGCCCATGGGAATCACCTCGGCAGGAAAGCCTAAAAAATTAGCCAGTGGGCTGAATAATATTAAGACTAAATCCAGCGCACCACTGGCACGAAAAATGGCAATTGCAAATAACATGGTCACTAAATACGGAATAATATTAACCGCAATGCCAAAGCCATCTTTTGCGCCTTCAATAAATTCTTCATATACCGACACGTTTTTAAGCAGGCCGTAACTGATAATAAATAAAATTAGTAAAGGGATAATTAAACTACTCAGTTGTTGCATGCTTAAACCCCTTGGCTGGGTTGCGAGCGCCGCGCATAAAACTTTGCCACCATTACCGCGGTAATGGTGGAGCAACTGGTGGCTAAAATAATAGGAATAATTAATTCAGAAACCTGTGTGCCCATGAGTGCAATTAAAGTTACCGGCGGAAGCAGTTGCACGCTGGAGGTATTCAGCGCCAGAAACATACACATTTCATCGCTGGCTTTATTTTTATTTGAATTTAATTCTTGTAACTGTTGCATGGCTTTAATGCCAAGTGGTGTTGCCGCATTGCCCAGCCCTAAAATATTCGCCGCCATATTTAAACTAATGCTGCCAAAGGCGGGATGGTCTTTGGGGATATTGGGAAACAGCCAGCACAATAATGGCTGCACCGCTTTAACCATGTATTTAATTAAGCCGCTTTTTTCGGCAATCTGCATTAAGCCTAACCACAGCGCCATAATGCCAATTAGGCCAATGGCAAGTTTTACCGCAAACTCGGCCATATCAAATGCGGCTTGGGTTATTGCTCGCAGTTTTTGCCAATGTAATTCGGGTAGTAAAATTTTTAACTGATGAGAGGCTTTTGACACTATAATTGCGTTAAGTAAAAAATCATTACCATTAAGTGTGGCCAGTGTTTTTAAATATTGAGGGCTTTTTTCATCGAGCTGTATTTGAATGCGCTGAGGGTTTTTAATTACCGCATTGAGTTTGTGCTGATTAACAATGAGTGTGATGGACGAATCGGTTGGCGTTATTGTTGAGTAATCAAAAATTTGTGCCACCCCATTTTGATGGGTATTGTGAATTTCGTCATTGATGTCTTGTCCAAGTGCGAACACAATGCCAAGAATAATTAAGCCGGCCCAAATTTTATTTAGCATGCAATTAATTTAACATACAAGAATAGGAAAGGATAAGTAAAAATGTTCAAACTGTTATGGCTTGTAATAGGGATGTTGATTACGAATGCATCGTGGGCAGATCGGGAAAGTGATTGGTCGAAAATGATTAATAACGCCACCGATTCAATTGTTACCATTCGCGTAGATGCGGTGAGGGCGTTTGACACATCGCGCAATAGTTCATCGCAGGCCACCGGTTTTGTGGTAGATGCAAAGCGCGGCATTATTTTAACCAACCGGCATGTGGTGCAACCTGGCCCCGTTATTGCGGTGGCTTTATTTTCGAATCGCGAAGAGATCGAATTAAAACCGATTTACCGAGATCCAGTACACGACTTTGGTTTTTTTCAATACGATCCAGCAGAGCTTAAATTTATTCAGCCAAAAAGTTTAGCGATTAAACCCAAAGAGGCGGTGGTGGGTCGCGAAATAAGAGTGGTGGGAAATGATGCGGGTGAGCAGCTTTCTATTCTTGCGGGCACCCTCGCCAGAATAGATCGGCAGGCACCTTATTATGGGCGCGGCCGATATAATGATTTTAATACCTTTTATTATCAATCTGCATCGGGGGTTTCGGGTGGTTCTTCTGGCTCGCCGGTGTTAGATATTCGCGGCAATGTAATTGCCTTAAATGCCGGTGGTTCGTCGAAAGCATCTTCAAGTTTTTTTCTGCCATTACAGCGGGTGGAGCGCGCATTAACATTAATTCAAAAAAATCTGCCGGTGAGTCGCGGCACTTTACAAACCACATTTGATTACAAGCCTTATGATGAAGTGCGGCGCTTAGGTTTGCGTGCAAAGTTAGAAGCAAAATTACGCAAAGTCAATCACGGCATTGGTTTGTTAGTGGTGAGGCGAAGTTTGCCCGGCACGCAGGCGCATGAGTTATTAAAGCCTGGGGATATAATTATTAAGGGCAGCAAACTAAATGGCAGGCTGAGTTGGTTAAGGCGCTTTGATGAGCTGGAAAAATTATTTGATGATAGCGTTAATCAAAAAATAAAATTACTGGTAGAGCGAGCAGGGCATGCGGTTGAAGTGGTTATAAAAGTAGATGATTTACATGCCTTAACGCCGGATAAATATTTAACCTTCGGGCAGGCCATTGTGCATAATTTATCCTATCAACAGGCACGGCATTTAAATCGCCCAGTGGAAGGTGTGTATGTGGCGCAGTCGGGTTATATTTTAGCGGCGGCGGGTGTGCCGCGTGGCGCAGTAATTTTGGCAATAGATAATAAGCCGGTAAAAAACATTGAGGATGTTGAATTAATTTTAAATCAACTTACCGATCGCCAACAAGCATCACTGCAATATATTACCTTTAGTGAAACGCAGCGTACACAGGTTTCAATTATACGCATGGATCGGCGCTGGTTTGCATTAAAAAAATGTCAGCGTGATGATGAGTTGGGAATTTGGCCCTGTGAAAATTTAGCCGAAAATAATGCCAAAGAAATTATCGATCAGGCGGCGGTTAAATTTATTGAATATAAAGATAAACGCGCCAATCGTTTATCATCATCGATTGTTTCGGTGCAGTTTGATATTCCCTATAACATTAATGGCATTGAAGAATCTAATTATACCGGTGCCGGTTTAATTATAAATAAGCGCGATGGTTTAGTGCTGGTTGATAGAAACACAGTGCCCATGAGTTTAGGTGATGTACGCATTATTTTTGCCGGTGCATTAGATGTGCCGGGTGAAGTTGTGTTTATTCATCCGCTGCATAATCTTGCAATAGTGAAATACGATCCGGCATTATTGGGTGACACTGAAGTTAATGAAATAGAATTTAAAGATAAGAAGTTAAGCGCAGGTGATAAAGTTTGGCTAATTGCATTAAAAAATGGCCAAGAACTTTTAATTGAAGAAACAAAAGTATCGGCGGTTGAATCGTTAGATTTTTCTATTCCTAAAATTCCAACCTTTAGAGAATCTAATTTAGATGTTGTTAGTTTACATAATCCCTCCGCGAGCAGAGGCGGTGTGTTAAGTGACGAAGATGGAAATGCACTTGCAGTATGGGCAAGTTTTGCTTATGGCGATGGCAATGAATTAAAGCAATATGAGTGGGGTGTGCCGGCGGATATTATTATTGATTTATTAGAGCAATGGGATTGCTGTAAAAAATTTAGTATTCGTTCATTAGAAGTTGAGTTGGCAACATTGTCGATTGCACAATCTCGAAAGTTAGGTTTGTCTGATCATTGGATAAAAGAGTTTCAAACCTCCGACGCCAAGCGACAAGTGTTAGTTGTATCACGACGAGTCGGCGGCTCTAATGCAGAAAAATTATTGCAGGAAGGTGATTTAATTTTAGCTGTTGATGGCGAAGTTGTACGCAACTATCGCGATGTAGAAAAAGCCACCCAAAAAGAATCTGTTGTATTGATCATTAATCGCTTGGGTAAAGAATTAGAAATCACAATAAAAACAAAATTGATGGACGGCGTGGGCACACAAAATATTGTGCAGTGGGCGGGGGCTTTAATTCAAGCGCCACATCGAGAGCTTTCATTGCAGCGTGGCATAAAACCCGCAGGGGTTTATGTGAGTTATGTGTTGCATGGTAGCCCCGCTAATCGCAGTAATTTAAGTTCGTTATTGCGCATTGTTGAATTTAATGGTGAAGCGGTTGAAAGTTTGTCGCAATTTAAAATGCTAACCCAAAAATATAAAGGCGATGAATTTGTGCAGTTAAAAGTGTTAGATTTAATTAATCGTGAATCATTAATTAGTTTACGACAAAATTCATATTATTGGCCCGGCAGAGAAATTATGCGCGACAAGGGCGAGTGGCGAAGTTGGTAGTAAAGTCTTAAATTAAATATTAAATTTTTATAGAGTTGTAAGGGTTCAATCCGCTTTTAATTAATGCTCAAAATATGGGTTTGATTATTTGTATTCACTTTAATTTGAGTGATTAATTAGCACAAAAAATAGTCCGGCCTTCAAGTAATGTTTTTACAACTTTACCGCGAAAATTCCAGCCAGAAAAAGGCGTGTTTTTACCGTGGCTTAACATTTCATCCGCGTTAAAAGTCCATTCTTTCTGTGGATCAATTAAACATAAATTGGCGGCTTGCCCAATGCCAAGATGGCCACTGTTTAAGCCTAAAATTTTTGCCGGATTGCAGGTAATGCTAGCAATGGCGGTATTAATATCTAACTGTTTATTTTCAATTAATTTTAGGGTTAAGGGCAAAAGTGTTTCGAGGCTGGAGATGCCCGCTTCAGTTGCCGGAAACGGGGCTAGCTTTGCGTCAATTTCATGGGGCTGATGATCTGAACAAATACTGCTGATAACACCGCTTGCAATACCACGGCGTAATGCTTCCATATCTCGTTGTGTGCGCAGAGGTGGAATGACATGATAGAGGCTATTGAAGCTGCTGATATCCATGTCGGTTAAATGCAATTGGTGAGCGGCAACATCGGCGCTAACTTTTAAGCCATTGGCTTTTGCATCGCTAATTAATTCGATGCTACGGGCGCAGGATAATCGTCCAAAATGTACGCGAATGTCGGTGTCACGAATTAGCTCTAAAATTTGTGCAATGGGGGCGGTTTCGGCGGCATAAGGTATTGCGTTTAATCCGAGTCGGCAGGCAATTGCACCTTCATGTGCGCAGCCATTTTCGCTTAAATTTTTATCGTGAGGTTCAATAAAAACCGTAATATTGTGAGTGGATGCATACTCAAATGCACGGCTTAAAATTAATGGATTGTTCACGCTATTACGCGCATTGCTCACGCCCAAACAACCGGCTTCTTTTAAGCCTGCCATTTCACTTAAGTGTTCACCTTTTAATTTTGCGGTGAGTGCGCCGAGGGTGAATACATGGCTTTGTTTTGCAAGTTTGGCTTTGTGTAAAATAAGTTCGACAACGGCGGGTTCATCGATAACGGGGTCGGTATCTGGCGGCATGCATAAAGTGGTAATGCCGGCACTGGCAGCGGCGCGGGTTTCGGTTTCAATATCGGCTTTTTGCTCGAGGCCGGGTTCACGCAAGCGCGCACATAAATCAACAATGCCGGGAATGAGCCAGAGATTTTCTGCCTCAATAGTTTGCTGTGCATTAAAATTATCGGGTACGCTTCCAATGCCAGCGATTTTTTTATTGGCAATATAAACATCGGTTTTTTCATCGAGTTTATTTTTTGGATCGATAACGCGAGCATTTTTAATCAGGATATTTTTCATTATTTTACAGCCTGATTTTCTGAATTATTATTGTTATTCACGTTTCCCCCAAGCGTCATCGACATTACTGCCATGCGCACCGCAATACCGTAAGTTACCTGATTTAAAATAACCGAACGATCACCATCTGCAACACTCGATTCAATTTCTACGCCACGATTAATGGGGCCGGGGTGCATTACAATGGCGTCGGGTTTGGCGAGTGCAAAACGCGCTTCAGTTAAACCGTAAAGTTGAAAATATTCTTGTTCGCTAGGCAGCAGTGCGCCTTGCATGCGTTCTTTTTGTAAGCGCAGCATAATGACTACGTCAACATCTTTTATGCCATCTTCTAAATTATGAAAAACCGTTACGCCCATCGATTTAACATCTTTTGGAATTAACGTTTTTGGGCCAACAACCCGTACTTCGCCTGTATTTAAAGTATTTAGTGCATGTATCTGTGAGCGCGCAACGCGCGAGTGCAAAATATCGCCGACAATCGCAACGCGTAATTTTCCAAAATCTGCACCCTTGTTGCGGCGAATTGTAAACATATCCAGCATCGCTTGGGTGGGATGTGCATGACAGCCATCACCGGCATTTAAAACCCGAATGTGCGGCGCAACATGATTGGCAATAAAATGTGCGGTACCAGAATCTGCGTGGCGCACCACAAACATATCGGTTTGCATGGCTTCTAAATTTCGTAATGTATCGAGTAACGTTTCGCCTTTGCTGGTGGCGGATGCACTGATGTTCATGTTGAGTACATCGGCGGATAATCTTTTTGCAGCGAGTTCGAAAGTGGTGCGGGTGCGGGTGCTGGCTTCGAAAAATAAATTCACAATGGTTTTGCCGCGTAACAGTGGCACTTTTTTTACCGATTCATTTACGCCGGCAAAACTTTCGGCGGTGTCTAAAATCTGATTTAAAATATTAGTGCCCAAGCCTTCGATGGTTAGAAAATGTTTTAGCTGGCCGTTGTTATCGAGTTGAATATTCCATGAATCGTTGCCGATGATGTCGTCGGTGCGACGGGTGGGTTTGTTAACCATGGTTTTGTAAACCCTCTTTAAAATCAAAAGCAGATTGTCTGCGAATGAACGCAAATGAACGCAAATAAAAAAAATGTTTGTGCATGAGCGATGGGGCGAGTGAAAGCCATCGCATGAAACAAAGTGTTAAATAGATTGGTGGGGAAAAGTGCTTAATCATTTTGTATATAGCTTCTTTTTATTTTGCGTTCATTTGTGGATCTAATGGTTTTCGCTTTTCAAAATTTCCCAGGCTAACGGATCAGGCCCCGTGAGTTTTACTTGTTCATCGTCAGCCAGTTCTAACACTTGCCCAACCACATCTGCTTGTATTGGAATTTCTCTTCCCGATCTTTCAATCAAACAGGCCAACATAATGGAGGCTGGTCGTCCGTAATCAAAAATTTCATTCATGGCGGCGCGAATGGTGCGCCCAGTTTGTAAAACATCGTCGACTAAAATAATGTGGCGGTCTTCAACCTGCGGCGGCAAGCTTGAAGGTTTTACTTGTGGGTTCATACCAATGCGGGAAAAATCGTCGCGGTAAAAGCTAATGTCGAGGGTAGATAGATCGTCTTTAATATTGAGGCGCTGGTGTAATTTTTCGGCCAGCCATGCACCGCCGGTATGAATGCCCACCATTAATGGATTATCAATTTTGCGATGTTCTAGCAGATTTTTCAAATCTATTGCCAGTTTTTCCAGAAGTTGTTCCGGTTCGGCAGCGTGGGTCATGTGTTTTGCTCCAGCCAGCTTTGTACAATGATTGCAGCGGCTAGTTTATCAATGTCTTGTTTATCGTGTTGCTTTTTTTTGCCGCTGTTTTTATTTTGCAAAAACTGCTCGGCTTCAAATGAGCTAAGCGCTTCGTTGTGAGTGTAAATGGGTAAATGAAAACGGCCTTCGAGTTGGCGTGAAAATTTTTCGGCGCGGTCAGTCATTTCACTTTTTGTGCCGTCGAGATAAAACGGTAAGCCGACGATTAACGCATCCGGTTGCCATTGTGCAATTAATTTTTCGATGGCTATCCAATCCGGTTTATTATTTTTAGCATTTAATGTGGTGACGGGGTTGGCGCTACCGGTAATTGTTTGGCCACTGGCAACACCGATGCGTTTTTCGCCGAAGTCGAAACCTAGCACCTGTTGAATGCTCATGCGTGGCCAGCTTGGCTGCTGAGTAAGCTTAAATCAATGCCGAGTAACATGGCCGCCGCATCCCAGCGTTTTTCGATGGGCGTATCGAAAATAATACTTTCAGTGGCGGGGCAACTTAGCCACGTGTTTTCTGACATTTCATATTCCAGTTGGCCTGCTCCCCAACCCGCATAGCCCAAAGCAATTAATGCATTTTGTGGGCCTTCATTATTGGCGATGGCTTGCATAATATCTTGTGACGTGGTGACTGCAATTTTGTCGGTTACTTTTAAACTGGAATCCCATTCCCCTAATGGTCGATGTAAAATAAAGCCGCGACCAACCTGTACTGGGCCGCCCATTAAAATGGGTTGCTGATTAATGTTTGCGTTGTTTGAATTAAGTTGTAGCTGAAAAAATATTTCATCAAGACTGATGTCTGATGGCCGATTGATGATAATGCCGAGGGCGCCATTATCATCATGTTCGCAAATATAGGTAACCGAGCGCGAAAAATTACCGTCTTCAAGGCTGGGCATAGCAATTAAAAAATGGTTAGTTAAATTTGTTTCTTCGGTCATGCGTAATATCCTACAAGCATCAGTAACTTTTTAGCTGGTTGCTTTGAAACTCCCAGCTACGGGTAATGTGAATAATGTCTGCCTGCTTTGATAATTTGGCTGGAAAGGGGGCAAAGGGGGCTGACATTTTAACGATGCGTTTGGCCGCGTCATCTAAAATTTGGTGACCGGAAGAGCGCCGTAAATTAATTTCTTTTAAGCTGCCATCGGCGTTAATGACTACATCCAATATGAGTGTGCCACTGAGTTTATCTCGAATGGCCGCGTCTGGGTAATCTGCATTGCCTAAGCGCTCTACTTTATCTACCCAGCCGCGCATATAACTGGCGGCAATATATTCTTTGGTGCGCGAATTTAAAAATTTCTCTTTGGGTTTTTTGGCAAACTCTTGCAAGGTTAAGCTTAATTCTTCTGCCATGCGCGCGCTGCGTTGGTTTTGTTGTTGCGGCTTTATAAGTTGTTCAATTAATTCTTTGCTGCGTAATTTTTCCTGCGAATAAATTTTGTGTTTGGATTGTTTTTGTGTCACAAAAGATTTTTTTGCCGCTTGTTTTTTGGTTGGGGTTTGTTGTGCGTGGGAGCTAAATTGCGCCATGCCCGCTTGCGTTGATAGCGTGGGTGCAGAAAATAAATCGGTGCGGCGTAATTTCTTTTCGCTATTGCCGCCGCCATCTTGAGTCGTTTGGGCAAGATAGTCAGCTTCATCGGGGGTGAGTGAGTTAGAAGTGTTAACGAGAATAACGTCGAGGGAGGGTGGGATTTTTTGTTTAGCGGAAGGTTCAGAAATAAAGGTAATACCTAAAATAATAATGCCATGAAATAGCAGGGCAAAAAAAATCGTCATGCCGAGACGATCGCTTGATGTAATGAGAGCGGTGGCGGCTGCAGTTTGGGAAGCAACTAAAGTTTTCGTCATAGTGTAATTATCTTGCTGTGCCCGATATTATTTATGATGCTGTATATTATAAAGGGGCTGTAGTGATTATAGTAGTCTCTATTTGTGAATTAAATGTTAAGCGTTTTTTCATTGCGGGGCTAACATGAATAACGCCTTTATCATCAATTAGCATCACTTGCTTAAGGTGTAATTTTTTGGCCAGTGCCAACCATTTTTGTGGGCCGGCAACAAACAGTGCAGTGGCGGCGGCATCCGCATAACCCGAGTCGGTGTGTATTACTGTTACCGATTGCACGCCCTGCGCCGGATAGCCAGTGCGTGGGTCGAGTATGTGGTGGTAGCGTTTACCTTCGAATATGTAATAACGCTCGTAATCGCCGGAGGTAAAAATACTTTCTTCTCCCTGGGTTTCAATTTTGGCTAGCCAAGTATTTTGTCGCGGGTGTTGAATGGCAATATACCAAGGTCGATTGCCATGAGTGCCAATGGCTTTTAAATCGCCGCCGGCATTAATAATGGCATGTTTAATACCCATGTTTTTAAGCATGCCCATTTCTATATCAATGGCGTGGCCTTTTGCAAACGCGCCAAAATTTAATAATACATCGGGGTTGCGACTGCGCAATTTCACGCCGTTAACTTCTATATCGCTAAGTCGCGGATTGCTTTTTACCAATTGTGCAATGGCATCTTGATTGGGTGGTCGAATATCGGGGTCATCCGATTTGTGAATTTGCCAAAGGTTAATTAATTTGCCAATGGCGGGGTTAAAAAGTTGGTCGGTTTTTTCAGCAATGTCGGTGGACTTTTTAATTAAAGCTAAAATGCTCGGGCCAGTTGAAAAAGCCGCCCCAGTTTTTAAAAGATTATTGGTGCGCGTAATAGAGCCTGCAACCCAAGGTGACCATGCGGCGTGCATCATACTGAAGTCTTCATCGAGTTGTTGAAACGCAATTTGCGCCTGTTCTTCGCTTACATCATAGAGGGTAATGTCGATTAGGGTGCCAAAATTTAGGCTGCTGTGTTGGTAGGTTTGCGGTGGTTTGTCGCAACCGAGTAAGCCTAAAGTGAGACATAATAAAAATATTTTTAGCATTTTATTTTTTCAATACAGTTCATAAGTTGGCCTGCAATATCTAAATGATAGGCCGCATCAATTTCACGAATGCAGGTTGGGCTAGTGACATTTATCTCGGTTAAATAATCGCCAATTACATCCAGCCCAGCAAATAAAATCCCCATTTTTTTCAGCGTCGGCCCTACTTCGTTTGCGATCCAGCGCTCGCGCTCGGTAATGGGCATGGCTTTGCCTGTGCCACCCGCGGCAATATTGCCGCGGGTTTCACCTTTGGCGGGAATGCGCGCAAGGGTATAGGGAATTACTTCACCGTTAACCATTAAAATGCGTTTGTCGCCCTGTGTGATTTCAGGAATAAATTTTTGCGCCATAATGGTGTGCTGGCCAGCTTTGATCATGGTTTCTAAAATGACAGAAAGGTTGGCATCGGTTGGGCTAACTCTAAAAATAGACTGCCCACCCATCCCATCTAACGGCTTTAAAATAACGTCTTTAAAGCGTTCAATAAATTGGCGGATTTTTTGTGTATCACGGCTAACCAAAACATCGGTGCAGCATTGGGGAAATTGTGTCGCAAATAATTTTTCATTGGCATCGCGTAAACTGGAAGGCTTGTTAACAATTAAACTGCCCTGTTTTTCAATCATCTCTAGCAGGTAGGTGGTGTAGATATATTCCATATCAAAGGGTGGGTCGATGCGCATTAAAATCACATCGAGATCGGCGCCATCAATGGTTGCAGGTTTGCCCAGCTCGAACCAATTTTGGTCGTCGTCAAAGACTTTTATGGGGTTAACGTCGGCCTTAACGGCATTATCTAGCAAATACAGGCCACCTTGCTGGATGTAATAAAGCGCCCAAGCCTTTTTTTGTGCGGCTAATAACATGGCGAGGCTACTGTCTTTATAGGGTTTAATGGATTCAATGGGATCCATTACGATGCCAAGTTTGATTGTCATCCTGATTGTAACCTCTGTGTTAATTTTAAGTCTCAAATAAAATTATAGTACACTAAAAAATCAATAAATGCTTAATAATCATGGCGTTAGTTTTAATTGTTTAGGGTTTTATGTAAGGTTTTGGCGTAACTAGTTTATTTGGGGGATATTTTTTATTTGCGAAAGTGAATAACATGAGCTATCTTCACAAACAATTGAATGTATTAATCACAGTCTGAATAGCGAATTCAGACGGACCTTTATTGGGAAAGAACGGGACGGCTATGGCAGAAGATTCCGCAGGGCTTAGTAACCTGAAAGTAATGGTGATTGACGATAGTAAAACAATTCGTCGCACCGCTGAAAACTTACTAAAAAAAGAAGGATGTGACGTGGTAACTGCTATCGATGGCTTTGAAGCGCTGTCGAAGATTGCCGAACACAAGCCCGACATTATCTTTGTTGATATTATGATGCCACGCCTTGATGGATATCAAACGTGTGCGCTGATTAAACACAATCGTATGTTTAAATCCACACCGGTGATTATGTTATCCAGTAAAGATAGTATTTTTGACCGTGCGCGTGGGCGAATTGTGGGGTCGGAGCAGTATTTGACCAAGCCATTTACAAAAGATGACTTGCTTGGTGCAATAAAAGAACATGCGGTAAATTAATCGATATTTAAATCGGTGCTGCACAATAAAATTTAAGAGGTTGTAATTAATTGAATGGCTAATATCCTAATCATTGATGACTCGCCAACAGAGGTGCATGTATTTAAGACGATGTTGGAAAAAAATGGTCACACGGTGCATGTGTCTGAAACCGGCGAAGCGGGCATAGAAAAAGCCAAAGCTATTTTGCCTGATTTGGTTTTGATGGATATCGTGATGCCCGGCATTAACGGTTTTCAAGCAACTCGTCAGCTAGCGACAATCGAAGAAACTTCTCATATTCCCGTTATTATTGTGACCACTAAAGATCAAGAAACAGATAAAGTATGGGGGATTCGCCAAGGTGCAAAAGATTACATTGTTAAGCCGGTTAAAGAAAACGACTTAATGACCCGAGTTAATTCGGCGCTGGCTACAAAGTAGTGAGGCGAGAATAGAATTATGCATGAAGCTTTTCAACGGCTAAAAGACATAGAGCAAAAAAGCCTAGAGAGCGCTAAGGATATGCCGTCTGTTGACGGTGCAACGGATGAATGGACAGGTATAGGCTTTAAAATAGCGGGTACGAGTTTGCTATCGAGTATGGGTGAAGTGGCGGAAATTTTAGATATCCCTTCTTTTACCCGAGTGCCTGGGGTGCAGCCTTGGGTGATGGGGATTGCAAATGTACGTGGTGGACTACTACCATTAATGGATTTAAAGCGTTTTGTTACCGGCTTGCCGATTAAACATCTCAATACGGCGCGGGTGATGGTGGTTAATTATAATGGCCTGCATACGGGCTTAATTGTTGAAGAAATACAGGGTATGCGCCATTTTTCTACTAATGAACAAGCGTTTGAGTTGCCCGATGTTAATAACTATTTGAAACCCTATATTAGGCAAGCGTTTCAAAAAGATAAAGAATTTTGGCCCGTGTTTAGTATGCGTGCGCTAGTTGAAGATGAGCGTTTCTTACACGCATCGTTGTAAGAAATAGATCAAAAATATAAAAGTCAGAATAATAATTTGTTTTTATTTTGAGAGTAGCTGGGAGAGTATAAGAAAATGAGTGCAGCAAAACGAAACCCGTTTGCTATTGGTATAATTAGTAAGCCCATCTTGTTTTTGGGTGTGCTCTTGATGCTTTCCATTGTTGCGATGGCGGGAAGTCTCTTTTATGCAGCGACTCAGCAGGCATATCAACAGCAATATCTGGAAATTATTTCAGAGCAAAAATTACTTTCACAACGTCTTGCAACATTATCGTTAGAGGCGGGTGCGGGTAAAGAAACCGCGTTTACTCAATTAGAGCAATTGAGAAACCGCTATGACGAAACCTTAAATATTTTTCAAAAGGGTAACCCTCTTACCGGTCTTCCGCCCATTCCAGAATCAACACGTGCACAGTTTAGAGTGTTAACTCAGGTTTGGCAGGGTGGTGATGATAGTGTGGAATCCTATCGTGACAATATCAGTAACATTCTTGATGGTAAGTTAGCTATCTCAGAAGTGGGTGAGTTTGTACTGGTTATTCAAGAGTTTATTCCGCAGTTACTGTCTTTTTCAGAAGAAGTGGTTGATTTGTTGGTTGAGCGTAACGCAACACCGCATCAGGTATTTATGGCTTCACGCCAGTTAATGTTAACTCAGCGTATTGAAAATAATATGAACCGGGTACTAGCCGGTGGTGAAGGTGCGGCCGCTGCGGCTGATCGATTTGGTCGAGACGCAGCACGTTTTGGCGCTATATTAGAGGCCATGTTGAAAGGCTCAAGAGCCTTACGTGTTAAGCAAATAAAGAATGAAGTTGTACGAATTAAGTTACGTGAAGTTGCGATGTTATTTAGTTCGGTATCCGATCACGTAGAAGCCATATTAGAGTTGTCACCTGACTTATTTGACGTTAAAAACTCAGCAGATGAAATTGAAGCATTAGGCGTTTTACTGTTAAGTGAAACAGAAGAGCTTGAGTCAGAAGTTATAGCGCATGGCTCCTTTCTTGAGCTGGTTCGTTGGGTTGGTATTGGTGCGGGTGGTTTAGCGGTTATCGTTATTATTATTGCCGGTGTGTTAATGGTACGTGACTCCGGTGAACGTGAGGATGCGGCACTCGAACAAAACAGACGAAATCAGCGCGCGATTTTACGATTGCTCGATGAAATGGCGAACTTAGCGGAAGGTGATTTAACCGTACACGCCACCGTAACCGAAGAAATAACCGGCGCGATTGCCGACTCGGTTAACTACGCCATCGACGCACTGCGATCACTGGTAACCACCATCAACTCTACTGCGGTGGAAGTGTCATCTGCGGCAGAAAAAACGCAGGCGACAGCAACGCGCTTAACCGATGCATCGGCCCACCAAGCGCGGGAAATTGCATCTGCATCCGCAGCGATCACCGATATGGCGGACTCAATGACCGCGGTATCCCAAGACGCAGAAGGCTCGGTGGACGTAGCGCATAAATCACTGGAAATTGCACAGAAAGGTGCGGGTATAGTACGTAAGAGTATTACCGGCATGGATACCATTCGTGAGCAAATCCAGGAAACATCGAAACGAATTAAGCGACTGGGTGAATCTTCTCAGGAAATCGGCGACATTGTTGGGCTGATCACAGAAATCGCAGATCAAACAAACATTCTCGCATTAAACGCTGCAATTCAGGCGTCTACCGCGGGTGAAGCAGGTCGTGGTTTCGCGGTGGTTGCGGACGAAGTACAGCGACTGGCGGAACGTGCCAGTAACGCGACCAAACAGATTGAAGCACTGGTTAAAACCATCCAGTCCGATACCAACGAAGCGGTAAGCTCGATGGAAGCGAGTACAACCAACGTGGTAAGCGGTGCGAAAATGGCCGAGGATGCGGGTGACGCATTGATCGAAATTGAAAATGTATCAGATGAATTGGCCGAGCTAATCACCGGTATTTCAACTTCTGCAAATAAACAGGCATCAGTAGCGAAGGATGTATCTAATACCATGAACGTTATTCAGGAAATCACCCTGCAAACGTCCGAAGGTACAGAAGAAACATCTGCCTCTATCGGTAACCTTAGTGTTCTGGCAAACGAATTACGTAAGTCAGTTGCCGGCTTCAAGCTGCCAGACAGCGACGAGCAGGTAGAAACAGTGATATTAAACGGTTAAAGGCCAGAGTTTGTCAGAGATGAAAACAGAGGATACTGTTGAATACAACTCGTTACGATGGGTTAAGAGAGAGCTAGACCTGATTTTACAGGAAGCTCAGGCTTCCTTGTCGGCGTATATTGAAGATAATGCGGCTGTTGATCGTTTGCATGAATCTGCTGAGCACCTGCATATGGTGCAAGGCACATTGCAGATGGTCGAGCTGTATGGTGCTGCGCAACTTGCTGAAGAAATGGAAAAAGTGTCTGAAGCGCTACTAAACGGCACTATTGATAAAGTGGATGATGCTTACGATGTATTAATGCGCTCCATGTTACAGCTACCAGACTACCTAGAAAGTTTACAGTCAGGTAGAAAAGACGTGCCAATGGTATTGCTGCCATTGCTCAATGATTTACGTGCATCACGCAATGCGCCTTTACTCTCTGAAAACGTATTATTTTTTCCTGATATCGAAACCGACGATAAGCTGGATGATGCACCTGTAGAAGCTGGCCAATTAGTGGCTAGCGCTAAAAAATTACGTCCCCATTATCAAGTTGGGTTACTTGGTTGGTTTAAAGGCCAAAAAGTCTCCGCTAGCTTAAAGCGCATCCTTGCGGTTTTAAGTGAACTAGAAAAAAAATCAGCACAGCCGTCTATTCGTCGAATCTGGTCAATTAGCGCCGCGCTTATTGAAGGTTTGGGTAAGAATGGTATCGACAGTAATGTCAGTATTAAAATGTTATTGGGTCAGGTTGACCGTAGCATTAAGCAGTTAATCGATACCGATGAAGATGCATTTGCTGAAGATGCGCCAAGTGATCTGCTTAAAAACTTGCTCTATTATGTTGCGCGAATCACAACCGACTCACCCCGCGTTATTGCCATAAAAAACACCTATCGCTTAAAAGAATTGTTGCCCGGCGATACCGAGCTAGAAGAAGCACGCTCTGGCATGGGCGGCTTGAATGCAGAATTATTGACTACCGTTTCATCAGGCATTCGAGAAGACTTGCTGGAAGTAAAAGATGCGCTGGAAATTTTTGTGCACAGTGAAGTGCAAGATATTGGTCGATTAAATAGCCTACCTGCACTGCTTTCAAAAATTGCCGACACCTTATCAATGTTGGGCTTAGGTATGCCACGTGAGCAGGTACTTGAGCAACAGCAAATCATTAGTAACATTATTTCTAATAAAGAAAATGCTACTGATGAGCTCATTATGAATATAGCCGGTGTACTACTGGCGGTTGAGTCTCAACTAAATAGCTTTATTGCAAGTCGCTCCAGCGTGAGTGAAGGGCAAGTTGTACATCGTGTTGGTGATCTTGCTGATATGCCAGAAAGCGAATACTTAGAAGTGCTTGCGGCGGTGATAGATGAGGCGCTGCAAGATTTTAATGATGCTCGATCAGCAATATTAAGTTACTTGGAAAATCCAGTAGATAAAAGTTTACTCGAGCTAGTATTGCAGCGTTTGACGGAAGTTGACGGTGCAATGTTTATGTTGCCGATTCAAAAATTAAAACATCAAACCGATGCCATTCGCAATTACGTTACTCAAGTAATGATTAATGCAGATCAGGTGCCGGATTCAGCAATACAAAATGATCTGGCCGATGTGGTAACCAGCATTGAATATTATCTGGAGGCTATTTTAGAAGGCCGCCCAGATATTGATCTCTCAATGAATTCAGGTAATAACGCGGCAGATAGGTTATTAGCCAGAGTCTCTGAGGTAGGTGTTGATGTTGCGCCAGAAAGTACAGAGACAGATAATTTAAAAGCAGATATAAGCATACCGGCTGATGAAATTGATGTTAAACCAGCAGCTGATATAGCAGAAGAACCTATCGTTGAAGATGCAAGTGAAGAAGCTGTCACCGAATCCACGCATGAAAATGAAGTAGAAGAAAATCGTTACATTATTTTAAGTGATGATGCCGACGAAGAAATTTTAGAAATATTTATTGAAGAAGCAATAGAAGAGCTTGCATCACTCAATGAACAAGTGCCTTTGTGGAAAAATGATAATGGAAATGAAGAGGCGCTAAGTACAATTCGCCGCTCATTTCATACATTAAAAGGCAGCGGCCGACTTATTGGTGCTGAATTAATTGGTGAATTCGCATGGAATTTTGAAAACATGTTGAATCGAGTGATAGATAAATCACTGCCATTGAACCAAGACGTTTTTGATATTTTAAATGAAGCGTTAGCGGTGTTGCCTCAGTTAATAGAACAATTAAAAGGTAACCGCGAGCCGATACCGAATATATATAAATTGATCGACAGGTCTGATGACTTGGGAAAGTGGAAAAAGCCGAAAATTGATGATAAACCGGCTGCAACTCAAACCTCATCTGATACACCACAGGGCACCGATGAGCTTGATGTAGGCCCAACAACGGAAATCGATGAATCTCAAACCATAGAGATATCTGAAGATGAGTTGATGGATGAAATTTCTGAAGATGAGCTTGAGCTAGGCATAGAGGAAGAGGCTTTAGAGCTTGAGCCTTTAACAGACGAGCAAGATGGCCTAGTTGATAATGTTGAAGACGAATTCAATATTGACTTAACGCAGGAATTAGAAGCATTACAAATTGCATCTTCTGATGACGAAAGTAATTCTAATTTAGATGATGGGTTACTGGATAATATTTCCTTAGACGATATTTCACTAAGCGACGACTCGCTAGAGAAAGAGCTTGCTGATGATGCAGCACTGAGTAACGAAAAGCTCTCGGAAGACACGCTACAAATTCATATAGACCCCGTTCTTTTTGATATTTTCAAAGATGAATCAGAGGGACACCTTCAACAAATAAGCAAAATGCTTGAACAGCACCGTTCAGGAAGTACACCGCTATCAGCAAATGCCGTATTGTTGCGAGCGCTACATACGTTATATGGAAGTGCAAGAACCGCAGAGGTTGATGAAATTGCAGAGCTGTGCGGCAGTCTTGAAAAATACGTGCGCTTGTATCTCGAGACAGAAGATCTAAATATATCTGAATCAGGTGTGAAATTAATTGATGATGTGAGTAATAAAGTCACCATCATGTTAAAGAGCCTAGAAGAAAAAAGTCAGCTGCTTGAAACCGATGATATTTTACTAAAACGCATAAAAGATTTAAGCGAAGAAAAACAACTAGCGGTGTCGGAATTAAGTGATGCTGTAGAAGTCGATTCAACACAGAATGATGGCAATACAAATTTAGCCGCTTCTCAAAATACAAATGAAAAGCCAGCAGAAATTGAAGAGTCACTAGTCAGTTACTCAGATGTTGATGATGAGCTAGTTGAAATATTTCTTGAAGAAGCCGAAGAGTTACTCGACAACTGTGAAAATAGCTTACAGCGTTGGAACTCAAATAATGAAGACGAAGAAAGTGTTCAAGACTTGCAGCGCCATTTGCATACCCTAAAGGGTGGCGCTCGAATGGCGGATTTAAGCCCAGTGGGTGATTTAACTCACGCGCTTGAGTCACTTGTTTTATCGGTTAATAGCCGGGAAGTGCCCTTTAATCGCGGTATTTCCAATGTACTTCACGATGCTTTAGATCAGCTATCTGACATGCTAACTAAAGTAAAAAATAGAGAACCACTTTCTTCTGCTAACTCAATGGTGTCGCTTATTGATGACATTAGAGAGGGAAAAAAAACTTTAAATGACGCAGATTTTTCTGATGAAGCGCCAATAACGCTAGACGTTGATGAATTAGAGACTAACCAAGAAGCCAGCGCAGTAGAAGGTATTGATGTAAAAATTGCAGCAACCGATGATGAAAATACTTTTGAAGTAGAGTTGTCAGAAGAAGCGGTATTATCTGAAGAGTTTGAAATAGTAGAAGATAATGCAGATGAGATTGATTTAGACGAAGTTGAAGCAATTGCAACTCATTCACCGGCTGATCAAAGTGATGAGCTGGTATTTGATGAAAACACTAATTATGAAATCGAGATAAACGCAGATTCTTTAGCAGAAAATGTGACCGAATCAGATGACCACGTTTTGGTTAGTGTCGCCGATGATGATGTGACAAGGCTACCTTCTGATATTGAAGAAGCTCAGCCTACAGCCCAAGAAAAAACATCTCAAATAGAATCGGATACGTCCAATTTTATTCTAGAAAAAACAGATGTCCCCCAAGAAAAAATTCAACCAGAACAAAAAGATCCAATTGCAACAGAGCAAGTTCGTGTTCGTTCAGACTTGCTAAATGAACTGGTTAATCATGCGGGTGAAGTGAGTGTTTATCATGCACGCATGGGTCAGCAAATTACCAACTTCTCATTTAACCTCTCTGAAATGAACCAAACCGTTATTCGTTTGCGCGAACAATTGCGTCAGTTATCAAATGAAACTGAGGCACAAATACTCTCGCGTTATGAAAAAGAATCAGATCAGTATGATGAAGATTTTGATCCACTAGAAATGGATCGATTTTCAACCATGCAACAAATATCACGCAGCTTACAAGAAACCGTTGGTGATATTGAAAGTATTAAAGATTTGCTCGCAGAAGAAGTGCGCGATTCTGAAACCTTATTATTACAAGAGTCTCGTGTTAGTACAGAATTGCAAGAAGGCTTAATGCGCACGCGCATGGTTCACTTTGGTGGGTTGGCATCTAGGCTGCGTCGAATTGTTCGCCAAACAGCACGTGAATTAGAAAAAGAAGTTGAGCTGGAAATTATTGGTGAAACATCAGAAGTTGACCGAACCGTTTTAGACAGAATAGTTGCGCCACTAGAACACATGCTAAGAAATGCCGTATCTCACGGTATTGAAAAAACGGATGAAAGACTAGCCGCAGGCAAAAACGAAGTCGGTGCGCTTAAAATTATCGTCGATAGAGAAGGCGCCGATGTGGTGATAACGGTATCGGATGATGGGCGTGGAATCGATGTGGCGGCGATTCGTAAAAAAGCCATTGAAAAAGGCATGCTTAAAGTCGATAGTAAAATTAGCGACCGTGATGTATTGCAATATATTATGGAAGCAGGATTTAGTACGGCAGAAGAAATTACACAGGTGTCAGGTCGTGGTGTTGGCATGGATGTGGTTGATAGTGAAATTAAACAACTCGGCGGCGTACTTGAAATCGACACAATTCAAGGCAAGGGCACAACATTTAAAGTGCGCTTGCCATTAACATTGGCAATTAACCATGCGCTTTTAGTTAATGTTGGTGAAGATATTTTTGCGGTTCCGCTAAATAGTATTGAAGGCGTAGTGCGCTTATCGGGGCCAGAATTACAACAGTTTTATGACAGTGGTGAAAGTAATTATCAATTTGCTGGCAGTGAATTTGAATTAAAACATTTGGGGTCAATATTAACCGGCGAGCAGCCAGACTATTCACGCTCGGGGCAGCTCTTTCCAGTATTGCTCGCAAAAACCGGTGATCAAAGTGTTGCACTGCATGTCGATGAATTAATTGGTCGACGTGAAATTGTGGTAAAACCTGTCGGTGCTCAAATTAGCACGGTGCGAGGGATTTCTGGTGCGACTATTTTAGGTGATGGTCGTGTAGTTATTATTTTAGAAATGAACTCACTGGTATTAGGTGATTCCTTATTCCACATTTCAGATGCTGAAGATGAAGAAGTAAGCGGTGGAGATATTGCGCAGGTAGAAGAGCAGTTAGAAACTATTGTGATGGTTGTCGATGACTCCATCACTATACGTAAAGTTACCGAACGTATGTTAACGCGCCATGACATGAAGGTAATAACGGCTAAAGATGGCATAGATGCTATTTCGCAACTTCAAGAAATTAAGCCAGATGTTATGTTGCTGGATATTGAAATGCCAAGAATGGATGGCTACGAAGTGGCAACACATATTAGAAACGATTCACGTCTTGCTGATTTGCCCATCATTATGATTACCTCACGAAGTGGCGCTAAACACAAAGATAAAGCCATGGAAATTGGTGTTAATAAATATATGGGTAAGCCATTCCAAGAAGACGAATTACTTGAAAATATCCATGAGCTGATTGACTAATGTCTGAAGAAATAAAATGTGTTGTGCTAACCATTAATGAGGCTGAATTATTATTGCCAAATGCGGCAGTGGCCGAAATAATTCCGATTAAAAATATTATTAATGTCGCTAACAAACCCGCTTGGATGTTGGGTTACTTAGATTGGCGGGGACAATCTGTGCCATTGGTTTCATTTGAAACATTAGGTGGAGTACGGATGCCGAGTTTGGCAACCGGTTCGGTGAAGGCGGCAGTGTTATTTTCTATTGGTGAAGATAAAAATTTTCCCTATTTGTCTATTTTGATACAAGGTGCCCCAGCAGTTATTAAAGTTAAACCGAGTGACTTAGTTGTTAATAAAGAAGAAATTTTGCATCCTGCAATTGATAGCCAAGTAATGATGGCAGATGGAAGTTACAGTATTATTAATATTGAACAATTAGAACAAATTGTTAAAAAGGTTGTCACGCATTAATTTTTTAGCTGCTCGTTAAACTATTTTTGAACAAATTTTTAATTATCTAAATATCTCCCCATAAAATTTGTGCAGCGGTAATCGCCGCTAAAGCCGCCGTTTCTGTGCGCAATATCCGCGGCCCAAAATTCACATCAATAAAGTTTTTTTCTGCTGCCTGCATAATTTCATTTTCAGAAAGCCCACCCTCTGGGCCAATTAAAATTTGAATATTAGTTTGCGTATTTAAGTGTTGAATTTTTGTATTAGAAAGTGGGTTAAGTAAAATATTAGTGCTGTCAGTTGTGGTATTAATTGCATCAGAAAAATGACAAATAGAATTTATTTTAGGCATATAAGCACGCCCAGATTGTTCGCATGCTGCTATTGCAATGGCATTCCAATGCTGGAGTTTTTTTTGTGCTTTATCATCTTTAAGGTTAACAACAGTGTGCTCAGTAATGACAGGGGTGATGCTGGTGACGCCAAGCTCGATAGATTTTTGAATCACAAAATCCATGCGGTCACCTTTTGAAATGCCTTGCAGTAAATTAATACTCAAGTTAGATTCAGTTTTAGTTTCCACAGGGCTTTTAATATGGGCAATAGCGCGTTTGCCAATAATTTCAAGTGTCGCAATAAACTCGTCACCTTCGCCATTAAACAAATTAAAATTAAAATTGTTTTTAAGGCGAAGCACTTTAATAAGGTGGTTGCTAGATGATTTGTCGAGCTCATAAGCCGTGTCCGCATTAAACTCGCCAGCTTGATAAACTCTTATAAATTTCATTCAAACAAATAATCTCAAACTAGCGCTTGAGATTATTCCAAATGCGCAGTGTTGCTTCAGATTGATTCATAGAATAAAAGTGTAATCCCGGTGCACCAATGTCTAATAATTTTTGAGACATTTCAGACACAAAATCAGCACCAAAATCTTTAATTGAATCGACATCATCACCATAAGATTCTAATTTTTTTCTTAGCCACTGCGGTATTTCTGCACCACACATATTAGAGAAGCGAGCTAAATTACTAAAGTTAGTAATGGGCATAATGCCGGGAGTGATAGGTATGTCTAAGCCGGCTTTTTCGCAACTATCAATAAAGTAAAAATAACTATCAATATTATAAAAGTATTGAGTAATAGCGGAATTTGCGCCCGCTTTTACCTTAGTTATAAAATGTTGTAAATCTTTTACGGCATTTTCAGCTTGCGGATGAGTCTCAGGGTAGGCGGCAACTTCAAGATGAAAATGGTCATTATAATTATTTCGAATAAAACTAACTAACTCATTAGCATTATTAAAATCACCTTGTGAAAAAGTACCAGATGGCATGTCGCCACGCAAAGTGACAATGCGGTTTATGCCTAGCGTTTTATAACTATCTAGTATTTCTGTTAACTGCTCTTTGCTAGAGCCAATGCATGAAAGGTGTGGTGCAACATCGCAACCGGTGCTGTGCTTTATTTTAGTGACCGCGTTAAAAGTTGTTTCACGAGTGGAGCCGCCGGCACCAAAGGTAACAGAAAAAAAATCAGGATTTATTTTTTCATTAAGTGTATCAGCAGTATGAAAAAGCTTATCCATGCCCTTGTCAGTTTTAGGCGGAAAAAATTCACAGCTAAATTTTTGTTTTAGTTTTTGTTGGGATTCCATACATAAAACCTGTAGTGATCTAATCTTTTGATAAAGCCCCCCTCTTTGATTAAGAGGGGAATGTTACATGTAACAATCTAATAAAATTAGTAATAATGATTAGTAATAATAATTAGTAGCGATAATGCTCAGCTTTATATGGGCCTTCAACCGGAACATTAATATAATCTGCCTGTTCCTGTGAAAGTTCAGTTAAGTGAACGCCAATTTTAGTTAAGTGTAAACGGGCAACTTTTTCATCAAGCTGCTTAGGCAAAATATAAACTTTGTTTTCATAAGCTTGCGCATTAGTGAAAAACTCAATTTGAGCCATTACTTGATTAGTAAACGATGCCGACATGACAAAGCTTGGGTGGCCCGTTGCGCAACCTAAATTAACTAAGCGACCTTTTGCAAGAATAATAATTTTCTTTCCATCAGGAAAAATAACGTGATCAACCTGCGGCTTAATTTCTTCCCACTCATATTTTTCCAGTGAAGCAATATTAATTTCAGAGTCGAAGTGACCAATGTTACAAACAATCGCTTCGTTCTTCATCGCTTCCATGTGGTGGTGGTCAATTACATTTAAGTTACCGGTAGTGGTAACAAAAATATCACCCATGTTTGCCACTTCATTTAAGTCAACAACACGGTAACCTTCCATTGCTGCTTGTAATGCACAGATAGGATCAATTTCTGTCACCCAAACGGTTGCACCCATACCTTTGTATGCTTGTGCACAACCTTTGCCTACATCACCATAACCGATAACCACACAAATTTTACCCGCGATCATTACATCGGTTGCACGCTTAATGCTGTCGATTAATGATTCACGACAGCCGTATAAATTATCGAATTTAGATTTTGTTGCTGAATCGTTTACATTCATTGCGGGGAATAATAATTCACCTTTTTCCTGCATTTCATATAAACGGTGAACACCGGTTGTGGTTTCTTCGGTTACGCCTTTAACGCTACCGGCAATATCACCCCAAACGGTCTCGCCCGATTTTATGGTACGACGTAAAACGTTAAGCACTTCTTTATATTCTTCGTTGTCGTCATCTTTAGTTGCTGGTACTGCACCGGCTTTTTCAAACTCGACGCCTTTGTGTACTAATAAAGTTGCATCGCCACCATCATCTAAAATCATATTTGGGAGTTCGCCGTTTGGCCACATTAGTGCTTGTTCAGTACACCACCAATATTCTTCAATGGTTTCACCTTTCCATGCAAAAACTGGAATGTCTTTTGCTGCGATAGCTGCTGCGGCATGATCTTGGGTTGAGAAAATATTACACGAAACCCAACGCACACTTGCACCTAAATCAACCAGTGTTTCAATTAACACAGCAGTTTGAATTGTCATGTGAATACTGCCCATAATACGGCAGCCTTCTAATGGTTTTTTGCCCGCGTATTCTTCACGCAGTGCCATTAAGCCCGGCATTTCAATTTCGGCTATCGAAATTTCTTTACGGCCCCAATCGGCCAGTGACATATCGGCTACTTTGTAATCTGTAAAATTGCTCATGTTTTTATTCCTAAATTTATTTAAATATAAGTCATCCCCGAATGCTTGTGTCGGGGATCTAGTGTCTTTAATGCTATCGAAGCCACTGGATTCTCGATAAAGCATTCGGGAATGACGGATTGTTTTGTTTTTTGGATATAACGGTTAAATACCGGCCGCGTCTTTTAACGCATCAGCTTTATCGGTACGTTCCCAAGTAAAATTATCTTCGGTACGACCAAAGTGACCGTAAGCTGCAGTGCTTGCATAAATGGGGCGCAGTAAATCTAGCATCTGAATTAAGCCTTTTGGTTTAAGATCAAAATGCTCGCGCACTAATTCTTCAATGCGGCTGTCATCAATTTTTCCAGTACCAAATGTTTCAATGGAAATTGAAGTGGGTTCAGCAACACCGATAGCATAAGAAACTTGAATTTCGCATTTATCCGCTAAGCCCGCAGCCACAATATTTTTAGCAACATAACGGCCCGCATACGCAGCAGAGCGATCCACTTTTGATGGGTCTTTGCCCGAAAATGCACCGCCACCATGACGAGCCATGCCGCCATAAGTATCCACAATAATTTTACGACCGGTTAAGCCGCAATCGCCAACGGGGCCACCAATCACAAAATTACCGGTTGGGTTGATGTGGAATGTAGTGTCGGCGTTAATTAAAGATGCGGGCAAAACTGGCTTAATCACTTCTTCCATAATGCCTTCACGCAATGCGCTTAAGCTAATGTCGGGAGAGTGTTGGGTAGATAAAACTACCGCATCAATGCCAACCGGTTTGCCATCTTCATAACGAAAAGTCACCTGACTTTTTGCATCTGGGCGCAACCAGTTAAGGGTGCCATTTTTGCGTACTTGCGCTTGGCGCTTAACCAATGCGTGTGCATAAGTGATGGGGGCCGGCATTAATACATCGGTCTCATTACAGGCATAGCCAAACATTAGGCCTTGGTCGCCAGCACCCTGTTCTAAATCATCGCCTTCGCCTTCGTTAACGCCCATGGCGATGTCGGGAGATTGTTTATCGATAGAGGTGATAACCGCGCAGGAGTCCGCATCAAAGCCCATTTCTGAGCTGGTGTAGCCAATATTGCGCACGGTGTTGCGCACGATGTCCTGCATATCTACCCAGGCTTCGGTGGTGATTTCACCAGATAGCACTACCATGCCGGTATTAATTAAGGTTTCACAGGCTACCCGCGCTTTTGGATCTTGCTCAAATATTGCATCTAAAATGGCGTCCGAAATTTGGTCGGCAACTTTATCGGGATGACCTTCCGATACAGATTCAGATGTAAATAAGTGATTTTTAGACATATTGCAATTCCTCGATACTAAAAACTAGTCGGCCTAAAAAAGCGATATGAGTGAATCGGAAAAGGTGATTCTGTCGAATGCGTGATTCGTGCTCATTAACTTAGCTAATTTAGTAACTAATAAAATGAGCGCCGTTGAAAGTAAATGCACCAAGCCTGACAGAGATATCTGCTGCAGCGCTCCTTAGTGCGGACAGGGATTATAGTTCAAACAATTAAAAATGGCTAATTTAGCGGGCAATTTTTTGGTGGCAGGTTTGATGTGTAAAAATAATGCGGTGTTTATGCCGTTTGTTGTTTAAGCATAGCCATCACAACTTCAGATTCAGACAGGATGTTCTCAAGTTGTTTTTCTAATAAATTAAGCAAGCCTAAAATACCATTCATGGGGGTGCGAATTTGGTGGCTAATATTCGCCATAAAATCGGCTTGTTTATGGCTTAGTATAAGCACCCATCGTGGCTTTTTTGCATATCTATTTCGGCTTGCTTTCTAAGGCTTATATCGTGCAGGTAAATAATATAAATGGCATGATTAATTTATGAGATGGCTTGAGTTTAGAATAAAAAAATTCAAATATCTGAAATTTATAAAGCTATTTTTATTAACACAAAGAAAGCTTGTGAATGAGGGCAGTTGATGGGCTACAGAGTATAAAGCGTAGTGAGCTCGGCTTTTTCGTTGTCGCTTAATGGCTCTAATTTACTTTTGTTGAGCAATTCTTGCATGCGAATATCATGGTGTTTTTTTAATAATTTGGCAAAGGCATCGTTGAGTGAGGCGAGGTGTGTATCGGCAGGTGCTTCTGGAATATCCAATTGCATTAGCTTATTAATAACATTGGCACCTTCGGTGTCGCGCCAGCGTTCTAATAAAATAGATGGAGACTGTGCATTGGTTTGTAAAATGGTGTTATGAATTTGAATTAATAAATGTAAACCGGGTAGCTCAGCGCTGAGCAATACTTCAGGAAGCGGGCAGCTTTTTGCTAAGCTTGGGTGTTGTAATAGCAGGGCTATTGCCATGCGTGTTGGGGTCATGCTTATTTGGTGCTTGGGTAATAGTGTTTGCTGGGCATGCATATTTTGTTGGGCAAGGGGTGACTCGGGAATATGCTGCTGCAAGTGATTGCTAGATAAGCCAATGGTTTTGGATAGCTGATTAATTAATAAATCTTTAAATACGCCATCGGTAATTTTACTAATTAAAGGCTTGGCTTTTTCCGATAAACGCCCGCAGCCATCGGCGGTGCTTAAATCTAAATCGACGGCTAAATGATCGAGTAAAAAATCCGCCAAGGGGGTGGCTTGATTTAAGCGTTGCTCAAATGCTTGCTGGCCTTCTTGGCGCACTAATGTATCTGGGTCTTCGCCATCGGGTAAAAATAAAAAGCGTGCTTGCACACCATCACGTAAAACCGCTAATGAATTTTCGAGCGCACGCCATGCGGCTTTTTTACCTGCCGCATCGCCGTCGTAACAAAAAATTAATTCCGGCACGATGCGAAACAATTTAGAAATTTGAGTGCTGGATGTTGCGGTGCCTAACGTGGCAACCGCATAACGAATGCCGTGTTGGGCAAGCGCCACCACATCCATATAGCCTTCAACAATAATGATGCGCTGTAAATCTTTTAGCGCTTGGCGCGCTTCATATAAACCGTAAAGTTCTTCGCCTTTATGAAACACAGGGGTTTCAGGTGAGTTTAAATATTTGGGCTCGCCCTTGTCTAAAATGCGCCCGCCAAAACCAATGGTGCGGCCACGCCGGTCACGAATTGGAAACATAATGCGGTCGCGAAACCGGTCGTAAAATTTTTGTGGATTATCGTCGGGGCTAATGCTTAAGCCCGATTTAATACAGGCGGTTTTGCCTTCGCTGCTATTGCCTAACGGGGCGCTAATAAAATCCCAGCTATCGGGGGCATAACCCATTTGAAAATCTTTAGCAATTTCGCCACTTAAGCCGCGCTGCTTTAAATAGTCGACGGCACGGGGGGTTTGTTTTAATTCGCTAGAAAATGCCTCGGCGGCTTTTTCTAAAACCGCATAAAGTGGTTTTTTATCATCTTGCTGTGGGGTGAAGTTGCCCTGTTCGCGGGGCACATCAATATGGTATTCGGCGGCCAGCACCTCAATGGCATCCACAAAATCGAGGCGCTCGTATTCCATAATAAAACCCAGTGCGGTGCCATGAGCGCCACAGCCAAAGCAGTGATAAAACTGTTTGTTTTGGCTAACCGTAAACGATGGGCTTTTTTCATTATGAAACGGGCAGCAGGCAATATGTTCTTTGCCGCGCTTTTTTAAGGCCACGCGCGAGTCCACCACGTCGACAATGTCAGCGCGGTTAATTAGGTCATCGATAAATTGTTGGGGGATGCGGCCAGCCATTAGTGTATTTTGCCATAGAGCGGCGGGCTTAGCGAAAGACTATTGCCAATAGTTGTGTATAAAAAGGCTTTGTATAAAAAATCGTCGTTCTCGAATGCTGGTGTCGGGAACCCAGTGACTCTAAAGTGTGCAAATTATTCGTGAGTGATATTAGTTTTGCTATTTGATTGCGATTCAAGTAATTGGCGAGATTGGATCATCACTAATTTTAGCGCATCAATATAAGGCACCACGCCATTTTCAATCATAATTTTACGGCCTTGGCGGCTGTGAGCAAATTTTATGAAATCTTTTATTTGTCTTAAATTTTTACTTTGCGGATTATAAGTAATGAATAGCGGGCGATATAAAACATACTGACCTTTTTTGATTGAATCATAATTTGGTTGCTTATCATTTAGGCTTAAAATTTTAACTTTTCTTAAACGTGCGCTGCTTACGCCGGTAATGGCAACCGCATTTACATTTGCCATTACACCCTTTTCAATGGGGCCGCTGGATTTAAATAATTTCGCAGTGGGGAAATCTTTATTAATATCAGAAAAAATAAGTGAGCGAATAGAATAACCCACGCCAGATATTTTGCCTTTGCGGGCATATAAATTAATGGGTGCATCATTGCCGCCAACTGTTTTCCAATTAGTAATTTTACCGGAGTAAATGCCTTTAACCTGATCGAGGGATAAGTTTTCAACCGGATTATCTGGGTGCGTAATTACCGCTAAGGCATCCCAAGCAACCGGCTCAAAGCCGACCTTTTTTTCTGCCGAATTACCGGGTAAATAATAGCGGCAAGAGCCACCAAAATCGGCTTCTTGTGCCGATATATCGCGTATACCACGGGTAGCACCGCCTCCCTGTAAGTTAATAGTAATGTTATTTTTTTTGCTGTAGGCTTCGGCCAAGCGAGTCATATAAGATTTTTTACTGATGCCGCAACCAACCCAATTAAGAATATCTTGAGAGCTGTTTACTTGAGAATATAGTGTGCTTGAATATAAGACGAAAAGGAAAGCACTAATGTGAGTTAAAAAAAACTTCATGTTTTATAGCCTCAGTATTTATATAAACAGATTAAAATTAATAACAGGTGTTAATGTCATTTGGGTGTACACGACGGGGAAAAACCGTAATTTATATAAACAGAAAATTAAGCGTATTTTATTATATTTTTATATAGAGTTAGATTTATACCAGTTTATGGCGATGATTTGAAGCGCCAGTTGATTTATATATTGTTTTTTAAAAGTACCTCCCTCGAATGAGGGAGGTAAACGCTTCCATTTTTTCTTAGTTATTTAGGGCTATTTAGAAAATGGCGAGTAGTTGGAGTGATAGTCTGTCGTCAAGTGCATCTGCAATTTGGTTTGGTCCCGCCGCCGCTGGGAAACCTGGAGCATCCATATTACGTATTTCATAGTTGACCGTCACGCGAGTTTTCTTATTAAAGAAGTACTGCATTCCAAGTGTTACCGTATCAAATACACGCTCGTTAGTTGCGGCACCTTCAGTCGCACGATTCAATACATCATAACGAAGATCCAGCTCTAACTTAGGTATAATCTTGTAACCGAAATCAACATAGTAACCATCTGATTTGTTGTTGGTTAATACATTTAATGATGCAGTTGCTGAGTTGGCATTGTTTCTGGCTCCAGGAACCGCGCCGCCATCTGAGCCGTTAAAGATCATGCCATCCGCTGTCATGTATTCTGCCGCTGCACGATATTTTCCTCTTAGGAATGTGAGGCCTAAGCCATTACGAGTACGGTTATACACGCCTGCACCGCCTGTGTCACCTGCGCCAGTAAGCGTGCGTTTGCCATCTTGTTGCCAAGCAAACATCTTCAAATCTTGACGACGCGCGCCTTTACCACCAAACACGAGAGTAGACGACCAGTAAAGATAGGTTTCTTTATTGTCGTCGTTATCGCCAAAATTAATGCCATTGCCATTGCCATACATTACCGCGTAGCTGTGTTCCCAGTCATTAACCTTGAAAATATCAAATACCTGAACACCTGTATCACGAAAGGCGCCAACAGACTGAGCTGGGACATTAAGTCCGGTGCCTGTACCATCACCGGGGAGGTAGCGCTCCAACATCATCTGATCAGTCATGCTAGTGAAGTTGACGTAGTTGAATACATGAATCGCCTGTAAACCTTCTTCTGCAGTAGGGGTTTTAAATAAACCCACTCGAATGCGAGCGCCTGGAATATGGTTTAACGTAATGCTGGCATCGGTAGTAGCTACGCCGGTTTTACCCAGTTTTGTAATGCCGTTGTTACCAAATTCAGTTAGGAAGAAGTAGTTAACTTTGTCATCAAGGGGGAAGCCAGTACCACGAACACCGATACGAGCACGGCGAATATTAAATGATTCAGTTGATGTGTTATCGGGCTTAATCATGTTAGGCGCCATGTTTTGACCGCTCCATGGGCCCACAGGAAGTTTAGTGCCGCTAGTGCTCTGATACTCTGGCTGAATAAATCCCCAAACTTTTGCACGTGCAGCTGACCCAGGTTTTTCAGTACCCTGTAGTGCCAGCCAGTTAGCCGCATACGCTTGTGGCACGGCAACGGTTAAGCCAGCAAGTAATAATATTTTTTTTATGTTCATTCTCATGTTTCCTCTTTAATCAATTATGGCTTAACCAGCGTGTAGCCCTGGTCTATTAGGTCGATAATGCGGACAACGCCAGCACTAACCGGCTTGGCTTGGGGTAATAATTTTGGTTGGTGGCCGAGTTGTTTGCTAAACGCTTTAATGGTGTTTTGGCAAGCAGAAAACTGCACGCCAGAACCACTTAAGCCGCTAATACGTCCTTTGTTGCTGTTGCCATCCATCAGCAGGCGCAAGCCTGGGCCGAATGCAACAATTTCTACATCTATTTTGTCTTGGCCATAATGTTTAATGAGGTTGCTGGCCACATTTAATACCAGTGTTTGTTTAAACGGGTTAGGGTCACTTATTTGCAAAACAACGCGTTTTTCAGCAAACGGCTTGGACTCTTTATCGGCAAACACAGACAGTGATGTCAGGGTTAGCAGTAGAGCTAATATTAGTGTAGTTAATTTCATTTAAGTTATAACCTCCTCAGGTTAATTTGTTGTGAGTTTAAAGAGAGATGTTGGCGGGATAAAAAATATTCCAATAAAATTAATAAATTCAATAGGTTAGAGTTTTATTAAATTAGAATAATCTAACGAACTGTTTTTTTGTGTATGTTTTGGAATAAAAACAAACTGAATAACATCTGATATTATTAGTAGCTTATGAAACGTGTAAAATAGAGTGTGTCTGTGAATATTTTTAAACTGGCCTGCCGCAAGGTGGCACTAGTAAAGCGTATTGAAGGTAGTCGTTCTAAGCTTTATCGAATGGCGTATGCATGGTCGCATGATGCGATGTTATCGGATGATTTAGTGCAAGAGGCACAAATGCTGGCGTTACAAAAAATAGAGCAATTAAAAGATGAGGCTGCATTTGATGGTTGGATTTACACCATATTAAATAATGTGTGGTTAGGTTATTTACGTAAAAGTCGGCCTTGTGAAGATATTGAGTGCGTCGTGGTTGTAGATAACATAACACCAGAGCATGAAATGTTAGTTTGCCAAATAGACTTTATGGTACGCGATGCGGTGTCGAGTTTGCCCAATGCGCAGCGCCAAGTGGTGAGCCTAATTGATTTAGAGGGCTTAAGTTACAGCGAGGTCGCAAATATACTACAGGTACCCATTGGAACGGTGATGAGCAGATTAAACCGAGCCAGAGGCGCATTAGGTAAAGCCATTAATAAAAATAGAATGCAGCAAGAAAGTGTGTCCCGATCCATTTATACATCACAGGAGAGATCCACTCAAAATAAATTAAGAGTGGTGAAATAAAGATGAAATTTTCAGCAGAAATGATTAGCGCTTATGCAGATGGTGAATTGCAGGGCAGTGAAAAAACAGAATTCGAAAATGAACTGCAAAATGATGCAGAACTACAACAAGCCGTAGAGGATGTGCGTGCGCTAAAACTACAGTTACAAAAAACTTATCAAAATGTTGTGCCACCAGCAAAGCTCCAATATTCAACCAGTAACTATCGCTATGCCATGTATGCGGTGTTTTTTGTGTTAACGTTTACGGTTGGCTGGTTTAGTGGCGGCATGCATTCAGCAACAGAAAATTTAGCGCAATCTAATATTATGAATCCCAGTATGAAAAAAATAGTAGAACAACCGGGTAAATATATTTTACACATTAGTGTGCGCGATAAAGCTAAATATAAACAAACGCTAGATCAAGCTGAATTGTTAATGGCAAATTATCAAAGTAAAGAGCAAAACATTCAGCTAGAAATTATTGCGAATGCAGGTGGTTTAGATTTATTTCGTGAAGATGTTTCACCTTATGTTCAACGGGTTAAACAACTGCAAGATCGTTATCCCAATATTAAGTTTATTGCTTGCAGTAATGCAGTAGCACGCCTGCGCGAAAGAGGTGAAGAAGCTAATTTAATTAATTCGGTGCATCAAGGTGCAACGGCTATAGACCAAGTTGTTAAACGTGTGCATCAAGGTTGGTCGTATATTAAAATTTAAAGTTTGTTGTAGTGTATAAGTTTTAAAAAAGGCTGGCCAATATTGGCTGGCCTTTTTATATTTGCTAACAGAGTAATATGTAGGTGCGAATTTATTCGCACCTATTGTTAGATATAAATGAGCCTATTTTCCAACTGCAATATTGGTTAATTTATTAAGCGCCTCTGTCATTTTATTTTCAATTTTTTTACGCTCAGTTATGTTATGGCGTTTTGTAATATAAGCTGGGTCGTTATAGCTTAGCCAAACCTTGCCATTTTTATCTTCCCATGCCAATGCTTTCATGGGTAAGTCGATGCCCGATGTTTGCTTTGAAGTAAACAGATGGCTGCCAAGTTTTGGGTTTCCAAATAATAATAATTCAGTCGGTCTAAGTTGAATGCCTGCACTTGCTGCACGTTCGCTATGGCTCCAGCGCGTAACAATGGTGATGCCTTTCTTTTTTAAAATATTTTCTAATCGATTAATAGTTTCATTTACAGTGTAATTGCTTGCCTTAGTGATTAATCCATCAGGGTTGGCCGCAGACAAACATGGGGTTAACAGCAGGGTAATAAAGGGTAGAGTTGAAATAATTAACTTATGCATAGTTGTTCCTTGTTTACAGTTTGAATACGATGATGTAAAAATAGTTTAGCAAATTTTTAATGAATAAAAATTATAAAGAACTTGATGATGAATAAATGCGAAATAATAGGGAATTATGGAATAAAAATGAATTCGCTCTCGTCCTTATATTGATAATTAAAAATATAAAACAAACCATTGGAGATTAATATGAAGAAAAGTGCAACATTAATAAACGCCTTGTTTATATCGCTATTGCTGATTTTTTTATCAGCAACCGCTAATGCAAAAGATGCTGGTCATGGGCATGATTATCGGACATTTCATGTGAATGGTAAGATTGACTACGGAAAAATTGAAGATTCCTATTCATCAGATTTAGTGATGTATTTAGCCGGCAATCAATTTATGGTAATGGAAGAGTTAATTAAAGATTTTCAATCTAAAAACAAAAACATTAAAACGGTTTATGTTGAAACAATTCCCCCCGGCCAAATTCTAAAAAAACAGTTATTAAAACAGGGTAAAATTAATGGTAAAAAAACATCAATGAATCCTGACTTGTATGCAAGTGTCAATATAAATCATTTAAAAAAGTTAAATAAAAAAGGTTTGATGGATAAGCATATTGTTTATACGCATAATAAGCTTGAATTAATGGTGGCAAAAGGCAACCCTAAAAATATTAAAGGCGCGGCAGATTTAGGTCGCGATGATCTTGTGCAGTCACACCCCAACCCTTTAACCGAAGGTATTTTTAAATTTTACGGCAGTGAAATGTTAAAAGATTTAAATATTCACGGAAAAGTAACCGGCGGGAAAAAGTGTAAAAAGTGTTGGGCTGTCCCACAAAAAACCTGGTTCACCGCAAGGCATCATCGCGAAACGCCTTTCCGTATAGAAAACAATCAGGCCGATGTGGGTATAGTTTGGACGACCGAAGTGGCACACGCTAAAGCGGAAGGTCGCAAGATTGATGGCGTTGCGATTAAAGCGCCGTTGAATAAACAGGATAAAGTGGCTTATGCCATTGGTATAATGAGAAAGGGCAAAAATCAGGAAAATGCCGCTACATTTTTAGCGTATCTTGCAACAGATAAAGCGCAGAAAATTTATCAATCTTATGGTTTTGTTGCAGCAACTAAAGATGCGTTAAAAGTTAAGAGTTTTTAAGTTGACTGCATGTCATAGCTGACAAACAAAAGGGCGCTTCATAATTATGAGGCGCCCTTTTGTAGGCTCTAATTTATTTCGAACAAGTAGTGAGAAATATGTAAATGAATTGCACCTACTTTAAAAAGTTATCAATTTCTTCAGCCGCTTGGCGACCTTCATTAATTCCCCAAACCACTAAAGATTGCCCACGGCGACAATCACCCGCAGCATAAACGCCTTCAACGCTAGTGGCATATTTTCCATATTCGGCCTGATAATTTGAACGCTCGTCGTAAGCAATTTCTAAGGCATCACTGACATAATGTTCAGGGCCGGTAAAACCCATGGCGAGTAAAACTAAATCTGCCGGCCAGATTTTTTCAGAGCCTGCAACTTCTTGCATTTTCCATTGACCGGTTTCTTCGTCACTTTGCCATCCAACATTAATTGTTTTAACGCTGCCAATATTACCGTCTTTACCTGTGAAACCTTTGCTTAATATGCAGTAAGTGCGCGGGTCTTTACCCTGCACTTTTGCTGCTTCTTCGTGGCCGTAATCAACACGATAAATATGCGGCCATGCGGGCCACGGGTTATTTTCTGCGCGGGCTTCAGGTGGCGTTGGCATTAACTCAAAGTTAACTACCGATTTACAACCGTGGCGCAACGATGTGCCGATGCAATCTGTGCCGGTGTCGCCGCCGCCGATAACTACAACGTGTTTATCTTTTGCAGAAATATAATTGCCATCTTCTAAATTTGAATCTAATAAACTTTTTGTATTTGCGGTTAAAAAATCCATTGCGAAATGTACGCCGTTTAAGCCGCGACCATCAACCGGTAAATCGCGTGGTGTGGTTGCGCCGGTTGCAAATAAAATGGCATCGGTGTTAGCTTTTAATTCTTTAATGTCGATATTGTTGCCAACGTCTGCATTGGTTTTAAATTCAACGCCTTCGTCTTTCATTAACTGTACGCGACGATCAATTATATCTTTGTCGAGTTTCATATTGGGGATGCCGTACATTAACAATCCACCAATACGATCTGCACGTTCGTAAACCGTAACCGAGTGACCCATGCGATTTAATTCTTGTGCCGCTGCCATTCCCGCAGGGCCGGAACCCACAACCGCAACTTTTTTGCCGCTGCGTGTTGCCGGTTTTTGTGGCGTAATCCAGCCTTCATCAAACGCGCGATCTACAATGGCGCATTCAATATTTTTAATCGTAACCGCAGGGTTAGTAACACCTAAAACGCAAGCGCCTTCACAGGGTGCGGGGCAAACACGGCCGGTGAATTCAGGAAAATTATTGGTGCTGTGCAAGCGCGCATTCGCATCTTCCCAGCGGTTGTTATAAACCAGATCATTCCATTCGGGAATTAAGTTATCAACCGGGCAGCCGTCATTAGACTGGCAAAAAGGAATGCCACAATCCATGCAACGTGCGCCCTGAGTGATCAGGTGCTCGGTGTCGTGTTCGGTGTAAATTTCACCAAAATCTTGCAGGCGCTCAGTGACATCACGGTAGGGTGCTGTCTTGCGATCGAATTCTTTAAAACCTGTTACTTTGCCCATTACTCTTCTTTAACCTTTTTGGTATAAAAGATTTAACGCAAATGAACGCAAATTTAATTTTTATATTTCAGTCGTGTCAGTTGAAATATATTGCTAAAAAAGTCGTTGGATTCGTGCTAGAAGCATGCAGGAATGACGAGATGTTAATTTAGTCTAGTTAATTTGGCGTTTATTCGCGTTTTCTTTTTCTTTAATTCTTTGTAAATAAAAACCTAAGCCGCATTGGCTTTTTTCTTTTGCTCTTCAAGCACACGTTTGTAATCGGTTGGCATGACTTTTACAAACTGACTTAACGCGCCATCCCAATCTTTTAATAAACGCTCGGCAACCGCAGAGCCGGTGTATTTAAGATGGTTTTCAATCATGGTTTTCAGTTCGTTAATATCGTCATCAGTGCAAACGGTTTCTAATTCAACCATGCCCATATTGCATCTGGTTGCCAAGTCGCCTGCGTGATCCCATATATAGGCCACACCGCCACTCATGCCCGCCGCAAAGTTACGCCCAACCGACCCGAGCACAGCAATGCGCCCGCCGGTCATGTATTCGCAGCCATGATCGCCAATGCCTTCAACCACGGCAACTGCGCCGGAGTTTCTTACGCAGAAACGCTCCGCTGCAATGCCGCGAAAATAGGCTTCGCCGGACGTTGCACCGTATAAACACACATTGCCCACAATAATATTTTCTTCAGCCACAAAGGTTGCGTTTTTCGCGGGCGCTACAATGACGCGACCGCCACTTAAACCTTTGCCCACATAATCGTTGGCATCGCCTTCAACGGCAATGGTAATGCCTTTGGCAAGAAAGGCACCGAGAGACTGCCCGGCTGATCCGGTTAATTTAATATTGATCGTATCATCGGCGAGTAAATCGGAGCCGTATTTTTTAGCCACTTCGTTTGACAGCATGGTGCCTACCACGCGGTTGGTGTTAATTACCGGCAAATTAATTTCAACTTTTTTGCCGTTGTCTAAAGCCGCTTTAGATAATTCAATTAACTGGTTATCCAGTGCGTCATCTAAACCGTGATCCTGCTTAATAGTTTGATGAACCTCCACATTCTCGTGCGGCTTTTCGGCGGGCGTTAACAGCATGTTTAAATCAATGCCGCTTTGTTTCCAGTGTTGCGAATCGTTTGCTTGTTCTAAACAATCAACGCGACCAATCATTTCATTGATGGTGCGAAAGCCGAGTTGCGCCATAATTTTTCTTACATCTTCGGCAACCATAAATAAATAGTTCACTACATGTTCGGGTTTGCCGGTGAACTTTTTACGCAGCTCTTTATCCTGTGTGGCAATGCCCACGGGGCAGGTATTTAAATGACACTTACGCATCATAATGCAGCCCATGGTAATTAGTGGCGCGGTGGCAAAGCCATATTCTTCTGCGCCGAGTAAGGCGGCAATTGCAACATCGCGGCCGGTTTTCATCTGGCCGTCGGTTTGAATAATCACCCGTGAGCGTAAGTCGTTCATGACTAATGTTTGATGGGTTTCAGCAACACCTAATTCCCACGGCAAGCCCGCATGTTTAATTGAAGTGATGGGTGATGCACCAGTGCCACCATCGTGCCCCGCAATCACAATGTGATCGGCGTGTGCTTTAGTTACGCCAGATGCAATTGTGCCCACACCATTTTCTGCAACTAACTTAACTGAAATGCGTGCCGCACGATTGGCATTTTTTAAATCGTGAATTAACTGCGCTAAATCTTCAATAGAATAAATATCGTGATGCGGAGGCGGGCTAATTAAACCCACGCCCGGCGTTGAGTGACGCAAGCGCGCAATTAAGTCATCAACTTTAGTGCCAGGCAATTCACCACCTTCACCGGGCTTCGCACCCTGTGAAACTTTAATTTGAATTTCATCTGCATTGGTTAAGTAATTTATGGTTACACCAAAACGACCGGAAGCCACCTGCTTAATGGCAGAGCGGCGAGAGTCACCATTGGCGTCCGGTATCCAGCGCGCATCATCTTCGCCACCTTCGCCGGTGTTGGATTTGCCGCCCATGCGATTCATGGCAATGGCTAAGGATTCGTGTGACTCGGGTGAAATGGAACCGAAGCTCATCGCGCCGGTAGCGAAGCGTTTAACAATATTTTTGGTTTCTTCAACTTCGCTAATGTCGATGGATTTGCTGCTATCAATTTTAAAATCTAACATGCCGCGCAGCGTACATTTTTTTGTATCTTCGTTAGCTAAATTCGCAAAACGATCGTAGGCGTTTTTATCGCCGGTGCGGGCAGCCTGTTGCAAAGCCGAAATACTTTGCGGGTTCCACATGTGCTGATCGCCTTTTGCGCGCCAGTGCATGTCGCCCTGATTTGGCAAAATAGACACATTAGTTTCTTCGTAGCCTAAGGCGTGACGACGTATAGACTCTTCTGCAATAACCTCAAAGCCAACGCCCTGAATACGACTTGCAGTGCCATTAAAACAGCGTGCAATAATGTCATCGGCCAAACCCACGGCTTCAAAAATTTGTGCGGCTTTGTATGATTGCAAGGTCGAAATACCCATCTTCGCAAACACTTTAAACATGCCTTTGCCCACCGATTTTCGGTAGCCTTCAACAATTTTATCGTCGGTGTTGTGAGTGTCGTTATCAAGTAGGCCTTTGCGCTGTGCATCCCACAAGGCTTCAAATGCCAAGTAAGGGTTGATGGCGTCAATGCCGTAGCCAGTGAGCAAGCAATGGTGATGCACTTCGCGTGCTTCGCCAGTTTCTAAAACCAGGCCAATGCGAGTGCGTAAATGTTTTTGTACTAAATGCTGATGCACGGCACCGGTTGCGAGTAGTGCGCTCACGGGTATGCGATTGGCCGACAGTGCTCTGTCAGATAAAACAATTAAACTGTGGCCGTCTGCAATGGCTTGTTCTGCCTCGGCACATAAACGGTCAATGGCTTTTAATAAACCCGTGCTGCCTGCAGATTTATCATAAGTTAAATCCAGCGTTGCGGTTGTCCAGCCACGAAAATCCATATGCTTCAGTGCGGCCAGTTCTTCATTCGTCAGAATCGGGTGTGGAATTAATAAACGGTGCGCATGTTCTTCAGATGATTCCAGAAGGTTTTTTTCAGGGCCAATGTAGCACTGTAGTGACATCACCACTTCTTCACGAATTGAATCGATCGCTGGGTTAGTGACCTGTGCGAACAGCTGCTTGAAGTAATCATAAATCATCCGTGATTTATCAGACATGCAGGCCAGTGCCGCATCGTTGCCCATTGAACCCACCGGATCACGACCTTCTTTAACCAGAGGCAGCAACATAAATTGCATGGTTTCAGAGGTGTAGCCGAATGCACGCATGCGCGTTAATAAAGTATCCTGATTAAAACCGTGGGGTTCCTGATTGGGTTCTAACTGAGATAAAGCAATACGCTGATTAGTCAGCCATTCGCCATAAGGTTGTTTCGCTGCAAACTCGTGTTTTAATTCTTCATCGGGAATCATCCGTCCCTGGTCGAAGTCGATTAAAAACATTTTACCCGGCTGTAAACGGCCTTTGAGTTTTACGTTGTCCGCATCAATCGGCAGCACGCCCACTTCGGATGCCATAACGACGCGATCATCATGGGTTAAGTAATAACGACTCGGGCGTAAACCATTACGATCTAAAGTTGCACCGATATAACGGCCATCGGTAAATACGATTGAGGCTGGGCCATCCCAGGGCTCCATTAATGCCGACTGGTATTCGTAGAACGCGCGCTTTTCTTCACTCATGCTGGTGTCGTTCTGCCAAGCTTCGGGCACCATCATCATTACCGCTTCCTGCAGTGTACGGCCACCCATTAATAAAAACTCTAATACGTTATCGAAGCTGCCGGAGTCGGAGACGTCTGGCTCAATAACCGGCAACACACGTTTGATATCTTCACCAAACAAATCACTTTTAGCCGTGCCTTCACGCGCCGACATCCAGTTTGCATTGCCCAAACGGGTGTTGATTTCACCATTGTGGCTCATAAACCGCTTGGGCTGCGCACGATCCCACGAGGGGAAGGTGTTGGTTGAAAAGCGCGAGTGAACCATGGCTAAATGTGCGGTGAAATCTTCTGCGCCTAAATCGGTGTAGAAAGGCATCATTTGATCTGGATTAAGCATGCCCTTGTAAACAATGACTTTTGTAGAAAGTGAACAAAAGTAAAACAGCTCACGTTGCTTAATGCTCTGGTCATTGCGAATGGTGTGCCCCGCATCTTTACGCAGAATGTAGAGTTTGCGCTCGAAATCATCGGCGGAAACGCCACTAGCAGCAGCTACAAATAACTGTTCCATGTGAGGTTGCGCTGCGCGCGCTGTTGGGCCTAGGTCGGCTTTTATGGGGTCAACGGGGAGTTCACGCCAGCCAATGAGTTTTTGACCCGATTTTTCAATTAATGAATTAACCTGTTTTTTGCACTGCATGCGCTCAGTTTCGTTTACCGGCAAAAATACGTTACCTGCGGCGTATTGGCCTTTTTCAGGTAAATCAGCGCCTAAATCTTCTTTGGCTACACGGCTGAGAAATGCATAGGGCAGGCTGGTCATAATGCCCGCGCCGTCACCGGTGTTGGCTTCGCAGCCGCAAGCGCCACGATGTACCATGCGGCGTAAAATATGGTCTGCATCTTCAACGATTTGATGGCTGGCTTGGCCTTTAATATGGGCCACAAAACCTACACCGCAGTTTTCAGTCTCATTAGCAGGGTCATATAGGCCGTGCTTGCTGGGTCGGGTGTATTGATTGAAGATGTTGTTGTTGCTCATTGCTCGCCTCTTAAATACCCGAAAAAATGTAGGTATTTCATCAATTTAGCTATCCGAATAATCACCGCAAAAAGTGCGAGGGTCGGACAAGGGGTCGGGTATTTTACAGCAAAAGCAGGTTAAAACAAAGAGGCGTGAGAGAGAAGCTTAAAAGCTTTTTAGCGCTAATAAACGCGCATTAACGCGCATAAAAACCAAGGCTATTTATGGGTGGGTATTCGCGATATAGCGCATTTAAAAACGAGCGTTTATTGACGGCAGCTTTTTATTTTTTCTTGTAAATATTTTCATAACAATAGTTAGTCGCTTCAACAAAGCCTTCAACACTGCCGCAATCAAAACGACGACCTTTGAATTTATAGGCCATCACGCACCCATTTTTTGCCTGTTCTTTTATGGCATCGGTAAGTTGAATTTCACCGCCCGCGCCGGGTTTTATATCGCGCAGTAAATCAAAAATATCCGGCGTTAAAATATAGCGACCAATGACCGCGAGGTTGCTGGGGGCTTCATCGGCGGGGGGTTTTTCCACCATGTCGTTTACCCGAAAAATATTATCGCTAATCATCTCGCCATCAATCACACCGTAGCTACTGATGTTTTCTTTGGGGACTTCTTCAATCGCAATAATAGAGCAGCGAAACTGGTTATAAAGTGCAACCATCTGTTTCATTACACTGTCTTCGCTGGGTTCAGTAATGCACAGATCATCCGCTAAAATAACGCCAAAGGCCTGATCACCGATCATGTTTTTGCCAGCAAGTACGGCATGGCCTAAACCTTTCATTTCTTTTTGTGGGGTGTAAGTGAAGGTGCAATGTTCTAGTAAATTGCGAATTTCAGATAGTTTTTCTTCTTTGCCGGTGCCGGATATTTCGGCTTCAACTTCGTAACTAATATCAAAGTGATCGGCAATGGAATGTTTGCCGCGGCCAGTTACAAACGCATTGTGATTCATGCCGGCATCCAGCGCTTCTTCAACAGCATAGTGAATTAAAGGTTTATCTACGACCGGTAGCATTTCTTTTGGGATGGATTTAGTGGCGGGTAGAAAACGTGTGCCGTAGCCTGCAACGGGGTAGAGACATTTTTTGATCATGCTGAGAAATCCTTAACGTAAATAATTTTAATTTGAGGGGATTCTACTTTAAATCGACGGACTCGTCATTTTTGACTTGGAGCTAGTAGGGGTGACGGTTGTAGTTGCGAAATTATTCGCACAGACAGTGCGTACACACGATAAATTGTTCCAAACAATTTATCGAACTTACCGGTTATTTGTGGTATTGCTCGCTCAGTTCATGCACAGAATCAACCAAAACTTTAACGTTATCGGGATTAATATCTGGCGTAATACCGTGGCCTAAATTAAATACATGGCCTTCGCCGGTGCCAAAATCTTTTAATATTTTCGCGGTTTCTTCGCGAATTACTTGCGGCGAAGCGTAAAGTGTATTCGGATCCATATTGCCCTGCAATGCAACGCGATCACCCACCGCCGCTTTGGCATCGGCAATGCTGGTGCTCCAGTCAATGCCGAGTGCATCACAACCGGTATCGGCCATTGCGTTCAACCATTGCCCACCACCTTTGGTGTATAAAATAACCGGCACCTGTCGGCCATCGGCTTCGCGGGTTAAATTGTTTACGATTTTTTGCATGTAATCTAATGAAAACAGTCTGTACATTTCGGGGTTTAAGTTTCCACCCCATGTATCAAAAATCATTACGGCTTGTGCGCCGGCTGCAATTTGTGCATTTAAATAAGTGGTAACCGATTCTGCAATTTTGCTTAATAACTGGTGCGCGAGTGCAGGGTCATTAAATAACATGGTTTTAGATTTGCTAAATGTTTTGCTGCTGCCGCCTTCAATCATGTAAGTGGCGAGTGTCCACGGGCTGCCAGCAAAACCAATGAGTGGAACGCTGCCGTCGAGTTCACGACGAATCGTGCGCACCGCATTCATTACATATTTCAGTTCGTCTTCTGGGTCTGGAATGGGTAGATTTTTTACATCTTTAGCAGTGCGAATCGGGTTGCTGAATTTCGGGCCTTCGCCGGTTTCGAAATATAAACCTAAACCCATGGCATCGGGGATGGTTAAAATATCGGAAAACAAAATAGCGGCGTCTAAATCAAATCGACGCAATGGTTGCATAGTCACTTCGCAGGCTAAATCTGGGTTCATGCACAGGCTCATAAAGTCGCCGGCCTGTTCGCGGGTGGCGCGATATTCAGGTAAATAGCGACCGGCTTGGCGCATAATCCAAACGGGGGTTTTGTCTACGGGTTGTTTTAACAGTGCGCGGAGGAAACGGTCGTTTTTTAATTCGGTCATGATTTTGGATTCGCTTCTACAGAATTGGATTGTCGATCTTGGTGCGCATTCAATATGGCAGCCGAAGAACCTGATGCTTTTTAAAGTCACTGGATTCCCGATAGAAGCATTCGGGAATGACGGTATAAATGTACAGAATTACGGTTTTAAAATCAGGCGTTAAGCTGAGCTTTAATCTTGCCGCTCACCGCACCCATATCTGCGCGACCTTGCATTTGAGGTTTTAGAATCCCCATTACCTTGCCCATGTCTTTAATCGACGCGGCGCCGGTATCGCCAATGGCTTTTGCAATTAGCTGGTCAATGTCATCATCGCTTAAGGCTTCGGGCAGAAAATCTTGCAGAATACCCACTTCGTACTCCTCCTGTTGCCATAAGTCTTCACGGCCAGCGTCTTTAAATTGGCTGATCGATTCACGACGTTGCTTCACCATTTTATCGAGTACAGCAAGCACACGATCGTCAGCCAGCTCTATGCGCTCATCTACTTCTATCTGTTTGATAGCAGCGAGCACTAAACGAATCACCCCCAAACGCTTTTTGTCGCCGCCTTTCATAGCGGCTTTCATTTGTGCGGTGAGGCGTTGCTTTAGGCTCTCGTTACTCATATTTCAGTGCTCTTCGTAGCGTTCTTAGCGACGACGATGCGGGTTACGAGTTAAACGCTCGCGCTCTTTCGATAACTTCTTAAGGTTACGTTTAACCGCGGCGGCTGCTTTACGCTTACGCTCAGTTGTGGGCTTTTCATAGCACTCACGACGACGGATTTCGGTTAAGATACCGGCTTTCTCGCATGAACGTTTAAAACGACGAAGAGCAACGTCAAACGGCTCGTTGTCTTTAACTTTTACTTGTGGCATTCAGAACTCACTCTAAAATAGAACTTAAATTTATTAACAGATACAGACGGCATCGCCAATCCAGTATCGTGGAACCGCGGGATTATAGTCCTTTGTGGCGGATATTCCAAATTAAATATGCAGATAATTTTAAGGCGAGTGTTTTGCTGGCGAGTAAAGTGTTTAAAATCAAAAGCATTCGTCCGATAATGAGCGCAAATTAAGTGCAAATAAAAGCCGATAAAGATTTTTGTTTTATTTGCGTGCTTTTGCATTCATTAGCGGACAAAATGCATTGCTTTTGATGTGGGCTTAGCTCGGTTATTCCCCATGAAATATTTCAGGAAAAATAAAGAATGATTGTTTTAGGTATTGAATCGTCGTGCGACGAAACTGGTTTAGCGTTGTATGACTCCGAAAAAGGCTTGCTAGCACACGTGCTGCATTCGCAAATCGCTCTGCACGGTGAATACGGTGGCGTGGTGCCAGAGCTGGCTTCGCGGGATCATGTGCGCTATTTGCTGCCACTGGCACAGCAGGTTTTAGAAAAGGCGGGTGTTCGTAAATCACAATTAGATGGTATTGCTTATACCGCTGGCCCCGGATTAATGGGCGCGCTAATGGTGGGTGCCTGCACGGGGCGAGCAATGGCAATGGCGTTGGGTATTCCGGCAGTGGCGGTGCATCACATGGAAGGGCACTTACTGGCACCGATGCTGGAAGAGTCTGCACCCGAATTTCCGTTTGTGGCATTGCTGGTGTCGGGTGGGCACACCTTGTTGGCAGAAGTGAAAGGCGTTGGGCAGTATGAATTGTTGGGGGAAAGTTTGGATGATGCCGCCGGTGAAGCATTTGATAAAACCGCCAAAATGCTTGGGCTAGGTTACCCTGGTGGGCCGATTTTAGCGAAGTTAGCTGAGCAGGGTGACAGCGCTGCTTATCAATTTCCTCGGCCGATGTGCGATCGTCGGGGATTAGACTTTAGTTTCAGTGGTTTAAAAACGTTTAGCCTCAATACATGGCAAAAAGAAATTGAGCTGGGCAATGAAAATGAGCAAACGCAGGCGAATATTTGTAAAGCATTCGAAGATGCGGTGGTGGATACGTTAACCATTAAATGTCGCCGTGCGGTTAAGCAGGTGGGGGCAAAAACACTGGTGATAGCAGGTGGCGTGGGGGCGAATTTAAGCTTGCGCAAAGGTTTGCAGGCGATGATGGAAAAAGAAGGCGGCGAGTTGTTTTATCCCAGAATTGAGTTTTGTACCGATAATGGGGCGATGATTGCGTATGCGGGCGCGTTGAGATTACTGGCAGGTGAAACTGAACCGTTAGCGATTAGTGTGAGAGCAAGATGGCCGATGAGTGAGTTAGCAGCGATTGGGTAAGTGAAGGTTTGCAGCATCTCAGTTCGTCTCCATCGGGGAAAGGTCGGCGGCTTTTTGCCGCCCTGTCCCCTGTTGTGATGCCATCAAGAGTTGATAATGTCGTTTATCAACTTCGTAGTGCTTTTGGTGGTCTCACAATAGGGGACAGACTTTAAAAAGCAAGGTCTGTCCCCGAGGGATATGGGCCAGAATATGGGCCAGAACAGGGCGTTAACTTCCTGCTTTTTTCTTACTGCCAATCTTATCTTCTTCACCCGCTAACAGCTTTTTAATATTCGCCTTATGCCGCCAAATCAACAGCACCGCCATCAATACAACGCAGCCCGTAATTACCGCCGATTGAGTAATAAACCACGCCAGCACCGGCGAGCCACTGGCAGCAACTAATGCAGATAAAGACGAGTAGCGAAACACGATGGCCGTAAATAGCCAAATACCAATGGTGCCTAAGCCCAGCATCCAGTGAGTGCCTATCAACACACCTAAAATCGTCGCCACGCCTTTGCCACCTTTAAAGCCGTAATACAGGGGAAACAGGTGCCCTAAAAATGCAGCCAGCCCTGTTATGGCAATTACGGTTTCCGGCATTTCCATCAGCACCGCAATTAAAACTGGAATTAATCCCTTTAACATATCCCCCAGCAGGGTAATAATAGCGGCCTTTTTCCCGCCTGCTCTTAATACATTGGTGGCGCCGGGGTTGTTAGAGCCAACGGTGCGCGGGTCGGGCAGCGACATGATTTTGCAGGTAATAATGGCGGTGGAAACCGAGCCGAGTAAATAACCGAACAGGGCGAAGCCAGTAATTGTTAGTATAATGTCTGCTGCCACAAAGGCTCCAACGGGTGATAAAAGTAGGCTGCAATTTAGCACGAATTGAAACAACGGTGAAACAGTGTGGCGAATGAAAAACAAAAAGTAAGTTGTGTGTTTGTGCATGGTTGGGGTATGAATGCCACTATCTGGCAGCCAGTGCTGGAAAAATTGCCAAGCTGGGTTGAAGCGACGCCAATAGATTTACCCGGCCATGGCCAAAGAACCCAAGAAGTTTTTACTGACCTGTGCGGTTTGACAAAAGATTTGCAGGCGCAATGCAAAGTCATAAAAAAAGCCGAACAGCCTTTGATATTAGTTGGTTGGTCCCTTGGGGGCTTGCCTTGTTTGCAGTTGGGGCTAGAGCAACCAAAAGCGGCTGATGCTTTCGTGTTGGTTAGTAGCAGCCCGTGTTTTGTGAGCCGTGAAAATTGGGCTTGTGGTGTAGAGGGTGAAATATTTAGTCAGTTTGCTCGGTCACTGAAAAAAGATTTTTCAGGTACAATTCGGCGCTTCTTATCTTTGCAAGTGAAAGGCTCAGATTCGGGGCGTGAAGTTTTACGCGATTTAAGAGAAAAAATATTACAGCAACCCCAGCCAAACGAAATCAGTTTAGAGGCGGGCTTAGCTATTTTGCAGCAGGTTGATTTACGTGATCAACTGAAAAAAATTAAGCAACCACTAAGTTGGATTTTAGGTGAACAGGATGGTTTGGTAAAAGCCGAGCTGTCAAAAACATTGAACAATGTGAGCGTTTTTGAAAAAGCAGGGCACGCGCCTTTTTTATCGCATACGGATATGTTTGTCGCGCAACTAATTAAACAAATTAAGAATATTGAATGAGTCAAACTGAAAAACATCGCATCCAAAAACATTTTGATGCAAAAGCTATATGTTATGAATCTTCCGCCGTGTTGCAACGCAATGTGTGCAAGGAGCTTTTGCAACGTTTAGATTTAACAAGCTTAAAGCCACAGGTTATTTTAGATGTGGGTTGTGGCACCGGTTGGGGTACGCAAGACTTATTAAAAAAATATAAAAAAGCCAAAGTGCTGTCGTTAGACTTGTCGCCCGAAATGCTAAAGCAAACCAAAAACAAAGGCGGTTGGTTGCGCAAACCTAAATTAATTTGTGCGGATGCAGAAGATATCCCTTTAGAAGATGAATCAGTCGATTTAATTTTTTCAAATTTAATGCTGCAATGGTGTGATTATAAAAAAGTCTTTGCCGAATTTAAACGCATCTTAAAACCCGATGGCTTGTTAATGTTTTCCACCTTTGGGCCGGATACGTTAAAAGAACTAAAACAAAGTTGGGCGCAGGTTGATGAATATGCGCACGTTAATGAATTTATTGATATGCACGATTTAGGTGATGAGTTAATTCATGTCGGGTTAGCCGAGCCGGTAATGGATATGGATGTGCTAACACTAACTTATAAAGATGTTATTTCAGTAATGAAAGATTTAAAAGCCATTGGTGCAAATACTATTTTAAAAAGTCAGCAAAAAACTGTGGAGCCAGGCTTGGTAACCCCCGGAAAATTAAAACGAGTTGTGAGACATTATGAAAACTTTCGTCATAATGGAGTGGTGCCTGCGAGTTATGAAGTGGTTTATGGTCATGCTTGGAAAGTGCCACAAAGAGAGAAAAAAATAAATCAAAAAGAATTTTCAGTGCCAATAAATGAAATTTTAAAAAAATAACCGGAGACTAATCTTGGTCTAATGCTTCTCGAATATGAGTGGCTAATTCAAATATATTATAAGGTTTTTTAAGTTGGGCTACAGAAAAGTTTAATGGCATTTCTTTTTGGCTTGAGTCTTTAGTATGGCCAGAGGTGAGTAGCGCTTTTAAGTTGGGATATTCTGTTAGAGCTTGTTTAATTAATTGGTAGCCGTTCATGTTGCCTGGCATTACCACGTCACTAAAGATGAGTTGAATGTTTTTTTCTTTAGATAAAATATCAATGGCCTCTTGAGCATTGTTGGCTAAAAATGTTTGATAGCCGAGGCTTTGTAAGTTTTTCTCAGTTAAGCGTAGCAAACTAGGCTCATCATCAACAATTAAAATATTTTCTGTACCGGTTGGGCATGTTTTACTTTCATTTGTTTCAGGTGTTTCGCATGGCTCTGATATAAATCGTGGTAAGTAAATGTTAATGCTTGTGCCGGTACCTAGTTCTGAATTGATATCAACAAACCCCCCACTGCGTTTCGCAAATCCATAAACCATTGACATTCCAAGACCGGTTCCCTTTCCTTGTGCTTTTGTAGTAAAAAAGGGTTCGAATATATGGTCGAGTGTTTTTTTATCCATACCTGTGCCGGTATCAGTTATAGAAACAAGAATAAAATCACCTGCAGGTTTATTTAAGTTATCTGTTGATATATTGATGTTTTGAGTTGTTAGTGTAAGGGTGCCGTCATTGCCCATGGCATCACGTGCATTAATGACGGTATTTAATATGCTGTCTTGGAAATCACCAGAATTGATTTTAGTTGTCCATAGGGGTTCGTGCAAAACATACTTAATTTTGATTTCAGGTGTTATTGATTTAGCGATAATTAATTCTTGGTCTTTTAACAATCGATTTAAATTAATACTAGATGTTTCTGCACTATGTTTACTAGAAAAAGAGAGTAGTTGGCGCGTTAACTCAACACAACGTGAAGCCGATTTTATTGAAATATCAATATAACGTGATAATGTTGGCTCGTTTTTAAGTGAGGCCTTAACAAGGTCTAAATAGCCTAAGTTAATGCCTAATTGATTATTGAAGTCATGGGCAATGCCGCCAGATAATTGCCCCACCGCATCTAATTTTTGAGAGCGGCGCAGTGCTTCTTCAATCATTTGACGTTGAGTTATGTCATGCTTAATTGAAATAAAGTGACTGATTTTGCCGGTATTATCTATAACGGGAGAGATGCTTTGCTCTTCCGAGTAAAGGCTACCGTCTTTACGTTTGTTAATAAGCTCACCGTGCCAAGATTGGCCGTTGAGTATGGTGTCCCACATATCTTTATAAAAACTTTTGGTTTGTTTTCCTGAGTTTAAAAGTTTAGGTGTTTTGTTGGTAGTATCATCTAAAGTGTACCCCGTCATTTTAGTAAAGGCGCTGTTTACCCATAATATTTTGGCGCTTTTATCTGTGATAACAATGCCATTGGCAGCCGCTTCGAGTGCTGCCGATTGTAAGTGTAACTTTTCAGTGGCATTAAAAATGTCGGTAACATCGGTTTGAATAACAACATATTGATAAGGCTTGTTATCGTCATTCATAAATGGCACAAGTGTGGTGTCTGTCCAATAGTGTCCATTTGATTTGTTTTTATGTCGAATATTGCCATGCCATATTTCATTGTGTGTTAGTGCTTTAGAAAAGCTATGGTCAGCAGAGTTTGGGTGGAGGCTGGCTTTGGTTATCGTGTAAGATTGATTGATTAATTCATTAAATTCATAACCACTGATGTGACAAAACTTATCGTTAGCATATTGAATGCAGCCATTGGTATCGAGTATGCTAACAATCGCATGTTGGTCGATGGCTGATTTTTGGTATTTTAAATCGTTAATGGTTTTTTGTAGTATGCGGCCTGTTTTATTAAGGCGAGATAAAATATAAGCAACATAAAGTAATAAGCCGATTAATAGGCTGTAAAGTATTTTTTGATAAAAATTAACCTGCTTCATTTTCTGATTATAAATTGAGATATAAAGAGCCAAAATGTCATTTGTTTTTTTAGCGGAAGGCGTTGTTAATATGTCGCTTACAACTCTGTCTATTTTTTGTTTGTTGTGAATAATGACTTTTGTATGCGCTTGTAGTGATGCTAACTCATTCAGTAAGTTAGGGTAGTTTTTTTTAAATATTGTGGTGAGCAGTTTATTGGTTTCATTGAGTTTATCTAAAATAACTTTATCATTAGAATAATTGTATATCAGGATGTCACGCAATTGTTCAGTTAATAGTAGCGTTACAACGTCGCCTTGTGTGTCGAGAGGTAATTTTTCAGAGAGTTGATTGGTGGCGGTGGGTAAGTAGCGAAGTGAGTTTGTAAAAATAGAATTAATCGATTTGAAATTTTCTATATTATTCTCTTTTACATCGAGTGATTTTATTGCAGATTCAATTAATGGTGTAAAGTTACCAATATGTTTTGGCTGAGTGTTTTTTAATATGAATTTAATTTCAGCGAGTAGCTTGTGTAATTGGTTGGTTTTTCCTACGGTTGAATCATAAGATGTTAAAATCACTTGACGTACTTCTAAAATGTTTTGATTTAATCTTGAATCTATGAGCATGAATTGTGCAAAATGATTAATTAATTGATTGTGTTTATTTATGTCAATAGATTTTGTTTGTACAAAAAGATAAGACATTGCTAACAATGTGATGAGAATTATAGGAATATATCTTATACGAATATTCATTGCTTGCGTTTATTTTTTTTGTGGGCTTTTTCATATAAGGATTCCCCTAAATAATCACCAGGAAGAGTTTTTAAAAAAGCAATAATATCATTTATATGTTGTTCTTTAATGCTGCGACCTAATTGATATTTGGCCATTATTTGTATAGCTTCTGTTAGTGTTTTTATTGAGCCATCGTGAAAATAGGGTGGGGTAAGAGTGACTAGCCGTAAGCTGGGGACACGAAATACAAAGAGATCATTTGCATTTTTAGTCACATTGTAGCGGCCTAAATATTGATTATTTTTTTGCGAATAGTAATTGCCAAATAAACCAAGTTTCATAAACATATTGCCGCCAATATTTTTGCCTTGATGGCAGGCAACACAGCCATAAGATTTAAATAGTCGATAGCCTTTTTTCTCTTGAGCATTTATTGCATCGGTGTCGCCGAGCAGGTATTGGTCAAAACGGGAATTGCTAGTAATAAGTGTGCGTTCAAATGTGGCAATGGCGTTGCGAATACTATTTGCTGTTATGCCGTCGTTGTATACTTTTTTAAATTGTTGGCGCAGTGTTTTATCTTGGTTTAATTTATCAATAACCTGATTCCAATCACTGTAAAATTCTTTTTCGCTATGCAGTACGAAATCAATTTGTTGCTCTAATGTGTGTGCTCGACCATCCCAAAATTGCTGATGATTAAGGCTGCTATTAAAAACGGTAAGTGTGTTTGTGTTAAGGGTTATGTTGTTACGGCCAATAGCAAGTGGGTGGGTGTCTGCACCATTGGTTTGTAAGTTATGGCAGCTAGCACAACTTAAGTTGTTGTTATGAGAAAGCCGAGGGTCGTTAAATAGTTTTTTTCCTAATTTAACTTTTTCTATATTTAAGCCGTGGGGTTGGGTTAGTGGTTGTATAGGTTCGTAGCGTAGATTTAGCGATGCCGAATTATCTGATAATGCAACACTGTACGATAGAAAAAAATAGAGGATAAAAAATAGTTTTATCATTTTTTATTATACGCAACCCGTTATCGATATTTTTATATTTAATTAATAATAGACCTAAATGCAGTGTTTTGTAAGTAGAGTGTGGTGATTATATGGGTGTTGCCAAAGGGTGTTTTTTAAGTAGTCTGTTAATGCTTAATAATAACAGCAGAGTGGCTGTTATTATTAAGCAAGGTTTTGTATTTTAATATGAGCGATTAAGCCTCAAGACAGCTGCGAATTTTTTTCATGGCATTTTGTTCTAGCTGGCGAATGCGCTCAGCCGAAACCCCGTATTTTGCAGCCAAGTCATGTAGTGTGGCTTTCTTTTCTTCGTTCATCCAGCGCAACATTAAAATATCACGGCTACGTTCATCCAGTGTTTGCATGGATTCTGCGAGTGCGCTGCTGCGTTGTTGCTGCCAGTCGGTAGATTCTAATTGTTGTGCTGGGTCGTGAGTTGGGCTGGCAAGATAGCTTGACGGCGCAACCATGGCATCATCGTCATCATCGGATGTGGCATCAAATGCCATATCATAATTACTGAGGCGTGATTCCATTTCTAATACGGTTTCGGGTTTTACCCCAAGGTCTTTTGCTACGCCTTCCACTTCTTCTTGGCTAAACCAGCCAAGGCGTTTTTTAGAGCTGCGCAGGTTAAAAAACAGTTTGCGTTGCGCTTTGGTGGTGGCGATTTTAACAATGCGCCAGTTTTTCAAAACGTATTCATGGATTTCAGCGCGAATCCAATGTACCGCAAATGAAACCAAGCGCACATTGTGGTCGGGGCTAAAACGTTTTACCGCTTTCATTAGGCCCACATTGCCTTCTTGAACCAAATCGGCCATTGGCAAGCCATAGCCCTGATAACCACGAGCAATCCGAATAACGAAACGCAGGTGCGACATAATTAATTTTTGTGCAGCTTCTAAGTCACCGTGCTCTGCAAGGCGGTAACCATACTCGCGCTCTTCTTCTAGCGTTAGCATTGGAAATGCTTGGGCATTTTGAATGTACTGATCTAAGCTGCCGCTAGAAATGGGCAGGTGATTAGTGGCAAGTACGAGTTCGTTTGACATGTCGGCTCCTGTGTTTGGATATCATATTAGCACTCTTTATGTGGGAGTGCTAATTTCTATATTAGTTCCATCTAATGTGTTTGGCAAGGGGTTTTATGGCTAACTTAATTGCCTATTGGCTCATTAGCAGGGGGTTGTTTGGGTGGTGGATTTTTAGATATTGTTGGCGCAGCATCAGTAGATTATTTAGGCGAGCTACCAGCATTGGTTCCCTAACCGGTTTTTCGAGAATATCATTAGCCCCCGCTGAGAATATGCGGTTTAAGCTGTCGGGATCAACATCAAAGTTACTGGAGGTGGTGACCAGTATGGGCAGCAGCTCATAGCCCAGCCCTAAGCCGTGGCGAATTTCGCGAATTAGGTCGCGGCCACTCATGTGGCCTTCGAGCTGTATATCGGTTAATAGTAAATCAAAGGGTTGAATATGGTCTTTCGTGAAGGAGTGTTGAATATGCTGCAATGCCTGCTCTGCATTTACTGCATGTAAATAATTGTAATCATGTTTAGTGAGTAAGTTTTTGGTGGCCAATGCTACCGTGGGGCTGTCTTCCACAAATAGAATATTGCCGGTAATTAATGAGGTGGGCGGGTCGGTGTTTAAAAACGAATTAATGTAATCGACTAATTTTTGCTGGCCGAGCTTTTTATCGAAGTAACCATTGACCAAACTGCAGGCCATGCTGTCTTCGTAAATGCCGGTTTTTTCGCCTGAAATAACAATTAACGGGGTGGTTTTAACCGACAAATCTGTGCGAATTTTGTCAATCATGGCGTGGCAGTCGATATCGGGCAAATTACGAGATGTTGTAATCAGTGCATATTTATGTTCTTTCAGTAGCCGAAAGGCTTCTTCAACATTCATGGCCATATCAACGTGAGTATCTGGAATGTTTTTAGCAATGAGTTTGCTAATGATGGCTAGGCTGGTGCCCGAGTGGTCGATGAGTAAAACGCGCTGTGATTCTGTTGTCATAATGTAATGGCTGCAGGTGATGAGGTTATGCTGACCACTTGAAGCCAGATCGCTTTTATTATTTTTTTAATATTATAGCTAAAATGCCATAAATTAATGGATGAGATAAGGCGACTAGTCGAGCATTTATAGCGGCTTATCTGAATACTTATGCTGGCAATGGCTATTTATGGGTCTATTTTAGCTGGGTTCTATCTCACTTAAATGCTTACCCACCGCAATCCACGAGCCGCCTAAACCAAGAAAGCAGCTAAAACCAATCATACTCATGCCTTCTGAAAAACTTAAGCCTTGCACTTGAAAGCCACTGTTGTAGAGGCTGGCTAAATGCGTCACAGAATTATCCAGCAGGCCGATGGATAGAGAGGTTAGCAGCCACGCTAATAAGCCACCGCCGATGCCGTACCATAGGCCGGTGTACAAAAATGGACGGCGAATAAAGGCGTTAGTGCCGCCAATGAGTTTGGTGACTTCAATTTCTTCGCGGCGATTTTGAATATCCAGCCGAATGGTATTGCCCACCACCAGCAATACCGCAATGCCCAGTAAGCTGGCGATAACCCAAATAGCGCGCTGCGCAATATCGAGCATGGCAAACAGGCGTTTTACCCATTGTAAATCTAGCTGCGCCAGCTCAACTTGTTTTTGTTGGTTGAGGCGCTTAAGCAAGTGGCGAATTTTATCGGGACGGTTGGCGTCAATTTTGGGTTCTACCGTGAGTACATGGGGTAGGGGGTTGCCGCCAAGGGCTTCAATCGCACCACCAAAACCGGATATTTCTTTAAATTCGTCTAATGCCTGTGACTTATTAATGAGTGATACATTATTAATATCATCGTAAAGGCGCAGCTTGCCCATTAATTTTTTAGCCTGTTTTTCACTGACCTTAGATTTTAAAAACACCGAAATTTGGGCGCTGTTATCCCAGCCCACGCTAACATGGCTGGCATTATTGAGCAGCACAAACATACCGGCGGGCAGGGCTAAGGCAATGGCAATTACCGCAACCGTCATTAGTGATGCGGCGGGTTGGCGCGTCATTGCGCCTAAACTGGCAATGAGGGTGCGCAGGTGATTAATCGCCCACGCTCTAATCGGGCTGCTTTTGGCCAGCTGGTTGGCGTCAGATTTAGCCATCTGCGAGTTCACCTCGGGCTAAATCGTTACGGGATACTTCGCCCTGATTTAAACTAATCACTGCGCTGCCCATTTGTTTAATTAAATCTAAATCATGGCTGGCGATTAGCACGGTGACACCAACATCATTAAAGCGCGCAAATAATTCCATAATTTCTTTTGAGAGTTCTGGGTCTAAATTACCGGTTGGCTCATCGGCTAATAACAAACCGGGCTTGTGAACAATGGCGCGGGCAATGCCAACCCGTTGTTGCTCACCGCCGGATAAAGTTATGGGTGCAGATTTTTCTTTATTTAATAAGCCAACTTGATCTAATGCGGCACGCACACGGCTGCCAATTTCACGGTGTTGAAAACCGGCAATAATTAATGGCAGGGCCACATTATCAAATACCGTGCGGTCATAAAGTAGGTGGTGATTTTGAAAAATAATGCCGATATTGCGGCGAATATACGGCACCTTATTATTGCCAACGCTGCTTAAGTTAATGCCATCGAGAACCAAATTGCCGCGACTCGGGCGTTCAATTAATGCAATGAGTTTTAATAATGTGCTTTTGCCTGCACCGGAATGTCCGGTGAGATAAGCCATTTCACCGCGCGGCAAATGAAAGCTCACATTGCTGAGTGCTTCGTGGCCGCCGGGGTAGCGTTTACAAATATTATCGAAATGAATCATCTGGGCTATTTTGCACTAAGTTATTTTAGGTTAATAGCTTAATTGAAAAGAATATTAATTTAAATGTTGACGATAATGAAAGGCTTTTCTATTGATAAATGTTCGATAGAAAAAATTAAGGCCCAGTGTTAATGCCAGCAAGTTAAGTAAAAATCGTGATCTAAAGGCCACTCCTACATTTTAATACGGCGTAGGAGCGACCTTTAGGTCGCGATCAAATTGATTAAATACATTGTGTGATAGTGTTTTGAATTTAACGTTTAGCAAAGTTAAAACTAAAATAATCACCAAGTGTTTTTTGAGTGTCCGACACCGGAAAACGACCATCCATTCTATCGCCTCAAACAGAGTAATTGAGTTTTATAATGTCGGAATTATGCTCGGAGTATAAATATATTTCGGTGGAGTCGCGCAAGATAGTTGGCCCAGATGCTTTCATTTCTAGGCGACAACTTAGTTGGTATAAATCTTTATTTTTTCAGAGACCTTTGCGCCTCTATCGTGCAAAGGTCTCTTTCAGTAACAATATTTTTATTTTGAATAACCGCATGAGTATTACCGCTTTTCAATTTTCAAGTTATGATTTAGAAATAATGTTGAACCGGCGGGAATGCTAAAAGCAATAGACGTGGGGTCGATCGATTGAAATAGTTGGCAAGATATTAAAAATAATGCAGATGAAATTATGCCGATTGATTTCATTTTCTTTACTACAAAATAATTAAATGTAATTGAATATTTTTATGTTTTTTGAGCGTGTTATTAAGTTTATCGCAGTGCTACTCTTGCTCTTTATCCACTTGCTCTTTATCCAATAACGCATCCACAAATTCCTGCGCATGAAATTCGCGCAAATCATCTATGCTCTCACCCACGCCAATGAAGCGAATCGGGGTGCCGAGTTTTTCAGCAATCGCAAATAAAATACCACCCTTTGCGGTGCCATCTAATTTGGTTAACACTAAACCGGTTAAACCCATTGCCTGATTAAATTGTTGTGCTTGCACTAAACCATTTTGCCCAAAACCTGCATCCATTACTAATAAGGTTTCGTGAGGTGCAGAACCATCAAGCTTACCCATCACGCGCTTAATTTTTATCAGCTCGTCCATTAAGTTATCTTGGGTGTGTAAACGTCCAGCAGTATCTGCAATTACAACATCAATGTTTTTTGATTTTGCCGATTCAATGGCATCGTAAATTACCGAAGCCGAATCGGCACCGGTGCCCTGCGCCACTACGCTAATATTGTTGCGCTCGCCCCAAGTTTGTAATTGTTCAACGGCGGCGGCGCGAAACGTATCACCCGCCGCCAGCATTACGGATTTGCCTTGCTTTTGAAAACGCTTCGCCAGCTTGCCAATGGTGGTGGTTTTGCCCGCACCGTTAATGCCAATCACTAAAATAACAAAAGGCTCGCTACGATCTTCAATCACCAGCGGCTGGTCAACCGGCTTTAAAATCTCGCCCATGTTTTCGCACAGGGCATTAAACAGTGCAACAGGATCTTTTAATTCATTGCGCGAAACGCGCTTAGTTAAATCGTTGATAATGCGGGTTGTAGATTCCACGCCCACATCGGCGCTAAGCAGGCGGGTTTCTAATTCTTCTAGCAAATCATCATCGATGGTTTTTTTGCCGAGCAGTAAATCCGCCATGCCATCGGTAAGCCCTGCGCGGGTTTTGCCAAGGCTATCTTTAAGGTGATTAAACATGCCGTGTTCATCAACTTGCGCCCAATCTTCAGCACTAGGTGGGCTAAAAGAAGAGCCGGTCTTTATTTCAGTTGTGGTATTTTGTGGTTCATCATCAGTGACGGTACTTTCTGATGGAGTGCTCTGCGTTGCAGGCTCATCATATTTTACCGTTTCTGTTAAAGGTGCAGATTTAGTTCCTGCGGGTGTAAATGAGGCACCCGATTTTACGGCTCTGGGTGTGCTGGCAGTGGATGATTTATCGGTTGTTTCAACTTGAGTCTGTTTAACAGACTCAGGTTTAACGTCAGACTTTTCTTTTTTGCGGCGTAAAAAACCAAACATAATATATAAATGACTTGAATATCGGGAGGCGCTTATCCTATCATCGCGAGGAACTCAGGTTAAGTATTCCGGTCATTAATCTTCCAATTACTTATTACAGTGACGAGATGCTTATTCAATAGGCAGTAACAAATTATGGGCAAACAATGAAATTAAAAAGAATCGGCGCAGCAATAGCGCTAAGTGGTTTATTGATGGGAATGGCCGCATGCCAAACTAACCCAGTGAATAAATCAGCCGCGCCAAACTCAGAATTCAAAACCCGTGTCAGCCAATCTGGCGTGCATAGTTTTACCTTGAGCAATGGCATGAAAGTATTGATAAAGCCCGACCACCGTTCACCCGTTGTAGTGTCACAGGTATGGTACAAGGTGGGCGGCTCTTATGAGTATGCGGGGGTAACCGGTGTTTCGCACGCGCTAGAGCACATGATGTTTAAGGGAACCAAAAATCTTAAAGCAGGGGAGTTCTCCGATATTATTGCCGCAAATGGCGGCAGCGAAAATGCCTTCACCGGCAAAGATTACACCGCTTATTTTCAGCGCATAGCCAGTGACCGTTTAGAGCTGTGCCTACGCAATGAAGCCGATCGCATGCGCAACTTACAATTGAATGAGGCCGAGTTTAAAAAAGAAATTGAAGTGATTAAAGAAGAGCGTCGCTCGCGCACCGATGATAATCCAACATCCTTAACCTATGAGCGATTTAATGCTGCGGCATTTATTAATTCCAGTTATCAGCAACCGATTATTGGTTGGATGGAAGATTTAGACAGCATGCAACTGAGTGATTTAAGCGCTTGGTATCAAACTTGGTACGCACCCAATAATGCCACCTTGGTTGTTGCAGGTGATGTTGATGTGCAACAAGTAAAAGCGTGGGCAGAAAAATATTTTGGGGTGTTTAAACCGTCAAAAATTATTCCACCAAAACCGCGCCGCGAAGTGCCTCAAATGGGCGAGCGCCGCATTACCGTTAAAGTGCCCGCGAAAGTGCCGTATTTATTAATGGGTTATAAAGTGCCGGTGTTAAAAACATTAATCAATGATGAAAAAAATATCGATGATATTTATGCATTAGAAGTATTGGCAGGTGTGTTAGATGGTGGGCAAAGTAGTCGCTTAACTAAAACACTAGTGCGCGAAAAAGAAATTGCATCATCTGCCGGCGCCGGTTATGACCCTTATGCACGCCAGCAAACTTTATTTTTATTTGATGGCTCGCCGCGCGATGGACACAGCGTAAAAGAATTGGAATCGGCCATAAAAAAACAGATTACAGAAATACAAAACACAGCGCCATCAACCGCAGAACTGGATCGGGTAAAAGCGCAAGTAATGGCATCATCGGTGTATGAAAAAGATTCGGTGTTTTATCAGGCTATGCAATTAGGCACACTCGAAACCGTCGGCGTAGGCTGGCAAAAAAAGGATGAGTACTTGAAAAAAATTCAGCAGGTAACACCGCAGGAGGTGCAAGCCGTGGCAAAAAAATATTTAATTGATGATAGTTTAACGGTGGCGATTTTAGACCCACAACCGATCAATGCAAATTCACCGCGGGCATCGCGCACCGCGGGAGGTCGCCATGCTCGATAAATTATTAGTTACATTTTTAACAAAGTCTAAAAAACACAAACACCCATTAAAATATGTAGGTGCGAATTTATTCGCACCGGTTTTAGCCGCGTGTATTTTATTTTCTAATAACGCATTCGCATCACCCGAAATTCAACACTGGAAAACTCAAAATGGTGCCGCTGTTTACTTTGTGCCCTCCAATGATCTTCCAATGGTAGACGTGCGCATTGTATTTGATGCGGGCAGTGCGCGAGATACAGAAAATAAAAAAGCTTTATCAGGTACCGCATTAATGACCAATGGTTTGTTGGCTGAAGGTGCAGCCGGTGATAACGCGCAAAGACTGGCTGAAAAGTTTGAAGCAGTAGGCGCAGCATTTGGTAATGGCGCATTAAAAGATATGGCGTGGCTAAGTGTGCGTAGCTTGCGCGATGACAAATATTTACAGCCAGCGCTAATAAATTTAAAAAATATTTTAAGTTTTCCCGATTTTAATGAAAGTGCATTTAAACGTGAATTAGAACGGTTAAAAATTTCGGTGAAAGCCGGTAAACAATCGCCAGGTAATATTGCATCACTGCGATTTTTTAAAGAGCTTTATGGTAGCCACCCCTACGCACAGCCAAGCAGTGGCACAGAAGAAAGTTTGCAGCAGCTTAAATTAAAGCATTTGAAAACATTTTATAAAAAATATTATGTGGCAAACAATGCGGTAATTGCGATTGTTGGACAGCTCACTACCGATGAAGCAAAAAAGGTAGCCGCCGATTTGGTTGCCGATTTGTCTGCGGGTGAACATGCAAAACCACTGCCCGCAGTTAAGGCGTTAACTGAAGCTAAAACCATTCACATTGATTTTCCATCAAGACAAAGCACCGTGTTAATGGGGCAGGTTGGAATGGCGCGTGGTGATGCAGATTATTATGCATTATATTTAGCCAACCACGCATTTGGTGGCAGTGGTTTTGGCTCGCGTTTAATGGAAGAAGTGCGTGAGAAACGTGGGCTGGCGTATAGCACTTACAGTTATTTTTCACTGATGCGGGCGGCGGGGCCATTTCAAATTGGATTAAAAACTCGCAACGATCAACTTGATGAAGCACTGAAAATTATTCGTGAAGAACTAAATAAATACATTACGAATGGGCCGCATAAAGATGAGTTACAGGATAGCTTAAAAAATATTACCGGTGGTTTTCCGTTGCGCATCGATAGCAATAAAAAAATTGCAGAATATTTATCGGTGATTGGATTTTATAATTTGCCGTTGGATTATTTAGATGCGTTTGTCGGGCAGGTAAATGCACAAACTAAAGTTAAAGTGGATGATGCTTTAAAACGTAGAATGCATGCGGATAAAATGTTGACGGTGATTGTTGGTTCGAAGGGCTAGTGTAGTGAAATAAAAGAAAACGCGAATGAACGCAAATAAAATACATAAAAATCAGAGTGTGTCTTTGTGTTTATATTTTGAGTATGGCGATGAAAAACATGCTTTATTATAGTCGATGTTTTGATTTTTCTTCGCTGTTATTTGCGTTTTCTTTTTCTTAACGTACAAAAAGTGCATAATGGCAAAAACAAAAAAACAAAAAAAATCATCCTTCGACAGCAAGCTGAAAATCATCGGTGGCAAATGGCGTAGTCGGTTATTACCGGTGGCAGACTTGCCGAGCTTACGCCCTACAACCAGTCGCGTGCGAGAAACATTATTTAACTGGCTACAAAATGATATTGCCGGTGCGCGCTGTTTAGATTTATTTGCGGGCAGTGGCGCATTGGGTTTTGAAGCGGCATCGCGAGGTGCTGCTGCGGTGACGATGTTAGAAACCCAAAATCAGGCTGCAAAAATTTTGCGCGACAATATTCAAATCTTAAATGCAAATCAAATTCAACTATTGCAAACTAGTGCTATTAGCTGGTTAAATTCAAATAGTGATTCAGCCGAAACATTTGATGTGGTATTTATTGATCCACCATTTGATAGTGATTATTTAGCAACGGCCTGTGAATTGCTTGAAACGAATCAGTTTTTATCTGAACATGCTTGTATTTATTTAGAGATGAATCGTAAGCAAGATTTACCCGAGCTACCCAAAAGCTGGGCAGTAGTGCGGGAAAAAAAAGCGGGGCAGGTGGGTTATTATCTGGTCAGGCGAAATGTTCGGGCTGAGTGATTTTGTCTCGGTCGCGATCTAAAAATCGCGCCTGTTGTAGGAGCGAGCGATGCAAGCCCGTAAAAATTCACCATAAAAAATTATTAAGAGAAACAACATGTCAGCAGTAGTAGCCGTGTACCCTGGAACCTTCGACCCCATCACCAATGGCCACAGTGATTTAGTGGCCCGCGCCTCCGGTTTGTTCGATAAAGTGATTGTCGCCATTGCCGCCAGCCCATCAAAAGCGCCGCTGTTTGATTTGGCGCATCGCATTGAGCTGGCAACGCAGGTGCTGGCAAAACATAATAACGTCGAAATTTGTGGCTTTTCAGATTTGTTGGTGGATTTTGTGCGCAAGCGTGAGGCCAATGTAATTTTGCGGGGCTTGCGGGTGGTATCAGATTTTGAGTTTGAAATGCAGTTGGCGAGTATGAATCGACATTTAGCGTCAGAGATTGAAACTCTATTTTTAACCCCATCGGAAAAGAGCAGCTTTATCTCCTCGTCGTTGGTGAAGGAAATTGCATCCCATAGTGGCGATGTATCTGAATTTGTTAACCCCTTGGTGGTGAAGAATTTACGAGATAAATACCGCCCGTAAAGGCTTAGCGCAAGTAAGGGTGAAATTGTGCGCAATAGGGTATAATCACCCACTAATATAATATACAGCATAATGACACTATCAAAAAACCATTATGTGACATTTTTAAATTTTAATGTAGGGCTAAGAAATGGCATTAATCATAACCGACGAATGTATCAACTGTGATGTATGTGAACCGGAATGTCCGAATGAGGCAATTGAAGCAGGCGATGAAATTTATGAAATAGATCCAACAAAATGCACCGAATGCGTCGGGCATTACGATACGCCGCAGTGTGTTGAAGTGTGCCCAGTGGATTGTATTCCTAAAGATCCAAATCATGTTGAAAATGAAGATGAGCTGATGGTAAAGTATAAAGCGCTCACCGGCGAAACATAAACAAAATAATCATTTTAAAAGGCTCCTTAATAGGAGCCTTTTTTTTGGCTGATTTAAAGATAAATAAGGAATAGTCAATTAGTGATGGAACAATAGGTTTAAAAAGAGATATTATAAGAGACCTTTGCACGATAGAATCACAAGTAAAAATGGCTAAAATTTCACTGCTTTTCGTTAGAAAACTTGTCAATATCTAGATATTAACTGCGTTTTCTGCCTCAATCAGTAAAATTTTAACGCATTTTTCTTTTGCGCCTCTATCGTGCAAAGGTCTCGATAAAAAATATAATAAGTGACTATTGCTGAGTATGCTTGTTGTTGGAATAGTTATGCCTCATTGTTTCTGCGCTTTTGAGCAATAAGCGGCATAAAAACTGGAATTTAAAAAGGCTATAAAAATGAAAAAAACGCTCTCTCTATTTTTATTAATTTTTTCCACCAATTTACAGGCTGCCGCAGGCATTGCGACAGCCCACCCACTAGCCACTAAAGCGGGAGAAAATATACTCGCGCAGGGTGGCAATGCCTTTGATGCGGCGGTGGCAATGAGTGCTGCACTAGCAGTAGTTGAGCCCTATAGTTCCGGCATAGGCGGTGGTGGTTTTTGGTTGTTGCATCGCAGCAGTGATGGTTTTGAAACCATGGTTGATGGGCGTGAAACCGCACCGTTTAAAGCGCATCGCGATATGTATCTTGATGATGATGGCAATGTGATTTCAGGCGCTTCGATAAACGGGCCATTATCCGCAGGTATTCCCGGTGTGCCCGCCGCGCTGGAACATATCACAAAAAAATACGGCAACTTAAGTTTAAAACAAAATTTACAGTCGGCCATTGAATATGCAAATAATGGTTTTAAAGTGACACCGCATTATCAAAAAATGGCGAGCTTTCGATTAAGCGCATTACGGGCATCACCGGCAGCGGCAAAAATTTTCTTACAAGATAATAATGTGCCAGAAGAAGGTTATATTATTAAGCAAAAAGATTTAGCCAATACATTAACGGCGATGGCAGATAAAGGTGCAGCCGGTTTTTATCAAGGAGAGGTAGCAGAAAAATTAATTAATGGTGCTAATGCAGCCGGTGGAATTTGGAGCGAAGACGATTTTAAAAAGTATAAGGTGATAGAGCGCGAGCCTATAGTGGGGCAGTTCCATGAAATGAAAATCACCTCCGCGGCACCACCATCTTCTGGCGGTATTGCCTTGGTTGAAATGTTAAATCAACTGGCGTTTTTTTCGTTAAATGGTTTAGAAAAAACCGATGAAATTCATTTAGGCATAGAAGTCATGCGCCGTGCTTATCGCGATCGAGCGCAATTTTTAGGTGACCCAGATTTTGTAAATGTGCCAACGCAGCGTTTAATTAATAAAAATTATGCCGCAGGTTTGGCGACAACTATTCATCTTAAAAAAGCCACCCCCAGTTTTTTATTGCCCGGTGTAGCGCATGAAAATAACAGTCGCGACACAACTCACTTTTCGGTGATTGACCATGATGGTAATCGAGTGTCTGCAACCTTGTCGATTAATTATCCTTTTGGTTCGTGTTTTGTGCCCCCCGGCACAGGCGTTTTATTAAATGATGAAATGGATGACTTTTCATCTAAACCGGGTGTCGCCAATGCTTACGGTTTAGTGGGTGCAGAAGCTAATGCCATTGAACCAGGAAAAAGAATGCTGTCGAGTATGTCGCCAACATTTTTGGAAACCGATGATCGCTTAGCGGTGATTGGAACACCTGGGGGCAGTCGAATTATAACGATGGTTTTATTAGGCAGCATAAGATTTTATTTTGATGAAAGCGCAGAAGAAATTGTTAATGGTCCAAGATTTCATCATCAATACCTACCCGATCATGTTCTTTATGAAGATGATGTTTTTAGCGGAGATATTTTATTAGATTTAAAAAATAGAAATCATAAATTAAAACCTGCAAAAAATAAGTGGGGAAATATGCAGGTGGTGATTTTAGATAAAAAAACTAAAAAAATAACGGCGGCTTCAGATGCGCGAGGCGAAGGCATGGCTAAGGTTATTAGAACTAAATAAATTTTATCATCTGTTTTTTTTAAGCGTGTGTTTTATTGATTTTGTAATTTAGTTTAAATGGTGTTTTTTACCGAAACAAAAGCAAATCGTGTGAAGAGACGAGCTGAGCGGTAAAATAGAATCTGAAAATATTCATTTAATATTTAGGTAGCATTATGAGTAAAATTAAAATTGGCATTTTAACCGCATCCGATCGTGCGAGTGCGGGCATTTATGAGGATTTATCCGGCCCTGCAATTATCGATACCCTCAATGATTATTTAGTCTCTGAGTGGCAGCAGGTTTATAAAGTGATTCCCGATGATCAATCAAATGTTGAAAATGCCCTAATTGAAATGGCAGATAAAGAAGGCTGTTGCTTAATTGTAACAACCGGCGGCACTGGCCCCGCACTCCGCGATTTAGTGCCAGAAGCAACTGCAGCGGTGTGTGAAAAAATGATGCCAGGTTTTGGCGAATTAATGCGGCAGGTGAGTTTGCAGTATGTGTCCACCGCAATTTTATCACGCCAAACCGCAGGCATACGGGGCAAAAGTTTAATTGTGAATTTACCGGGCAAACCTAAATCGATTCGTGAATGTTTAGATGCGGTTTTCCCTGCGATTCCTTATTGTGTAGATTTAATTGAAGGGCCGTTTTTAGAAGTGAACGAAGAGGTAATAAAAGCCTTTCGGCCAAAAGCAAAATAGCTGCATGCAAAGCGTAGGCGCGAATTCATTCGCACAAAGTCAGTGGTTATTAACTTGAAGGCGAATAATTTTGCCGAGATAATCCTTACCAAATGTGCAGGCTTTACGATTAAAAAGTTCATTAGATAGTTGCATGAATAGCCATCTTGTAGGGATTATTGATTTTACCTATGAAATCAATAGAAATAATTTAAGCTTATTTCTCGAAATTAGCTTGAATTATTTTTCAATAACTTTATCTTACGGGTTCAGATATTAAAACAAAATAAAAGGATACCATCATGGGTGTACTAGTCGGTCGCGAAGCGCCAGATTTCACAGCAGCAGCAGTTTTAGGTAATGGCGAAATTGTTGAAGATTTTAATTTAAAAAGTGCAACGAAAGGCAAAAATGCGGTTATTTTCTTTTACCCATTAGATTTCACATTTGTATGCCCATCTGAGTTAATTGCATTTGATCATCGGTTAGAAGAATTTAAAAAACGTAATGTTGAAGTGATTGGTGTATCAATCGATTCACAATTTTCTCACAACGCATGGCGTAACACGGCTATCAACGATGGCGGTATTGGTCAGGTTGGCTACACCCTAGTGGCCGATGTTAAGCATGACATTTGTCAGGCTTATGATGTTGAGCATCCCGATGCGGGCGTGGCTTTTCGTGGTTCATTTTTAGTTGATACTAATGGCATGGTTCGCCATCAAGTGGTTAACGATTTACCGCTAGGCCGTAATATTGATGAGATGTTACGTATGATTGATGCATTGGCCTTCCACGAAGAGCACGGCGAAGTTTGCCCAGCAGGCTGGAAAGAGGGTGATAAAGGTATGGATGCATCACCTAAGGGTGTTGCGGATTACTTGGCATCTGAATCAGATAAGCTTTAAGTTTTATCGCAGTAAAATTGTAACCCTGAGTTTTTTGCTCAGGGTTATTTTATTTGTTTAGAATTATTAATATTGTCATTTCTACAAAAGCTAAAATCTAGAGTCTTGAGTACTACTCACCTTTCATCGCGCGACCCACGTCCTCAAAAAAACTATTATCAAACTGGCTGTCTGGTTCAGATGTTAGGCCTAAATAAACTAAGCCAATAAATATAGCAATAAAAATAATCGCACCAATAACTTGTCCCTTATCTATATTGTGTTTCTTTTTTGACATAAATAACTCATCTAAAAATAATATCTAATAAATTAATTATAGCTATTTTTGGCAATGACTACAGTAAAAAGTTGAGCGTTGAGTTTGGGTTATTTTTTTAATATTTTTACCGCATTGCATGCAAGGTTTATTTTCGCGACCATAAACATTGAGTGTTTGTTGAAAATAACCGGGCTTACCCTCTTCATTAATAAAGTCTTTAAGTGTGGTGCCGCCCTGATCAATTGACTGTAATAAAATAGATTTAATTAGCGGGGCTAATTTTTGATAGCGCGCCAATGAAATTTGGCAGGCAGCACGTTTTGGGCTGATGCCCGCCGCAAATAAAGATTCGTTTGCATAAATGTTACCCACGCCAACAACAATATGGCTATTCATTAAAAATGTTTTAATGGCAACTTTTCGCTTGCGGCTTTGCTGATATAAATATTGTGCATTGAAAACATCATCAAGCGGCTCGGGGCCTAAGTTAATTAATAGTTTGTGTTGTAAAGGGTTGGATTTTGTCCATAATACGGAGCCGAAACGACGCGGGTCGCGTAAGCGTAATATTTTATTATTACTGAAACAGATATCAAGGTGGTCATGTTTTTCGGCGATAACAGCAGGCTTTACAATGCGTAAACTTCCCGACATTCCCAAGTGTAATATCACTGTGCCATTATCACATCGCAATAAAATATATTTTCCACGGCGCTCAACTTGGCGAATAATTTGGCCGCATAATTGTTTTTTTAATATACTTGGAATTGGCCAGCGTAGTTGTTTTTGACGAACAATAACATTCGACACTTTTTTATTAAGAATATGTGGCTCAATGCCACGCCGTGAAGTTTCAACTTCGGGCAGCTCAGGCATCGGGTTGCTCTGTTTCAAATATGCCGTATAAATAATTTTTCTGTGAGTTGTCTAAGTGGTATTCAATATTCAACTCAGGAAAGGCCAAAATCAACCAAGGATCGTCATCAGTTATTCGAAAAATTAAAGTTTTAGTTTGTGAGCTTATTTCAATTTGTCCGAGCTGTTTACGCGCTAGGTATTTGTGAACAGCAAAGGCTTGAGCTGAGCGCCAATGTTGTAAGAGTGATTGAATTTGATCTGCATTTAATTTTTTTGAATTAGATGCATTTTTCCATTTACCATTGTCATTTAAAAAAACACTCGCAGTCGGCGTTGTTATATTGGTGATTTCAAAACTGTCAGGTAGTAGAGATAAATTGATAAAGCTTGATGGTTGGGCGCTCACAAGAGGATAAATAGTATCTGTTAATAAGCTCATTTTATTTTCAGCTAAAAAATAACGCATTTGATTGAGAGGGTTAGTTTTGCCAAAGCGAATTTCTGTATTGTTAAATGTGATGCTGGCTAGCGGAGCATCAAGAGCATATTTCGATAAATCCAGTGAGCTTATATCGTAGCGTTCATTAACCGGTGTTTGAGTTAGCCCAAGTAGAGTGTTAATGCGAAAGGCGTGGGCCTTTAGTTGGTATGGTTTTGTCATATACCAAATGTCATCAGCGTTTTTTATAAATGAAATATCATTACCTTGTGGGCGATTAATTTTAATGTGTGTTATTTCTTTGAGTGATAAGTTGCTTAAGCGTTCACGCTTTTCATTGGTTTCTTGTTGGCTATAAAAAACAATAATAAAAATTGTTAATAATATAACCATGCCAATATTTAATAGGCCGCGTTTATCATTCATTATTTTTTATGTCGCTTAAACCAAATGGCCGCACCGCTAATAAAAAATACCAAGGGTAAAAAAATAAGAAATATTAAGCCGATTAGTGCAGCGATTGGGGCGGATAAATTTAGCTGTAAATCAGGGGCATTTTTCGGTGCAATGGAAATGAGTTTATCGTTGCTAGTGAGCCAGTTAAAGGTGTTTAATATAAAATCTAAATTCGCGCCTTGCCCAATGTTGTTGTTGGCAATGAAATCACTGTCACCAATTATAACCACTCGCTGGCTTAGTTTTTCCTGTGAAGTTTCTCTTTGTCGTTGCTGGGCAATGCCAATGCTTAGTGGCCCTGCAAAATCATCTTGTTGATTAAATTCGACTTTCTCATTTAGATCTTTTGATTCTGACCAGCTATTGGCAGATGTAATTAGCAGGTCGGTAGAAATCCAATTATTGGGCGTGTTTGTTTGTATTTCATTTGTGATAATGGCTGTTGCAGAGGTAAATAAAGTGAAGTACTGCATTTTGTCGGTAATAGGGTGGCGACGGTATTCAAGAATAGGAATAATAGCTGGATGACTTAGACTTAACATGGCATTAACTTCTTGATTGTTGTCGATAACAACACCATTAACAAAATGAATATTTAAGTCAGCTGCAATATTTAATTGTGACGCATGAGCTGAAGGGTCTTGAAGCCAGAGTAATTGCCCGCCATTTTTAATAAAGGTTTGAATTTTCTGTTGTTCACTTTCTAAGAGTGGTTTTTTAATTGAACCTAAAACCAAAATGTTGTTGCTGGTATTTAAGTTGTCTTTAATTAAATTAATGCTGTTAACTTTAAAGCCTTTATTGAGTAGTTGCTGAGCGAGTTGGTTGTAGCCACTAGCAGAGCTGTCGTGAATGCTGCGCTCGCCATGTTGAGTTAAAAATAAAATTTGCGGTGAACTGCCGCGTTGCAGTCGAATTAATGCATTACTTATATTTTGTTCGGAAATTTTTTCAATGCGTTCAATTTGGCCGTTATATTCAATAATGGTTTGCCCGTAGCGTTTTATATTGTCGGCTTTGGCTTGCTCAATAAAAATATCGGGATTAATTAGTTGGTAATTAAAATCTGATTTTTTTGTTTTATAGCGACTTAAAATTTCGTTAATGGCATTAGTGAGCGCGGGGTTATTGGCTTGGTAGCTACGCAGCTCTACTGGCAATGGCAGTTGTTCTAAAATGGCTAAGGTATCGCTGCTTAATGAGTGGCGCGCACCGGCAGTCCAATCGCTACGATGATTATAAGTATTACTTAACCAACCTGCAAAGCCAATACAGGCTAATAATAAAATAATAAAAATAATATGCTGAATGCGATATTGTAAATGTGAGCGGCGAGATGCTTGCATTAATTTTGCATCCGTTGTGCGTCTAGCTGGCGAATGCTGAGAATAATAAATCCAAGACTAAATAAAACAAAGTAAGCAATGTCGGCGGTGTTAATAATGCCGCGCAACATTTGAATGCTATGATGGGTAATGGAAATATAATTAAAAAAGTTATTGCCTTCGGTGGTGGCATTGCCGGCAATATTTATTATCATAAATAAAATCAACAATCCAAATGTACCAGCTGCCGCATTAACTGGCTGGCTACTAACAGCAGACATATATAAACCCAGTGCAATAAAAGCTGCAATGGTTAAAAATTGCCCGAGCATGCCGGCGGCGAATTTTCCCATATCTAAATCGGTTGAAGATAGTAGTGATAAGGGCATGATGCCAATGATTAAAATAACAATCATAAAAAACAATAATGCGCCGAGATATTTTCCCAGTACAATTTCAGTCATCGAAACGGGTGAAGATAATAAGAGTTTAATTGAACCGCTTTGTTTTTCTTCGCTGAGTAAGCGCATGGTGATGAGTGGGCAGGTAATTAATAATAAAATTTTTGAAAAGTCGAAGAGCGGCGCGACGATTAAATCGGTAACCCCAGGCGCATCTTTTATTTTTATTAAATCGGCTTGAATACTAAAAAAATAATCAATTAAACCTAAAAACTTCCATGCCATAATGGCTTGAATAATGCCTAAGATAATCCATGCCAGCGGCGATAAAAATAGGCTGCGGAGTTCGCGTAGGGCAATATTTAAAATCATGCGGCCTGCTCACTATCTTGAGTTTCATCACCGGATGTTAAATTAATAAAAACCTGTTCTAAATTATTTTCTACTGGGCTGAGTTCTAATAGCCCCCAGTTATTTTCAACACACTGCTGGCTAATGTTAGCGAGAGTGGCGAGTAGTTTTTGGCCATTGAGTAAAAAAGTATTATCGGTGATTTGCTCGGCAGTATCGACATTCGGTAATGTTTTTATGAGCGATAATTCGGGAGCGTTTTGTAAGCGCAATTTAATTTTATTGCTTTGTTTTAGTTCCAGCATGTTTTTATTAAATACAGATTGACCTCGGTGAATAATTTGTACTCGGCTACACAGTGCCTGCACTTCGGGTAAAATATGGGTGGATAAAATAATCCCATGGGTTTCGCCCAACTCTAAAATGAGTTTACGAATTTCAATCATCTGAATGGGGTCAAGCCCAACGGTGGGTTCATCTAAAATAATAATACTGGGCTGATGAATAATGGCTTGTGCAATACCGACGCGCTGTTGAAAACCCTTGGATAAATTTCCAATTAAGCGTTTGTTGTAACCTTCAAGCCCACAGCGTTGTATAGCTTGTTGGTATAAATTTCTAATTTGCGATTTTTTTATGCGGCGTAATTTTGCGGCATAGTTTAAATACTCTTCAATATTTAGCTCGGGGTAAAGTGGTGGTTTGTCTGGTAGGTAGCCAATGGCCTGTTTGGCTTGCTTAGGTTGGCTGAGTAAATCGGCACCATTAATAATAATTTCACCTTCACTGGGGGCAAGTACGCCGCACAGCATTTGCAGGCAGCTGGATTTGCCCGCGCCATTAGGGCCGAGTAAGCCTAAAATTTCACCCTGTTGAAGTTCGATGGAGACATTATTTACCGCGTGATTATCGCGATAATATTTATGTAAATGCTGAGCCTGAATAATTGCTGACATGGGGCAAAATCATATCAGGAAACGCGCAGCTTACAAGTGATATGTCGATGAGAATGCGAGCTTGAGATTTATTAAAAAATGTCCTGCCCCAGCAATAATATTTTCAGATAGAATACGCTTTTTTCAATAATAGAATATGCAATGAAAGTTCACAGATTAGGCGTAGATACCGGCGGCACCTTCACCGATTTTGTTTATTTCAATGGCGAATCTATTCGTATTCATAAAGTACTATCAACACCTGCTGCACCGGAGCAGGCCATTTTGCAGGGCATTAAAGAGCTTGGTATTTCTTTTAATGGCTTGCAGTTAATACATGGCTCGACGGTTGCCACCAATGCGGTGCTGGAAAATAAAGGCGTTAAAACACTTTATATTACCAATAAAGGTTTTGCTGATGTGCTGAGCATTGGGCGGCAGGCGCGTAAAGAATTATATAATTTAATGCCGCAGCCGGTTAAACCATTAATGGCGGCGCAGCATTGCTTGGAGGTGAATACTCGCTTATCGGCTGCGGGGGAGTTATTGCAAGATATTAGCCAACAAGATTTACAGGCCTTGCTGGGAAAAATAAAAGTCATTAAACCCGCCGCTATCGCAATTAATTTATTATTTTGTTTTTTAGATAATCAGCAAGAGCAAACCATTAAAACATTTTTAATGCAGCACTTAAGCGATGTTTTTATTTGTTGTGCCAGCGATGTGTTGCCGGAATATAAAGAATATGAGCGAGGCATGGCAACCGCTCTTAATGCTTATGTTGGGCCGTTAATGCAAGGTTACCTGAATCGACTAGATAGTCATTTACAACTGTCGGCAGATAAGACGATGCCTAAGCCGAACCTCGCCATTTTGCAAAGCGCTGGTGGTACCATTCAAGCTCAGCAAGCGGCTGAGCATGCGGTGAATTTATTATTGTCGGGGCCAGCCGGTGGCTTAAAAGGTGCGCAATTTGTGGCGGGTGCTAGCGCTATTGATGCAAAAAATAAATCCAAACTATTGAGTTTTGATATGGGTGGCACTTCCACCGATGTGGCATTAATTGAGAATGATATAAAACTCACCTGTGAAGGTAAAATTGGCGATTACCCCGTGGCGGTGCCAATGGTGGATATGCACACCATCGGTGCGGGTGGTGGCTCGGTGGCTTATGTGGATGGCGGTGGTTTGTTAAATGTAGGGCCGCAATCGGCGGGGGCAAATCCGGGGCCGGCTTGTTACGGGCAGGGAGGCACACTGGCCACCGTCACCGATGCTAATTTAGTGCTGGGGCGATTGCAGGCGAAGGCTTTTTTAGGTGAAGGCATGCAGCTGGATTTGGCGGCGGCACAAACCGCAGTGAAAAAAATTGCGTTGCAATTAAATAAATCGATTGAAGAAACCGCACAGGGAATTATTCACATTGCCAATGAACAGATGGTGCGCGCATTGCGAAAAATGTCGGTGCAACGTGGTTTTGATCCACAAGATTTTACCCTAACGTGTTTTGGTGGTGCCGGTGGCTTGCATGTGTGTGCATTAGCGGATGCGTTAAAAATGCAACGTGCATTTGTACCGGTGCATGGTGGTGTGTTGTCGGCTTTAGGTATGTTGGTGGCGCCACCCAGTCGTGAGTTGTCGCATTCGTGTATTCAAGATTTATTGAGTAGTAATTTAGAGCAAATAGAAAATGTGTTTTTAAATTTACAGATGCGTGGCATTAAAGATATGCAGGCCGAACTCATCGCTAAACCTGAATGTTTACGTTCATTAGATTTGCGCTATCAAGGCCAGAGCTTTACCTTGAATTTAGGGTGGTCAAAAAATTTAAAAAACATCGAGCAGGCATTTCATCAATTACATAAAAAAACCTATGGGCATGCGCTGGATATGCCAGTTGAATTAGTTAATTTACGGTTAAGCATTAAAGGGAAAGCGCCCGCATTTAGCTTGCCACTAATTAGTGAATCGGCTGAAAAAATTAACATTGAACAAGTTAGCTTATTTGGTTTTGATGAGCGCCTACCCGTTTATAAACGCAATCAACTCTATTGTCAGAAAAAAATTATTGGCCCCGCATTAATTATTGAAAAAGTATCGACAACACTAATTGAAAAAAACTGGTGTTGTGTTGTTGATGATGTAGGTAATTTATTGTTGGAGACGCATGGTTGAAAAAACACTTGAAAAACATACCCAATATTAAGATTGGAGAGTTATTTAATAAATTTAGTGGCTTCTAGGGCCCAGTTATCTGTCTCAAAATAAAGTGCTGAAAGCTCGGCTTTGGTGATGCCTTTTATAGATAACTTATTTGCTGAAGATGTTTCTAGTAATTGGCTGCACTTAACAATTATGCCGATATTTCCCTTGTGCTCTAAAATGGCTTGCTTTACTTCGTCTGTTAATGGCAGTGGTTTAATTAAAGAGCTAATCGTTTTTTCCATTAAAGTATCTAAAGCCGAAAACATACCGGCGGTAAAAATTGATCTTCATCTTTTAAGTTAAGTTTGGCGGCAATTAATTCGCAAGTTTTTGCGCGCACCATAGCAATTTTAACTAGCTCTAATGGTCTGTTATTCATGTTGCTTAATGCCAGCATGGATGCCCAGTCAGCGAGTTTTTTTTCGGCCTAAAAACCATCGCGCGTTTACATAGGCTCGACTTCACTGGCAAGTTAAAAAAAGCCGAGTGAATTAATTTTAAAAGTTTGTAGCTGAGGGGTAAATCTGCACTAATGGCATCTTCTATTTCTGAAATGTCTTTGCTATCAATGAGTTTTTAAATATTATTAAGCACATCATCTGCCCAGTTTATTGCTGCAATATTAATATCAGATAAATCATCCGTGCTTAAATCGGCAAAGCGAATATTTATCCAATCACCTTCTTCTTGTGCCAGCGTGCAATTAATGGCTTCACCTAATTCGCCTTCGCGATTAAGCAGTGCAGCGATAACATTGTCAGCTAAGGGTAGTGGGCTAATTAATTCTTCGAGGCTGCGATCCATTAATAAATCTAAAGATGAAAACATGCCGACGGTGAAAAAACTATCGGTGGGTTTTAAGTTGGCTTTTTCTGCCAGTAACTCACAACTACGGGCACGAATCATAGAAATGCGAACTTGCTCTAGCGGCTTATTATCCATGCCGCTTAATGCCATCATTGACGCCCATGTACAAAGTTGTTTTCTGCCGAGCATAATAGTGGCATGTTGAATTGATTCAATTTTGGTTGAGCGAGAAAAGAAAGCGGAGTTCATTAATTGTAAAATTTTATAACTGAGCGCCACATCTTTACTGATGATGTCGACAACCGTGTCGGTATCCGTGTCGGGGTTATGTAAAGTAGAGAGCAAATTAATAATGCTCATTTGATTAGAATCTAAAGACTCACCAGTCACAATGCGTGGGCGATTTAAAAAATAGCCCTGAATGTAATCTACGCCAACATCTCGACAAATATCATAGGCATTGTGGTTAGTTACATGGTCAGCCAAAATAATGGGGTGAAGTTTTTTTAATATTTTTAAATGTGCGCGAATTTCATCAACCGATACCGTTTCGATATTAATATCAATAATGCTGGCCATACTGGAAAGTGGTTGTAATGAAGGGTGTTGTAAATAATTATCCAGCGCGAGCTTAAAGCCGGCATCGGCGAGGCGTTTGACGCCTGCAATAACTTGTTCGGTCACATTCACATAGGTGGGTATTTTTAAAATCACCCGATCTTTCGGTAGAGGTAGCTCGTAGTCACTTTGTAAAAAATGTTCGGTTAGGGTGATAAATGCAATGTTGTTGCCAACCAATTTATCGATGCCAATTTCCATAAAGGCATTAATGATGACTTGTGAGGTAGCTTTGTCGGCTTCAATAGAAGGAGTGCTGCTATCATTGCTGGCGTGCGCCATTAATTCGTATGCGTAAATATCCAAATTAGGAGTATATATCGGTTGTCGTCCAACAAAAATTTCGGCCATGGGCTTGTGTCTTTAAGATTAGGTTTATTTTTTATTTTAAATATAGCTTATTCTCATAGGGAAATATATGAATTGTCGGGCAAGCTGAAGATAAATTTGAGGTGAAAAAAAACCTGTTTCTTAAAACAGGTTTTTTGTACAACTTAAGCGACGATTAAAATTACTTAATCTTGGCTTCTTTATACATTACATATTTGCGAATGGTGGGATCAAACTTTTTGATCTCCATCTTCTCAGGCATTAATTTTTTGTTTTTGTCTGTGGTGTAAAAATGACCTGTACCCGCAGATGAAACTAACTTAATTTTTTCACGCATTGTCTTTCCCCTTAAACCTTTTCGCCACGAGCGCGCATTTCAGTTAGCACAGTGTCGATGCCTTTCTTGTCGATCAGGCGCATGCCCGAAGTAGAAACGCGTAGTCTTACATAGCGCTTTTCGCTCTCCACCCAGAAACGGTGGTTGTGTAAATTAGGCAAAAAACGGCGACGTGTGCGGTTCTTTGCGTGTGATACATTGTTACCGGACATAGGCTTCTTACCTGTGACCTGACATATTCTAGCCATGATGACTCCGTTAAAACTTAAATATAGTGTAGAGCCTGTTGCGATAGCGCAGCTAACAAGCTCTGGAAATCTGAGGGCGGTGATGATACCGGATTTGGGCCGGCTAAACAAGCTATTCTGCTAAAACACTTGGTGGCGATTTAGGGTGTTGGCAGCCGCTTGGGCTTCATTGTATAGTAGCGCCTTATATTGGCGTTAATTTATTGGCTAAGTTATTGAATTTACTGGCATGCCTGATGTGAGCTGAAGCTCGCTCCTACAGTAACAATCGGCGTAGGAGTGAGCTTTAGCTCGTGATGGCCGGCACCAAGCTCATATTCTCCCTCACTAAATAGAAACAGAAAACTATGGATATTGTATACATACGCGACCTGCGCATCGAAACCGTTATTGGCATTTACGATTGGGAACGCGAAATTCGCCAGACCATCAGCATCGATTTAGAAATGGGCACCGATATTCGGCGCGCCGGTGAAACCGATCATATTGATGACACACTGGATTATAAATCGGTTGCCAAAGCCTTAATTGAATTTGTTGGCAAATCTGAATTTCAGCTAGTGGAAGCACTGGCAGAGCAATGCTCGCAAATTATTCTTAACGATTTTAATGTGCCGTGGCTACGCATGCGATTGAGCAAGCCCGGTGCGGTGACAGGATCTCAAGATGTGGGCGTATTAATTGAGCGCAGTAAAGATTAAGCATGGCATGGGCGTACATTAGCTTAGGCAGTAATATCGACCGTGAGGCGTTAACGCGGGCGGGTGTGCAGGCGCTGCGCCAGTGCTATGGCGAGCTAACCCTGTCATCTGTTTACGAAAGCGAAGCGGTGGGCTTTGATGGCGAGAATTTTTACAATATGGTGATTGCCTTGCAAACTAACGACACTGTGCAGAAGGTTGCTCAAACCTTACACCAAATTGAAGATGCACATGGTCGCGACCGAAGCGGCCCAAGATTCTCTTCGCGCACACTGGATTTAGATTTACTGCTTTATGACGATTTAATTCTTCATGAGAACAAGTTACAAATCCCCCGTGATGAAATATTGCAGCGCGCGTTTGTGCTGTGGCCAATGGCAGAGGTTGCGCCGAATTTACTGCATCCGCAGGTAAAGAAAACCTACGGTGAGTTGTGGGCTGCGTTTGATCAAGATTCTGAAAAGCTCGAGCCGATTGAGTTTGATTTTGACTGAGTGCATTGCGATGCTAAAATGCAACGTAGGAGCGATCTTCAGGTCGCGACCAAATTCATCAAAGCCTTAATTGGCTGCTTAATGTTAATGCTACAAAGCACAGCTCCGAAACCCAGCAAACACATCGTTTCGATCCGGCCCATAATAAGTGCGCCAAGTATTGCGCATCATCCGCGCAGGCGTCGCCCATCCCCCACCGCGTAACACTTTGGTTTGCCCAAACAACGGCTGCGAATAATCTTTGTACATATCGGCGACAAACCCCGGATAGGGCTTAAAGGTATCGGCCGTCCACTCCCAACAATTGCCCAGCATTTGGCGGCAGCCGAAAGCACTGTCACTTTGTGGTAGTGCGCCCACGTCGATGGTGCCCATGGTGTGGCTACTCATATTGGCAAAAATTGCGCTAGAAAAATTCCAGTTATTGCCCCAAGGATAAGTGCGCTTTTCATTAATATTGTTCGGCGTGCCAGAAGCGGCCAATTCCCACTCCGCTTCACTTGGCAAACGTCGCCCCGCCCATTTGCACCAAGCATTGGCTTCAAACCAGTTAATGTGAATCACCGCCGCATTGGGTTGCAGGGTTTGCCATTGATCGAAATATTGAATTAACCAGCCTTGTTGGTTATTTTTATTATTATTTCGTGCAGCTTTTTTCCAACCATTGGGTTGAGTGATGTTATTTTTTTGCAGCCATGCCCAGCCATCATTATCCCAAAATTGTTTTTCCTGATAGCCGCCATCATTTACAAAATCGGCAAACTGCTGAAAAGTGGTGGCCGATTTTGCAATGGCAAAAGATTTCACCTGCACCGGATGTTGCCATTTTTCATTATCAAAACAAAACTCAATATTGTTGGGTGCGCCGAGTAGGTATTCACCACCGGCAATGTTTGCATCACCGCTGAGTACGCCTGCATTGTTGTGCTCATTTGTTAAGGTTGAATTTTTAAATTGAGGGGCGGGATAATTTAACGTGCGCCGTGTGTAAGTAAACGCTTCGGTGTGCATGTCTTCATGGAATAAAGCATAGCGAGTTAAATAAATATCTTTTTCGGTAACAGTTTCAATATTTTGCAAGCGCGCAATTTCTGCCTGCAAAACTTGTTGCATATACTGTTTGGTTTCATTTAAAGAGGGTAGTGCTAAATGCCAGCGATCATCGTGAGCAATATTAATTGAGTCGTAAAGTGCATCTGCTTGTTTCAAAAAAGATTCCGCATTATCTAAATGGCGCAAAATCCACAACTCGTGAAAATACGCAATGTGACCGATTTCCCATAATAATGGATTAACTGTGTTCAGTTGTTTGCCCATTAACTGTTCAGAATTTAAACCCTCAATTAAAGTAAGTGTACGTTGGCGTGCATCGTTTAAATCGGCAATTAATATGTCGATGGTTTGTTGCTTGATGCGAGTACTGGACATTTTGTTTTCCAAATTCAGTTTTTAGTTTATGCGGTTTTTAGTCTAATATAGCTCACATGCATATTACAATCATAACACCCGCCGCAGCGGGGTCATTAAAGGGTAATCGTGCCACCGCCACACGCTGGGCCGCTTTTTTAATTGAGCTTGGCCATCAAGTTAGTATTGATGTGCAATGGAGTGGAGAGGATTGTGATGTAATGGTGGCATTGCATGCTTGGCGCAGTGCGGAGTCGATTGAAAAATTTAAACAGCAATTGCCTAATCGAAAACTCGTGCTGGCAATGACCGGCACCGATTTATATCAGTTTTTAAATACTCATTCAGACGTTACGTTATCGTCGATTGTTGCAGCAGATAAAATAGTCACCTTGCATCGTTTGGCCGCGCGGGTATTGCCCGAATCGATGCAGTACAAAGTTCATGTCATTCATCAATCAGCACAGCCATTAAAAAAAACATCGTTAACCTCTTCAAATAAAACATTTGATATTTGTGTGGTGGGGCATTTGCGCGAAGAAAAAGATTCGTTGCGAGTGGCCTATGCGGTGAGAAATTTGCCCGCGGAAAGTCGCATCCGTGTTTTGCATTATGGCAAAGCGCATAATTCACAATGGGAAGATTACGCTAAACAGGAAATGCAAATTAATGCGCGTTATCAATGGATGGGTGAAGTATCACACGCAGCAGTGCAAGATGCTTATGCGCAATGTCGTTTAATGGTGCTGCCCTCTTTAATGGAAGGTGGAGCGAATGTTATTTCTGAAGCTTGCATTGCAAACTTACCGGTAATTGCCTCAAAAATTGATGGCTCGGTTGGATTATTGGGTGATGATTATGCGGGATACTTTCCAGTGAAAAATGAAAATGCATTAGCGGAGCTTTTATTAAAAGCCGAAAGTAATGTGAACTTTGTTGAGCAATTAACTCAGCAATGTAAAAAGCGTGCAATGTTGTTTACGCCCGATGCAGAAAAACAATGCTGGGCAGATTTGTTGAATGAAATAATTATTCGTTAAATTTAAAATGCTTGTTTTTATTTTTTAATTAACGTCACGCTTTCAACTTTTTCGTTGGCATTAGTTACCGAGCCGATAATGGCACTTAGCGGGTAACCCAACTCGTGTAACTCGGCAAGGCAAATATTGGCATTCGCAGCGGGAATACTGGCGAGTAATCCCCCTGAGGTTTGTGGATCAAACAATAAAGGAAAATGTTTATGTTGGCGCAAATTTCCCGTTTCATTTATTGCGCGGCGCAGTCTAATGTTTTGATCTTGTAACGAACTAAAAATACCTATGTCAATCATTTGTAATGCACCGTTTAAAATAGGTAATGCATTTAAATTTATTTCTACATTCATATTAGACGAGCGTGTCATTTCTACTAAATGCCCGAGCAATCCAAAACCGGTAACATCGGTGCAAGCCGTTGCGCCGTGTTTATGCATGCAAATGCCAGCCGCCTGATTAGATAACAACATACTTTGCAGCGCCGCATCTATCCAACGGCCCTTGGTTTTTTGGCGCATGTCCGCTGCAAATAAAGTGCCGGTGCCGAGTGCTTTAGTTAAAATTAAAACATCATCGGTTTGCATGCCGGCTTTGCGCATTATTTTATCGCGATCGACTAAACCGGTAACCGAAAGTCCAAACGAAAGTTCTGCGCCTTCGCTGGAATGCCCACCAACCAGTGCGGTGTTGCTGGCATTTAAAACGCTTAATGCACCGGACATAGTTTGAAATAATTGGTCTTCAACTTGCTCTTCAATGCCGTAAGGAATGGTTGCGATAGCCATGGCGGTTTGTGATTCTGCACCCATCGCAAAAATATCACTGAGCGCATGGTTGGCGGCAATTTTCCCGAAGATAAAAGGGTCATCGATAAAGCTGCGAAAATAATCTACGCTTTGCACAATGAGTTTGCCCGCGGGTACTTCGCTTACCGCTGCGTCATCGGGGTCACTTAAACCGATCACCACATCATCGCGAATAATGGGTGTTAAGCGATTGACGACGCGAGATAAAATGCTACTGCCAACTTTCGCACCACAACCACCGCAACGCATCGCAATCGCCGATATTTCGTGAATGGTTTTTTTGTCCGTTGTTTGATTAAGCATGGCCGAATTATATTCAGGCGCAGCCTTTGCGAGCATCTCGGGTAACTGATTAAAATTGTCCATGAATTTGCGATCAATCCAATCTTTTATTTTCCATAAATACGCGCTCTCCAGTGACCAGTTACTGCGTGAAGCAATCGCATATTTATCGCCGGTGCTAATTAATCCTAAAAAGTTTTTTTGAGGTTTAAAGGCTTTAAGGGATTTGTTTTGAATTGCGAGAGATAAGTTTTTTGCCAGAGGCATGCCTTGGCGAACGGCAAATACGCCAGACTTTGGGCGCGGATAATTAACCACTGCCGCAATATCACCCGCCGCAAAAACATCACTGTGGGAAACGGATTGCAAAGTATCGTTCACCGCAATAAAACCTTTTTCATCAACTTGTAAGCCTGAATCTGCTAGCCAGCTAGGGGCAGAGGCATTGGTTACCCATAAAGTTGCGTCGGTTTTATGCTGTATGCCATTATTACTAATAAGAAAATCATGTTTGACTTCGCTGATGAAATGATTGCAATGCACCTGGATTTTTCGTTGTTGCAATATGCGATTAAAACGCTTTTTAACTTGTGAGTTATGCGTAGGTAAAATATTTTCAGTGTCGCAGTAAATATCTATTTTGAGTTTGTCGGAGCTAATGTTTTCGAATTTAAATAAATGTTGCAAACGATATTGTGTAGCCAGTGCCATTTCAATGCCACCGGCACCGCCACCGACAATGGCTAAATTAAAGCGCTTATTTTGCTGAGCGCTGTCTAATATTTTCTTTATTAATGCATCCCACTGTGATAAAAATTGATCAATGGGCTTTACCGGAATAGTAAATTTATCTGCACCAGAAATATGAAGCGCACAGGGTTTGGAGCCAATATTAATCGAAACAAAATCATAATTGATGGGGGGGCGAGTGGCGCAAATTATTTGTTTTTTCTGAAGATTTATTGCGCTCACTTCCGCATGAAAAATTCGTGCGTTCGCAAATTGAGCTAACGGGCGTAAATCAATATGTGCTTGGTCATAAGTATAATGCCCCGCAATATAGCCGGGTAACATGCCAGAATAGGGGGTGTGTAAATCGCGGGTAATTAGGGTAATGCGTAACCCAGAAAGTGGGTTCATGGCGAAGTATTTAAGCACAGATAGATGGCTGTGCCCGCCACCGACTAATACAAGGTCTTTAATGACGGGAACTGAGCTGGAATTATTCATTATGTTTATGTGTTGGGCTATTATTATTTCTAGTGTCTAGTTTACACCTTGAACAAAATGTATTATAGCGTTAACTTACCGATATTTGAGCAAATTTTCTTTATGACAAAATTCATTCAACGCTTTCAGTTTTTTGACCAGCATCCACAGCACGCAGATTTTTACAGCGATATTATTCAAGGGCTATCGGCGAGCGAGCCGTATATCTCACCTAAATATTTTTATGATGAAATTGGCTCTAAATTATTTGAGAAAATTTGTGCTACGCCGGAATATTATCCAACCCGCACGGAAGTCAATATTATTCGCGATAATATTAATGACATCGTTGAAAACTTAGGTGAGGAATGTCTGTTAATAGAGCCAGGTAGTGGCGATAGTTATAAAGTGCGATTGTTATTAGATGCATTGCGGCCCATTGCGTATTTTCCCATAGATATTTCACAGCGCTATTTACAAGATGAAGCACAAAAACTTGCACAGGAATTTACTTGGCTAAATGTGCATGCGGTGTGTGCAGATTTTACCGGTAAATTAAAACTGCCTTATCATGTTAAGGCTACAAATAAAGTGGCTTTTTTCCCCGGCGCTACTATCGGTAATTTTTTACCTGAACAGGCAGTAAGTGTTTTAACAGAAATAAAAAACATGGTGGGCTTAGGTGGAGGTTTGTTAATTGGTGTGGATTTACACAAGGATACGGCGATTTTAAATGCAGCTTATAATGATGAAAAAGGGTTCACCGCTAAATTTAATTTAAATTTGCTGACACGAATTAATCGTGAACTGAATGCGAATTTTGATGTGGCGAATTTTAAACACCATGCTTTTTTTAATGAGAAAAAAAGTCGCATTGAAATGCATTTGTTAAGTTTGCAAAATCAACAGATTGATATTGGAGAACAAAAATTTAATTTTAAAAAAGATCAGTCAATATTGACCGAGTATTCGCATAAATATACGCGGGATAGTTTTATCGCAGTGGCAACACAAGCCGGTTTTGAAGCGGTAGAGTGTTGGCTGGATGGGAATGAATTGTTTAGTGTGCATTATTTGAAGGCCATCCAATAAAATGATTAATAATGCGCTGCATAGAAAAATTAAATATTCAAACTCCGCCCACCATCAACCGGAATCACTTGCCCCGTAATATATTCACCTTCCATTACCAAAAACTTTACCGTCTTTGCAATATCCTGCGGGCAACCCTGACGCTTTAATGCGGTGCGCTCCAAAATTGATTCTTGTACCTGCGGGTCAAGTTCGGTGCTCGGCCACATAATGGCACCGGGTGCAACGCCGTTAACCCGAATATCTGGCCCCAACTCTTTTGCTAACGATTGGGTAATCATTGCCAGCCCCGCTTTGGCGGCACAGTAAACGGGGTGGGCTTTCATTGGACGAAAACCGTGAATATCCACAATATTAATGATGCAGCCCTGATTAGCATTCTGGGATTTTTTTAAATAGGGTGCTACCGCCTGTGATAAAAAAATCGGCGCTTTTAAGTTGCTACCCATTAAATCATCCCAGTGAGCTTCGGTAATTTCACCCACCGGCGTTGGGTAAAAACTCGAGGCATTATTGACCAGCACATCTAGCTGCCCCCAGATAGCGGCGGCTTTATTGGCTAGCTCATTAAGTGATGCTGTTTGCAACAGATCGGCCTGCAATATGGCGGCAGAGTTTGCACGTATGGCATTTAATTCTGCACACAGTGCGGTGGCTTTTTCAGCGGAGCTTCGGTAGTGAATAACAATATTCATACCGGCAGCATGTAGCGAGCGAGAAATTTCTGCGCCAATGCGGGCGGCAGCACCGGTGATGAGTACAGTTTTAGTTTGTGATGGTTTTTGCATGTTAGAATGCCAATTATTATTTTTAAATATTGTAGCATTAATGCAAGCACTGGACTTACCCCAACCCTCCGCAGATGAAATAGCCCACAGTCAAAAGCTGAGTGAGTTAATCAAACAGAAAATTATTGCAGCTGGTGGCTGGATTGATTTTGAGCAATATATGCAGTTGGCTTTATATGCGCCGGGCTTAGGATATTACAGTGCGGGGGCACAAAAATTTGGCGAGCAGGGCGACTTTATTACCTCGCCAGAAGTTAGCCCGCTGTTTGCACAAACATTGGCAAACCCGCTGGCGAACTTATTGAAAAAAATACCCGATGCAAAAATAATTGAGTTTGGTGCGGGTTCGGGTAAATTGGCGGCGGATTTATTATTGTCATTAGACGTGTTGAAAAAACTTCCCAGTGAATATTTAATTATAGAATTGAGTGCAGAGTTACAACAACGCCAACAGCAAACCTTACACAAAATGGCACCGGCATTATTAAGTCGAGTACGCTGGTTAACACAGCTTCCAGATACGCCGCTGAATGCGATTGTAATTGCAAATGAAGTGCTTGATGCTATGCCGGTGCAACGTTTTACGTTTAAAAAAAAGCAGCTCGAACAATTAGGTGTTGAAATTATTGAGAATGAATTGCAGTTGGCTTATCAAAAAGCACCAGCATTTTTAATGGATAAAATTAATGCAGTCAATGAAAATTTTAAGCATGTCGATTATAATTATAATAGTGAAATAAACTGCCAAATTAAACCTTGGATAAAAGCCGTTTCGCAATGCATTAACAAGGGGGCAATGTACCTCATTGATTACGGCTATCCGCGCAGCGAATATTATTCAGAAGATCGTCATATTGGAACCTTTCTCGGTTATTATAAGCACCGTTCAATGGATGCGCCTTTGTGGTTTCCAGGCTTGCAAGATTTAACCGCCTTTGTGGATTTTACCGAAGTTGCCGAAGCCGCCATTGAAAATGGTTTTGATGTGGATGGTTTTACATCGCAAGGAAATTTTTTAATGAATGCGGGATTGTCAAATATTGTCGAAAACATAAAAATAGATAATGAAATTCAGCGGTTAAAAATAATGCAACAGATGAAAACCTTAACCTTACCCGGAGAAATGGGAGAGCGATTTAAAGTAATGGGTTTATCAAAAGGTTTAGATGAAAATATAGCGGGTTTTGAATTTCGTGATTCTCGATATCGATTGTGATGAAATTATTTAAAATATACAAAGAGAAATAGAATGGATTTTTTACAAATATTAGTGCTGGCATTAGTGCAGGGTTTAACTGAGTTTTTACCCGTATCCAGTTCGGCACATTTAATTTTGGTGCCAATATTAACCGGCTGGGAAGATCAAGGTTTAGCCTTTGATGTGGCGGTACACGTAGGCACGTTAGCAGCAGTTGTTATTTATTTTAGGCGTGAGTTAACTCGCATGACAGTGTCATGGAGTGCGTCTGTTGTCGGCAAAGGTTTCGATAATGATGCCAAACTCGCATGGGCAGTTTTGTTTGGCACTATACCTGTTGGCTTAGCGGGTTTGTTTTTTAAAGATTTTATTGAGATGCACTTGCGCTCACCACAGGTGTTAGCCACTGCAACATTAGTGTTTGCCTTGTTATTGTGGTGGGCAGATGCAAAAAGTCGTGAGTCTCGCGATGAGTATTCTTTAAGTTGGACAGACGTGTTATTTATTGGCTTGGCACAAGCATTGGCATTAATCCCCGGTACATCTCGATCTGGCGCAACCATGACAGCAGCTTTATTTTTAGGGTTGTCACGCAAAGCTGCCGCGCGATTTTCTTTTTTATTATCCATTCCAGTTATAGTATTGGCGGGCGGTTTAGAAACATTAGATTATATGAAAGAAGCAACAATAGATGATATGCAGCCGTTAATGTTAGGCGCATTATTATCTGGGGTAAGTGCCTATTTTTGTATTCATTATTTTTTAAAATTATTAGAAAAAATTGGTATGTTGCCATTTGTTATTTATCGAATTATTTTGGCGATATTTTTATTTGTGATATTTGCCGATGTTTAAAAAAAACTCTCCATTAAAATACAAGTCACTTTGGCTGGCATTAGGTTATGTGCTGGTAGCGTTTGTTGTTTATAGTTCACTAACATCCAGCCCAATTAAAATGGATATTAATTATTTTGATAAATATGCTCATGCATTTGGTTATTTTGTTTTGATGGGTTGGTTTATGCAAATTTATCATAGCAATAAAGCCGTATTAATATGTGCAGTTACTCTGGTTGTTTTGGGGGTAGGCTTGGAGTTTGTACAGGGGATGACAGGCTATCGATATTTTGATTTGAATGATATGTTGGCAAATACAAGTGGCGTTTTATTGGCTTGGATTTTGGTTAAAACACCCTTCCCAAATATTTTGTATTATGTTGAATCAAAAGTGTTGGCTAAATAATTTATTTGTTTAAACATTCAATTCTATTGCGGCCATTTTCTTTGGCTTTGTAAAGTGTGTTATCAGGGCGTCGAATAATATCTTCATGGGTATCGTCTTTACTAATTTGGGTAATGCCAATGCTGGCGGTGACTTTTCCGACGCCTTCAAAATGCGCGCTATTAATATTTTATCTAGCTCTATATGTTTAATTAATACATGGCGCGAATAAAAACCGGCTGAGATAAAAATCAATAATGTAAATGTTCGCATCCATAAATCAGAAATATCATGGGGTGAAAAAATATTATCCAGTAAGCTTTGCCTTGAGCTCAGCAGAGTGACATCAATCATGGCATCTGTCACCCAAATAAATAAACCAAATACAACGCCCGCAATGGGGAAAATATAAGGCTTTTCTGCAATGGGCTTAACGTGTTTTTTTTATCTGCGCTGTTTTAGTTTGCACTGGCGTATTCGGCTGTCTAATAGTTACAATGTTTTAGAGTATAGAAGATAGTCGAAATTTTTTTGAGTATTGTTTTTTAAGCGGCCATTAAACCAAGACGAATAGCTAATCGCGTTAAGCCCGCAAGGTCAGATACTTTGAGTTTATTTTTAATACTGGTTGTATGGTGGCCCACTGTTTTGGGGCTGAGGCTTAACAGCTCTGCAATATCGCTAACGCTTTTGCTGTCGGCGAGTAATAAAAATATTTCGAATTCTCGCGCAGTGAGTTCGCTTAATGGGTCGCTTCCATCTAGCTTGCGAGCTTTAACGAGATACGGCATTAATTCTTGCCCAACAAAAACCTCACCTTTGGCAACTTGACGCACCGCTTCAATCATTACTTGTGACGCACTGCGTTTTGAGATGTAACCTAATACTCCAAGATCGAGTGCGCGGGTGAGAAATACTTCATTTTCATACACACTAAACACTAAAATTTTTGCCTGCTTATCTTTGCTTAAAATACGCCGGCTGGCTTCTAATCCGCCAATACCGGGCATGGATAAATCCATTACCAGTACATCCGGTTTGTGATTAAAATATTCACTATATGCGCCGCCGCCGTCGGTGGCTTCTGCAATAATCGATATGCCATTTGTGGCTTCCAATAAACGGCTATAACCGGCGCGCACCACTTCATGGTCATCCACCAGTAATACACTAATATTGTTTTTGTTTTTCATATTTAATGGGGTGTGCTCAATGGCAGCGAAATAATAATGTTAACGCCATCACCTTGTTTGGTGTTTAATTGCAAATTTCCGTTTAATGATTCTACGCGTTCGCGCATACCAATTAAACCCAAGCCTTGGTTATGTTGTTGGGGATTAAAACCTTCGCCGTTATCTTTAACTTTAAGATATATTTCATTCGATATATTTTGCAGCGAAATTTTTACGGTTGTTGCATTCGCATGTTTGGAAATATTGGTTAGGCATTCTTGTACAATTCGATACACCATAATGTTTGTGTGTTCACTTAAATGCGATAAGTCACCGTCGGTTGTGAAGTTGCATTGAGTTTCAGGGTTGCGACTTTCCCAAGCTTTAATTTCATCTTTAAGGGCTTCAACTAAACCTAAATTATCTAAAATGCCGGGCCGCAAACGGTGCATCATAGAATGTACCACATCATAAACTCTGGATGACACATCCATTATTGCGCTGGCGCTGGTTTCAATTCTTTTGTCTTTATTTGATAAGTCGCGAATTAATTCTGCATCGGCTTGAATAGCAGTTAAACATTGGCCAAGTTCATCGTGTAATTCGCGAGCTAAATGTTTACGTTCGGCTTCTTGAATTTCGAGAGAGTTATGAATTAACTGACGATTTTCTTGTAGTAGTTTTGTTGAGCGAGCTTCCGCTTGTTGTAATTGTTGAGTGCGGTTTGATACTTCGCTTACCATGCGATTAAATGCGACGGCGGTTTTGCCCACTTCATCATCAATATCGGTGGGAATGCTAACCGAATAATTCCCCGCTTCAACCGCTGCGGCCGCATTTGATAATAAACCGAGACGGCGGGTTAAGCCAATGCCTATAATAATCGTCACTAAAACGGTTAAAATAATTTCAGTGGCCGCAATGCTGATGCCGCGAATGCGCGATTTTTTTATAGCATCTTGCATAATGCCTAAAGAGAAACCAATGGACACTTTTCCCATGGGTTGTCCGGCGACTTTTATGTCTTCAATAATATCGTAAATATCATCGTCGGTTTGAGCGGGGCTGCTATCGGCTAATGGTCGATTTTTTTCTGGAAAAGGCCCGAGTGAAATAACCATATTGTCATCGCGATCAAAAATCGCCAGATATAAAAGCTCCTGATAATTAGTGACGTTTTTTAAATAATCTTCCAGTGATGCGTAATCGACTGCCACCATATAACTGCCGGAAGTATTCGCGATTTGTTGAATCATGCTGCTAGCGGTGTCGCGTAATCTATCGGTGTGTGTGGTTTGAATAATGGAAATATTATTTAACACCAAAATAGATAGCATAACAATTTCGATAATTACCACGCTAACAATTAAGCGGCAACGTAAAGACTGAAGCAAGGGAATCGATTGAGGCATAATTATTATTGCAATATTTGGGCGTTAAATTTTTCGTATTCTTCAGTGCGGGAAAGTCGAAAGCCAGAAAAACGATTATGTTGAAGTACATGTTTACCTTCGACGGATGAACGCATGGCGAGTAATAGTTGGGCAATTTGTATAGCGCAGGCGTTAGAAATTTTATCGCCGACACTAATCGGTATATGTGGTGCGCGTTCGGTTTTTGCAATAATCCGCATGCTGTCTCTTACTTGTTTGTTGGCTGTCGCATACGGGGGTTGCATTAATGCGGATGCATCGGTAACGCCATGATACGCTGAAAGTAATGATGCATTGTGGGTGGGAGTGGCAATAATTTTTAAGTCGCTATCGGGGTTTATATTTTGTTGGCGTAAATGTTTTTTAATTAATAACGTGGCTAAACTTTTTGTGTCGACGGTAGCGAGGCGCTTGCCTTTTAAATCATTAATATTTTTAATTTTACTTTTTTTTGGCACCACAAAAACCGCATGCATTCCTGGGGAGTCAACACTGGCAATTAAACGATAACCTGATTTGTGCGCTAGTGGATAAAAGTGCGGTGCGGTAAATAAAATATCGTAGCGTTTGTCTTGCGTGGTGCGGCGTGAAAATTCTTTAAAGCTGGGGGCGGTTTCAATTCGAATTTGAGTGTTGAGGTGTTGTGATAAATAATTCACTAGTGGAGTAAATCGTATGACTAATTGCTCGGCGCTAACAAACGGTAAAATGCCGAAGGTAAGTGGGCTGGTTTGTGAACAGTGAGTAACCGATTTTGCAAAACAGATGGTTGAAAGCAAAAATAAAAGTGTGCCACTTATCCATATTAATAATCTCATGGGTTCAGTATAAGCAAAGTGTTGGTATAAGCAAATTTCATTAAATAGTGAGAGAAACATATTTTATAAATGGTTAGCGCGTTTTGTTGGGGCGAAAAAAAAGCTGGCAAAGATTCTTTGAATAAAAATCTTCCCAGCTTTTAATATTACACGATTAAAAGTGCTAACTAGTGGTCGTGCTCGCTTGAGATGCTGCCGCCTAAGAAACTTGGGCCTGCACCAAACGGAGGTTGTACAAAGCTGGTGTCCGGTGTGTTATTCGGCTGACCAATTTGCTCGCTCTCTGATTGAGGTAAGTTGCCGGGGGACTTAGAGTCAACGGTAACAATACGGCCCTGACCTGTACCAAACTGAGCATCGGTAACTTCTCTGTTTGGTAAACTATCGAGATAGCGGCGCAGTGCATGCACAGGGTGCAGGAAGTTATTGGGAGCAACCTGCTTAACTTGGGGGCCAGTAATAATGGCAACACTGTTAACCGGTTCTGCCAGCGTAATGTCACTGCTGTAGTCATCGGCATTAGCTAACTGGAAAAACTTATGGTTAGCGCCACCACCGGTACGGCATACTTCATCCAGTGCATTGCCGTGGCCATAGCAAGAGGCGAAAACATAACGCTTGCCCAGATCAATCGGCTTGCCACCAATTGTGGTTTCAACAATACGGCCGCTAGAGCTACCAAAGGGACGGTTTTTCAGATCTAATTTTTGTGTCATATTCGCCAACCCTAAATACCAACCACCGCGTTGCATAAAGGCGTTACGATCAAATACCGCACCTAAAACAGTATTCAAGCTGCCTTCGATGGATGCACCAGAAAAATCGGCAATATTAACGGCGGGTGAAATTGGGAACCAAGTGTATAAATCGCGCAGGGTGATGTCTTGACTGGGCAGAACGGCATTACCAAAACGAAAGCCGTTTGCCATGGAAATATCCACGCCATTTTCCCAGCCGGGTACATTTCTTACGTCTGCAACATTATCTGCCACATTAAGAATGGCATCGGCTAAAAAGTTATTTAACGTGTCTTCCAATACGTGATGGCGAAGTAATAATGTATCGGTTGTACCAACCACCGTATCTAAATCATCAACAAGCTGTAAGCCTTGCGCCGCAGGGTTAAGGAAACCACCGGGTAAAAATGTATGGCGTTTAACGATGCCGTCTTCACCGGCGATAAAATCTTCTTCCATTGCTGCAACCAGCTTTAACATAGCGGGGTCTTCAACGATAGATTCATCAACCGGAATAGCTTCCCAATCGAAATCTTTAACGCGGCCATGGGTCACTTCAAGGTCAAGACGGCCTACGTACATGTCGCGGTTAGTTTCAACCACAATGGCACCGCCTTTTTTCAGCAAACGTTTGGCTTTATAGCTTAAACGTTGGCCCGGTTCAGTGCGTATCACTTTGTCTTTAGACACAACTAATGCGCCCAGCGTCACTTCGTGAGTGTGTGCAGAATACATTACATCAATGTCTTCAAAGCTCTGTGCAATTTTAATGTTTTGCGATAACCCCAGCTCAGATTGAACCACAATTATTTCAGCGCCTTCGGCTTTAACTTGATTAATAATATTGGGCAGTTCTTCTATGCCCTGTGTAAAGCGCAGGCCAATATTAAAAGCATCGGCTTGTTGCGGCACGATAGATGCGGTTAAACCAATAACCGCAATTTGAGTGCCGTCGCGCACTAACATTTTATAGGCAGGTAAAACCGGCTTGCCGTGTAGCGGTAAAGGTAAAGGCGCCGCGTTATATAAGTTGGCAGCAACCGCTGAAAAGTTGGCTTTAATAACACCCTTGCCTGGCGGAGTAGGAAAGGGTTGAGTGGCGGTAATTTCGGTACAGCTATAACCACTGGCAGCATCTGTTAAGCCGGCAATAACGGGAATAGAATCGCAGCTAATGTGGCCAGTCATGGCGCGCAAGTTACCGGGAATTGTTGGCTTAGGGCCGTAGCTAGTGAAGCGATTGCGGAACACTGCACCACCGTAACCAAAGTCCCAGTTGCCCGGTGTGTACACATCAATACCGAAGGCATTCATGGGTACCATCATGGCATCACCTACAGTAAACATGGCTTCTGCGCTACCATGAGTTAAATCACCTGCCGACAGTAAAACGGCTTCGGGGTTATCATCACGAATACTATCAACCAGTGTTTTTAAGCGTGCCAAACCACCAGCGCTAGCGACTTCACGCTCAGTTCCATCTATATTTTTAAGCACCGCGGCATGGGGCACTAATGTGCCATGTAGGTCGCCCATTTGAATTAGGGTGACGTTGCTAGCATCAGCTAGTGCTTGGGTGCTAACGGCTCCTAATGCCACAGCAGCACACAACAGGGTTTTAGAAAATCCCATTTTATTGTTGTTTATTTTCATTTTACGAATCCTTCAAACATTTATGCAATACCAAATAGCATTACGAGAGAGTTTTACAGAATGAAGGGTAAAGCTGATATGACGTTAGCGACATAGGGAAATTCCTTATTAAGGCTAGGTCGTAAACTTATTAGAACATGCTTAAATTCTGTGATGCTGTTTAAATAGGGTATGGTTATATCAGCTCTTTTTCAGCGCTTTACGGCATTTTTAAAATCTTTGTTTGATAGTTCGGTTGCTAGTCATTCGCATGCATCACTTAAGTCGCTAAAGTGAGAATTTTTTAAATGCTTTAAACGATATTATTTATTGCATATTCGTAAAGGTTTAACAAACCACATCTAGCCCTTAGGGGATTTTTCTGTCAGTACCGCATTCCAAGACATCAAGTCTTTACAGTGTCTAGCGTGGGCGAACAGAATGGTTTTTTTAGTTATTTTTTAGGGGTTGACGCCACGGTCGCTTGTTAGGCATTTGATAGCTAACTTTAACTGGATACAACCATTGCAAAAAATACCACTATGCCCAGCGATGTTGAGATTAATGTTAGCTTGCGTAATTTTGGTAATTGCCAAGCCATAATAAAACCTGAAATAAGCAATAACAGCAATGCAGTGGCAAATATAACAGCATACACCTTAAATGGTTCTCCACCTTTTGCTTTGTGTAGTTGTACAAACTGTCGATGCCAACTAGTATTTTTTATTTGTAATTTTGCAATCAATGGTTGCCGTGTAGGCTCTAGAATAATATCCATATTTGAACCCGTCCACTCAAGCTTAAAAGAGGAGCCAATTCGTTTGATTTTAGCTTGACCCGATGGTGGCTCTATATTTTGCTTTTTTAATTCGTTTGTTGCTAATGAGACAAGCTCTGTAAGCTCTCCTTGAATTGGTACTTTAAGGCGTAATTCGTGTGTAGTTGTATCATACCCGCCTTTTATTCCCCAAGTATAAAGAGCACCTGTCACAAAAAACATGATTGCGACTGGCAGAATGAAGGCTGCTAACAATGCGTGCATTTTCATTAATGTAGAACGATTAATTTTTTCCATTAGTAACATCTCTTCTTTTTCGTTGCCTAGACATAATGATTCTCCTGTCTAAAGGGAGCAGATCTGCGTCTTACGTGGATTAGCTACAACGCAGCCAGTGCCGTAATATGAAGGTATTACCCATTCATTAACAGGCTCGGAGATCGACATAACATAATCTAATATACTTTTTATCGCCATGGACGTCCACAAAGAATCTATCGTTATCTCATTGGCCGATGATGATCGAAGTGAGGTGCGTCGATATGCAAGCATTGGCGGCACGTTAACTGATTTTAAAAAGTGCAAAGCAACGATTGAAATCTTTTTTACTGCGACACAATATTCGCTCTAATGGATTAGCCCATGTAAATAAATATGGGGTCAGAAAAACATCTTCGTTGGTTAGTAGAAGAGGTGAGCATGGCCTATCCTATCCTGCACAAAAGATTGTCTGCCAAGAATATATTGATTCAATAACAGAAGCCAATGCGCGTGTTAAGCGACTCGATAAACAAATTTTGTATCATACAAAGCAATGGCGTTTATATTCCATCGTTGAATCTTTGATGTCACTTTGCGATGTGCGTATTGTCGTTGCGGTTACGATGATTGCATAGCTAGGTGACCTAACGCGATTTGAAAACCCAAAACAACTCATGTGTTTTTTAGGGTTGACACCCTCAGAGCATTCAAGTGGAGATAAAAATAAAGAAGTGCCGTGCTATTTAAGAAAACACAATAAACTATTTTTAAAGGTAGTGTTGACTACCATAAATTACGGGGCAGGCAGGAATAGTGATTGGTTTTTATTTTTTTCAGCGGTAAATAATAATGCTATTTCGATTTTACTAAACGCGACTTGGTTTAAAAAGCAGTTACTTAAAAAACCAAAAACCATAACAGGCTTTGTGTTTTAGCTAAAAATAATAATTGCTTTTTAGAAGTAAAACTCGAAGCCTTTAAAATGAATATAAAAAATAAAATTTATTGTAAATGCAATGAATCAGCACATGACGGAATAACAGTGGAGTGATGTGCAAAGGTTACAATAAACTATTTTTTACCACGCAAAACGAACAGCACTTTAAAACGTCCGAGTTGAATGGTCTTGTTGAACGAAGCCGCAAAGCGGCAGAAAAAACCAACACCCTGCATCTATAATTTCCATACCCAATTAGGGTTAACTTAACGGAAATTGTATTATGAATAAAAAAGATAGAAAACGCTATGACCT